>ENA-UPSB01000009-UPSB01000009.1-bioreactor-metagenome-genome-assembly--contig:-NODE-9-length-462257-cov-14.761278_pt1:125000-127500 | contig 462257 bp, 467 predicted proteins | sample MGYA00238182_ERZ773286 | MGnify/ENA primary metagenome ERZ773286 (study PRJEB29026, sample SAMN07631240) | bioreactor metagenome | isolation source: Switchgrass digestor | place: USA...
GAGTCATCTTTTCCATACCTTCGCCCCACATACTCCACAGAAGGCTTCATTTCCCTGAAGTTTATGACCACATTTTAGGCAACATATTTCTAATTCCTCAATGCTATCTTTTCCATGTTTCTCAATTAATTCCTCATAGCTTCCTGATTCATACCATTTTAAAAGCTCAGAAGCTCTCATTACTGTCCATGGATGTGTTTTGTCCATAATAATCAGTGCTTTGGCGACTTTATCAATAGAGTCATAATCAAAACCTTCGAAATCTTTAGCTTGTTTAATGAAGTCATCAGTTTTCATTTTTTCATAGTAGTTTTTAGGGACACCACTCATTTTCATTAGAGTATTAATTGCAACGTTTACATCTTGACAAGCTAAAAGCCCTGCTCTATCTGCTGTAAATTCTGACATACGATACCAGTATAGTAGAGCAATTTCTAAACCTGTAGATACTAATGACCCAATTCCTAAAGTTGCTGAACCAATTACTGCTCCTATAATTGGTATAACCTGTGCCATCATATGATACAACATATGTCCACTTTTAACGTGCCCAACTTCGTGAGCAATTAACCATAACATTTCATCTTTAGATAACAAATCCAATGCACCGGAATGAATAACAATTAATGGTTTTTCTGAACCTGTGGTGAATCCATTTACAGCATAATTCCATTGGATATACAAATCAGGAATATCCTTTAAAAATAGAAGCTCGCAAGCTTCTTCTAATAGTTCGTATATTTCAGGAAAATTATTTTTATTTACTTTTAAATGACTTCCTGTCTGTTTTAATCTTTCTGCTCTTTCAATACCGTGTTTATTGATTTGCCTTGCTAATTTTTCTAAACCCGGAGTTCCTTCTAATGATTTAAGAGCTTTTCGGTCAAATTCATGTTCATACTCACTAGGATTCAATAATAATAATTTTTTACGTTCCATTGTTAGTTCCCCCACTTAATCCAAAGTTAATTTATGTTTTAAATTTCCACCACAATCACATTCATCAGCAAAGTCATCCGCTGACTCACCTTGCTGAAGCTCGTAGTAACCACCACATTTATCACAAACCAGATAACCGGGGGTTTGACCTTCCACGAGATTAGGCTTATTTTCTTTCGTGAATGTATCTTGCCCTTGACGGGTTTTTTCAATATTTTTATCAATACTTTCGGCAGCTTTGTTAAGAAATCCTCCAACCCATTTAAATAATCCTTTTCCAGATTCAACAACAGAATTTATGGTGTCTTCATTGCTAAAAGTCCCAGTTCCATGTTGTTCACGACGTTTTTTGAGTTCCTCACGACGTTTTTTGAGTTCCTCATTAATCGCTGCATTGGACACATTATTAACTTTTAAGGAAGTACCACATTCTGTGCAAAAACTATTTCCGGGAGGAACATCAGCATAACATTTAGGGCATGTTGTTGCCAGTTCGGCACTTATTGTGCGTTTAATTTCGGTTCCACATTCAGTACAGAATTTCAGACCGGGTTTAACTTCAGCATGACATTTGGAGCATGTTGTTGCTTGTTCACCGCTTATTGTGCGTTTAATTTCGGTTCCACATTCAGTACAGAATTTCAGACCGGGTTTAACTTCAGCATGACATTTGGAGCATGTTGTTGCTTCAACAGGAATCTTTTCATTCTTTTCCATTTAAACACTCCCTATTTTATCAAATCTAGATGCTTTCGTTTTCAACAACAAAAGTATTGGCTATAATGATGAGTCTAAGTCAATATTGTATGAAAGTATTATTAACTTTTCGGGTCAATATGCCAACTCCTTCACAATATAATAAGAATCAAAAAAATGAGAAATAGAAACTATCTACTTAAGAGAATACATCCTCCTAATATTAGAGCAACTATTAGGAATATTCCTGTGATTGGGTTAAGGAAGAGCCATACGATGATTCCAATAAAAGCTCCAATTAAAAATCCTATTAGATACGACAAAATTACAAATAAAAATATACTTCCTAATATGATTCCTATGGCATTCCCGAAGATTTCAGCCAGTACTTGTAAACACATAATATTACTCCTAAAAAAATAAAAGCCAGTTATTCAACTGGTTATTTGTCTACCTCTTCATCTGCTTCTAATTTTGAGTACTGAAAAATAGAATTTATACACAAGTCACATAATCCAATTGTACGGTACTCCCATTCCATTACTTTATTTCTGATTCTAAACTTATGGCCGCATAACTGGCAAGTTTCTAGTCTTATTGGTGGGGAATTTAATCTCTCTTTTATTTCATATGCCCAAGGAATACTACAAAATGCTAATGATGCAATTAAACCACCAATATCGCCAATAACAAAAGAAATGCTTACTATGATTCCTGTGACACCTATACCAAACTTTAACTCTTCATCCATTTTTTATCACCTTTTTTTAATATTCCAAAAAATGGAATTAAGAGAGATTTTCAATCTCCCTTATTATTGATTCTGCAGTGGACACGACTTTTTTGCCCCTTCCACGTAGCTCTT
>ENA-UPSB01000009-UPSB01000009.1-bioreactor-metagenome-genome-assembly--contig:-NODE-9-length-462257-cov-14.761278_pt1:200000-202500 | contig 462257 bp, 467 predicted proteins | sample MGYA00238182_ERZ773286 | MGnify/ENA primary metagenome ERZ773286 (study PRJEB29026, sample SAMN07631240) | bioreactor metagenome | isolation source: Switchgrass digestor | place: USA...
ACCATTCGATAGGATTTCAATCCTAAAATAGTCTGATTTTAACTCTTTATTATTTACATTGTCTAAAAATGCGTGATCCATTTCAATCCTAAAATAGTCTGATTTTAACAGAGTGGGGGCGTTCGAAGTGCAGGATGCAGGCGAATTTCAATCCTAAAATAGTCTGATTTTAACTCAGAAACGCGGATTAGTCGCGTATGATATGGGCCTATTTCAATCCTAAAATAGTCTGATTTTAACTTTCTGGACAAAAAAAGATAGAATGGCCTATAAGTCATTTCAATCCTAAAATAGTCTGATTTTAACATGATCACAGAAGGACAACCACTATTAAACGGAATAATTTCAATCCTAAAATAGTCTGATTTTAACTCATTAACAAATTATTAGACGTTTTCAGCCGTCCTGATTTCAATCCTAAAATAGTCTGATTTTAACCAATAGCATAATAAAAGTCAATGAAATATTCTTTTCATTTCAATCCTAAAATAGTCTGATTTTAACCCCCATGGTGCCGCCATGAATCAGTAAAAGAAAGCATTTCAATCCTAAAATAGTCTGATTTTAACCCCGATGCGGGGATTGTATGTTATTGCTAGCCCGTATTTCAATCCTAAAATAGTCTGATTTTAACTTGTATGAGGACCTACCCCAATACAATGATATGCAAATTTCAATCCTAAAATAGTCTGATTTTAACGAGTAATTTCACCAGCCCGGCGGGAATAACAACAGATTTCAATCCTAAAATAGTCTGATTTTAACCCAATGTCCCGGGAGGGACGGGATGCGCTCCTGGGTATTTCAATCCTAAAATAGTCTGATTTTAACGGAGCTTCTCAAACTCCTCTCTCGTGTCAGGGTCAGATTTCAATCCTAAAATAGTCTGATTTTAACCGGGTAAGCCATTACCTATTGCGGTTAATATTTCTCATTTCAATCCTAAAATAGTCTGATTTTAACTCATCAATTGATTCGCCATATAATGTTGGTTCGTGATTTCAATCCTAAAATAGTCTGATTTTAACTCACACAGGTTAACAGTTTCAGTCATCCCACTATCCCATTTCAATCCTAAAATAGTCTGATTTTAACCCCTAAGGCCAACCAAACCAAATTCGTACAACTAAATTTCAATCCTAAAATAGTCTGATTTTAACCCCAGTAGGCCGCCAGGTGCTTGGCGTTTTTCCTACATTTCAATCCTAAAATAGTCTGATTTTAACCCCCCTTTTTTTATGTTTATTTTTTTCTTTTTTTTAATTTCAATCCTAAAATAGTCTGATTTTAACTTTTCTCCGCTTCGTCCCAATCATGTTCATAAATATATTTCAATCCTAAAATAGTCTGATTTTAACGAAACTCCAAAATTCTATGCGGAGATGAATGTTGAAATTTCAATCCTAAAATAGTCTGATTTTAACTTTAGAAGAGCATAGATTACCTGCAATGACTGCAAAATTTCAATCCTAAAATAGTCTGATTTTAACAAAATGTGTGAAACAATGGAAGTAAAACAAATGAAAATTTCAATCCTAAAATAGTCTGATTTTAACGGTATTTTATTAACATTTCTAAGAGGATAAGACAAATTTCAATCCTAAAATAGTCTGATTTTAACTTTTTCAGCTTTAGCCTTTTCCTTTTTAGTAACTTTATTTCAATCCTAAAATAGTCTGATTTTAACTTCACATCTGTGATCTCCATCTTCAAAATATCCAACATTTCAATCCTAAAATAGTCTGATTTTAACCGCTTTAAGTGAAGGCGTGGTACTGTAACTTAATGTATTTCAATCCTAAAATAGTCTGATTTTAACAGGGTCATTGGTAAAGCCGTTTTTAATGTTAACACCATTTCAATCCTAAAATAGTCTGATTTTAACTACCTCTCTTTGATAGATTTGTATATATATAAGTATATTTCAATCCTAAAATAGTCTGATTTTAACTATAATCAACAATCCCTACACTGAGAGTGTTATTAAAATTTCAATCCTAAAATAGTCTGATTTTAACGGTTATCTGTTAAAAACGGTGATAAATGGGATATAAATTTCAATCCTAAAATAGTCTGATTTTAACTTAATATAGACCACAAAACATTATCAGACTCTATTAATTTCAATCCTAAAATAGTCTGATTTTAACGAAGAGGAAGAATATCTTTAAAAGGAGGTTAAATTAATTTCAATCCTAAAATAGTCTGATTTTAACCCAACTGGTCTTATATTACAAAAAACAGAAGAACAATTTCAATCCTAAAATAGTCTGATTTTAACTGTTTAAATATAATAGATGATGATTATTATGAACTTGAAAAATTTCAATCCTAAAATAGTCTGATTTTAACAAAAGTACAATCTCCGAGAGGTTGGACGATCTGATGATTTCAATCCTAAAATAGTCTGATTTTAACGTTCCTGGGTTCAACACTTCCCAGTTGTATATCATCATTTCAATCCTAAAATAGTCTGATTTTAACTTGTATCAACCCCTAT
>ENA-UPSB01000009-UPSB01000009.1-bioreactor-metagenome-genome-assembly--contig:-NODE-9-length-462257-cov-14.761278_pt1:207500-210000 | contig 462257 bp, 467 predicted proteins | sample MGYA00238182_ERZ773286 | MGnify/ENA primary metagenome ERZ773286 (study PRJEB29026, sample SAMN07631240) | bioreactor metagenome | isolation source: Switchgrass digestor | place: USA...
ATGTCTTGTGAATTTTTCAAGTTCATTTTCATCCATTCTTATTTCAGTAGAAATTCCTAAATTATCCTTAAAAAGATTTTTAATAAATGTTGGGAGAGTAGCAGACATGATCAACATTTCTGCATTATAATTATTTTTTAAAATTTTGAGGATTTCTAGGATGAGAGAAGTGGTAGGTGCATCGTAGGCATGGATTTCATCAAGAATAAATAGACCATTTGTCATCTCTGAAAGTTGCATTTCAAAACCTCTGGTTCCGAAAAAGGCCTTAAGTATCTGAAAAGGTGTAAGAATTTTGTAAGGTCTATAAATTTTTTTAGATAAACCTTTTATTTCCTTAATTTTATTTTTTGTAAGATTATAATCATTCACATCATCTGATAAAGCTTTATAAAGAAAATAAGATGCTTTTCCATGTAATAATCCCACTAATTCTTCATTTCCAAAGTTTTTTTGCAGTCTTTTGTACATTGCGTTGATACTTGCAGTGTAAGGCAATAAATAAAAAACTCTTTTTGACTTTCTGAAATTTTGATTGTTATCACTCCAAAAAAGAGATGCTTCTGTTTTGCCACTTCCAGTTGGAGAAGTAAGAAAAGCACTTCCCTTAGTTTTTAATGCTTCTTGTTGGATTTTTCGAAGTTCAAAGTCAAATATCGAACGCATATCATGAATACCATCTAAAATTTCATATTTTGAACCGGAAGCCAAATGGTCACAAGCATTTACAAAGCCCTTTAAAAAAATGCCATATTTTCCATGTAAGGTAGAATACTCTTCATCTTCCCATTCTAAATAGTACGGAAGTGCAGAATATTTATAGACATCATTTAGATCATCTATTGAGGAAATTGAGGTGTAATTATTTAATTCATATCCAAGGTATTCTTTACTCCATGGCCCTATTAGTTCTAGGTAACTTAAAAGTTCTTCAAAATTAGGTTCCAGCTCTTTCAATTTTTTTTGATATAGTTTTTTACCATTGGGACTTGGAAATGTATTGTACCTTTCTCGAAGTTTATTTATATCTTTATGATGGGTGATTATGGCGAGTCCTATTGCTTTTTTGTAAAAATCATCATAATCAAGTGCTGAAACAAATCCTGCTGATAATATCTCGTGGCGGTATTTCCATCTTAAATTGCTTTCTTGATTGATGAGCATTTCCTGAAATCCAACTGCTCCTTTGCCGAAATCATGGAAAAAAATAGAATAAAAGAGATGTTCCCAGAAATTATCAGTTCCACATAACTCTGGAACATTTTCATAAGTACATTTGATGCTTTTAAAGACTTTCAATGCATTTTCTGTATGTTGTAAGATAGTTTCATCAGGTTTTGCTAAAAGGCCATTAGTGTTTATTTGTGGAACCAAACTCCCCACCCTTTTTCTTTATCATAATAACATTCATTAGGATAATCAAAGAACTTGTTCATTAATATAAATGGTTTTGTGCCTACAGCTTTACGTGGGATTGTGTCAGTGAAATGAGTTGGCAACGCTTGAATTGTGCCGAAAGCTCCTTCTGTGCCTAATGGCAATATAGTTTTTCCAAGTTTTATGTTTGATTTTTTTTCAAGTTCTACTTCTTTAATTTCTTTTATAGTTACCAGATCAGTTGAACGCCCTAAAAGAAGAGGGTAATGGGGGTTTTTGAAGTAATCCTGATAATCAAGATCGTCTAGATACAAATTGATCTCAGGATCTACTAGAAACTCCCTTTTAATAACATTTGACTTGCCAGTTAAACCAGATAATTCGTATATGGTTTCTAAATCTACTGCTTTTCCTTGATGATTGAATATGTAACCAACAGATAAATCTGTAGGAGTAACTAACTCTCCCTTAGCTGCAGATATAAGACCGTAAATTGTACTTAATGGGGGTACTGGTAGTGTTGGTTGAAATCCGCTGATAAAAGCAGGATACCTAAAAGAGGTTACCCATCCTTCAATCAAAACTCTTAATGCTTTCATTGTTTTATCAGCTCGGGAATTTCATTTACAAATGCATCTACAGATTCTTTAATGGTTCCAGATTCAACTTTTTCATTTTCTTCTGTTAGTTTAGTAATGTCTTCATCTATTTCATCCATGAATCCTTTCCTACGACCTATATAAATATTTGTTAAGAAAGACTCAGAATATTCATTTATAACCTCTTTTAATGCTTCAATGTTAATTTTTGGTTCTCCATTTTCTTCTTTTGCTATATTCATGAAAATATGATTACCCCCATCTATCGCTGCAAGAACCAAGAATTTTGGAGATACATCTGTTAGATGTGATGTTAGTTTTGCTCCCCCTTGGAGATAGGGAAGTGCTTTAATTGTCTCTTGTGCTCTTTTTATTCGAACATCTTCAGGCATTACCCATTTTTTGTTTTTTTCATCTTTAATAAGGCCTTTTTCTTCAGCTTTTTCTTCTAATTTAGGATACATATTCCGGTATCCAGTTTTTTCATCTAAATAAAAAACCCCCAAACTATCTAAATCTAACGA
>ENA-UPSB01000009-UPSB01000009.1-bioreactor-metagenome-genome-assembly--contig:-NODE-9-length-462257-cov-14.761278_pt1:372500-375000 | contig 462257 bp, 467 predicted proteins | sample MGYA00238182_ERZ773286 | MGnify/ENA primary metagenome ERZ773286 (study PRJEB29026, sample SAMN07631240) | bioreactor metagenome | isolation source: Switchgrass digestor | place: USA...
GTTGAGGCCTCTGAAGACCTCAATGTGGTTAATTATCCCACTGAGTTCATATATCATCCAGATTCAACCACGCCCCAGTTTGCCACATGGAATGATTATCTGAACTGGTACACTCAGAGTGGGCACTACCAATCTGGTAAGGCATGGGTAGGTATAATGATGTATGCATCTATGTTCTTTAATGGAAACAGTGACATGGCCATGAGTATACTTAGAAGTATTGAAGCCAAGGGTTTAAACGTGGTTTTGGCTGTAACCTCCTCAAGCGATATTGCAAGGGCAAATGCCATACTCAAATACTTTTTGGATGGTAACATGTCCAGAATAAGCGCACTTGTGGCTTGTGTTGGCTACAACATAATCTACAACAACCCTCAGAACAGTACGGATCTCCTAAAGAGGATGAATATACCTATATTTGCTCCAATCTATGCTTCAGACCTTGCAACCTGGAAAAATAGTTCTTCAGGACTATCCAGTGAAATTTACTGGCAGGTAGCCTGGCCTGAAATGGAGGGGCGGATAGAACCCATCATCATGGGTGGTGTTGAATCGGCAGAAACTGATCCCTTCACTGGTATTGTTGTAAAAAATTACCATCCATTACCAGATCGGATAGAAAGAATAACCAACAGGGTTTACAACTGGATAGCACTCCAAACACTCCCTAACAATGTAAAAAAGATAGCGATTATCTATTACAATTCTGCAGGGGGTAAAGATGGAGTTGGTGCATCATATCTCAATGTTCCTGAGAGTATATCCGCAATACTGAGTGCACTTAAGGCTGAGGGGTACGATGTATCAGGTAACTCTTCAGTTGAATCTATAATTCAACTGTTCCTTACCGCTGGAAACAATGTTGGTTCATGGGCTCCAGGAGAGCTAAAAAAGGTTGTTGATGCAGGGGCGATAACCATACCCCTTAATGAGTACATGGAATGGTTCAACACGTTACCAGATGAACTTAAGAATGAGGTCATTGCCAAGTGGGGTGCTGCTCCAGGCAATGTTATGGTATACGAAGGCAAAATCGTTCTACCTGGAATCATGTTCGGTAACATTTTTGTTGGAGCGCAACCAATGCGGGGATGGGGAGAAAACTCTACGGATATTACCCATTCATCAACATTACCACCAACCCATCAGTACATTGCATTTTACATGTGGCTGCAGAAGAATATGGGTGCCAATGCAGTTATACACCTGGGGACACATGGAACTCTAGAATGGTTACCCGGCAGGAGCGTAGGACTGGGTGAAGATGACTGGCCAGATGTTCTTTTGGGAAACATTCCCAACATCTATCCCTATATAGTTGATAATACTGGAGAGGGAACCCAGGCCAAGAGAAGGGGTTATGCAGTGATAATTGATCACCTCACAGCCCCACTTATAAGTTCCGGACTTTACGGAGATCTCTCAACCCTTCAGGACCTTATAAACAGCTATGATAACACAGGAGATAACCAGCGTAAAAAAATTCTGGAAAAACAGATTCTGGAAATGATAACCAAATTAAATCTTGACCAGGATCTTGGTCTCAACATGCAGACTACTGATTTCAACGACATTAAAAATCAGATTGAACACCATCTGGAGGATTTGGCCACTACTTTAATGCCTTATGGGCTTCACACATTTGGAGTTGCTCTGAATAGTACACTACTGGATCAGATGATTGAATCCATTGTGAGTTTTGACCCGGCAAACCGAGACAACACCGAGTTCAGAGAAAAGTTACGAGCTGCCCTTTCTCAAAACTATGAAATGGAGGCTCTTCTCGCAGCTTTGAGTGGGCAATTTATATCACCATCTCTGGGTGGTGATCCAATTCGTAAGCCAGACGTACTTCCAACGGGTTCTAACTTCTACTCCTTTGACCCCAGATCAGCTCCAGATACAACAGCATGGGAGATAGGCAAACAGATGGCTGATGACATGTTGGTCGATTACTACCAGAAAAATGGACACTACCCTGAAACAGTGGGGATTGTTCTCTGGTCAACTGAAACCATGCGTACCAATGGTCAGACAATAGCCATGATACTCCGATACATGGGTCTGGAACCACAGTGGAAGTCCGGTAGATTCGTAGGAGTTAAGGTAACGCCTTTGAGTGATCTTACCCTTAATATCAATGGAACTACCCTAAACAGACCACGCGTTGATGTACTGGTAACTATAAGTGGTCTCTTCAGGGACACTTTCTCTTACACCATAGAAATGCTAGACAAAGCTTTCCGACAGGTTGCAAACCTACAGGAGAGCACAAACAGCAACTTCATTAAAAAACATTACCATGACAACTACAACAAGTATGTGGATGGTGGTATGAGCTCTAAAGATGCAGATGCTCTTGCAGGAGCCAGAATATTCGGCCCTGCCCCTGAAGGTTACGGAACCGGTGTTGCTGCTCAGGTACCATCCACATCCAAATGGAGTAATCAGTCTGATCTCGTGGATACCTATCTCTCCAGGATGTCTTATATCTACGGTG
>ENA-UPSB01000010-UPSB01000010.1-bioreactor-metagenome-genome-assembly--contig:-NODE-10-length-430177-cov-12.794465_pt1 | contig 430177 bp, 360 predicted proteins | sample MGYA00238182_ERZ773286 | MGnify/ENA primary metagenome ERZ773286 (study PRJEB29026, sample SAMN07631240) | bioreactor metagenome | isolation source: Switchgrass digestor | place: USA: Dartmouth...
CTCGAACCCCGGACCAACCGGTTATGAGCCGGTTGCTCTAACCAACTGAGCTAATGGCCCTTGCGTTAGCTTGCTAAAGTATTATATATACAGAAACTAAAATTGTCAATATCAATTCTTAATTTCTTTTATCTTCTTTTATTGGCAGTTTTTAAGAGAAAGGGCAGTAGTCTTAGCTACTGCACCTAATATCTCTATTCTTTTGAAGCCTGCTCTTTTCTCATCCTTACCACATCTCTGTAGTTTATGTACTTTACGCCGTGGCTTTCGAGGTGCTGGCGTGTTTTGGGATCTGAGAAAAGTCTGTGCTCCCAAACTCTGCAGTGCCAAAGACTTGTGATGCCTTTAAGCTCGTCGCACTCCAAAGACGGATGGATAAAGGTTTCGGTAATTTCGCCTTCTGGGATGTTGGCAAGCCTTGTTAGCATGTACTCTCTGTAGGTTTCGTAGTCGGCTTTGCCGTCCTCCGTCCACTCGGGGAACAGAATATTGTCAATGAGGGGGACGCCCTTCTCATCGGCAATTGAGACATAGCCGGCTACAAGCATGTTAAGAAGGTCTAAGGGAAGGTCTTGCGGGAAGGTGGAGGGAATGAACTCGCGGCGCAGACTTCTGAAAAGACGGAAGGCATAACCTAATTCTCCGCAGATTTCAAGAGTTCTGGGCATGACCTCCATATTGCCGTTAAAGCCGTAGAGGGAACCCATGTGATTGTCCAGGTGGGAAGGATTAAGTCCAAGCCTTTTGGCAAGGGCGACCTGAGCTCTGATTTCGGTTTCAACCTCGTCGATGTCGCAGTTTTCCTCAAACTCGTCGCACTCGGGGTACATATAGCCGTATTCGTCCCTGAGCGAGTCGGTGCCGCTTTGGGCTACGGGGCCCCATCTGTAGTACTTCCATTCGCTTGTCAAGGTAAGGTGCACGCCCACGGCGTACTCGGGGTGGCTTGCCGCCCACTTGACAGCTTCGGGAGCCCACGGGCAGGGCATCATGATTGTGGCGGACGAGATTCCGCCCTTTTCAAAAAGGTCGAATGTAGCAAGGTTTGCGGCTCTGCACATGCCGAAGTCATCGGCATTGATAATCAGATATTTCTCCACTTTTACCCCTTCTCTCTTATTTCATTAAATTATTTCTAACGGCGTAGTCGTGGTAGACTCTGAGAGCTTTGAGCTTATGGTCCTTTAATACATGGTCGCCTCTGGTGTACCAGTTCATCGGGATTCCCTGAAGATTTACAAGATATTTCGCGGTTGCGGGGAATGCTCCGCCGAGGGCGTTGTCAAGGTTTACGATTTCCTCGTGCATTCTTCTTGCTTCTTCCATGTCTCCCGCAGCAAAGCTGTCCCACATTCTGATAAAGAGGTTTGTGCCGCAGGTGGTGGGAGTTGCGGCGACGCCTCTTGCGCCTGCCTCGTATGCCTCCAGAAGGTAAGGAATATTAGCCTGAAGAACGCAGGAGTCGCCCTGTACGGCTATTTTCTCTTTGATGCCCTGCATTGTGCAGGTGGTGTCCTTAATGGCGTGGAAATTGCCGTTTTCCACAAGACGCTTATAGGCGCTGCCTGAGATGAGATGGTTTGAGAAACCGGGGAACTCGTAAAGGATTACGGGCACGGTGGCGTGGCTTTGAAGCTCCAGAAGATATGTAACAAGCCTTTCCTCGTCATTGCCGTAGCCTTTGGTTACAAATACAAGACCGTCAACGCCCGCAGCTTCGATTCTCTTTATTTCTTCAAGCTGACCATGCCATGAAGGCTCAAGGTTGGCGGTAGCGAAAACCTTTACCTTTTTGCGGTGCTTTACAGTAAGAGCGGCTAATTTCTCCCTTTCCTCAAGGGTTAGATTCTTCATTTCGGAGCTGCCGCATACCGCAAAGAGATAATGGGCGCCCTGCTCCTCCTGCCAGCGGACATATTCGGGATAGATGTCGTAGTCTATGCTTCTGTCCTCTTTAAAAGGCGTGAGCATCAGGGAGTAAACTCCGCCGAAATTTTTGGCATAATCAGAAAAACTCATTTAAAAGACCCCTTTAATTATATTGTTAAACTTAAATTATTATCAGCTAAACAAAAGCATTTCCAACGCACACTCATATGAGCGCGCGTTGGATTTTATTACTCTTCTATAATCATTCCGTAGTAGCGGGCATACCAGTAAGGCAGCAGGAATACGGTGCCGTCCTCTGCTCTGAGACCGTCGCCCCTGTCAGCAAGGAAGGGGTTGTTGTCATACTTGTTCATCGGCTTTTCGTCATAGGGCAAAGGCTCTTTGAGCTGCCTTACGCCGCCGAACAGTTCCTGACCGCTGTCCCAGACGATTTCGGGACGGACGCTGTTGACAACCTTATGGTGGATAAGGTCAAGGGGCAATTCCTCAAGGCTTCTGACCGCGTTTTCAAGGTCGCAGTGCTCGCCTGTGAGGGCGCCGTACATAATGTTCCACAGCGGTGAGCGCTCAATGCGCTGGTCGTTCCAATGGTGCTTAAAGCCCATGAGGAAGTACTGCCTGATGGTGGGATCCTGCTCGTATCTGAGAAGGGATGTCATTGAAAGGAAGCCCAGATTGTCGTCGATGTGGGAGGTATGTGCGTCGAAAATCTTGTATTGAACGCAGTTGAGAGCGTAGTTCTGCGTTCTGATGAGCTTTTCGTATTCCTTCTGATACTTCTCGTCGCCTGTCATGTGATAGACGATTTTGAGGAAAGCGAGCAGTTCAAGGGAGTTGATTCCCCTCTCCCAGAACCATTTCTCGTCGTTGTTAAGCTCATGGGGACCCCAATGCGCCCATGTGGTAGGCAGACCGTCAACATCGCAGAGGGTGTATTCATGGCTGAGAATATGGTCCATAATCTTTGAAAGGGCAAGGGCGATTTCCTTCTTCTCCTTCTCATCGGCGCAGAGGTCGTAGTAGAGGGAGAGACCGAAGAAGTGACCCGTCATCTCGTCGCTGGATGTTTCGCCCTTCCACTCAAGCGGACCGAACTCGTCCTCGGTAAGATGCCATTCCTTGTCGCCGTCACCGAAGCCGGGCTCGCCGGGGCGTCTGTAGGCTCTCGCGGTAAAGCCCTCGATGCCCGTAATGCTCATGAGCTTGAGCATGGCTCTCATGCCCTTCCTTGCGGATTCAAGGGCTTTCTTGTCCTTTGTGGCGCCGTAGCGGAGTGCCTGAGACGCAACATAGCAGCCGGTCCAGAGACCGTCGTTGTCGGTAATCTGCGGTGCGCCTGACTCTATATTGCCCTTTTCGGTAAGCTGGCGGTTGGTGGTGTAGCCCTCACGGTTGTGGTATTTTTCAACGGTGTACTGATAGTACTCGGCCTTTTCGGAAAGGGACATCAGCTTAAACTCGATGATGGCAAGACCCTTTTCTGTGCCTATGCACAGGGTGTCGCTGTCGGAGCTTACCGCAATTGCCGTTACCTTAAAGTCGGGCAGCCAGCGGTTATAGCCGAGGAAGCTCTCCTTTGTGCCGTCGATTATATAAAGTCCGATTTCCGTACCGATGTATGCGGCTCCGTTTTTGCCGATGGCTATTGTGGTAACGCTTGCCCTGGGCAGAGCCTTAACGGTGTCGGGAGTGAGCCATCTGTTTCTGCCGTCAAAGATAAGAGCGCCGTTCTTGGTGCCTATCCAGACATGATTCCATGTGTCCGCTGCGATAGCCGTAAGCTCGTTAGTGGGGATTTTGGAGGTTTGGGTTATGAGCGTTGCCCAGCGGGGGCGCTTTCCGTGAATTATCTGCAGTCCAAAAGAGCCTGCTGCGAAGACGAAGTCCTCGTTAAATGCGGCAAGACCTTTGCAGTCGGGGGTTTCGGTCTCGTGATAGGGGTACAATGTGCCGCGCTCGTAGTTTGTATAGAGATACCTGTCGGTAATGAACCAGTCAATGCCGTTATAGTCGGTGGCGCCGGCGATTATATTGCCTTCAAGCTCTGTGGTGCTGACGATTTTGGAGTCCTTAACTTTTACGAGCTTGTTTTCTGTGCCTACATAAAGGGCGCCTTCTTTATCGACATGAAGCATTGAGATATTGCCGTTTCCTGCTTTGACATCGAACTTTGCAAACTTCTTGCCGTCAAACTTTGCAAGACCCTTGTCGGTGCCTACCCAAAGAACACCCTTGCCGTCAAACGCGGCAGCGGTGATTGCATCAGAGGGCAAGCCCTGGGCCGCAGTGTAAAAATTCCTTATTTTCTGTCTTGTTTTCTTTACCTTTAATGAATAACCCTGCACCTTCATTCTCCTTTATAGTTTTATCTGTTTTAGCAATATAACGCCGTAAAGACTGCCATATTAACAATCTTTACAGCGTTTTAAGTTTACTTTTTAAACTGGGGAAGATAAGCGGCGTGAGCCTCTTTCATTTCCTCATAGCAGGCCTTTGCCTTTTCAAAGTCGCCGACAAGAGGATGGAGCATAAGAGCGTTGAGAGCCGCGTCGTCATCGCCGTCCATGCCTGCCTTTACGGCCAGACGCTCGTATGCCTTGACGATTCTCATAAGACCGATGATGTGCTCGTTCTCGAGTCTTTCGAGCTTTACGGGCTTTGCGCCGTCCTTGCCGATAGCGGCCGCGATTTCAACCACATCGTCGTCCTCCATAAAGTGGAGGGTGCCGTTGTTCTTTATATTGACCACATGAATGTCGTTTGTGTCGTTAGCGATTGAGTCGATAAGAGAAACCGCCGCAAGGGAATACTTGTGTCCGCCCCTTAAATCAAGGAGAGCGGGCTTTTCTTTAAGGTCGGGGTCGGCGTACATTTTCAGAAGCTCTTCCTCAATCTCCATGCAAACCTCCGCTCTGCTCTGCTCGGAGTCTTTAAGATACTCGAGCTTTGCGGCGCGGTTGTAGTAATACTGGAGATAGGAAGAAGGAATGCCCCTTGCTGCCTTGAGGCAGGAAATGTCAAAACCGTCGTCGTGGATATTTGCCATAACCTCGGGGGCAAAGCCCTCGTCAAAGAGCCTGTCTATGTATTCCTTGCCGTCCTTTTTGACGGAGGTAATCCAGCTTAAATGGTTAAGTCCGAGATATGTTACATCCGCGTCCTGACCCACAGCTTTTTTGACATCGTCAATCATGTTGATGGGTACATTGCAAAGACCCATGCTCTTAATGTCGGTGTGGTTCTGTAAAAACTCAGAGATAATACCCGAAGGATTGGTAAAGTTAATGAGCCATGCGTCGGGGCAGAGCTCTTTTACCTTGTCGGCAATCTCCTTCATTACGGGGATGGTTCTGAGAGCCTTGAAGAAACCGCCGATGCCCGTAGTCTCCTGACCGATAAGGTCGTATTTGAGCGGGATGGTTTCGTCAAGATGGCGCGCGGGGAGCTTGCCTACTCTAATCTGAGTTACGACAAAGTCCGCGCCCTTTAAGGCGGTGTCAAGACTGTCGGTCTTTATAACCTCGCAGTCGATACCTGCGTTTCGGAGCATCCTTATGCAAAGGTCTCCGACGATATTGAGCTTGCGCTCGTCAATGTCCATGAGTCTGAGGCTCTTTAAGCCGAGCCTGTCCTTAGCCTTTATAAAACCGTCAACAAGCTCGGGACAATATGTACTGCCTGAGCCGATTACGGCTACGACTATTTCTTTCACAGCTATCCTTCCTTTCTATCGGGGGCTATTTATCCTCAAGCATCCAGTTAATGCATCCCATTACAGGCGGACCCGTAAGCTTTATGAAGTTGAGTTTCTTTAAGCTCTTTGCCCTTGCCTTTTCCATAAGGCGCTCTATATAGATGTCGGCGGGCAGCTTTGTATGTATGGAGCCAGAAAGGACAACATCCACAACCTCATCGTCAAACTGCTGGAGCTTGGTGTGGGCCGCGATGAAATCCGCTCCCCTGTCAGCCATTTCTTCAATGGACTCGAGAACTACCTCGTCGCCGGCGTTAGCGGCGTCAAAGAATATATCGATAAGTCCTCTTGTATACTCCTCTTGCTTAAGCCCCATCAAAAGAGCGATGGTTGCAAGGAACTCGTCCCTTTCGGGCTTTACGCCGAATTTCTCGGTAAAGAGCTTTGTTATAAGGGACTTGTGGCGGGCAAGGCAGATTTCGTCATAGACAAGTCTGAAGGCTCTGATTGCAATCCAGCTGCCGTTGCCGGCGTCGCCTGAAAGGTCGCCGAAGCCGCCGATTTGCAGCATGTTGCCTCTGCTGTCTATGGAGTTGCAGCAGGTGCCCGTGCCGCAGTTGTAGCCGATGGCCGCCTTTTTGTCGGTGCCTGCCTTGGTTACTATAAAGCCGTCATTGTAGATTGAAAAGCGGGAATAGCCCCTCTCCTCCAGCTCGTCAACCATAGCGTCGTGCTGGTAAGGGTGGTCGATGCCCGCAAGACCCATAAGGGTATGCTCAATATCCTTGTACTCAAGACCGTTCTCTTTAAGAAGGTTTGTGATTCCCTCGTGGATGATGTCGGCAGCCTCGGAGAATGAGCCCTCCAGATTTTCGTGGTTGCTGCCGCCTGTGAAAACGCTTGAGATAAGGTTCTTATTCTCGTCAAAAAGCGCGTACTGTGTTTTTGTTCCGCCTCCGTCAATGCCGATATAGTATTTCATTTTTACCCCCATGCTTTATCTGTCTTTTAATATTTCTTCGTCAATGTTCATATCCTCGTCGGTGAAGAATTCGTCGCAGACTTCTTCAAGGCAGAATATGCCTCTGCGGTAGGGCTCTCTGTCAATCCATCTGCCGTTTGTGAAATCCGGAACGGGAACGGGCATGCCGCCCATGGCAACCGACTGCTCGGAGAGATATGTGATAGCCATCCATGATGCCGTATCGTAAACATCAATGGGAGGTTTGAGATTGTGCATCGCGCTCTCAATGAACGCAGCCATTATTAGATAATCCATGCCGCCGTGACCGTATTTCGCGGCGTTCTTCGCGTGAATCCTCCAAAGAGGATGGGCAAACTCGTGCATATAAGGGTCAAAGTCCTCCCACTTGTGGAAGGGGCTTCTGCCCTCGATGTAAATCTGGTTGCCGTCTTCCATCCAGATGCCCTTTGTGCCTTGGACTCTCGCGTTTCTGGAATAGGGTCTGGGCAGGGTGCAGTCGTGAATGAGAGTAATATTCTCGCCGCCTGCGCATTTAATTATTGTGGTTGTGACATCGCCCTGGTTGAAGGGGTAGTTTGCTATGTCGTATCCCTCGCCCTTTTCTCTTTTAAGGAACTCGTTAAGTCCCCTTGCCTTTGTGGACATGGAAACAAGGCTTAAGAATCTGTTGCCTCTGTTGATTCCTATGAGCTTTGCGATGGGGCCAAGCTGATGAGTGGGATAAAGCTCGCCGTTTCTGTGCATGAAGTTAAAGAGCCTGCCGTGGCGGATTTCTCTGCCGTAGCCGATTTCGTCTCTCAAATCATGCTGATAGCCGCCTGTAAGGTATACGATTTCGCCGAAAAGACCGAGCTTGACCATATTGAAAACTGCCATCTCAGCCTGTCCGTAGCAGCAATTTTCAAGCAGCATGCAGAACTTGCCCGTTTCCTCGGAGGCTCTGACCATCTGCCAGCACTCCTCCTCGGAGGCGGCGCCGCCGACCTCAAGGCCGACATGGAATCCAGCGCGCATCGCGTCAACTGCGATTCTGGCGTGGGTAATCCATGTGGTGCAGATAAGTACCGCGTCAAGCTGCTCCTTTTCGAACATCTCTTTATAGTCAAGATAGCCTTTTACCTCATAGCCCGAATAATGGGGCGAGTTTTTAACTATCTCAATGCCGTCGTTCATTCTGTCCTCATACACATCGCAAACGGCGGGACAGACAACGCCTTTAAATCTCATCATGAGCCTGAGCATTGATGAGCCTCTGCCGCTAATGCCCACGGCTCCGATTCGAACTGTTTTTTCTGACATCCCAGCATCCCCCAAGTAAATTTTCCATAATACTATTTTGGAATTATTGTAATCATTTGGACTTGATTATATCATAGGATATACCAAATTTCCATAGTTTATGGGCTTTTTATGATTTAAAATCTTAAACGGTTTAAGGCAGACGGGCTCATTGACAAAATTTACATTAGGGTTTATATTCTTCTTAAAGTTTGCTCTGCGGTTTCTGTTTTGGAAAATTTTCCGTAGAAGGAGGCGTCTTTATGAGCACAACTGTTTACAAGAACGCGAACATTGTTTTATATGACAGAATAAGAAAAGGCAATCTGATTGTCAAAGACGGCAAGATAGCTGAGATAGTCGACCGCTTTGACATTAAAGACGCTGAAACGGTGGATGTAAAGGGTCTTTATCTCGCTCCCGGCTTTGTTGACATACATGTCCACGGCGGCGGCGGATATTCCGCCATGAGCGGCAACCCCGAGGATATAAAGAATATGTGCAAAGCCCATGCTGTAAGGGGCACCACCTCCATACTCCCGACCACTCTTGCGGCTCCCATGCCCAAAATCGTGGCCGCCGTTGAGGCTATTAAAAAAGCGGCTGAGGATTATACCTTTTCAAACATATTGGGCGCGCATCTTGAGGGGCCTTATCTCTCCCTTGAAATGAAGGGCGCTCAGAGTCCCGAAAATATAATCAATCCCGTTGATGTCAGCCCCACCGAGCTGCTTGATTTGTGGAAGGGCATCAGAATGGTTGGCGCGGCTCCCGAAATACCCGGAGGCATGGAGCTGGGCAAAGAAATCTCCAAGAGGGGCATTGTGGCGTCGGTTGCACATTCCAACGCAACCTATGAAATTGTCGACAAGGCTCTTGACTACGGCTATTCGGATATTACCCATATTTACTCCGCCTGCTCGTCGGTAATCAAGGTAAACCTTTTCAGAGTCGCGGGCGTTGTTGAGGCGGGTCTCTCCCTTGACGGCTACACCACCCAGTTCATAGCCGACTTAAGACACTTGCCCGTAGGGCTCATTAAGCTCATCTACAAGGCAAAGGGTCCCGACAGGGCTTACGCCATTACCGACGGTCTTGAGTTCTCCGCCTCGGATATGAAAGAGGGAGAAATCTATACTCAGGAGAATGATTTGGCGGTTGTGTACGAGGACGGAGTTATGAAGCTGGCGGACCGCTCAAGCCTTGCCGGCAGCGTCGCTACATGCGCTGACCTTGTAAGGAATATGTATAAGAAATGCGACATCAGCCTTGTTGACTCGGTAAAGATGGCATCCACCACTCCCGCAAGGGTCGTGGGCTTCGGTCACAGAAAGGGTCTTATCAAGGCAAACTACGACGCGGACCTTGTAATCTTTGACGACGATGTAAACATTAAGGCAGTTGTAACAAACGGCAATATAATCGTAAACAAAATCTAATAAGTCAGGAATGGTTAGATGAAACAATATTTTAAAGAATCGGCAGTAGTACTTTTTCAGGGCGACAGCATAACAGACTGCGGCAGAGACAGAAACGACATTACAAGTCTGGGAAACGGCTATCCGCAGATTGTGGCAAACATTTACCGCACCATGTTTCCCAAGAGAAACATAACCTTTATTAATAAGGGCATTTCGGGCAACAGAGTAAGAGATTTGCTCGCAAGATACGATGAGGATTTCCTCGCAATAAAGCCAGATTTTATCTCCATACTCATCGGCATCAACGATGTATGGAGGGCATTTGACAGGAACGACCCCTGCCCGCTTGAGAGATTTGAGCAGGAGTATGATTTGCTGCTTACTAAAATCAGGACCGACATGCCCGACACAAAGATTATGGTTATCTCTCCATTTGTCCTTCACTCCCTGCCCGACAGGGAGACCTGGCATCCCGACCTTGACCCGAAAATCGAGGTTTGCGAAAAGCTGGCTGCAAAGCATAACTGCATTTATCTGCCCATGCAGTCAATATTTAACAAGGCTGTAAAGCGTGACTACACTCCCAAGGAGCTTGCAGAGGACGGCGTTCACCCGACCCATTTCGGTCATGCGTACATCGCGGCGGAGTATTTAAAGAAGCTGAGAATTCTGTAATTAAACATAAAAGAGCCCCGACTCAAAGTCGGGGCATTTTTTTACTCTACTTTAGTCCACACAAGCATGTCGCACTCTTCTCTGTTGGCGAAAGCAAAGTAGGGAATGAATACCGCTTTGCATTCCTCTTTTTCAAATTGAGCGCGTCTGTAAAGCTCATCAAAGGGCTTTGTTCTGAAGGCTTTAGCCTCAATAATTTGAACGCCCAGTTCGTCAAACCATTTTACCTTGAAATCGGGCTCACGGCTGATGGATATATCTCTGAGATTCGGGCCGTTGTCGATTTCTTCAAGGCAGTATACCACGGGACCCGCCTGCAAAGCTACCCTGCCGGCGTTGGCGTTTACCTTGGGGTTGCACTCCACAAAGAAGGGGCTGACATCAAGCCGCAAAGCCGCGGAGATTTCATCAGCGTCAACCTCTATACGAGCAAAGCCGTCAGTGGGTTTTATATCCGCAGTCTTGCCGTTTATTTCTACGGTGAATTCTTCGCTCCATGCGGGAATTCTGAGAGCCAGGGTTTTGCCCTTCATTCCCTTTGCGGTGATATTTACCTTGCCGTCCCATGGGTAGTTGGTTTTTTGGGTTATTTCCACATCGGCATCGCCGAGCTTTAAATTCGATACGCTTTCCATGTACTGATTTACATAGAGGGTGTTTTCGTCGCTGCCCACAGTGTATACATAGCCGCCGATGGAGGCTATAAAGCGGGTGACATTGGGCGGGCAGCAGGAGCAGTCGAAAACCTCCTTGCGCTTTGTCAGCGGGAAACGCTCTTTGGCGGGCCATGATACATTTCTGGTTCTGTCGGCTCTTACAATCTCAAGGGGGTTTTCATAGAAGAAGCTCTTTCCGTCAAGGGAGAGACCCGACAGAAATCCGTTGTATATGACCTTTTCGACAATGTCGCCGTACTTGCCGTTGGGCCGGATTTCATTCATCCTGCCAGCGAACATGGCAAGGGATATGGCGGCGCAGGTTTCGGCATAGGCGTTGGGGTTGGGAAGGTCATAGTCGATTGTGAACGCCTCGCCATGGTGACTGGAGCCGATGCCGCCCGTTACATACATTCTTCTATTTACGATATTGTCAAAAAGGCTGTTAAGCGCCACCTTCAATTCCTCGTCGTCAAACTCCGCGGCGATATCAGCCATGCCGCTGTAAAGATAGCAGGCTCTGACGGAGTGACCCTCGGCAGTGCGCTGCTCTCTTACGGGCATATGGCTTTGATTGTAAATCATAAGCTCTTCTTTATCGCCCCTTGCTCCTCGGGAGTCGATAAAGTGCTTGGAGAGATTTAAGTATTTCTCCTCACCCGTGCAGCGGTAGAGCCTGACAAGAGCCAGCTCTATCTCCTCATGTCCGGGTGTTGCAAACTCGGCGGAATCCTCGATTTTGAAAACTTTTTCGATATAGTCGGCATACTTTTTCATGAGCTTTAGGAACTTATCCTTGCCCGTTGCCTCGTAGTATGCGACGGCAGCCTCAATAAGATGACCAGCGCAGTAAAGCTCGTGGGCGTCTCTTATGGTGAACCTTTCATCAGGCTCCACAACGGTAAAGTAGATATTGAAATAGCCGTTTTCGTCCTGATTCTTTTCGATAAGGTCAACAAGGGCGTCAACCTCTTTTTCAAGCTCCTCGTTTCTCTCCTTTGAGAGTATGTACGCGGCGCTCTCCATCCACTTTGCCACATCTGAGTCCCAGAAGAAATGTGGCTTTTTCGGTTTGCCCTCAGTCCAGTCGCACTTAAAGGCGTCAAACCTGCCTGTGTCCTTGAATCTGTCACGAACGGCATAAATGGTGACAATTTTGTTTAAATCCTGTCTGTCCTTCCAAAAGCCGCCCGTAATATCAATGTTTTTGTAGGAGACATTTTTGTTTCTCATGCCAATTCCGCCTTTTACTTTATTCTTTGGATTTTATTGCCCTTTACAAGATATGCCTCCTTTGCAATCTCAATAAGGGGCGCGTCGTTTATAGAGTCGGTATAGAACTTGTCAATCGGAGCGTCGCCGAATCTTTCTTTGAATGCTTTAACCTTGTTTTTTCTGTAGCAGAACCTTTCGATTTTGCCGGTTTCGTGATTGAAGGTTGTGCCGATAACCTCTTTGACTCCGAGTCTGTTGCAGATTTCCCTCATAAAGATTTCGGGAGAGGCTGTGATTATCACATCATCATCCTGCTGAATCTCTTTGTAAAAGGGTTTGATTTTGTGCATGTGCGAGTCCCAGAACTCTTTTGCGTCCCTATCGCAGGTGTCGATAACCTTCAAAACATAAGGCTCTATCATTGGTATGTATTTTTGAAGGGCGTCCTCAATTGTGATATTGCCCTTTTTGTAGTTATACATTGCCTTTAAAACCTTGGGATAGTATTTGACCAAGTGGGGCATTTTTTTAATATAAAACCAAAACAGCGCAAGCGAGCTTTCGCCGTCGTAGATTGTGTTGTCAAAATCGTAAACATTCATGCCTATCACACCCTATGCTTACATTTTTTAATCGCATTGACTGCTTTCGCCGCCGCGAGCAGTGAGGCCGTAAGCAATGCGGCGGAGCCTGCGCAGATAAGTTTCTTTTTAATTCTTAGCGGCAACATTTCGTGCAGCGGGAGTGTGGTGGGTATGCTGCCCACGATTTCTGTGTAGTAATATGTATCCGTCTTTAGCTTTTTGGGTTCGTTTTCGTAAAGGGTTATAAGTCTTACGCCGCGGTCGATTCCGTCGCCGTATGCGGTAAAGCCCGCTCCCCTTGTCTGAATCAGCTTAATGCCGTCCACATCGCCCACAAAGTCGTTTATATGGTCGTGACCGAATACGGCGCCGATTACATCCCCCGTTTTAAGCCAGCTCATAAACTGACCGTTGTTTATATCGGGCGGGCAGGGACCTTCTCCAAGAGCGCCCTTTGTGTATTTGGGGCGGGCGATGACAAAGCGCCTGTCGCTCCATGCTCCGTGACCTTTTACGGCAAAGGGGGTCAGGGGATGAACCGCCTTGAGAAGTCTGTACTGCTCGGGAACGGTTATGTGCTGGAACACAAGGGAGTATACCGGCATTCCGCCGTTTTTCTTTTTTAATTCCTCGCTTTTCTTTTCGTACCAGGCGATTTGCTCGTCGGAAACAAATGCATAGGAGCGGTTGCCGTTTTCGTCTTCGTAGTAATCCCTTGAGTCTATCATCCAGAGGTTAAATGCCATTTTGTCGGAATCGGAGCGAAGGATGGGGAGATTGTAGTTTCCGCAGCCGACCTCGCAATCGCCTTCTGCCAACAGGCAGTATTCGCTCTTTTGAAATAGCTCTGCCTGCTCTTTGTTGGAAACACCGGTTTCATGGTCGTGATTGCCGAAAACAACGGCGAACAGCTTTTTGTGCCTGTCGAAAATCTCGGTTATGCTCGAAATTACCCTTTCAACGCCTTCAAAGCTGCTGCCTTTCCAGCCGCTTGTATTGTCGCCCAAAAGCACCGTAAGGTCGGGGTCGAATTTAATAAGCGACGCTTCAAGCAGTTTAAGAGTATCCGCACTTCCCTTTTCCCCGTTGTCTTTAAGATGCATGTCAGCAACGGTGAGGATTGTAAACTTGCCGTCCCTGTTAAATCTTAAAACTTTGTCAGCAGGCATAATTTCCTCCGGTAAAATAATAATATTTGAATTCTTGGGAAAACTGTAAATAAAGGCAGAACCGTGTGCTTTTTTCCATTATTTTATTTAAAAATTATAACATCAATAAATTACCATATCAAGACCGTATATCTTGGCGTTAATAGACCATACTAATGGCGAAACCTTTAAAGGAGTTGAAAATAATGCTTGACAGAATATCACTTGTTCTTGTAATAATCGGTGCCCTGAACTGGGGAGCTATCGGTCTTTTCCAGTTTGATGTGGTCGCATGGTTATTTGGCGGACAAGCTGCTATCATTAGCAGAATTATATATACAATAGTAGCTCTTGCCGGTATCTGGTGCATTTCTCTGCTGTTCAGAGAGAGCGAGGTTCTTGCATCGGAAACTGATGAATAACATTAAACTGTCAAAATATTAAACGGGGCGACTTTTTGCCGCCCCGATTTGTTTATTCTTCAAGCATTGCTCCGCCTGAAACTGGGCCGACAAGCTTTGCGTAGCGGGCAAGCCAGCCGGTTTTGATTTTGGGTGCGGGAGGAATCCAGTTCTTCTTTCTCTCCTCCAGAACTTCGTCGTCAACAAGCACCTCGATAGTGCGCTTGCTGAGGCTGAGCCTAATGATATCTCCTTCTTGCACAAAGGCGATCGGACCGCCCAGAGCAGCCTCGGGAGCAACATGACCTATGACGCCGCCCCTTGAAGCGCCTGAGAATCTGCCGTCAGTGACAAGGGCAACGCTGCTGTCAAGTCCCTGACCGGCAAGCAGAGCTGTAAGGGTCAGCATTTCGGGCATACCGGGTCCGCCCTTGGGTCCTTCGTACCTTATGACCATTACATCGCCGGGCTTGATTCTCCTCATAGCGAGCGCGGACATCGCGTGGCGCTCGGAATCGAATACCCTTGCGGGGCCTTCGTGCTCAAACATTTCAGGCAGAACGCCCGCGGACTTGATAACGGCTCCCAAGGGGGCTAAATTGCCCTTGAGGACCATGAGTCCGCCCTCTTCGGAATAGGGGTTCGAGAAGGGGTGAATGACCTCGGGGTCCAGAACCTCCGCGTTCTCAACATTTTCGGCGAGTGTCTTGCCCGTGACGGTCATCTGCTCGCCGTTAATAAGTCCAGCTTCTATCGCCTGCTTAATTACAGCAGACACGCCGCCGGCAACATCAAGGTCCTGCATAAGATGCTTGCCCGACGGTGACAGCTTTACGATATGGGGAGTTTTGCGGCTGATTTCGTCAAAGTCGTCAAGACTTATATCAACTCCGATTGAGCGTGCCAGCGCGGGCAGATGCAGCGCCGTATTGGTTGAGCAGCCGAGGAGCATATCGAGGGTGATTGCGTTTATGAAAGACTCCCTTGTTAAGAATTCGGAGGGTCTGAAGTCGTACTTCGCAAGCTCAACGGCAATCTGACCCGCCTTTTTAGCCATATGATAACGCTTTGCGTTTACTGCGGGGACCGTGCCCGTACCGGGCAGGGAGATGCCGAGAACCTCGGTCATGCATGCCATGGAGTTTGCGGTGAACATACCCTGGCATGAGCCGCAGCCGGGGCAGACCTCATCCTCGTATGCCTGGAACTCCTCTATGTCAAGGGTGCCCGCAAGCACCTGACCTGCGGATTCGGCGACATCCTGAACATCCACTCTTTTGCCCCTGTAATTGCCCGCTAGCATGGGGCCGCCCGTAACGACTATGAAGGGGATGTCAAGTCTTAAAGCGCCCATAATCATGCCGGGGATAATCTTGTCGCAGGAGCAGACAAGAACAAGGGCGTCGCATGTGTGGGAGTTTGCCATGGTTTCGACAGAGTCGGCAATAAGCTCTCTGCTGGGCAGGGAGTATCTCATGCCGAGACCGCCCATAACAATGCCGTCGCAAATGCCGATTGTGGAAAACTCTATGGGAGTGCCGCCTCCCATGAGGATACCGTCTTTGACAGCCTGTCCGATTTTATCAAGGTTTGAATGTCCCGGGAAAAAGTTTGAATAGGAATTGACAACGCCTATAAAGGGTCTGTAAATCTGGTCGTCGGTAAGGCCCGCGCCCTTCATTAAGGCTCTCGCGCTGATTTTGGCCTCGCCGTTCTTTAAAACCTCGCTGCGAAAATCATCGGTCATTTCTCTGTTTTTAAACATACCGTTTTCCGCTTAAAGCGGAATGTTCACCCCGATTCTATGTAATCAGATTTTTATAAGGCCTTCATCAACAAAGACTTTGAGGTTGTCCATTGAGATTTTGCGCTCTTTCCTCTCAATCTCCTTAATGAGCTGAACCATCTTTTCGTTTACGGGAGTGGGAACGCCGAACTCCTTGCCCTTTCTGACTATGTAGCCGTTGAAGTAGTCAATCTCTGTGGGCTTGCCCCTTTCAAGGGACTGGAGCGAGGAGGATTTGTCGTCCTTATATTTTACCTTGCCTATGACTCTGAAAAGGGTTTCGCAAAGAAGATCGAACCACTTTGCGTCCGTTAAAAGAAGCAGGTTGTAATTGAGAACTTTGTTAAAGGGCGGTACATAGAGGTTCATAGCCTTTGCGACCTTGATGCCCTCCCTTGCTATGGCAAGGAAAAGAACTCTGGCGGACTTTTCGTCAAGCATTACGCCGAGGGTCTGACCCGTAAGAGCGCCCAATGAAGTGATGCAGGAGTTGATTATAAGCTTTGAATACTGCTCTGACTGAATCATGTCGGAGATATGGCAGGGCACTGTGCAGTCGAGCATTTTTCTTATGTACTCAAGCTTGTCCGAAGTATAGCCGGGAAGCATGCCAATCGCAAAGGAGCCGAGGCTCGTCATGGTAAGAGATGTGGGCGTATCAAGGTTTGCTCCAAAGCCTATCATGCAGCCAACCGCCCTCTCCTTGCCCACGATGTCCGCAAGGATTTCAAGGCACATGCCGTTCTGCATGGATACAACAAGCGCGTCTTCCTTAATGTGGGGCAGCATTGCCTTTGCTATTTCGGGCATGGCGTATGCCTTTGAAGCTATAATGCAAATGTCGTAGTCGTGCTGGTCGATAGACTCAATATCAGGGTAAGCGTGGAGCTTTACCTTATGCTCTCCTCTGGGTCCTTTGAGATACAGTCCGTCGTTCTTGATTTTCTCCGCGGTTTCCTCACCGCGGCAGACTACATGCAAATCAAAGCCGTTTGCTTTCGCAAGGACCGCTACGGTTCCGCCTATGGCGCCTGTGCCGACTAAAATGGTTTTCACTTTATTTCCTCCCCAATATAAAATTAGCAAATATCACCATTTTTAATGATTACATAGGAGATTATATATTAACATTCAACAAGTGTCAATGATTTACATTTAATTATGACAATGATGTGAAAAATGAAATTTTATTAAGAAATTACACAAAATAAGGCTCATATTTGTAGTTTTTTTAATTGAAAAGTATAAATAATTATGATACAATTCAGTTTGATACTTTAATATGACGATTAGTCTATTCAGAACTTGATGGGAGGATTAAGGATTTTGAAAGTTTATAACGCTAAAGACATTCGCAACATCGTCATAGCCGGTCACGGCGGCAGAGGCAAGACCACCCTTGCTGAGGCCATGCTTTATGTGGCAGGTGCTACCGACAGACTCGGCAAGGTTGCCGACGGCAACACCGTAATGGACTATGACGCTGAAGAAAAGAGACGCAAAACTTCAGTGAGCGCTGCGGTTGCTCCTTTGGAGTGGAAGAACAGAAAGATAAACTTAATTGACACTCCCGGTCTTTTTGACTTTGAAGGCGCTGTTCATGAGGGTATGAGAGCTGCCGAGTGCGCTCTTATAGTTCTTGCCGCGGGCGCAGGCTACGATGTAGGCGCAGAGAAGGCATTTGACGCCGCAGACGGCAGAGGCATCGCTAAGATGTTCGCCGTTACAAGGTGCGACCAGGAGAATACAGACTTCGCAAAGACACTTGAGGCTCTCAAGGCAGAAGTAGGCACAAAGATTTGCCCCGTTGTAGTTCCCTACTATGAGGGCGGCGCTGTTAAGGCATACGCAAACCTTGCGACAGGCAAGGCTTATGAGTACAAGAACGGCAAGGCAAGCAAAACCGCCTTCCCCGAGGACGCAGCCATCAGCGAAATGCGCGATGTATTCAATGAGGCAGTAGCATCCGCAGACGATGAGCTTATGGAGAAGTTCTTTGAGGGCGAGAGCTTTACCGCTGAGGAAATTCAGCGCGGACTTTCCCTCGGAATTTCAAACGGCTCCATTTATCCCGTATTCGCTTGCGCAGGACTTACAGCAGACGGCGTAGACCTGCTTCTTGACGCAATCGCTGACTATGCTCCCAACGCGGCAGAGCACGCAGGCGAAACCGCAACAGACGCAAGCGGCGCAGAGAAAGAACTCGCATGCGACGAAAACGGTCCCCTTGCAGCAGTATGCTTTAAGACCGTTGCCGACCCCTTCGTCGGTAAGATGTCATTCATTAAGGTTGTATCCGGCAAGATGACAGCCGATGTTCCCGCATACAACGCAAGAACAGGCGAAAGCGAAAGAATCGGCAAGCTGCTCTCCGTCAAGGGCGGCAAGCAGGAGGATATTTCTGTTCTGCCCGCAGGCGATATCGGCGTTGTTACAAAGCTTTCAAGCGTAATGACAGGCGATACAATCTGCTCGCCCAAGGATGTTCTCCATCTCAAGGGCGTTCAGTTCCCGACCCCCTGCCTCTCAATGGCTGTTAAGGCTGTTAAGAAGGGCGAGGAGGACAAGGTTTCTTCCGGCCTCAGAAAGCTCATGGAAGAAGACCCGTCAATCGTATTCTATACCAACGAGGAAACAAGACAGCAGATTCTCTCAGGTCTCGGCGAGCAGCACCTTGATGTTATCACCACAAAGCTGCAGGCTAAGTTCGGCGTTAAGGTTGAGCTTGAGATTCCGAGAGTCGCATACAGAGAGACCATCCGCAAAAAGGTCGAGGCTCAGGGCAGACACAAGAAGCAGACCGGCGGTCACGGTCAGTTCGGCGATGTTTATATCAGATTCGAGCCGTGGGATACAGAGGACCTTGTATTTGCTGAGGAAATCGTCGGCGGCGCAGTTCCCAAGCAGTACTTCCCCGCCGTTGAAAAGGGTCTCAGAGAGTGCGTAGCAAAGGGCTTCCTCGCAGGCTATCCGATGGTCGGCGTAAAGGCTACACTCTACTTCGGTTCTTACCACCCCGTTGACTCATCCGAAATGGCATTCAAGATTGCCGCTTCACTCGCATTCAAGAACGCTATGCCTCAGGCTTCGCCCACAATTCTTGAGCCCATCGGCACACTGAAGGCTTACATGCCCGACGAGAACCTGGGTGACATCATGGGCGAAATCACAAAGCGCCGCGGCAGAGTTCTCGGCATGGGTCCCGCAAAGAAGCCGAAGATGCAGGAGCTTACAGCAGAAGTTCCGATGGCCGAAATGGGCGACTTCTCCACAACTCTCCGCTCGGTAACCCAGGGCAGAGGCTCCTTCACCCTTGAGTTCGCAAGATATGAGGAGGCTCCCGCAAACATCGTTGAGAAGGTTATCGAGGAAGCAAAGAAGAGACAGGAAGAGGAAGAATAAAAACAATAAAGAGCCTTATGAAAATAAGGCTCTTTTATTATTTCAAGCCCACCAAATGTAAAAATACGGTAATAAGGTAGAATAATAGTCATATTCATGAAAATTGTTCAAAAATTGTTTACAGACCTTCAATTTAAACACAATCGAAAAATATTAGTATATAGTCAGGAACTCCAATTCCTTTTCATTTTATTTTCTCTTCCCAAAGTAGTGCTCCGGAAAAATCCGGGGCATTATTTTTTTGCGCTAAAAAACCGCAGGGCAAAAGCTCTGCGGCATTTCTTTAAATCATCGCGTTGTCTGAAAGCTGTCTTACATATGCCTCCATTTCCTGCTTTGAGGAAACCTGAGAGGCGCCTTTTATGAACTTTTCCTTATCAGTTTCGGAAAGGCTAGCGAATTGGGTTAAAGCGTCAATGTCCTTAGCCAAAGCGGAGGTAAGACCCAAAGGCATATCCGCCATGTTTTTTTTCTTATCCTTGCTCATATTAAAACCCCCTGAATCAGTTTCCTCCGGGGCCGTCTCTGCGCTCCCTGAAGTCATTGTGAGGCTGTGTGGCTGCCCACTGATTGTTGCCTGCTGATTTCTTGCCGGACTTTGCCTTGCCCTGAATTTCGGGCACGGGCTCTACAACATTTTTGGGATATTTAATTCCCAGTTCGTCCGCGCCGGGTCTTTTCATGCCCTGTTTTGCCATAAAAACACCTACCTTCAAAATTATAATTTACAAAAAAGGTCGGTTTATGCAAAATAAAAAATGGCGGGTTATTTGCCCGCCGTTTGTTTTTTAATTAAATGATAAAATTGCCGTTGTTTCGGAATCAATATTTACTCCTTTTTTGTCATCCGTTACTGCGCCGCCGATTAACGCTTTTGGATTTTTTATGTTTTCGGGCAGGTAATAGGTAATTTCATGATGGTTTTTATTTGAAATTACAAAAACGCTCTCGCCCTTTTCATTTTTTCTTATAAATGCGACGCAGCCCAGCATTGCGGAAACGGGGACAAACTCCCCTTCCTTAAAGGCGTCGTGTGAGCTTCTGATTTCGCCGAGGGCTTTGAAGTGGTTAAGGATTTCCTCATCTTCATTTCCCCACGGAAAGCATCGTCTGTTGAAGGGGTCGACGCCGCCCTCCAAGCCTGCCTCGTCTCCGTAGTAGATGGTGGGAACTCCGGGCAGGGCGTAAATAAGGCTTGCGGCGCAAAGAAGGCGTTTTTTAGCTATTGCCTTTTCGCTGTCAGTGAGGCTAAACTCCGCCTGACGATTTTTATCTATGTGCGAGAGCTGAGCGCCCGACAAAATTGTGAGTACCCTTGCGGTGTCGTGGGTGCCAAGGAAGTTCATAGAGGCGTCAAGGGCGGGCTTTGGGTAGTTTTCGCAGATTGTAACAATGCGCTCCATAAAAAGCTCCGCGGAGCCGCCCAGCATAAAGTCTATGACCGCCTCTCTGAAGGGGTAGTTCATGACTCCGTCAAGCTCGTCGCCGAGAAGGTATTTTCTTCTGCCGCCGTAGCTGATTTTGTTGCTTGCGTCCTCCCAGACCTCGCCCCAAAGAAGGGCATCGGGCTTATGTTTTTTAACAGTTTCGCGCACCTTTTCAATAAAGATATCGGGGAGTTCGTCGGCAACATCCAGTCTGAAGCCGTATGCGCCGTTTTTCAGCCAGTGGTTTACAACTCCCCTGTCGCCTGTTATGAACTCTTTGAAGCTTTCCTCGTTTTCGTTTACCTCGGGCAGGGTTTTGACGCCCCACCAAGAGGCGTAGTCGTCTCTCGTTTCTCCGAACTTATACCATGAATAATATGGGGACTCTGGGTCGTTGTATGCCCCGCCGTCGCCGTAGCGTTTATATTTATTGAAGTAAACGCTGTCCGCTCCCGTATGGCTGAAAACGCCGTCAAGAATGATTTTTATGCCGTACTCCTCTGCCTTCTTTGTCAGAGAAACGAAATCCTCGGCGGTACCGAGCAGGGGGTCGATTTTAAAGTAATCGGCGGTGTCGTACCTGTGATTTGAGTGCGCCTCGAAGATAGGGTTAAGATAAATCAGCCCCACGCCAAGGCTCGCAAGGTACTCAAGCTTTTCTTCTATGCCCTTTAAGTCGCCGCAGAAATAATCGTTATTGAATCTGCCGTTTTCATCGGGATACCATTTGGGAGTGCCGCCCCAGTCTGAGCGCAGCTCTCTGTCTTTCGGAACATTCTCCTTTTTCTCTCCCGAGAAGCGGAACCTGTCGGGGAAAATTTGATAAGCCACTTTTCCTTTGAGCCAGTCGGGAGTACTGAAATTCTCATCGTAGACAGTCAGCTGCCATGGGACGCCCTCTCTGCCCACATAGCCTATTCCCGAACCGCTGTTTAAAACGGTGCCCCTGCCGTAAGGGGTGTCATAATCGAATTTATAGAAATACAGTCCCTTATTGGGAGTTTTGAACTCGGTGCGCCAGAAGTGGAATTCGCCGTTTTCGCTCTTTGTCATGGGTATATATTCTTCCTTTTTTCCGTCGGGCCAGATAACAAGGAAAGCCTTTTCTGCCAATAAAGAGCTATGGAGCACAAGCGTAAAGCCTGTGCTCTCGTTTGTTTTTATTGCGCCGAAAACCGACTTGTATTTTCTGTCCCGCGAATTAAAGGCGATTTCCACTGCCTCACCTGCTGTCGTCGTTAACCCTTGACCTTAAGTTTTCAAATCCGAATGCGGAGGGCGTGCCCCAGATATTCTCGGCATACTGCCTTACCGCTCTGTCCGCGGCAAAGCGGCCGGCTCCTGAGATATTGATAAGGGACATTCTGTTCCATTTTTCCCTATCGGAATAAAGCTCGTCGGAGCGTTTTTGAGCAAGTCTATAGTCCGCATAATCGGCAAGAACCATATAGGGGTCGTAGTTTGTTATGGACTTTGAAATCTCGTCAAAGCTCTTGCCGCCGACTCCGCCGCTGTTTATAAAGTCAATTGTGCGCTTTAAATCCTTATTGTTAAAGTAGTAATCGGAGGGTTTATAGCCGATGTTTCTGAGATGCTTTACCTCGTCCTCCTTAAGACCGAAAATGATGATGTTTTCTTCCCCTACCGCGTCGTAAATCTCCACATTGGCGCCGTCCATGGTGCCGAGGGTTATGGCGCCGTTGAGCATGAGTTTCATATTGCCCGTGCCGCTCGCCTCTGTTCCCGCAAGGGAGATTTGCTCGCTGATTTCAGCCGCGGGCATTAAAAGCTCAGCCTCGGTGACGGAGTAATTCTCTACAAAGATGACCTTGAGGTATTTGTTCACCTCGCTGTCGTTGTTGATAAGGTCGGCCAAAGCTGAAATAAAGCTGATAATCTTCTTTGCGAGAAAGTACCCGGGTGCCGCCTTTGCGGAGAATATATAGGTTCTGGGAATATAATTGCCGTTCGGGTTTTCCTTTATCTCAAGATACTTATTGAGGATATTCAGCGCGTTGAGATGCTGCCGTTTGTACTCGTGCAGGCGTTTGACCTGAACATCGAATATGGATTCGGGGTCAATCTCTACGCACATTTTTTTCATTATATAATCGGCATATCTCTCCTTGTTTTTGAGCTTGATTTTGTTCAGCTCGTCAAGGACGGACTTGTCGTCAGCATATTTCCTTAAATTAATAAGCTCATCGCCGTTGTATACAAAGCTGTCGCCGATAAGCTCCTTAATGAAATTCGCAAGGAGCGGGTTTGCCTGACAGAGCCAGCGTCTGTGAGCTATGCCGTTTGTCACATTCTTAAACTTTGAGGGCATCAGCTTGTAGTAATCATTGAAAACCGTATCTTTGAGAATACCGCTGTGCAGCTCTGAAACGCCGTTTACGCTGTGGGAGCCCGCTATGCAGAGATTAGCCATTCTGACCGCTGAGTCGGAAATGACGGCGGTGCTCTCCACAAGGTCGGGGTCGTGGCTGCTGTTCCATACAAAGGAGCGGAAACGATTGTCAATCTCCTTGATAATCTGATAAATCCTCGGAAGAAGTCTCTTTAAAAGGTCCTCGCTCCAGACTTCAAGAGCCTCGCGCATAACGGTGTGGTTGGTGTAAGCTATTGTGTTGGTGACTATTCTCCACGCGTCGTCCCAGCCGTAACCGCATTCGTCAAGGAGAATGCGCATAAGCTCGGGAATTGCGAGGGTCGGATGGGTGTCGTTTATGTGAATTGCAACCTTCTCGGGCATATTGTCAAGGGTCGGGTATCTCCTTAAATGCTTTCGGACTATATCCTGAATAGCGGCGGAGACAAGGAAATACTGCTGTCTGAGTCTGAGGCTCTTGCCCTCGGGGTGATTGTCGGCAGGATATAGGACCTTGCTTATAATCTCCGCCATGGAGGCGTTTTCCATAGCTCTTAAATAATTGCCCTCATTGAAAAGAGCCATGTCGATGCCGGGGGCGACCGCTGACCAAAGTCTCAAGACGCTTATGCCCTTGCCTCCCTTGCCGGAGACATACATATCATAGGGAACCGCCTTAATCTTTTGGCAGTCCATAAGCTCCACATGGTGGAACTTTTCATGCCATTCGTCCTTAACCCAGCCTTCAAAGAGTATGTCGACGGCGCTCTCCTCCCGCTTTACAAGCCAAGCGTCGCCGCCGGAAAGCCAGAAATCGGGCAGCTCGGTCTGCCAGCCGTCAACCAGCCTTTGTTTAAAAATACCGTACTCATAGAGAATCGAATAGCCTGTTGCGTTGTAGCCTTGCGTCGCAAGAGCGTCAAGGTAGCAGGCGGCGAGCCTTCCGAGACCGCCGTTGCCGAGACCCGCGTCGGGCTCGATTTCGAATACTTTGTCAAGGCTGATGCCGTAGTCGGACAAAACCTCGTCAAAAACATTTAAAAGGTCAAGATTGTATAGATTATTCTTTAAAGACCTGCCCATGAGAAATTCCATGGACAGATAGTATATATCCTTGGCGTTTTTCTCTCTTGCCTCTTTTTCGAATTCCCGCCTCTGACGATTCATCATTTCGGTGAGAATCATGGCAAGGGCGCGGTAAACATGCTCATAGTTTGCCGACTCCGCGCCTACGCCGAAGAAATGAAGCAGCTTGCTTTCAAGCAGCTCTTTAGCTTTTGCTTTGGTAAGTTTATATTCCATGCGCTCCTCACAATCTGCGGAAAACTCCGCGGTTATGATTGCAAAATCAATCTGTTAAGTACACTGTATTTACATAATATAACAAAATGCGTCCCTCTGCAAGAGATTCGGGGCTCGTGCTTTGTCAAAAGTGTTGAGTTTGACCCGCTTTATTTATGCAAAGTGCCAAAACGCTCTTTTTTAAAGAATAAATAGTGAAAATAAAAGTATGATTATTTTTAGACGACAAAAAATTCATTTTAGGGACAATGTCCCTACTATAGTATTTGCGTTTTTTTCATTTAAAGCAGTAATTTAATCACAAATATACAGTACATCCATAATGAGGGGATTTTTTTGTATATTAATTTCCTGTTTAATCTATCTTTTTATGAATATAATAATAGCAGGGGGTGTTAGGGGTTGAAGGTGCTTTCAAAATCTTACGAACAATACTGCTGTGTTCTTGAAAGAAATGTTGTGATGGAAGAAGCAACCTACCACAACGGCGGAATTAAACTTTTTTGCACCAACTATCCGCAGTGCTTTACCTGCGGCGGATGCAAGAATATAATTCTGAACGACAAAATAGAGAAAGCCGCTATGGTGAATACAATGATCTAAACCTTACCTTAAAAAGTGGTTTTCATACCCCGCCATTGGCGGGTTTTGTTGTTTTGGGCTTTGGGCGCAGCGCTCAAAGCATTTTTGCTTTACAAGAAAACCTTATACTGTTATAATGTTTAAGGTTAAAAAGCGGCTTTAAAAGGGCTGTTAGACAAAATATAGGGCTTTTTAGCCCGCAGGCTTTTGAAAGGAAAGAAATTATGAAATACACATCCACTCGCGACAGCAGCCTTCAGATTTCTTCCGCCGAGGCGATAGTCAAGGGCATATCCCCCGACGGAGGTCTTTTTGTGCCCACCGAATTCCCCAAAGTCGACGGCGATTTTATAGTCTCTCTTACAAAGATGAACTACAAGGAAAGGGCAAAGGCAGTGCTGTCTTTGTTTTTGACCGATTTTTCGGAAGATGAGATAAGCGGCTTTGTTGAAAAAGCTTACAGCGAGGGCAAGTTTGAAAGCCATGAGGTAGCCCCCTTAAAGATACTGCCTAACGGCGTCAGCTTCCTTGAGCTGTGGAAGGGCCCGACCTGCGCGTTTAAGGATATGGCTCTGCAGCTTCTGCCACATCTCCTTACAGGCAGCGCAAAGAAGATTGGCGATGACAGCCTTATAGTCATTCTGACCGCCACATCGGGCGACACCGGCAAGGCGGCTCTTGAGGGCTTTAAGGATGTTGAGGGAACGAAGATACTTGTCTTTTATCCCAGCGAGGGCGTAAGCGACATTCAAAAGCTGCAGATGGCAACTCAGGAAGGAGGCAATGTGGGCGTCGCGGCGATTTACGGCAACTTTGACGATGCCCAGAGCGGCGTTAAGGATATTTTCGGCGACAAGGCTCTTGAGGCTGAGCTTCTGAGCAAAAACATAAAGTTCTCCTCCGCAAACTCGATTAACTGGGGCAGACTTGTGCCGCAGATTGTCTACTACTTCTCCGCTTACTGCGATTTAGTAAATAGGGGAAAAGTAAAGTATCCCGAAAAAATCAACATCTGCGTTCCCACGGGCAACTTCGGCAACATTCTTGCCGCCTACTATGCAATGAGAATGGGTCTGCCCGTAAACAAGCTGATATGCGCCTCCAACCGAAACAATATCCTGACCGACTTTATCAAAACAGGTGTATATGACAGGAACAGAGAATTCTTTACCACCACTTCTCCCTCAATGGATATCCTTATTTCAAGCAACCTTGAGCGTCTTCTTTATGAGCTGAGCGGCAGGGACGACGCTAAAATCAAAGAGTGGTTCACTTCACTTAAAGAAAACGGCAAATATGAAGTAAGCCCCGAAGTCTTAAATGAGCTTAAAAGCGTATTTGAGTCGGGCTACTGTGGAGATGAGGAAACCGCCGCCGAAATTAAGAGGGTTTACGATGAATTCGGCTATCTTATAGATACCCACACCGCCGTCGGTTCATTCGTTTATGAAAATTACAGAAAGACATCGGGTGATGACACTCCCGTAGTCATAGCTTCCACCGCGAGCCCGTACAAGTTCTGCTCAAGCGTTCTCAGCGCTCTTGAGGGCAGAGACTCATCAGGCGAAAACGAGTTCGAAATTATGAGAAGGCTCGAAAAGCTCACAAACACAGCGGCTCCGAAGCAGCTTAAAAACCTTGAGGGAGTATCGCCGAGATTTACGGAAGTTTACGACAAAAAGGATATGCGGCAGGCAGTTTTTTCAATGCTGAATATCTAAAGTTTTAAGCTAAAGTTAATTAAAAATATGTAAATTTAAAAAGCAAGACGGCTGCCATGCGCATTAAAGTGAATCGTTTTAGCAGCACGACAGCCTCTTGCTATTTTTATTAGGGGTAGTTAGCAGTTCGCGTGTTTATCCAGCTCGAAGGTTATACATGCGGTTTCGCTGCAATCCTTTGCATTACGGGTTCCTATCTCTATTTTTCCCGCCGTGCACCTCTGTTCGGGCGTCTGGTAAACACAGTTCTTAACTTCGCACTTGATATTGTTTATTACATGTCTCTTCTCGCCCATTTTTACGGCTCCTTTCGCCTGTCCAATGACAGCCGAAACCCCAAACTTCATATCCAATCCGGCAACAGCCTTCACATCATATCGGATGTGATCCGTCGGATTCGGCTGTCTTTTTGGACATTAATATTATCGACCTATCGATTTTTTATATCCCTTGAAAATATATCTTTTTAACTTCAAAAAAGCGTTAAAACGGAGAAAAAGATGTCTGTTTTTGCAATCGGCGACACACATTTATCCTTTGGTACTGACAAGCCCATGGATGTTTTCAGGGGCTGGACTTCTTATACCGAAAAACTGAGAGAAAACTGGATAAAGTCTGTCGGCGAAAACGACACGGTTGTAATTCCCGGCGACATCTCATGGGCGATGCGCCTTGAAGAAAGCGAAAAGGATTTTGAGTTTCTTCATTCTTTACCCGGGGAAAAAATAATACTCAAGGGCAACCATGATTATTGGTGGAGCACAAAGGGAAAAATGGACGCTTTTCTCTCAAGCAAAGGTTTCCATTCCATAAAAATTCTTCATAACAACGCTTACAAAGTCGGAGATTTCGCAATTTGCGGCACAAGAGGCTGGTTTTTTGACGATGACGAGCCGCACAGCGAAAAAATTATTTTAAGAGAGGCTATGAGGCTGAAAACCTCTTTGGAATGCGCGATGAAGCTTGGCGGAGAGCTTTTGGTTTTTCTGCATTATCCGCCGCTGAGCTCCACGCAAAAATGCGATGAGATTTACAATATCCTTCTTCAGTATCCCGTTAAAAGGTGCTTTTACGGTCACATTCACGCGGACATGACGGAAAAATATTCCTACTTTTTTAAAGACGGAATCGAATTTAAACTGGTATCCGCCGACTACTTAAAATTCTCCCCGCTTTTGATTGAGGAATTTTAGCATAGTACCTTTAAATTTTTGGGTCTTGCGCTATCTTTAGATTTATTATAATATATTTTAGTGTTAACTTAGGATTTTTTTGTTACTTCTGCCGCTATAAATGGTTTTGCGGCTGTTTGATTAAAGACTATAGCTTTTACCAGCAGTAAGGAGACAGCAAATTATGGCTAAAAAGAATACCGAAAATCAAGCAGAAGTTTATCGTCAAAAGCGCAAAGAGAGGCTGAAGAAAAAACAGCAGAGAATGGCGAAGCGCCGTCTAAGCCCCAAGGCTCAGAAAATTATCGGCAGGACAGTCAGAATCGTCGTTGCCGCAGCCGCTTCAATTGCTGTTTTGGTCGGTCTTTTGAACTTCTTCGGCGTGCCCAACAAGCTTACCACCGTTATGACGGTCGGCGATGAAAAGATTAATGTTGTTGAGTATGCTTACTACTATCTGAGCATATATTCCCAGTACAAGAACACTTCTCAGCAATATGATTCCGATTACGGCAGCGGCATGGGCAAGCTCTATACAGGCTTTGACGCTAACTTAATGCCCGCTGACCAGACAACTAAGAACGATGAGGACCAAGAAATTACCTTTGAGCAGCTTTTTGCCGATTATGTCAAGGACCATGTAAAGCAGTACAAGACTGTATGCGACAAGGCAAGACAGGAAGGCTTTGAAATCAGCGAAGAAGGCAAGGCTGAGGTTGACGAGATTATAGAGAGCTACAGAAAGCAGGCCCAAAGCGTTCAGGGCGGCGAGTACTCTCTTAACAGATTCCTCTCCGTTGTAATCATCAGCGGCATGAACGAGAAGACCCTCAGAAAAATCCTGACAGAGCAGACTCTCTATGAAGAGTACATGACCGCAAAGCAGGATGAGTTCAGAAAGGGCATTACCGAGGCTGAAATCGAAAAAGAGTACAAGGACAACCGCACCGAATACGACAAGGTTTCTTTAAGACTCTTCGGCTTTGAAATAGAAGACGAGGACGATAAGAAAGACGACAAGAAAGACGAAGATAAGAAGGACGACAAGAAGGAAGAAGAAAAGGCTCCCACAAAGGCAGAGCTGAAAGCAAAAGAGTTCCTTTCAAAGATTAAGGATGAGGCTTCCTTCTTAAAGCTTGCCGAGTACTACTATGACGGCGAGGACAAGGACGAGTACAACAGCGACGACAATACAAAGGTTGTCAATGTTGACTACGACACAGTCAAGGCCAATGTAAGCGAAGAGGCAGCAAAATGGCTCTTCTCCACCGACCGCAAGGTTGGCGACAAGGCTGCATACGCATCCTCCGACTACTGGTACATTATGTATATCACATCCCCCGCAGGCAGGGATGAGGTAAAGCCCGTAAATGTACGCCACATTCTTATTAAGTTCGAAGACACAGACAAGGACGGTAAGAAAATTGAGCTGACTGACGAGAAGAAGACCGAGTACAAGAAGAAGGCAGAGGACATCTACAACGAATTCTTAAACGGCGACAAGACTGAGCAGTCTTTCGCGGCTCTTGCCGAAAAGTACAGCGACGACAAGGCTTCCCTCGCCGCAGCAGGCTCAACCGAAGGCGGACTTATCTCCAACATGGAGCGCGGACAATATGTCAAGCAGTTCGAGAACTGGGCATTTGACCCCTCCAGAAAGCCCGGAGATACCGAGATAATCGAAACCACCTACGGCTATCACATCATGTACTTCGTTTCCACAAACGAGGAGCCCGCTTGGAGAACCACCGCCAAGGATACCATCTCATCAGAGAAGACTCAGAAATTCTTTGATGATATGATGGAGAACAGTCCATTTGAGATTGTGGCTGAAGATAAGGCAGTAAAGAGGGCACTGAAGAGAATCAACAAGAAAATAGCCGAAGGAATCTCCGCCTCCGCTAGAACTTCAGCATAACGAAATTACAGACGGGTGCTTACGCATCCGTCTTTTTTTGTGCCGATTTTACTTTTATTTAAGGCTCTTTTGTGATAAACTATTTTTGGATTTATTTGCAAATACGAAAGCGGTGATTGATATTAGGCTGCTGCTGATAGACGGAAACAGTATTATAAACCGTGCGTTTTACGGAATAAAACTCCTTACCACAAAGGACGGAAAATACACAAACGGCATTTTCGGCTTTCTTAATATCCTTTTGTCGCTGCTCGATTCAATCAAGCCCGATGCCGTTGTAGCCGCATTTGATTTAAAGGCACCTACTTTCAGGCATGATATGTACGAGGGCTACAAGGCTCACAGAAAGGGCATGCCTCCCGAGCTTGCCGAGCAGCTGCCCGTGCTGAAAGATATAATAAGAGCCTTCGGATACAAGGTTGTTGAAAAGGAAGGCTTTGAAGCTGACGACATAATAGGCACTCTTGCCTACAACAGCGGGGCGGAGTGTTATGTGGCGACGGGCGACAGGGATTCCCTGCAGCTTGTAAGCGACAAGGTAAAGGTGGTTCTCGCCACAACAAAGGCGGGCAGCCCCGTTTCCACAATTTATGACGAGGCTAAAGTTTTTGAGGAGTATTCGGTCACTCCCGAAAAGCTCATTGACATAAAGGCTCTAATGGGCGACGCGTCAGACAATATCCCCGGCGTCGCGGGTATCGGTCAAAAAACCGCATGCGACCTTGTGGCGAAATACGGCTCCATTGAGGAGATTTACTCAAAAATAGACGAGCTTGAGATTTCCCCTTCTGTAAAAGCAAAGCTTATAAACGGCAAGGATTCGGCGTTTTTAAGCTATAAGCTTGGTACCATTGAAAAAAATGTGCCCATCTCCTGCGACATTAACGATTATCTGCCCGAAAAGCGTAATGATGAAAGGCTTGCGGGTATTTTGACATCCCTTGAGATGTATAAAATGCTGGACAGGCTGGGCTTAAAGGCTGTATCGCTCCCCGAGCCCGAAAAGATTGCGGAGCCTTTGGAGAGCCTGCGTCTTGAAGCAGAGTTTGACTCAGAGGAGCTTATAAATAAGGTAAAAAGCCAAAAGGCTTTGTATCTTAATCTTGACAGCAATACGGTAACAATCAGCAGATACTGCGTAAACTGCGGCGGAGTTTTATACTTTAAGAGAATTGAGGATGAAGGCGCGGAGGATTTGCTTATAAAACTTCTATCCGACGCGGACACCGAAAAGCATTTTAATTTCTCAAAGGCTGCTCATTATTTCGCCCTTCAAAGAGGCGTCAGCATTAAAAATGTTAAGTCCGACGCTCAGCTTGCGGGCTATCTTATAAACCCGAATGTATCGGATTATTCCGTCAACACAATTGCCGCTGAGCACAGCATACCCATACCCGAAATAGTTGTCAGCGAAAATCAGCAGGAAATCTATAACGCAAATCTCGGCCTTATTGAGTCAGCCGCACTGCTGCCCGCTGTATGCCAGGCGACGGGAAAGATTTTGTCTAAGCTCGGACAAGCGGAGCTTTATACGGACATAGAGCTGCCCCTTTCAAAGGTACTCGCTTCCATGGAGCTTGTGGGCTTTGAGGTGGACAAAAGCGGCATTGAACTGTTTGGCATCGACATTTCAAACAAGCTGAACGATATTACGCAGAGAATCTACTCATTTGCGGGCGAGGAGTTTAATATTAACTCGCCCAAACAGCTCGGCGAGGTGCTGTTTGAAAAACTGCGTCTGCCCGTAAAGAAGAAGACAAAAACGGGCTACTCCACCAATGCGGAGGTGCTTGAGAGCCTTAGATTTGAGCACCCGATAATCCCTGAAATACTCGAATACAGGACCCTCGCAAAGCTCAAATCCACCTACTGCGACAGCCTTGTTAAAGAAATCCGCGAGGACGGCAGGATTCACTCCACGCTCAATCAAACCGAGACAAGAACGGGCAGGATTTCCTCCACGGACCCCAATCTCCAGAACATCCCCGTAAAGCAGGACATCGGCAGGGAGCTGAGAAGATTCTTTAAGGCTAAGGAAGGCTTTGTTCTGGTTGACGCCGACTACTCTCAGATTGAGCTGAGAGTCCTTGCCCACATGGCGGATGACAAGAATATGATTGAGGCGTTCAATGAGGGTCAGGATATTCACGCAATTACCGCATCTCAGGTCTTTAAGATGCCCCTTGATATGGTCACTCCCCTTATGAGAAGCAGGGCTAAGGCGGTCAACTTCGGCATAGTTTACGGCATCGGCGCATTCTCCCTCTCTCAGGACATCGGGGTCAGCATTCAGGAGGCGGACAGGTATATAAAGGCGTATCTCAGCCATTACTCGGGCGTCGCGAACTTTATGAAAAGGGCTGTGGAAACGGCTAAGGAGCAGGGCTTTGCCTCTACAATCTTTAACAGAAGAAGGTATCTGCCCGAGCTTAAATCCTCCAACGCGAACCTCAGAGCCTTTGGCGAAAGGGTCGCCATGAACATGCCCATTCAGGGCACCGCGGCGGATATTATAAAGCTTGCCATGATTAAGGTTTACGATAGATTCGAGAAAGAGAACATGAAATCAAGGCTTATCATGCAGGTGCATGACGAGCTGATTGTGGAATCTCCCGAAGAGGAGAAGGAAAAAGCCGCTGAGATTCTTAAAACCGAGATGGAAAACGCGGTAAAACTCAAGGTAAAACTTATTGCCGATGTAAACACCGGCAAGACATGGTATGACGCAAAGGGTTAAGTGAGGGATTCAATGAAGCACATACTTTTTGTTTGCACCGGCAACACCTGCCGCAGCCCCATGGCGGAGGGCATATTCAATGTGTTTATTAAGAGGTTTAAATTCAATAATCTGAGCTGCTCGAGCGCAGGCACAGCCGCATTTACGGGCAGCGAGGCGTCGGAATATGCTGTCGAAGCCGCAAAGGCATTCGGCGCGGATATTTCCCATCACCGCTCAAGGGCATTGACGCCCTACCTTATAGACAGCGCTGACCTTATTGTCTGCATGACAAGCGCTCATTTGAATGTGCTGCTGCCCTATGCGCCGAGGGAAAAGCTCAGGGTGTTGGGTGACGGAATCCCCGACCCCTACGGCGGCAGTCAAAGGGACTATTTAAGGTCGGCATACAAGATCGCAAGGGGTCTTATTGAGCTGATAGACATTGACCTTGCCCTTGAAATCGTACCCTTTAAGGAAAGGCATATCCCGGAGGCGGTAAGGCTCGAGAATATCAGCTTTTCCGTTCCATGGTCGGAAAACGCCTTTAGGTCGGAGCTGGAGAATCCCAAGGCAAGATTTTTCGCCGCTGAGTACGCTGGCTCCGTCATTGGCTATATCGGCGCTCACAACATATTGTCCGAGGTTTTTATTACAAATATTTCTGTTCTCCCCTCCTTCAGAAGAAGGGGCGTGGCGTCAAAGCTCCTTAAACACATAATCGATATTTCGGTTTCAGAGAATGCTGACCTTATAACGCTGGAAGTCCGAGAGTCAAACATGGCGGCGATAGAGCTTTATCAGAAATTCGGCTTTCAAAAGGCGGGAGTCAGAAAGGCTTATTACGAAAAGCCCACCGAGGACGCTATACTCATGACAAAGTACTTGAAATAAGAGAAAGGAAATATATGAGAATACTTGCGATAGAAACATCATGCGATGAAACCGCAGCGGCAGTGGTTGAGGATGGCAGAAAGGTGCTGTCCTCTATTGTTGCTTCTCAGATTGACGAGCATATAAAGTACGGCGGAGTTGTGCCCGAAATCGCCTCAAGAATGCACTCCGAAAGCATAACCGCTATTGTCAGGGAGGCTCTAAACTCCGCAGGGCTAAAGCTCACTGACATTGACGCCGTTGCAGTAACCTTTGCCCCGGGTCTTATCGGCGCTTTGCTTGTGGGGGTAAACTACGCTAAAGGCCTTGCGTACTCCGCGGGTCTGCCTTTAATACCCGTGCATCATATCAGAGCTCATATTGCGGCGAATTATATAAGCTCACCTGAGCTGGAGCCGCCTTTCCTTGCTCTTGTGGTTTCGGGCGGGCACAGCCATCTTGTGGAGGTTCGCGACTATACAGAATTTAAGGTTCTGGGCAGGACAAGGGATGACGCCGCCGGTGAGACACTTGACAAAACCGCGAGGGTTATGGGCTTTCCCTACCCCGGCGGAGCCAATATGGACAGGGCATGCAAAGACGGCAATCCCCATGCCTTTAATCTCCCCCGCCCCCATGTGGAGGGCAGTCCCCTTGATTTCAGCTTTTCGGGTCTTAAAACCGCTGTGCTCAATCTCATAAACAGCGCAAATCAAAAGGGCGAGGAGATAAACTTTAAGGATTTGGGAGCGTCCGTTATGGAAAGGGTCACGGGCTGCCTTGTTGAGAATACCCTTGAGGCGGCAAAGCTGACTCGTCTTACCAAAATCGTTGCAGCGGGCGGAGTTGCCGCAAACTCCGTTCTGAGAGCCAAAATGAGAGATATGTGCGAGAAAAATAATTTCGAGCTTTTTATTCCTCCCCTTTCCCTCTGCGGCGACAACGCTGCTATGATTGGCGCACAGGGCTACTATGAGTTTTTGGCGGGCGTGAAAGCCGACTTAAATTTAAACGCTTTTGCCAGCAAAGATATTGACTTTTAAAAAAGAATATGTTATTTTAGGTTTGATTTTGTTGTTTTTTGATGATTATCCTTAAGGCCCCCGAAACAGCAAAGACGCTGCAAGGGACTTAAGGTTTTCTGTATATTTTATAGCAAAGGAGATTGCTTCTGATGGCATTAACAACCAACAAAACCGTGCTATCCTGGATTGAGGAGCAGATCGAGCTTGTCAAGCCCGACAAGGTAGTTTGGATAGACGGCAGCAAAGAGCAAATTGAGGCTCTTAGGGCTGAGGCCTGCGCAACGGGAGAAATTATTAAGCTGAACGAGGAGCTGCTTCCCGAGTGCTTCCTTCACAGAACCGCTCCGAACGATGTTGCTCGTGTTGAGCATCGAACTTTCATCTGCACCCCCACCAAGGAGGAGGCAGGTCCCACTAACAACTGGAAAGACCCCGAAGAATGCTATGCAATGCTTCGTGAGATAGCCAAGGACTCCTACAAAGGCCGAACTATGTATGTCATCCCCTATTCAATGGGTCCTATCGGCTCTCCCCTTTCAAAGATAGGCATTGAGCTTACGGATTCAATATATGTTGTTCTCAACATGGCCATTATGACCAGAATAGGCAAGGCTGTTCTGGATGTTCTGGGCGACAGCAACGACTGGGTAAGAGGTCTGCACTGCAAGTGCGATATTGACGAGGAGAAGAGGTACATCTGCCACTTCCCGCAGGACAATACAATCATTTCCGTAAACTCCGGCTACGGCGGAAATGTTCTTCTCGGCAAAAAGTGCTTTGCTCTTAGAATCGCTTCCTATCAGGGCAGAAACGAGGGCTGGATGGCTGAGCATATGCTTATCCTCGGTCTTGAAAAGCCCAACGGCGAGGTAAAATACATCTGCGCCGCATTCCCGTCGGCATGCGGCAAGACAAACCTTGCTATGCTCATTCCGCCCGAAGGATATAAGAAGAAGGGCTACAAGGTTTGGTGCGTTGGCGACGACATCGCTTGGATAAGAAAGGGCGCAGACGGCAGACTCTATGCCATCAACCCCGAAAACGGCTTCTTCGGCGTCGCTCCCGGCACAAACGAAAAGTCAAACTACAACGCTCTCGCTTCCACAAGGAGAGGCACAATCTTTACAAATGTTGTTCATAACCTGGACAACAACACCGTTTGGTGGGAAGGTCTTGACGACAACCCGCCCAAGAACGCGTTAGACTGGCTGGGCAACCCCTGGGACGGCACAACCTCCGACAAGAAGGGCGCTCATCCCAACAGCCGCTTTACGGCTCCCGCTCAGAACTGCCCCGCACTCAGCCCCGAGTTTGAGAATCCCAACGGCGTTCCGATTTCCGCATTTGTATTCGGCGGCCGCAGAGCTAAGCTCGCTCCGCTGGTATATCAGGCAAAAGACTGGAACACCGGCGTATTCGTAGGCTCGGCAATGGCATCCGAAACAACAGCCGCAGCTATGGGCGCGGTCGGCGTTGTAAGGCGCGACCCGATGGCAATGCTGCCCTTCTGCGGATACAATATGGCCGATTACTTCAGGCATTGGATTGAAATCGGCAAGACCCTTGACCCCGACAAGGCACCCAAGATTTTCAATGTAAACTGGTTCCGCAAGGACGACGAGGGCAACTTCCTCTGGCCGGGATTCGGCGAGAACCTGCGCGTTCTTGACTGGATCATCGACCGCTGCGAGGGCAAGGTTGACGCCGTTGAAACACCCATCGGCTATGTTCCCTACGCTAAGGACATCAACCTGGAAGGCATTGAGGACGAGGTATCCTATGAGACCCTTGAGGAAATCCTTAAGGTTGACAAGGCTCTTTGGAGAGAAGAGGCTAAGGCAATCGAGGAGTTCTATATGCAGTTTGGCGACAGACTGCCCAAGGAGCTCTGGGACGCTCTTAACAACCTCAAGGCTGCTGTTGCGGAGTAATAACAAAAAAATAGAAGGAGCGGCAAAACCGCTCCTTTTTTATTGCTCTTTTTACTTAGTCGTCGCTGTCGACGGTATGGATTTCTTTCTTTTCTTCGCCGCCCACCTTTTCAAAGACATACTCGCCGTCCTTGTAGCGGCACTCGTACTCGTTGTTCGCCTTGACCGCTCCCTCGAGAATCAGCTCTGAGAGCCTATCCTCAATCTTGGACTGAATTGTCCTCTTGAGCGGACGGGCGCCGTAGACCTCGTCAAAGCCTGCCTCGGCGATTTTCTCAATTACCTCGGGTGAGAAGCTGACTTTCACGCCGATTTCCGCGGCGATTCCCTTTACCTTGTCGAGCATCTTTGCGGCGATTTCTTTGATGTTTTCCTTTGTGAGGCGGGAGAATACGATGATGTCGTCGACTCTGTTTAAAAATTCGGGGCGGAATGTGTTTTTAAGCTCGCCCATTACAGCGTCTCTAATCTTCTCCTCGCTCATGCTGCTGTTGTCATACGCAAAGCCCAGACTGCCCTTTCTGTCGGTGATGAGCCTTGCGCCCACATTCGATGTCATGATGATGACAGCGTTCTTAAAGCTGACTGTTCTGCCCTGAGCGTCGGTGAGTATGCCGTCGTCAAGGATTTGCAGCAGCATATTGAATACATCGGGGTGAGCCTTTTCTATCTCGTCAAAGAGCACGACGGAGTAGGGTCTGCGCCTGATTTTTTCGGTGAGCTGACCGCCCTCGTCATAGCCCACATATCCGGGAGGCGAACCGACAAGGCGGGATACTGTGTGCTTTTCCATATACTCCGACATATCAAGGCGGATCATGGCGTTTTCGTCGCCGAAAATGGCCGCGGCAAGAGCCTTTGAAAGCTCTGTTTTACCAACGCCCGTAGGACCGAGGAAGATGAATGAGCCTATGGGACGCTTCGGGTCCTTAAGACCTACCCTGCCGCGCCTGATTGCCCTTGCGACAGCGGAAACCGCCTGCTCCTGACCCACAATGCGCTTGTGGAGCTCTTCCTCCAGCTTTAAGAGTCTTTCGCTTTCTTCAGTCGTCAGCTGCTGTACCGGAACACCTGTCCAGGAGGCAACGATTTGAGCTATTTCTTCCGGAGTTACTTCGCCTGAGGCGTCTACTCTTCTCTCCTGCCATTTTGCCTTTTCAGCCTTGAGCTTTTCGGTAAGCTCCCTCTCCTCATCTCTGAGAGCTGCCGCGCGCTCAAAGTCCTGAGCGTTGACCGCTGCCGCCTTTTCTTCGCTTATTGTCTTGATTCTCTGCTCAAGCTCCTGAATGTCTGTGGGGGCGGTATGGGCGCGGAGCCTTACCTTTGAGGCTGCCTCGTCGATAAGGTCAATTGCCTTGTCGGGCAGGAATCTGTCGCCGATATATCTGACCGAGAGTTTGACTGCCGCGTCGATTGCCTCGTCTGTGATTTTTACCTTGTGGTGAGCCTCGAACTTATCTCTGATACCCTTGAGGATTTCAACGGTCTCCTCCTCTGAGGGCTCGCCCACCATTACGGGCTGGAACCTGCGCTCTAAAGCCGCGTCTTTTTCGATGTGCTTTCTGTACTCGTCAAGGGTTGTGGCGCCGATAACCTGCATCTCTCCCCTTGCCAAAGAGGGTTTGAGAATATTCGCGGCGTCGACGGCGCCCTCAGCGGAGCCCGCTCCCACAAGGGTGTGGAGCTCATCTATAAAGAGGATTACATTCTTGGAGTTAACAACCTCGTCAATGGCGTTTTTGATTCTCTCCTCAAAGTCGCCCCTGTACTTTGTGCCGGCGACCATGCCTGTAAGGTCAAGCGCGACGATTCGCTTATCCTTTAAAAGTTCGGGTACTTCTCCGGAAACAATCTTCAGCGCAAGGCCCTCGGCGATTGCGGTCTTGCCCACGCCCGGCTCGCCTATCAGAACGGGATTGTTCTTTGTGCGGCGGCTGAGAATCTGGATAACCCTTTCAATCTCCTTTTGTCTGCCGATAACGGGGTCGATGGCGCCTTCTTTAGCCAGAACGGTCAAATCCCTGCCGAACTGGTCAAGGGTGGGCGTCGACTGACCAGACTTTCTGAAGTCTGAGCCTGAAGAGCTCTGCCTGCCGCTGATGCCGTCCTTGGGAGCTGAGCCCATCATTGCCTTGTTGATGTCGTTTATAATGTCGTTAGGCGATACTCCCAGTTGAACAAGGAGGTTTGCGGCAAAGCTGCTTCCCTCGTGAACTATGGCAAGGAGCAGATGCTCGGTGCCCACAAGGGAGAGCCCCATTGACCTTGCGGCTGAGGCTGCAAGCTCTATGATATTCTTGCTCCTCGGGGTAAAGTCATTGGGAGTGAGCGAGGTGGGAATGCCCACGCCCACGCTCTTTTTAACCTGCTCTATCAAAACATCCGCTGTTATTCTGCGGTCCGAAAGCACTTTGGAGGCAATGGTGCCGCCCTCTTTCGCAAGACCTATGAGAATGTGCTCGCTTCCTATATATGTGTGTCCCAAATCCTCGGCTATCTGAACGGCGTGGTTTAAGGCTGTGTTAGCTTTTTCGGTAAAGCCTGTGAATTTGTACATATGACCAAGTCCTTTCTGCCTTTAGTTTATCCTGCCTGCCTCAAGGGCTTTTCTTACCCTTTCCGCCCTTATTTCGTCCCTTGTTGCGGGGTCTGCGTCGCTGTGAATGGATTCAATGAGATTTGCAGGCTGCATTGTTACAAACATTTCATTTATAAGTTCTGTTTTTACGGGCACCAAGTTTTCGGAGGCTCCAAGGCGTACCCATGACAAAAGCTCCATAAGCTCCTTGCTGCTGAGAACCCTTGATGTAAGCAATATACCGTATGCTCTGCTGACCTTGTCTTGAATGTTGATGTCCTTTAAAAGCTCTTTTCTTGCCGCTCTCTCCTGAGTTGCGAGCTGCAAAGTGATGGATTTAAGGTTGTCGAGAGCCTCCTGCTCGGAAATGCCCAGAGATACCTGATTGCTGAGCTGATATATGTCGCCGCCGGGACTGGAGCCCTCTCCGTACGCGCCCCTGACAGTCAGACCCAGCTTAGATACGGCATTTGCGATTTTTTGAATCTTGGCAAGCTTTGAAAGGGCGGGCAGATGGAGCATTACGGATGCCCTCATGCCTGTGCCAAGGTTTGTGGGGCACTGAGTGAGATATCCGAAGTTTTCGTTAAAGGCGTATTTTAATCTCTCGTCAAGTATGTCGTCTATAAGGGAGGCTTTTTCATATGCTTCTTCAAGGGCAAGACCGCCCAGAATGACCTGGAGCCTGATATGGTCCTCTTCGCAAATCATAATGCTGACCGACTCGTCATCTGAAAGAAGCAGAGACCTTCCCTCGGATGAGCTTGCGAATTCGGGGCTGATTAAATGCCTTTCGGCAAGAGCTACCGCGTTGGTTTTGGTAAGGTCCTTCATTTCGATGAACCTGAGATGCAGCGCGGGCACATCCTTAACGGCGTCTCGGACCTCTCTGCCTACCTTTTCCTTGCCCGCGGTGTCAAGGCGGTGAGGGAAGGGATAGTCGGCAAGATTTCTGGCAAGCCTTATCCTTGTGCTGAGAACCACATCGCCGTCTTTGCCGGTGTTGGAATACCATCTCTTATCTGCCATCGTTACCAGCCTCCAATTCTCTGATTTCGTCCCTCAGCTGCGCGGCAAGCTCAAAGTTCTGCTCATCCACCGCTTTGTTAAGCCTCTTTTTAAGGTCTGAAATTCTTCTTGCCCTCTTAACCTCTTCATTAGCTCCTTTAGGCAGCTTGCCCTCGTGGTGGGTCTTGCCGTGCATTCTTCTGATTGAGGGCATGAGCCTGTCGTAAAAGAGAGTGTAGCAGTCCTGACAGCCGATTTTGCCGCTGCGGGCTATGTCGTTAAAGGTGGAGCCGCATTTTTCGCAGCGGATTACCCGATTGCTTATGGCGCTGACGGGCGCGTCGGCAAAGTAGCTGCCGAAAAGCTCGGACAAACCAAAGCTGAAGTTTGTGAACATATCGTTATATCCAAGTTCCTGAGCGCAGTTCTGGCAAAGGTGCATTTCGGCCGTTTCGCCGTTGATTATCTGCGTAATGTGAGTTGTTGCCTCTACCTTCTTGCAATGTTGACAAAGCATTTAAACTCCCCCTTTTAAATCTACCATAGAAAGCAAAAGCTGTTTGAAAACCCCCGCTCTTGCGTTGTGTCTCAAGTTTTTGGGAATGCCCTTGTAGGCGTTCTCGTTCACTGCCGCGAGCAAAAGGTCGCCGTACTGCTTGCTGATAATATAATTATGAACCAAATTATTGATATGACTCCTTGCGGAGCCCTCGTCGATTTCATCGCCTATTGAATTTATAAGGTGCATTATGATTTCGTTGTCGGTTGCCTCGACTCGGGTGATTTTGATGTAACCCTTGCCACCCCTGCGGCTTTCTACTATATAGCCGTGCTCCGGTGTAAAGCGTGAGCTGAGAACATAATTAATCTGGCTGGGCACGCAGCCAAGCTGTTCCGCCAGCTCGTTGCGCTGGATTTCCGCTATGCCCTCCGCTTCCAGCATATCAAGGAGGATTCTGTATATCATATTGCTCATATTCATTAGTCTCATCCCCTTCCTTTAACTTCTCTCTACCCCTTACATATCCACTAAAATATTTGACAAAATGCCGTAAAATAATCAGGAAAAGACATTTTTGACTTTGACTATCTTTTACCTTTGTTTACAATATATCCTTTTAACGCAAAAAGGTCAAAGGTCAATAAAGGTCAAATAGGGCTTTTACTTTTATTTATCTGCCGTTTTCTTTTGTTTGCTTTTATTTTCTTTTAATTTCTTTAAAATTCTAACTTTTGACCAAACAAAAAGCTGCTGCCATTGGCAGCAGCTAATCTTCTTTTATATACCGAGTAGAGAGTTTACTGCTTTGAGAATTTCCTCAAACACTACTTCAAGCTTCGGGGCTGAGTCAATGCGGACTATGTTTTCGTTCCTGCCGCTCTCATTGAGGATTTTTTCGATAAGAGCGAATTTTTCTCTGATGGCGTTTAGGGATTTAAGATTTTCAAAAATCTCAAGGGGCTGACCAATTCTGCCCTTGTTGATTCTTTCAAGGCAAAGCTCGGGGGGAGAATCAAACAAAAGGGCAAGGTCGGGAACTCTTATTTTCGGGCAGTTGAGGTTCATATCCATAATCCAGCCCATTGTATCGCTGTCCGCCTGATACGCAAAGGAGGAATAATAATACCTGTCGCAGAGGATTATATTGCCTTCATTAATCAGCTCATCGAGTTCGCTGTTGTGGGCTATTCTGTCGGCAAGAAAGAGAGCCGCAAGCTCCTCCTGGGATGCCTTTTTGGCGCCGCCGAGGATTTCACGAATCAAAACCCCTGAGGGCCCCTTTGTGGGCTCCGCGGTGACGGACACCTTAAAGCCCTTACTTTCAAGGTATTCGGAAAGCATTTTTATAAATGTGGTTTTGCCCGTTCCGTCAAGGCCGTCAAAAACTATGAATTTGCCGGTCATAATTACTCCTTTATTTTAAGCTTATAAAGCGCGTTCGATATGCGCGCCAAATCTTCAAGGCTCAGAGCCTCGGCTCTGACGGCTTCGCTAATGCCGCAAGATTTTAAGATTTCTATAATATCCGATTTGTCAAAGCCCAGCGCGGATGACACGGAATTGGAAAGCGTCTTTCTTCTCTGCTCAAAGGCGGCTCTGACAAATGAAGTGAAAAACTTCATGCTCTCAACAGCTAAGGGAGGGGTTTCATAGGGCGTGAGCTTAATTACCGCGCTGTCAACTTTGGGGGCGGGGAAAAATGAGCCTGCCTTAACGCTAAAGAGCTTTTCCGCTTTGGCTCTGACAGCAACGGCTACGGTGACGGCTCCCGAATCCCTGCTGCCCACCGCAGCGCAGAGCCTGTCCGCGGCTTCTTTTTGCACCATGAAGGTCAGAGCCTTAAAGGGCAGCTCAGACTCAAGAAGGCGCATTATTACGGGGGAGGTTATATAGTAAGGGAGATTCGCGCAGACATAGATTTCGTTAATACCTCTTGAGTAAAACTCGTTTTCGATTATTCTTTGAAGGTCGGCCTTCAGAACATCATCGTTAATTATGCTGATGTTTGAGAAATCCTTTAGAGTTTCATCAAGTACGGGCAATAGCCTTTTGTCAAGCTCAATCGCCACAGTGTGCTTTGACCTTTTTGCAAGCTCTTTTGTCAGAACTCCAATGCCGGGTCCAATCTCCAATGCGCCCGCGTCCGGGTGAAGACCCGACAGCTCAGCCATTTTGGGGCAGACGGCGGGGTTAATAAGAAAGTTTTGCCCCAGAGCTTTTGAAAAGGTAAAACCGTGGCTGCTTAGCAGCGACTTTATATAGGACAGGTCCGTTAATTCTGCCATTTTGCCTCCGATTACAAGGAATTTCTTTTAAGCTGCCTTATGTCCCGACCGCAGAATCTTAACAGCTGGTACTCGCCTATTATCCTTGACGCTACGCGGGGGGAGTATTTTTCCTCAAGTTTTGCGATAGAGAGATTTGTGTTTATTATTGTTGGCAGCCCTGAAATCAGCCTTGTGTTGATGATATTGTAAATCTCAGCTACGGTGAACTGGGTGGAAAATTCTGTGCCCAAATCGTCTATAATCAACAGATCGCACTCAAGTAGAGTTTTCTCCGCCTCAAAGGATTTATCCGCTGTTCTGCCGAATCTCTCGTTTTCAAGGCGGGACAAGAGATTATGGGCTGAGCCGTAAACCACGCCGTAGCCCTTCTTTATAGCCTCGCCGCCGATCGCGAGGGAGAGATGGGTTTTGCCAAGGCCCGTTTCGCCGTACATAAGAAGGCTCACAGAGTCCCTGCCGAAATCCTCGGCGTATTTTTTGCAGTAGTCGAAGATATATCCCATCTGCTTTCTGACGGTCATTCCGTCGCCGTTTAAGGGCGTGTCGGGGTAGTAATCGAGGGAGAAATCCTCAAAGCTCGAAAGCTTTAAAGGCGATGAGGCGCAAAGCTCCTCTGTGGCGTACTTTTTAAGGAGTTCCTTGTAACAGGAGCAGATTCTGCCGCCCGCAGTGCCAGTATCCTCGCAATTTTCGCAGGTATAATGTGGCTCAAGGTAATCAAGGGGCAGATTTGCCGACTTTAAGATGGTCTTTATATCATCCTGAATTTCAAGGTTTCTTTTTTTCAGCTTTTCTATGTACTCGGCGGCGTCGGCGCCCATGCCGATGACCTTTACAGCCTCATAGCCTGCCCTTGCCATTTCTCTTAGGAGGTCTTTAAGTTCGGGGTAGCGAAGAATAAGCTCGGAGCGGCGCTCGCTAAGCTCTGTTTCAGCCTTTCTGCGCCGTCTGTCCAGCTCTTCTTTTGCCTTTGTATAGACATTTTCGCTGTATGCCATTACTTAGCACCCCTTTTCGTGTAAATGGGAGGCTCGAATGCCGACTTTTCCGCCTGCTCGATATCGTATGAGGTCTTAGCGTCGCTGAGCTTTGTTACCTTAGGAATTTTGTCCAGCTTTTCTATATCCTCAACGGTCTTAACGCCGCTTTCGTACCAGTTCTTTATAATGCCGTTCATGTAGTTCATATTGAGCTGACCTGTGCGCTCGGCAGCCTTTTCATAGGCTATGCAGATCATCTCAAGTGGGAATTTCCACTTGTTGTGCCATGTGTCAAGATACCTTTGCTGGGTGGTTGTTGGGCGGGGGCTGGTAATGCCCGCAAAGGCGGCAAATTCCTTCCACAGCTTATCTGTGTTCTCAAGGGCGGCAAGCTGCTCTACAGCCTTTTCGAAGGTGTCTATGCCCCGTTCAGCCCAGTTCTTGCCCATTGTCTGTATGTAGTTTATATTGCCCTGTCTGCCCGTTGACCTTGCGTACTCGCATATCATAAGGATTACTGAAACGGGCAAGGCGTAGTGGTCATGAAGCATAACGAGAGCCGCCTGCGCTGAGTAGCCGATTGTTCTGCCGAGTATCTGCTGGGCTTCGTTAAGCAGCGCCCTTATCTCCTCCGACTCCTCTACCCTCATGGCTATCTGCTCTTGTGTGGGTTTCAGAACGGGCAGGTCGGGGAGGTTTTTTTCGCTCTCGTGAATTTGAGCGGGCTCCTTCTTTGCGGGAGCGGGGGTTATCTCTTTTATTTCGGTTTTTTCTTCGGGCTTTGCATTTTCGGCGGCTGCGTTTTCTTTGCCGTCCTCAATAAGCAGACCGCATTCAAGCCAGTATTGAAGGGCGTCTTTTACATCCGCCGCGGAAATGCCGATTGCCTTTGACATTTTCTCTATATCAATCGGCTCGCAGGAATGCCTGTAAATCCATAACAGAGCCTTAAGCTGAGCCGAACCGGCAAGCTTAATATGCCTGTCCACAACCGCGGCAGGCACAGCAAATACGCTGTTAAATTCCTTTGGATTGATTGAGTACATTTCCGACCTCCGGCATTCAGCTAAGGTTCTGATTCTTTACTATAATAACAAAAGTCCACATAAAATAAAAGCCAAATATTTCTTGGGCGATAAATTTATATGTACAAGCCTAATATTTAAGAACAAAGGAGTTTAAAGGGGCAAATAAAAGCTGAGGGCTAATGCTCTCAGCTTTTGTATTTATTGAACTTAGTCTATTTATTAAGAGCCATGACGATATCTTTCGTATCTCTTGCGATAAGCAGCTCTTCGTTGGTGGGGATTACGAAAACTCTGATTTTTGAGCCGGGCTTTGTGATTTCTGCCTCTTTGCCCTTTACGGCGGTGAGGTTAGCCTCTCTGTCAAACTCAACGCCCATGAATGCGAACTTTTCGCAGATGTTTTCGCGCAGGTCTGTCGTATTCTCGCCCAGACCGCCAGCGAATGCTATGGCGTCCACGCCCTCCATAGCGGCGATGTAGCTGCCTATATACTTTCTTATCTGGTACCACTGCATTGCTCTTGCCAGCTTTGCGCGCTCATTGCCTTCGGCTGCGGCTGCTCTTACATCTCTGTCGTCGTTGGATACGCCCGAAATGCCCAGAACGCCCGACTTTTTGTTGAGGATGCTGCTGGTCTCCTCGGGTGTCCAGCCTTCCTTCTCCTGAAGGTAGGTAACTACCGACGGGTCAAGGGAGCCTGTTCTTGTGCCCATCATAAAGCCGTCAAGGGGAGTAAGACCCATGCTTGTGTCGATAACCTTGCCGTTCTTTATGGCGGTGATTGAAGCGCCGTTGCCAAGGTGGCAGGAGATTATTTTAAGCTCCGTAATATCCTTGCCCATAAGCTCTGCGCATCTTGCGCTTACAAAGCGGTGGGAGGTGCCGTGGAAGCCGTATCTTCTTACCTTGTACTTCTCGTAATACTCGTAAGGAATGGGGAAAATGTATGCCTCGGGAGGCATGGTGCTGTGGAACGCGTTATCGAAAACGGCGACCTGGGGAACATCTTTTCCGAAAACCGCCGTGCAGGCGTTAATGCCCTGAAGGTGAGCTGCGTTATGCAGCGGAGCCAAGTCTATAAGACTCTCTATGCCTTTGATTACCTCATCGTCTATAAGTACGCTTTTGTTAAAGAGAGAACCGCCCTGCACTACTCTGTGACCGATAGCGGTGATTTCGGAAAGGTCGTCTATGACCTTGCACTCGCCGGATAAGAGAGCGTTCTTAACCTCTAAGAATGCAACGGTGTGGTCCGGCATGTCTACTTCTTTAACATATTTTTTGCCGTTACCGTTCGATGCTTCAAGTCTGCCGCCTTCGCAGCCGATTCTTTCGCAAAGACCCTTGGCGATAACCTTCTCGCCGTCCATGTTGATTAGCTGATACTTTAGTGATGAACTGCCTGCGTTGATAACCAAAATATTCAAAAAAAAACACCCTTTACTTTGTAGATACTTGAAAGATTGCACAAACCTGATATATTATATACAAAACATTATAATATTGCAATAGTTTTGTCCTGTTTTGTCAAAGCATGTTTTATGATTAAATGTAACAAAATCCCAAAAACAATCCTGATTTAAGGGGTAATAACGATGGTTATAAGAAACAGCGAGATGTCGGTAAATGTTAACACCAATATGCGCGGCGGCGAGGGCAATGTTAAGATTACAAAGATTGTCGAAAAGCCCCATTATGACGGAAACTCAAGGCTCATTGCCACCATTCATTTAGAGCCGGGCGCATCTATCGGCACCCATGTGCATGAGGGCGAGGAAGAAATCTTCTATGTCCTCAGCGGCGAGGCTCTTTACAACGACAACGGCACTGATGTTGTAATGCATGAGGGCGACAGCTGCGTTTGCAGAAACGGCGAATCCCACGGTCTTAAGAACAACCGCACCGACCGCGAGCTTGTGGTTATGGCGATAATTCTTACTCTGTAATGTAAGGTTTTGCCATAAAACTTGAAGTATCGGTCAATAATTGTTATAATATAATTGCAGCGCTATGGGCCTTGCAAAGAAAAGAACCAAGTTTTGATTTCAAAGGCCCATTAAGCGTGTTTTGCCTTTGATTGCCGTATTCTCGGAAGGCAGCGGCATTAAGCACTACTATTTTGGAGAGCTTATGGATTATACTTTTTACAGGAACATAAAAACAGATACGGAAAGTCTTTTAAAGCTTCTTACCGAATCTTTTGTTTGCAAAAGCGAAACGGCTCAGCTTTTCAAAGAAAAGGTGCTGAAACACTCAAACATCTTTGTAAGTCTTAAAGACAATGAGCCGAGTTTCGCTCTTATCGGCGTGCCCGTAGAGATTAATACGGGTTCTGAGGAGCTTAAAGGCGTATACATTATCCCCGCAGTTAAAAACGAGGGGCTCAAGATTGAGCACAAAGACGAGATTGCGGCGTGGCTGAGCGAGATTTCAAATCATTTCTCTGCAGAGTGTCTTGTTTTCTCCCCCAATGACGAGGCTGTAAGCGTTATTTTCTCCGAATTGGGATTTAAGAACAGTTTTACGGAGAAGATACTCAAAATCAGCAAATACTCCGCTAAGGTACTTGCCTCTAAAGATGAGGTAACCACTGACAAACTGAGCTTTACGCATTTTGATGAGCTTTCGCATAAGTTTAAAGGCGCTTTTATAAAATGGAATAATGACCTTTTCGAGTATTTCGTAAAATCCTTGGAAACCGCCGGCGGTGAGGCTTTAAGTCTCAGCAGCGGCGGAGATGTTAAAGGATATATATTCGGTAAAAAGAGCGGCTGTATCGGCTCGATTTTTGAGTCGGTGGGCGACGGCTCGGTTTTGTCTTTTGCTCTTTCTCGCATAGCTCGGGACGAGGAAATTCTCGAGTGCGAGATTTTCCTGCCGCTGAGCTATCCTTTTTCCGCGGACAATATGGATGTGGTTTCAGGCGCGATGATAAAACCTTTAAGCGAAAAGGCTGAAAACGCGCTTTCCAAAGCTCCGCTTTATTTCGGGTATTCGCCTTTCAGGCGCATACTCTACAGCAGCAGGATGAAGTAATTAATAAGCATTATAAGCTGACTACTTTTTACATAAATCTTAGCTGTAATGAAACTCTCATTATAGAAAGATAGAAAGGAAATTTGCCGTGATTTATGTTTTTTTAGCAGACGGATTTGAAGAGATTGAAGCCCTTGTGCCTGTAGATCTTCTTCGCCGCGCCGAGATCGCCGTCTCTACTGTGGGCATTGGCTCCAAGAAAATCAGAGGCTCCCACGGCATTGAGGTTATCTGCGACTTTGAGGCGGAAGAGGTAAGCCCCAACAATGACCTTGTGGGCATAATTCTGCCCGGCGGTATGCCCGGCACAAAAACTCTCGGCAATACCGCAACCGTTCACGATTTTATCGACTACTGCGCGCAGAATCACCTGCTTATAGCCGCCATATGCGCAGCTCCCTCCATACTCGGCAAAAAGGGTCTGCTTGAGGGCAAAAGGGCTGTGTGTTTCCCGTCGTTTGAAAAGGACCTGTTAAACGCAATCATAGCTTACGGCTATGTGTGCACCGACGACAATTTCATTACGGCGAAGGGAGCAGGCTCCTCGATTGAATTTGCCCTTGAAATCGTGAGATACTTTAAAGGAGACCGCGAGGCCAGAAGGCTTCGGGACAGCATACAATGCCCGCCGAGCTATTAGACATAAGAGTTGAGAAGAATAAACTCAGGGAGCAGTATAAAAACATAAGGGCAAACATTGAGAATAAAGAAGCTAAGGACCTGAAGATAAAGAATAAGCTGTCCAATCTGTGGGCATACAGAGAGGCGGAAAGGGTCTTTGCCTATGTTTCGATGGGGACCGAGGTTTCTACATTTGAGATAATTAAGATGTCCTTGCAAAAAGGTAAAAAGGTTGCAGTGCCCTACTGCGTCCCCGGCACGAGAGAACTTAGGTTTTATTATATAAATTCTTTGGATGACCTTGAGTCCGGCACCTTTGGGGTGCTTGAGCCCAAAACGGACAAGTGCGAGATTGCCACAGACCACAGCGGCATTTGCATTGTTCCCGGACTTGCCTTTGACCGCTCTGGTCATCGCTTGGGCTACGGCAAAGGTTATTACGACAGATTTTTAAACAGTTTTAACGGCTGTACCGTAGGGCTGACCTATCAGGATTGCATCGCCGAAAAACTGCCTTCGGGCAGGTATGATGTTAAAATTGACATAATAATTTACGAAGGCGGCTTTATAAGAACGAACGGCCGTTGAAATTTTGAGGATTACGAAGGGATTTGCCTATGAACGACTTTAATTCGGGAAGCAATAAGGGAAAATACAATGACTACTCCCGCTTTGACGAGCTTTTCCCCGATTTTGCTATCCGTGATGACAGTGACGATACCAAAGAATTACGCGGCAGTGAAATAAAAAAGTCCGCTGATATAAACAGTAAATCCGCTTCACAGGAAAAAGGAACAAAGCCGAATAGAAAAGGCGTATATTTTTCCACAGGTCCCGTAAGGACAGGCAGTACTCAGAGCCGTCCGCAAAGACCTGCACCGCAGCCGATGCCTATAAGCAAGGCTCCCGCAAGACAGCAGGGAAAAGCTCCCGCAAAGCAAAAGGGCAAAGTACCGCCCATACAGCAGAAAACTCAGACCGCGGTAAACAAAGTCGGCACGCTTGCTAAAAACATCGGCAAAAACATTCCCAAAGATAAACTGCCCGACAAGCAAAAGATAAGCGAGCTTGCCGCAAGGTTCCTTACAATCAAGGTTGTCACCATTATTCTTGTTATTATCCTTTCATCGGCGACAATCGTAAACATCACATTAAAGTGCATAAACGACATACTTGCCATAAGCCGCAGCGACGAGATTATTACCGTGGAAATTAACGACAACATGACCACGAAGGATATAATTTCGGTGCTGCATGACAAGGGTCTTATTAAATACAAATCTTTCTGCTTACTGGTTTCTGACTTTTTGGGCTACAAGGATACAAAGTATATCCCCGGAGCCTATGAGCTGTCGCCAAACATGGGTCTTGAGGGAATGCTGAATATACTTAAATCAGCAAGAACCACAAACAAGACGGTAAGGCTTACATTCCCCGAAGGCTACACGGTGGACCAAATTATCGACAAGCTGGCGTCCTACGGAGTCGCCTCAAAGGCAAATCTCCTAAAGGCTTTCCAGGAGCTAAGCTACTATAACAATTTTGACTTTATTCAGGGAATCAAAAACAGGGATGTCCGCTACCGCCTGCTTGAAGGCTATGTATATCCCGACACTTACGAGTTCTATATCGGCGAAAACGCCACCAGCGTTGTAAGGCGATTCCTTACGAACTTCCAGAACAAGTGGACCGATGAGTATGACGCAAGGCTCAAGGAGCTTAACATGACCCTTGACGACCTTATAATTCTCGCGTCCATCATCGAAAAAGAGGCCTACGGTACGGAGCAGATGTACCTTATTTCCTCCGTTCTGCATAACAGGCTCAACGACAAATCGAACCTTTACAGCTATCTGGGCTGCAACGCGACGGGCGATTATATCTCGTCTATTCCGAAAGACAGCATTTCGAATGCCGATTTCATAAGGCTTCACAAGCTGTATGACACCTATCAGCACAAGGGTCTGCCGGTAGGACCTATCTGCAACCCCGGCGCTGAGGCAATAAGAGCGGCTCTGTATCCGCCCGAAACGCCGTATATGTACTTCAGGCACGACAACAAGAGAAACATCTATATGGCAAGGACCGAGGCGGAGCATATAGCGAACGGCAAAAAGGTTATGAGGGTAAACAGCGGACAGGCACAATAAAAAACAGGGGCGCTGGAAACGGCCCCTGTTTATGTTTATGGGATACAAAAAAGGGAGGGCGCAGAACGCGCCCTCATTATTATGTATAACGGAGAAGATTATGCCACATAACCTCGCACTTCTTCTTCATCGTCCTCGGGAATCTCGGGAACATACCTGCTTCTTTCTAAAAATTCGGCAGTTTTAAGCTCTGCCTTATACCTTCTGTTTTGCCTTAATCTCATGGTGATTTTATCGAACATTTTATCCTCAAACTCAATAACCTTATGTTCATATATAAAACCAAGGATGATTAAAAGCACTGCTGCTATTTCAAGGGTTGTAACCAAAGCGAAGTTAAACATATTATTACCTCCATTGGAGAACATTTGTTTTGTTGGTTTTAGTATACAGATTTTTCATCGACCTGTCAATACAAATGTTCGGTTATTTCGACATTTAATGTCCCATAAATGGGACTATTTTGACGATTTATAGAGAATCTTAAATGGAAAAAATATACTGCTATGAGAATAATAGCACAATATATTGTGCTTGTCAAGAGTGTTATATACTAAGTGATGTGTCGAATAATGGAGAAATAAAAAACGGGCGTTAAAGCCCGTTTAATTTTATAAGATATTCTCACGATTTACGGACAGACCTTTTGCGCCTCGACTTTAAGAATGTCCGAGGGTTTTTCGGCAAATACCTTTGCGCCTTCTTTTATGAGAACATCCTTTTCCCTAAAGCCCCAAAGCACCGCAATCATTCTGAGCCCCGAGTTTAAGGCTGTTCTTACATCCACCTCGGAATCGCCTATATAAATTGCGTCGTCGGCGCTGACTCCCATTTCCTCAAGAGCCTTGAATACCGGTTCGGCGGCGGGCTTCAGCGGCATACCCTCCCTGTCGCCAACAATGGTGTCAAAGACATCACCGAAAAAGTGAGCGCATATTCTTTTTGCCTCTTTTTCGTTCTTGTTTGTAACGACGCTAAGTTTCATGCCCCTTGTCTTTAAATCGCTTATAAGCTCCTTTATGCCATCATAAGGGGCTGTTTTTATAAGGGAGTGCTCCGAATAGTAGCTAATCAGCTCCGCGGTGCATTCTTTTATAAGCTCGGGGCCGGCACCTTGGGGAAGTCCCCTTTCCATCAGCTTTCCGAGTCCGTTGCCCACAAAGCGTTTAACCTCATCGTAGGTTCTTTTGGGGCAGCCTCTCTTTTCGAGGACAAAATTCAAACTGTCCTTTAAATCCTCAATTGTGTCAATAAGTGTACCGTCCAAATCAAAAACTACTGCTTTAAACTGCATCTTAATTCTCTGTATCCTGTTTTTCTTTATGGAAGTGATTATATATATTTTCCGCAACTGCTTTGCTTATGCCTTTAACGCTCATAAGCTCTTCTACGCTTGCCTTTGAGATTTTGTCAATAGTCTTAAAGGCTTTTATAAGCTCTTTTGCCCTCTGCTTGCCTACTCCCTCAATTTCCATTAAAGTGAGGCTCTTTGAGGCTGAGGAGCTTTTTTTGCGGTGATATTCAATGGCGAATCTGTGAACCTCGTTTTGAATCTCGGAAATAAGGCTGAACACTCTGCGCTTTGAGTCGATAGTGATTTCGTCTCCGTCGTCGGTCATTGCTCTTGTGCGGTGGCGGCTGTCCTTAACCATGCCGAAAACGGGCACATCGGATAAGGGGGTGTTTTTGAGAGCCTCTCTTGCCGCGTGTACCTGACCAATGCCGCCGTCGATAAGAATAATGTCGGGCTTAACGCCGAAGGTATTTTCGGTGCCCTTGCATCTTTCGTACTCCCCTGCTCTGCGGGTCAGAACCTCGGCTATTGAGCGGTAGTCATCGTTACCCTCAAAGGACTTTATTACAAAGCGGCGGTACGCGCTCTTATAGGGCTTTGCGTTTTTAAAGACCACCATCGCGCCCACACTGTTCTTGCCAGCGGTGTGGGAGATGTCGTACGCCTCAATGTATTCGGGCAGCTTTTTAAGACCTATGAGCTGCATGAGCTCCTCAAGAACGCTTACCTCGCTGCTTTGTCTGCCGATTCTCTGGGACAGCTTTTCAAGGGCGTTCTTTCTGCAGATTTCCACAAGCTCCTTCTGCTCGCCCCTGACGGGGATATTGATTCTGACAAGTGAGCCCCGCTTTTCTTTAAGCCACTCCTTTATGAGCCAAATATCCTCAACCTCGCCGTCAAGGGTTACAATGGGCGGAATGTCGGTTCTGATTTGGTAGTAGCTGAGAAGGAAATGGGCTCTGGCGTATTCCATATCCTCGTCGGTTTCAATAAAGAAATGCTCGGTGTCCACAATATTGCCGTCCCTGAATCGCAGGACCGCAAAGCAGGTTATCTCCCCCGCGGTCGACGCGGCTATGACATCCTGATTCTTGACCTTTTGAGCCACGACCCTTTGGGAGCGGCCCACTCTGTCTATGGCGGCTATTCTGTCCCGCAGCTTTGCCGCCCTTTCAAACTCAAGGTTTTCCGCCGCCTCGTTCATCTGGGCGATAAGCTCCTTTTTAGTAGCGGCTCCGCCCTGCTGAATGAATTTAATCGCGCTGTTTACAGCCTCCTCGTATTCAGCTTGTGAAATTTTTCCCGCGCAGGGAGCGCTGCAGTTGTTTATAAAGTAGTTAAGACAAGGGCGGGATTTTCCTATATCCCTCGGGAACTCCTTTGAGCAGGTGGGGAGCTTGTATATTTTTAAAGCCTGCTCAACGGCGTTTGTCACATAGCCCGAACCCGTATAGGGTCCTAAATAGCGGGCATTGTCGTCGTCCTTTTGCTTGACCGCCGATATTCTCGACCACGGCGGCGGGGTGACTTTTATATAGCTGTAGCCCTTGTCATCCTTTAAAAGGATATTGTACTTGGGCATGTACTGCTTTATAAGCGAGCACTCAAGCAGCAGCGCCTCAAACTCGCTTTGAACAACGATATAGTCAAAATCCTTGACATTTGAGACCATTTTTCTGACCTTGGTTGTATGCTTGTCCTGAGAGCCGAAATAGGTTGTGACACGGTTTTTAAGGCTCTTGGCTTTTCCCACATAGATGACCTTGCCGCTGGAGTCTTTCATTAAATAGACTCCCGGCTGGTGGGGCAGGCTCAATGCCTTATCGTGAAGCGTTTTCAATCTTTCGTCCATGCTTCCTCCGTCAGAAATCGGTTTATAATAAAAAAGGCATCGGAGTATTCTCCGACGCCGCATCAAGTCCTTAGTTATTCTGTTTCGGCAAAGCCGGATTCAACCAGCTTAGCAAGCTCATTAACTGCTTTTTCCTCATCCGGGCCGCCGGCAATTATCTTTATTGATGTGCCGCCCATGATTCCGAGTGAGAGAACTCCTAAAAGGCTCTTTGCGTTTGCTCTGCGCTCATCCTTTTCAACCCAAATGGATGACTTAAATTCGTTTGCCTTCTGGATAAAAAATGTAGCCGGACGGGCATGTAGACCCACCTGATTTTGCACTACAACATCTTTAACATACATATACGAAAGTCTCCCAACCAATTGTATTCTTTCACACTCTTAAATATTATATCACAAAAAACCGAATCGTCAACGGTTGGGCAGATAAATAAGCCTTTAGGAGCGATTTTTCATAGGAATGCTAAACTATATGAATTCGGAATTTAACTATTTGTGCAAAATGACAATGTAATTTTATCAAATTTTACAAATTAATTCAGTTTTTGATAGTGTGATGGACGGGCACTGTTTCGGGAGAAATTGGGGCAAAAGTATAGCCCGCGTCCCTGAAAATCTCGATAATTCGAGGCAGTGCCTCTACCGTCGTCTTTTTAGCGGCGGAGTCGTGCATCAGCATAATAAGGTCTCCGTTTGCCTTCAAAGCTGTGTCCACAGCGGTGTTTATAAGTGTGCTTACGCTGAGGTTATTGCCTGTGCCGTCGCCGTTGGTGCAGTTCCAGTCGTAATACTCGTAGCCCTTGGCTTTGACCTTTTCGGCAAGGCGGGACATTACGCCGGGGTTAAACTTGCTGGAGAGGTTGCTGCTGCCGCCGGGGAATCTGATTATCTTTGATACCACACCTGTTTCCTGCTCTACGAGCTTTGAAATCTTTTCAAGGTCGTCAAAGAAATTCTCCTCGGAGGCGTAGATGTATTTATAATTGTGGGAATATGTATGCAGACCGATTGCATGACCCTTCTCGGCGATTTTTGAAAGATAGCTGTGGTTTGTGCCGTTGCCTATTACAAAGAAGGTTGCCTTAACATTGTACTTATCGAGAATATCGAGAATTTGGGGTGTGAGCTTTGAGGGACCGTCGTCAAAGGTAAGGTAGATTTTCTTGCCCTTGCCGTTGAGCTTCTTTATCTTTGCTTCAAGACTTCCGCCGCCGGTATTATTTGAGGGAGTCTGCTTTTTGGTGGTCGGCTCTTTGGCGGGAGCCTTGGTTGTTGTTTCTGTGGGTGCCTCAGTTTTTTCTTCGGTTGTAGGCTCTTCAGAAGGCATGGAAATGGTGCCCCCTGCTGCCTCTGTCTGAATGGGTGCCTGGGGAGTGTCTATCTTCTTCTCCAAAAGCAGATTGTTTACCTGCTTGTAGATAAACACGCAAGCGACTACCGCTAAGGTGATGCAGAAGGTTAGTAAAATGCTGATAGAGGTTTTTTTCTTCATCTTTTCCATTTAAAGTACCTGCCCTATTGATTTCACAATAAAGTTTACAGCATATATTCTTTCAAATCAATGAAAATAGGGTAACAAAGATTTACAATATTCTATCTTTTTTGAAAGAATATTTTGGCAGGATTAAAGCGGCTTTAATCAATATAAGACTTAAAGAAATCGGTCATCTCGTTGTTTACAAAGATGCTTTCCTCCCAATCGGGATAAAGGATATTGAAAACATGGCTTAAGTGCTTGCCCTTTACCCTGCCCATTCTGCGATAGAAGTGGGGCAGATTGTATTTTGTAAGCAGGGCGTCAAAGGCGTCTGACTGGCGTTTTATAAAATCCTCCGCGCTGCTGGCAAGATATACGGGCGGGATTTTGGTGCCGCAAAGCACATCACGCATTGAGACCGAATTCTTGTAGGGTGAATTCTCGAAATCGCTGCCCAAAAGGAACTCGGCATACTTTTTAGCCACGAAAATCCTATTGTTAAGGATAATGTCCAGATTGAACGCGCCGCAGGTAAGACCAATGGCTTTGAACCTGAATGAGGGGCATTCCACATTGTATAAAAGCTCCAAATCGGGTCTGTCGGACATAATAACGGTTGTGAGAGCCGCAAGATGTCCGCCCGCGGAATCGCCCGTCAGGAAAAAATTATTCTTGTCAATAAAATACTCGTCGGCGTTTTCGTCCACCCATTTTAAAGCGGCGAAAACATCCCTAATCTGACCATCCACGGTCGCTTTTGGAGCAAGGGTGTAGTTGATGTTGACGATGGTGAAACCTCTTGAGGCAAGATAGTAGCAGTAGTTTTTGTTAAGCTCCTTGTTGCCGTACATCCAGCCGCCGCCGTGAATGTCTATGATTGCGGGCAGATTCTCCTTTGTGTTTTCTGGGAAATACACATCCAAAAGATGCTCCGTCTCCCCGTCGTTTATATACGGGATGTCAAATCTGCCGTCAATGCCGTCGGCCGGTCTTTGCTTGGACAGTCTCGCTTTGTCTTTCTTTTCGGTTATTTGCCAGAATCTTGTGAGAATTTCAGCGGCGATTTCCATTTCACACCTCCAAAAAGCTAGCCTTTTTATACATACTCTGAATATAAAGCCTTTATGAAAAACGGCTACAAGAGAACCACATTGTCCGTGTATTCCGAGCCGCAAGCGCCTTTTACGGGCTTTGCGAGGGCGTAAATATCGGTGGAGGCAGCCTCCAGAGAGAATACCCTCTTGCTGAAATCATCGCACTTTTTAATGTCCGCCGCGCGCATTATAATGGGCTTTGCGGCGGTTTTTCTTATCTCCCTCAATATCTCCCTGCCTCTTTCATTAAGCCCCAAAACTCTGATATACGGCGGCTCGTTAAGGGCTATGTCCCTTTCTATGCCGAGGAATGCGGAGAGCACGATTCTTCTGATTCTTGAGAGTGTGTATCTTTTTGTCTTTGCCCGGGAGTATATTTCGCTAAGGCTCGCTGAGCTGTTTACAGCGGCGTAAATTCTGTTGTGAAGCCCCTCGGATACATCGGGGAAAGAAAGGTAATCCTCTGCCGACAGCCTTCTTAAAGCGTACAAAACGGCGGTTTCAAACTGGGAAAATGAGCAGGGCGCCTCACCCTTCTTTATTCCATCCGAAAGTATTTCAATGCTGGCTTCGGGCAGATATTCCGAGAGCTTTTCGGTCAGTATATCCTTTGGGTCTCTATCGGAGTTTTCCGCGCTCAGTATCGCTCTTCTTATCTCCGAGGCGGACATAAAGCCCTTTTCGTAAGATTTTCCGTCATGGGCGGCTCCCCTTCTTTCGATTGGCATGGGGGTGAGCTTTGAGTCTGTTGTGATAAGAGCCTTAATATATTCAATGCCGAGTATGTCGTTTGGGGTTTTTAAGACGGAGGCGACCTTGGCTCCCGCGATTTTGGCGATAGCCCTTTCCCTTGCGGCGGGATAGCTGATACCGCTGTCAAGAGCGTTTAAAATCTCCTCCTCCACTGTTTCGTCAAGGAGGATTTCAGCGGCGTTTTTAAGCCTTTCAACATCTCCGCTTTCGCTGCCGAATGACAGGATTTCCACAGCGGGCATGGCGTTTATTATTTGCACTGCGCCCTTTGCAAAACGCTCAGCGGAGGCGGTTGCCCAAGGGAGCGGCAGTTCTATAACAAGGTCAATGCCCGACATCAGAGCCATTTTGGCTCTGTGCCGCTTGTCGATTAAAGCGGGCTCGCAGCGCTGAACGAAATTGCCGCTCATAACCGCAACAACATGGGTCGCGCCCATTGCCCTTGTTCTCTCAACATGATATTTGTGACCGTTATGGAAGGGATTGTACTCGCTTATTATTGCCGCAACTTTAATGGTTTTCACTTCCTTTGGCAGTTTACTATATTTTAACACACCGAAAGGGCTTATTCAAATATCAAACTTAAAGGGCAGGATTTTTCCTGCCCTTAAACTTTATTCGTTATTTTCTTGTGTTACCGCTTCGGTATTCTCCTGAGGCTCTTCAGTCAGAGTCTCGATTATTTCGGCATCGCTTTCCTTAGCTTCGGCAGCCAGTTCGGCAACGGACTCCTGAGCCTCGGCAGCCATTCTTGCCGCATGTCTCTTTTCGTTAAGCTCGGCGAGAATCTGCTTGTGCCTCTCGTCGCTGAGAGCGTATTTCCATGTCGGGATGACCATGAGAAGTGAGCCGATAAGCGGAGGAACGGATACAAGGAAGAACATTATAAACATATAAGGCTGGAACTCGGGGTTCTCTCTTGCGATTCCGCCAGCGCTTATATAAGCGTTAATCTTTTCTACATTGGCGTCGGAGAAGCCTACCACAGCATAGGCAATGCCGCTGACTATGGTTGCAAGACCGGTTGTGAGCTTTGTGATGAATGACTGTCCAGCGAAGAATACTCCGTCGGTTCTGATGCCCGTGCGGTATTCCTCATAGTCGACGGCGTCGGCAATCATCAGGGATGTAAGCACTGCGGTAAAGCCGTTTGAAGCGCCTGCGAAGAAGAAGAGCACAAAGCAGACGGCAATATAGAAGGGCTTTGCCATATCATAGGGAGCGGCCATGTAAAGAAGCATGATTGCGGCGTAGGGAATTGCTCCGAAAAGATTGCTGTAATTGTAAAGGTCTTTTTTGCTGACTTTCTGCAGTATTTTGGGAGTGAGGGCGGTAGCGACAAAGGTGCCTATCATTACGGACCCGCCCAGAATGGCTATGTATAAGGTGTTTAAAGCGCCGTCCTTGTTTGCGTAGTAGTATGAAACAAGCGGGAACGCTGCGATTGTGATAAGCTGCTTGGGACTTGCGAGTATGCCCGAAATCATAAGCTGACGGAAAGGCTTGTTTTTATACATAACCTTAAAGCTGTCAAGGAGACTGTTCTTTTCGGGCGAGGGAGTTATTCTCTCCCTTGTCATAAGACCCGTAAGCTGGAACAATGCTGTGCCGACTACGGCAAAGATTAAGGCGCTGAGTATAAAGCCCGCTCTCTCTGCCTTAATGGGTGTATCAAAGAAAGGAACGAGAGCGTCTCTTAACGCGAAGGAAACCGACTGGATGGAAAGAAGAGCGACCGCGCTGCCGACGCCTGCGAAGATTCTTGCAAGGGACAACAGCTTGATTCTGTCCTTGTCGCTCTCAGTCATGAGGGCTGTAATGCCCCAAAGGGGAACATCGCCTGCGGTGTAGAGGATATCCCAAAGGAAGTATGCCAGAGCCGCCCAAGCGACGACCGCAATATTGCGTAAAGCGGTTGAGGGAAGGGATGTATCATAGAAGCCGTTTAAGAAGCAGAACATTGTTACAAAGAATATCGGCACAGGCACAAAAATGAGGTAAGGTCTGCATTTGCCCCACTTTGTTCTTGTTCGGTCTATGATATGACCCATAACGGGGTCATTGATTCCGTCCCAAACCTTAAGCACGGCAAGGATTCCGCCGACTATGCCCGCGGGAATGGCCAGAACAAACTGCAGATAATAGCTAAATGTCTGGCTTATGATGTTATACATTATGTTCTGACCGGCCAAGCCTGCAAGGTATGCGTTGCGCTCTTTTTTGGTATAGGTGTTAAGTTCAACCGACTTGCTCATAAGACTCCCCCGATATAGTATTATTTGTCATCAAAATATAAGGGGACAAAAGTCCCCTATTATTTATTACTATCTAAAAGTTCATCTTACCAGGAATGGGATTATAAGGTCTTATCCAGCTTTGCGCAGTAGCGCAGGATTTTTCTTGCGTCGCTGGCGTTAACCTTGCCGTTGCCGTCCACATCCATTGAGTGCTCAAAGGCTTTGTTGGTGCTTTGAAGCTTTGCGTATACTCTGAGTACCACTCTTGCGTCGGCGGGCTGCACCTTGCCGTTGTTGTCGGCGTCGCCTTTAATCGGGCAGACATAAACCTTAAAGCTGGCCGACTTGCCGTTGTATGTAACGGTGATGGTCTGCTCGCCCACCTTGTCCTTATTGTAGCCGGTGATGGTATAGCCTGAGGTGACCTCAACTTCGCCGCTTGAGCCCGACATCTTTGCTCTAACCCTCATTCCTTTTGTGTCAAGGGCATTGCCGACTGTGTTGTAAAGGTTTGTTGGCGGGGTGACTGAAATTGATGTAACGCCGGAGGCTGCAACGACCTCAATGTTCTTTCTAAGTACAATTTCCCTGTTTGTTACGCCGTCGATGCAGATTACCCTTAGGGTTTTCATTCCGGGTGTCGAAAGGTCGACAGGCTCAACCTTAAATCTGTTCGGCTGCCTTCCGCTTTCATATCTTAACAGAAGCTCAGATGTACCGTCTCTCCTGTAAGCTCTGATGCTTCTGCTCTTTAACTCATTGGAGAAAGTGTAATTCTTTTTAGTGGGGTCAACTGTATATTTATCGGGAATGGACACTTCAAATGCAAGAGAATCAATAGGAGCGGGGGTATCGGGAATTATATTGCTTTGTACCGATGCGGTAACCCTGGAGCCGAAAGTGTCGGGCCTGAGAACCTCAACACCGCCGTCGCTTTTCTGGAAACCTACATATTCGGGCCGGATTTCAAAATTCATTGCCTCGTAATAATGGAATTTGCCGTCGAAAGAATCAGGATTCCTCTTTACATAGAACAGAAGATATGTAATTGAACCGCTGCTTGAAGAAAGCTGATAATAATCGGTGGTGAAGAAGGCAACATGAACTCTCTTGTTATCGCTGTTGGCAATGCTAATCTCGTCTGAAACCGCTAAATTTCCGTCATCGTCAAGAATAGAATCGCTGTTGCTTACGGCACCGCCGAATTTTAACTTTTTGCCGTTATATTCAACCGCAAAGCTGCCGCCGACAAATTTGCCGCTGCCGCTTACTCCCACTCTAATAATCAGCGGAATGGGATAGACGCCGTCAGCCTCCGTGGGCAGGTCCTCGTTCAAATCGCCCAGGAAGCTCTCAAGCTCATCTCTTGAAAGATTTAACTTAGTTACAGAAAACTTAATGTTGTAGGTATCCTCAGCAAAGGTTGCAATTGGGAAAGCTGTAAACAACAAAACCGCTACCAAAGCAACCGAAATTGCGCTTTTAAATCTGTTAAGCATTTTGTATGCCCCCTATTTACTCGTGGTTTAATTGTATCAAATTCGGATTGTCTTTTTCAAGCGTTTTTTATGAATTATTAATGAATTGCACAATAATTGTATGGACTGCACTAACAGTTATATGTTATATTTACAAAAGGAGGAAGCGGATGAAAATTCTACTATCGGATGAAGTAAAGTTAGTGATAGACAGATTCTCTGAGCACGGCTATACCGCCTATGCGGTGGGCGGCTGTGTCAGGGATCTGCTGCTTTCCTTAAACCCGAAAGACTGGGATGTCGCCTCCCCCGCTTCTCCCGATGAAACCAAGGAAATATTTAAGGACTTTAAGGTTCTGGATACGGGCATTAAGCACGGAACGGTTACGGTGATTATTAACTCAATGCCTATTGAAGTAACCGCATTCAGAACCGAGGGTGCGTATTCCGACAGGCGTCATCCTGATTTCGTGGAGTTTACAAAGGATATTGAGTCCGACCTTAAAAGGCGGGATTTTACCGTAAACGCCCTTGCCTACAACCCTATCAGGGGGATTGTGGACATTTCCGGCGGGCTCGATGATTTAAAAAATAAGGTCATAAGAACCGTAGGAAATCCCAAAGAAAGATTTGACGAGGACCCGCTGAGGATACTCAGAGCCTTGAGATTTGCCTCGGCTTTGGGCTTTACAATTGAAGAAGAAACAGAGAAGGCAGTACACAAATACCATCCGCTGCTGGGGGAGATAGCCGCGGAGAGAATTTACGCGGAGCTGAAGGCTCTTTTTTCGGGTCAGCGCATTGAGTATGTACTGAGCGGCTTTAAAGATGTGGTCGCCTTTTTGTTCCCTGAGATTAAGGAGAGTCTTTATTCGGGTTATGAGGCTTTGTTTGGGGAAGTGAGCCTTAAATCCGAGGAAGTATTTAAGGCAATATCCCTTTTAAGAGGAGATTTTTATTTAAGGGCGGCGCTTTTGTTCTCGTCGGGAAAAGAGGCGGACGCGGAAACGATACTGAATAGGCTCAGGTCCGATAAGGCGACATCGGGAAAAGTTCAAAAGCTCGTAAAGGCTCTTAAGCTGCCGCTCCCCAGCACAAAAGCCGATATGAAACGCTTTATTAACGCTTTCGGCTTTGACGCAGCGGAGGATTATCTCATTGCCGCCGAGAAAGTTGGTTGTGCAATTGAAAGCAAAGCGCTGCCAAACCTTTCATCGGCAAAGTCCTTTTTTGAGACGATAAGAAAAAACAAAGAGGCGGTTACAATACATGACCTTGATATAAAAGGTACGGATATTCAGAATCTGGGCTTTAAGGGAGCTGAGGTCGGCAAAGCTCTCGAAATTCTGCTCGATGCCGTATTTGAGGAAGAATGCGAAAACACAAAAGTGGATTTAATTCGGTTTATTAAAAACCGTTCGGAGGATATAAAACACAAATAAATGGGAGGTATGGATTTGAGAAAGGTTATTAATTTAAACTTTGGATGGAAGTACTCCCCCGTCTTTGAAGACGAAATGCTGAAAAAAAGCTTTGACGACAGCTCTTTTGAAACTGTTGACATTCCTCACGCCAACAAGGAGCTGCCTCTTAATTATTTCGATGAACGGGAATATATGTTCGTCAGCTGTTACAGAAAGAAATTCAAGCTGGATAAAGGAGACTATGCGGACGGCAAGAGGGTGCTCCTTCATTTTGAGGGCGTTGCCTGCCGCTCCCTTGTGTATGTAAACGGCAAGTACGCCGGAGAATACAAGGGCGCATATACTCCCTTTACCTTTGACATTACCGACCACCTGTCCTCAAGGGATAATGTGATTGCGGTAAGGGTCGACTCTACCGAAACTCCCGATATGCCCCCCTTCGGCAAGGTTGTGGATTATCTTTGCTACGGCGGCATTTACAGAGAGGTCTGGCTTGAGTGCGTGGAAAAAGAGCATATTGAGGACATCTTTGTAAGGACCGGCAATGTGCTTGACAAAAAGAAGCTCCTTACGGCGGACATTACATTCTCAGATAAACTGAAGGGCGAATTGAAGCTCGAGCTTTTGGACGGAGAAAAGGTTATAGCGGAGAGAACCACCGAGTTTGACGCCAAGGTATTCAGGGTCAAATGGGGCATTCAGGGCGTTCAGAACTGGGATATCGAAAATCCCAAGCTCTACACCCTTAGAGTCACTTTCGGCAAGGATGTTAAGGAAGTAAGGTTCGGCTTTAGAGAAGCCAGATTTACAAAGAACGGATTCTATCTTAACGGCAAGCGTATTAAGCTCATAGGTCTTAACCGCCATCAGAGCTATCCCTATGTGGGCTACGCAATGCCCAAATCCGCTCAGGAGGCAGACGCAGACCTTCTCAAATTCACCCTGGGCTGCAATATAGTCAGGACCTCCCACTACCCCGTTTCAAAGCATTTCCTTAATAGATGCGATGAGATTGGCCTGCTTGTCTTTACCGAGATGCCCGGCTGGCAGTACACCGACATGAACCCGGGCGAATGGCAGGATAACGCCATTGAAAATGTAAGGCGAATGATAATCAGGGACAGGAACCACCCCTCAATAGTGCTTTGGGGCGTCAGAATCAATGAAGGCGCCGACTGCGACGCTTTGTATGAAAAGACAAACGCCCTTGCAAGGAGCCTTGACCCCACAAGGCAGACGGGCGGAGTCAGGAACTTCCCGCAAAGCCATCTGCTTGAGGATGTTTATACCTATAACGACTTCTCACACTCCGGCGGCAAAATAAAGCTCCTGCCCCCGACGGTTGTAGCGGGTCCGAACGCTCCCTATCTTGTAACCGAATTCAACGGACACATGTTCCCCACAAAGAGCTACGACAGGGAGGACATAAGAACTGAGCACGCTTTAAGGCACGCGAGGGTTCAGTCAGCGTCATTCGGCAACGACAGGATTTCGGGCGCCATCGGCTGGTGTATGTCCGACTACAACACCCACTGCGACTTCGGCAGCGGCGACAGGATTTGCTATCACGGAGTTACGGATATATTCAGAATCCCGAAGCTCGCCGCGGCGGTTTACGCCTCCCAGCAGGATTACATCCCCGTTCTTGAGGTATCCTCCTCAATGGATATAGGCGACCATCCCAAGAGCTTCAGGGGTCAGATATATATCTTCACAAACTGCGACTATGTAAAGGTTTATAAGAACAACAAGCTGACAGAGATTGTATACCCCAACCGCAAGCTGTTCCCGAACCTTCCCCACCCGCCCATGACTCCGAGAGATTTCCTCGGCAACGCCCTTGAAACAGACCCCGACCTCAATAAGACCTCCGCGAAGTACTTTAAGGAAGTTCTGCTTGCCGCGGAGACTAACGGCTTTAATGTACCGCCCTCCGCATACGCAAAGCTCCTTATGGCAATGATAAGCGGCAAAAAGACAATCTCCGAGACCATTGACATCATCACAAAGTACTTTGCTAACTGGGGCAATGTTCAGCCCGAGTACAAGTTTGAGGGCTATATTGACGACAAGCTCGTGGCAACCGTTGTAAAGTCGCCCTCCAACATCTGCAAGGTCACCGCAAAGGCGGACAAAAAGGTGCTTGTTGAGGACGCGACCTATGATGTCACAAGAATTGAGCTTATCGCAAAAGACCAGAACAACAACCGCCTGCCCTACGCTAAGAACGCCATTAATGTAACGGTTGAGGGCGCGGCAAGGATTATAGGCCCCTCAGAGTTCGCTCTGCTCGGCGGAGCCAGGGCATTCTGGATAAGGTCAATCGGCAAGTCGGGCGACATTAAGGTAACTATAAAGGGCGAGGGAATAGATGAGCCTATTGTCCTTAATCTCGAGGCGATAAAGAAATAAATCCAAAGATAAGAAAGCAGGGACTTTAAGCCCTGCTTTTTTTAATTGCAACCTGCACAAAAAATAAAAAATGGTAAAATTAGACATTTTTCACACGGACAAGCCTCTATTATAGGATAGAGGCTTTAAATATTTTTCAGGAGGTAAAACCATGCCTGTCAGGATTTCTACCGAGGACAATGTGGTGACTGCGTATCTCTCCGGCGAGATAGACCACCATTCCGCAGCCGCCATAAGGGATGCCATTGATACTGAGATACAAATTCAGCGTCCAAAGGTTTTAAGGCTTGATTTTTCGGATGTAAGTTTCATGGACAGCTCGGGTGTCGGGCTGATTATGGGCAGATACAAAAACGCGCTGAATTTCGGCGGCACAACAGAGGTTCACAATTTGCCCCCATTCTGCGAAAGGATTCTGAAGCTTTCGGGGCTTGAAAAGATAATTCGCTTTTATAAGGAGAATAGAGATGCAAGTAATAAATGAAATGAAAATGGTGATTGACGCTCTCTCGATAAACGAAGGCTACTGCAGGGTTGCCGTTGCGACCTTTGTGGCTCAGCTTGACCCCACCATTGACGAGCTGAACGATATTAAGACATCGGTCAGCGAGGCGGTCACGAACTGCATTGTCCACGCCTACCCCAAAAAGAAGGGCAAAATCTACATAACCGTAAGACTCTATGCTGACGGTCTCGCAAGAGTGATTATCAAGGATAAGGGCATAGGAATAGAGGACATAAAAAAAGCCCGCGAGCCGCTTTTCACAACGGCCGGCGGAGAGCGTTCGGGTCTTGGATTCTCGGTAATGGAGAGCTTTTCGGACAGGCTGCTGGTTCGCTCAAAGCCCGGCAGGGGCACCAGCATTACGCTTGAAAAACGAATAGTGGGAAAGGGAAAATAAAATAATGAACGAGGCCGACAAAAAAAAGCAGGCCCTGATTACCGAAAATTTGGGACTTGTTCATGCCTGTGCCGCGCGATTTAAGGGCAGGGGCGTTGAATACGACGACCTTTTTCAGGCAGGCTGCGTTGGGCTCATAAAGGCCTCTGAGGGCTTTGATGAAAGTCTGGGCTACGCCTTTTCCACTTACGCGGTGCCCGCCATTCTGGGCGAGATAAAGCGGATTTTCCGCGACGGCGGAACGGTTAAAATAGGCAGAGCCGCAAAGGAAAAGGCTCGTCAGCTTTTAAAGGCTAAGGAGGAGCTGACAAATCAGCTTGACAGGGAGCCGACGATTTCTGAGCTTGCCGAATACAGCTCAATGAGCGTACCGGAAACCGCGGAGCTTATTTGCGCCGCCACCCCTCCCCTGTCCCTTACGGCTGAGAACGAAGACAACGAAAATCAGGAGATGGATATACCCGTACCCAGCTCTGATGAAGGAATAACCGATAGGCTGGCTCTGCATCAAGTCATGCAGGCACTTGACGAAACGGACAGGAACATAATAGATTTGCGGTACTTTAAGGGTCTTACGCAAACCGTTACCGCTAAGAAACTGGGTATGTCCCAGGTGCAGGTTTCAAGGCGGGAAAAGGTTATACTACTTAAGCTGCGAGAGCTTTTAAGCTCTTAAAGCTGCAGCGGTTCTTTCCATATCGGCCGCTGCGGAGTGCATAATGAAAGCGGTGGAGGTGTTCCACCGCTTTCGCCTTTTATTTATTCAGTTTCTCTTTAACTCTGAGGGCAAATTCCTTGCCGTACTCCTTTGCTTTTTCGATGTCCTCATCAGAGGGAACGAAGCAAATCTTGAGACCCTGCTCTTCCACCGCCATTCTGAGACCTTTAAGTCTTGCGATGATGTTCGGAACGCCCTCGCCGCTCCAGCCGTAGGAGCCGAATACTATCGCGGGCTTGTTGCGGCTGTTGACAGCCTCAACGAATGCAAGGAGATTCCAAACGGGAGCAAGGGCGTCGGCATTGATTGTGGGTGTGCCGATCGCAACCGCGTCGCAGGTGTTGATGAGCTTTGCGAGAGCTCCCATATCGTGCTTTATGATATTGTAGGTTTCAGTCTCGGCGCCGCCATCAAATACGGAGTCGATGCCCTCTTTAATGGCATTTGCGATTCTCTCGGTATTGCCGTAGGCGGAGACATAGAAAATGGGAATCAGCAGCTTGTCCCTCTTAACCTCTTTGCTCCACTCGGTATATTTGCCGATTACGAACTCCAGTCTGTTGCCCTTTGTGAGAATGGGTCCATGACTGGGGCATACTGCGTCTATCTCAAGACCCTCAATCTTTTTAAGACCGTTCCTTACATGCTGGGCAAAGGGGTGCATGATGGCGTGATAGTATTCCTCAAGGGCTTTTTCATAGCCTTCCGCGTACTTGATGTTTGTATCGAAAACATAAGGCTCGCAGTAGTGGCAGCCGAGGAAGTCGCATGAGAACAGGAGCTTGTCCTCGGGGAGATAGGTGAATATGGAGTCGGACCAATGAAGGAACGGCGCGCTTATAAACTTAAGAGTCTTGCCGCCGAGGTCCAGCTCGTCGCCGTCGTTTACGGCGTTTATCTTAATATCGGGATTGTTGGTGATGTTTTTGAGGAACATAGCTCCCGCGCGGCTTGCGAAAACCTCTGCCTTGGGGCAGTGCTTTATAAACTCCGCAAGTGCTCCCGTATGGTCGGGCTCGGTGTGGTTTACTATGATGTAGTCGATTTCCTCGGGAGGAACGACGGAGCTGACATTTTCAAGATAAGCTTTTGTAAATGAGCCGTGGCAGATGTCGATAAGGGCTGTTTTCTCGGCTCCCTTAACAATATAAGAATTGTAGCTGGTGCCGTACTCTGTTCTGAGAACAATATCAAAAACCCTCATGCCGGGGTTGAGTATTCCAACGGCAAAGACGCCTTCTTTAACCTTTGTAAGATGCAAATTCAACACTCCTTTTTTCGGGATGAGAATAAAATATCACATTTTAGTTAATTGCAACAGAGAAAATTTCAAAAAAGTCCCTGTACTGTTCGAAAACCAGCTTAATCTCGTCCGATTTTACGGGCTTTGAGGTGCAAATTCTCTCGCTGCCGATAACTGTGCCCTTGTAAAAGAGCTTCCATTTATTTTTCTCGTTTTTGTAGTATACCCTGAATTTTTCCACATGCTGCCCGTTCGCGATATTTTCGCTGATTACAATCTTGTCGAACATATCGGGCTCTGAAAGCTTTATTATTAGCTCCGGCTTTTTATCGCCCTCGGCGGGACGCCAGAAGCCGTTTTGAAGCTTAATTCTCTCTGGGCTGTAAAGCTCGCTGAGCGACGAGCTTGCAGAAAACTCTGCGCTATCGGCAAGGTTATAGCCGAACATCAGCTTTAAATCCTTGCCTAAATTTTTAAGTATCTGGCTGTCGACTGAAGGGATTCTGCCCCGCTTGTCGACGGCTACGCCTAAATACAGCGCGGTGTTGGCTCCAACCGAATTATAGTAGAGCTTAATGATTTTATCCTTGGTTTTGACCACCACATCGTCTTCGCTGCGGTAGAACCAATTGGGTCGCATGGGAACAAGGGCGACAGCGGGATACCAGATGAACTCCTTTTCACGCTTGATAGCCTTGCGGCTGCCCAAATCCAGCTTCATAGTGTCGCCAAAGTGAATTAAGCCGTTCTCGTCGGGTCCTAAGGACTTGGGCACAACGCTCCATTCGCTTGTTCTGCAGACTCCCCTGTGGTTGCCCACATCCCTTGCGTCGGGGCCGTGCCCCGCTATGATTGCGTTGGGCTGCAGGAGCCTAATCAGCTTATAGTAGCCGTTCCAGTCAAAACTGCTTTGAATCTTGCCGTTGTTGCCCTTGCCTGCGGTGTGGTCAAGCCAGACCATGAATATATCGCCGTAATCGGTTAAAAGCTCCGCCAGCTGACCCTTTACAAAATTGTCGTACTGCTCGCCGCTGCCGTAGCTTTCCTCGTGCTTATCCCAGACGGGAAAATAAATGCCAAAGGCTATTCCCTGACGAGCGCACTCGTCAGAAATAGCCTTGACAATATCTCCGCCGCCGTCCATCCAGTTGGACTCGGCGATTGTGTAATCGGTTTGTCTTGAAGGCCACAGACAGAATCCGTCGTAATGCTTGACGGTCAGCACAAGGGAGGTCATCCCCGCGCTTTTTACGGCGGATACTATGTTTTCGGCGGAAAAGTCCTCGGGCCCAAAGGTCTTTGGGCTTGTAAAGCCGCTGCCTATGTCGGCTGCGGTAAAGGTATTCATTCCGAAATACACAAAAGCTCCGAACTTATGTGTTTTCAGATTGAGCTGTCTTTCACTTGGAACTATGTTTACCGTAGCTTTATAAGCATTTGTCATAAAGGCCTCTTTTCGAAATTATTTTCCTAAATCCTCAGCGGTTGCCACAATGTCCGCGCCTGTGCCGAGGACATTGGGAATTATGACATCGCCGATTTTAACGGGCGCTTTGGCGATTGCCTTATTAATCTCTTTCATGCAGTCAAAAATCAGTGCCTTGTCTATGGGCTTGCTGGTCTTGACGGGCACGACGGGGTTTCTGCCCCCTTCGAGCTTAACTGTGGAGGTAACTACTCTTTGGGGATTTGAGATTTCCGTCTCGGCGTAGGTTTTGCCTCTGGGGCAGGTATAACCCGTGACGGAGATAAGCTCCTTGCCCTCGTACTCAACATCAAGTATGCATCCGATAGGACAGGCTATACATATCATTTGCTTTTTCATAGGCTCTCCTCAACAGATATCTCTACAAGGCTGTCTTCTTTCAGCTTTGCTATCATATCTTTCTTAAGTTTAACGGTTTCCATTTCGCCGGGGGCTAATTTGGGTTTCTTTCTTGAAATTACGGTTTCGCCGTCTATTTTAACGACAACTTTTGCGTTTTTGTAGATTTGGCAAACACGGAAATAAAGGTCTACATCACGGTCAGCGTTAATGTTTATCTTCTGCGGGACGATGTACCTTACGCCGTTTTGATTGACGGTGTAGGCGTACTTTTTCTCTTCCTCGCCCTTCTTTATATACTCTGCCGCGCCCTCTGCGGCGAGCTGAGCCTCAAGGGTTACATAGTCCACGAGGTCGTGAACCTGAAGGACATTGCCGCATGCGAAAATGCCTCTTATGGAGGTCTCCCTCATCTCGTCAACATCGGGACCGCCTGTGATGCAGTTGATGTCCACGCCGGCGGACTTGGAAAGCTCGTTTTCGGGAATAAGTCCGACGGACAGAAGTAAGGTATCGCACTCAACATATTCCTCGGTGCCCTTAATGGGTCTCATTTTCTCGTCAACCTTGGCTATGGTTACGCCCTCGACACGCTCCCTGCCGTGGATTTCCACAACGGTGGTGCTGAGTTTAAGCGGAATGCCGTAGTCGTCAAGACACTGGACAATGTTTCTTGCAAGACCGCCCGAATAGGGCAGAATCTCACAAACCATCTTAACCTCAGCGCCTTCAAGGGTCATGCGGCGCGCCATAATGAGTCCAATGTCGCCCGAGCCGAGAATGACAATCTTTTTGCCCGGCATATAGCCGTGGATATTGACATACTTCTGGGCGGTGCCTGCGGTCATTACGCCCGCGGGACGGTTACCGGGGATGGATATTGCTCCTCTGGGTCTTTCGCGGCAGCCCATGGCAAGGATAATTGCCTTTGCCTGTATTTTCAAAAGTCCCTCATTGGGTCCGACTGCGGTTACAACCTTATCGCTGCTGATGTCGACAACCATTGTGTTGGTTCTGACATCAATGTCAGTCTTTTTAAGTTCCTCGATAAAGCGGCCTGCGTACTCGGGCCCTGAAAGCTCCTCTTTGAAATAATGGAGACCGAAGCCTGTGTGAATACACTGCTCCAGAATTCCGCCCAAGGTTTCGGCGCGCTCAAGGATGATTATTTTTTCTATGCCGAGCTCTTTTGCCTTCAGCGCGGCGGCAAGGCCCGCGGGACCTCCGCCGATAACAGCTATATCGTAATTAATCATAATTCAGCCTCATTTCGTCCTGCCGTATAATATTCTTGAATTTCCGCCCTCTTTGGTGACTTCCTCATAGGGGATATTAAGCTCCCTTGCGAGGATTTCAAGCACCTTGGAGGAGCAGAAACCGCCCTGACAGCGCCCCATGCCTGCTCTGGTTCTTCTCTTTACTCCGTCTATATCCCTTGCGCCTGCGGGGGCGTGAATTGCCTCTACGATTTCGCCCTCTGTAATGGTTTCACAGCGGCAAATTATGCGGCCGTAGCGAGGGTCTTTCTTTATAAGCTCTGCCATTTCCTCATCGTCCAAGTACCTGAACCTGATAGGCTGGGGACGAATCGGGTTGTAATCTTCTTTCAGTTCGGTCAGTCCCAGCTTATTTGCTACTTCCTGAGCAGCGTGAACTGCGATTGCGGGAGCGGCGCTGAGTCCCGGAGATTCTATGCCCGCAAGATTATAGAGTGACGGCGCTTTCTCGCTGAAGCCTATTATAAAGTCGCCGCTCTTTGCGTGAGCTCTGAGACCCGAGAACTGAGTGATTGCGTCCCTTGTATTTATGATTGTGGGTACGGATTTATGGGCTTTATTAAGAACCTCCATAAGTCCCTCATAGGTGGTGGAGGTGTCGTTTTTGTCCTCGATGTCAACGGCGGTGGGACCTATAAGCAGGTTGCCGTCAACTGTGGGTGTTACAAGGACGCCCTTGCCCATGGGTGTGGGGCACTGGAATACGGTATGGAAAACCACATGACCGACAGCCTTGTCAAAGAGGTAGTACTCGCCTTTTCTTGCGACTATGTTTATTGTGTCGTCGCCGAACATTCTGGCTATGTCGTCGGAGAATACGCCCGCGGCGTTTACCACTACCTTGGCTTTAATGTCCCCGGTGTTTGTAATTAAGGTGGTGTAGTCGTCGTGTACCTCTACATCCTTAACTTCGCAGTTGCGAATAAACTCTACGCCGTTTGTGACAGCGTTTTCGGTCGCGGCAATCGCGAACTCATAGGGACAAACAATGCCTGCCGTCGGCGCGTGCAAAGCGGCAACGGCTTCTGGTGAAATATTGGGCTCAAGCTCCAAAAGCTCCTCTTTGGAGAGGATTTTTAAATCCTTAACGCCGTTCTTAATGCCTCTTTCAAGAAGGTTCTGAAGTTCGGGCAGCTCCTCCTCAGAAAAGGCTACGACCAAAGAGCCGTTGTTTCTGTAAGGAACGCTCAACTCTGAAGTAACCTTGGGCATAAGCTCTGCGCCCAAAACATTGAAAATAGCCTTTTTTGTGCCCGGAACAGCGTCAAATCCGGCATGGACAATCGCGCTGTTTGCCTTGGTTGTGCCCATTGCCACATCGTTGCATTTTTCAATTAAGACAGCGCTGAGCTTGTATTTCGCAAGCTCCCTTGCCGTCAATGCACCAATTATACCTGCTCCTATAACTGCTACATCATAAATCATAAAAAAGCTCCTGACAAGTTCATTAGTTTTGCGTTAGTATTATAAACCGCTGTGAGAATAACTTCAAGCGGCGCGAATTAAGTAAGACTTTATTTATATATTAGCACCAAATATTATCAAAATCAACAAAAACACCGATTAAACACTACATTTTGATTTATATTCCCAAAAGGAAAAATGGGGCTCAATTTTATTTATAAATGCAAAAAAAACACCGCCCACAGCGCCATCGCACTGTGAGCGGCTGCGGATGTAACGCAAACGCAATTTTTTTTATCAGTTCATCCGCAAGTATAGATTATGAAATTTTTATTCCTTTATAAGAGTTAATTTAAGGAAAAAACAGGGCGAACAATCGCCCTGCTTATCATTTTAATTAATGAAGTTTTATGGTGTGGGAAGGAGGCCTCCGCCAATACCGCCTAACTCTGCAAAGATTTCGCGCAGAGCGTCGATTATGCCTTTAAATGCCTCGAAAATGTTTTTAAAGAGCTGAATTACTGCGGTAAGAGTATCTGACAATTCGTTGGAAACAACGCCGAATACATCTATCTGATAAGAGGTTGCGCCATCGGTTCCAAGTGCGGGAACTCTGTAATAGCCGTATGCGTCGGGAACTACAAGGTTGCCGTTTACATAAACCTGAATATTGCTTGATTTGTCATAGTTCTCATTTATACGGAGGGTGAACTCAAGGTCCTCGCCGTATTTGATGTAAACAACATCGGTAACTTCGCTGTCGGGAACGCCTGCCTGACCGCGTGCCGCAACGATATAGCCCTCACCCTTGGGAAGTCTTACCTTGAAAATCTTGATTTGCGGATCTCCGAAAGTGAAGTTGATGGGCTCAACAATGCCTGTTACCTTGAAGTAGCCTGCCTCGTTGTAAACGGTCATGCCGTTTGCCTTAACGGGGAAGGTAATCGGGTCATGCTGAGGCTGAAGCATCTTTACATTGAACGCAAACTCTCCGCCCGACTCAACAAGGTATGTAGTGCTTGTTGCGACCTCTTCCTCATGATATATCTTGAGAATCGGGTCATATGTCATCTTGTAGACGGTATAAAGACCGGGCTTGCTGCCGGGAAGCGTTACCGCGTTCATGATTACGCCCTGACCTCTTACAACCGGGTCTGCGCCGGCAACATTGGTAACCTTGCCGTAAACATTAAGGGTACCGTCAACTATTATAGAGCCGCCAAAGCCTATTTTCAGCTGTCCGTAAACAGTAAGGCTTGCGCCGGGAGCTATAATAAGAGTTTTGGTCAGAGTTATTATCTTATCCGCCGGTATGATATCATCGCCGCTGATTGTGGTATCCACATCAATGTCAGTGTCAATCGTGTCCGCTGTGACAACGAACGGTACGCTGGCTATCAGCAAAACAGCGATTAACAATACCGAAATCAGTTTTTTCATAAGGCAACCTCCTAAAATGACTTGTCCGCACAATAATCTAAGCTAAGTATATTAAATAAAGCGACCGTTGTCAACTGTTTTTGTGCATTGGAAACAGTATAGAGGAGAAAATTTACACAAAAAACGGTGAATTAGACATTAAACGGAGGAATACATTCGACAATCTGAATACCGGAATTTGAAGCTATCTCGAACCTTCCTTCAGCCGCTTTGGGTAAAAGGAAGTAGTCGCCCTTCTTTATAGGTTTGGAGTAGTCCTCGCCCTTAATTTCGCCTTCGCCGTCGGTTACAACATAAACAGCGGGCGCGGAAAGTTCCCTAAATGTACCGTTTGTGACGGTGTGGCGCTTTACCGCAAAGCAGGGTGTGTCCTCCCTGCCGATTAACTGCTCGGATACCACGCCGCCGTCCTCTTTTATGATTTTGGGAGCTTTCTTGCCGAGAGCCACTGCGGCATCGCCGTAGACGGAGAAGTCAAAGCACTCAAGGGCGTCGTCGGGATTCAGACCGAGGTATTTCTCATAGTCATTCAGCTTATAGTCGGCGCACCATGCTTCGGGCTGGATTGTAAAGTCGGTGGGCTCCTGAATCTCAAGAATCATGCAGCCGTAGCCGATTGCGTGGACTTGTTTTGCGGGGATGAAGTAAACATCGCCTGCTTTAGCGGGGATTTCGTTTAATAGCTCCTCCATGGCGTCCTTTTCGGTTTCGCTACGCTCAATAGCCTTTACAAATTCCTCTTTTGTAATCTTGTCCTTAAACCCGAAGTAGATTTTCGCGTTCTCCCTTGTGGCGAAAACTATCCATGCCTCAGCCTTGCCGTATTCGGAATTGAAGTGCTTTCTTGAGAAGGGCTTGTCCGGGTGAGCTTGAATAGGGAGCCTGACGGCGCTGTCAAGCATTTTTACGAGAATTCCGAGGCTGTCGTGTCCGCCGAGGATGTTCTCCCTTTCCTTTTCTATAAGCTCGTCAAGGTAAATATCTGTGCCCTGTACCTTTGACAGACCCTCGTTCGGGTCGGTGGAGTTGCTGTTAAGAGCCTTTACCGCGGAGGCAATCCACTCCTCCGGGTAGTTGCCGTCGGTCGGCTCATCACCGAAGAAATCGTTAAACAGCTTGCCGCCCAAATATACTCTAAAAACCCTGTTTCTTTCAAAAAATATAGGCTTTCTTGAAATCTCCGAAGTTATGTTTTCCATCTTAATCCTCTTTTTCGTACTTGATTATGCTCTGAGCCTCTTTAAGAGACTTGAATACTCCCGCGGCAACACCCGCGAAGAGAGCCGCGCCGTATGCCGCCTCCTCCTTATGTGCGGGGACTTTTACTTCCATGCCGAATTTGTCGGCGAACATACTGCGGGTGACTTTGCTCTTTCTGATGCCGTTGCCCGAGCCGACAAGGGTTGAGGGAGGAGTTGCTATGTTTTCGGACATATAGGTATATTTTTCATACAGCTCGTTTACAGTGCCCTCAAGAACGCCTACAACCAGATGCTGGGGTGTAAAGTTATCCGCGCTGATGTTGGATATGGATCCTCTCTTTGAGGGATTGCCTCTTTCACCGCAGAACAGTGTTGAAACCTCCAGCTTGTCGGTAAGGGTCTTGTAGCCCTCGGACAGCTTATCCATAATCGGATACATGGTGAAGACCTCGGCGTCGGTGAGCTGAACGACGGAACGGAAGAAGCGCTCCAAGATAGCGTATGCTCTGCCGCCGCAGAGGGAGGGACCTACAAGCAGATACTTACCGTCGGTCCACGGGCGGGTTTCTATATACTGATTGTATAAGGGCTTGTCGGTCACCATTGAAACCTGACCGCCTGTGCCCACATTTACAAGGATGCTGCTCTCAGAGTCTTTAACGGAGCCCATGAAGCTCGCCTGGTTGTCGCCTATGGCAACGGCTACGGGGATACCGTGCTTTGTCTTGCCGATGATTTCAAAGCCTTTTTTGACCTCGGGGAAGAATGACGGGTCAATTCCCAGCTTTTCCATAGCCGCCTCGTCAAACTTATCCTCGGTGAGATTGTAAAGTCCAAGGCTTGCCGCGTCTGACGGGTGGGTGACGGGTTCCTTGCCGCCTGTAAGCTTCATACCCACATAGTCATGGATTGTGGAGAGCTTTACTGCTTTTTCGGGGATAAGGGAGTTCTTCATATTGAAGAAGTGGGTGACGGTGCCGAAACCCGTTGCAAGGGCGCAGCCTGTAACCTCGGACATATATTCCGCGTAGCTTTTGCCGTCCTTGTACTCCTGGTCTCCCCTGCCGTCCTGCCAGATATAAAGGGGGCTGACAGCATTGCCCTCCGCGTCAAGGTAGAGGATTCCGTGCATCTGACCCGAAATGCCGATGGCGTCTATGGGTGAATGCTTTTCAATCATTGCCTCCACTGCGTGGGTGGCGCAAGAGAGAATGCGGGCAGGGTCCTGAATTTTTTCATAGGCTCTGTCTGTATGGATAAATGAAGTGTTCGGAACATTTGAAGTGCAAATAACCTGGCCTGTTTCCGAATCGATGACATTAACGCAAATAGAAGTTGTGCCGATATCCAAACCAAGCAGCTTCATGTTTTTCCTCCTGTTACATTGATGTTGAGGCAGGATCAAGCCTTGTGATAATGTCCTTCTGTATAGCGGGCGACAAATCAAGGAAGTTTACGAATGTGCCGTGGATTCTCATTATATAAACTCCGCTGGGGGCGTACTTTTTGGGATTTTCTAAAACCTTGCGGAGTATCTCTGCCGTGGTGACATTTACATAGAGGTAGAAAGGTGATACGCCTTCTTTTGCCTCGTTGAAGAACAAGGGAGCGATGACCCTCTTTTTGAAGTCAAGACCCTTGCCCTCATAGCTCTCGCTTGTGAAGTACTTGGGGTCGATGCCGAAGTGGGAGGCATAGCCGCCGTTCATCTTTTCGTACGGGAGCTTGAAGGCGGAAAGGGTTCTGAAGCCCAGGCCCTGATGAGCGTCGCCGTACAGCGGGTCAAGACCGTAGTTGAGCATATCTCTTGACTTTCTGCCGTCGGGTGTTGCGCCTACCCAGTAGCCGTAAAGCAGGTGGGTTGAGGGTGTGCTGAAGTCGGGGCGGAAGGGATTGCCGAGGTAGTTCTTTTGAGACGCCACAATGTCCGCAACCTTGTTTGCGACATCAGCTGCCTCGTTGTCCACGATTTCCTCGTTATTTCCGAACTTGGGCGCGGACTGGAGATAGCGTCTTAATTCCTCATCGCCCTCAAAGTTGTTTCTGAGTGCCTCTATAAGTCTTTCTGCGTCCTCGGGTCTTTCTTCAAGGAGCTTATCGATGGCGACAAAGGAGTCGGCAACAACGGATACGCCGTGAATCAGGCAGCCGCTGCCGTTGTACTTTGTGCCCTGATGGTCGCAGTCGCGCATATCGTAGCCTCTCTCCGCGCAGCCCATGAGCACGCTGAGGAAGGGAACCCTGAGATTTGAAAGGGCTCTGGAGGCGTCGTTCGCGCTGTCCGCCATTATCTTTGTGTATTTCTCAACATTCTGATAGAAAAGCTCTCTGATGTTCTTAAGCCTTTCAACGGGGTCCTTGGGGCCGTGGGGCTCAAAAATCCTCTCGCCCGTTACTGTGGACACGCCGTCGCTGATTGTCAGCTCAAGGATTTTGCCGAGATTGAGCCAGCTGTTTGTGGTGTTGCCGTTGTCCTTGCCCATAATAAGTGGCTCCTGACAGCCGGCGATTGAGTAGTCGGGCAGGTCCTCTTTATCTCTGCCAGCTCTTTCGAGAACCTGGAACATCGCGTCGTCGTTAAACAGCGACGGGGTGAGCATGCCGGGTGTGAAGAAGAATTTGCCCATTGCCTCATAAATGCTGTCGGGGGTATTCTTGTGGAGCTTTACCGAAAGAATCGGCTGGGGCAGGTTCATATCATAATAGGCATCGAAAAGGGCAAAGGTGCTCTCGTTGGAAAGGTCATTGCCGTCAACATCTCTGCCGCCGAGAATGATGTTCTGAGAAATTGCCCAGCTTCTGTCGCCGACATTGAAGAAAACAAGGAAATGCTTAAACAGAGCGGAAGCAAGCTCTCTTGAAAGGTTTTCTTTTGCTCTGTAGGGCTCGAAAATCCTGTCGGCGTTGCCTACGGAGAATGCGAAGGGGTTGGGGGACTGCTCTATGCACATTACCTGCCAGAGGATAATGAAGCTCTGGATTGCCTCATAGAGATTGTCCGCGCCCTTTGCGGGAACCTTTGCGAGGGTCTTTGCCATAAGCTCAAAACGCTCTTTGGACTCTCCTGACACCTTCTCTGCCTTCTCTTTTGCCAGAGCTGAATATCTGCCCGCGAGAATAACGGCTGCCTCGAGCGCTATCTTCATAGCCTCAAGGTTTGCTTTGCGCTCTGAGTCTGTCTCGGCGCTTATTCTCTTTTCAATATCGGCAATAAGGCTTTCTATGCCGTGGGCAAGGGCGGGTCTCATATCGGGGATAAGGTGACCCGTAACCTGCTCAAAGAAGTAAACAACCTCGGATGTGTACTTCTCCGCCTTGCTGTATGCTTCGGAAAGCTGCCTTACATAGTCGGTGTTCTTATTGTACTCGCGCATTTCTTCGATGTGCTCTGCGGAGATTTCCTCCGAAGGCTCTATATCGTTGAAAACGGCGGTCGGGTCGCAGTAGCCCGAGAAGGATTCAACCTCAAAGGAAGGATTTATAAGAGCATAGCTTCTGGCAAAAGCGTCGTCCTGAGTGCCCGCGAAAACCGCGTAGTCGCTGATGTCGATGGGCAGCTTTTCCGCGATGTCCCTTAAAGTCTTGGCGGCCTTAATCTCTATGTGCTCGCCCTTATACTTTTCGTCCGCTTCCTTTTGGATTTCTTTGATTCTGAACCAGCCGTCAAGGCGCTTTTTGGAGCGTTCCTCTTTAAAGAGCTCCTTTGCCAAGGCGGTTATTTTATCAGCCGTATAAACTGTTTGGATTGACATAAGATTACCCTCCGAAAATGGTTATGTTCTGATAAGTTTAATTCCCCGCTCCTTAAATATGTCCTCAAACATTTTTAAAGTGCCGGGCTTTATATATCCGTCATTAACAGTATATTCCATACCGCATTTAAGCCATTTGTCCTTGCCGAATTCGTGATACGGGAGAAGTTCAACCGAAAGTCCGTCTTGATTAATGGATTCGAAATAACCGGCAAAGCCTAAGGCGTCTTCCCTTGCGGCGTTAAAGCCGTTGACAAGGGGGATTCTTACAAGCACGCTTTTGCCTATTTTAAGGGCTTGCTCTATATTAGCCTTTGTGTTCTCGTTGCCTACACCTGTGACTTCCTTTTGCTTTTTACTGTCATAGTGTTTTAGGTCAATGATTAGCTGGTCGATATAGGGCATTAGTTCGGGGAGTTTCGGGCTTGTGCCGTTGGTTTCGATTGCCGTATGTATTCCGTTTGCTTTAAGCCCCTTATAGACTTCCTTAAGCGCGTCAAACTGCAGCGTCGGCTCGCCGCCTGTAAAGGTAACGCCCCCGCCGTCAAAATACATCGGCTTACATTTTACAGCTTCCGCAATTATATCGTCTGTGCTGCGGTCACTCGCCGCAGTGTATAGTCCCAAATCCGCGCCCGACTGAAGGCACCTTCTGTCGGGGCATTTTTCGCAGCGGCTTCGGTCAAGCTCCTTGTCTTTGACCGCTCCGTAGGGGCATGCGCTGTCAAGCAGCTTTTCTTTGTTTACCATGATGGGGGGAACTACGGGAATGCCTTCGGGGTTCGCGCACCACGGGCAGCGCATATTGCAGCCCTGAAGATGAAAAACAAGCCTGTTGCCCTGACCATCCTGAGAATAATTAAAGCCTTTTTGAAAAACGGTAATTCTCACTTGTATCTCCCGTCTATCGACAAATTATTACAATATTTTTGAATAGATATACAGTATTTGTTCTCAAAGAAACAAATTTCCAATCGCCTTTTATTATAGACCGCGGCATGTAGAAATAGCAAGAGTAATTTAGCTCTTATTCCATTTTTCATACATCGTCGGACAGGCGCTTTCGACAATTCACATAAGAAAACCGCCTTATTTCCGTTATTTGGCATGAAAAAGCGGCGGCATAATTTGCCGCCGCGGAAGCTTTTTATGCAAAAACATAAATTCCCATTCAATTTCCGAAAAGGGCGTCCTGCATTGCTTTGAGTTTTCGTCTTCTTTCGGCTGTCATTTTTTCGTCAACGGAAAAGCTGCCGTCATCGTTTTTTATAAGAACGCTGCCTTCCTTTGCGTTTTTGGGCAGCAGTGAGCGGTTTACTTCTATCATTTTGCCGTCATCGTCTTCGATTACGGCGATGCTTCCCTCAAACCTGTCTATTATATACATTCGCGGCCTCCTATCGCTCTGTTTTAAACTCCAGAGTCTTTCCGTCGGTTATTACGGTTATGTTGCCGTTGTAGTCTGTTCTGTAGTATTTGATATTATGCTTTTCAAGTCTGCCGATTGTATCCTTTGACGGGTGACCGTAGCTGTTTTTCAGACCGCAGGAGATTACGGCGTACTGGGGACTTACTTTTGAGAGAAACTCCTCGGTGGTGGATGAGCGGCTGCCGTGGTGACCGACTTTAAGCACCGCGGCTCTTACATTCATGTTGTTTTTAAGTATACTTTGCTCAGCCTTTTTCTCGGCGTCGCCTGTGAATAAAAATGAGGTTTCTTTAAAGTCCGCCCTCAGAACTACAGAAAGGTTATTAAGCTCTGCCGTGTCGGTAAACGGGGCAAGGATTGTGATTTTAAGATTGTTTAAGCTATACTCCTTGCCGGGAACCGCCCTTTCAACCTTAGCGCCGGATTCGGACAGAGCCTGAAGGGATTTCTCGTAAATCCTTGTTGTCGGCATGGACGCTTCGGAGATGTAGGGCATTATTACTGTATCGACTTTAATGCGTTTTAAGATGGCGGGCATGGAGCCTATGTGGTCTGAGTGGGGGTGGGTCGCGATGAGTAAATCTATTTTGTCAAAGCCGCTTTTATGTATGAGATTTAAGATTTTATCCTCGTTCCCGCTCTCGCCCGCGTCTATGAGCATTAGTTTGTCGCCGCACTGTATCAGCGTACTGTCCCCTTGCCCCACATCTATAAAGGTGACGGTCAGTTCCTCGGAGTCGGTTACCGGGACTGATGTTTCCTCAACTAAGGCGGCGCTTTCGATAACATCCTCGGTAGTGGGGATGTCACCGTTCGGGTTTTTCATAAAAACAAAGGGGACTAAGATGGAGAGAAAGAGCAATAGCGCTACGGCGGAAAGAACAGCTTTCAGCTTTCTGTTATTTTGCATTATTGCCCCCGCCTTTCGTTATATTATGTCAGCGGTTTCTTCTCTGTGGGACTCTGTCGGCGCATCATCCGACTGTCTTGCGTTCATTTCAAGCCACTGAGCCTTTGTGATAAGCACCTTCCTCGGCTTGCTGCCTTCGGGGGGACCTACGATTCCCCTCTCCTCCAGTTCGTCCATTATTCTGCCTGCCTTGGCAAAACCGAGACCCAGCCTTCTTTGCAGGTTCGTGATGGACGCCTTTTCGGGGTTGGAAACGACGAATTCCACCGCCTTCATAATTAAATCCTTTGTACCCTCGTCCAGGCTGGTCTCGCCGTCGGAGGAGGAGCTGTGCTTGCCCTTCTCCTGAGCCGCCTGACGCTCAATCTCGCTGGCGACATCTTCGTCATAGCGGCACTCGCCCTGCTTTTTGACAAAGTCCACTACCCTTTCGATTTCCGCGTCGGAAAGATAGCAGCCCTGAATTCTTATGGGCTTGGGAGCACCTACGGGGCAGAAAAGCATATCGCCGAGACCTAAGAGCTTTTCAGCTCCCGCTGAGTCGATTATGGTTCTTGAGTCAACCTGAGAGGAGACGGACAGGGCTATGCGGCTGGGGATATTGGCCTTGATAAGACCTGTGATGACATCAACCGACGGGCGCTGGGTGGCGACAACAAGATGAATGCCCGCGGCGCGCGCCATCTGCGCAAGTCGCATTATGGAGTCCTCAACGCTGGAGGGGGCGACAGCCATAAGGTCAGACAGCTCGTCAATAACTATGACTATCTGGGGCATCCTTTTAAGCTCCTTGTTCTCCTCGCAAAGAGCGTTATAGGCTTTGATGTCCCTTACTCCGTTGTCGTTGAGTGTTTTGTAGCGGTCTATCATTTCGGTAACCGCCCAGCCCAGTGAACCCGCTGCCTTTCTTGCGTCCGAAAGTACGGGGACAAGAAGGTGGGGGATACCGTTGTATACGGAGAACTCAACCTGTTTGGGGTCGATAAGCAGGAGCCTTACTTCATCTGGGGTGGCGTTGTAGAGAAGGCTTACAATCATGGCGTTAAGGGCGACGGATTTACCCGAGCCCGTTGTGCCCGCGATAAGCAGGTGGGGCATCTTCGCAAGGTCAGCGCAAATCGGAACGCCAGCGATGTCCTTGCCCAAAGCGACCTTTAAGAGGCTCTTGTTCTTTCTGTAATTTTCGCTGTCTATTATGGAGCGGAAGGAAACCGTTGCCCTGCCGCTGTTGGGGATTTCTATGCCTATTGCCGATTTGTTCGGGATGGGAGCCTCTATTCTGACGCCAGCGGGAGCGGCAAGGTGGAGGGCAAGGTCCTCCGCAAGACCCGTAAACCTGCTGATTTTCACTCCCGGAGCGGGGGCTACCTCGTACCTTGTAACCGACGGGCCGGGGATGATATTAAGAAGGCTTGCCTCAACATTAAAGCTCTTAAGCGCGTTAATCAGTTTCTCGCCCGTAGCTTTAAGCTCTGCCGCTGACTGGGAAGCGCTTGACTTTGAGGGAGGATTGAGAAGGTTCAAAGGCGGCAGGACATAGGGCTTTTCGGGCTTGTCCTGATTGGGAGCAATCTCATCCTCAAGGGCAAAGATATTCTCCTCACGCTCTTTGATGGAGGCTTCCTTTTCAGCGTCAAAGACGGATTTTGCCTTCGGGGGCTGCGGTTCGGGTTCGGGCTCAGGCTCTTTTTCAAGCGGAATGTCTATGATGGGAGCCGGAGCCTTCTCCTTCTTGTAGCTTTCGTCAAAGACATTGGGATAGCCCGAAATGGGAATCTCCTTCGGTTCATCCTCAAAGGGAGATTCGGTTGACGGAGGCGGTCCCAAATCCACATCCACATCGAATTTGGGGCGGTTTTTAAGCTCCACAATCTTCTCCGCAGATATGTCTGAAACCTTTTTGACGGGCTTGCCCACGGCGGAAAAGAGCTTCATTAAGGATGTGCCGGTGGCAAGCATTAAAAATACAAAGATGGTGAGAAGGGAAATTACAATTGCGGGCGCCTTGCTGTCCGCAATGCTTATAAGCAGACCGCCGATTAAAGCGCCGAAAAAGCCGCTGCCGCTCTTAATGCCGCTGTCGGCAAAGAGCTTGTACTGCTCCTTGGCGTCGTTCCAGACTTCAAACGGCGGGTCGGTTCTTGTTATGAACAATAGTGAACTGATGAAAAGGATAATTACAAACAGCGAAAGGCTGCCTGTAAATATGGTGGTTTTTTTCTTGTTGTATGTAAGCATGACGGAGATGTAGATAAGAGCGAAGGGGTATAAAAAGGCGGTAAAGCCTAAGAGACCGAACCTAATCTCACGCATTTTGGTCCAGATGGTGTCGGGTCCGCCTTCAAATATGCTGAGCATTAAAAGAAACAAAGCAAAGGCAAAGAGTATGATTGCCCAAAACTGCTCATTTTTATATATCGGCGTGTATTCATCGTAGGGCGCCACATTTTCGGCAGCTCGAGTTTTCTTCTTAGCGCCGCTTTTTTGGCTTGAGGCTCCGGAGCCGCTCTTTGCGGCATTGCCCTTGCCGGCGGCACTCGACGTTTTTTTTGTTTCAGCCATAATGCTTCATTTCCTTTCTTTTGAAACAATACGGTTTTAGAGTACTTCTATAAGGCTAACTATAATGGCAAATACGCCAACCGCAAAGCAGTAGTAGCCGAAGTATTTGAACATATCCTTCTTTAAAAGATACTGCAAAGCCTTGATGGCTCCGACTCCCACAGCCGCAGCCGTAATAACGCCCGCTGCAGCGGCAATCCAGTTTATGTCGCTGCCCTGGCTTACGGCGTCTTTTAACTCAACGGCGTTGGCGGCGAGGATTGCGGGAATTCCCAGTATGAATGAGTATTTTACCATGTATTCTCTCGAAAGTCCAAAAATAAGGCCTGTGGAAATAGTGCTGCCCGACCTTGAAATGCCGGGGAAGGCTGCGGCGAAAAGCTGGGCAAAGCCTATTCCCAGTGCGCTTTTGGGGCTTATCTTTTTAGGTGAAATCATGTTTTTTGCGATGTAGGAGCCTGTTATGAGAAGAAGGGCGGTAAAGATAAAGCACACGCCCTCTGCAAGTATGCTTTTGTCGGTGGAGAAAACCGCGAGCTTATCCATAAGCCGCATATCGCCCGATACGGGCACAAGAAGCAAAAGAAGGGGCAGGCAGGACAGAACAAACATAAAGAGCATTGTTCTGGTCTCCGACATATCCTTAAAGCTGAATTTGCCTGTGAATATATCTTTTATTATCTTAAAGAACTCGAGGAATATCTCCCAAATTGTCTTATAAAAAACTATGAACACCGCAAGAAGGGTGCCGAGGTGCAAAAGAACGGTCATGAGAAGGGATTCCTCACCCGTTGAGCCGAAAAAATACTGAACGAGAGAAAGATGTCCGCTGCTTGAAATGGGAAGGAATTCGGTAACGCCCTGGACAAAGCCCAGGAATATTGCTTTAAGAATTTCCATGTGAACTACTTGCCTTTCATATGTATTTTACTAATATGTATGTGCGAAAATCGCACTTTTTTCGTTTAAGGCTGATTCGGCTGATTTTTTTCCTCACCGCCATCGCTTTCGGGAGCAGTGTTTTCCTCGCTCTCGCCTTCCGCCTTTTTAAATTCCTCAATCATGCTGTAAAGGCAGGAAAGCGCGTCGGAAAGGCTGCCCAGAGAGTCGATAAGACCTTCGTTCACAGCCTGCTCGCCCTTTAATATGGTGCCAACATCCATGACAAGCTCGCCAGAAGCCAGCATAAGCTCCCTGAATCTGTCGGCGGGCATATTGGAGTTGTCCGCAACGAATTTTACAATCCTCTCCTGTATGCTCTGGAAGTAGGCAAAGGTCTGCTCAACTCCCAGAACCAGCCCATTCATCCTAACCGGATGGATGGTCATTGTGGCGGACGGAGTGATAAACGAACGCTTTGCCGCTACAGCCAGTGGAACGCCGATGGAATGTCCGCCGCCCAGCACAAGGGAAACGGCAGGTTTTCTCATCCCTGCTATAAGCTCCGCGATTGCAAGCCCCGCCTCTATATCTCCGCCGACGGTGTTGAGGACTATCAAAAGTCCGTCAATGTCCTTGCTTTCTTCCACAGCCACAATTTGAGGAATGACATGCTCGTACTTTGTGGTTTTGTTTTGCGACGGCAGGGTGTAATGCCCTTCAATCTGCCCAATTATAGTAAGGCAGTGAATGAGCCTGCCCTGCTTGCTTACCGTGACGCTTCCCGTTTCCTTTATAAGGTCTTGGGTATCCTCGGGAGTTTGGTTCGCCTCGTCATCGTCGCCTTTAACCTGAGGAGTCATGGGCGACGGAGCGGGTGTTGTAAAGCTGTCAGCGGTAGGAAATGATTTATCGTTGAAATTCATTTTTATCCCTCCGTTTTGCTATTGTGCCCTTAATTGCAAAAAGTATTAGCAAGGATAGCCTCGGAGGGTAAAAATTTGCCTTAGCCTGTTTACAAATAATTGTAGCATTTAATGGATTTGTCGGCAACAGCCAAAAAAACTTTTATAACTTGCGAATATATAGGATTAGATGTATAATTACAAAATAGATTCTTATGCAGCATTTTATGCGCTTAAAAAAATCTAAAGGTAAGATTTTATGTCTCTTAAATACGGTGAATTTTTGTTTCCCTCTTCCTCGGGTCTCGGAGATATTTTCGCCCGCAGCTATGAACTTAGCAATATAAGTGAGACCAAGGGTGTTTTTCAGATTGTTCACAGCATAGCTGAGCACTCGGAAAGATATAAGGAATTCGCGGTTTTTCTGTGCTCTAGGGGCTATGCCGTCTTTGTTCACGACCATATAGGGAACGGCAGGTCGGTACTCGCCGATGAGACAAAGGGCTACTTTGGAGAGCAGGGCGGAGCCTCCACCCTTATTGCCGATACATATGAGCTGACAAGGCTTATCAGCGCGAAATACGCGGGTCTGCCCATATTTATGTACGGTCAGGGCTTCGGCTCATTTATCGCAAGGGAATACTGCGTCGCCCACAAATATGACTTAAAGGGCGCGGTGTTCTGCGGTACGGGCAGCGCCTCCCCTACCGTTTCCGTGGGCAGGGCTGTGGCAAAGATTCTGACAGAAAAGAACGGCTCCGACTACCGCTCGGATTTTCTCAACAATATGCTTCTCGGCGCGAACAATAAGAGATGCAAGCCCAGCAAAAGCAATTTCGACTGGCTTACAAGCTCCGAGGAGGATTTGGAGAAATTCCTTAAAGACCCCCTTTGCTGCACCGAGGGTTTGACCGTATCCGCTTACGCCGATATTCTCTCCATTGTGCAGAGAGTAAACACAAAGGATTGGTTTAAGAATATACCAAAGGATTTAAACTTACTTCTTATTTCAGGCACGGAGGACCCCATCGGAAACTACGGCAAGGGCGTGAAAGAGGTCTTTGACCGCCTGCAGGCCGCGGGGCACAAGAATACGCTCTTAAAGCTCTATGAAGGCTGCAGGAATGAGCTTATACACGAGTGCGGAAAATACTCGATTTTTGACGACATAGCCGACTGGGCGGACTCGGTAATAGAAAATAAGGCATAATAAAAAAGCTCTCATCAACCGATGAGAGCTTTGATTTTTGTTTAACGGTATTTCGGCAGCCAGGAGCCGTGTGCCTCGATAAGGTCATCGCAGAGCTTTACGATGTCGTCTATTGAAAGCTCTGATGAGCAGTGCGGGTCAAGCATAGCCGCCTGATAGATGTGCTCCTTCTTCTGAGTTACGGCAGCTTCGATTGTAAGAAGCTGAACATTAATCATGGTCATGTTCATTGCGGCAAGCTGTACCGGCAGCGGGGGCTGCTTGCAGGGCTGAACGCCGAGCTTGTTGACAAGGCAGGCAACCTCTACGCATGCCTCTTTGGGGAGGTTCGGGATAAGACCGTCGTTTATTACATTGCCGCCGATTTTGTACGGAGTGTCGGTCATCATGGAGTTCATAATGCCCGATGCGTACTCGTGAGTCTTCTTGTGGCTGACCTCGTCGTTGAGGTACTTCAGCTTGTCGTTCTTCCAGCGCTCAATCTGATTTACGCAGCGGCGGGGATATTCGTCAAGGGGAATGTTATAACGCTCGATAAGCTCGGGATACTTATCCTTAATAAAGAAGTTGTTGTACTCAGCGTTATGCTCGCTTGACTCTGTGCAGTAATATCCGAACCTTCTGATGTACTCATATCTTACAAGGTCGTGATGCTCCTTGTTGCCGCTTTCAAGAACCTCGATAGCCCTTTTTCTGATTTCGGGATAGAGGTCTTTGCCGTCGGCATCATATATCTCAAGCAGCCAGCCCATGTGGTTGACGCCTGCGATTCTCTCTTTTATAGGCTCCTTGTACTCTATGCCCAGGTCTCTCAAAATGCCTCTTGAGCAGCCCTGAACGCTGTGGCAAAGACCTACGGTCTTAACGCCTGTGTATCTGAGCATATAGCCTGTGAGCATGCCCATGGGGTTGGTGTAGTTGAGGAACCAAGCGTCGGGGCAGACCTCCTGCATATCCTCGGCAAAGTCTTTCAGAACGGGGATTGTTCTGAGGGCTCTGAAGATGCCGCCGATTCCGGTGGTGTCGCCGATTGTCTGGCGCAGACCGTACTTTTTGGGAACCTCAAAGTCGATGATTGTGCAGGGGTCATAAAGACCTACCTGAATGGCGTTAACAACAAAGTCCGCTCCTCTGAGGGCATCCTTTCTGTTTTCAACGCCGAGATATTTCTTCACTTTTGCTCTGTTTTCGTTTATGTTTCTGTTCAAAGCCGTGCACATTATGTACGACTCTTCAAGCCTTTCGGCATCGATGTCGTAGAGTGCGATTTCGGCATCGCGCAGGGATTCGGTGAGCATTACATCACCGATAACATTCTTGGCAAAGACTGTGCTGCCTGCTCCCATAAAGGTAAGTTTCATATAATGATTCATCCTTTCAACGCATTAGGCAGGATAACCGCCTTTTGAAGTATACAACGAAGACCATTCAAGGTCAAGACTGTAAGGGGCGCGCGGATTAAGATTTGATTTAATTGTCAATCCGCGTGAGAGTTTTTTAGTGATTCTGACAGTGCCGTTTATGCTCCGGGGATTGTCCTCATTGCCAAGATGGTCTTGGTGATGAGCTCGTCAAGCTCCCAGCCCAGCATATCCGCTCCCCTCTGAATGACCTCTCTTGAGCAGCCGGCGGCAAAGCTGGGGGATTTGTACTTCTTTTTGACGGATTTAAGCTCCAAATCCTGAACGCTCTTTGACGGGCGCATGAGCGCGACCGCGCCGATAAGACCTGTTAGTTCGTCGACGGCATAGAGCACCTTTTCCATGATGTGTTCGGGCTCGATGTCAACTGTGAGCATATAGCCGTGGCTGGCGGTGGCGTGGATAAGCTCCTCGCTGGCGCCGTTCTCTCTTAATATCTCCTGCGCTTTGATGCAGTGCCGGTCTGGATAGAGCTCATAATCAAGGTCGTGGAGAAGTCCCACGATGCGCCAGAACTCCTCGTCCTCGCCATAGCCCAGTTCCTTCGCGAAATAGCCCATTACCGCCTCGACGGTGTAGGCATGCTTTAAATGAAACTCCTCTTTGTTGTACTCCTTTAAAAGCTCTTCAGCTCTTTCTCTTGAAATTCCTGCCTGCAATTTTTAAACTCCTCTCCAATCTATTAAAGCAAGGCTATTGCCTCTATTTCCACAAGCACATCTTTCGGCAGTCTGCTCACTTCCACGCAAGCTCTTGCGGGTTTGTGGGGGAAGGCGTTTTCGTATTCCTTGTTAAAATCGGTAAACATGGACAAGTCCTTTAAAAAGCAGGTGGTCTTTACGACCTTTTGGACCGATGAGCCTGCCGCCTCAAGCACCGCCGCAAGATTTTTCAGCGCCTGACGGGTTTGGGCCGCTATGCCCTCGGGGATTTCGCCCGTATCGGGGACAAGTGGGATTTGTCCGGAAACGAAAACCATATCGCTCGCTACTATCGCTTGGGAGTAGGGACCTATTGCCTTTGGGGCTTTTTCGGTTGAAACCTCTTTCATGGCGTTTCCTCCTTTATTAAGGCTTGTATTGCAATCTTATTTTGCCAGCAAATCCTTTATAACCTCGCCTGCGATTATGAGTCCCACTACCGACGGAACAAAAGCTATGCTGCCGGGAATCTGCCTTCTTGAAAGGCAGGTTCTTTCGGTGCCGGGCGGGCAGACGCAGTTCTTTCTGCACGCCTCAAAGGGGTCTCTGGGCGTCATGGGCGGCTCCTTTGAATAAACCACTTTAAGGCTTTTGACTCCCCTTTTGTTAAGCTCCCTTCTCATAACCCTCGCTAGGGGGCAGACGGAGGTTTCGTATATATCGGCAACCTCAAACTTTGTGGGGTCCAGCTTGTTGCCCGCTCCCATTGAGCTGATTATCGGGACTCCCGCTTTGTACGCTCTCTCGCAAAGCTCCAGTTTCGCAGTGACTGTATCGACCGCGTCAATTACATAAGAATAAACGGACAAATCCACTTCGTCCGCGTTTTCTGGCAGATAAAACATTCTGTGGGCGTTAACTTTAACATTAGGGTTTATATCGAGCATTCTCTCTTTTGCAACATCAACCTTGTATTTGCCCACGGTGCTGCGCAGGGCGAAAAGCTGACGGTTGAGGTTAGTAAGGCATACTTTGTCGTCGTCGAAAATATCCACTTCGCCCACGCCTGTTCTGACAAGGGCTTCAAGGGCAAAGCTGCCGACCCCGCCTATGCCGAAAACGGCTATCCTTGAGTTTTTAAGCTTTTCCATGCCTTCGGGGCCGATAAGCAGCTCGGTTCTTGTAAATTGATTCAGTTTTCATCAGCTCCGTATAAAAAGTTAAAGCGGAGGAAAACCTCCGCTCTTTATTTTAGTAAATACTTTCTAAATTATCAATATCTTTATGCTTTGCCCGAAACTTTGTTAAAGGCGTTTTCGATATCGGCTAAAATATCGTCAATGTGCTCAGTGCCGATTGAGAACCTTATGGTGTTGGGCTTAATGCCGCTCTCCAAAAGCTCCTCCTCTGTCATCTGGGAGTGGGTGGTGCTTGCGGGATGGATTACTAGGGATTTTACATCCGCAACATTCGCAAGCAGGGAAAAGAGCTCAAGGGAGTCGATGAACTTCTTAGCGGTTTCGGCGTCGCCCTTAATCTCGAAAGTGAAGATTGTGCCGCCGCCGTTGGGATAATATCTCTTGTAAATCTCGTGGTCGGGATGGGTTTCGATTGACGGGTGGTTTACCGCCTCGACAAGCGGATGATTCCTGAGATACTCCACAACCTTGAGAGCATTGTAGACATGGCGCTCCACTCTGAGGGACAGGGTTTCAAGACCCTGCAGGAAAAGGAAGGAGTGGAAGGGGCTGAGAGCCGCGCCCGTATCTCTTAAAAGCGTGGTCCTTGCCTTTATGATGTAGGCTGCCCTGCCAACTGCCTCTGTAAAGACAACGCCGTGGTAGCTGGGATTGGGCTTTGAGAGTCCGGGGAACTTGTCGCTTGCGGCCCAGTCAAAGTTGCCGCTGTCAATGATTACTCCGCCGATTGCGGTGCCGTGTCCGCCGATGAACTTTGTTGCTGAGTGAACCACGATGTCGGCGCCGTGCTCAATGGGTCTGAAAAGATAAGGTGTTGAGAAGGTATTGTCGACTATAAGCGGGATTTCGTGCTTGTGGGCAATCTCAGCGACCGCGTCGATGTCGACTATGGTTGAGTTGGGGTTGCCGATGCTCTCAACGAAAATCGCGCGGGTTTCGGGGCGAATGGCTGCCTCGAAATTCTCGGGCTTGTCGCCGGATACAAAGGTGGTTTCAATGCCGTAGTCTTTTAATGTGTTAGCAAAGAGGTTGTATGTGCCGCCGTATATTCTGTGGTCGGAGACAATGTGACTGCCTGCGGTGGCGATATTCAGAATAGCGTAGGTTATGGCCGCTGAGCCAGATGCGGTGGCAAGCGCGCCTATGCCTCCCTCAAGGGCGTTGATTCGCTCCTCAAAAACAGAGTTGGTGGGGTTGGTAAGTCTTGAATAAATATTTCCGACCTCTCTGAGTCCGAATCTGGCTGCCGCGCTTTCAGCGCCGGGGAATACATAGGATGTGGTTGCGTATATGGGAACCGCTCTTGCGTCTGTTGCGGGATCGGGCTTTTCCTGACCTGCGTGAACCTGAAGTGTCTCAAATCTGTATTTCTTACTCATGTGCAAATACCTCTTTCATTAATAATTTTTAGATTAATTTGATAAAAGATTCGGTTTAGGGCTAAAGGTTATTTGCACCGGCACATTCGGCCATTTCTGAAATTACTCCTTAAAGCTCTGAATACTACTGAATACATAATGAATGTGCCTCCTTTTAATAAATTAACGCCTTTTTATGTTCGGCGCCGTTCTTTGTATATTATATTGATATGTTTTATATACTTTGTCAATAACCAATTTTAAGTTTTGATATTATTCTAAAAATGAAAGGAAAAAATATCCGCCTGTTGTGCAAATTGCCATACTTTGGCTCAGAAAAACATAAAAAAAGCCTGCCGCAAAAACTTCCGTCATGCGGCAGGTTTCTAAGTATAGCCTAATGACATACCTTTCTCCGTTTAAAAACTTTTTTATGAGGGTCTGTTGATTACGACATCGCAGTCGGCGCAAGCAAGTGTGGGAGTCGGGAAGGGACTTATTCCGCTGCAGAACAATCTCAAAGTCGGGCGCATTCCTACAAAATCTGAGCGGTTTGACTCATAAAAAACACACTCGGAATGACCGCTGCCCACAAGCAGCAGACCCTTGTTTTCTATGTTGAAATCCAGCCAATCCTTCACAATGCTCGTAATATCAATTTCTGTATAGCTCTTGCAGTAGTCGTTATAAAAGACTACCCTTCGGCATGTGTCGATTGCGGGTTTGCAGAACTTGCAGCTATATACGCTGAAATAATCAAGGAGAGGGAACAGATAATATCTGCTTTCCTCGCACTGGGCATTTTCGTCCCTGCGCCCGAAAGGGGGAGCTTTGTAAAGAATCAGCTTTGCGCAGTCTATTTGCCTTGGCTCCAAAAAGGCGGGCAAATTAAAAAACAGATATATTTGATTGTATCTGCCCAGATGCAATGGGTCTTTGGGCCCTTCCAAATGACAGCAATTCAAAGAGCTGTTTATTGAATCCTGACATTTTATATCGATGACTTTCATAAGCATACCTCATTATCGCGGCTATCACCTTAAATTTTTTATATTAGAATTGAATCCGCCAGAAGAACTGACGGATTCAATTTTTGCTGTGCTTTAAGGAGTGTAATATACTTTACCGTTGCTTCCGGTTATGGTGTCCGTAAAAGCTACTGTCGGCTCATAAGCGAATGATACGCTTGCCGGAATATCTGTGCCGGGCGTGACAGCATAACTGAACAGCACATCCTCTCTGACGGTGCCGTCGGTAAGAGTTGCGCCGTAATAGATTACATTGCCGTTCTGCTCTGTGGCGTCCGAATAGATAAATGTAATATCTACTACCTCATATGGCGTATTAGCCTCTAAAGCTTGCGCGGTGACAATTACATCAACATTAGCCATATATTTCTCTCCTCTTGTATAGGATTTAGTCAGAAGCTAAACATTTAACTTCCGCTAATCATTCTATGCGCAAGCCCCAAATAGGTTAAGGCAAGCCGTACAAGATTAAGAGGAAAACCAAAACGGGCGATTTTTGCGTTTCGAGAAATTGCTTGAAGGGGCTTGGGAAAAAATGTATTATAAAGTAAACCCGGGCAGTATTCATCGGCAAAGGAGATTTATATGGAGCATTTATACACAATCAATGACCTGAACATAGAGCGCGTTGATGAGATTTGTGAGGATATATAGTATCAGTATGAAAACGGCATTACAACCTGCGCTCTGTTTATGATGCAGCTGGCGCCGCAAGGAAATCCCGTATGGGATTTGGCGGGTAGGCTGTGCGATACATATTTGAAATTCAAAGAGAGGCTGCAGCCTTACAATATCCCGACTGGCATTCTTGTGCAGTCTGTTTTGGGACATGGGCATCCCCTTGTTCACGCGCCCTTTCAGCGATATGTAAATCTGGATGACGGGGCGTCTCCCAATGTATACTGCCCGTATGACGATGATTTCTGCGAATATATGAAGGACTCGATGGCTAAAATCGCAAGCTGTAATCCCGATGTGATTATGATAGACGATGATATGCGCATGATGATGTGGCGCTCAGGCAAAGGCGGCGGGGTGAACGCTTGCTGCTGCCCTCTCCATAAAGCGGAATTCACAAGGCGCACTGGCGTAGAAATGAGCCACGAGGAATTGTATGAGCATGTTTTGACACACGAAAAGGACGACCCTTACACGAAGGTTTTAAGAGAGATTCAGCATGACTCCCTTATAAAAATAGTAAGGGCTATGCGTGAGGGCATTGACAGCGTTGACCCGTCGATTCAGGGAGCAAACTGCGCAACGGGCTATGTCTGCGAGTCCATGAAGGATATGGCGCATATTTTCGCAGGCAAAGGCAATTCGCCCATTGTCAGAGTCCCTAACGGCACTTACGCTCCCAGCTCTAACAGAAACTTTAGCCTTACTATGTTCAGGCTCTCAGTCTGCAAGGAAAAGCTGCGGGAAGACGGAATCGACACCATAATTGCCGAAACCGATACGGTTCCCTACAACAGATACGCCAAAAGCGCAAGGTATCTCCATGCCCACATGGCAGTCTCTGTATTTGACGGCGCAAAGGGAGCGAAACACTGGATTTCAAGGTTCGGCGCCAGTGAGCCAAACAGCGGCAAGGCATAAAGGGAAATACTCGCAAAGCACGCAAAGTTCTATGACAGACTGTCGGAGCTGTCCGCCGATTTAACTCCCGTCGGCTGCTGCGTTCCCTTTGTGACCCAGTACGAACTCGATTTCAGGCCCAATAAAAATAACCTTAACTGCGCATGGGCGACAAAGGTTTTTGAAAGGATGGGGCTCCCCTTTTATTTCTCAAACAAATTTGAGGGGGCTGTGTTCCTCAGTGAAAATCTTATCCCCCAAATGAGCGATGAACAGATTGAGAGAATGTTTGAGGATTCATCCGTATTCCTTGACTCAGTGTCGGCGGAATTGCTTATCGAAAGAGGCTTTGAGCGCTTTTTGGGCGTGAAGGCAGTGCCCTATGAGGGCAAAACGATATTCGGAGAGATATTTGAAGACTCGGGCAATATGTGCGCAAGGCAATACGAAATGAAGGAGCTGAAAGTTACCGCCGACGGGGTGAGGGTATTGTCGCATTGCTATCACCAGACCCAGACGGGCATTGAGCGAGTTTGCCCTGCAGTGACGGTTTTGCCACGCAAAAACGGCAGGCTCACGGTCGTGTACTGCGGAACGCCCGACACTCCGTGGAATTATATTGACGCTTTCTCATTCCTTAATGAAAGCCGCAAGAGGCAGTTTGTGTCCCTTCTCAAAGAAGCAAATTCGCTTCCTGTTTACTATGTAGGCGATAATGAAATATGCCTGCGGGCGGGCGTTACTCCCGACGGAAGGCTCGTCGCTATGTTTATAAATTTAGGCACAGATCCGGAGGAAACGCTTACAATCGGACTCGAAAAAGAGCCTAAAGACATCAGAATACTTCTGCCCGACGGCAGCACGGCAAAATGCGACTGGAAACCCAGCGGTGAGGGAATAAAGTTATGACCTCAGCAGAGCCTATGTATCCCGTTGTGCTGATAATCTCTTAATCAATGACAAAACAAAACCCCTAATCGTAATGATTAGGGGTGATTTTTTTACTACTCCCACTCGATGGTGGCGGGGGGTTTGTCGGTGATGTCGAAGACTACTCTGTTAATGCCCTTGACTTCGTTTGTGATTCGTCTTGAGATTTTATTCAGAACGCTGTGGGGGATTTTTGAGTATGTGGCGGTCATAAAGTCGCCCGTATTTACGGCTCTGAGGGCGAGGGTGTAGTCATAGGTTCTCTCGTCGCCCATAACGCCGACTGAACGGAGATTGGTAAGCACCGCGAAATACTGGCTGGGCTTCTTCTTGAGTTTGCCGACTTCCTCCCTGAATATTGCGTCCGCTTCTCTGAGTATATCCAACTTTTCCTTTGTGATTTCGCCGATAACTCTGACAGCGAGACCGGGGCCGGGGAAGGGCTGCCTTTCAACTATGGACTCAGGTAAACCAAGCTCCCTGCCGACCTTTCTGACCTCGTCCTTGAAAAGGCCTTTAAGCGGCTCGACGATTCCCTCAAATCTTATATCTTCAGGCAGTCCGCCAACATTGTGATGGCTCTTGATTACAGCTGCCTTGCCGTGTCCCGATTCGATAATGTCGGGATAGATGGTGCCTTGCGCAAGGAAGCTGACATCGCCGAACTTTGCGGCCTGCTCCTCAAAGACTCTTATAAACTCCTCGCCGATGATTTTCCTCTTTCTTTCGGGGTCGGTAACACCTTTTACCTTGCTGAGGAAACGCTCGGAAGCATCGACTCTTACAAACTGGAGATTTCTCTTGCTGAATACAGCCTCGACCTCATCGGCCTCATTCTTTCTCATAAAGCCGTGGTCAACGAAGATGCAGACCAGCTTTCCGGGGATAGCCTCGGAAAGAAGGGCCGCGCAAACCGATGAGTCAACGCCGCCGGAGAGGGCAAGCAGCACCTTTTTGCCTTTGGTCTGCTCTCTTATCTCCTGAATCTGTGTTTCTATATAGCCTGCCATGTCATAGTCGCCCTTGGCGCCGCAGACATTGTAAAGGAAGTTCTTTATAATCTCGGTGCCGTTTTCGGTGTGGGCAACCTCGGGGTGGAACTGAAGTCCGAAGATTTTGCGCTCCTTATTCTCAATGGCCGCAATTTTGCAGCTCCTTGTGGAGGCTGTGGAAACAAAACCTTCGGGAAGCTGTGTTACAAGGTTTGTATGGCTCATTAAAACCTTTGATTCGGGTTTAATGTTCTCAAAAAGAACCGATTCGGGCGACAGCTTTGCCTTAACGGTGCCGTACTCGCTGACATCGCAGGTGCCGACCTTGCCGCCCAAGAGATGCGCTATGAGCTGGCAGCCGTAGCAGATTCCCAGAACGGGAATTCCAAGCTCAAAAACCTCTTTTGAGCAGAGATAAGCGTCGGGGGCGTTTACGCTGTCGGGACCGCCCGTCATAATAATTCCGATGGGACTGAGTTCCTTGATTCTTTCAACGGGTGTGTCGCCCGGAAGAACCATGGAAAGGACATTCAGTTCTCTGATTCTTCTTGCGATCAGTTCCTTATACTGACCGCCGAAATCCAAAACCAATACAAGCTGATTTTTCATGCAAATTTCCTTCCTGTTTAGGCTCCCGCAAAGATTTAGTCAACCTTAATATACTGGTCTCTCTTGGCGCCTACCGAAATATAGCTGATCTTACAGCCTACCTGCTCCTCAATGTATTTTACATATTTAAGAGCGTTTTCGGGCAGATCCTCAAGTTTTCTGCAGTGGCTTACATCTTCCTTAAAGCCGTCAAAGTATTCATAGACGGGCTTTGCTCTGTTAAGTCTTGCCCCTGTCGGGAAGTCATGGACTATTTCGCCGTCTATTTCGTAAGCGACGCAGACGGGGATTTTGTCAAGGTAGCTGAGAACATCGAGCTTTGTAAGAGCGATTGATGTAGCTCCCTGAACCATGGCGCCGTATCTGGAGGCGACAACATCAAAGCCGCCGACTCTTCTCGGTCTGCCGGTCGCGGCTCCGTACTCGCCGCCTGCTTCTCTGAGCTCATCTCCCTCTTTACCGAAAAGCTCGGCGGTGAAGGGGCCCTCGCCTACGCAGCTTGAATACGCCTTCATTATTCCTATGACCTCATCAATCTTGCGGTTGGGAATGCCCGCGCCGATGGGCGCGTAAGCGGCGATTGTGGAGGATGAGGAGGTATAGGGATAAATGCCGAAGTCAATATCTCTGAGCGCGCCGAGCTGAGCCTCGAACATAATGTTCTTGCCCTCTTCGGCCGCTTTGTTGAGATACACGGTCGTGTCGCAGATATGGGGCAGGAGCGGCTCGCCGTACTTTTTAAGCCACTCAAGCATATCCTCGGGCTTAATTTCCTCGTGCTTGTAGCCGTCGCGAACGGTGAGGTTCTTCCACTCCATTAAGGGACCCAGTTTCTTTTCGAGCTCGTCGAAATAGAAAAGGTCGCCCATTCTGAGTGCCTTTTTAAGATATTTGTCGGAGTAAACGGGTGCGATTCCTCTCCTGGTGGAGCCGAACTTGGCGTCGCCCAGTCTGTCCTCCTCAAGGCAGTCAAGCAGCTTGTGATAAGGCATGCAGATTACTGCCTTGTCGCTGATTTTAAGATTTTCGGGGGTTATCTTGATGCCCTTTTCTGTTAAGGACGCGATTTCCTTAACAAGGTGCTCAAGGTCAATAACCATTCCGTTGCCCATTACATTGACGGTTGTTTCGGAAAGGATGCCCGACGGAAGAAGGTTAAGAATGAACTTGCCTTTTTCGTTAATAACGGTGTGACCCGCGTTGTTTCCGCCCTGATAGCGGATGACGATATCATAATCAGCTGCGAAAAGGTCAACCATTCTGCCCTTTCCTTCGTCTCCCCAGTTTATACCGACAACTGCCGTTAACATACCCGTTCCTCCTAAAACTATTATATAATTTAAACTCTGATATCTATATCAATGCCTAAGAACTCTTTATTCTTTTCAAGTATAGGCTTTATATACTCTTCAATAAATTCCTCTGTCTGCTCCTTTGCCCTGCCCGTAAAGCGTCTTACATCAAGGATGTTGTCAAGCTCTTCTTTGGTAAGACCGAAGCGGCTGTCGGAGAGAATTCTCTGGAGCAGGTCGTTGTCTCCGCCGTATTCCTTTATATTGTACGCCGCGGCGACGGAGTGCTCCCTTATAGCCTCGTGCAGCTCCTGACGGTCCCTGCCCTTATTCTTTACGCAGTACATAAGGATATTCTCCGTAGCCATGAAGGGCAGCTCCTCGTTAAGGTGCTTTTCAGCCATCTTGGTATATACCCTCATGCCCTTAACAATGTTGATGTAAAGGGAGAGGATGCCGTCAATGGCAAGGAAAGCCTCGGGAACGCTCAGCCTCTTGTTTGCTGAGTCGTCAAGGGTTCTTTCAAACCACTGGGTCGCGGCGGTGTAGGCGGGATTTTCCGCTGTGGCGATTACGAACCTTGAAAGGGAGGCGATTCTCTCGCTCCTCATGGGATTGCGCTTGTATGCCATCGCGGAGGAGCCTATCTGGTGCTGCTCAAAAGGCTCGTCCACTTCCTTTAAATGTGAAAGCAGCCTTATGTCGCCCGCAAACTTGCATGCGCTCTGGGCTATTGAGGAAAGCACCGAAAGAACCTGATAGTCCACTTTTCTCGAATAGGTCTGACCGCTGACGGGATACACAGCGTCAAAGCCCATTTTTTCGGCTATTATCATTTCCAGCTTTTTGACCTTTTCGTGGTCGCCGTCAAAAAGCTCCAAGAAACTTGCTCCCGTGCCCGTTGTGCCCTTGCAGCCGAGGAGTTTCAGATTATTAAGGGTGAACTCCAGCTGCTCGAAATCCAAAAGTAGGTCGTGCAGCCAAAGGGTTGCTCTTTTGCCGATGGTGGTGGGCTGCGCGGGCTGGAAATGTGTAAAGGCAAGGGTGGGCTGGTCCTTGTACTTTAAGGCAAAATCCGAAAGGGCAGCGATTGCGTTGAGCAGGAGTTTCTTAACTCTCAACAGCGCTTTTTTCATTAATATAATATCGGTGTTGTCGCCAACATAGCAGGATGTGGCGCCCAGGTGGATTATGCCCTTTGCCTTGGGGCATGCCTCGCCGTAGGTGAGCACATGCGCCATAACATCGTGACGAACCTCAAACTCCTTTTGCCTTGCCATTTCGTAGTCAATATTGTTTATATTGGCTCTTAGCTCTTCTATTTGCTCGTCGGTAATGTTGATTCCGAGCTGCTGCTCGGCTTCCGCCAGAGCAACCCAAAGCCGACGCCAAGTTGTGAACTTTGAATCGTCGGAAAAAATCTCTTGCATCTCCTTGCTTGCGTATCGCTTGCTCAAGGGGCTGACATAGGCTGAACTCATAATTACCTCCGAACAATAGATAGTAGCTCTCCGCTCCGAACAAATATTTATTATATTACCGGGCGCATAGATTGTCAATATTATGCGAATTCAGGACATTTTTAAACCCGGAAGGTATTATTACCCCCGGGTTTTGGTTTTAGCTTTGACTGCCGCTTTTTTTCTCGGCTTTTGAGTCCAATTTGGCCATCAGTGTAACTATCAAAGTAATGACAACAATGACCGTCATTATTCCCAGCATGCCCTTCCACATAAAGTCAAGGGATGTAAGGACGGTTTCTTTATTTATTTCAAAGGCTAAGTTGATTAAATTCAGTAACATTGGTACCCCTCCTTATTTGAAGAAGCCGAGCAGAACGCCGCCTGCAACGACCGAGGCTATCTGACCCGAAACATTCGCGCCGATTGCGTGCATGAGAAGGTGGTTCTGCTTATCCTCGGCAAGAGCCATCTTCTGCACTACTCTTGCGGACATGGGGAACGCGGAAATGCCCGCCGCGCCTATCATCGGGTTAATCTTATTCTTGGAGAAGAGATTGAGGAACTTGGCGAACATTACTCCGCCGATTGTATCGAATACGAACGCAAGGAGACCGATAACCATTATCTTGAGCGTGTCAAAGGTTACGAACTTCTCAGCCACCATGCTGAAGGAGATTGTAATACCGAGAAGCAGAGTTACAAGGTTTGCAAGCTCGTTCTGCGCCGTCTTTGAAAGGTTATCCAGCGCTCCGCACTCTCTGATGAGATTGCCGAACATAAGGAAGCCGACAAGGGAAACGGAGGCGGGAGCTACAAGACCTGCTATGACGGTAACGATTATAGGGAAGAGAATACGGGTTCTCTTTGATACGGTCTTGGGATTGTAAGGCATTCTGATAAGACGCTCTTTTTTGGTGGTTATGGCCTTTATAACCGCCGGCTGAATTGTGGGGACGAGCGCCATGTAAGAATACGCGGCGACCGCGATTGCGCCCACATACTTTGACTGGAGCACCTGAGAAACAAGGATTGCGGTGGGGCCGTCTGCCGCGCCAATCATGCCTGCGGCGACTGCGTCCTTTATGTCAAATCCCAAAAGCGTTGAAATCGTGATTGCTGCGAAAATGCCGAACTGTGCCGCTGCGCCGAAAAGGAACATCTTAGGATTGGAAAGCAGCGGGCCGAAGTCAATCATCGCGCCGATGCCTATGAACAACAGCAGGGGCATTGCCTCGGAGGCTTCTATTCCCACATCAAAAAGCCACTGGACTATGCCGTGGGTTTCGCCTATGCCTTCCATTGTCTGATTGATAACTCCCGAGAAGGGCAGGTTTACAAGAATCGCGCCAAAGCCCATAGGGAGAAGGAGGGCGGGCTCAAAATCCTTTTCCAAAGCAAGGTATATGAGCAGACCTCCGATTATGTACATTACCACCATTTGCCAAGTAATGCTCATTATTCCCGAATATAGGAATTCCAAACAAATCACCCCAAAAAATTTTAGCCTGCCGCAGCATAAGTGGGCATGAGCAAAACACCGCTTGCGACAGCCTGAGAATTTAATCTGAAAACAAAAAACACAGATTAACCTAAAAGGACTTAAAAGGACATCCGCATTATCTGTTTTGCTTGGCTCGGAAGTGTTTTCCCTAAAAAACACCATCCAACCCCATTATAAGTAGAGTATAGACTAAGACGGACAAGATTTCAAGTATTTTTTGGAAGTATAATAATACAATTTTGGTTTTCAGCTTTTCTTCAAAAATTTATCCCTTTTTATGGCATCTAAAACTGATTCATTTTATATTCTCATGTGGAAAATCTTGATTTGAAAAACGCTCTGAAGGGGTGGTTATTATTGGTTCCCCTTTTTACCGGGTTAGATAAATAAAATTTCGGCAAGATTGCTCAAAGAATAAATATACAATTCACCATAAACATATACTAAATTCGGCTTATATTTATACACTCTTTACAAACTCAAAAAATGCGTTCGGGAGCTATTGACATACCTTTCCAGTGTCTCTATAATTAAGTGGACATAGAAAGCCGCAAGATAAGCGGCAAAGCCGTGAAAAATCATAATCCCGCCTGCTGACGACTCATATTCCCGTCAGCGCGTTTTTTTAAAATGCGGCGGATTTTACGGCATGATTTTTCAAACGGAGCGTCAGTATGTGCTAAATCTGATTTGGCAGATACTCAGTCTGGCAACAAAGAGCGTTTGTTACACTGAAAAGACGCAAAACTTAAATGCAATAGAAAAGGACTGGTTGATGCTATGAAAAAAGCCTATATTGCGCTGAGCAACGGCAAGGTGTTTGAGGGCTACCGCTTTGGTGCCGAAAAGGATGCCGTTGGCGAAATTGTTTTCACAACCGGAATGTGCGGCTACATTGAAACAATGACCGACCCCAGCTACTACGGTCAAATAGTTCTTCAGACCTTTCCTCAAATAGGAAACTACGGCTTTATTTCTGAGGACGCGGAAAGCCCAAAGTGCTATATGAAGGGCTACATTGTTCGCGAATGGAGCGAATATCCTTCAAATTTCCGCAGCGAAGGGGATATTGATTCCTATTTAAAGAAGGAAGGCGTTCCCGGTGTTTACGGCGTTGACACGAGGGAGCTTACAAGGATAATCAGGGAATACGGCGTTATGAACGCCATGATTACGGACGACCTCAGCAAAGTTGATTACGAGAAATTAAATGAATACAGAGTAAAAGATGCGGTTAAAGGTGTAAGCAGCGGCAAAACTTCTGTGCTGACACCCGAAGCCGATATTTTATATTCAGTTGCGCTGATTGACTACGGCGCAAAGTCGAATATAGCAAGGGAGCTATTAAAGAGAGGATGCAAGGTGCACATAGTTCCCTCAACCACAACCGCCGAGGAGATTATGGAGCTGAACCCCGACGGAATCATGCTCTCAAACGGCCCCGGAGACCCCGCTGAGAACATAGAGTGCATAGAGGTTTTAAAGAAGCTAATTGGCAAAAAGCCCATGTTCGGAATCTGCCTCGGTCATCAGCTCCTCGCTCTCGCCCACGGCGGCAGAACCGAAAAGCTCAAATACGGCCACAGGGGCGCAAATCAGCCCGTTAAAGACCTGCAAAGCGGCAGAGTATTCATCACCAGTCAGAATCACGGCTATGTAGTTGTAAACGACAGCATTGCCGATAAAGGCGGTATAGTACGGCTTATAAACGCGAACGACGGAACATGCGAAGGCATTGACTATCCTGAGCTAAAGGCATTCTCCGCGCAGTTCCACCCCGAGGCCTGCGCCGGTCCGCAGGATACGAGCTTTATGTTCGACCGCTTTGTCAACCTTATGAGGAGTGAGAAAGATGCCATTAAATAAAGATATAAAAAAGGTACTGGTTATAGGCTCAGGTCCGATAGTAATCGGTCAGGCCGCGGAGTTTGACTATGCGGGCGCTCAGGCCTGCACGGTGCTCAAGCAGGCGGGGCTCGATGTCGTGCTTGTTAACTCCAACCCCGCAACTATCATGACGGACAAAACTCTTGCCGATGAAATTTATCTTGAACCGTTAAATGAGGAAACAATTAAAAGGATTATTATAAAAGAAAAGCCCGACAGCCTGCTGGCAAGCCTTGGCGGTCAGACGGGACTTACCATCGCCATGCAGCTTTCAAAGGAGGGCTTTCTTGAAAAGCACGGCGTAAAGCTCCTCGGCACAAACGCCGCCTCCATTGACAAGGCGGAGGACAGAGAGCAGTTTAAGAACACAATGCTGGAAATAGGTCAGCCCATAATTCCCTCAGGCATTGCGACCACAGTGGAGGAAGCTAAGAATATTGCCAAGGAAATAGGCTACCCCGTCATTGTCCGTCCTGCGTTCACCCTCGGCGGCTCCGGCGGCGGCGTCGCTTACAATGAGGAAGAGCTTGATGTCATAGCCAAAAACGGACTTCTCCTCTCCCCCATTACTCAGGTTCTTATCGAGAAGTACATAGCGGGCTGGAAGGAAATCGAGTTCGAGGTCATGCGCGACAAAGTGGGCAACACCATCGCCGTCTGCAGCATGGAGAATGTGGACCCCGTTGGCGTTCATACGGGCGACAGCATTGTCGTAGCTCCCGCGGTGACACTCGCTAACAAGGAATATCAGATGCTCAGGACCGCCGCGCTTGACATAATTACGGCTCTCGGCATTGAGGGCGGCTGCAATGTTCAGTTTGCCCTTGACCCCAACAGCTTTGAGTACGCGGTTATTGAGGTTAACCCCAGGGTATCCCGCTCATCGGCTCTCGCAAGTAAAGCTACGGGCTATCCAATCGCAAAGGTTACCACAAAGATTGCTCTCGGCTATACTCTTGACGAAATCAACAACGACATTACTGGCAAGACATGCGCATGCTTTGAGCCCGCAATCGACTATATGGTCGTTAAGATGCCCAAGTGGCCCTTTGATAAGTTTGTTGACGCGGGCAGAAATCTCGGCACTCAGATGAAGGCTACGGGCGAGGTTATGGCCATAGCCCCCAGCTTTGAAATGGCTATGATGAAGGCTGTAAGGGGCGCTGAAATCGGTCTTGACACCTTAAATAACCCCGCTCTTAAAGATGTGGATATCAGAAAACAGCTCCACAGCGTTGACGATTTGCGCATATTCGCCGTATTCGAGGCTTTAAAGCAGGGCATCAGCATTGACGAGATTTACGACATTACGAAAATAGACAGATGGTTCATAGCTAAGCTCAAAAAGCTTGCCGACTTTGAAAAAGAGATAGAGGGCAAGAAGCTTACAGAGGAGCTTTATATAAAGGGCAAGAAGCTCGGCTATCCCGACAAAGCTCTGGAGAGAATCAGCGGACATAAACTCCCCTGCCACAGGGACGCGGTATATAAGATGGTTGATACCTGCGCCGCAGAGTTCGACGCTGAGACTCCCTACTTCTACTCCACATACGACGATGTTTGCGAGTCAAGGCAGCATAAGAGGAGCGGCAAGGAGAGAATTATAGTTCTCGGCTCGGGTCCCATCAGAATCGGACAGGGCATTGAGTTCGACTACTCCTCCGTTCACTGCGTCAGAACCTTAAAGAATATAGGCTATGAAGTAATAATCATAAACAATAACCCCGAAACGGTTTCGACCGACTTCGACACCTCCGACAGGCTCTACTTCGAGCCCTTGACCCCTGAGGATGTTATGAATGTCATCAAGGTTGAAAACCCGATCGGCGTTGTGGTAGCGTTCGGCGGCCAGACGGCTATTAAGCTTACCAAATTCCTTGCCGAGTCTAACATTCCGATTCTCGGCACCTCAGCTGAGAGCATTGACATAGCCGAGGACAGGGAGAGGTTCGACAAGCTGCTTGAAAGTTTCAATATTACCCGCCCCGCGGGTCTCAGCGCCATGACGAAGGAAGAGGCTTTGAAGGCGGCGAATACCCTTGGCTATCCTGTGCTTGTACGCCCCTCCTATGTCATAGGCGGTCAGAACATGACAATAGCTTACAACGACGAGGATGTAAGCCATTACATGGACCTTATACTCAGCCAGAAAATCACCAACCCCGTGCTTATCGACAAGTACATGATGGGCACCGAGCTGGAGGTTGATGTAATCTCCGACGGCGAGGATGTGCTCATCCCCGGTATCATGCAGCACATTGAGCGCGCGGGCGTTCACTCGGGCGACTCCATCGCCGTATATCCGCCCTTCAGCATTAATGACATTATGCTCAAGAATGTCATAGAGTGCTCTGAGCAATTGGCCCTTGCCATGAAGACAAAGGGACTTGTAAACATACAGTATCTTATATATCAGAACAAGCTCTATGTTATAGAGGTTAACCCCAGGGCATCGAGAACCATACCTTACATCAGCAAAGTTACGGGCGTTCCGATGGTTGAGCTTGCGACCAAGATTATGCTCGGCGCTAAGCTTAAAGACTTGGGCTACGGCACGGGACTTTACAAGACTCCGCCGTACTACTCCGTAAAAGTGCCCGTATTCTCCTTTGAAAAGCTGCTTGACGCGGACTCCTCACTGGGTCCCGAAATGAAGTCAACGGGCGAGGTTCTGGGCATAGGCAAGACCCTTGAGGAAGCTCTGTTCAAGGGACTCGTTTCCGCAGGCTTTAAGATGCCCGCTCCCTCATACGAAAAGCAGCCGGGCATATTCATTACGGTCAGCCATCAGGATAAGCTGGAAATCTTCAAACTAGCCAAGACCCTTGACGACCTGAACTTCAAGTTCTACGCCACAAGAGGCACCGCGAAAGCTATAGAGCAGCTCGGCATTGATGTTGAGGTTGTGGATAAACTCGCCGACGACAACAGCGTTATGGACCTTCTGGAAGAAGGCAAGATTGACTATATTGTCTATACTGGAGCTAAGAGAAGGGCTGACGCAGAGGACTTCAGAAAGCTCCACCGCCGCGCGGTACAGCTCTCGGTCGCCTGCCTTACCTCCCTTGATACGGCAAACGCACTCGCTGACATCATCGCCAGCAGGTTCAACCTTAACAACACTGAGCTCGTGGACATAAATCACATGAGGACCGAAAGGCAGCGTCTGCGCTTTGCCAAGATGCAGGGTACGGGCAACGACGCCATCTACATTGACAACAGCTCCGGCGTTATCACCTGCCCCGAATCCCTTGCCATTAACTTTACCAACCGCCATTACGGCATCGGCGGCGACTCGCTGATTCTGATAGAACCCTCCAAAGTTGCCGACGCGAAGATGACGGTTTACAACAAAGACGGCAGCGTGGGCGAAATCGGCGGCAACAGCATACGCTGCGTGGGCAAATACATCTACGACAAGAATCCCTACAATCTGGACCTTAAAGGCAGGGAGACCCTGACCATTGAGACCGAGAAGGGAATCAGGGAATTAAAGCTCTATATCTACGACAATCAGGTGCGCTCCGTATGCGTTGACATGGGAAGGGCGAACTTTAACCCGAAGGAAATCCCCGTTCTCATTGATAAGGACAAAGTAATTTCTGAGCCATACACCATAGGCGGCAAGGAATACAAGATTACCTGCGTTTCCATCGGCAACCCGCACTGCGTAGTGTTTGTCGACAAGGTCGCGGATGTTGATGTGCCGCATGTGGGCCCGCTGTTTGAGCATGCGCCCATCTTCCCCGAAAGGGTCAACACCGAGTTTGTAAGGGTCATAAACCGCAACGCCCTCAAGATGAGAGTCTGGGAGAGGGGCAACGGCGAGACCTGGGCATGCGGTTCGGGCGCCTGCGCCGCTGTTGTGGCAGCAGTTGAAAACGGCTACTGCAACAAGGGCGAGGACATTACCGTAAAGCTCAAGGGCGGCGACCTCATTGTTAACTACACCGATGAAAGAATCCTCCTTACAGGCAACGCAAGCCTTGTTTACGAGGGTGAAATCGAGTTCTAAAAGATATACAGCCGAGAGAAAAAAAGAAAAAGAGATGCTGATTCAGCATCTCTTTTTTGTTTTTTCGTCAATAATAGATTTTAATCGTCTAATTTATAGAGGGACAAGTGTCGGACACTGATTTCCCCGCTATCTTATTAAAGGGCTATTCTTTTGGGTGGGTCTGCATGGGTCTTCTCTCCGACGGATAGTCGAAGTTTACTATTCTGTTCCTTACGGCGTGCTGCCATGCCATGCCGAAAATCTCCGCGGCGTCCTCCACGGGGACATAAATCTGTCCTTTTTCGTGCATATAAGGTACGCCGGAAAGCTTTCTGTCCCCGTCGGCGCAGACGGCGATGTCGCTGCCCACTGTAAAGGTGGCCTTCTGTCTGTAAACGCTGATGGTAACGGAGTCTTTGGTTCTTATTACCTCGCCGCCGATGCTGTGCATAAGGGCTCCAAATGCGCAGTAGAGCTTGCCGTCCTTTTCCTCCACATAGAGGTCACGAACCGCAAGGTCCGGAATATGGCCTTTAAAAGCCATCTTAGGTCTTTTGAATATTGGCGCGGGACTGTAGGGCAGCATTAAGTCTTTGTTCTTGTCGATTACAAAGACATCGGCGATTCTGCCGTCCTCAAGGTAGGCGGTGAGAGTCAGCACCTTATCGTCAACCTCTGCGATGATATAGCAGTAGAGGCTTTCCTCAAGGGGATAGAAGTAGGGGTGCCATATCTTTCGAGCGTTGGTGGCGAAGGGGTTTCTTCCCGCGTTGCCGGCTATGTAGTGGATGGTTCCCTCAGAGGGTCTGTCGTACATCTGGTCGTCCTTTATGGGATAGGTTCTCGCAAGACCGTGCTCATGACCCGCAAGGAGAACATCGAGCCTGCCCTCCTCTATGCCCTTTCTGAGCCACGGGTAGGAGTCGTCGTTGCAGCCTTCGGGCATTATGGGGTAGATGGGGAAGTGGTACGCGCCTATCTTCCATGTCTTGTCGGACTTCTGAAGGTCCTCGTACAGCCATTCGCCCACAAGGTCCTGGCGGTTGATGCCGAAAACAGCGAAGTGGACATTGCCGTAGTCAAAGGAGTAGTTTTCGGTTTCAAACTCTTCGGGTCCGTTTTTCGGATAGGAATACTCAAACTGGGCATCAAAAAAGTCCGCGTGCATAAGATAGAATTTGCCCACAGGCTCAGGCAGATATTGCTTAAAGCCTCTATTGTCGTGGTTGCCCGTGCACATCATATAGGGGTAGCTTTCTATAAAGCCCTTCATTCCGCGGAACATGCCGTTCCACTGAAGCTCGTTCTGGCCGTCGTTTGTGTTGTCGCCTACGGTCAGAATAAAGCGGATGTCAGGGTGCTTGCTGAAGGCGTCGTGCAGAGCCTTTCTGATCGGTTCGTATTGGGGGTCGTGATGGGGAGTTCCGTTCTGGTGGTCGGTGATTATAAGGAACTTGAATTTATTAAGGTTCTCAGGCTCCGTTTCAAAGCTGAACTCCTCGCTTCTGTGGGTGTCGTCGCCGCAGGTATATCTGTATCTTGTGCCGGGCTTTAAATTCTTAATGATAGCCCAGTGCATATTGCTGATGTCGATGTCCGACTTGAATTCCTTGGTGATAGCCTCTACCCTGACCTTCTCTCCGCCGTTTTCGGGGTAAACCTCCACATATCCCGACGGAACATCTATGCTGGTTCTCCATGTAACCGCCATGCTGGTTTTGGCGTCGCCGCAAATGCTGAGCATTATATGGTCGGGCTGAGGGGTCGAGCCGTGGTTCGGCTTTACAAAATCCTTACTCTCTGTCATTATGTCCTCCCCAATATACTGAATGTGGTATAGAAGTCAATTTTCTATAAGTATATTAAAAACAGTTTATAAAATCAAGGAAATTCACCTATAATGCGCATAGAGCGACAAATTGCGTTAAAAGTAAAAAATAATAGTGATTTTGTAGATTTATGTTATTGTTAAATTAGCTTCGCTGTGGTAAAATGTTTTCGATTGTTTTTTGAGGGTGCGTCTGATGTATTATGTGGTTTTAGACCTGGAATGGAACAGTTCGTATTCAAAAAAATCAAAGAGCTTTATTAATGAGATAATAGAAATCGGCGCCGTTATGGTCAATGCCGGTTTTGAGGTAATTGACACTTTTTCGACCATAATAAAGGCTCAATTGGGCAAGCGCCTTACAAGCAGGGTCAAAGCTCTGACAAATATCTCGAACGAGGACATTAGAGGCGGCGTGCCCTTTTCAAAGGCATTTGAGGACTTTGAAAAGTGGCTCGGCGGAAAAGATACGGTTATTATGTCCTGGGGAGATTCGGATGTCAGGGTTTTGTCCGATAATTTCCTTTTCTTTAATAACGACGAGCGAGTTCCGTTTTTAAAGAAACATCTTGATATGCAGAAATACTTTCAGCATTGCTACAATCTGCCCTCCTCAAAGCAGGTTGGGCTCATCACCGCCGCTGAGCTTTGCGGCATAGACACCTCCGATGTTTCCTCCCACAGGGCTTTGGAGGACAGCCTTTTGGCTCTGAGGTGCCTTAAGAAAATATTTGATGAAGAAAAGATGGCAGCCTTTACTCAGGAATGCAACGAAGATTTTTATAAGAAACTGAGATTCAAGGTTCACAACATCACGAATTTAAGGGACCCCCATATAGACAAGAGCCTTATGCGCTGCGACTGCCAGAACTGCAACAAGCCGATGCAGAGGCTCAGCGAGTGGAAATGCGTAAATCAGGCGTTCCGAGCTCTGTTTTACTGCAGGGAATGCTCTAATATGGGGCTGTTTACAATTAAGTTCAGGCGGCATTTTGACCGTGTTGACACCCATACAACCTTTATTAAGCTGGAGCCTGCGGAGGAAGAATCCGTATTGACGGCAGCACAAAACAGTTCTGTTACGGGATGAGAAAATGAAATCTTTTAAGGCTTTATTTGACAAGGCTAAATCCTTAGACAAAAACAAAAAAATCGCCATAGCTGTGCTGTGCGTTGGGCTGGTTGTTTTCGCCGCCTCCATAATCGGGCTGCTGATTTCAACAGAAAAAATATCTTTGAGAAAGCCAGCCGCTCCGGCGGGGGATTTGAGCGATACGGCTCCCGTGGTATCCCTCACCGTTTCCCCGGAAATGAAAAACCTTAAAGCGGTATGGTTTTCTCCTTTTGAGGATTTAACAGAGAAGGATTTGTCGAGAGAGGTAATAGCCGAGCATCTTGAGGCTGTTAAATCCCTCGGCTTTAATGCTGTAATCACTCCCCTTAGCATTGAGGGGGAGAAAAAGATTATAAATATCGGCGAGACCGCTTTTGACGCGGCGGGCATAGTTGCGGATGAGGCAAAGTCAAAGGGGCTTTTTTTGATAGGCTCAATTGACTCTGCTTATTATTTCGGTAAGAATGAAAGCTCAGATTTTGACTTTGAGGCTGTTAGAAGTATCTTTGCGGGCGTTCCTTCCGCGGATGCCCTGCTTTTAAAGGATACAGACAAGCTCACAGCCGCGTTCGGCTCGGATGAGGATAACAGAAACGCTTTAACTCCGGCTCTTAAAGGCTTCTCCGAGAGGTTTAAAAGCAGCTTCGCGGGCAAGTTTTGCGGCTTTAGCGTTTCCTCGGATACAGAGGCTCAGGACGCAAAGCACTGGGCTGAGTCGGGTCTTGCGGATTTCATTTTGGTAAACGCGCTGAATTCAACCGCAAACAAGGATATGCCCTTCACAGACATTGCGGATTTGTGGAACTCATTCAACTCACCCTCCTTTATCTATTTCAGCCACCGTCTTGATTTGCTGCGTGAGGGCAAAGAGGGCTTTGACTCATCAAGCGAGATAATTAAGCAGGCTGAGATTGTAAAGGAGCGGGAGAATCTTTCGGGCAGCGCGTTTTACTCTTACAGGGAAATCAGAGAGGACCTTTTAAGCTGCGCTTCGTCTGTCGCTTCATTCTTCAGCGGCACGGGCAATTCTGAGATTGCGGCAAAGGAGCTTGAAATCACATCCCCCGCCACAAAAAAGGTCACGACCGATAAATCCAAAATCAGCTTTACGGGCGTCAGCGACCCTTCAAGTCTTGTTTTCTTAAACGGCAAGCCCATTGAAAGAACTGCCGACGGTCTTTTCTCTTTGGACCTGACACTTAAGCCCGGCGTGAACACCTTTGTGTTTACCCATAAGGGCAAAGAGCTGAAATACACGGTAAATTACGAAATTGACCTTTTGCGGGAGGTCAGCCCCTCGGATAAGACCACAGCCCCCGTTGGCACAAAGATTGAAATTGCCGCATACGCCAAAAAGGGCGCGAATGTCTATGCGGTAGTGGGAAATGCCAAGGTACAGCTAAAGGCTACTGAAAGCGACCTTTTCGGCAAGGGCGAGGGTATTGAGGATTTTGCAACCTTTATGGGCACATACACTCTGCCCAAAATAAACAGCGCAAAGCAGAGCCTTGGAAAAATAGTCGTCTATGCCGAACAGGGCGGCTTTGTCGAATCGCTTCAGGGCGGAGAGATTATAGTAACCGATGAAAGCAACGGTTTTTCGGAGTTTATCCTCTCCGATTCGGATTTAAATTCCGCAAGCTTAGCTTATCCGTATAGAAATCTTAAAAATCCCTTTACCGACCATTCTCTCGGACGGGATAAACTCTGCGTTGTAACGGCTGAATACGCTGAGGCAACGGCTCTCTCTGAGCCCAGCGACAAGTCAGACCCCAAGCTCACTCCCCTTTTAAAGGGCAGCATTGACTATGTGACGGGCAGGGCGATTTACAACGGTAAGGAGCACTATATTCTCAAATCCGGCAGAAAGATTTACGCAAAGGACGCAAAGCTGGTCGCCAACGCGTACAAAATGCCCCTTAACAATTTAAGGGTTATCAGGACCACGAACGGCAAAACCACCGACATTTACTTAAAAACCGACTGGTTGGTTCCGATAAACGCTGAGCTGAAACCTCAGAGCTACTATGTGGGCTTTGAAGACAGACCCTTTAATGTAAGCACCTTTACGGCTTCGTTTATTGACTTTATCTTCTATCATACGAACGGCGTTGCGGGTCTGCCCGAATTCAGCGACAACAGCGTTCTGAAAAGCGCCCAGTGGCTTACGGGCAAGTCGGATAAGACTTTAAAGGTGCTTAGACTCAACCTTAGAGAAACGGGCAAATTCTACGGCTACAAGCTCAGCGTCACCGATGAGGGCTATATAAAAATCTCGTTTAAGAGAAAGCCCGAGACCCTTTCGGGAATGACAATTATGCTTGACCCCGGCCACGGCGGCAAAAAGGACCCCGGTACCTTTACGGTTTATCCGAATCTCTATGAGAAGGAAATAAACATGAAGCTCGCCCTTATTATGAAAAGGGAGCTTGAGGCTAAAGGCGCGAAAGTCATCTTCACCCGCACACAGGATGTGTACCTTGCAAGGGAGGATAGAGCTCTGTTTGCAAAGCAGAAGAATCCCGACCTTTATGTAAGCATCCACTGCGACGGCTCCACCTCGTCAAGCCTTTCGGGTACTCACAGCTTCTATTACAGAGCCTTCTCAAAACCACTGGCGGAGTCGATTCACAAGGAGCTTGTAAGCGCTTACAGGAACACCATATACGCTCCCGACACAAAGGCATGGCAGAGCGCTGACAGAGGGGTCAAATTCAAGCCCTTCAAGGTGACAAGAATTGAGGAGTGCCCCGCGGTGCTAATTGAGTTCGGCTTCCTCACAAATGCCTCCGACTGCAATGTGCTTATTAATCCTCAGTATCAGGAGGTTCTGGCAAAAGCGGCGGTAAAGGGCATTGAAAATTATGTTTTAAAGCAGTAACCCAAGCCCCGAAGTTGTATGTTATTACATCTTCGGGGCCTTATTATGGGCATAGTTGCATAAATATTCACAAATATCAATGAAATATTAAATTCTTATTGACTTTATACATATTAATAGTATAATTAACACAACAATAGGAGAAAAATTTGGCAACTTATTTGGAGGACTGATGACTTGTTCAGGATTTTTATTGACGGCGCGGAGGGCACAACGGGCCTGAGAATTTACGACCGTCTGTCCGCGAGGAAGGATATTGAGCTTTTAACCCTTGAAGGCCCTTTGAGAAAGGACCCCGAGGCGCGAAGAAAAATGCTGAACACTGCCGATATTTCTTTTTTGTGTCTGCCCGATGAGGCAGCAATCGAGGCGGTATCGCTTTTGGAAAACGAAAACGCTAAGATTATAGATGCCTCCACGGCTCACAGAACAAAAGAGGGCTGGAGCTACGGCTTTCCGGAGCTTTCCTATGAGCTTAAAGAGAGAATCATAAACGGCAGATTTACGGCTGTCCCCGGCTGCCACGCAAGCGGCTTTGAGGCTCTCGTTTTCCCACTTGTGAAAAGGGGTATTATCTCGGATTTTCTGCCTCTCTCCTGCTTTTCAGTTACGGGCTACAGCGGCGGCGGAAAGAAGATGATAGCCGAGTACGAGAGCGAAAGCAGAGATAAGTCGCTTGACAGCCCGAGGCAGTACGCTCTGGGGCAGAATCACAAGCATCTAAAAGAGATGCAGTACATTACGGGGCTTAAATACAAACCCGTATTCTCCCCAGTGGTGGCGGACTTTTACAGCGGCATTTGTCTGACTGTTCCGCTGCACGCCTCTCAGCTTACTGAGCCAATGCGCGTAAACGATTTAAGAGAGGTTTACGCTCAGCACTACGCCGGCTCAAAGGTAATATCGGTTTCTTTCGACGACGATATTGCCCATCTGCCCGCGAACGCCCTTTCAGGCAAAGACAGCATGAAAATAGGCGTTTACGGAAATGACGAAAGAATTATTTTAACCGCCGTGTATGACAATTTGGGAAAAGGCGCGTCGGGCGCGGCGGTTCAGTGCATGAATTTGATGCTGGGTCTTCCCGAAACGGCGGGACTCGAATTAGACTAAATTTTTATTGAAAGGTTGATTGTTTTGCAGTTTATAGAAGGCGGAGTTTGCGCCGCTAAAGGCTTTAAGGCTGCGGGTATCCACTGCGGAATCCGCAAGAACAAGAGCAAGAAGGATTTGGCTTTAATTGTTTCAGAAACCGAAGCCTCAGCGGCATCGATATATACTCAGAATTTAGTTAAGGGCGCTCCCCTGATTGTCACAAAGGAGCATTTAAAGGACGGAAAAGCAAAGGCTATTATCTGCAACAGCGGCAACGCTAATACCTGCAACGACAACGGCATTGAAATCGCGGAGGGCATTTGCGACATTCTCGCGAAAGAGCTGGGAATTGACTCAAAGGATGTAATAGTTGCCTCTACGGGCGTTATCGGTCAGAAGCTCAGCCTCTCCCCCTTTGAAAGCGGTATCCCGCAGCTTGTAAAAGAGCTGGGAGAAAACAGCTCCGCCGCGGCTGACGCCATTATGACCACAGATTTAAAGCGCAAGGAAATTGCCGCTGAGTTCGAGCTCTCGGGCAAAAAGTGCAGAATGGGCGCTATAGCTAAGGGCTCGGGCATGATTCATCCCAACATGGCTACAATGCTTTGCTTTATCACCACAGACGCGGCAGTTGCTCCCGATATTCTTCACAAGGCTTTGGTTACAGCCGCAAACGATACATTTAATATGCTGAGCGTCGACGGAGATACCTCAACAAACGACATGGTGTCGATACTTGCGAACGGTATGGCGGACAATCCAATCATAAGCGAAGAAAACGAAGACTATAATGTTTTTGTAAGCGTATTGACTGAGATTTCAAAAGAGATTACCCGCATGCTGGCGGCAGACGGTGAGGGCGCTACAAAGCTCCTTCAGTGCGAGGTTGTAGGCGCAAAGGATAAAGAAAGCGCAAAAAAGGCCGCCAAGTCGGTCATTTGCTCAAGTCTTTTCAAGGCTGCGATGTTCGGCGCCGACGCCAACTGGGGCAGGGTGCTGTGCGCTCTGGGATATTCGGGCGCTGACCTTGACACGGGAAAGATTGATGTAGCTTTCAAGAGCAAAAACGGCTATATCGAAGTCTGCAGAAACGGCGCGGGCGTTGACTTCAGCGAGGAAACAGCAAAAGAAGTGCTTACCGCGGACGAAATAGAGATTCTTATAAACCTTAACGCCGGAAATGAAAAAGCTACGGCTTGGGGCTGCGACCTGAGCTATGATTATGTAAAAATAAACGGCGATTATCGCTCGTAAAGAGGTGCAAAATGGAGCTGTCTAACGCGCAGAGGGCGGAGATACTGGTTCAGGCTCTGCCCTACATACAAAAGTACTACAACAAAATTATCGTCATCAAATACGGCGGCAACGCAATGCTGAACTGTTCTTTGAAAAAATCCGTAATGAGGGATATTGTCCTGCTCTCGTTAATAGGTATTAAAGTAGTGCTGGTTCACGGCGGCGGTCCCGAAATCTCCGACATGCTTTCCAAAACGGGCAAGGAAAGCAAGTTTATCGGCGGTCTCAGAGTCACCGACGAGGAAACAATGGACATCGTTCAGATGGTGCTTGCGGGCAAAATCAACAAGGAACTTGTAAGCCTTATAAACAGCATAGGCGGCAAAGCTATTGGACTTAGCGGCATTGACGGAGCCATGATTGAAGCTCAGCAATTGTCCCAAGAGCTGGGATTTGTTGGAGAAATTGTAAATATTGACGCAAAGATTATTAACGATGTACTTGAAAAAGGGTATATTCCTGTAGTATCATCTATAGGATACGACCGTCATGGAAACTCATACAACATAAACGCGGACACAGCCGCAGCGGAAATTGCTTCGAGTCTTAAAGCAACCAGCTTTATTCTTATGACCGACACAGTTGGACTCTTGAGGGATAAGAACGACGCAGGTACGCTTATCCCCAAGGTTTCAATAGATGAGGCACCGGAACTTATTAAATCGGGCATCATTTCTGACGGAATGCTGCCGAAGGTTAGCTGCTGCATTAACGCTGTAGAAAAGGGGGTTGAAAGAGTTTTCATTATTGACGGCAGAGTTCCCCATTCAATTCTGATTGAGGTATTGACCGATAAGGGAATCGGAACAATGTTTTACAAGCAATAGGGAACATCTTACAGTAGGGGAAGATAATATGAGTATTTTTGACAATGACCGCAAGTACATAGCCGATACCTACAAAAGATTCAAGGTAGCTTTCGTTAAGGGCAAAGGCTCGCTCTTATACGATGTGGACGGAAAAGAATACATAGACCTTGCGTCGGGCGTTGCGGTAAACATATTCGGCATTTGCGACGATGAATGGAAGGAAGCTGTTATAAATCAGCTTAACCAAATTCAGCACACATCGAATATGTTTTACTCTCTGCCCCAGACTGAGCTTGCGCGGATTCTTTGCGAGCGCACAGGAATGAAAAAGGTTTTCTTTTCGAACTCGGGTGCGGAGGCGAATGAAACAGCAATCAAAGCCGTCAGAAAATACTCTTATGACAAATACGGCGAAGGCAGACACACAATAATCACACTTGAATGCAGCTTCCACGGCAGGACCATGGGTGCCCTTTCCGCAACGGGACAGCCCGCTTATCATGTGGGATTCGGTCCCATTCTGGAGGGCTTTGTATATACCCCCGCAAACGATGTAGAGAAGCTCAGAGAGAATGTTGAGAAAAACAATGTTTGCGCCATTATGCTTGAGTTTATTCAGGGCGAAGGCGGACTTAACATGCTGACTGAGGAGTTTATAAAGGCTGCCGCCGAAATCTGCAAGGAAAAGGATATTCTTTTCATCGCGGACGAGGTACAGACCGGCAACGGCAGAACAGGCAAGCTCTACGCCTACATGCACTACGGTCTTGAGCCCGATGTAATCACCACCGCAAAGGGACTTGGCGCGGGTCTCCCCATAGGCGCCACCATGCTGGGAGAAAAGCTGAAGGATGTATTCGCTCCCGGTACCCACGGTGCGACATTCGGAGGCAACCCCGTTTGCGCGGCGGGCGCCGTTTCTGTTATGAACAGGCTGACCGATGACCTGATGGCAGAGGTCAAAGAAAAGGGAGAATACATAAAGACTCAGCTCAAAGACGCGAAAGGCGTAAAATCCGTTTGCGGCTTGGGTCTTATGGTGGGAATCGAAACCGAGGCTCCTCCCGCGGATGTGGCTCAGAAGGCTGTAGAGAACGGAGTTCTGGTACTAACGGCAAAGACAAAGGTAAGACTCCTGCCGCCGCTGAATATCCCCTTTGAGGACTTAAAGAGGGCGGTAGAAATCTTAAAGAAGGTTATCGCCGAAGAGGCGGAAAAGTGAAATAATAAAAAGCCGCACAAAGTGCGGCTTTAATTTTTACGGAACATGAATTAGCAGCTAAATTTTGCCAAAAATAAATACGGGAAGCTCTTTTCAAAATTTTATACAAACTTACGAAATTAAAATTTGCAATCTTCTATCTCTTTTTACTCTTGCAAATAAAAGTATTTGTTGTAGAATATAAGTAGCGACGGAGCGGACAAAATTCTCTCAAAACTTACTTCATATTATCGGCTCCGACACAGGTTGTTAAAAATGCTTTACGGAGGATATCTGAAATGCCTACTTATACCGAAGATTTTACCACTATACCCTTTGGTCCGTTGGGAATAATCGCTACGCCCGGCTGCGAGGAACTGGCGGCAAAAATTGACAAGTATATCGTTGAATGGCGTGCAAACAGGGAGAGCGAGCATAAGACTACCATTGCATTTGCGGGCTATCAGAGGGACAGCTATATCATAGATGTAAAATTTCCCCGTTTTGGTTCGGGTGAAGCAAAAGCGCTTATTACTGAATCCGTCAGAGGATATGACCTTTTTATCCTCACGGATGTTTTTAATTATGGGGTAACTTACAAGATGTACGACATGGTAGTACCCATGAGCCCCGACGACCACTATGCAAATCTCAAGAGAGCCATCGCCGCAGTAGCCGGCAAGGCGCACAGAATTACCGTCATCATGCCCATGCTTTATGAGGGCAGACAGCACAAGCGCTCAAGCAGAGAATCGCTTGACTGCGCCATAGCTCTGCAGGAGCTTTGCCACACAATGGGCGTTGACAACATCATCACCTTTGACGCTCACGACGCGAGAGTTCAGAACGCAATCCCGCTTAAGAGCTTTGAAAATGTCACCACAGTTTATCAGATGATAAAGGCTCTTGTAAACACAGTGGACAACCTTAAGATTGACAAGGACCATCTTATGATTATCTCCCCCGACGAGGGCGGAATGAGCAGGTGCATTTACTACTCCACAGTTCTGGGAATTGACCTGGGTATGTTCTATAAGCGCCGTGACTATACAAGAATCGTTGACGGAAGAAATCCGATAGTTGCCCATGAGTACCTTGGCGCGAATGTGGAGGGCAAGGATGTTGTAATAGTCGACGACATGATATCCTCCGGAGAGTCGGTTCTTGAGGTTGCGAGCAAGCTTAAGAGCATGAAGGCCAAAAGGATTTTCATCTGCGCCGCATTCGGTCTTTTCTGCGACGGTCTCGCAAACTTCCATAAGGCATACAAGGACGGCATAATTGACAGAGTATTCACCACAAACCTTGTTTACAGGTCTCCTGAGCTTTTGGCATCTGAGTGGTTTACAGAGGTTGATATGTCTAAGTATGTATCCCTCCTTATAGACACTCTTAACCATGACCTTTCAATCAGCAAGCTTCTGAGCCCCAACGAGAGAATTCACAGATTCTTAAAGCTCAAGGGCTACAAATAAGATTCTCTTAAACGCGCGGACGGGAGTGATTTAAATAGCTCGGATTATAACACTGGCTTCGGGCAAGGGCGGAACGGGCAAATCCACCATGACCGCCGCAATAGGAAGGGCTTTGGCAAGACAAGGCAAGAGAGTTTTGCTCGCCGACATGGACGCGGGCGTAAGGGCCCTTGAGCTTATGCTCTCTGCCGATTCCCTGACCCACTATAACTGGCTGGACGCGGCAACGGGCAAGGCAAGGGTACAGGACGCTGTGTCAAGTTTGGGGCAGAATCTCAGCCTTCTTCACGCCCCGAATGAGGGCGGCGTTCAGGTTGAGCCTTCCGAAATTAAGGAAATGCTTTCGGCTTTGTCGGCGAATTTTGATTATATTCTCTGCGACTCCTCCGCGGGAGTGGGCCAATCGCTTAAAATCGCGGCTGCCGCGTCAGACGCTGCGATAATAGTAACGGTGCCCGACAAAATCGCCGTATCCGCAGCCGCAGCAGCGTCCGAATTCCTGTTCAGTGAAGGCGTTGAGGATATTAGCCTTATCGTTAATAAATTCAGCGTAAATCGCCTCCCCCGCTCTAAAGAAGATTTTTTTACCCTTGACGATATAATGGACACGGTTTGCGCAAGACTTTTAGGCGTTGTGCCTTTTGACTCCTCTGTCGTATCCCTCGTAAAGGGCGAAAATGCATCGGGCAAAAGCGCCGTTGAAGCCTCGGTTCAAAGAATAGCAAAAAGGATAGAGGGCGAATCAGTGCCGCTGCCCGTAAAGGAACTTATTAAATATAAAGGATAGCCGAGAATACGGTTATCCTTTTTTGTAATGAGTTATTTTGAGTCAAAAATGCTGTGAATTTAATCTTTATTTAAAGAAAGCTCCTTATAATCCAAAATGATAATAATTTTGATAATTTTGTACATGCTTTAAGTAAAAAGAAACATACTAATCCGCAAAACTGCTCAAAAAAAATCGCGGCAAAACTTTGGAAGTATTGCAATACATATGTTTTTGTGTTATTCTATTTTAAAGTTATAGGAAAAAACATCCTGCCGAAATGGGGTTAATATATGAATATAGCATTGATTGCTCACGACGCTAAAAAGGAGCTTATGATTCAATTCTGCATAGCATACTGCGGAATTTTAAGCCGTCATTCGCTTTGCGCAACTGGTACCACGGGCAAGCTTGTCGCGGAGGCTACCGGTCTTGAAATACAGCGCTTTTTAAGCGGCTCTCAGGGCGGTGACCAGCAGATAGCGGCAAGAATCGCCTGCAACGAAATTGACCTTCTTTTAATGTTCAGAGATCCGCTGACCGCAAAGCCGGGCGAGCCGAACGAGATGAATCTCCTGCATCTTTGCGATGTGCACAACATTCCCGTAGCAACAAACATCGCTACGGCGGAGGTTCTGGTAAGAGGTCTTGAGAGAGGCGACCTTGACTGGCGCGACCTTGTAAATCCGAAAAACAAATAACTTTAAGGAATTGTTTGCTTTTGCGGAAAGACCGCAAGGCAAACAATTTTTAAAATGCTTAATAAAATGATTTATCTTAGCTTTTGTAACGGCAAAGGGTACTGCCCTGCCGCTACTTTTTTGTATTTGACATAAATTTTTAAATTCATCTTTTATTTTTCATTTTTTTCCTGTATCTTTATATTTAGTCTTTGTAAAAATAACTTAAGAATTGATTTAAAGGACTGATTGAATGGCACTGCTTACGAAAGCTCCTAGGGGCACACACGACATCCTCCCCTCTGAGATTCATAAATATCAATTCCTTGAGGACGAATTCTTATCTTTAGCTGAGTCTTTCGGCTTTAAGGAGATTAGAATACCCGTCTTTGAGCATACGGAGCTGTTCCACCGCTCCGTGGGCGAGACTACGGATGTGGTCCAAAAGGAGATGTATACCTTTAACGACCTTTCGGGAAGGTCTATAACTTTAAGGCCCGAGGGCACAGCCGGCGTTGCCAGGGCTTATGTTGAGCACGGTCTTTTCAATGAGCCCGCGCCGCAGAAATTCGTATACAAGGTTTCATGCTACCGATATGAAAAGCCTCAGGCCGGCAGGCTCAGGGAATTCCATCAGTTCGGCGTTGAGACATTCGGCGCTTCCGACTCCAGCGCGGAGGCTGAGATTGTCGCCCTTGCCGACGCTTTCTTTGAGCTTTTGGGCATTGAGGACATACATCTTGAAATAAACTCCATTGGCTGCCCCGAGTGCAGAAAGGTATATCTCGAAAAGCTGCGCGCTTACTTTAAGGAGCACATTGATTCCCTTTGCGATACCTGCAAGGATAGGCTCGAGAGAAACCCCATGCGCATACTGGACTGCAAGAGCCCCGTCTGCAAGGAAATCTCTAAGGGAGTTCCGATTATGCTTGACAGCCTTTGCGGCGACTGCAAGGAGCATTTTGAGTCCTTTAAGGCGGACCTTGACGCTTTGGGCGTTGAGTATAAAGTAAATCCGATGATTGTCAGAGGTCTTGACTACTATACCCGCTCTGTATTTGAATTTGTGTCAGACAAAATCGGAACTCAGGGCACGGTTTGCGGCGGCGGAAGGTACGACGGGCTTATTGAGGAAATCGGCGGTCCCGCGACTCCGGCCTGCGGCTTCGGCATGGGCGTTGAAAGGCTTGTCTTGCTTCTCGAGTCCATAGGCTTTGACTTCCCCGAGCCCTCGCCCTGCGCATTGTATATCGCCTCTACCGACAAGGAGGCTGCAAGGGTCGCGTCGCAAATTGCTTTTGATGTAAGGCTCAGCGGTCTGGGCGCGGAGTACGACATTACAGGCCGCTCGCTTAAAGCTCAGATGAAATACGCTAACAAGATAAACGCCGACTTTACGCTGGTACTCGGCAACGATGAGATAATGAGCGGCGTCGGCAGGCTCAAAGACATGAAAACGGGCGAAAGCGTTGAAGTCAGGCTCGACGAAGTTGCAGAGGCTATCGTGGATATATATTCGAACAGGATAGTTGAGCAATTCGGAGAGCTGTCGGGCTCTTTCCCCGATGACGGCGGCGACAGCCCCACATTTACCATAATCGAAGGCGGAAAAAAGAAATAACTTTCGAAAGGCATGGTCAAACGATGGAACTGCTGAAAGGATTAAAGCGCACCAATTACTGCGGAGAAATCAGAGAAAACCATATAGGCTCAGAAGTCACAGTTTTCGGCTGGGTCCAAAGAGTCAGGAATCTCGGCGGGCTTATTTTCATAGATTTAAGAGACAGAACAGGCATTGTTCAGCTCTCATTCGGCGATGAAACCGACAGGGAGGTTTTCGAGAAGGCCGCCTCCGTAAAGAGCGAATATGTCCTTGCCGCAAAGGGCTTTGTGGCTGAGAGGGCATCAAAGAATCCCGACCTTCCCACGGGAGCCGTTGAAATTAAGGTTAATGAGCTGCGAATCCTCGCAAAGAGCGAGACTCCTCCCTTTGAGATTGTGGAGAACTCGAATACTTCGGAAGCTATCCGCATGAAGTATCGCTATCTTGACCTGCGCCGTCCCGATTTGCAGAGGAATATCTTACTTCGCAGCAAGGCGGCAAAAGTTACAAGGGATTATTTCTACGAGAACGGCTTTGTTGAGATAGAGACACCTATTCTTATCCGCTCCACGCCCGAGGGAGCAAGGGACTTCCTTGTCCCCAGCCGAGTGCACAAGGGCAGCTTTTACGCTCTGCCCCAGTCGCCCCAGCTTTACAAGCAGCTTTCCATGGTGGCCGGCTTTGACAGGTATATTCAGCTTGCAAGGGCATTCAGAGATGAAGACCTAAGAGCTGACAGACAGCCCGAGTTTACTCAGATTGACCTTGAAATGTCCTTTGTGGATGTGGAGGATGTCCTTCAGATTGTTGAGGGCTATATAGCCAGAGTCTTTAAAGAGGTTGTGGACATCGATGTTCCGCTGCCGCTGCCAAGGCTCACTTATGAAGAGGCAATGAACCGCTACGGCTCCGATAAGCCCGACACAAGGTTCGGTCTGGAGCTTATCGACTTCTCCGACGCCGTAAAGGGCTGCGGATTTAAGGTATTCGATTCCGCGATCGAGAGCGGCGGCATTGTAAGAGGCTTCAACGCAAAATCTGCCGCGGCGGTGCTGACCCGCAAGGAAATCGATAAACTCACCGAGACCGCAAAGGGCATCGGCGCTAAGGGTCTTGCGTGGATAAGACTTACAGACGAGGGCGTTTCATCATCCTTCGGAAAATTCGTTTCCGAGGATGTTATGAACGAGATTCTTAAGAAAGCTGAAGCTGAAAAGGGCGATGTAATCCTTATAGTCGCAGACAAGAAATCCACCGCCCTTTCGGTTCTGGGACATCTCAGAAACGAGACCGCAAGGAAGCTTGATATTATACCAGACCGGTATAACTTCCTGTGGATTACCGAGTTCCCCTTCTTTGAGTACGATGAGGAAAGCGGTCAGTATGTGGCTATGCACCATCCCTTTACCTCGCCCATGGACGAGTGCCTTGAATACCTTGAGACCGACAAATCAAAGGTTAAGGCAAAGGCTTATGACCTGGTGCTCAACGGCATTGAGCTTTCAAGCGGCTCAATCAGAATCACCGATCCCGAGCTGCAAAGCCGCATTTTCTCTCTCCTCGGTCTCTCCAAAGAGGAGGCTCAGGCAAAGTTCGGCTATCTGCTTGACGCGTTCAGGTACGGCGCACCGCCCCACGGCGGCATGGGCATAGGCTTTGACAGGCTGCTTATGCAGATGCTTAAAGCCGAGAGCCTGAGAGATGTTGTGGCGTACCCGAAGCTCAAGGACGGCACAGAGCCCATGACCGACTGCCCCGCAGTTGTTGACGAAAATCAGCTTAAGGAGCTGGGTCTTAAAATTGACTTATCCTGAAGTTTTAAACTCTGAGGGCAGAAGGCTTTTAAAGGTCTTTGCCCTCAGCTCCAGAAACGCGCTGTTAAAGATACTAAACGGAAGCCCCGCCTCTCTGACACAAGGAGAGGCAGCTTTAAATTCTAAGGAGTATGCGGACGCAGAAAACACCGCCTACTCTGTGTTCATCCTGTCTGTTTTTTCAAAATACCTAATATCGAACGGCCTTGCTGAGTTGGAGGATACGGGCGAGAGTATTCTGACACTTATTAAAGGATACGAAAGCCTTGTGCCTTTGGCTCTTAGGGGCTGTTTTTCTTATTTTATTTCCGAGGCAAACAGATTTGATGCCGATATTTTTAACAATAAGGTTTTCGGGGAGTTTTTGAAGATTCTTAATGACTTGGACAGCAGGTACTGGATAGAAAACCCCGAAATTATAGGCATACTGCATCAGTATTTTCACGCGGAAGCTAAAGACAGGGCGATAAACGCCTACAAGGGCAGAATCGAAAAGGAGCAAATCTACGCAGCTACTCAGCTTTTCACCCCCGCATGGGTTGTAAAGTACTTGGCGGAAAACTCACTTGGCAAGCTGTGGGCGAAAATAAAACCCTCCTCCCCTGCCCTTAAAGGTTTTAAGTATTTTGTACCGTCTGCCGATGAAGAAAACGAAAATACTGTTTTCACAAATGAGGAAATCATAGAAAAGCTTAAGAGTGTCAGCTTTCTTGACCCATGCGCCGGCAGCGGGAATATCCTGATGTACACTCTGGAGCTTTTTGTAATGCTCTACACTGAGTGCGGTTTATCAACCCTAAGCGCTTGCGAAAATGCTCTTAAACACAATCTTTTCGGCATGGATATTGACGAGAGGATGAGGGCTGTAGCCGCATTTTCTTTGCTTGCTAAGGCCGCAGTCTTTGACAAGGAGATTTTGTCACTGCCTGTCAGTGTAAACTTTGTTATTTTAAAAGGCAGCGGCGGTCTTGAGCTGTCGAGTTCTTTAATTGAGGCTCTCGGTGAGGATTTGGCGGCTAAAGCTCAAAAGCTGATAGACGAATTCGCCCTCTGCGATGAGGCGGGCTGTCTTATTAATCCTTCCGGCTGTGCCGATTTTGCCGATGAATTAAGCGGTGTTTTAATCTCCGATAAACTTTCCGAACCAGATAAAATGACATTAAATCGATTGATTGCGCTCTCAAAGCAGGCTGCGGCTTTAAAACGCAAATACTCGGTTGTGGTCACTAACCCGCCCTATTCAAACAAGCCGTCAAAAAGACTGAAGGCGTATCTTCTTAAAGAGTACAAGGCTTATGCGGGCGACCTTTTCTCCGCAGTAATGAAACGGTGCTTTGAGTTTTGCGACAAAGACGGCTACTGTGCCTTTTTAACTCCTTATGTTTGGCTGTTTATAGCAAATCATAAGGCTCTCAGAAAGGAAATAATAAACGGCAAAAGCCTTGAATCTCTGCTTTTGTTCGAATATTCCGCATTCGCGGACGCAACAGTTCCCCTTTGCGCTTTTGCGATAAAGAATCAAAACGAAAACAAAAAGTCCATATTCATAGGCCTCGACGAGTTCCGCGGTGGAATGGATGTTCAGGAAAAATATATGCTTTCATCTCTGAAAGAAGCGGACTGTCCATATAAATATATAAGGGATACAAAGACATTCCTTGACTTGCCCAATTACTCTTTCGCCTTTTGGGCGGAGCCTCCGCTGATTGAAGCGTTTAAGAATCACAAGAGGATTGTGGACATCGCCGCTCCCCGTCAGGGACTCGCGACGGGCGACAACTCCCGCTATGTCCGCTTTTGGCATGAGGTTAGCTTTGAGGATATAGGTCAGGGCTTTGGAAGTCTTAACGAGTTTTTAAAATCGGGCAAAAAGTATATGCCCTACAACAAGGGCGGCAGTTTCGTCCGCTGGTACGGAAATCTTGACAGGGTTTTAAGAATTGACCGCCCATATTTTGAGGAGCTGCAGAACAGGGGCAATCGCCTGCCTTCAAGGCAGCTCTACGGCAAAGAGTGCATTAGCTGGTCAAAGGTGACTTCGAGCGATTTTTCGATGAGGTATATTCCGAAAGGCTTTGCATTTGATGTGGCGGGCTGCAGCGTCTTTGCCGACAGTGAGCTTTGGTGCCTTCTGGCTTTCTCGAACTCCAGCACCATGCAGGCTCTTTTGAATGTGTTAAGCAAAACCTTAAACTATGAGGTCGGCGCGGTGAAATCCATTCCGTACGCCGAGCTCCCCGCCGAAAGAAAGGCAGAAGCTGAAAGGCTGGCGAAAGAATCTGTCGCCGCTTTGAAGGATGAATGGGACAGATATGAGCAGTCAAGGGATTTTAAATGCAACCCCCTTGTCAAGATTGCGAAGGAAAAAAGAAATTCTTAAGATTTTTCTAAAATTTGCTTATTCCCATGTCCGCAGGGGCAAATTAGCTTTAATAATGTTGATAAATCGGCGCATAACAGTTATAATGGCTGTGAGTTTATTGCTGGAGGGCTGTAAATGGTAAGAATTGAGAACCATCTTGGAACCATAGATATTTCCGAAAAATATTTTTCAAGTCTTATCGGCCATACTGTTGTGTCATGCTTCGGAGTATTGGGAATAGCCGACGGAAGCACAGTAAAGGGCAAAAATAAGAGCCGCTCTTTTAAGAAAAAGGGCTCCGGCAAGGGCGTCACAGTCAAGAGCGAACTGGGCGGTCTTCTTGTGGATATTCACATCATCGTGGGCTACGGAATTAATATCTCCGCAATTGTAAACAGCATAAAAACTAAGGTTCTCTATGTGGTGGAAACAGCAACCCAGCTTAAAGTTAAAAGAATTAATGTTTTTGTTGACGCAATGATTTCCTGATTGCTTGGAGTGTTATTTTTGATTACAGGTGCAATGCTTAGAGATGCCGTAATTTCCGCGGCAAACAATATCGGCAATTACCGAACACAGGTGGATGAACTGAATGTTTTTCCCGTTCCCGACGGTGATACGGGTACAAATATGTCCATGACCATTCAGAACGCTGCCAAAGCGGTTAGATTCGTTGAGGACAGCGCCTCTGTTGAGCAGGTCGCCAAAATTGTTTCCTCTGCCCTTTTAAGAGGGGCAAGGGGCAACTCGGGCGTTATCCTTTCCCTTATTTTCAGAGGCTTTGAAAAGGGACTGAGAGGCTGCTTTGAGGCGGCTGGTCCCACCATCGCGACCGCTTTAAAACTTGGCTCGGAGCAGGCTTACAAGGCTGTTATGAAGCCTGTTGAGGGTACAATCCTTACCGTCATAAGAGTTGCCGCCGAGGAGGCTGAAAAGGCTGCGGATGAGGAGTCCGCGGAAAAGGTTTGGGAAATTGCCTGCGAGGCCGCGAAAAGGGCTCTTGCCGACACTCCCAATCTCCTGCCCGCTTTAAAGAAGGCAAAGGTTGTGGACTCGGGCGGTCAGGGTCTTGTATATATCATGGAGGGCATGCGCAGCGTTTTCTCCGACAATGTTATTATCGAGGGAGAAAGCGTGGAGCCCCAGGCTGCCGCAGTTATCAGAGATGTTATTCACTCCGAGGAGCAGATAAAATACGGCTATTGCACAGAGCTGCTTATCTCCAAAAAACCCGGCAGCTTTCTTGATTCTTTGCTTTTAAGAGCTTACCTTGAAACCATTGGCGACAGCGTCGTGGTGGTCGATGACGATGACATCATAAAGGTGCATGTCCACACCGACGACCCGGGCAGCGTACTGACAAAAGCTAAGGAGTACGGCGAATTTGAAAACATCAAGATAGACAATATGCGCCGCCAGCACAGAAATATAGTTTGGGGCGCAAATCAGCATATGGATACCTCGGGAACCCACGACGAAAGCGCGGAGATGAAGGATTTCGGCTTTGTCGCCGTTGCCGCCGGCGAGGGTCTCATGGAGCTGTTCACTTCTCTCGGCGTTGACAGAATGGTCAGCGGCGGACAGACCATGAATCCCAGCACAGAGGATATCCTGAACGAGATTAACAAGACTCCCGCAAATACGGTTTTTGTTCTGCCGAACAATAAAAATATAATCCTTACCGCGGAGCAGACCCTGTCACTGACCTCCAAAAAGGTAAGGGTCATTCCCACAAAGACCATACCCGAAGGTATTGCGGCTCTGCTTGCCTTTGACCCGGACGCGGACGAGGAGACAAATCACCTCAACATGAACAAGGCAGCCGAGCAGGTTCAAACCGCGCAAGTCACCTTTGCGGCAAGGGACAGCGTCGTGAACGGTCAGAATGTCAAAAAAGGTCAAATGCTGGGCATGGAAAACGGCAAGATTACCGTTATTGACGACAATCCCGTCAGCGCGGCGTTCAAGACCACAAAGCGGCTTTTAAAGAAATCCACCTCCGTCATTACGATAATTTACGGCGAGGGCGTAACCGAGGAGGACGCCGAAAAGCTTAAAAAGCTGATTGAAGCTAAGGCTCCGTCGGGCGCCGAGGTCGTTGTGGTAAACGGCGGGCAGCCTGTTTACTATTTCATAGTTTCGGTTGAATAACGCCCCTTTTAAAGGCAGGGACGGAATGTGAATCTTGAGACTTCAATTCAATATGTGAAAGGTGTCGGCGAGGCAAGGGCCAAGCAATTTAAAAAGCTGGGCGTCGAAACGGTGGGCGACCTGCTTTTCTTCTTTCCCCGCGCCTATGAAAACTGGACACCCGAAAGCTCAATACATAAGGCTCCGCTATATACGAACTGCTGCATAAGAGCGTATATAGCCGAGCCTCCAATTGTCAGCAGGATAAGCGGCGGCAGGCTGCTTACAAAATGCAGCGCCACCGACGGGGAAACAATAATGAACCTTGTGTTCTTTAATAACCCCTATATAGCGGACAAGCTGATTGAAGGCAAGGAATATCTTTTTTACGGCAAGCTCTCAAGAAATCTCTACGGCGGAAGGGAAATGACCTCTCCCCGCCTTGGCTCCGTGGAGCTTGCCGGAAAGGTTAGACCCGTATACCATCAGACCGCCGCATTAAAGTCCGCCGTTATTGAAAACTGCGTAAAAAACTGTTTCTCGAGCCTTAAAGATTTGCCCGAAACCCTGCCCGAATACCTAATATCAAAATATGACCTTATGCCCCGCTATGAGGCTTTAAGGCAGATGCACTTTCCCGACAATGGGGACATGCTGTTTAAAGCAAGGCGAAGGCTTGTTTTTGAGGAGCTTTTGATTTTCAGGCTCGCTTTGTTCCTTATAAGGGAAAAGGGAAGCGAAAATGATGGCATAGCTCTAAAGAAAGACTATACCGATGAGTACGCCCAGTACCTGCCCTTTACGCTTACAAACGCGCAGAAAAAGTGCATAAGAGAAATTGCGGCTGACCTTTCGGGCACAAAGCCCATGAACCGTCTACTCCAAGGCGATGTTGGCTCGGGCAAGACAGCGGTCGCCGCGGCGGCGATTTATTCCTGCGCAAAAAACGGCTATCAAAGCGCTCTTATGGCTCCGACGGAGGTACTCGCCGAGCAGCACTACAAGACACTTTTAAGGCTGTTTGAGGGCACGGATTTGAATATCTGCCTTCTGACAGGCTCAAAGACCGCGAAGGAAAAGAGAAAGGCTAAGGAGAGCCTTGCTTTGGGCGAAACCGATATTGCGGTTGGCACCCATGCGCTGCTCCAGTCGGATGTGGAGTTTAAGAAGCTGGGGCTTGTAATCACAGACGAACAGCACAGGTTCGGAGTTAATCAGCGGGCGGCTCTTGCCGCTAAGGGGGACAACCCCCATGTGCTTGTTATGTCGGCGACGCCCATCCCCCGCACTCTGGCCCTCATAGTCTACGGCGATTTGGATGTGAGTGTCATCGATGAGCTGCCCCCCGGCAGGCAGGTAATAGAAACCTATAAGGTAAACTCCGGCTACCGTCAGAGGATATACAGATTTATAAAAAAGCACCTTGACGAGGGCAGGCAGGCTTATATCATTTGCCCGCTTATCGACAGCGACGAGGAGGAGCCTGCGGACCTGATAGCCGCAAAGGAGCTTTTTGAGGAGCTGTCCAAGGGAGAATTCAAAAACTATAAGGTGGGTCTCCTCCACGGCAAAATGAGACCGAACGAAAAGAACAATACAATGCGGCTGTTTTCCGAAGGGGAAATTCAGCTCCTTGTTTCCACCGTTGTGGTTGAGGTGGGCGTGGATGTGCCAAACGCCACTGTAATGGTCATAGAAAACGCTGAGATGTTCGGTCTGTCTCAGCTCCATCAGCTAAGGGGCAGAATCGGCAGGGGCAAGCACAAATCCACCTGCATACTTGTCTCCGACGATGAGGGAGAAAACGCAAAGCAGCGCTTTGAAGTTTTCTGCTCCACCACAGACGGCTTTGTTATTGCTGAAAAGGACCTTGAGCTGAGGGGACCCGGCGACTTTTTCGGCGAAAGGCAGCACGGCATACCCCAGTTTAAGATTGCGGATATATTTACGGACAGCAAGAGCCTTTACGCGGCTCAGAAAATAGCCGAAGGTATTTTGTCCCTTGACCCGCGCCTTCAAAGGGCGGAGAACAGGATGTTAAAAGAGTCGGTTGACAGACTTATCGCCGATTTCCAGAAAGCTAATTAAAGGGTGAAGAATATGAAAAGAATCGCAAGCTTTGAGGTAAATCACAATATACTCGAAAGGGGCATGTATACCTCAAGAATCGACGGCGACGCTGTGACATATGACATTAGAATGAGAAGGCCCAATAAAGAGCCTGTAATCAGCAACGCCGCCATTCACACAATTGAGCATTTGTTTGCAACATTCGTAAGGAATTCGGAATATGCCCAGGGCATTATCTACTTTGGTCCCATGGGCTGCAGAACGGGTTTTTACTTTATAGTCAGGGACAGCATTTCCCCCGATACTGCTATAAAGCTTGCCCATGATGCTTTTAAATTCATTGCGGAGTACGAGGGCGAAATCCCCGGAGCAACCGAGATTGAATGCGGCAACTTTAGAGAGCACTCCCTTGAGGAGGCTAAAAAAGAGGCCGCTGACTTCTACCCCGTTCTCGAAAACTGGACGGCGGAAATGCTAAAGTACAAGGAATAAGCTAAAGCCTTTCGCAAAAGCGGAAGGCTTTTTGTTTCGAATATATTAATCTCTGAGGGGAAAATAATATGTGCGGCTTTAGTTTAATTCCGCAGCTTTCCTTGCCGGAAAAGAAGCAAGCGTTTCTAAATTAACAACTTATTTACAAAATTTCGGTTGACAAAAGCTGATTAGGACTATATATTATTATTGTTAGCACTCAGCATATAAGAGTGCTAACAGTGCTATTAAACAGAAGGAGGTGGGGTTGTGGAGCTTAGCGTAAGGAAGAATAAAATACTTGCAGCTGTTGTTGACCGTTATATACTTACAGGCGAACCTGTGGGCTCAAAGACCGTTGCCGCAATGCTTGACCATGCGGTTTCTTCCGCTACAATAAGGAACGAAATGGCTGAGCTTTGCGAACTTGGTTACCTTGAGCAACCCCACACATCATCGGGAAGAATCCCGACTCAGAAGGGATACAGGTATTATGTAGACCGCCTGATGGGCAGATATGAGCTTGCAAGCGACGAGATGTATAGAATAGAGCGTCAGCTTGAAAGCGCTTCAAGCGAGCCTGAGGCTCTGCTTATAAAGGCAAGCGCGATACTTGCGGAGCTGACGGGCTGCGCGGGCATTTCCACCACGCCCAAGGACGAATACACGGTTATTAAAAAGGTTGAGCTTGTTCCCATCGGCAAAAAGACCATAATGGTGGTTCTGGCAACCTCATCGGGACTTTTAAAGTCTAAGGTCTGCCGAATGGATGTGCCCATTACTTTGGACCTTATTGAGCTTTTTTACAATGTGGCGGCCGCGAATTTCATAGGGGTCAGGGTTTCGGACATTCACGCTCCCCTGCTCCAGAATATCGCCGCGTCGCTCGGTGAAAAGGCATTCGATATGCTGGGTCTTGTTAACGCGGTAGCGGACTTGGCTCAGAGCTGCACAAGCTCGGAGCTTGTGCTTGAGGGCGAAGCAAACCTTTTAAACCACAAGGAGCTTGAGGCGAACGCCTTGGAGCTTTTGACCTTCCTTCAGGACGGAGATTTGCTCTCCAAAATGCTGGCGGAGAGAAATTCTCAGCTCAGCGTCACCATCGGCAAGGAGAATGTTTTTAAGGAGCTTGAAAACTCCAGCATGATACTCTCCAGCTATTCGGTTCTTGGTCAAAGGGCAGGCTCTGTGGGCATTATCGGACCTACCAGAATAGACTACGCAAGGCTGATACCCAGCATTAAGTTCTTGTCCCAGCTTGTGGGCGAGCTACTGAGCGATGTCACAGAGTCTGATTGACAAAAATATACAGTGAGGATTGATATTAGTGCCTAAAAAGAAAAATCCCGACATAAACGAGACTTCAAAGGAAAAGGATAAGGAAAAGGACACACCTGAGAAGAACGCTCAAGCGCCTGAGAACGAAAAGGCGGAGGAGAATAAGGAATCCGCTGAACTTCAGGCTGTTCGGGAAGAGCTTTCGAACCTTAAAAAGGAATACGACGAATTAAAGGATATATATCTTCGCACCCTTGCGGAGTACGACAATTACAGAAAACGCACATTAAAAGAAAAAGACGCCCTTTATTTGGACGCTAAGGCGGAGGTTTTAAAGAACTTCCTGCCCGTCGCGGACAATTTCCAAAGGGCTTTATCTGCGAGCGCGAATGAGGACCTTGACAGCTATAAGCAAGGCATGGGAATGATAATAAATCAGTTCTTAAAGGCTCTCTCCGATGAGGGGCTTACCGAGTTCGGAAATGTCGGAGACAGCTTTGACCCCAATATTCACAACTGCGTAATGCATGAGGAGAACGAGGAGCTTGGCGAAAATGTCATCTCCGAGGTTTTCCAAAAGGGCTATATGCTCGGCGACAGGGTCGTCAGAGCCGCGGTTGTTAAGGTAGCCAATTAACTCTATTTTATAAACCTATATCATTTCAGGAGGAACAAACATGTCAAAAATAGTAGGCATTGACCTTGGCACAACCAACTCTTGCATAGCGGTTATAGAAGGCGGTGAGCCGATAGTTATTCCCAATGCGGAAGGCGCAAGAACCACACCCTCCGTTGTAGCGTTCTCAAAAACAGGCGAAAGGCTTATAGGTCAGGTTGCAAAAAGGCAGGCAATCACCAACCCCGACAGGACCATTACATCAATCAAGCGCCAGATGGGTACGGACTACACCGTTAAGATAGATGACAAGAGGTTCACCCCTCAGGAGATTTCCGCAATGATTCTGCAGAAGCTGAAGGCAGACGCGGAGGCTTATCTCGGCACCACAATCACTGAGGCGGTTATCACCGTTCCCGCATACTTTACCGACTCCCAGCGTCAGGCTACAAAGGACGCCGGCAAAATTGCGGGTCTTGATGTTAAGAGAATCATCAACGAGCCCACAGCCGCCGCATTGGCTTACGGCATAGATAAGGAAAACGACCAGAAGGTCATGGTTTACGACCTTGGCGGCGGCACCTTCGATGTATCCATCATTGAGATGGGCGAAGGCGTTCAGGAAGTTCTCGCAACCGCGGGCAACAACCGTCTCGGCGGCGACGACTTCGACCAGAGAATCATTGACTGGCTTATTGAGGAGTTTAAGAAGGACCAGGGCATTGACCTCAGAGGCGACAAGATGGCTCTCCAGAGGCTCAAAGAGGCGGCTGAGAAGGCAAAAATCGAGCTTTCAAGCGTAACCAGCACAAACATCAGCCTGCCCTATATCACAGCAGACGCCTCCGGACCCAAGCACCTTGAGATGACCCTTACAAGGGCAAAGTTCAACGAGCTCACAGCAGACCTTGTTGAGGCTACAATGGGCCCCGTCCGTCAGGCTATCGCAGACTCCGGACTTAAGGTTTCGGACATTGACAAGGTTCTTTTGGTAGGCGGCTCCACAAGAATTCCCGCCGTTCAGGAAGCTATCAAGGCATTTACCGGCAAGGAGCCTTTTAAGGGCATCAACCCCGATGAGTGCGTTGCTATCGGCGCCGCTATTCAGGCAGGCGTTCTCGGCGGCGAGGTTAAGGGACTTCTCCTTCTCGATGTTACTCCCCTGTCCCTCGGCATTGAGACCCTCGGCGGCGTATGCACAAAGATAATCGAGAGGAACACCACTATCCCCACAAGAAAGAGCCAGATTTTCTCCACAGCCGCGGACAATCAGACCTCCGTTGAGGTTCATGTTCTCCAGGGTGAGCGTGAATTCGCAAAGGACAACAAGACCCTCGGCAGATTCCATCTTGACGGCATTATGCCCGCTCCCAGAGGCGTTCCGCAGATTGAGGTTACCTTCGATATTGACGCAAACGGCATTGTTCATGTATCCGCTAAGGACCTTGCCACAAACAAGGAGCAGTCAATCTCCATCACAGCCTCCACCAATATGTCCAAGGAGGACATTGAAAGGGCTATAAAGGAAGCCGAAAGGTACGCCGAGGAGGACAAGAAGCGCCGCGAGGAAACAGAAATCAGAAACGGCGCCGACCAGATGGTCTACCAGTCCGAAAAGCTGCTTAAGGATAACGGCGACAAGTTCACCGAGGACGAAAAGAAGCAGATAAGCGAAAAGATTGACGCTCTGAGAGAAGCCTTAAAGGGCGAGGACATTAACCTCATAAAGAACCGTCAGGATGAGCTCACAAAGAAGTTCTACGAGCTCTCCGAAAGGCTCTACAAAGAGGCTGCGGCACAGGCTCAGCAGCAACAGCAAGGAAACAATACGGGCAGCACGCAGTCCACGGACAATTATCAGGAAACCCCATATACTGATGTTGATAACGAATAAAAAATATAGCAGGGGCTCTGCCTCTGCTATATTTAAAGCTGTAAGTTCAAGGGCGCAAAGAGCCCTTGAATCAACGCTTTAAATCTAATATAATTATTTCATTGCGCGGCAAAAACTGCCGCTCTCCAAAACAAAAGGGATAAGGTTAACTTATGGCTGAAAAACGAGATTATTACGAGGTTTTGGGTGTTGACAGAAATGCCACCGAAGACGAAATAAAAAAGGCATACAGAAGGCTTGCCAAGCAGTATCATCCCGACTTAAACCCCGGCGACAAGGAAGCCGAAGCCAAGTTTAAAGAGGCCAACGAGGCATACGAGGTCCTCTCCGACAGCGAAAAGAGGGCCAAGTATGACCGCTTTGGCCATGCGGGCGTTGACCCGAATTACGGCGCAGGTCAGGGCGGCAGCGGTTTTGGCGGCTTCGGCGGCTTTGACTTTGACCTGGGCGATATATTCTCCAGCTTTTTCGGCGGATTCGGCACGGGTCAGAGGCGTGCAAACCCCAACGCTCCTCAGAGGGGTTCGGATATTCACACCACCCTCACCATATCCTTTGAGGAAGCTGCAAAGGGATGCAAAAAGACCGTCAATGTTGACCGCATTGAGGTTTGCGATACCTGCAGCGGCTCAAGGGCTGCTCCCGGCACTCATTCTCAGACATGCTCTGAGTGCGGCGGCTCGGGTCAGGTAAGAATCCAGCAGCGCACACCCTTCGGCATGATTACAACCATGAGAACCTGCTCCAAGTGCGGCGGCAGCGGAGTGTTTATTCCCACGCCGTGCAATACCTGCAAGGGTACGGGCAGAATCAGAAGAAATGTCAGCATAGAGGTTGATGTGCCCGCGGGTATAGACGACGGTCAGGCAATAAGCAGCAGGGGCAACGGCAACAAGGGCTTAAACGGCGGTCCCGCCGGAGATTTGATTATAAACATACATGTAAGACCGCATCCCTTCTTTGAAAGGGACGGCTACAATGTCTGGTGCGAAATCACCGTCACCTTTGTTCAGGCGGCATTGGGCGATGAGCTGAAAGTCCCGACCCTTGACGGCAAGGTAAAATTCAAGCTGCCCGCCGGTACTCAGCCCGGCAGCGTGCTGAAACTCAAGGGCAAGGGCATACCCCACCTGAACGGCAGAGGCGTGGGCGACCAGCTGCTCAGAATCAATGTTGAAGTGCCCCGCAACCTTACAAAGAGGCAGAAAGAAATCCTCCTCCAGTTCAATGAGGAAATGGGAAACAAGCCCCTGGGTGAGCCTGAGGATGACAAGAAAGGCTTTTTCGGCAAAAAGAAAAAATAAATTAAGCTCCCTTTTAAGGGAGCTTTTCTTTTTGCTATGCTTTTGACTTTACTTGTCTGTCTGAGAGTTTTAAGCCTATTATGCCCAGAATCACCACCGCAAAGGATACAAGCATCGTCTTTGTTACGGAGTCTTTAACGGGGCTTAAGAGCGCCGCGCCGTTTGTAAAGAAGTAGAGAGCCGCGACAATTAAGAAGTAGGTTATGTATGCTCTGCCCGCGAATCTCACGGGGCTCATGTCAATGGGTGTATCAAGCCCCTTCTTAATCATGTTCTTATGCACGATATAGGCATATACTGCGAGGAGCGCCGCAAGCACAACCACATAGGTTACGGCAATAGGGATGGGATTTTTAAAGCAGACAGCCCTCAAATCGGGATTTGTCTGAATTGCCGCGTTGTAGTCTTCAAGGCTGTAGAAAACCTTCTTTCCCGTTAAGGTATACTCTTGGTCATAAACTCTGCTGATGGCGGGCATTGCAAGCGCCAGACCGAATGTGAAGAAAAGGGTTGTGAGGGTATTATATGCCGCCCGGAGCTTGCGGGATATAGTCGGGAAATCGTCGGCTAAGTTCCAATTGTCTTTAAGCTTCTTATCCGCAATAAAGCAGAGTATCATAACGCCCAAGCCGAGAAGGAAGCCTGTGAAATACTCCCAGTATGACCATGTGTATTTAAGCCACTGGGGCTTTTTTATGTGCTCAAAGATTCCGCCCGGGACATCAAAGAGCATTATTACATCGGCTAAGGTTATGGAGACAGCCATAATCGCGCAGGTACAGAAGTTTATAACGCTGCCCCGCTTGTCTTTAACTCCAAAGCGCTGATACAGCATTACAGCGGCGGCGGCTATAGCCTTGGATACAACCTCAATTGAGGTGAAATAATTCCTGCCGCCTGTGATTTTCTTGGCCCATGACATTCCGTTAAAATGCTTTAAGTACATCAGCCACTGGTTTGTGTCAAGTCCCTGCTCAGCGAGACCCTTTGCGAAAAGCTCCGCTGCCTGGGGGTGGAACAGCTCCAAAATCGGGTGGGCAAGCGTTGCCTTTAATATGTACTGAACGGAGTAAAAGACTAATGCCGCGATAATTAAGTGCTTTACCTTGTAGCGTTTATCGGTAAAAAAGCGTCCAAGCAGGAATCCGAAAAAGGGCAGCCAGCCAAAGCCAAGCATAAGCATTATAAGCATTCCGCTGAAAGGGCTTATATTCACATATGTGGATTCTCCCAGTGTGGAGTAAACGGAGGTGGTATCGAGGACACCGGCCATCTGTCTGTTGAGTGTTCCCCAGCCGCCTGCCGTTACTCCTGTAGCGAAGACCATAAGGGGAATCATCTCATAAATATTCTTTTTTCTGTCGCCGAATATGGCGAGGATTAACAGGGTCATAAACGCCGCCACGCTGAACATTCCGAACATTCCGCCAAAGCCGTGGCTGCCTCTCGCCCTCCACATAAAGCCCGTTCCGAAGGCCGCGACAATTACGGCAAGGATTTTGTAAAGCGCGCTGTACTGCCGCCTGTTTATTAATGAAGACTCTGACACTAATATCCCCTACCCTTCTATTTGGCTGCACATTATGAAAAGATACCATAATATGTATAATCGGTCAACTAAATTTTACATTAAGAAAATAAATGCAGTTTACAAACTTTTATTGACAGGTGACGGCACTTATATTATAATTATTAAGCATTTTAGGTATGCCGATGTGGCGGAATAGGCAGACGCAAGGGACTTAAAATCCCTCGATGGCAACATCGTATCGGTTCAAGTCCGATCATCGGCACCAAAACCCCGACAGGTAATTCCCTGTCGGGGTTTTTTATATTTTCTCAGATTATGCTTACACTCTTAATTCCTGATTAGACTTTTGAGTGACCCATTATTGGTACTATATCCATGACTTTTCCCTTTGACTTTTCTCGAAATATGGTAATTTATACATATAGTTACATATTACTTAAATATTTGATGCAGTTTGGGATGGTATTATGCAGGAATTGAGTATGAATACATACTACGCACGAAAAACAAAAGATACCAGAATCCAGACTCTTTGCGAGCACAGCAAAAATGTTGAAGAGTTCTGCAAATCTTTTGGCGCTAAAATCGGCGTTGCAAAAACTGCCTCTCTTTGCGGCAAACTGCATGATATCGGAAAGGCGACCGAAGAGTTTCAGCAGTATCTTTTGGGAGAGAGTGACAAAAAAGAGGTGAGATTAATCATTCAAGTGCAGGCGGTAAACTGGCATACTCTTTTTCTTCTAAAGAGAATTCATTTAAAACGCTTGCCGCTCAAATGATTAGCCTTGCAATAATTTCTCACCACCATAACGGACTTTATGACATTATTTCACCGGACGGAAAAGATGTTTTTGAAGTCAGAATTAATCCCAAAAGGGAAATATTTTATGATGAAGTGCTAAAAAAAAATTGCTCATGATAAAGAGATACTCTCCGATGATTTCGATAGCGCAGCTACGGAAATAGAGAACATTTTCAACAAACTGGCAAAGCTGTACCCTAATGATAAAGCCTCTTTAGTGTTTTCTTTAGGTTTAATTGTCAGATATTTGCTCAGCTGTGTGCTCGATGCGGACAGATATGACAGTTATCTTTTTGAAAACAACGAAAAGGTAACAAACATGACAGACGACAACTTTTTTGCAAAACTCAGCGATGAGCTCGAAAATCACATCAGAAAACTCGACAAAAGCGGTTCAGTAAATAAAGAGCGTCAAAAGATATCTGACGCATGCCTTAGCTTTGCTAAAAATGATAACGGCATATATCAGCTGCATGTTCCCACTGGAGGGGGAAAAACACTCAGCAGTCTGAGGTATGCCGTTAATTGCGCAAAAATGAACGGCAAGGACAGGATTTTTTATATTGCACCCTATAAGTCCATACTTGAGCAGAACGCTGATGTTGTCAGGGGCATTTCTAAATACTGCAAAGAAGAAATCCTTGAGCATCACAGTGATATTGTTAGCAGTGATGACAGATACAAGCTTCTTACAGAACGATGGTCGTCAAAGATTGTCTTAACAACTATGGTGCAGTTTCTCGATACCTTGTTTGCCGGGAAGTCCTCCGCTGCCAGAAGATTTCATTCGCTCGCTAACTCGGTAATCATTATCGACGAAGTTCAGTCCATCCCCGTAAACTGCATTTATATGTTTAATACTGCGATGAATTTCTTAGCTTCGGTCATGAACTGTTCTGTGGTTTTATGTACAGCAACTCAGCCCCGCCTGCACCTTACAAAAAAGTATCCTCTGATGTTGAGCAATAAAAGAATGATTGAGGATACCACCGAAATATTTAAGAGATTTAAACGAACACAAATTCGGGACCTTACAATCGAGGGTGTTTTTTCATCAGAGCGGCTTGCGGAATTTATTGCGGAAAAGCACAAGGACAATAAACGCATACTTGCGATTTTAAACACTAAGAAAGCTGCTTTAAAAGCCTTTTTATGCTTAAAGGAAAACTATCCGAGTTTTAATGTTTGCTATTTGAGTACCGGCCTTTGCCCTGCCCATAGGAGAAAGGTTTTAGAGAAAATAAGATATGAAAAAGAAGTCATATGCATTAGCACTCAGCTGATTGAGGCAGGCGTGGATATTAGTTTCTCCATTGTAATACGGTCTCTTGCGGGGCTTGACAGTATTGCTCAGGCAGCAGGCAGGTGCAACCGCAACAAAGAGCTTGAAAATGGTGATGTTTATATCATCAGATTCAAAGAAGAGAACATTGACAAATTGGTGGATATTAGAGAAGGGCAAAAGGCCGCTCTCAATGTATTGGCGGCCTTTGAAAAAAACCTGAAAGATTTGACAACGATTTATTATCGGTTAAGGCAATGGACAGTTTTTATTACTATTACTATACACAGCGCGAAACTCACAATGAAATGTGCTATCCGCTAAGCAAGACCAAAACGCATTTTTACAAAGACACAGACCTTTTCGATTTATTGTCCAATAACAACACCGGTACATCTGTCATGCCTTTAGAAAACAGTAAAAAGTATATTTTGAGACAGTCATTCGACTCTGCAGGCAGAAATTTTAGGTCAATCGACAGTGAAGGCATTGGCGTTCTTGTCCCCTATGGCAAATGCAAAAATCTTATTGAGGAATTCAGGAAAACAGAAAACCTGAAAGAAAAACTGTCGATACTTAGAGAATTGCAGCAGTACAGCATAAATATATTCCCATATGAAAAAGAAAAACTGCTCGAAAGAAACGGGCTGATACCGCTGGAAAACATCGGGGCCTATCTTGTGGATGACATTTATTACGATAGCGAGTTCGGTTTGAATATTGAAAAGGCTGAAATGGAAATATATACACATTGAGAAAGGTTGGTTGCTTATGCAAAAGGCAAACAAAGTGTCCCTGAAGGTGTCGGGGAGAATGGCTTTGTTCAGCGACCCGATTACTAGGGTGGGAGGTGAAAAAAGCACATATCAGGTTCCCACTTATCAGGCATTAAAAGGCATTCTTGAAAGCTGTTATTGGAAACCGAGTTTCATTTGGGTGATAGACAGGGTCAGGATTATGAATCAAATCAAAACCCAGTCAAAAGGTATTCGTCCGATTAAATACGGAGGCGGCAACTATTTGTCAATTTACTCCTATTTAACCGATGTCGAATACCAAGTCGAGGCTCATTTTGAATGGAATGAAAACCGCCCTGATTTAAGGGCAGATTGGAACGAGGACAAGCACTATTTTATAGCTAAGCGAATGATAGAAAAGGGCGGAAGACGAGATGTGTTTTTAGGCACAAGGGAATGTCAGGCCTATGTTGAGCCCTGCGTGTTCGGAGAAGGTGACGGCTTTTACGATGATCTGTCAGAACTGTCTTTTGGGCTTATGTACCACGGCATAACATATCCCGATGAGAATGAGAACAAAGAGTTTATAGTTCGTTTTTGGCATCCCAAAATGAAGAAAGGGATTATTGAGTTTTGCCGCCCTGAGGATTGCCCGGTAAAAAGGGTTGTAAAAAAATACTCGCCCAAAAAATTTATCCCCGGAGCGAACTTTTCGGGTTACGAAACAATTTTGGAAGAATTAGCAAAGGAGGGCTAACATGGGCTGGGCGCAAAAATTAGCTGAAACCTATGACAATTGCCTGGCTGAAGTAGGTGTTTTCTATCAGGATAAAACTCCTCTTCTTCCTATTTATCACACAACACAACAAGCCCATATTGAAATCCTTATAGACAGCGACGGAAACTTCTTATACGGCAGGTCCAGAGTTATCACCGACAAAGGCGACGCAACTACAATAATACCCTGCACGGAAGACTCCGCCTTGGGAACAAACGACAGGGCCCCTCACCCGCTGTTTGACAAGCTAAATTACCTTGCGGGTGATTACAAGAAATATGCAAATCAGGATGGCAAATTCGATAAATATATAAAAAATCTTCGCTTATGGTGCGAATCGCCTTACAAACATCCTAAAATAGTTTCAATAATGAGGTACCTTGAAAAAGGAACTCTTATAAAAGATTTGATTGATGATGGTATTCTTTTTACGAATGAAAACAACCTGCTTATTGACAAATGGACAGACCCCGACCCGCCGCCTATATTTAAAGTCGTAAATTCACAGGATAAAGCCTTTGTCCGAATTGCTGTTATACCTTCCGACGGTTCTGACAACGCTGACATATATCCCTGGCTTGACAAAAGCCTTTGGAACAGTTTTATCTGCTATCAGGACAGCCTTGAAAGCGATAGTGATTATTGTTATGCCACCAGAAATTTCGTTCCCATATCAAGACTAAGTCCAAAAAAGATAAGAAATCCAGGCGACTCCGCAAAACTTATTTCCAGTAACGACTCTTCAAACTTTACATACAGAGGCAGGTTTGCAAAGCCTGAACAAGCGTTCTGCATAGGCCGGGAAACAACCGAAAAGGCTCATAATGCTTTGCGCTGGCTGATTTCAAAGCAAGGCACTTATCATGACTCACAAGTGATTGTTGCATGGGGCACCAAAAATGAAGAAATACCGCCCATTTGCGCCGATTCCCTGGACCTTGTTGCCGCCTTGTATCCTTCAGATGAACCGGTAGTATTTACAAATGAAAAATTCGCAAATGAATTAAATAAAGCAATTAACGGCTATAAGGCGAACTTGAAAGAGGATAATCAGGCTGTCGTTATGGGAATGGATTCCGCAACTTCCGGTAGGTCCGCAATTCGCGGTAGGCTATCGATTTTTTATTACAGGGAACTGCTCATCCTTGATTTAATTGAACGCATTGAAAAATGGCATAAAACCTGCTCATGGAAGCTCGAATACCGAAAAATCAAAACCGGAAAAGATGAAAAAGGCAAAGAAAAGTATGAAAAATTCGCATTTGTAGGGGCACCCGCTCCTAAAGACATTGCAGAAGCGGCATACGGGACAAACATAAAGGAAAACCACAAAAAATCAATTATTGAAAGGCTGCTGCCCTGTATAATAGACGGAGCAAAAGTTCCCGTTGATATTATGAAGAACGCCGCAAGGAGGGCTTCCAATCCTGCAAGTTTCAAAGAAGACTGGGAGTACCGTAAAACCCTGAGCATTGCTTGCGCCTTAATCAGAAAGTATTACAACGATAAAAGCAAAAATAAGGAGGTATTTAAGATGGGGCTCGATTTTGAGAACAACGACAGAAACTATCTGTTCGGCAGAATCCTTGCATATATGCGGGAGATTGAAAGTAAAGCCTTGTATGATGCAAAAGAGAACAGGCAGACAAATGCTGAAAGATTGCTCAATGCGTTCTGCAGGGCTCCTGCGAAATACTGCGATATACTTCACAAGCAACTGCAGCCGTATCTAAAAAGACTTGGCGGAAAAGGATTCTTCCTTGAGTCGGAAATGATGGCATTAATATCCCGGCTTGACACCGAATTCAACAATACTCCTCTTAACGAAACATTCCTGCTCGGATACTCGGCGCAAATGAATCATTTTATTGAAGGCAGCAGGGCTCATAAACAAAATGAAACCGAAACTTTTGAAGAATAAATTTTTTTATGAAGGAGAATTGATATGAGCGTATTGAAAAACAAAATCGATTTTGCTGTTATCGTCTCGGTTAAAAACGCGAATCCCAACGGAGACCCCTTAAACGGCAACCGCCCAAGGGAAGACTATGACGGTTTTGGTGAGATTTCCGATGTATGTATTAAAAGGAAAATCAGGAACAGGTTTATTGACCTTAGCAAAGAGGATAGTTCTATCAAGTTATTTGTACAGTCGGATGATAAGACTGTGGAGGGCTTTAAGAGTCTGAGAGAAAGGGCAGATTCGGTTGAAGAGCTGAAAGCGGCAGAAAAGAAAAAAGACCCCGAAGCATTTGCAAAAATTGCCTGCGAGACATGGATTGATGTCAGAAGCTTTGGTCAGGTATTTGCCTTTAAGGGCAGCGATGTTTCCATCGGAGTCAGAGGACCGGTGTCAATTCATCCCGCCTTTAGCGTTGTCCCGATAGACATTCAGAGCATTCAGATTACAAAAAGCGTCAACAGCGTTCCGGGAGAGAAGAAAGGCCCCGATACAATGGGCACAAAACACCGTGTACCCTTTGGTCTTTATGTCTTCTACGGCAGCATAAACTGCCAGCTTGCGGAATTAACGGGCTTCAGTGAAGAAGATGCCGATAGGATTCTTTGGGCTTTAAGGTCATTGTTTGTAAACGATGCCTCATCCGCAAGACCCGAAGGTAGCATGGAGGTATGCAAAGTATATTGGTGGAAACATAAAAACAAAAACGGCCAGTACTCATCAGCAAAGGTACATCGTTCGCTTAAAGTTAAGGCCAAAACCGATACCCCGCGCAATCTGGAGGATTACAGCATAGAGCTTGAACACCTTGAAGGTCTTGAACCTGAGATTTACGATGAGCTGGTATGATAAGCCATTATGATTACCTGCAGCTTTCGGGCATACAGCATTTCGTTTTCTGCCGTAGACAATGGGCTCTGATTTTTATTGAGAATCAATGGGCAGACAATTTGCGAACAGTTGAAGGTACTCTTCTTCATGAAAAAGCTCACGACCCTACATCCGATGAAAAACGAAAAGATATAATAATTGTCAGAGGAATGCCAATCAAATCGGACAAACTGAGAATAACCGGTATTTGCGATGTGGTTGAGTTTATCGCTGACGAAAATGGGATACATATAAACAATTATGAAGGAAAGTACAAAGTATATCCCATTGAATACAAGCGCGGTGAACCAAAAGAGAACGAGGCTGATATTCTTCAACTTGTTGCGCAGGCAATATGTCTTGAAGAAATGCTATGCTGTTCTATAAACGAAGGAGCCATTTACTACGGCAAAACAAGAAGAAGGCAGAAAGTCCAAATTACTGATTCGCTAAGAAATTCTACAACCCGATTTTTTAAAGAAATGCACGAGTATACCCAAAGGCAGTACACTCCGAAAGTTAAACCTACAAAAAGCTGCAATGCGTGCTCACTGAAAAACATATGCTTGCCGAAACTTATGAAAAGCAAAAGTGTAAAAGACTATATTGCTAACCACATTGCAGATGAAAAGGCCTGAGTTGTCATGAGGAAGCTTTTGAACACTCTGTATATTACAACGAATGACAAGTATCTTTCTCTGGATGGCGAGAATGTTGTTGTCTCTCAGGATGGTAAGGAAGTAGCAAGATATCCTCTTCATCGCTTTGAGGCAATAGTAACTTGCGGTTATTCGGGAGTAAGCCCCGCTTTAATGGGCGCCTGCGCTAAGCGGGGCATCTCGATTTCCTTTTTGTCGATGAGCGGAAAATTCCTTGCAAGAGTTTGCGGAGAAACCTGCGGCAATGTAGTTTTGCGAAAAACTCAATACAGGTATTCTGACGATACCGAAATAAGCAACCATATTGCCAAAAGTTTTCTAACGGGAAAACTGTATAATGCAAAATGGGTACTTGAACGAGCGACCCGAGATCATCCAATGCGCCTGAATGTTGAAGAGCTGAAACAAAAATCCGCACAGCTAAGCAAATGCATAAACAATATTCAGTGTGCGGAAAATCTTGAACAGCTTAGAGGTATTGAGGGCGAGGGCGCTAAGGCTTATTTTTGCGTATTTGACCAACTGATTTTAAATCAGAAAGAAGATTTTTCGTTTGATACAAGAAACAGACGACCTCCCCTTGATAATGTTAACGCTTTGCTATCATTTAGTTATTCTCTTTTGTTAAGCACCTGTATTTCTGCTCTGGAATCTGTTGGTCTGGATCCGTATGTTGGTTTTCTGCATCGCGATCGGCCCGGAAGAGCTTCGTTGGCTTTGGATCTTATGGAAGAGTTGCGCCCTGCCCTTGCGGATAAATTTGTCCTTTCACTTATTAACCGCAAAGAAATCAATAAAGACTGTTTTATCCAAAAAGAAAATGGCGCCGTTGAAATAACCGATAACGCAAAAAAGAAAATTCTTACTTGTTGGCAAAATAAAAAATCTGAAGAAATCAAACACCCTTATCTCGATATAAAAATTGAATGGGGCGTTGTGCCTTATGCACAGGCACTTTTGCTTGCTCGATATATCCGCGGCGACATAGATGGCTATCCACCATTTTTATGGAAGTCATAAGTTTAAAGTTTACTGATGAGAGGACGAAAATGCTATGTTTGTTTTAATTACTTATGATGTGAATACTCAAACCGCAAGCGGCAGAAAACGATTGAACAAACTTGCAAAACAATGTGTCAATTACGGACAAAGAGTCCAAAACTCTGTATTTGAATTTGTTATTGACGCCGCTCAGTTTCGAAAAGTAAAGGATCAGCTTGAGAAAATTATTGATCCCCAATGCGACAGCCTCAGATTCTATTATCTTGGAAAAAATTACAAAAATAAGGTAGAACACATCGGAGCAAAACCTTCATATGACCCAGAAGCACCAATAGTTTTATAGTGCGAACCATAAATGCACATAAAAACTTCGGTAGTCTCGCACTAAAAAAGACACGGATTTCATATTAATTTTTTGTTTTCTTTATTAACAATTTATTACCATCAATCTTTTTTTCGTGAACATAGTATGATTAGTACTTTCTAATGCGTAAGATAGTTGTGTATTTTTGCGGACGCTCTCCACACGGAGAGCGTGGATTGAAATAAACAGACCTGCAGCTGTGGACAGAGGCTCAAAGACGCTCTCCACACGGAGAGCGTCGATCGAAATAGCACCTTTTTGCGGCGTGTCAATACAATTTGCAGCTCCCCATATGGAGAGCGGCAAAAGGATACAATTAGATTGCTGTGTGAATAGAAGGCTGAAAAGTTTGTCTTAAACCTCATTTAATAAAGCAGGATTTGGGCTATGTTTTTTCCCGCCAGATGTATTCGGGCGTGAGGGGGAAGGAGAGGAAATCTGTGTTGAAGGCTGCGGAGAGGGCGTTTGCGAGGGCGGCGGGGATACCGATAATGCCGTGCTCGGCGTAACTTCTGATTCCGTAGGGCGATTCCTTTTCGGGCGTTTCCACAAAGCCGACCTTATAATCGGGCTCCTGACCTATGTGCATGGGCTTATAGGTTCTAAGGTTCGGCGTCTTTGGTATGCCGTTTTCGGTATACAGGAACGCTTCCCTGCTTGCAAGGCTTATTCCCATCGCCATGCCGCCCGCTATGACCGAGCGCATAAGCTCGGGGTTGACCGCCTTGCCAACATCCATAACGGTTGAGGCATTCGTTATCCTATAGGTGCAGGTTTTAAGGTTTGCCTCAATTTCCACAACCTGCGCTCCGACGGTCAATGAAGGCCCCGTTTTGCCCTGACCCGTTTCGGTGTCCAGCTCCGTAAGCCCTTTAAGCATAAAGCCTCCCCTGCCGATTACGGGTTTGCCGATTGACTCCCCGTCCGCAGATTTGTATCCCAAGGCAATATCTTTAAAAGCGATGAAATTCTGGGGATTCTTTCGTGAGAACACTCTGCCGTTTTCAATGAGGATTTCCTCCGGCGGACATTTCAGAGCCTCGGAGCCTATTGTTTTTAACTGCGCTATCATGTCGTCGGCAGCCTCTATTACGGCGTTGCCCGCCATATATTCGGTAATGCTCGCCACCGTTTTCCAATGTTCGGGTGCGGTGCGGGTGTCCACATCCATTACCACATGGACATCCTTTGGGCTGATTTTTAGTCTCTCCGCAAGCATTTGGGCAAGGTGGGTCTGGTCGCCTGAGCCTATTTCCACCACGCCCGTATTTAAGTTTACGCTGCCGTCAGGGTTAAAGGTTATAAGCGCTCCCGACACAGCATTGGTCGGGGGCGTTTCTGTTTTCCAAAAACAGGCGATGCCTAAAGCCTTTATAGCATCTTTTTTTATAGCCTCAGCCCTGCCGCCGTTCCACCGGGAAAGCTCGCGCACCTTCCTTAAACATTCGGGCAGATTGCCTATAATATCCTCGGTACAGTAGACTCCCGTAGGAGTGCTGCAGCCGGGAACAATCGCGTTTTTAAGTCTTATTTCAAGCGGGTCGATACCGCATTCCTTAGCCAAAGCGTCTATAGTGCGCTCAACGCAGAAAGTAAGGGACTCATGGGCAAAGCTCCTGTAGGATGTGGAGTAGGTGTGGTTTGTGTAGACGCAAAGGGCGTCGCATGAGAGATTGTCAATTCGGTAGGGACCCGTGCAGTCGACTGCGGTTGCCTTGGTCATATAGGGGGTGATGTCCGTATATGCTCCGCTGTCAAGAAGGTAGGTCATTTCCGCTCCCGTAAAGACGCCGTCTTTAGTCGCGCCGATTTTTATATCAGCCTCAAGACCTATGCGGCTGGGTGCGCTTGCCATGTCCTGCTCTCGGGGAATGGTCAGACGGACGGGTCTGCCGCCCACGCTCATTGAGGCAAGGAGGGCGAGGATTTCAAGGAATACGGGCGCTTTGCCCCCAAAGCCTCCGCCCACAAAGGGGACCTTGATCTGAATTTTTCCCGCTGGAATCATAAAGACCTCGGAGAGCATTTTTCTGACAGTGTAGGGCGCTTGAGATGAGGTGGTAATCAGCACTGTGCCGTCAGCGGAGATTTCCGCCTGGGCTGTTCTTACCTCCATTGCCACATGGTCGGAGGGCGGAAGGCAGAACTTGCGGTGAATCACAATATCAGAGCTTTTAAGGGCGGCGGCAGCGTCGCCCTTTCTGATTTGATACTTGCTTGCTATATTGGTGCCCGCAATCGGGTATATGTCCGTCGCAACCTTTTTATAGCCGTTGGGCTGACGGTGGATAAGCGGCGCGCCCTCTGCGAGCGCCTCAGATGGGGTGAGAATTACGGGGAGCTGCTCGTATTCCACTTCAATTAGCCTTGCCGCCTCTTCCGCGCAGCAGTCGTCCTGAGCCACGACCATAGCCACAGGCTCTCCGGCGTAGCGCACTACATCTCTGGCGAGCGCGGGACGGTCAAGAAGAAGCGGTCCGAAAAGCTCCTTAAAGTCCCCGCCCGTCAAAACCGCTTTTACGCCTCTCATTGCCATTGCCTTTGAGGTATCTATTCTCTTGATTTTGGCGTGGGCATAGGTGCTTGTCAAAAGCCTTGCGGACAAAACATCGGTAACGGGAAAATCATCGGTATACTTTGCCCTGCCCGTTACCTTGTCCCATGCCTCTTTTCTTTGAATGCTGATGCCGACTGCCCTTTCCATTCCCTCACCCTTTCTGTTACTTTAATTAATTTTCCCTCATGTCCTTTTGTTATACCGAAACTGCATATTTAATGAAATTCTGAGAAAAATTAGAGTATACAAAGCATAAGGAGTGATGGAATGAATCCCTTTGAGCAAAAACCCATGAATCTTACCGACGGGATAATGGATTGGTGCACCGTATATCCCAAGCCGTACTGCAAGAACACGGTTGACCCATACACCAAGGTGCGCATAATCCTTATGAACGGCATTGAGGTTGAGGCAATTATCTTTAAGCATCAGTTCAGCCGCAACTGCAACAACAACGACATCCGCAGAGAGCTTGCGCTTACAAGGCGCATTGAACAGCAGCAGCAAAAGCACATTAACTGGCTGAAACCCATTGACGAAACTCCCCTTGAGACCACCATCGGCTATGAGCATGTCGCAGTTGACCTCACCGCATGGCTTGCTCAGAACGAGCCTGACCCCTATGTAAAGCAGGCGCTGGATTTTGCTCTGCTGGAGGATTTTGACCACCTTTACAGATACGCGAACCTTCTTGACCTTGACGCGCAGATTCCCGCTCAGCAGCTGGTTAAAAGCTATGTGGACATTACCCCCGGCCGTCCCACAATCGCTGAGCACCGCTTCCCCTATGACTCTATTAAGTACCATGTAGACTTTAAAAAGGCCGACCTTCAGACCATGCTCAACACGCTGATTATCACCGCTGGCGAGCAGCAGACCATGAACTTCTATATGAATATAGGCAACACCTATTACAACGACCTGGGCAGAGAGCTATATCTTGAAATCGGCATGATTGAGGAGCAGCATGTGTCACACTACGGCTCGCTGCTTGACCCCAACTGCACATGGCTTGAGAATATGCTTCTGCACGAGTACACTGAGTGCTACCTCTACTATTCTTTCTATGAAGACGAGACCGACCCGAATGTAAAGTCAATTTGGGAAATGCATTTGCAGCAGGAAATCGCTCATCTGCACAAGGCAGCGGAAATGCTCAAGAAGTATGAAAACAAGGATTGGCAGCAGGTTATCCCCGGCGGCGACTTCCCCAAGCTGCTTAAATTCCACGATACAAGGGATTATGTCCGCATGATTTTGGACAAGCAGATTCTGCTCACCGCAAACAGAGAGCAGTATGCTCCCGTTTCCGATTTGCCCGCTGACCATGAGTTCTTCTTCTATCAGAACAAGGTCAACCACAATGTGGATGCGGTACCCAGCCACAAGGTTATTGTTCAGCATCAGCAGAAGTTCAATATAGACTATCGCGCGGAGTCCAATCCGAACCCCGTTCAGGCGCTGACCGACAGGACAATGGACAACACCACGATTGCCCGAACCAAATAAAAACCGCCCCAAAAGGGCGGTTTTTTTATTTACAGGGCAAACTGCAGGCTTATGTTTATGATTAATAGCACGATAGCGGCTGTAAGTTTTATACTGAGCAAAACTCTGACGGGGAGCTTTAGCAAGCGGCTCTCTGCTCTTTTCTCTATTCTCTTTATGGGTTTCATCAGCGGATTAAACAAAACCGCTCCCGCGAAAATTATGAGGCATGTGTAGAAGTTTTGTTCTATCAGAAAATTAATCAAAGCCTCTGTGCTGCTGATGACTGAGATATTTCTCATCCACTCTGGCACCAAAAGAAGAATATAGAGTATGTAAAGGGCGCGCCAGAGGGTGTTCATTAAGAGAACCGAAAAAGCAAGGATGGGAATATTCTTTTTCTTATTTTCAAGGTATTTGTTTCGCAGCTTTATAACCGCGAACATGGCGGCGGCTTCAAGAATTATCGATACCGCAGGATTTATCACCCTGTCGATTCTTATGGGCATAAACAGATTAAGAAGCTTTATGCCCGAGGCAAGAAGGGCGACAAGCAGAATATCGGCGGTTCTCTCTGACTTTTGATAAGCAAGGTACATAAAAAAGCAGGCGGCGGGATACCAAACAAGCCAGCCTATGTTAAAGGGTAAAAGGTGAAGTAAATATCCCACGGTTGCCTCAAAAATTCCCCACAGAGCGCCGACGGTGAAGATTCTGCTCACAGCCGTTATCACTCTCTCTTTTTTTGTTTCCACATTATCCCCTCCAATCTCCTTTAAAGATATGTCCCGAGAAATTAAAAAATTCAGCTTCTTCGTTTATTTTCGGGCTTTTTACATACTCTATCTGCGAGGTGAAATTATGGAATCTATATGGACTCAGACGACGGAGATACAAAGCTATGATAAGCTCACAGAGGATATGACCGCCGACGCTGTGGTTATTGGCGGCGGAATGGCGGGGATACTGACGGCATATAAGCTCACTCAAAACAATATTGATACAATCGTGCTGGAGGCAAGCAGAATAGGAAGCGGTCAAACCAAAAACACCACCGCGAAAATTACCTCTCAGCATGACATTATTTACTCAAGGCTTACCGAGGATTTCGGCGAGGATTTGGCAAGGCAGTACGCCGCGGCGAACGAAAACGCCATAAGGGAGTACAAGCGAATAATCGAAAAGGAGAATATAGACTGCAATTTCGAGGAAAAGCCCGCATATTTATACTCCCAGAATCAGCAGGATGTTAAAAGACTTCAGGATGAGGCGGATGCGGCAAGGGAACTGGGTATTGACGCCGAATACACGACCGAAACCCATTTGCCCTTCTCGGTTGCGGGAGCGGTTAAGTTTAATAATCAGGCGCAGTTCCACCCCTTAAAGTTCTTAAAGGAAATCGCAAAGGGGCTTACCATCTTTGAGGACACAAGGGTTATAAAGGTTGAGGAGGATACGGTTTTCACCGAAACCGCGAAGGTCAGGGCAAAGCACATAATCTTTGCCACCCACTTCCCCTTTATAAACGCTCCGGGATTTTATTTTGCCAGAATGCATCAGGAAAGAAGCTATGTTCTGGCGTTAAAGGGAGCCGCAAAACTTGATGGAATGTATTTGGGCGTTGACGATGACGGAATCTCCCTTAGAAACTTTGACGATATGCTCCTGTTTGGCGGCGGGAATCACCGCACGGGCGAAAACAGTGCGGGCGGAAAGTATGATTTTATCCGCGCTAAGGCAAAGGAGTTTATTCCGCAAAGCAAGGAAATAGCATGCTGGTCCGCTCAGGATTGCATTACCCTTGACGGCGTGCCTTATATCGGGCAGTATTCATCTTCAGTCCTCAACTGGTATGTAGCGACGGGCTTCGCAAAGTGGGGCATGACTTCAAGCATGGTATCCGCCATGATTATTTCCGATATGATTTTGGGCAGAGAAAATCCCAATGCCGAGGTTTTCTCACCGAGCCGATTTACTCCCTCTGCTTCTACAAAAACATTCATCGAGGATTTGGGACAGTCGGTCAAGGGGCTGGCAAGGCAGTTTTTCACATTCCCCGACGAAAAGGCGGAGCGCCTTAGAGCAGGCAGCGGCGGCATTGTGGAAATAGCGGGCGAAAATGTGGGCGTTTACAAGGACGAGGAGCATAAACTGCACATTGTGTCGGTTAAGTGCCCGCATCTTGGCTGTCAGCTTGAATGGAACCCCGACGAAAAAAGCTGGGACTGCCCGTGCCACGGCTCCCGCTTTGACTATAGGGGCAATCTCATTGACAACCCCGCTCAGACAAATCTTGAAAGAATAGACACATCTCAAAGCTGAGCATAGGAGGAGCAGGAGTGAACCGCTTACAGTACGAAAAGTCGCCGTATCTTTTGCAGCATGCTTACAACCCAGTCAACTGGTACCCGTGGGGAGAAGAAGCCTTTGAGGAGGCTAAAAGGCAGGACAAGCCCGTATTTTTAAGCATTGGCTATAGCACCTGCCACTGGTGCCATGTGATGGAGAAAGAGTCCTTTGAGGACGATGAGGTAGCTCAGATTTTAAATAGGGACTTTATCGCAATCAAAGTTGACCGAGAAGAAAGGCCCGACATTGACGCGGTTTATATGGCTGTTTGTCAGGCTCTAACGGGGTCGGGCGGATGGCCTTTGACCATATTGATGACGCCCGAGCAAAAGCCATTTTGGGCGGGCACATATCTGCCGAAAAGAGCGAGATACGGCATTATAGGGCTAATTGACCTGCTGCAAAGGATTGCCCATCTTTGGAAGGAAAATCGGGAGCTATTAATCAAAGACAGCGAAAAGATAATAGCTTATATAAATAGGCAGAAAACCGCAAGGGGCATCAGCCCCGAAAGGTCGCTCATACACAGGGCGTACAAGGATTTCAAAGCATCCTTTGATGAAGAGTTTGGCGGCTTTGGCTCCGCTCCCAAATTCCCCACGCCCCACAATCTGATATTTTTATTAAGGTATTCTCAGGTTGAGGGCAAAAAAACCGCCCTAAATATGGCGGAAAAAACTCTTTTGCAGATGTATAGGGGTGGCATATTCGACCACCTGGGCGGAGGCTTTTCCCGCTACTCCACCGACGATATGTGGTTGGTGCCCCATTTTGAAAAAATGCTCTATGACAATGCCCTGCTGACACTCGCATACCTTGAGGCATATCGGATTACCCAAAAGGCTTTGTATCTGAGCGTCGCTGAGCGCATTTTGGGCTATGTTTTAAGAGAGCTGAGGGACGAAAAGGGAGGCTTTTACTGCGGTCAGGACGCTGACAGCGACGGCGTTGAGGGCAAGTTTTATGTCTTTACCAAAGAGGAAATAAAGAGCGTTTTGGGCGAGGGCGCAGACGCTCTCTGCGAATGGTACGGGGTGTCCGATGAGGGCAACTTTGAGGGGAAGAATATTCTGAATCTCCTTTATAATCCTCGGTACGAATCATCAAACCCCGAGATTGAAAGGAAGCGGGAAAAGCTGTATGAATACAGGGCAAAAAGGACAAGTCTTCATAAGGATGACAAGATTCTGACCTCTTGGAACGCCCTTATGATTGCCGCGCTTTCAAAGGCGTCGCTGATAACGGGAAAAGAAGAATATCTGAGCGCTGCAGTAAACGCGTATGAGTTTATCATGGTGAATCTTACGGACGACGGCGGGAAACTAAAAATCAGATGGCGGGAGAATGAAAGCGCATTTGAGGGTCAGCTTGAAGACTATGCCTTTTTCGCTTTCGCCCTTTTGGAGCTTTATGAAACGACCTTAAATGCCGAATACTTGGAAAAGGCGGCTCACTTTGCGGAGAAAATGACAGAGCTTTTCATGGATGAAAAAAACGGCGGATTCTACTTTTATTCAAAAGAAGGCGAACAGCTAATCTCCCGCCCCAAAGAGACCTTTGACGGCGCTATGCCTTCAGGCAACTCGGTCACCGCGGATGTGCTGTTTAGACTATGGAAGCTGACGGGCGAGGAAAAGTGGCAGGAAATAAGCTCAAGGCAGTTTTCATTTATCGCTGAGGCGGCGCTGAACTACCCCACGGGTCACAGCTTTGCGCTTATAGCTCTTTCAAGGGCGCTTTACCCTTCCTATGACCTTGTTTGCGTATCAAGCGAAGAAAAGGCACCCGCGGAGCTGAGAGAATTTTTGAAAGACGGCTGCTATCCCAATTTAAGCTGTGTTCTGAAAACCAACGAAAACAAAGAGCTGCTTTCAAAAATCGCTCCTTTTACGGACAGCTACCCTATCCCCGAAAAGGGCAGCGCGTATTATCTTTGCGAAAACGGGGCTTGCGCCGCTCCCGTTTTCAGCATTGAAGAAGTTAAAAGGATGCTTGGAAGCGGGCAAATTTAAAGGACTTTGGCTTTGCCAAAGTCCCGTTTCTTATGGATTCATCAGTATTCTTGACGCCTTTTTAAGCTCGTTTAAGAACATCTTGTCGAGCTCTGTGGGGCTGTATTCAGCAAGGTGAATGAGTATGTCGCAGTATCTGAGCTTTACTCCAGTCAGCTTTTTCTGGACTACCCCGTGCTTTTTTATAAGCTCCTCCGGCTCGGGGGCTGTCAGCATATACGCGTCGGTAAACCTCGAGAGCAAATCAAACTGGCTGCCCCTTTCGTAAATATATATTTTTCTGCTGTCTTTGGCGGGTCTTATCTCCTTTTGCTGAACGGAGGCGGGAGGCACTGTGGTGTCGCCATGGTCAAGCTCTATCATGCCCTCAAGGTCCTCGGGGCGGATTTCCTGTTTTAGGGCAAGGGGGCTTTTTTCGTTCAGCAACACGCAGTAGTCAAACTCCCAAAGCTTTTCGTGGGAAATCTCCTTATCGTCAAGGGTGCCGAAAAAGTACTTTTCGTGCTCCGTTCTGCAGCGGATTATGCCGAGACTAAACTCCCCTCTTACCACATTGTTTATGGTCTTGGTGGCATTGGTTTCCTTGTAATTAAGCTCTATTTCTTTCTTCCTGTCCAGTTTTTCCGCAAAGTTCACAAGCGCCATGCTTATATAACCCGTTCTCGGGGCGGATAGGCTGAAAACCTGCCTTGAAGGGTCGGAGGGTCTGTAGAGGGACTCCATTTCCTCAACCTGCTTTAAGATGTTTTTTGCGTATGCAAGAAAGGTCTGACCCTTGGCGGTGGGTATCATGCCCTTTGAGGTGCGCCTGAAAATCGGCGCGCCGAGGTATGCCTCAAGCTCCTTGATGGCTTTGCTGAGGTTGGGCTGGGACATATAAAGGTTCTCCGCCGCCTGTGTTATGGACGCCGCCTTTTCGACTTCCACCGCGTACTTTAAATGCTGTATGTTCATATTTACCTCCCATAAAGGGATTATTGACAAATGAATTTCTTTTTTACATTATAGCACTTTTGCACAATAGTTCAACCGAAAATTTGAATAGATACGACAATATCGATAATCCCATATCGATAAAGGAATACTTATATTCCATTTATATAATTGCTGCTAAATGCTGCCAATGATAGACTGTAAGTGAAAGGGGTGTTGATAATGAATAAGCGGACAATACAGCGTTTGCCGCTTTGCTTAACCACAATGACGGGACCCCACTGTAGAGGGCAGGAAAAGTTTTCATCAGCGGCAACAGGTAATTCCACTAATTAATAAAGGGAAATTAAGTTCAACTACTCTACCCTTTTCGAATAAGGAGAACGGATATGAAGAAGATTTACGATATAATAGACAGCGTTGAAACACTGGAAAAAGCTTTTAAGGATATAAGAGAGGCGCAGAAGGTTTTCGCCACATATACCCGGGAGCAGGTAGACAAAATCTTCCTCTCCGCAGCAACCGCGGCAAACAAGGCGAGAATCCCTCTTGCCAAAATGGCGGTTGAGGAAACGGGAATGGGCGTGGTTGAGGATAAGGTAATAAAGAACCATTACGCTTCGGAATATATCTACAACGCATACAAGGACGCTAAAACATGCGGAGTCATTGAAGAGGATAAGTTCTACGGAATAAAGAAAATAGCCGAGCCCCTCGGAATTATCGCGGCGGTTATCCCCACCACAAACCCCACTTCAACGGCGATTTTTAAGGCTCTTTTGGCTCTCAAGACAAGAAACGGTATAATCATCAGCCCCCACCCGAGAGCAAAGAACTGCACCATAGAGGCTGCAAAGATTATACTTGAGGCTGCCGTAAAAGCCGGCGCGCCAGAGGGAATTATCAGATGGATTGATGTGCCGTCCCTTGAGCTTACAAACCTTGTTATGAGAGAGGCGGACATTATCCTTGCAACAGGCGGCCCGAGCCTTGTAAAGGCCGCATACTCATCGGGCAAACCCGCAATAGGCGTGGGCGCCGGCAATGTTCCCGCCGTTATCGATGAAAGCGCGGACATTAAGCTCGCTGTAAATTCCATTATCCATTCAAAGACCTTTGACAACGGCATGATCTGTGCCTCTGAGCAGGCTGTTATTGTGCCAGAAAAGATATACAAGGCCGTTAAAGACGAGTTCGAAAAGAGAGGCTGCTATTTCCTCAAGGGCGATGAGCTGGATAAAGTCAGAAAGACAATAATCATAAACGGCGCGCTCAACGCAAAGATAGTCGGTCAGCCCGCATACAGAATCGCAGAGCTTGCGGGAATAGAGGTTCCCAAAGACACCAAAATCCTCATTGGCGAGGTTACAAGCGTGGAGCTGTCCGAGGAATTCGCCCACGAAAAGCTCTCCCCGGTCCTTGCGATGTATAAGGCCAAGGATTTTGACGAGGCGATTGAAAAGGCGGCCCGTCTTATTGAGGACGGCGGTCTGGGTCATACATCCTCGCTGTATGTCGACGCCTTTAACGCAAAGGAGAAGGCGGAGAAATTCGAAAGGGCTATGAAAACCTGCCGAGTTCTCATTAATACACCCTCCTCCCACGGCGGCATCGGCGACCTTTACAACTTCAAACTGGCTCCCTCGCTGACACTCGGCTGCGGCTCATGGGGCGGCAACTCGGTATCCGAGAATGTGGGAGTAAAGCACCTTATAAATATCAAAACTGTTGCCGAGAGGAGAGAGAACATGCTCTGGTTCAGAACGCCCGAAAAGATTTACATTAAGCGTGGCTGCCTGCCCGTAGCCCTCGATGAAATTAAGAATGTTCTCGGCAAAAAGAGGGTATTTATAGTAACGGACAACTTCCTTTACAAAAACGGTCTTATTAAGCCCATTACGGATAAACTGGATGAAATGGGCGTTGTATACACAACCTTCTTTGATGTTGAGCCCGACCCGACACTTGCATGCGCAAGAGAAGGCGCAAAAGCCATGAGAGACTTTGAGCCCGACTGCATTATAGCCGTCGGCGGCGGCTCCCCGATGGACGCCGCAAAGATTATGTGGGTACTTTACGAACATCCCGACGCAGACTTTGAAGACATGGCTATGCGCTTTGCCGACATTAGAAAGAGGATATACACCTTCCCCAAGATGGGCGAAAAAGCTTACTTTATCGCCATCCCCACAACGGCGGGTACCGGCTCCGAGGTAACACCCTTCGCGGTTATCACAGACGAAAAGACGGGCGTAAAGTATCCCCTTGCTGACTATGAGCTGCTTCCCGATATGGCAATAGTCGATTCAAACCTTATGATGAATATGCCGAAGAGCCTTACTGCTGCATCGGGCATAGATGTTCTGACTCACGCCGTAGAGGCATACGCCTCAATGCTGGCGACGGAGTATACAGACGGGCCCGCTCTCAAGGCAATAAAGATGGTATTCGAGTATCTGCCGAGAGCTTATAAAAACGGCGGCAGCGATCCCGAGGCTATAGACAAGATGGCTAACGCCGCTACACTGGCGGGCATGGCATTTGCGAACGCTTTCCTCGGAATCTGCCACTCATTGGCTCACAAGCTGGGCGCGTACTTCCACCTTCCCCACGGCGTCGCCAACGCTCTTATGATAAACGAGGTCATCCGCTTTAACGCCAGCGAAACACCCGTTAAGATGGGCACATTCCCCCAGTATGACCACCCCCACGCCCTTAAGAGATACGCTGAGATTGCGGATTTCGTGGGACTTGGCGGAAAGAACGACGAGGAAAAGCTGGAAAGGCTCATCGAGAAAATCGCGGAGCTTAAAGAGGCTGTGGGCATTAAGAAGTCAATTAAGGAATACGGAATTGAGGAAGAAGAATTCCTTAATAAGCTCGATGAGATGAGCGAGCAGGCATTTGACGACCAGTGCACGGGCGCAAACCCCAGATACCCGCTGATAGCAGAGCTTAAAGAGCTGTATCTTAATGCTTATTACGGCAAGTAATCGTTCTTTAAAGATATGCTACCTCCCCGGAGTGTGCGGCACGGGCTGCCGCATACTCCCCGCACCCCAGAAGCAGACTTAGCTTAGCTCAGAAAGGAAACGAGGAATATGAATCTTAACAATGTTATCGCGGTTCGAGCAGGCAAGACCGTTTACAAAGACGGAGATTACGCAATTAAGGTCTTTGACGAAAACTATAAAAAGTCGGATATTCTCAATGAGTCGTTAAATCAAGCAAGGGTTGAGGAAACGGGGCTTAATATCCCCAAAGTTCAAGAGGTTTTGAAGATTGACGGCAAATGGGCGATTGTCTTTGACTTCATTCCCGGCAAAACCTTGCAGCAGCTTATGGACGAAAATCCCGATAAACTCAATGAATATTTAAATCTCTTTGTGGATGTTCAGCTTGACATGCACTCCCGCAGAGCGCCGCTTTTGGGCAAGCTCAAGGATAAGATGAACAGAAAAATCTCAGAATCCGGGCTTGACGCAACAACCCGATATGAGCTGCATACAAGGCTGAACTCTCTGCCCACCCACAACAAGGTCTGCCACGGCGACTTTAACCCCAGCAATATAATCATCCACAACAACGGCACGCCGTATGTTCTGGACTGGTCACACGCAACGCAGGGCAACGCCTCGGCAGACGCCGCAAGGACCTATCTTTTATTCTGGCTCAGCGGCAACGAAAAGCTGGCTGCGGAATATCTGAAACTCTTCTGTCTTAAAAGCGACACCGCAAAGCAGTATGTGCAGAAGTGGGTTCCCATTGTGGCGGCCTCTCAGCTTGTAAAAGGAAAGCCCGAGGAAAGGGAGTTCCTTTTAAGGTGGGTAAATGTTCTGGATTTCCAGTAAATTTAAAGGGATGGACTCAAAGTCCATCCCCTTTTTTATTTGAATGCGCAGTATTCGCCGACTTCGACAGAGTTTTTAAGGTAAATTCTCGGCACCCTTCGTGATACGGAGCAGACTATTTCGTAATTGAAGGTATCCGCAAGGGCTCCGACCTCCTCGGCGGTGATTTCCTTATCCCCGTCCCTGCCGATGAGAATTACGGGGTCCTCGACTTTTACGCCGTCAATATGGCTGATGTCCACCATAAAAATATCCATGCAGACTCTGCCGATTATGGGGGCGTACTGACCGTTTATAATTACTCTGCCTTTTGAGGAGAGGGCTCTCGGATAGCCGTCGCCGTAGCCCGCGGAGACTGTGGCGATTCTGGTTTCCCTTGTGGTCACAAAGGTGTGCCCGTAGCTGACTCCCTCGCCGGGGGGCAGGGTCTTAACCTGTATTACGCTGCTTTTAAGGGACATTACCGGCTTTAATGAAACCTTGGTTTTATCCACCTCGTCGGAGGGGTACATGCCGTAGAGCATAATTCCGCAGCGCACCATGTCAAAGCTGTAGTCGGAGTCTATTACCGCGGCGGAGTTGGATATATGCTTTATGGGAATATGTATTCCCTCTCTCTCCAGACCGTCAAGGACAAAGCCGAACCTTTTAAGCTGCATTTTGTCGACCGTTTTATCCTTTGAATCGGCAAGAGCAAAATGGCTGAATATGCCTTCAACAAAGAGACCCGGTAAGGTGTTTATCCACTTGATTGTTTCAACGCTTTCTTCGGTGGACGGAAAACCTATTCGGGACATTCCCGTATCCACAACCACATGGATTTTAGCTTTCTTGCCCATTCTTACGGCTGTGTCGGAAAGCTGCCGGGCAGCTTCTCTTGAAAAAATCGCCTGAGTTATGTCTGCCTCAATTAAGGTTTCGTACTGGGTCGGCGAGGTGTAGCCGAGAATCAGTATCGGCTTTGTAACCCCGTTGCGCCTTAGCTGCAGCGCCTCGTCGATTAAGGCTACGCCGAAATAATCCGCTTCTTCGTGAAGCTCCTTCGCTATTTCAACCGCTCCGTGACCGTAGCCGTCTGCCTTTACTACCGCAAGGATTTTCGCACCCTTTGATACTCTTTTTGCTTCGTTCAGATTGTGGTGCAAGGCGTCCAAATCGACTTCTACCCAGATACGCCTGTATTTCTTCATTACATTATCTCCCTTGAGTTTGAATTTGCCATAGGGCAGATATTTTGAAGTCTAATTAAAATAACCGCTCTGTAGCACTGAGTCGAACCAGTATTCGTACTCTCCCCGATTGTCTATGGCGTGGCTGACAAGCTCCCGCATAAGACTAAGAACCGCAGCATTAAGGCTCTCGTTAAAGCCGTCTATGGCGGGCACGGCTTTGCCGCTCATGTCAACAAGACCGTTTTCGACGCCCGCTCTCAAGGCATCTTTAAGTTCATCGCCAGAAGGGATAAGCTCTTTATTGCCTCTAAGCAAAGCTATGGCGGAAATAAGGGCGTACACGCCCCAGTCGGATGCGGTGGCGGTGATTACAGCGTCTGCCGCGGTATCGGAGAAAATTCCGCTCACGCAGCCGCACTGGCAGCTCTTTCCAGCTTTGTCTATGTATTTTAAGACGCTTTCCCTCAAAGTAGAAAGGCCAATTTCGTTGCCCAAATCTCCGATTGAAAGGCTGGGAACTCCCATGTTTTGAAGGAGCCTAAAAAGCGCATCGCTCTTTGCCTCAAGCTCCGTAATATTTATGCCCTTTGCGCTGTGGTACTCGCCCTCGGCGTTAGATCCCGGAGCCTCTATGCTGATGACAAGGCAGGGCATGCCGTTCTCCAAAAGGGCTGCCGTCTCATCGAGCGCTTTAGCCTTATCTTTTGTGAAGGGCATAAGGCTTAAATAGGGACGGTCGGATGCGTCGGGTATTGAGGAAATGACCTCAAGCCCTATTGCCCTTGAGGCTGCCTCGGCGGCGCTCAAAGCCTCAGGCGGACAAATAATAACAGGCTTTGCCCTGAAATAAAGGGCCAAAACCTTTGACAAAAGCACTGCTCCTATTAGTCCGTCTGTTTCCGCCTTTTCGCAGTCGGGAAGAACAAAACCGGATATAATATATACTAAACCTTTGGGGGCAAGACTGTCAATAATCAGCTTGGCCCCTTTAATGCTCAAAGGCTCATTTGCCATGTCTCTCGCCGCTTTGTAAAGAACACGGCAGACCCCGTAGCCTCTGGGGTCCAGATTTGCTATACTGTCAAGGCTGTCACCGAAATTTAACAGACTCAGGGAGCTTTTGTCCATCAAATCACCTTTTTTATAAGAATTTGTCCGTTAATTGCACAATTCAATCTGCGGCAGTATAATATAATTAATGGCGCCTAATTTTATTTAAGCGTTCATCAACCAGCTTAATGGAGGGATAACCTTTGAACATATATCTTGATACCAGCGCGACGACGGCTGTATGCAAGGTCGCAGCAGATGCGGCGTACTCCGTCATGACCGAATTCTACGGCAACCCCTCATCAATTCATAAGAAGGGAATCGAAGCAAGGAATATACTTGAAAACTCAAGGGAAAGCGTCGCTTCTCTCTTGGGAGTCAGCCCCGAGGAGATTTACTTTACCCACGGCGGCACCGAATCCAACAACACCGCGATTTTCGGCGCGGTGAACAAGGGCAAGAGATACGGCAACAGAATAGTAACCACTTCCGTAGAGCACCCCAGCGTTAAGGAGCCGATGAAGGTTCTGGAGGCTCAGGGGTACGAGGTTATATGGCTCAAAGCCGACAAATACGGCGACTTCAGTGTTGAGGAGCTTTATAACGCGGTGGACAAAAGAACTATCTTAGTCAGCATTATGGCAGTAAACAACGAGGTCGGAACAATACTTAAAACCGAACAGGCAGCCGCCGCTATAAGAGCAGCGGGCGCTCCCGCTCTCCTTCATGTTGACGGAGTTCAGGCTTTCGGAAAGCTGAAAATAAATCCTTCTCGTTTCGGAATCGACCTTATGAGCATGAGCGCGCACAAGCTGCACGGACCCAAGGGCGTCGGCGCTTTGTATATAAAGAAAGGCACGGGTATTCTGCCCATAAGTTTTGGCGGCGGTCAGGAAAGGGCCATGTTCCCCGGAACAGAGGCAATGCCCGCCATCGCGGGTTTCGGAGCCGCCGTAAAGGCATGCGGCGATATTGAGCACAATTTCTACAAAGTCGCAAACCTTAACGGCATTCTAAGGTCGGGTCTCGGCAGCATAAGGGATGTTTACATCAATTCCCCCGCAAACGCTCTGCCTTATATTCTCAATATCTCGGTCAAGGGCATACCGTCCCAGGTGCTAGTAAACTTCCTTTCCGAGAGAGGCATTTATATTTCCGCAGGCTCAGCCTGCAAAAAGGGCAAAAGGAGCGAAGTCCTCACCGCGATGGGTCTGCCGCCCGCGCTGATTGACAGCGCTGTGAGAATAAGTCTTTCACGCTTTAATACAGAAAATGAAATGTACGCAACTTTGAACGCCATAGAGGACGCTGTAAAGCGACTCAGACGCTGAATTCAGCAGCCTGCTTTAAAGCAGGCTTTTTTATTGCTTGAAACTTTCTTCAATTAATTGTATATTATTCTTGCTGTTTTTGTCTGCCCCTTAATACTTATTAGCAGAAGGCGCAAAATAAAACGGGCATAAAAATAAAGGACGGGAGTTTTATCCCGCCAAACGAATCGGAGTGCTGAAATGCGTGAAACAATTCTTATAAAAAACGGTGAAATCGCTTTAAAGGGACTTAACCGCAAGAATTTTGAGGACGCCCTTGTTAAGAATATAAGGGACAGAATCTATGATTTGGGAGAGTTTAAGTATATTAAGTCCCAGTCAACTGTTATGGTTGAGCCTTTAAGCCCGGGAATTGATTTGGAAGAGGCTTTCGAAAGGCTTAAAAAGGTATTCGGCATTGCCGCTCTTTCAAGGGCTGTTGCCTGCGAAAAGGACATGAACGAGATACTGCACTACACCTGCGTGTTTTTAAAGGACAGCCTTATGGCGGCAAAGACCTTTAAGGTTGAGGCAAAGAGGTCCGATAAGAAATTCCCCCTTAAATCCCCCGAAATCTCCGCGGAAACAGGCGCAAAGATACTTGAGGAGTTCCCCCATCTGACCGTGGATGTCCACAACCCCGACATTATTGTCATGGTGGAGATAAGGGACAGGGAGGCGTTTATTCACGGCGAGCAGGTCAAGGGCGCGGGCGGCATACCCGTCGGCACCGGCGGAAAGGCTATGCTTTTGATTTCCGGCGGAATCGACAGCCCCGTGGCGGGCTATATGATTGCCAAGAGGGGCATAAGCATAACCGCCGTTCATTTTGCCTCGCCTCCTTACACCTCTGAGCTGGCGGAGCAGAAGGTCCACAGACTTTTAAAGAAGGTCAGCGAATACAGCGGCAGAATTAAGCTCTACACTGTACCCTTTACGGAGCTGCAGGAAGCAATAAGAGCCCACTGCCCCGAGGAGCTTTTTACCCTTGTAATGAGGCGGCTTATGATGAAAATCTCCTGCGTACTTGCCGAAAAAGAGGACTGCAAGGCTCTTGTTACGGGCGAAAGTCTGGGTCAGGTAGCAAGTCAGACTCTCGGAGCTTTGCAGTGCACCGATGACGCCTCCGTCTTGCCCGTTCTAAGACCCCTTATAGGCATGGACAAGGACGAGATTGTGACCATCTCAAGGAAAATCGAAACCTTTGACATTTCAATAGAGCCCTTTGAGGACTGCTGCACAGTTTTCACTCCAAGACATCCGAGATTAAAGCCCGACCTTAAAAGGGTTATTCAGGCTGAGGAGAAGGTTCTCAGCGCTTTCCCAGAGGATATACTCATAAAAACCGCGGAAGCCTCAAAGGTTTTGGAAATAGGCTGATACAAAAAACCCGCCGCTTAAACGGCGGGCTTTTAATTTAAGAATGGAAGGATTTTAGATTGACAATTATAAAGTTTTTTGATACAATCCTTTTTGCAGAAATGCCCTCATAGTTAAATGGATATAACGGTCCCCTCCTAAGGGACAGTTATAGGTTCGATTCCTATTGAGGGTGCCACAGCCGATGGACCTTGGTTCATCGGCTTTTGTTTTTCCTCAGAAAATATTAACGAAGCTTTGCAAAACTTTAAAATTTTAGCTTTCAGGAACAATTTGCCAATGTATCGCATCATATTTATGACACGCGTTTATGGCACGCGGCAAATAAGAAAGGAAGTGTTAGGAATGAAGAAGTGGGTATCGTTTTGTTTGGCTCTCGTTTTGCTTTTTTCCGCAGTCTATGTAGGCGCGCAGGCGGGAATGCCCGACAGTCCCGAGAGCATGAGCATTCTGCTGACTGAAGGCTGTATTCTGTTAAAAAACAGCGCAAAGCTCTCTGATTTGATGTTCCTGGACCTTGACGAAAATTATGTCTGGTCGGGAATAACGATTTCGCCCTATGAGTGGTTTGACTTAAAAGCCGCCGCAAAAAGCTTAAAAATCAAGGCCGAGTTTAACGGGAGAACGCTGACTTTTGACGATTATCTGCCTACGGGCGCGGTCATTGCAATCGAAACGCCCGAGGGAGAAGAAAAAAAGTACACCGCAGTTCTCTACGGCGATGTGAACTGTGACGGAAAGATTACCGCGGCGGACGCAAGGTTTTTACTGCGAGTCGCCGCAAAGCTTGATACCATCGATGATGTTTATATTTATGAGGCCACGAAATTAACCAACGGTCTCGTCGTGGACGCTGAAGACGCAAGGCGTGTTTTGAGAACAGCCGCCCTTCTTGACGATAATCTGAGAGTAATGTACAACAAAACAGCCTATTACAACTGGAAACTCCCGGATATTGAGGTTATTTTCCATCCCGGAAAAGACGGCGGCGCTGATGAGCTTGAAAAGTTTGAGTTTGTCGAAAGTGTAAGCGCCGCGGACAGTATTTTAATTGAGGGCACGGAATACCCCTGTTACAAGTTGGCAATTAAAGAGCCGTATATTGATAATTTCATGCGTCTTAGATTCGAATGCAGGGGCGACATTAATATTTACGATACGCGAAATGTATGGGCGTTCGGTATGCCTGCTTAGCGAGGCTGATAGAAATAAAAACCTCCTTTTCCTGCAAAAAGACCGTCAATCTGCCCGATTGACGGTCTTTAAATTATACCAGCTTTCCTGTGCAGCAGTCGTTTTCCACGCCCGTTATCAGGACATTTTTAAGCTGTCCCTGAAGGTTTTCCTCGGAAATTATCTCAACGGGGATATAGGTTCTTGTGTAGCCGCCCGCTTTTCCCTTTTCGGCGGACTCAAAAAGCACCTCAAAAGTCTTGCCGATTTGCGCTTTCAGAATACCTGTTCTAATCTCAGCGCAGATTTCGTTTAAGAAGGCGCAGCGGCTGTGCTTTATATTCTTTGGAATCTGCCCTTCCATGTCATACGCCCTTGTGCCCTTTCTGGGGGAGAAGGGGAAGATATGCACCTTTTGAAAGCGTGCCTTTTTTAAAAATTCTGCGGTTTCGGCGAATTCCTCGTCGGTCTCGCCGGGGAAGCCCGCGATTACATCGGTTGTAAAGGCGGCGTCGGGGAAATGTCGGCGCACCATGTCCATGATTTCAAGGTATTTCTCCGCCGTGTAGTGGCGGTTCATGCGCTTTAGAACGGAATTGCTGCCGCTTTGAAGGGATAAGTGAAAATGGGGGCAAAGTTTCCTTATTCTGCTGAGCCTTTCCAGAAGCTCGTCGGTGATATGGTCGGGCTCAAGGGAGCCGAGTCTTATCCTCTCTATGCCCTCCTCTTTTTCCGCCGTTTCAACCGCGTCGGCAAGGGAAAGCCCCATTTCTCTGCCGTAAGCTGAGAGATTTATGCCCACAAAGACAATTTCCTTATAGCCGTTCTGGGCAAGGCGGCGGAGCTCGTTCTCAATCTCCTCCAGCGGCTTTGAGCGGGAGCGTCCCCTTGCGGTGGGAATAATGCAGTAGGAACAGAACCTGTTGCAGCCGTCCTGGATTTTCAAATACGCCCTTGTGTGCTCATCAAGGCTTGAAATGCCGACGCCCTTATACTCATCGCCCTTTTTTATCTCATGGAGCTGCACATTGTTTACCCTCGCGCCTGTTTGGAGATAATAATTCACCGCCGTTAAAAGGTCATGATTGTTTTTGTTGCCGAGGAGTACATCAATTTCTTCAAGAGCCTCAGCCTCATCGGGAAAAGCCTGAGGCAGGCAGCCCGTCAGAACGAGGACAGCGTTGGGATTTTGCTTTTTAAACCTTCTTACCGCCTGCTTGGTTTTGCGGGTGCTCTCCTGAGTGACAGTGCAGGAATTTACGACAATAATGTCCGCGTCCTCAGGGGAACTTGCCCTGAAGATGCCGTTTGCAGAAAGGGTTTCGGATATTTCCTGCGTTTCGTATTGATTGACTTTGCAGCCGAGAGTGTAAAAATATGCCTTCATAGATTACCTTCTAAGCGGATTTTTGAGCCGTACAGTAATATCCTGTACGGCTCTTTTCAAATCATTCAGCGTTTTTAATATCCTTTAAGAGCTTTTCGAACATCTCGGCAATTTTGTATGCCGTATTGGGTCCGAGGGAGTTGGTCTCCTCATAGTGTCTGCGTCCCAGTCTGTCTTGAGTCTTATCGAGATACGGAATTTCGGGATGCAGATAGAAGTCGTTGGGGGTTACGATATAGCCGATTTCATCGTTAGCGAGTCCGAATACAAGCAGATTCTCGTCGCCCGCAATTTCGCAAAGGGGCTTCGGGTTAATTTCGGGACCCTTGCCCTCCGCGCTTTCCTCTGCGCTGAGGTATCCGCCGTAGACAAGCTCGGGGAATATCTCGCCGGGGATAAGCAGCATTTTAAGCGAGCCGATTTCCATATAGGTCATTTCGGACTTAAGACCCATGCCGTACTTGCCAGCGCCTATGTAATAAACCTTTGAGGGGATAATTTTAAGGATTTTGGATGCGGCTATGAGGACGGAGTTTTCGGCCTCCACATAGAACTCACGCTTTGCCAGGCTGATTTTGGGCTCGAGCTTAACTTCGTCCTTTATATCGCAGACAATTTCGCCAAGCCTCTTGCCTGTTTTCTTTGTGGAGATGACATTGTCATCATCCATGGGCCACATACGAACAAGACCGCCGATTGCGCCGACGAAATAGACCGTTTCCGCTCCCTTTTGAGCCATGATTTCCTCAGCTATGTATGCGGGGAAGTCGGCGCTGACAAGGGAGTTCTTGCCCTCAAGGGACTCGGAGTGGGACGCGAAGTTTACAAAGTAAATCTCCCTTGAGCCGTCGTTGGGGACAAAGCGGATTCTTGTCAGCTTATCGGAGAAAACTCTGGGGAGCCTGTCGTCCCTCTGCATTCCCTCGTCAGCTCTGCCGTAGCCGAGATAAAGGGAGCCTTCTCTCCTGTCGGCGTATGCCAGTTCGATTGCCTTCTTGATGCCGTTTCTGACAATCTGCATGAACTCTTTGTCTCTGCCGCTTCTGGGCAGGGGACCCCAAAGACCCATGGTGTCGATGCCGGCGTGGTTGTGAGTGGAGCAGATATTTATGCTTCTGCAGCCTGTTTCCTTTACAAAGTCCTTTAAGGATTCTTTTACAAGGTCAACATCGTATTTGAACAGTCCCACGCAGTCAACGGAGCAGAATACGACTCCGCCTGCGCCCGACTGGTCGTCAATCCATATAGCCTTTGCCATCATGGGGTCAAGTACGCCGGTTGCGGGGTTGTTAACGCGGTAGCCGGCAACATAATACTTCTTTTTGCCCGTAACTCCTTCGGGGGGCATAATCTCCTGCTTGCCGAATCCTACTGAAAAGTATTCGCTCTTTGCTTCCTTAACAATGCTGACATAGCTGTCATTTAAAGGCGGGGCGGGATTCTTTGCGTTGCCCTTTTTGCCCGACTTCATAAGGCTTCTGGTCAGCACTTTTTCAACCGTACTTAATAAACTCATCTTTATTCCACCTTCTTAGGCACAATTATCCATAGAAACTCATTTAATAATATCAAAAAAGAAATGTCTTTGCAAGGATTGAGGGAAATTTGAGGATTCATATTTTGCATTAAAAACATAATATGAATTTGATTCTTGCTTTTTAGCTTTTAAAGTTATATAATATGCTCTGCAGCGGCCCCGGAGATAAAATACTTTAACATGAAAATATGTTAAATTTTTTTAGCATAAAAGGTATTGACAAACACTATGGGGCTTTGATATAATCGAACTCGTCCGAGCGAGAGTGGCGGAATTGGCAGACGCGCACGTTTGAGGGGCGTGTGGTAAATCCCGTACGGGTTCAAGTCCCGTCTCTCGCACCAAACCCCGAAGCACAAAAGTGCTTCGGGGTTTTTCATTTTTTCGGCTTTTCATTGGTTTTGAAGATGACATTTTACACAGGTTAAGGGAATTCATATCTTTTTGGCAGGAAAATCAAGGCGAAAGCAACTGCAAAATAATTTTTATGGGCACTCACAGGGCGCTTTTGTGCCGAGCTGCGGTTTTATGTGTATATCCGTTAGTCCGTTCCGTTAGGTTTAACTATATATGTGCTTTGCGGAATATTTCGTTGAAAAGCATGTCCTGCCGTGATTTTTGTCAGTTTATTAAACGGGATAGTATGTTAAATAATTTCTAAAAAGGGGGCCGCCCGCTAAGCGTAAAAAGCTGAAAAACAGGCCGATTTGCTTTTATTTTTTTTCTGTGGTACACTATATATAAATCGAATAGCAAAAGAACCGTCTGTCAGAAGGGCTTTTAGTATTGCACTGGAAAGGTGTTATATGAAGAAGTCCTTCTTTTTTAAAATCCATGGCGTGGTCAACAGTCCTATACTTTAATGTGTAGGCTTGTAGAAAAACATTTAAGGAGGAAGCGCAAATGGATGTTATTAAAGTAAGCAAGAGGGATTTTGCAGTCAAAGCAAAGCAATTAAGACGCGACGGCAAGATACCCGGCAGTGTTTTCGGAGGTCCGCTTTCGGATTCCATTTCTCTTCAGATTGACGAGGACATTGCTCGCAGACTGATTCGTCATAAACGGGAAGGAAGCAAATTAAAACTTGATCTTGACGGACAACTTATTCCTGTTCAAATTAAGGAAATAGAATTAAACACAATTAAAAATGAAATCCTTCACATTAGTTTCCAGGCGCTGAAGGCGGATCAAAAAGTCAAGAGCGTAATCCATATTATTCTGAAAAACACAGAAAAAATTACAGGCTTATTGGAAACTATGCTGTTAGAAATTCCTTATGCAGCGTTGCCTGAAAACATGATTGACACAATTACAATAGACCTTGACGGCATTAAGGTTGGGACTGTCATAACTGTTGCGGATATTCCGGAACTTATGAGTGATAAAATTGATTTGCAGGTTGACCCGAATGAGATTGTTCTGCGTGTCAGCGATAAAAGACGCTCTGTTGAGCAGCCGGCTGAGCAAGCGGATGAAGAAGAATAAATCTTTGCAAACAGTTCATCAGTACAAAGCAAGAGCTTGCATCGCCTCTCTGTTACAGGAGGTATTTCGGAATGCGTTATACAATCTCAAAGCCGCCTGACATTCACACGGCTTAAACTAAAAAGCAGGAGGTAATGCATGACTCAATTAGCCATAATTAAAGATAAAATAAAGAAGTTGTATGAAACCAACCCAAATATTCATATTAATGTTTTTAAGAAACGACCCAACATCCGTTTAATCAACGAACCCGCTGTTATTAAAGGCATCTATCCGCATATCTTTCTGATTGAAGAACGAAGCAGCGGCTTTTCCAGGCGACGCTCCATCCAATATGCCGATGTCTTAACAAAATGCGTTGAAATAATTGAAATGGCAGCAGAATAACCGTATAAAGAAGAAGTTATGCCTAAAGAGTATGTAACGGGTCATCAAGCGAATTAGGTTCCATCATAGAGCGCCTGGCATGAGCAACGGAATACATGAGCATTATCTATAAATATGACTTTAAGATGTAAGTACAAAGCAAAGCCTCGGTTATAAACCGAGGCTTTATCTTTTAGCTTTCAAAAGGGGTCGGCGGCCTTGTTTTCAGTCAGGCGGTTTTATGGACAAAAAACTGAACTCCCCTTTTCCGCAATGCAATTCCCTATTTATCATATCCCGCTTCAGGACACGAGAGCTTTCATAGCGCTTATTACAATAATTGACAAACGCCTGAAGAACTGCTATTCTTATAAATAGTTGCGCTCGCAACAATAGGTATTCTGGAGGCACGAAAATGGCATCGATTATGAGGTGCATAAGCGTAATCTCTCGATGCGCGGCACAGTACCGCACAAATAAGCTTGAGGGTACAGGACTGACCGGAAATCAGTATGCCTACATACTGAATGTATGCAGACACCCGGGGATATCGCAGGATGGTCTGGCTCGGATGATTTATATAAACAAGAGCAATGTCGCTCGCCAGCTCGCAAAGCTTGAGGAAAACGGCTATGTGGAGAGGCGGATATCCGCGAATGACAAGCGCATAATCGAAGTCTACCCGACAGACAAAGCATTCGAAATACTGCCGCGAGTGCAGGAGGTACTTCGCGACTGGAATAATTATTTAACGGCGGAATTCACTCCAGAAGAGTGTGAGCTATTAACGCGGCTTTTAGAAATAGCAATGCGACGGGCGACGGATTATGTAAACTCCCGAGACGAAAAATCGGAAATCTGAAAGAAAGTTCGGTAATAACACTTATGAAAAAAATAATTCATTATCTGCGCCCGTATATACCTTTAATGTGTCTCGGGTTGACAATTAAATTCATTGGCACGATTATGGACCTTGCGCTCCCCTGGATACTTTCATACATAATCGACGATGTGGTTCCGAGGGGCAGCAAAACCGGAATATTTCTTTGGGGCGGTGCCATGATACTTTGCGCCGCCGTCTCGATAGTTGGCAATATATCGGCGAACCGTATAGCGGCAAAGGTTTCCCGCAACACCACCGAGCGCATACGGCACGACCTTTTCGCCCGCACCATGCGGCTGAGCTGTTCTCAGAGCGACCGATTTACGCTGCCGTCGCTTATCTCCCGACTGACTTCCGATACATATAATGTTCACCATATGTTCAGTATGATGCAGCGCCTTGGGGTACGCGCTCCAATTCTGCTGGTTGGCGGAATATGCGTGACCATCACGCTGGAACCGGTGTTAACTCTTGTACTGGTGGCAGTTCTGCCGCTGCTCGCGCTTGTCGTATGGCTTGTATCCCGCCATGTAATACCTCTTTACACATTGGTGCAGAATGCCATCGACAAAATAGTTCGCAAGGTACAGGAGAATATAACCGGAGTGCGGGTAATAAAGGCGCTGTCCAAGTCCGACTACGAGCGCGCACGCTTCGATGAGATTAATAAAGACGCGGTAAAGCGCGAACAAAGAGCAGGTATGGTAACGAATATCACGAGTCCCGTGATGAATCTTCTGCTCAACGGCGGGCTTACTGCGGTGATTGTGGTCGGCGCGTTCAGAGTCAATGCAGGTCTTACCCAGCCCGGCAAAATCATCGCCTTCCTGAGCTATTTCACGATAATACTCAACGCGATGATGATGGTCACACGAATTTTCGTCAATCTCTCGAAAGGCACGGCTTCCGCCCGTCGCATAGCCGAGGTGCTGGAGGCTGAGCCTGATCTCGCAGTGACCGAACGAAACCATGTAAACAACGGTTATCATATAGAATTTGATAATGTAACCTTTTCATACAACAAAACCGAGCCTAATATATCGGGACTCAGCTTCGGACTAAAGCGCGGTCAGACCCTCGGCATCATCGGGGCAACAGGAAGCGGAAAGACAACGATTGTCAGTCTGCTGATGCGCTTCTATGACCCTGATTCCGGCGTCGTGAGGATAGACGGCGACGATATTCGAGGCATTCCCGATGATGAGCTTCGCTCCCGTTTCGGCGTGGTGCTGCAGAACGATTTTCTGATGGCCGACACGATTTTGGAAAACATACGCTTCGGTCGTGATATTTCCGATGAGGATATTATAAGAGCGGCCGAGGTGGCGCAAGCGGATGCCTTTATTCGCGAAAAAGAGGACGGCTACAATTATGTGCTGACCGGCATGGGTACCAACCTCAGCGGCGGGCAGAAACAGCGCTTGCTAATCGCGCGCGCTCTCGCGGGGAATCCTGAGATACTGATTCTTGACGACTCATCGAGCGCACTCGATTACAAAACCGACGCCGCGCTGCGTTCCGCTCTAAGAAGAAGCTGTGAGGGCGTGACAAAGGTCATTATCGCCCAGCGGGTAAGTTCGATACGCTCAGCAGACCTAATCATAATGCTGGACGATGGTCAGGTTATCGGAATGGGGACTCATTCTGAGCTGATGAAGAATTGTGAGAGCTACCGCGAGATTGCCGAGGCTCCGATGGGAGATGGTATGGAATGAACAAAAACTCTAAATTTGATACCGCTTCTATAAGACGCGCAGTAGACGCTCAGAAAGGTGTCAAAGCACCGAAAAAGTATTTAATCGGCAGGCTGTGGAAATATCTTTATCACTATAAATGGCTCCTGCTGCTGGCGGCTGTGCTTACCATCTCAAGCAATTTATTTTCCCTTGTCGGACCTACGCTGTCCGGACGCGCTATTGACGCGATTGAACTGGGCAAGGGAAAGGTAGACTTCAGCACGGTGTTCTTTTACGCTTCGCTTATGATATGCTTTTATATCTTATCCTCGGTTATGAGCTATGTACTGTCAATCATAATGATAAAGCTGAGCCGCAGCGTCGTCTACCGCATGAGACGGGATGTATTCGACCGTTTGACCCGTCTGCCCGTTTCCTTTTTCGACCGCCATCAGACGGGTGAGATAATCAGCATCATTTCCTACGATATAGATACGATAAACGCCTCGCTGTCGACCGACCTGCTCCATATAGCGACCAGTCTGATAACGGTTGTCGGTTCGTTGGTTATGATGCTGACGATTTGTCCGCCGCTTGTTCTGGTCTTTACCGTGACAATCCCCGCGTCGATACTGTTCACCCGATATATGTCCAAGCGTGTACGCCCGCTTTACCGTAAACGGTCAATAAAGCTCGGCGAGTTGAACGGCTATATAGAGGAAATAACCAGCGGTCTAAAGACCATCAAAGCCTACAACCGCGAGGATGTCATGATAAACCGCTTCGACGAGCACAACCTCGATGCGGTTGACGCATATTTCGAAACCGAGTACTACGGAAGAGTAACAGGTCCCTCGGTTAATTTCATTAACAACATTTCTCTCGCGCTGGTGAGCGTATTCGGTTCTCTGCTATACCTGGCAGGCGGAATTTCGCTGGGAGATATTTCATCGTTTGTGCTCTATTCCCGTAAATTTTCCGGGCCTATAAATGAGTTTGCGAACATTATCAGTGAGCTTCAGTCAGCCTTTGCGGCGGCAGAGCGTGTATTCAGGCTTATGGATGAGCTCCCCGAACCGGAAGATGCTCCCGATGCGCTGACGCTTACCGATGTGCGGGGAGATGTGCGCTTTGACCATGTGACCTTCGGTTATGAAAACGGAAAAACCATACTCCGCGATTTGAATTTCACGGCGGACAGCGGAAAGCTGATAGCCATAGTCGGCCCGACCGGAGCAGGAAAAACGACTATCATCAATTTGCTGATGCGGTTTTATGACATAAACGAAGGAAGCATAACCGTCGATGGCCACGACATTCGTGATGTAACACGGGCAAGTCTTCGCAGAGCTTACACAATGGTGCTGCAGGACACATGGCTCTTTCATGGCACTATTTTCGAAAATATCGCGTACGGCAAAGACGGCGCTACTCTTGCCGAGGTCGAGGCAGCCGCGAAGGCCGCAAAGATTGACGGTTATATTAAGCGCTTGCCGAACGGTTATAACACGGTTCTGAGCGACAACGGAGTAAATATCTCTAAGGGTCAGAAGCAGCTTTTAACAATAGCGCGCGCCATGCTGATAGATTCAAAAATGCTGATTCTCGACGAGGCTACCTCGAATGTTGATACACAGACGGAGCGGAAAATACAGGCGGCCATGCGCTCTATGATGCAAGGAAAAACCTGCTTTGTAATCGCGCACCGTCTTTCCACCATACGCGACGCCGACCTTATACTTGTCATGCGCGACGGGCAAATAGTTGAGACAGGCACTCACGATTCATTGATTGCCGCCAACGGCTTTTACGCTTCTCTGTACCGCTCGCAGTTTGACCGAGAAGAAGATTTAAAAGCCGTGCAGTAGGAGATAAATAAACATTCGATTTCACAGGGGCTTTTAATGAGCATTCAAGTCCCGTCTCTCGAACAAAACCCCGAAGCCAAAAAGGCTTCGGGGTTTTTCTTTTAAAAGGGTTTTATATTGATGCAACCAGTGTTTTTTCGGATGCCAGTTTCAGGGGTTCGGGTATAAACATGGGAGCTTGGCTGCGTTAGAGCCTTAAATTTATTCACGATTTACGACCTTGTTTACGAGGCTGCCTACGCCTGAAATTCTGATTTCGATTTCATCTCCTGCGCTTAACGGGCCGATTCCCTCGGGGGTGCCTGTCATAATAACATCACCCGGCAGCAGGGTCATTATATTGCTTATAAAGGCAACGGTATCAAAAACATTGTTTATCATTTTGTCCGTAGTGGAGTCCTGACGCACTTCGCCGTTCAGAATGGACTGCACACGAAGGCCCATCGGCGAAATGCCCGTAACAATATGAGGACCCAAGGGGCAATATGTATCAAAGCCCTTTGCCCTGACCCACTGCCCGTCTTTCTTTTGCAGAACTCTGTCGGTTACATCGTTCGCGCAGGTATAGCCTAAAATATAGTTTTCAGCCTCGTCGGCCGAGATTCTGCTGCACTTACTCTTTATAATGACCGCAAGCTCAGCCTCATAGTCCGTGCGGTTCTCGGGATTCGCGATTTCTATATTCTCATACGGAGCTATTACAGCAGTGGGCGGCTTCATAAATATCAGGGGGTCTGACTTTACTTCTTCGCCCATTTCCGCCGCGTGATTTCTGTAATTCACGCCCAGAGCAATTATTTTTGATGGGGATACGGGCGCCAATATCTTAAACTCCCCCTCTATCTTTTTGTCGGTCACCTTATGCTCGGCAAAAAGGTCTCCATCAATTTTATAATAGCTTCCGTCTATGTATGCTGCATAAAAAATACTGCCGTTTTGCATAAGTCTTGCATAAGTCATAAGTTTGTCCTCCTATTTTTAACGGGCGAGCCATCCGCCGTCAACCGCAAGGGTAAAGCCGTTTACATAGTCTGACGCGCTGCTTGCAAGGAATACGCAGGCACCGGCTAAATCTTCGGGCAGACCCCAGCGGCCTGCGGGAATGCGCGCCAGAATTTCCGCGCTGCGCTTCTCGTCTTTGCGCAGAGCTTCGGTATTGTTCGTTATCATATAGCCGGGAGCGATTGCGTTCACATTTATATTGTACTTAGCGAGTTCATTCGCCATCGCCATAGTCAGACCCTTAACGCCGCTTTTGCTTGCCGTATAGCTTGGAACACGAATTCCGCCCTGGAAAGAGAGCATGCTGGCGATATTGATAATCTTGCCCCCTGTGCCCTGCTTAATAAATTGCCTTGCTGCCAATTGGCTGAGTTTAAAGAGCATTTTGAGGTTGAGATTTATAACATCGTCCCAGTCCTGCTCCGTGAAATCAACAAAATCCGCTCTGCGGATAATGCCCGCGTTGTTTACCAAAATATCTATTTTACCGAATTGTTTTAAGGTTTCATCTATGACATATTCTGCGTTATTCATATCGGACAAATCCGCGCGCAGTTCAAAAAAGCGGCCCTTTTCAATCTGCGCCGCCGTTTCTTCGCAGCTTCTTCTCGCGACGCCGACAACGGTTGCTCCAGCCTCCGCAAGGGCTATGCAGATGCCTTGTCCCAAGCCTGTGTTGGCTCCTGTAACAACAGCGATTTTTCCGTCCAACTTAAACTTATCTAAAATCATGATTTACCTCCCTTTATGAAAAAATCCGCAAAGCCCCGCAAAAGGGCTGCGCGGATTTTAATTTTACAGCAAGTCGTCCGTTGCGATGCCTTGCATATCATCAAAGTCTTGATTTTCGCCGCACATACCCCAGATAAAGGAATAGTTCTTTGTGCCGACTCCGCTGTGAATTGACCAGCTGGGCGAAATCACTGCCTGCCTGTCTCTGACGGTTATATGACGGGTTTCATCTCCGGGGCCCATCATATGAAATACCGTATGGTTTTTGGGCACATCAAAATAGAGATAAACCTCCATTCTGCGCTCATGGGTATGTGTGGGCATGGTGTTCCAAACACTGCCTTCAGCCAGAATCGTAAGACCCATAACAAGCTGACAGCTCTCCACATTGCCGGGCAGAATGTATTTGTATATGATGCGCTCGTTGCAGTCGGTTGATGAGCCTAAAGCCGCCTGAACAGCCTTTTCCTTAGGAATATGTACCGTGGGATATTCTTTGTGAGCGGGGGTGGAATTGAAATAGAACACTGCGGGTTTTTCGGCAGAATCGGAAATAAACTTTATTTCCTTAGTTCCGCGTCCCAGATAAAGGCAGTCATATTTTTTCATCGGGTAAGATATGCCGTCGGCTACAACCGAACCGTCGCCAGCTATGTTGATGATGCCCATTTCCCTTCTTTCAAGGAAGTACTTTGCGGCAAGTTCGTCCGAGGCTTCCAGTACAAGTTCCTTTGCCTTAGGCACTGCTCCGCCCGCGATAATTCGGTCATAATGGGAATAGCAAAGTTTAATTTTGTCATCTTGGAATAAGTCGTCAATCAGGAAATTTTTGCGCAGCGCGGCAGTGTCCATGCTCTTAAATTCGTTTTTTGAAACGCTGTAGCGTATATCCATTTTCAAACTCTCCTTTTTTATGCACCGGCAGGCAAACCTTTTCTTACTAATAAGCATTACAAAATTTTACCAAAACTCAACTTTAATTATATCAATATTTCAAAGGCTGTCAATTGCAAAGGAAAAGGCTGCTGGAGTATTTTTCTAAATTCCAAAAAACATTTGACAATCTTTCATAGAATAACTTACAATTAAATTGCATTTTTTATAAAAATATACAATTCAGCCACTTTCCTCAGACAATGAGAAAACATAAAAAGCAAAATTCCTAAAGTTTATATAAAGGAGTGATTTTTATTAATAAGACATCAAAATCGAAAATCGCCGCAACAATTCTGGCAGCCGCTGTTGGGGCGTATTTTGCCATAGACATATTTAATAATTTATCAATCCGCCCATTGCCGCATCATCCCAAAAGCAATGAAGGGTCGGAGCTAATACACGAATTGCTCCTTTATCTTGAAAATCCCGCCCTGCAAAAAGAGCGCGGTTTTGAGCTAAACAATGAAAATATAATCGCGGCTCTTAAACCCGCAAAAAAATACATAGACGGACGCTATGACTGCCAGGATTTTATAATGCAAAGCCTTTTGCGTATCCAGTACTCCCATATTGACACCATTCGCTTAATCTCCCCCGAAGGAGCGCAAATGATTGAGGACATTTTCCTCAACGCTAAATATTGGATGACCGAACCGGGGGAAGACTCCATGTGCTACTGGTCCGAAAACCATCAGATTCTTTACGGCGTTGCCGAATATCTGGCAGGTCAAATGTGGAAAGACAGGATATTCACAAACGACGGCGCTGACGGCAAGGAGCATATGGAGCGCGGACGCAGAAGAATAAATTACTGGATGGAGCAGCGTTTTCTTTACGGTTTCTCCGAATACAACTCCACAAACTACTATCTTTTTGATGTGGGTCCCGCCGCAAACTTTATTGAGTTCGCCGCTCCCGAAGACGCGGACATGGTCGAGCGCATGAAAATGTGCCTGGATTTGCTTCTTTTTGATGTTGCCTCCAATATGCACAAGTTTACATTTACGGCTCCCACAGGCCGCGCTTATGCCAACAATATGGTAGGCATAACGGGAGACTCGGTGAGCAGGCTCATTGATTTCCTATGGCAAAGAAACGATAACTACAAAACCGACGCCCATAAAATGCTCCTTAATTTCTATTCCATGTATTTCGCAAAGCACCCCGACGGAACGCCGAAAAAGCTTTATGAGTTCCCCAGAGTACTTTATGAAATCGGTCTTGATGAAGAAGAAAGAGTTATAAAATCCTCTCACTCTATGGACACATGGGAACTTGAAGAAAAGGGATATGTGGGTCACAGCGACAAACAGATAATGCGCCAGCTCAGCATGGAGGCGTTCACAAATCCTGAGGTCATATACAATACCGTAAGCTACTTTGATAAACATAATTTGTTCTCCAACAGCTTTGTAAACTATTTCAAAGCCATTAATCTGAAACTTCTCCGTCACCCTGACAGACTTCGTTTTATCAGCGAAAAGCTGAATCCCATGCCCAACGGCATCGCTCTGCAAAGGGCAAACTTATACTGCTATCAGACCAAGCACTATCAGTTAATGAATGTGCAGAGATATCACCCCGGCATATACGGCGCCACACAAATGCTGCAGGTTTTGAACTTTGGCGGAAAATCGGTAGTATTCACAACCCACCCCGCCAAAAACGAAGACAAAAAAAGCGCCTCGGCTTATCCGGGCTACTGGGCGGGCTTTGGACGCTCCCCGCATGCGGTGCAGAATAAAAATGTGCTGCTTATGCTTTACAAGATTCCAAAGACACCGGGCTTTTTGGAGCTTTATTCAGTTCCTCAGTTCAGTCATACATACCTGCCCGAAGCGTTTCTTGACGAAGTTGAAATAAACGGCAGATACGCCTTTGTGCGCCATGGCAAAGCGTTCCTTGCCATCATTGGCAAGAATGAGCTTCACTATAAGCCCTTCAGTATGTACAGCGCAAAGGCTTTGAAAAACGGACTTAAAGACTATCCCGATAAGCGTTTTGATTTAATACAAGAAGGCAATTATCATTACTGGATTTATGAGCTTTCCGATGAAGATAAGGAAAGCTTTGAAGAATTCAAAAGTCGAATCATGGAAAACAGCATTGAATACGACGGCAGCAGCAAACTCGTTTACAAAAGCCAAAACCATGAATATAAAACCGTCTACGGCGGCGCGTTTTTCGTGGATGGGGAAGAACAGCCTCTTGAATATGAGCGTTTTGAAAGCGATTACTGCCACGCAAAGCGTGAAGCCGATGAATTCTTCTTCTCATTCAAGGGTCATTACTTGCGTCTGAACTTCGATAAAGCTATTCGGGAATATGGCGAGGCAAGCGGAGGTAGTGAAAAATGAACTCATACATAAACAAGGTATTTGAATTGGCAGACGCCTCTGTTAAACGCTTTCCGCCCCATAAACTGAATTGGTCATGGGGTCAGGCACTCTATCTTTATGCCCTTTCCAAAATTGACACCGAATTTAATCAGGAACGCTACACCGCATACATAAAAAAGTACTATGACCACCACATAAAAAAGGGATACAGGGTCAACACTTCGGACACTTCCGCTCCGGCTCTCGCCGCCTATTACCTTGCTCAAAAAGAGGGTGGCGAACCTTACAGGGCTGTTGTTGAGAGGGTGCGCAAATATTTTGATGAGGTTCCGAAGGTGGTTGAAGATATGCCCAACCACTTAGGAAACGGCCCCGAAAGTCTTATTTACCCGAAAAGCATCTGGGTAGACAGCATCATGATGTACGGGGTCTTTACGAACTGGTATGCCTATACGGAGGGCGACGAAAAACTTAGGGAGTTTGCCTCCCGCCAGCCTCGAATGTTCAGCAAGTATCTCTTTGACGAGGAAGATAACCTCTTTTATCACAGCTATTGGACGAATTTTAAGACCCACTATCCGCGGCAAAAAATCTTTTGGGGACGCGGCAACGGCTGGGTTATGGCTGCGATTCCCCTCTTTATGGATTATTTGCCAGAGGGAGAAGAAAAGGAATATACAAAGGAGCTTTTCAAGCGCCTTGCCGCGTCTTTGCTTAAATATCAGAAAGAAAACGGTTATTTCGCGACTGTTATTAACCGTCCCGACGAAACATATGAAGAAAGCTCAGCCACCATGCTCATAGCGAGCGGCTGGTTTTACGGCTGGCGCACAGGTCTTTTGGGCGATGAATACTACCATGCCGCAAAAAAGGCTTTCCATGCGGTTGTGGAGGATTTTGAATATCGTGACGGTCTTTTAAGCATGCCGAAAATCAGCGCACCGACAAGCGCGATTCAGGGTATTCCTTATCTTGTATACCGCATTACTCCCAGAGGAAACGACTGGCACTACGGACTTGCGGCAAGCTTTTTCGCTGCCTTGGAATACAAAAGATGCCTTGAAAAAGAACAGGCAGCTCTTAAGTAAATCTAAACTAAATTGTGTTTGAAAGGAGCGGGGCGGCATAAGCCGCAAATGCGATGAAGATTGGTCTGCAAACCTTTACATGTCGTTCCGTTATGAAAAACGAGAAGGAAATAGATAAAACCTTCTCTTTAATCTCAGGCTTCGGTGTAAAACATATTGAGCTTGCCGTGGATTATTTAAAAATGCCGTTTACCGCAAAGACGGCAGAGCTTATTGCAAATGCGGCAAAAGCTCACGGTATAGAAACGGTTTCCTGTCAGATTCGTTACAATACCGCCGCGAAAGACACGGGCTTAACCGCTGAATTCATGCATATTCTCGGCGCGAGATTTATATCAAACAGCGTGATTGACCTCTCCGCGCTGAGAAAGGGCAAGGAGGGCGTTCTGCGCTATTGTGAACAGCTGAACAGCCTATATGAAAAACTAAAGCGGCAGGATATACTTCTTTCTCACCACAACCATCATTACGAATTTCTAAAGTTTGACGGAAAGACCGTACTGGAGCTTATGCGGGAAAACTTTTCGGGTCTTTTTACTGTCGACACATATTGGTGCCAAAAGGGCGGCGGCAATATTCTCACTTTGCTTCAGGATTTCCGGGGCCGTGTGCCTATTCTTCATCTGCGTGACTATAAACTCAAGCCCATGGGACTTATTTTCGGCGGCGGCACAGACTGTGAGGCAGGCAAAGGCAATCTCCCCTTTAGGCAAATATTGCAGCAGGCAAAGTCGGCAGGTGTGGAGCTTGGCGTGATTGAACAAAGCACGAAAACGCCCATTGAAAGCATAAGGTCAAGCGCGGAACATCTTTTTTCCTTGCTGAATGAATGAGGCGGAGCTTAACACTGAGTTTTGGGGGTAGGACATGGATATCCAAACGCTGGCAAAAGACACCTACACACGGCGCTATGTAAACAGAAAAGAAACAATAGCCTATGTGCTTTTTGACTCATCAAAAAGCTTTAACATCGATGAATACCAAACCCGCTTTATTATTGATGTTCTGAAAATTGATTTGTATTGGAACACAATAATCAATTTTATAAACGGCATTTGGGATGTAATTAACGACTCCATACTTGGCTCGTTAATCGATAAAACAAAAACCCGCTGGGGCAAGTTCCGCCCCTACCTTCTGGCGTATGCTTTGCCGGGAACCGCCCTTACCTGTCTTTACTGGCTTTCTCCCCTGTTCTTCGACAAAAACCCCTTAGATATGAGAAAAATTGCTTTCTGGCTCATTCTCGCAATGGCAAGGGAAGCAGTTGGAACCTTGCGAGAAATCTCGGAAACGGGTCTTTTGGCAAATATAACCCCAAACCCTGAAGACAGAGTGCGCCTTTATACCACTGCCGAGGTCGTCTCCGGACTTTGGGAGTCCTTTCCCCAAATTATCATGGGAGCGTTAATTGACCTTGTAAACCACAAGAAAATCAAAATGACTATGGACAACGCCTTTATCGGCATGGGAACCTTTTGCACTATTTCGGGAGGCATTCTTGCCTTGTTCTTTTCCATCTATTCCACAGAGCGTATCGCCCAATCCCGAGAACGCCACAACTATAAAGAGGGATTCAGAACAATAATAAACAACAAGCCCATGCTAATTATTCTTGTCAGCGATTTGATATCCAAATTCCCTGTCGGCGTTTGGGAACACAACTATTTTATCGATGTGCTGGGCTCCAGCTCTTTGCGCAATGTGATTATAATTCCCGGCGCTCCCCTCTCCATTTTAAGTTATACATATATCAATCAGGTACGCGCACGCTTTTCAACCAAATCGCTTTGGATATTCGGTCAGCATCTTAAAGATGTCATAACATTGGGAATTTTCGTAATAGGCTCAATGCGTGGTATCGGCCCTAAAGGAATATATCAGAACAGACTAATAATGACTGTGCTTTTAATGGTGCGGGATATTTTCTATAAAGGCACATTGTCTATAAATAAAATTCTCCCGAGGGAAATTCTGACCGACGCCTTAGACTACTGCGAATGGAAATTCGGATACAGAACCGAGGGAGTGACCCTTGCCACCAAAAGCATGGCGTATAAATTGTTCCGCAATGTCACAAATTCCTTCAATTCCGCAATTATGAAAAAAGCAGGCTATTCCTTGGACGCAGGCTTTGGAAAGCAGTCCGAAAAAACGAAGTATTTCCTCTTTGCCATGAGCATGCTTATGCCCGCCGCAACTGGTCTGCTGGGCATTATTCCAAAACTTTTCTATGACCTCTCCGGCGACAAGCGCAGAAGAATGTATGAAGAACTCGCAAAAATGCGTCTTGAAAAAATGAACGCCTATGAGCGGGAAAACAAAGAGCAAGTTTTGACAGAAGTATAACCCCCTAAAAGTGAGCCAAATTATTAATCTTCTACGGAAATATTTATTGCCCATGATATTTCAAAACGCTGTATGCAAACAAATTCGAGAACAAAGATTAAAAAATATACGGAGGCTATTAGCCTCCGTTTTTTATTTGTCTTTTTTCTCGCCGTAGCGTTTTTTTACGCACTCGGTGAGGAGATATTCAATCTGACCGTTGAGGGAGCGGAATTCATCCTCTGCCCATGCGGCTAATTTGTCATAAAGCTCAGGCGACAGGCGAAGGGGGATTTGCTTTTTATTGCTGCTCATAACCTTTAGTAAATCGAACCGCTGTTGACTATGGGCTGGGCTTCCTTATTTCCGCAAAGGACAACCAGGAGGTTGGAAACCATGGCGGCCTTCCTTTCTGCGTCAAGCTCTACGATGTTCTGCTCGCTGAGCTTCTGCAGAGCCATCTCAACCATGCCAACCGCACCCTCAACAATGAGCTTTCTGGCATCGATAATGGCGCTTGCCTGCTGCCTCTGGAGCATGGCGGCGGCGATTTCGGGAGCGTAGGCAAGGTGGGTAATGCGAGCTTCCACAATTTCAAGACCCGCGATTTCCACCTTTGACTGCAGTTCTTCGCGGAGCTTCACAGCGACCTCCTGACTGCTGCCCCTTAATGACATTTCGTCGGCTTCCTCTCCGTCCTGCCATACATCATAGGGGAAGAGCCTTACGATATTTCTCAGCGAGCTGTCCGCCTGCGTGGAAAGGTAAGTAAAGTAATTATCCACATTAAATACGGCTTTTGCCGCATTGACAACACGCCAAACTATAACGACGCCGATTTCTATTGGGTTGCCCAGCTTGTCGTTGATTTTCTGCTTGTTGTTGTCCAGAGTCATTATTTTAAGCGATATTGCCTTGCCGCTTGCAGAATCGATAAGGTCCATTTTTTCGCCTCTTTGAGCGGGTTTGGGCTGGAGATCCACCGTTCCCGCGGTGTTAACGGCTATCGGCGTACGCTTTATGGGGTTCACCGCAGTGACAAAGGGGTTTACAAAGAAGAATCCCGGACCCTCCAAGGTGCCGAAGTATTTGCCGAAAAGGGTCAGAACCAAAGCCTCGTTGGGCTTTAAAGTTTTAAGACCTGCGAACATAATTGTAGAAGCCACAAAACCGATAATCGAAATGACAATCAGCGCGCCGCCGAAATTCTCACTGGGTCCACTGTAAGGCATTATTATGCTGCCATATCGCGCTGCTCTGCTGGCGATGACTATGCCCGCAATTCCAAGGGCGGTAAAGGCTAAAAGGGCAAGCAAAATCAGGAACAAAGCGGCAAGTCCGTTCTTGCCTTTAATTATCTTCTGCTCTGTAAAAAGCTCTGTGTTCTTCATATTAGCCTCCGATATGTAATTGATATCAACATGATATCATATTTGCATCAGGTGGTCAATATTTCCACGAAAAATGTTGAAAATTATTTATGCCCGTTTTAAAAGGGCAATTAGAGATTGACATTTATAGGCTAAACCGTAAACTGTAATTAACAAAAGTTTTGGAGGCTAATATGGCGAATTTTAAGCTTTGGGCTTTAGATACAGGGAAAATGAGTTTTGACGGGCGCTTTTTTGAGGCTTTAAAGTTTATTGAGGATTTTCAGCTCCTTGACGAGAAGCTTTGGACTGTTTTTGTAAAGCTGTTTGAGACAAATCCCGACGACAAAGACCTCGGCTGGAGAAGCGAATTCTGGGGCAAGATGATGCGCGGCGCGGCGCTGGTTTACAGATACACGAAAAATGAAAGGCTCTTTGAAATTATGGAAAAGAGCGTAAGAAATCTGCTGACTACCGCCGACTCCCTTGGCAGAATCACAACTTACAGCATTGAAAAGGAGTTCAGGCAGTGGGACATTTGGGGCAGAAAATATGTGCTGTTGGGTCTTGAGTACTTCCTTGAAATCTGCGCCGATGAAAAGCTGAAAGATGGAATTATAAGCTCCATGAGAAGGCAGGCGGACTATATAATCTCCAAAGTCGGAAATTCTGAAGGTAAAATTCCGATTACCCATACCTCCGAGTTTTGGGAAGGTCTTAATTCCAGTTCGCTGCTGGAGCCTATTGTTAGGCTTTACAGAATCACAGGGGACGAAAAATACCTTGACTTTGCCCATGAGATAGTCCGGTGCGGCGGCACTAAGAATTTTGATATTTTTAAAGCCGCCTTGGAAGGTAAGCTTTATCCGTATCAGTATCCCGTCACAAAGGCATATGAGATGATGTCCTGCTTTGAGGGCATTTTGCAGCTTTATATGGTAAGCGACAACCCCGATTATCTTAAAATGGCGGAGAACTTCGCAAGACTTGTTATCGACTCCGACATTACGATAATAGGAAACGCCGGCTGCACCCATGAGCTGTTTGACAACTCAAGGGCAAGGCAGTTCGACCCCGCTTTTACGGGCATAATGCAGGAAACCTGTGTCGCGGTTACCTGGATGAAGTTCTTCTTTCAGCTTTTGTCGCTGACGGGCAAGGCGCTGTACGCTGACGAGATTGAAAAGACTGCTCTTAACAGCCTTCTTGGCAGCGTGAACTTTGAAAAGAATAAGATGGATGGAGTAACCCTCCCCGTTGACAGCTACTCTCCCCTTCTCTTTGCCCGCAGAGGTCAGGCGGTAGGCGGAAAGAAGGATCTTAAGGATATAAACTACTACGGCTGCTGCGCCGCGATCAACGCCGCGGGCTTTGGCATAGGCGCGCTGTTCTCCGTAATGAGTTCATATAGCGGCATAGCCATAAATATGTATCACAGCGGCGTGGCTGAGTTTGAGACACCCGACGGCAAAAATGTTATTTTGAGAATTGAGGGCAATTACCCGACACAGGGAGATATAAAGATTTATATTGAGCCCGAGACCCAGAGCAAATTCGCCGTAAGTCTTAGAATTCCCGAGTGGAGCGACATGACATCGCTTAAGGTTTGCGGCGAGGAAGCAAGAGCGGAGAAAGGCTCATACGCCGTTATCGATAGGCTTTGGAAAAAGGGAGATATTATTGAGCTGAGGCTCAACATGGATATAAAGGTCATAGAAGCTGAGGATATAGAACCGAACGCTCCCGAAGCGGCGTTAAAGCATTTTGCTCTGAAAAAGGGGCCGATTGTGCTGGCAAGGGATTCTGCTCTTGAGGGAGAGGATATAAGAATTCCCGTAAAAAGCGAGAACGGCAAAGTGAAAATCAAAGAAATAAAGCCGACGAAAACCGCCGACTTTAAGACACAGGCTGAATATGAGATTGTATTCTCAAAGGGCGACCGCATAAGGGTCATTGATTACGCTTCCGCGGGCGGAGTCTGGTCTGAGGACAGGATAATCTCCGCTTGGCTTAACAAGGAATAATTACAGCTTATTCTTAATTATCATATCAGCAATATATTTAAACACAGGGGTGCAGTCCTTAGTTGAGGCGCTGCCCCTTTCTTTCATTATGACTATTACATACTCTGGCTCCTCCGCGGGGAAAAAGCCAGCGAACCATGTGACTAAAAGCTCCTTGCCGTTTTCGTACTGACCCGTCTGGGCAGTGGCGGTTTTGCCCGCCGCGGTGGCAAAGTCGGGCTTTGCGGCGGCGCCGTTGCCGTTGTCGACGGTTTCCTTGAGCAGAGATATAAGCTTTTTGGCGGTGCTTGCCTTCATAATCCTGTCGGGGGCGGGAGGCATATAGTAGGCGTACTCCTGACCGTTGTCGTCAAGCATGGACATGAGCACATAGGGCTCCCTGTAATAGCCGCCGTTGGCGATTGCGGCATACATGGCGGCAATCTGAAGGGGCGTGGCAAGCAGCTTGCCCTGACCGAAGCTGAAGTTTGCGAGCGCCGCGGGGCTGAGAAGTTCAGCCTCATCGGGCATACTGCCCGCGGCGGATAAAAGACCGTCGGAAAGCTCAATTTCCCTGCCGAATCCGAAGGCGTTTGCCATTGCGTATACTTTCTCCGCTCCCACCTGTTTTGAAAGCTCAATAAAGTAGGTGTTGCAGGAGTTTGCAATGGCGCCCGCCATGTCAAGCACACCGTGACCGCTGCGGTTGTGGCATCTGAATCGGTTGCTGCCTATTTGCACATAGCCCACACAATCATGCTCAAAACTCTCGCTGATGCCGTTTTCAATAGCGGCGGCGGCAACCACGGGCTTAAAAATTGAACCTACAGAATAAGCCATAAGCGCCCTGTTTAAAAACGGGGCGTTTTCAGCTTTTAAGGACACGGAGGGGTTGCTTGGGTCAAATACGGGGCGGCTGGCAAGGGCAAGGATTTCGCTGGTTTCCGCCTTTAAAACCACTGCCGCTCCCATTTCAATGTCATATATGTCAAGGGCGTTTTCCACAATACCCTGAAGGCGTTTGTCCAGAGTGAGCATCAGTCCCGCGGGGGAATTGTAGTTTTCGTCGTTGATTGTGATTCCCTCGCCTATAAGGGCTTTGCCTGTACCGTCAACGCCGAAGCTGACGGAAATCCTGCCCGAATGGGAGGATAGAAGCTGGTCAAAGCTCTTTTCAAGGCCGCTGACGCCCTTTTTCTCCTCGGGGCTTATATAGCCAATAAGATGAGCCGCGGGCTGGTTTTCCTCATAGCGTTTAAAGGTGGTGATGTACTTAATCTCGGGCGTGTTGCCGCTGATTCCGCCCACGGGGTAAACGGCGGGCAGCCCCCTTTCAAGGTTCTTTCTGATAAGGCTTTTGTCAACGCTTGTAAGGAGGTTATCTATCTGGCTCATTACATTAGCGGAGGGGATAACGGCGGCGTAAATCTGCTTTTTGGTGTTGACTAAAAGCTCGCCGTTGCGGTCGTAAATGGCTCCCCTGCTTTCCGCGATGCTTATTGTCCTTTTGTTGGACTGGGCGGAAACCGAGGCGCTGAAGGGCCCTATGTTGATTTGAAGAATCCTCATGCAAAGGCTGCAGAGCATAAGGGAAAAGATTGCGAACAAGACAACAAGCCTTTTAGCCACGGCGCATCCCCCACAAAGAAAAATACCGACAAAGCAAACGCTTCATCGGTATTTATTATTGACATTTAAAGATTTTCTATACTTTGATGAAATTATCTGAGAACGGCGCCCAGCTCACTCAGGGCGTTGAGTGCCTTCTTGACTGCCGAGTCTGCCTCCTCATCCGTCAGTGTCCTGTCGGCTGCTCTGAGAGTAAGGCTAAAAGCGACGCTCTTTTTGTCCTTTTCTATCTGCTCGCCCTGATAGACATCGAAGAGCTTTACGCTTTCAAGGTTCTTGCCCACTGCGTTCTCGATTGCTCTCTGCAGACTCAGAACGGGTGTTGCCTTGTCGCAGACGACAGCGATATCCCTCTTTAATGACGGGAACTTGGGCAGCGGCTTGTAGGTGCGCTCGGTGTTTCTCAGCTCGTAAACAGTGTTAAGGTCAACCTCAGCAGCGTAAACCCTTGTGCCGATTTCGTAGTTTGCCAGCACCTTCGGGTGGATTTCGCCCAGAATGCATACTGCTTTGCCGTCAACCACAATCTCGGCTGTTCTGCCGGGGTGATATGAGGGGTTATCCTTTACGGGGCGGACATCGTATCTGCTTACGCCTATTTTCTCAAGGTACTCCTCGATTATGCCCTTGAGCTCATAGTAGCCGATATTGGCGCCGTAAAGACCTATCATGAGCTTAGGAATTTCGGTCGCAAGCCGGTCGTCGCTTTCCCACGGCTCGTACTCGGTGGCGATTTCGTAAACCGCCGCCTCCTCGTTGCGGTTGTTGTAGTTGTGAGAGAGAACGGTGAGGAGGCTGGGCAGAGCCGTAGTCCTCATAACGCTGGTGTCCTCGCCCAAAGGATTGAGAATTCTTATGCTCTTTCTCTTTTTGCTGTCCTCGGGCAGGCATATCTTATCATATGCCTTGGGTGAGATGAAGGAGTAGGTTATTATTTCGGTAAGACCGGACGACAGCATGAGATTGTTGGTATCTTTTAAGAACTGCTGATAATCGGTAAGATAGCCGACGGCGACTCCCTTTAAGGGCTCGTCGGGGATATTCTCATAGCCGTAGAGCCTTGCTATTTCCTCGGCAATATCCGCCTGCTGCTGCAGGTCGCCTCTGAAGGTGGGGATGATTATTTCATCGCCCTCAACTTTAATATCAAGGCTTTCAAGGTATTTTATCTGCTGCTCCCTTGAGACATTAATGCCGATAAACTCGTTCATATAGTCGGGGCGGAACGGGAGTCTGACGCTCTCCTTTACCTTGGGATAAGCGTCAACCACGCCGCTTACAACCTCGCCCGCGCCGAGCTGCTCTACCAGGTCAAGGGCTCTGAGCAGGGACATAAGGCAGCCGTTGGGGTCGAGCTCCTTTTCGAATCTTGCGGAGGCCTCTGTGCGGAGTCCCAGCTTTTTGGCGGTTCTTCTCACACTCGTGCCGTTAAAGCAGGCGGACTCAAAGACAATTGTCGTTGTGTCATCCATAATGCCGCTGTACTCACCGCCCATTACGCCAGCTACAGCGACGGGCTTATTGGCGTCTGCGATGACCAGCATCTCAGGGCTAAGCTCTCTCTCAACGCCGTCAAGGGTTGTGATTTTCTCGCCCTCTTTAGCCGTTCTGACAATAACCTCTGCGCCGTCAAGGTATCTTAAGTCAAAGGCGTGCATGGGCTGACCGAACTCGAGCATTACATAGTTAGTAATGTCAACGATATTGTTAATGGGACGGACGCCCGATGCCCTGAGCCTTTCTCTCATCCAGCGGGGGGAGGGCTCTATTTTTACATTCTTAACGACAGCGCCCGCATAGCGGTAGCACTTGTCCGGAGCGTCGATTCTGACTTTCAGGAGATTTGAGGCTTCACCCTCTCCGCCCTTGTTCTTAATCTCGGGCATATTATAGGGCACGCCGAAGGTCGCCGATGCCTCTCTTGCAAGTCCGATTACGCTCAGGCAGTCGGGGCGGTTGGAAGTAATCTCGAACTCCACAACAGTATCGTCAAGTCCGATTGCCTCTTTAATATCCTTGCCGAGAGTCTTGTCGCAGTCGTCGCCGAGGACGAAAATGCCGTCCTCCACAGCATAGGGGAAGTCGTTTATGCTAAGGCCCAGCTCTTCAAGTGAGCAGAGCATACCCTCGCTGAGTACTCCCCTGAGCTTGCCCTTCTTTATCTTCTTGCCGCCGCTGACGACTGAATTGTCAAGGGCAACGGGAACATAGTCGCCCACTTTAAGGTTCTGAGCGCCAGTTACAATTTGCAGGAGCTCAGGCTGACCCGCGTCAACCTTGCAGACCCAAAGATGGTCGGAGTCCTCGTGTTTTTTCAGCTCCAAAATCTTGCCGACGACGATGTTTGATAACTCCTCGCCTTCTTTTTCGTAGCCCTCAACCTTTGAGCCGCTCATGGTCATGCCGAGGGCGAACTCTCTGTCGGTAACATTTAAGGATATATAATCATTAAGCCATTTTTTTGATAATTTCATTCAGTCCACCCCCTAAAACTGCTTTAAGAATCTAAGGTCGTTTTCGTAGAAAAGACGGATGTCATCAATGTTAAAGCGGAACATGACAAGGCGCTCAAGACCCATACCGAACGCGTAGCCGCTGTACTCCTCCGGGTCGATGCCTCCCCTTCTGAGCACATTCGGGTGAACCATGCCCGCGCCAAGGATTTCGATAAAACCTTCTCCCTTGCACATGGGGCAGCCCTCGCCGTGGCAGCGGAAGCAGGTTACATCAACCTCGCAGGAGGGCTCTGTGAACTGGAAATGGTGAGGACGAATTCTTATTTTTGTGTCCTCGCCGTAGAGCCTCTTCGCAAAGTCAGCGAGATTGCCCTTTAAGGTTGCCATGGTGATGCCCTTGTCAACCACAAGTCCCTCTATCTGATGGAAAAGGGGCGAGTGTGTGGCATCCACAGAGTCGGAGCGGTAAACCCTGCCGGGGGCAATAACCCTGATTGGCGGCTTTTGCTGCTCCATAACCCTTATCTGAACGGGAGAGGTCTGGGAGCGCAGAAGTTTGTTCTCGGAGAGATAAAATGTGTCCTGAGTGTCCCTTGCGGGGTGGTCCTGCGGAATGTTGAGGGCCTCAAAGTTGTACTCGTCCCACTCTATTTCGGGACCTGTTGCGATCTTAAAGCCCATGCCGAGGAATATATCCTTTACCTCGTCAAGTACGATTGACAAGGGATGCTTGTGTCCTATTCTGCGGCGGTTGCCGGGCATTGTGATGTCAATGCTTTCTTCAACGAGCTTTTTCTCAATCTCCGCCTCTTTAAGCTCCTTTTTTCTGCTTTCTATTTTTTCTTCCAGCTCCGCTCTGACAGCGTTCGCAAGCTGGCCCATAATCGGTCTTTCCTCAGCCGACAAGGAGCCCATCATTTTGAGAACAGCTGTCAGCTCGCCCTTTTTGCCGAGGAATTTAACTCTCAGAGCCTCAATTTCCTGAAGGCTTTGGGCTAAGCTTAAAGCTTCGATAGCTTCGAGCCTCAGTGCTTCTATCTTTTCTTTCAAGACTTACACCCCATTACTTTTTATTTTAATAAGAAATTCCGTACATCAAAAAACCCTCGCCCCAAAAAGGGACGAGGGAAAACCCACGCGGTACCACCCGGATTCCCGACACCATAGCGCAGTATCGGGCACTCTGAGCCCTTAACGCGGGCAATCGTCACGACCTATATGAATGCGGATTGCCGCAAGCCTTCAGCCGTGCCGCTCCGAAGTGAACTTCAGCGCCCAAGCAAAAAGCGGTTCTCAGCCTACCCGCTCTCTCTGTGTTTGCTTTGAAACGCCTACTCTCTTCATCACAGCGTTTTCGTTTTAAGTTTTCTGTTAGGTTATAATATCATAACCGAAAGATAAAATCAACAGCCTATTAGAAGGGCGGATGCCCCTCCTGCCTTCTGTAAGCTTCCATGATGTCCTTAAAGACCTCGCCGCTGCTGGGAGGAGTCCATGTGATGGCGTTCGCTCCCGCTCTGATGGTCTCAAGGATTGTCTCGTCGGTGGGACCTCCCGTAGCGATAATCGGCACCTTGGGGAACTGCTCCCTGATTTTTCTTACAAGCTCGGGAGTCTTGGCGGCAGCGGATACATTAAGTATCTGCGCGCCCGCCTCAAGCCTTGCGGCTATGTCCTCTTTTTCGGAAGCGATGGTGACGACAATCGGAATATCAAGGTCCTCTTTAAGCTGCTTTACGGTGCTGTTGGAGGTGGGGGCGTTGACTACAACGCCGATAGCTCCTTGGAACTCAGCGTGAAGTCCCAGGTCAAGAACTCTGATTCCCTGGGTGAGACCTCCGCCTATACCCACAAATACGGGCACATCGGCGGCCATGATAACCGCCTGAGTGATGACAGGCTGAGGAGTAAAAGGATAGACGGCTATTACCGCGTCCGCGTTGCAGTTTCTGATTATGCTGACATCGGTGGAGAAAACCAGCGATTTTATTCTTTTGCCAAAAATCCTTATGCCCGATGCCTCGGAGATTACTTTCGGCACGGTGAGCATAAACTTTCTTAAATATCCGTGGATTTCGGGAACAAATTTCTCTTCCATTTTATCTCCTTTATTTTTGTTTTTTATGTTATAATATACCATAAGCGTTAATAAAAAGTGTCGATTTGTTAAAATATTATATAACAAATTCCGAAAGGATGGAAGTTATGAAGTATAAAGAGATAGATCCGAGAGAGCTGCAAGAAAACCCCATAAAGATGATTGCCGACGACTGGGCTTTGCTGGCCACAGGCAATGAGGAAAACCGCAACGCTATGACAATTAGCTGGGGAACAATCGGTGAGCTTTGGAGCAAGGAAGTCGCGATTGTATTTGTGCGTCCCACAAGGCATACCTTCGGTCTTATGGAAAGCTCTGATTATTTCTCATTAAACTTTATGGGCGATGAGCACAAAAGCGCACATAGGGTTTTCGGCAGCAAAAGCGGCAGGGATATGGACAAATTCGAGGCTACCGGCTTAAAGCCTGCTTATCATAATGGACACATTTATGTGGATGAGGCCGAAACGGTCATTATCTGCAAGAAGGTGGCGTTCCAGGATATTAACCCTGCGGGCTTTATTGATAAAGGCATTGAGGATTTGTATCCTATAAAGGATTATCACAGAATGTATGTGGGAGAAATCGTTTCGGTGCTTAAAAAGGCATAAATAGCATTTTTTAGTATAGGAGTTTTCGATAAAATTATAAAAAATTTTATTTTAGGTATTGATTTTTAAAAAGGGCTATGCTATAATCCTTCTCGTCACTTGGGAAACTAAGTGACACAGTCGGTGTCGATTGCACTGAGGTCCCACCCGTTCCCATCCCGAACACGGTAGTTAAGCTCAGTTGCGCCGAAGATACTTGGCGGGAAGCTGCCTGGGAAAATAGGTGATGCCGACACTTTTAAAGACGGACGCAATAGCGTCTGTTTTTTTTGCTCTAAAAAAAGACTGCGGAACCGAAATTCCGCAGTCTTTATTAATTTAATTGGAATAGTACTCCGCAATCTTTAGCGCAATATTAAATACGGTCATGACACCGAAAAGCAGGATAAAGATGAAGTAGACTGCGCTTAGAGCGAGATATGACACGGAGCCAAGAAGATTCGCAAGGGAAATGCCTATAAGCGAGCCCAGTGAGATTTTGCCCGTCATAAAGGGCTTTGCTGTTGCCTCAAACACGGGATTTAAGCTCAGGCTGCAAACAAGTCCCAAAATTGAGAACATTGTGACGGGCAGCCTCTTTTTTGTAAACACCGCGAAGATGAAAATCAAAAGAGCCAAAATGAGAGCGACCGCAAGGAGAATGATAAAGATAATCAAGTATGTCTTAATTGGGGCAAGTTTCTCATTCTCCCAGATCTTCGCTGAGCCGATGGTCGGGTACTCCGCCTTCAGCTTGTTTACTACATCAATAATTTTCGCGACGCTGAGGTTATTGGGCAGGGGCTCCTTTAATACATTGTTTATCATCTTGGCCAAGTTGCCGCTGAATTTAAGCCTTATAAGAGGCAGAAAGAAGAACACGGGGAAAACCGCCAGCGACAAAACAGCCATTACTGCCTTATAAAAGTACTTCATCTTAATACCCTCTACTGCGCAATTTTATCCCAGGATGAATTCAGTTGAACGGTGCGGTTGATTATGAGATTATCCTCTGTGCTGTCCTTGTCGATGCAGAAATAGCCCTGACGCATGAACTGGAAGCTCTGACCGACCTTCGCGTTCAGAATATCCTTTTCAATCTTGCAGCCCTTTAAGATTATAAGGGAGTCAGGGTTGAGCTTGTCTTCTAAACTCAAACCGTCGGAATCGTCGGCGGGGTTCTCCACTTTAAAGAGCCTGTCGTAGAGTCTAACCTCGGCGTCGACCGCGTCTTTTGCGTTTACCCAGTGGATTGTGCCCCTGACCTTCCTGCCGTCGGGAGCGTTGCCGCCCCTTGTTTCGGGGTCATAGGTGCAGTGAACGCAGGTTACATTGCCGTTTTCGTCGGTCTCGTATGAGGTGCACTTTACGATATATGCGCTCTTGAGCCTTACCTCGTTGCCGGGATAGAGGCGGTAATATTTCTTTACGGGCTCAATCATAAAGTCTGAGCGCTCTATATAAAGCTCCTTGGAGAAGGTGACATTGCGGCTGCCCATTTCCTCATGGTCGGGGTGGTATTCGACAGGCAGTTCTTCCACAAGGTCATCGGGGTAATTATCGATAACGAGCTTAATGGGGTCAAGAACCGCCATGAGCCTGGGAGCGTTGCTGTTGAGTCTGTCACGGACGCAGGACTCAAGAAGACCTATGTCCACGATGCTGTATGCCTTTGAAACGCCCACTTTTTCGATAAAGTCGATTATTGCCTCGGGCGGATAGCCGCGCCTTCTAAGGCCGCAGAGTGTGGGCATCCTCGGGTCGTCCCAGCCGCTGACGATTTTCTTGTTGACCATCTCCAGAAGCTTTCTCTTGCTCATTACGGAGTAGTTGAGATTAAGACGGGCGAACTCAATCTGCTTCGGAGGCTCCTTAAAGCCAATCTTTTCGATGAACCAGTTGTAAAGGGGTCTGTGGTTCTCGAACTCAAGGGAGCAAAGTGAGTAGGTTACGCCCTCTTTGGCGTCGGAGAGAGGATGGGCAAAGTCGTACATGGGATAGATGCACCACTTGTCCCCTGTCTGATGGTGGGGAACATGGGCGATTCTATACATAACGGGGTCCCTCATGTTAAGGTTGGGGGACGCCATGTCGATCTTAGCCCTTAAAACCCTTGATCCGTCGGGGAACTCGCCCTTTGCCATTCTGTAGAAAAGGTCCAGATTCTCCTCAACGCTCCTGTCCCTGTAGGGGCTGTTTTTGCCCGGCTCTGTGAGGGTTCCTCTGTATTCCCTTATCTCATCGGCGGACAGGTCGCATACATAAGCGTCGCCCTGCTTGATGAGCTTTACGGCGCACTCAAAGAGGAAATCGAAATAGTCGGAGGCATAATAGACATTGGCCCATTTAAAGCCTAGCCACTTAATGTCCTCCATTATGGCGTCAACATATTCAACATCCTCTTTTACGGGGTTGGTGTCGTCAAATCTTAAATTGCATATTCCGCCGTACTTTTCGGCAGTCTTAAAGTCAATATATATAGCCTTTGCGTGACCTATATGAAGATAACCGTTGGGTTCAGGGGGGAAACGGGTTTGAACCCTTGAGTTGACTCCGTTTTTAAGGTCCTCGTCAATAATGTCGTGGATAAAATTTGAAGTAATTACTTCATCCATTACTTTTCCTCCAATTTTATATGCTTTCTGAGAATGAATTAAGTCTATTAACCGCTCTTTCCTGACCCAAAAGGGAGAGAATGGAGTGCAGGTCGGGAGTGTTGAGCCTGCCCGTTACGGCAAGGCGAATGACCGATGCCACATCGCCCACATGACCCTTGTAGCCTGCGGGGTCGGCCTTGTAAGCCTTTACATCGGGGCAGAAGCCGAGCTCGGGGCAGATGCCCTTAATCTTATTGAACCATGTGTCCTTGTCGTCGGTCGCATCGAAAACCTTAACATATGCTTTGCAGATGGCTTTTGCGTCCTCGGGTCTGATATTTTCGGGCAGATTGTAGTCGGGTTTAAAGAGGCTGTCGTAGAAATAGGAAATATAATCCTTAACCTCAGACCACATGGCGATATCCTTGCGGGGCTTTTTGCCGCCGCGGTCGATTGAGAAGATGGATGTCAGGTACTTTTCGTCATCCTTTATTATGCTGTAAAGCTCGGGGTCGTATTCCCTGCTCCACTGCAGCACCAGACTTGCCACTTCCTCGGCGGGCATTTTTGAGATGACATTCTTGCTGACATCGTTAAGTTTCAGAAGGTCAAACAATGCGCCGCTCTGGCTCATTTTCTTTATATTAAAGGGGAAGGCGGAAAGGGGCGCGTCGGGATTTGCCCTTCTCCAATCCTCAAAGTTCGAGTTCGCGAGGGTCATAAGGTACTCGAGAACGCTGTCCTTCGGATAGCCGAGCTGGGAGTAATAGCTTACGGCGGCCTCAGGGTCCTTTCTCTTGCTGAGCTTTCTCTTGTTGCCCTCGTCCAGCTTCATAATGGGCGAGATGTGAGCGTACTTGGGGGGCTTAAAGCCCAGAGCCTTGAAGATTTCAAGATGGGCGGGTAGGGAGGCTATCCACTCGTCGCTCCTCACAACAAGGTTTGTCCGCATTAAATGGTCGTCCACCGCATGGGCAAAGGCATAAGGAGGAATGCCGTCGGATTTGATGAGAACCACATCCATATTGTTCTCGGGCATTTCCATTCTGCCTCTCAGCATATCTTCAGTTTTGATATAATTCTCGGGATTGCCTTGTGAGCGAAGTCTCAAAACAAAGGGGCGTCCGCTCTCGATAAGGCTCTTTTGCTCCTCAAAGCTGAGGTTGCGGCACTTTGCCCATTCGCCGTAATAGCCTGTGTTTACGCCTGCCTGAACCTGCTTTTCGCGCATTTCGTTAAGCTCTTCCTCAGTGCAGAAGCAGGGATAGGCAAGGCCCTTTCTGACAAGGTCCTTCGCGAAACAGGCATAGATTTCTTTTCTCAGGCTTTGCTTGTAGGGGCTGTATGCGCCTTTTTCGCTGTCCTCCCCCGTCATGCCCTCCATCGGGACAATGCCGTACTGGGAAAGACCTGAAAGAATCGCGCTGACCCCGTTTTCTACCTCTCTTTTCTTATCGGTGTCCTCAATTCTGAGGAAAAAAACGCCGCCTGAAACCTCCGCCGCCAGCTTGCTTATCATGGCGGTGAAAAGGTTGCCTATATGGATATATCCTGTGGGGCTGGGGGCAAAGCGGGTAACCTTTGCGCCCTCTTTAAGCTGCCTTTCGGGATAAATCTTTTCGTAATCCTCGGGAGTTTTGTCTATATCAGGATACAAAAGCTCTGCTAAAGCGTTGAAATCGGTTTCCGACATAATATCCTCCGAATTTTGTTTGTGTCTTACCCTATTGGATACTTTTTCTTATAAAGACTTTCGATATTATAACATAATCAGACACATCTTGCAAACAGATTAGCTTTTTTATAGGCTTTGCAGTATTTGAAAATATAAACAAATCAAAAGGAAAAGAAATAAAAAAAGCGGTGCTTTTGGCACCGCTTTTATTTTATTGTTTAGGAGTATTTGAACTCTGTGAACTCGTAGGTGTCGACTCTTGTGGCCTTGCCTACATTTCCGCCGCTGCCGTCAGTTATCTTGGTGAGATAAATCTGACCGGTGATTTCAAAGTCGTGGTTGATGGTCATTGTGATGGACTCAAGGAAGCCTGTCTTAATGTCAACAACCGCTACGACCTTGCTGTCATTGTAGTTAAGGGTGTAGTTGAACTTTGTAAGGCTGGACTTGTACCAGAGCCGGTCCTTGAGCAGATCGTCAAAGTTCTTTCTTGAAGCAGCGGGGAGGAGCTTCTGGGTATCGGTTACAAAGCCGTCTCTTGCTGTCTCCTTGCCCATTACTATGGTGATTACATACTTGCCCTTGCCGTCAATTGTGCAGGTTGCGCTCTTAATGTTCTTTGTGCTGATGAGCGTGGGCAGATGCAGATTTGTAAGAGCTGATACGGAGTCAACATCATAAACCTGGTTCTTTGCGTTCTTCGGCTTTGTGGTAACAATCTTGTTCTGCAGGAACATGAGGTTGAGCTCTGTGAAGAAGTTGAGCTTAATATTCTTTAACTCCTGATATGTCTTCTTGGTGTAGCCTGCGCCGCTGTTGAGAGCGAACTTTACAGCCTCGGAATATGCGTTGAGGATTTCAACCTTGCTGGAGGGCTTGCTGAGTAGATCTTCGGGTGTGACCTTGTCAAGCTTTGCAACCATTCTCAGAAGCATACGGGCGTCGTCAGCCTTAACAGCGTTGTCGCCTGTTACATCCGCGACAAGAGCTTTGTCGGTTGTGACCTTGTCGAGCTTTGCGACCATTCTTAAGATAAGGCGGGCGTCTGCAGCTGTGGCATTGCCGTCGCCGTTAACATCGCCGGGACGATTGAGAACGGTGTGGTTAATGCCGTTTGCCTTTGCATAATCTATTGCGTATGTGCCTGCATATGCAAAAATCTCGGCGTAGTGGTTGTTCATCGAATCGGAGAAGGTGAAGAAAGCTGAATCGCCGATTGATGTAACGGAAGCGGGAACCTTAACCGCAAAGGTGTTCTTGCAGCCGTAGAAAGCTCCTGCGCTGACTACTGTGTAAGTATTGGGGATAACGGCAACTTCTTCATTGCCTATGTATTTGATGAATACCTTGCCGATGCCGATATAGTCGCCCGGATACTCCTCGAACCACTTTGTGCCCTTAAATGCGTTCTCGCCTACAACTGTGATGTCGCCGAGAGCGGTTACTTCTGTAAGGGCTGAGCAGTTTTCAAATGCGGAGGCGCCGATAACTGTTGTTCTCTCGGGGAGGATGACGGTCTCAACTGTCTTGTTGCCCTTGAAAGCGCCGTCGCCGATCTTAGCTATGGTAATGGGAACCTTGACATCCTTGTCATTGCCCTTGTATCCGATGAGCATTGCCTGCGGGCTGTTGACATTTATAATTACGAAATCAATATCAAAATTCTTATACCAAGCTGTATCGTTGAATGCCCCCATACCGCACTCTTCGATTATGCCTCTGATTGATACGGTGTTAAGGTTTGTGCAGCCTGCAAAAGCCTCAGCGCCAATCTTCTTGACCGTAGCGGGAATCTCCACTGCCTCAAGGTCCTTATAATCCGCAAAGGTTCTGCTGCCGATTGCGACAACCGTATATCCGTCTATCTCAGATGGGATAACCAATGTCTTATCTGATGTATCCAGATTTGCCTCTATAATCGAAATGCTTTCTCCGTCGATAAACTCATAGAGGAAGGAAGGCTCATTATCCACAGCAAATGCGGGAACCGAAATGCTGAGGAACAGAGCGGCAACGAGAATGAAGGAAAGCGCCTTCAACCCAAATGTTCTTTTTGAATTTTTCATCGGGGAACTCCTCCTAACACAATATATGGGGTTAAGTGCGGCAAATAAATACAGCTGATTTACTATGTTAATGCATAGATGTCTACGATAAGAAGTATAACCTATATAGTATGCCAATGTCAACGAATTTTATGAAAATTGTCTGATATAATCATATAATTTCTGGCAATTTAGGAATTAATTACAAAATGTTTGAGGAATGTTGATAAATTGTTTCCAACTTAAAAACTTTGCATCCACAGAGGAAAAAATTGCGATAGGTTTTCAAAATTTTTCCTCGAAATGACGCCTCATTCGTTTTGAATAAACAGACTTCTTGCCTGGGGGATTAAGTCGTCTCCCCAAAGTCTTAAGTGAGAAATGTCGTTTGCCGCCTCGAGAAGGATTTTGCCGTCGGTATAATACATAATTCTGTTGAAAGATGAGTTTTCGCAGCCGAATCTGAAGCGGCTGGTTTCGGGGCTTATACCAAGCGCGGCGTACATAAAGCTGGTAAGGTATGTGCCGTGGGTGGCTATGAAAACCTTTTGACCGTATGTGTATTTGCTCCTTATAAAGTCAATGGCGCATTTGGCGCGGTGGACGCTGACCCTCATGTCGTCGCCCTCTCCCTTTCTGGGAACGGGGTGCTCCGGGCTTTGCTCATGCACGAAATTCGCCTTCGGGAACTGCTCTTTCAAAAAGTCCAGACCTCTGCCCAAATAGCCTTCAAGCACATTGACTTCTATAAGCTCGTCAAGCAAATAGATGGTGTCAATATCGCTCTTCTCCTGCTGGGAGAGCAGCACCTCGTACGCTGTTCCCGCAGCTCTAAGCAAAGGGCTCGAGTAAATAGCGTCAAACTTTATATTTTTAAGCAGTTCACCCAAGAGGTGCGCCTGCTGTTTTCCCGCGTCGGTAAGGGCGGGGTCTTCCCTTTCGGGAATGGCGAGAACCGATGAATCGATTCCCTGCCGCCGCCTTAAATTGCCGTAAGACTGTCCGTGTCTTGCCACATATATTTCAAAACAATCGTTACTCACGCTGAAGCCTCCTTATAAATGCCGTAAACTTTCCGCGTCTTGCCGCATATTTCAAAACAATCGACACTAACGCAAAGTTCTTCTTAAAATTAAAGGCCCCCGATTCTGAGGAATCAAGGGCAATGTATCAGCAAAATTAAAGCTCTGTACCGTTTTGCAGGGAGGGTGTTTTCTCCTTTTCTTTGGTCACAGACTCGTACAAACGATATCCTCCCGCCAGATTGTAGCAGTCAAAACCGTTTTGAGAAAGCAGCCTGCAAGCTATGTAGCTTCTGAGCCCGCTCTGGCAAACCACATACACGGGCTTTGACTTGTCCAGCTCATTCAGCCTGTCTCTGAGACTGTCAAGGGGAATGTTGATACTGCGCTCAAGGCAGCCTCTCGCCGCTTCTCTCTCAGTTCTGACATCAAGTAGGGTTACATTTTCGTCCTTTGACAGCCTGTCGATGTCGTGCCAATGGTACTGCTTTACTATACCCTCAATAATGTTTGTAATCACAAAGCCCGCCATGTTGACAGGGTCCTTTGCGGATGAGAAGGGCGGCGCGTAGCAAAGCTCAAGTTCCTCAAGGTCATAGGCGGTAAAGCCGTGCCTTATCGCCGCGGAGAGGACATCGCAGCGCTTGTCCACTCCTTTAAAGCCGACAAGCTGAGCGCCCAAAATCCTGCCGGTTTTGTTTTCAAACAAAACCTTCATGCTGATATTCCTTGCCCCGGGATAATAACCCGCATGTGATAAAGCATATAGGAAAACCTTGTCATAGTCAAGCCCTGACGCCTTCGCGGCGCGCTCATTTATTCCGCAGGCAGCGACCGTCAGGTCAAAGAATTTCAGAATTGCCGAGCCTATGCTGCCCTTGTAAACGCTTTTAATTCCGCAGATATTGTCCGCGGCGATTCTGCCCTGCTTGTTGGCGGGTCCCGCAAGGGGGATATGGGCGGGCTCACCTGTCACAAGGTTTTTTACCATTACGCAGTCGCCGACGGCATAGATGTCCTTGTCGGAGGTCTGCATATGCTCGTTTGTGATTACCGCATTGTTCGGGGCAAGCTCCAGTCCGCAATCTTCAGCCAGAGCGGTGTCGGGGGTAACTCCTATGCTAAGGATTATCATATCCGTCTTTATTTCTCTGTTGGCGGTTTTTATGATGGTTTTTCCGTCGGGGGAATCGGTGATTTCCTCCGCCGCTTCGCCCAGAATAAGATTTATACCTTTGCTTCTAATGTAGTTATGGACTTCAACCGCCGTATCAAAATCCAAAGAACCTATAACATGGGAAGCCTTCTCGAGAACTGTGACCTCGAGTCCCCTTAAATATAGGTTCTCTGCCATTTCAAGGCCTATATATCCGCCCCCGATTACCGCTGCGCTGCGGGGTGAATATTCGGCGATGTATTCTGTTATTTTGTCTGTGTCGGGAATATTTCTAAGGGTAAAAACATTTTTTCTGTTTATACCCTTAATGTTCGGGATAATCGGTTTTGCGCCCGGTGAGAGTATCAGTTTGTCGTAGCTTTCTTCGTACTCGGTGTTGTCTTTAAGGTTTTTAATATGGACAATCTTTCTTTGCCTGTCGATTTTAACCGCTTCGCTTAAAACCCTTACATCGATTTTGAATCGATTATAAAAGCTTTCGGGCGTTTGCAAAAGGAGCTCTTCTCTTTCTTTGATTTCTCCGCCTAGGTAATACGGCAGACCGCAGTTTGCGAAGGATATGTACGGACCTTTTTCCAAAAGGATTATTTCTGCCGATTCGTCAAGCCTTCTGAGTCTTGCCGCCGCGGAAGCTCCTCCGGCAACTCCGCCTATGATTACCGTTTTCAATTTATCATCCCCCTTTATCTTACCGTAAATCCGGTCCAGGACCTTATTCCGCCAATGTTGGTCACATCCGTATAGCCTTTTCTGCTGAACTCAGCGCAGGCTCTCCTGCTGCGGGCACCGCTCTTGGAATACACAAATATTTTGGCATCCTTGTCGTCTATTATATCAACAATCGCGTCTGCCTCGTCCACGGGAATATTAATGCTGCCCATTATATGTCCGCTGGCGTATTCTTCTCTTGAGCGAACATCAATTAGAATGATTGACGGGTCTCTTTCAAGGGCTTCTCGGGCTTGGGCCATTGTAATATTATTGAATCTAGCCGAATATCTGCCAAACATTAATGGCGCTCCCCCCGATCTGTTCACATCATAATTTCTGTTGTCCATATTATCCCTACCAAAGTCAAAGTGAATAGCGCTAGTGAAAAGTAAATATGTGTTTACTCACGGGTTATTTCGGAAATCTCTCAAAATTGGTTTTTCAAAAGCTACTTTGACGAATTTTTAACATTTCCGAAAAATTTGTTAAAAAAATGATTATCTCTTTAATTACTAATATAATGATGGCAAGATATTTCTCTATGACATTGTCACATATTACACTTATCACTTGTTTCGGGCGGCAATTCATGGAAAATTTGCCCAATTTAATATGAGTTTTTTAGAAATTAGAAACTTTGGAAGAGCTAAAAAAACATATACTCTTTCAACATTAGATTGAACAATACCACAAATTGTAAATTTTTTCAAGCTGCAACTGTAAATCATTATTAATTCTATATTTTATAACAATAAAGTGTGAGGATAGAAAACACTTTTGTTAAAGTTCCATAGTATAGTATTATATGGAGAAGTTTTTCCATAATCCCTCGAAACAGGGACCAAATTTGTAATAGAATCTTACAAAAATCCGTCATACGATATCACTTTACATCAAACCAAATAAAAATAATGGGACTTTTTGACAGCGAGAACAAATTTTTTAATTTTGCTGTTTTAATATCGTTTTACTGGCCGGGTAAAAGCTGCCGCCGCACTTGAAATGCGTAGACTCGTGTTATATAATGTTGAAGATTGAAATTCAAGCCACGCAAGGGAAATTATACGGAAACAGGTGCAATTAAATGAAAGTGTATAAATCTGCCGTAATCGGCTGCGGCAACATTCACAGAAACCACATTAAAGGAATTAACGACAGTCCGCTGGGAAAACTGACCGCGGTTTGCGATATAGACCAGGAGGCTGCCGACAAATCCGCGTCGGAAAACGGCGTTCCCGCTTTTTACAGCCTTGATGAGCTATTAAAGTTCGGGGATTTTGATGTTCTTCACATCTGCACTCCCCATTATCTCCACGCCCCCATGGCTATTAAGGCTATGCGTCAGGGCAAACACATAATATGCGAAAAGCCCATGGCAATCCACTCCGCAGACGCAAGGGAAATGATTAAGGTCGCTGAAGAAACGGGCGTTCAGCTCGGCGTCTGCTTTCAGAACCGCTACAACAGCTCATCGATTTATGTAAAGGAGCTATTGGAAAGCAGCAGGATGGGCAAAATTCTAGGCGCCCGCGGAATTGTTACTTGGGACCGCTCAGAAGCCTACTATGCAAGCGGTGAATGGAGAGGCAAAATCGCGACTGAAGGCGGCGGAGTGCTCATAAATCAGGCAATTCACACCCTTGACCTTTTGCAGTGGTTTGTGGATTCCCCCGTTAAAGAGCTTAAAGCAAGCATTTCTACAAAGAGGCTCCAGGGCGTTGTCGAAACCGAGGATACCGCGGATGCATTAATCTTCTTTGAAAACGGCGTCAGGGGCGTTTTCTTCGCCAGCCTTTGCTATACCTCAAACTCCCCCGTTATGCTCGAACTCGAGTGCGAGAACGGCTCCATACTCCTGGCTGACAAGCTGACCGTTAAGATAAACGGTGAGGAGGATATCGTCCTCGACATCAACAGGCCATCCTGCGAAAAGGATTACTGGGGCAGCGGCCATACTTGTCTGATACATGACTTCTACAAATCGCTTTCCGAAAACAAGCCTTTTGCGATTGACGGCGAGGAAGGCATTAAGGCAGTCGAAATTGTGGAGGCAATTTACGATTACGCAAGAAAATAGTGCATATAATAACCTCAGCCTTATTTTACGGGTAAAAGCGGATAGAATAAGGCTGAGTTGAAAGTCAAGCGGGCGAATTCCTATGGGGAAAAAGTGGCTTGACTTTTTTATTGATTTTTAACAAAGAAAACTATCGCCGGCTCATCAGTTTGTATAAAAAACCGATGCTTAAGCGATGTTTCCTCCTTTCAAGCCTATTCTAAGTAGAGTTAGTTTGATTGTATACCCGTATGCTTAAATTTAGCTTAAAATACCAAGGAGTCTTATAAAATGACATTAGTCGAGCTTTTTGACAAGAACCCTGTCGAAAATATCATAAGCTCCCTTGTGCTGCAGCCTCAGCGCGTTATATTTGTGGGGCGAAAAGAGATTATGGCGGGGCATAAAAGGATAATCGAGAAGCTTTTTAATGAAAGAAGGCTTAAAACCGATATTCACTTTTTGCACCCCGACAGGAACTCTTTGGACTGCGCTGTGGAGCTTTTGAGCGTAATACAGAAAAAATTCCCCGACTGCGAGTTCGATTTGACAGGCGGGGACGATTTAATGCTCTTGGCTATGGGGGTTCTGATGGAAAAAAGCCCGACAAAGCCGAAAGTACACAGATACTTTATCAGCGACAGAAGCATTGTGGGCATTGATATAGACGGCTCAGAAACAAGAAAAACTCCCTTTTATTTAAGCGTTGGGGAAACCATAAATCTCTACGGCGGCAGCGTTCTCAAAAGCTTTAAATACGAGTCCCGCTGGGACATGCCCGAGGATTTTAAAGACGATACGGACAAGATGTGGGGGCTTTGCAGGAAAGATACCGGGCTTTGGAACAGACTGACGGGTGTGCTTGCCGACTTTGAGCATATGAAAGAAAAGAGGGACAGCCTTGAAACGGTGCTATCCCTTTCTGAAATTCGGTCGCATCTGAGCAACAAGAATCAAAGCTTTGACGCTGTTGAGAAATTCCTGCAAAGTCTTTGTTCGCTGAAACTGATTCAGGATACCGGCTCGGACAACGCATTTTTAAGATACAGATTTAAAAATGAGCTGATTCGCCACTGTCTTGTAAAGGCGGGAACGGTGCTGGAGCTAAAGATTCTGATGATTGCGAGAGGAATTCGCGATGAAAAGGACGAGCCCTTCTTTAACGACGCGCTGCAGGGCGTGAATATAGACTGGGACGGCAAACGGCACAGCTCGCCCTTTATAGCCGAAACGGAAAATGAAGTTGATGTTATACTGATGCGAGGGCACATTCCGATTTTCATTTCCTGCAAAAACGGCTTTACGGATGATGAGGAGCTTTATAAGCTGAACACCGTTGCGGAAAAGTTCGGCGGACCCTATGTTAAAAAGGTGCTGATTGCCACAAAGCTGACAGGACGAAACAGAAGTCTTGAATACTTCCGCCAGCGGGCAAAGGATATGGGAATTACGCTGATTGAAAACGCTCATCTTATGAACGATGAGGATTTGGCGGAAAAAATAAAGGGGTTGTAGTCTAAGCTGCAACCCTTTTTATTTTGAAAAAATCTTTTTGCCCAGTTCCTCTGCCTGTCTAATTGCTTCGGAGTCTGAAATTCCTTTGTCTGTTTCCCCCATATGGACGCTGCCTGCAAGATTGATTCCAAGCAGCGCAAAAGCTCTGTCCGTCTGCTTTTTTATCAGCTCTACAGGCTGCTTTGCCTTTCTGCCGCTGACGGTGAGGAGAACTCCCCTGCCATCATTTTTTCTTTTAGGCTCTTCTTTCCTGACCACATAGGCTTCGTAAAACCTTTGAGTTCGGTCAAAGACGGCTTTTAATGGAGCGGGGACATTATAGTGGTATACGGGAGTGGCGATTATCACGACATCCGCGTTTTGCATTTTGTCAAAGACCTCATCAAGGTCGTCAAAGACGCAGGTATTTTCCTTGCCGCACGCCTTGCAGTCGTTGCAGGGTTTGGGCAATAAATCAAATAGGTTTACTGTGTCAACCGAGAGATTTTCGGGGGCAGACACAAAAAAGCCGTCAAGCAGCTTTTTTGTATATCCGTTTTTGTTTGGCGAGGAAAACAAAACAAAGACCTTCATGCCGCTCCCCCTTTTTTCATTAAAACAAAAGCCGGGACCTTGCCCGGCTTGAATTTCGAAGATTATTCCTCGTTCTTCTCCTCGTCGTCCTCGTTGACGATTTCGAACTTGTCAAAAACCTCTCCGCAATTGGGGCAGGTCAACTGCTCATCGCCGTCGAATATGCTTGAGTCAAAGCATACTATCTCTTTGCAGGACGGGCACTCAAGCTCATAAAGGTCGTCCTCGTCAAAGTCGTCGCAAATATCGCAGTCACATTCTTCATCGTCATATACATAGGACTCGAGGGCGTCCAAATCTTCGTCAACAGCGTCAAGCTGCTCTGTGATAAGGGCGATTTCGTCCTCATTGTCTGCTACTGTAAGTGCAAGGTCATCGAGCAAATCAATAATGGCATTGATTACCTTAGTTTCTTTATTCTCAGGGTCAAGACCGAGTCCCTCAGCAAGCCCTTTTAAATAAGCGGCTTTTTCGGTAAGATTCATAACATTACCCTCCATATTATTTTTTCCTCAAAACCGGCAGGCGGCTTTCGTCTGTACTTTTTACAGATATCAAGCAGATTATACTCTGAAATCAAACCAAATTTTGTCTAATTCAGATGTCAATGCTTTAAGCTCTTGACATATACTCGCCTGTACGGGTGTCGACCTGGATAAGCTCGCCCTCTTCTATAAAGAGCGGAACCTTAATTTCGGCGCCTGTTTCAAGAACTGCCGGCTTTAAGGTGTTTGTAGCGGTATCGCCTTTGAATCCCGGCTCAGTCTTGGCAACTCTGAGCTCTACGAAGTTGGGAGGCTCAACGCCGAAAACATTGCCTTTATAAGAAAGCACTTTGCAAACCATGTCTTCTTTTACATATTTAAAGTTATCGTCGAGCTTATCGCCGTCGATGGGAACCAGCTCATAAGTTTCAGGGTCCATGAAGTAATAGAGATCTCCGTCGCTGTAGGAATAGGTCATTTCCTTGCGCTCGATGTATGCGGTCGGGAACTTGTCTGTCGGGCTGAAGGTGCGCTCAACAACGGAACCTGCGATAACATTCCTTATCTTTGTTCTTACAAAAGCGGCGCCTTTACCCGGCTTTACATGCTGGAACTCGATAACCTGATACACTTCTCCGTCCATCTCAAAGGTAAGACCGTTTTTAAAATCACCTGCTGAAACCATATATATTCCTCCGGAAATTTGAATGCTATATAATAATATCCTATTTGTTCCAAACTTTCAATAGATTTTAATAAATATAGATTGGCTTGAATAAAAATGCCAAAAAAGCCGATTTTACTAACAGTAAAATCTATTTCATTATTAAAATCTCCCCGAAGTTAAACTCCATACCTGCCAAAGAAATATTGATTAAATCGATATAAGTGTTATAATAGTTTTATCGATTTAGTAAATTTTAGAAATTTTTCGGCTTATATTTTAAGTGCCGAATGCAAAGTAAAAGGAGCATTGATATGGACAAAAAGACATTTTACATCACAACCCCGATTTATTACCCGTCGGACAAGCTGCACATCGGCCACAGCTACACAACGGTTGCCGCTGACGCTATGGCCAGGTATAAGCGAATGCGCGGTTATGATGTAATGTTCCTTACAGGCACGGATGAGCACGGACAGAAGATTGAGGACAAGGCTAAGGCCGCAGGTCTTGAGCCTAAGGCCTATGTTGACAATATAGTTGTAGGCATCAAAGCTCTGTGGAAGCTGATGAACATAAGCTACGACAAATTCATCAGGACAACCGACGACTACCATGTAAAGGCCGTTCAGAAGATTTTCAGAAAGCTTTACGAAAACGGCGACATTTACAAGGGCGTTTACGAGGGACTTTACTGCAAGCCCTGTGAGTCATTCTGGACCGAAACTCAGCTTAAAGACGGCAAATGCCCCGACTGCGGCGGCGAGGTTCAGAAGGCATCCGAGGAGGCTTATTTCTTCAGGCTCTCCAAGTACGCCGACAAGCTGCTGAAGCACTATGAGGAAAATCCCGAGTTTATCGAGCCTCAGTCAAGAAAAAATGAAATGATAAATAACTTCATTAAGCCCGGACTTGAGGACCTTTGCGTTTCGAGAACCTCCTTCAAGTGGGGCGTACCCGTCGATTTTGATGAGGGTCATGTGGTTTATGTTTGGATAGACGCTCTTTCAAACTACATCACCGCTCTGGGCTACGGCTCCGACGACGACAGCCTTTACAAAAAATACTGGCCCGCCGATGTTCATCTTATGGCAAAGGAGATAGTCCGTTTCCATTCGATTATTTGGCCCGCAATGCTGATGTCCCTCGGCGAGCCGCTGCCCAAAAAGGTTTTCGGTCACGGCTGGTTGCTGCTTGAGGGAGGCAAGATGAGCAAATCCAAGGGCAATGTGGTTGACCCTGTTGTGCTCTGCGAGAGATACGGCGTTGACGCTATAAGATACTTCCTTTTAAGAGAGATTGCCTTCGGCTCCGACGGCGTTTTCTCAAATGAGAATCTTATCAACCGCATTAATTTCGAGCTTGCGAACGACCTGGGCAACCTGCTTTCACGCACAGTCGCCATGGTTGAAAAGTATTTCGGCGGAACTATCCCCGCTGAGCGAGAGAAAACCGAGTTTGACGAGTCCTTAATCAGCATGGCAAAGGGACTTAAGGCAAACACAGAGAGCCTTTACGACCAGCTTTTGTTCCCCAACGCTCTGACCGATATTTGGAAGTTTATTTCCAGAGCAAACAAATATATTGACGAAACCACTCCGTGGCTCCTTGCAAAGGACGAAAGCAAAAAGACAGTGCTGGCGAATGTTCTCTACAACCTTTGCGAGAGCTTGAGAATCGTTTCCGTTCTTATAAATCCCGTAATGCCCGAGACTTCACCGAAAATCAGACAGCAGCTCGGTCTTACCGATGAAATCGAATGGGACAGCGCGGGAGTATTCGGTCTTAAAGACAGCTATAGCGTTCAGAAGGGTGAAATCATCTTCCCGAGAATCGACACAGAGGCTGAGCTTAAAGAGCTTGAAAAGCTGATGCCTCTTGCAAAGGAAGAGGAGAAAAAGAGTGCGGAGAATATAGCTCTCATCGGCATTGAGGACTTCGCTAAGGTAAACTTAAAGGTTGTAAAGGTCCTTGCCTGCGAGCCTGTAAAGAAGGCAAAGAAGCTCCTTAAACTCACCGTTGACGACGGCGAAAGACAGGACAGAACGATTGTATCGGGTATCGCTCTTTGGTATAAGCCAGAAGATTTAATCGGCAGGAATGTTATTATTGTCGATAACTTAAAGCCCGCCGTTCTCTGCGGCGTTGAAAGCCAAGGCATGATACTTGCCGCTGACGCAGGCGAAAACGATGTTAAGGTAATCTTCGCCGACGATGTTCCCGTCGGTTCAAAGGTCAGATAGTTTTTATGGAGTATACTTCGATTTTTGATTCCCACGCGCATTATGATGACGCCAAATTCGATGAGGACAGGGATGAACTTATTTCGTCCCTGCCCTCAAAAGGCATTATTGGGGTAATTAACTGCGGCGCGGATTTAAAGTCGTCTGCCCAGTCCGTTAAACTTAGCGAAAAATATGACTATATTTACGCCGCTGTGGGAGTTCATCCCCATGAGGCTAAGGATTTCGGCGACGATACGCTTAATGAATTAAGGCGGCTGGCCGCAAACAAAAAGGTTGTGGCGATTGGCGAAATAGGTCTTGACTATTACTATGATTTTTCGCCGCGGGAAAAGCAGATTGAAGTTTTTGAAAAGCAGCTTATTCTCGCCGCGGAGCTTAATCTCCCCGTGATAATTCACAACAGAGACGCCCATGAAGATACACTGAATATCCTTAAAAAGCACCGTCCGAAGGGCGTTCTGCACTGCTTTTCCGGCAGCGCAGAAACGGCAAGGGAGATTGTTAAACTCGGAATGTTCATAGGTCTCGGCGGCGCGGTTACATTTAAAAACGCAAAAAAGCCCCTTGAGGTAGCGGCAACAGTGCCCGATGAGTTTTTGCTTATCGAAACCGACGCTCCCTATATGGCCCCCGTTCCGTTCAGGGGCAAGAGATGCGACTCTGCGATGATACCCTATACGGCTGAAAAAATAGCCGAGGTCAGAAACACGACAGCGCAGGAATTTTTGAACCTCACAGCCGAAAACGCAAAAAGGCTATTTGGGATTGACTGATATGAACGCTCTGTTTTTGGGGGCAATCACTCCCCTGCCCGATGATGTAAAGCTTTATATCATGTATTTGGCCTCTGCTTTGCTGATTTTTCTTGCGGCGGTGTTAATTCTTAAAGCAAAGCCCCGCAGAAGGGACAGCATTGAGCAGCTAAAAGAGGTTTTAAAAAAATCAAAAGAAAAATACATACCTTTGGATAATGAAATAATTATAGAAAAAGAAAACAAAAAGAGCTAAGGTTTTGCCTTAGCTCTTATTTTTACGGTTTATAAACTATGGGCAGGTTTCTCTTATGCTCGCTAATTCTGTGGTAGCGCTCGATGATTTCAATATCTTCCTTTGAGCCGGTGCCGTGCATAAGATACTCGTCAATCTTTTTATATGTGATCCCCATTTCTCCCTCGTCGGTCTGGTCATCAAACAAGGCTGCGGAGGGAGCTTTTTTAATTACGCACTCGGGAGCGCCGAGATATTTAAGGAACTCATAGACTTCGGTTACGGTAAGGTCGCCGATGGGGTTAAAGTCATAGGCTCCGTCGCCGAACTTTGTAAAGTAGCCCATATACATTTCGCTCTGATTGTCGGTACCGGCGACAAGGGCGTTTCTGCTTGCGGCAACAGCGTAGAGCACCGTCATTCTGAGTCTGGGAGCTATGTTAGCTATTGCCATGTCGGTAAGCGAAAAATCTTTTTCGAGGGTTTTAAGCGTTTCCGTTCTTATGGGAGTCAGGTCCACTACCTTTGTCTCGATATTGAATTTTTCGGCAACCTCCATGCCGTCTTTAAGGTCCATTTCAAAATTTCTTTTCGCGTGGCAGGGCATGATGAGACCCAGCGTATTATCACACGCCATTTTGCAAAGAATACCTGTCAGGGCACTGTCTTTGCCGCCGCTGTTTCCGTAAACTATTCCGCTCGCGCCGGCGTCTTTCAAAACCTTTCTGATAAACTCCACTCTTTTCTCAATTTCCAAAGCAAAATCCCTCATAGCATTTCCCTCTCACTCATAGCATTTCCCTCTCATATATAAAAATTAAATTTAGTCTGCTATTAAGACAGTGCTGAGTTAAACGCTTAAAGCTTTTAAACTATTATAGATTAAGAAAAAAACAATTGTCAATTTTTATGATGCTATTTTTTGCAAGTTGTCTCAAAGTTTGATTTGACAGTGCCTTTTCTGGGAATAATAAAGGCAGTAAAAATTCTCAAAAAAGAGAAAGCAACATAAATAAAGAGATTTTTATTTATTCTTAAAAATCTAAACCTAATTAAAAAAATTATAGAACAGTTTGAAGATTATGAAAATAAAGTTCGTCAGGATATATTCGGCAGCTTTTTTTATGCCTTGATTTTAAAAGTCTTGCCTTTTTTCAAAAAATATACGAGGCAATTTCTATCTCTTTTATTCAAGAATTCACCGACAGCGAAAAGAATTGCCGCAAATTAAAAAGCCGCTTATGCAAATTATAAGAGTGAGCGGAAAGTAATTTTGTTTTGAATCGCAAAAAAATCAAGATGTTAGGCGATATTCAGCCTTAAATATGCGGTCACAAAAGCTTTCTGCAAAGTGAAAGGTTGGTCATAATATGCGGAAATTTTTCAAAGGCTTAACAGCCGCCATGGCCGTTTTTTCGGCAGTGGTTTTCGGCTTTATTATTGTCGGTGAACGCAGAATTCCTGACGAATTCAATATAGTAGAGGGCGCCGAATTAAATATCGGAATGTTTTATTCGGCAAGCAAAACTTCCGAGGGAGAACAGAAGGAGCAGAATGTAAGCTACAGCTTTGCGAATGAAATTAAAAACGCCAGCGATGTGGAGATAAAAGCCTTCAGGCTGTTCCCCGTAAAAAGAGCGAAGGTAACCACAAATGAGCGCAGATACGCGGTCCCCGGCGGAGAGGTTATAGGAATAAGACTTTACACAAACGGTGTAATTGTCGTCGGAATCGACGATGTGATGAGCGAGACAGGACTTGTAAATCCCGGAAAGGCTGCGGGACTTCAGGAAGGGGACATTATAAAGAGCATTGACGGAAAGATAATCACTCAGAACTCCGATGTGGCAAAATGCTTTGAAAACAGCGGCGGAAACCCCGTAACGCTTCAAGTGACGAGAGAAGGTAAGGATATTACCTTAATATTCAGAGCTGTTAAATCAGCCACTGACGGCAAATACAGAGGCGGTCTGTGGGTAAGAGACAGCTCGGCGGGAATAGGCACTATCTCCTTCTACGACCCCGAAACAGGCATATTCGGCTCTTTGGGACACGCTATATGCGATGTGGACACCAAAACCGTAATGCCCCTCAGCGGCGGTGACATTCTCACGGCTCATCTAAAGGGCGTATATAAAGGCAGTCCCGGAGTAACGGGCGAGCTTTGCGGAGTATTCGGCGACAAGGTTCTCGGCTCACTTAGAATAAACTCCGATACGGGACTTTACGGTGTTCTGCATGAGCCCGAAAAGAAAACTCCCCTGCCTGTAGCGACAAAGAACGAGGTTCAGCCCGGTGAGGCGGAGATTTACTCCACAGTTGAAAACGGAAAGCCCGAAAAATACAAGATTAAGATAGTAAAGGTAAATCTCAACGAGGACGGCACGAAAAAAAATATGACAATTGAGATTACCGACTCAAGACTCATCGCGAAAACGGGCGGTATTGTTCAGGGCATGAGCGGCAGTCCGATAATTCAAAACGGTATGCTTGTCGGCGCCGTAACCCATGTGTTCTTAAACAATCCCGTTCAGGGCTTTGGAATCTTTGCGGAGACGATGCTTGAAACGGCTGACAAGATTAAAGCGGAAATCGACAGCCTCTCGCCTGCGGCTTAAAACACAAAAAAACGGCTTGCAAATGCAGGCCGTATATTTTTATTTTTTTAACGCACAATAATAATCGGCTTATAATAAATACATTGACGCCAAAAAAATTACGCTTATAAAATTTATATTTAAAAAAAGAGTTGACAAGTATCTCAGCTTATATTATAATTGTGTTCGCTGTTCCACAGCGCGATATGGCGGCATAGCTCAGTTGGCTAGAGCATTCGGTTCATACCCGAAGTGTCGTTGGTTCGAATCCGACTGCCGCTACCATGCGGCCCGGTGGTCAAGGGGTTAAGACACCGCCCTTTCACGGCGGTAACACGAGTTCGAATCTCGTCCGGGTCACCACAAACCGAGCATCTTATAGGTGCTCGGTTTTATTTTTTGTTTAAGGCGGTTTTTGCCGCTTTTTTGTTTTCCAATAAAAACAAAAAGGCTGCTGCTTAATAGCAACAGCCGGGTTTATCTAAATATTGAAAAGTTTTCGGAAAAGCTGTGATTATTCTTCTTTATTCTTCCTTGTTGCTACGAAGGCGCAGGAAGCTATGAATGTAATAGCAACAGCTACTGCAAGGCCGTTTGCCGCGCCGTTTGACGCACCTGTCTTGGGTATGTCGGTTACAGGCTCGGTTTCATCTGTCGGATACTCATCGCTGGGATCGGTGTACTCGTCGGTAGGCTCGGTGGTCTCGTCGTCACCGCCGCCACCGCCGCCGCCACCGCCGCCTCCGAAGAGGCCGCCGATGAGGTCCATGATGATGCCGAGGAAGTCGAAGTCTCCGCCGCCAAACAGACTGCCGAGGTCAAAGTTGCCGAAGAGACTTGTAATCATTCCGATTATGTCAAAGTCTTCAAAAAAGCTGAAAATCGAGCCTAAATCAAAATCGGCCATTTCCAGAATTGTTGAGATATCAAAGTCTGCAAAGAAAGGTGTGAGCTCCGCTTTTTGAACAACAGGAGCCTGAACACTTGCTGCCATTGTGCCGAGCGGAAGAGAAAACATCAATACAAGCGAGAGGACAAGTGCGATTAGCTTTTTCATCCGAAACAATCCTTTCAATATGAAATCAGAATTATGCTAATACCCTGTAATTTAGAATAACTTTTTTTTGGTGAATTGTCAATGTTATTCTTTATTCGAACATAATTTTGTTCAAATGGTATATTTACACATCTCATTTTTATATAAAATCTAAAAACAAGACTGAAAATTATTGCGGAAATGTGTTAAATCTATTAACAGATACAAAACAACATAAAACTTTGAAATCCTTAGTGTTACGCCACAAAAAGATATTTAAAAATTATTGGCAGGATATACGCAAAAACGAGAGCCAAAGGCAGGCTGAGACACCATGTGTCCAAAGCAGCTCCCACGCGCATAAAGCCCGCTATAGCCTTGGAAATTCCCTTGCCCTGAGTTCTTGCGAGATAGAGGTAGTTCGAGCCGTCCTCAAGGGAGGGGAACACATTGGACCACAGGGAAATTCCGAGCCACAGTAGGAATAAATCCACAAGGCTGAAATCGCCTGCCATAAAGACCGCGACTGCGGCGTAAAACAGAATAAAGAAGCCTACAACCAAATTGAATATGAAGGGTCTTAGCACGATTCTCGCGGCCGCCGTAAGGTCTTTCGGCAGTTCATGCTCCACATGACCGCAAAGGTCGTCAAACCTTAAAGGATTGTCGTCCTCTATGGGTATTCCAAACTTTCTGCAATTTGTATGCTCTATGGTTGCTCTTATGATGCTGCCGGGGAAAGTGAGATATTTTAATATTGCGTAAAGATAAATCATGCCACATCCGCCTTTCCTTCAAGGAATATCTGCTCGATGGTGAGCTTTCCTGCCGCGTAGTCCGCCAGAATGGGCCTTTGATTGTAGCCGTAGGACTCAAACAGCTCAACTACGCTGTCGTATTCTTCCTTCTTTCCTGCGGCAAGGCAGGTGATGGCATAGGTGTCGCCCATGTCGCCGATGAAGTAGTCTTCGGAATCCATGTCCAGGAAGGCTTCGTAAACAAAGCTCATGGTTTCGTAAGCCTCGTTATACTGACCCTTTAAGAGCTGGGCTATTGCCTTTTGCCTTAAACACTCATAGCCGTAGTCGGGGTCAAGGTTATATCCCTTTTCCGCGGCGGCGATGGCGGCGTCAAAGTCTTTAGAAACTCTGTGAGCGGCAGCCTCGGCGGCATAGGGCATCGGGTCCTCGGAGTTATAGCTTTTAAGCTCCTCTACGCTCTTTAAAGCCTTGTCTTTTTCTCCGGCCTTTGCGTAAATTGAGGCAAGGTTTTGACCGTAGAGCCAATATGCCTCCGGCATAAGCTCCTTAATCTCCTCAAGCATGGCAATCTGCTCGGAAAAATCACGGCCGCTGAGTGACGCGATATAGTACTTGTAGAGGTTTGAGGCTACCTTTCTGTAAGTTTCGCCTTTTTTGCTCTCGCCCTCTACCGGGGTGTTTTTCATTTCGTCAAGTTTTTTGGCAAGGTCGTCATAGGGAAGATTGTTGGGGCGTTTTGAGACATCGTCATAAATTATATCGTATGCCTTTTGGAGGTTTTGAGAAAGCTCCGCGGCTTCGTCATTCAGCTTCTTTACCCTGTATAGCAACGGATTATTAAGCCTGTCTTCAAAGTAGGTATCCACATAGGACTCCACATAGGTTACATATCCGTTTTTGTAAAGAGCGTCAATAAGCCTTGCCTTGACAAAGCTTGCCTTGGGAATATACTTTTCAAAAACATAGCCCTTTGCCAAACCGTCGTCGGAGCTAAGGCTTTCGAATTTGTTTATCGCGGAGGAATAGTGGTTGATGGCGGAGTTTATCCTTCGTTCTTTTATGGCGATGTCGCCTTCGGCAAGCTCCTCAATGGCGGGAAAGCTCAGAACAAAGAGGAAAAAGCTGATGACCGCGCCGAAAACAGCGAGAACCTTAAACAGCCGTGAAACAAGAGGAACGGGGCGGTTAATCATGTCATTTCTGCACTTTGAGCAGTACTCATAATCCTCGACGCAGCTTAAATCCCTTTCACGCACGCCGCAGCTTGCGCAAAGGTTTTCGAGATTCAGCACAGACTCGGTTTCGCTCTGCTCCTCGAGTGTTTCTTCCTCTGAGCCGTCTTCTTCGCTTTCTTCTCCCTTTTCCTCCGCCTCTTTTAAGGTCTTGTTGTATTCCTCCTGAAAGAGCCTTGCGAGGTCCTCCAGCTCTTTTCTTGTGTCGTCATCAATATTTTCCGCAGGTGTATTCTCGGGCAAAGAAGCCCCCTGAAACAAAGTTTCTTCGTCGGGAGTATCGGATTTTTCTTCCCTGTCATCTATGGGAGGGTTATTGTCTATAGGATTTTCGTTCTTTTCAAAATCCTCGGTATTCCTATCCTTGTTTTCAAAATCGGATGAAACCAAAACTTTTCCTCCTAAAGTTTTAATAGCCCTGCCTTTGCTTTTTGCTGGTGCAAAGGCAAGGCATTATTATTTTAAACAGTTAATTTCCACAAATCAATAGAAATTAATTTTTTAGTCAGCGTCTACCTCAGCCTGAATCTTTTTAAGCTCCTCGGCGGGAATTGCCTCGCCGTGCTTAACCATGCTGATGCAGAGGATTGCGAGAAGGAACGCGATGGGGCAGTATACAAAGAGTGAGAGATATGTGCCCGTGAACATTCTGACTGCGCCGTAGATGATGGGAGCCGCAATCTGGGCGGAGAATGTGGCTGTGTAGTAGTAGCCGGTGAAGGTGCCTATTCTCTCGACACCGCCGATTTCGAGAACGAGAGGCAGCGTATTGACGGTTATCATCATGTTAGCTGCTCCGCCGAATACGAGTGCCAGCCAGATAGCCCAGTTCTTGCCTGTGATAAGGTAAGAAACAAGATATACAAGGAAGATTCCCATGAAGATAAAGAGTCCTGCAAGGATAGTCTTTTTTCTGCCGTATTTCTGACCGAGCTTTCCTGCCGGGATTGCCATAAGCATTGAGCAGACAAGGAACACAGCCATCATTAAGGTTGCCTGAGCTGTTGTCTTTCCGAGAATCTCAGCCGCAAACAGCGCAAAGAAGGTTGTTATGGCGTTTGCGGAACAGAACAGGAAGAAAAGTCCGAACAGCATGAAAATGAGGCTCTTTCTCTCTGCCTTGGAGAGCTTCATTTCCTTGAGCTTCTTTTTCTTTTCTTCTTTAAGCTTCTTCTCCTCTTCCAAAGCCATGTTCGCATCGGCTTTTGCCTTGATTCGGCTGTCAGGCTCCTTTACGAAGAAGAACAGGACAAGGGTGCAGATTATCATTACGACAGAGCCCAAAAGGAATACATAAGGATAAGTCTGCTGCTCTGTGAAATTGTCCTTGCCATAGATAAGACCAAAGATAATTGACAAAATTGTACCCGAAATCATGCCGATGAATCCGCCGACACCGCCGCAGAGGTTGATAACAGCATTGCCTTCACTTCTGAGCTCAGGCGGTGTAAGGTCGGGCATTAGGGCGACAACCGGCGCGCGCCATGTGGACATAACAAAGACAAAGAGGATAATGCAAATCATAAGTCCGGGCAGGCTGTTGAACTTAACGAACATCCAGGGAATAAGAGCAAACAGCAGCGCCGAAATGGGTGCGCCGACCAAGATGTAGGGGCGCCTTTTGCCGAGCCTTGTTTGGGTTCTGTCCGAAAGCTTTCCGAGGGCAGGCTGGAATATAACGCCGAAGATATTGTCAAAGGTCATTATAATTCCGATGAACAAGGGGACAAGCGTAAAGCCGCCTGCGGTGTCGACTTTTTCGCCCTGGGCTTTAAGGAACTCAAGCAGAATGGGATAACGCTCCGCAAGGGTCGCGCTCCAACGGGCAATAAGCTCTGAATTTGACAGCATCTCATTGAGAATCTTGGTTATGTACGGGTCGTAAATCTGCCATACAATGGATGTTGCCATGAATCCAAAGCCTATTAGTATGGTCTTTTTGTAATCTAGCTTTAACTTTTCCTCCATAAGTACACGCTCCTAAAGGTTGTTATGGTAAACCCGACAGGGTTGGTGCCGATTATAAAGAGATAAGGCCTTCTTTCAGCATTTCCTGAGCGGAAAGAAGTATGCCGATTTTGGCGCTGTGGAAGTTAAGACCTCCCTGGAGCCAAACGGCAAAGGGCTCTCTTAAAGGCGCGTCGGCTGAGAGCTCGATGGATGAGCCCGAGGTAAAGGCTCCCGCGGCCATAATTACCTTGTTGTCGTAGCCGGGCATATCCCACGGCTCGGGAACGACAAAGGAATCTATGGGCGAGCCTTTTTGCAAGCCTCTGCAGAAGGCAATCAGCCTTTCGGGGTTTCCAAGACTTATGCTCTGGATTATATCATATCTCTCCTCGTTATGTGCGGGAGAGGCGTCAAATCCCAAAAGTTCGTAAAGTGACGCGCAAAAGACGGCGGTTTTAAGCGCCTCGCCGACCACATGGGGCGCATGGAAAAGACCCATGAGCATATCTCTTGTGTGACCGAGAGTCGCGCCCACCTCCTTGCCGATTCCGGGCGCGGTCATTCTGTAGGCGCACAGCTCCACAAGCTCCTTTTTGCCGGCTATGTAGCCGCCGCACTTCGCAATGCCGCCGCCGGGGTTCTTTATAAGCGAGCCTGCTATTATGTCTGCGCCGAAATCGGTAGGCTCCTTGGTCTGGACAAACTCGCCGTAGCAGTTGTCTACCATCACAATGGCGTCGCTGAAGTTTCTGGTAAGGGCAACAATCTCACCTATTTCCTCCACGGAAAGGCTGGGGCGAAGTGTGTATCCCCTTGAGCGCTGGATATAAACCATCTTAATTTTTTCGGTTTTCAGCATCTTTTCAACGGCGTCAAGGTCCACTCTGCCGCTATCTGTCAGCTCGGTCTGCATATAGGTGATGCCGAAGTCTTTTAGGGAACCTCTGCCCTCTTTGCCCTTTATGCCGATTACGGGTCTAATTGTATCATAAGGGGTGCCCGTAACGCAAAGCATTTTTTCCCCTGGGCGCAAGAGACCGAAAAGGGCGACGGTGAGGGTGTGGGTGCCGCTGGCAAAGCTGTGGCGGACTATGGAATCCTCCGCTCCGAGGCACATGGCGGCGACTTTGTCAAGGGCTTCTCTGCCCCTGTCGCCGTAGCCGTAGCCTGTGGTGATTGATAAATCCGCCTCGCTGACCCTGTTGGCGCTAAAGGCGTAAAGAACCTTCTGCTGATTTATTTCTGTCGTCTTATCTATTTTTATAAATTCTTCCTTGCATCTATTCAGAGCTTTTTCGGAAAGCTCAAGAAGTTTTTCGTCAATGTTAAAATAATTCTCTGCCATTTATAACTCCGCTATTTTAAATTTCTCTACTATTGTATAACAGCTTTTGCCCAATTACCACATACAAAAAAGCCGTTGTTCAAATAAAACTTATCTGTATTTTCATCCTTGGAAAAAAGATAAACTTTTTTGCCTTCTTTACGCAGTTTATTAGCCAGAAAGCCTACCGCGACGCTGCCGAGACCCTGCCGCCTGTGTTTTTCTTTTACGGCAACGGAAGTGATTACGCTTAAAACGCTGTTCTCGCACTGGGTAAAGGCGCAGGCAACGGGGGTGCCGTCTTTATTTTTTACCGCCGCTGCCCTTATAAAACCGTGCCTTATCATGTGCGAGGCGTGGGCGTACCAGATTCTGAAATGCTCGGGGGACTTTGCCTGAGATTCAAAAATAATATCATATAAGCCGCTCAGCTCACGGTAGTCTGCGGGCACGATTGCCGCTTTGCACTCCCCGGCCTTTGAGGAGCTCAAAGACAACTCCGCGTTTGTGTCAAGCTCCATTATGCTGCCGGTGCTTTGAATCTTAAGACCCGACATTTCAATTGTCTTAAGGTCCGACAGGATTTCAAAGGGGGATGCGCTTTTTATATACAGCCGCAGCTCTTCAAAATCCGCATCTGTTTCGCAGTAAAGGGTCATGCTGCCCATGAAAACGGAAATGAGCGCGGTGATTCTGCCGTCGTCGCTTTTCTGGCATAGGCAGACGCAGTAGTCGCAGGAATTTCCGTAGGCTTTGTAAAGCGAGCCGATTACGGCTCCGAATTGGTTATTTTCAAGCTGTCGCCTTGCCTGAAAATAGGTGTCGTCGTTTAAAAGCTTAAGCATTGGCAAGCTCAGCGGCCAGCTTTTCAGCCAAAGCCCTGGCGGACTCCATATCCTGCACCGCGGCGACGCAGTTCTGGGAATGGATATACCTGCAGGGGACGCTGAGGGTTATGGCTTTTACGCCCTTGCCGCTCTTGTGGATTGAGCCGGCGTCGTTGCCGCCCGCAACAGCCGCCTTGGGCTGAGCCTTGATGCCGTTGTCTTTCGCGACTTTCATGGCAAGGTCATAAAGCTCCATTGGATAGACGGTGCTGTGGTCCATGAAGGAAACGGCGGGACCGTTCTTTAATGCGCAGACCGTTCTGTGCTCGGGCACATCTATAATGTCCGCCGCCGTTGTCGCCTCCAGGACTATCGCGTAGTCGGGGGCGACGCTGAATGCCGCCGCGGCGGCTCCCCTTGCGCCTACCTCCTCCTGAACCGTAAAGGCAAAGTGAAGGTCGTATTCTATTTCACTCCTGATTATATCAACCATAAGGGCGACGCCGATTCTGTCGTCAAGCGCTCTGCCCGCGATAAGACCGTCGCCGAAATATTCGAATTTTTCCCTAAAGGTTCCCCTTGTTCCCAAGGGAACGGCGCTTAGAGCCTGCTCGTCATTTTCGGCGCCGATGTCAATATAAAGTGAGGAAATTTCGGGAACGGCGTCTTTTTCTGAGTCTTTGAGAAGGTGCACGGGAGAGAGCCCAGTTACGCCTCTTGTGCCGTTTTCAAAGACTACTTCTCTGCCGATCAGCACCTTCGGGTCGATTCCGCCGACGGTGGCAAAGCGGAGAAAGCCGCTTTTTTCGGCATAGGTTACTATGATTCCGACTTCGTCCATATGGGCGGCAAGCATAACCTTATTCTTAGCCTTCCGCCTGCCCTTCTTGCGGACAAGGAGATTGCCAAGGGGGTCGATTTCGTACTCGGCAAAGGGTTTAATCTGCTCTATGATTAAATCTCTGAGAACTCCCTCTTTGCCTGAAACAGCCGTGATTTCAGCCATCTGCTTTAAAAGCTCCAGCATTACATAACCCCCTTTGACAGTACATATTCCGCTAAGAGCTGAGCCACAGCCTCAACATCGTCAAGCTGCAGCACTTCAACCGCTGAGTGCATGTTTCTCAGTGGTATTGAGATAAGACCGGTCTTGACTCCCCTGCCCGCTACGCTTATTTTGTCAGCGTTGGTGGAGGTCTGACCGCCCATAACCTCGGTCTGGTACTTTATTTTTTTGGTTCTCGCAATCTTAATAAGTTTTCCGCTTATTTCATCGTCCAAAGTCGGGGCAATGCCTATCATGGCGCCGCCGCCCAGTTTGCCCGTTTTGTGCTCGGGCACTCCGGGGGATTCGGCAAAGCTGACATCCACTGAGATTGACTCGTCGGGCTGATGAGCGAACGCTCCGACAGCCGCGCCGCCTCCCGTGGTTTCCTCAAGGGCTGCAAAGAGAACGCAGAGTTTGCAGTTTAATTTCTGTCCCTTTAATAGGTCCACAGCCTTCAAAACCGCGGCGACTCCGGCCCTGTCGTCAAAGGAGGTGCCATAAAGCCTATTGTTCATCAAGCTGCCGAAGGCTTTTTTGTAGGTTACCCTGTCACCGGGACGGATAACCTTTAATGCGTCCTCATAGCAAAGACCCACATCTATCGCCAGGTCCTCTATTTGCTTAAACTTCTTTTTGTCCTCGTCCTTGGCAAGGTGGGGCGGTGTGCTGATTACAATGCCGTCAATCTCGACCCCGTCTTTGCCGACTATGGTAACATCGGCGGCGGGCAGGACTCTCATGTCCGCTCCCCCGCACTTGGCAAAGCGGATAAAGCCCGATTTGTCTATATCTGTGACAATCAGGCCTATCTGGTCAAGGTGCGCCTCAAGCATTATAATGGGGCCTTCTCCGTCAAGAAAGCCCACAACATTGCCGCTGCTTTGAATCTCGGTGGGCATATAGTCGGCAAGGATTTCAGCCGCCGTATTAGCGGCCAATGCCTCGTTTCCCGATACGCCCTTAGAGCTTATCAGCTTTTCGAGAATATTCTTTATATCCATAATATCCTCCGATATTTGTTGTTATTTAAGTTGGTCGAGGGTCAGTGAAAAGCTGGGCAGGAACTCCTCTATAAAAACTTCCGCTTCGGGGCATTCCATTTCTTTGAGAGTGTTTTCCACAGACTGCTTTGCCTTGTCAAATTCAGTATTGCCCGCCTTTTGCTCCTCAATGCACTTGATTAGAGCCGCTATTTTGTCCGCGGCCTTAACAAGCCGCCACTCCTCCGCGTCGTCCCTTGATTCGCTGAAGATTGTCTTAAACTCGTCCCTTAAATAGCCCGGCAGGGAGTCGGTAAGTCTCGCCGCCGCCTCACGCTCAACGGACTTAAAGGCATTCTTTATCTCGCTGTTAAAGTACTTTACGGGAGTGGGCATATCGCCTGTAAGGATTTCTGGCATATCGTGATAGAGCCCTAAAACCGCCGCTCTTTCAGCGTTGTAGCTTTTGCCGAAACGCTTGTTACCGATTAAAGCCAGCATATGGGCGATTGCCGCCACCTCAGTGCTGTGCTGGCTTAGAGTTTCATAGAAGACATTGCGCATTAAAGACCAGCGGTTAATATATTTCATTCTCGCAAAGAAGGCAAAAAAATGGCTACCGCTCATTAAGTTTCCTCCAAAAGAAAAGCATTATGCAAAATAGCACAAATTATGAAAATTTTAGTTAATTTATAAGTATTATATCACACAAACTTTGAAAAAAAACAACAAAAGAAAAAAGAACGCCTGAGCGTTCTTAATCTACCGTAATATAGCTTTTTATGTTCAGGAAGGTCTTTTCACCGATTCCGCTGACATTCATAATTTCTTCAATCTTGTCAAAGCCGCCGTTTTCGTTTCGGTAATCGATTATTGCCTGAGCCTTTTTCTCGCCTATTCCTTTAAGCAGAATCAGCTCCTCTTTTGAGGCTGTGTTGATGTTTATAAGACGCTTTTCGGGTTCAGCTTCAGATTCGGTTTCCGTTTCACTCTTAGTTTCCTCGCTTTTCGTTTCGGAAGCCGTCTCGGCGGCTGTTTTCTCCTCAGAGGCTATTATTTCGATGGCGTCAAGCCTTGAGAAGTATCTGTACGCGCTGATTCTTTGAGCGACAAGCAAGAAAGCAAGGGCGATTATTACACCCACAAGCACTTTTTCGCTTAAAGTGAATGCCTTCTTTTTTTCCACCTTTTTGCCTCCCCTTAGAGCTTGTCAGGATTTTATTACAAAAATATGGAAATGTCAACAAATGTCGACATTCCCCATTAAAAAAGAAGGGCGCCGCTTGGGCGCCCGTTTTATTTAATAATTGCTGAGGTTAAAATCCCGGAGCTGCTCTGTGTCAAAGTTCCTAACGGCGCCGGCTAAAGCCGCGGGCATCTTTGAAGCGGGGATGTAGAGATACTGGGCAGTGCCGTCCTCCGCGTTGAATACCGCCGCATAGCCCGTGCCGCTGCTGAAGTAAGTGAGGTATGAGATATCCTTCAATACCTTAATTGTTTCAGCGTCGGTTACGGTGTAGGTCTTTTGATTCTCAAGGGGATCGTAACGGTATTCTTCATTGCTCTTAGCTTTGCTTATGGACTTGCCGAAGGCGTCATAGTGGAAGTCAAAGCCGTATTTGAGCATGAAGGGCTGGAAGGTAAAGCTGCGCTCGATTGAAACGAGCTGTACCGAGGTGTATTTCTTTTCGCTGCCCTTAAAGGCGTCAATCATATTGTTGTCCTTTAAGAACTTAATGGTTCTTTCCATGTCCTCGGTGATTACAAAGTCGATGTTGAAATCCGTGGTGCCGTGCATTGCGATTGTCGGGGAGTTGTCGAGAATATCCCACGGTTCTCCGGAGGGAGGCTTTATGATATCATCAGCCTTTGACGGGGGCTCTATGGCTTTTTCGTAAGCTCTTCCGTTTTCGTCTTCTATGACCTCGATTATGCCCTTGTCAAAATCCGTATAGTTATTGCCGACAATGCTGATTACTCCGAGGGGCGGCTTTTCGGGGAAGTATCTCTCCTTGTAAGTCTGCTCTGCGATATCCTGCCTGAGAGCTTCATACAGCTCGTTTCTCTGCTCTGAAGTCAGGTTCAGCCTTGCGATATATGACAGGTCTTTCGGATAAACTTTTACAATTACGCCTTCTGAACGCAGGAGCCTTGCCCTCTCGTTCTGCATGATGGGGGTATCGGGAGACAGCGCCTCATCGGCAGCCTTTTTAAATCTTTCTGTGTCGTAAATCTTTAAAAGCTCTTCTATTACGCCCGCGGAGACATTCCTGAAGCTCCTTCTGACCGTCTTGCCGTTCTTGAGATAGTATGTGAACTGAATTCTGGAGGCAAGGCGCTTTGAGGAGTGGTCAGCGGAGAACTTCCACATCTCATACGCGTCCGCGGCGTTAAGCTCGGCGATTTTTGCGTGAATATCTCTGATTAACTTAATATCCTTCTCGCTCTCAAAGCCGGAAATCATTTCGTTTGAGCCGGGGTAGACGAGAATATCCTCGCGCATGGGATAATACTCGCTGAAGAAGCTCTGAACGCCCACAGTGGAGACGGAAACGGATTTGATGTCCTCAGCGGCGGGAACTCTCTTTGAGTAGCCGAAAAGTCCCGTTGAGAAAATGAAGAAGATGGCTGTAATAACTGCGAGATGCATGGGCAGGAATACAAGGTCCCGCTTAAACTCTTTAAAGCTGCGCCTTAAAACCGCATCAAGTATGACAAAGACCAAAAGCGCGGCAAAAAGGGCTATTCCGAAAGCTGCATATTTCTGTAAAGGTGAGCTTGTGAAAATAACGCTGAAAGTGAAAATTGCCACAACAAAAATTCCTACATTGTTAAGAACTCTGTTGGTGCCGATAAAGCCGCTGATTTCAGCTCTTCTGCGCTTAAAGAGGTACATTCCGAGGAAGAATATAGCCGCAATCGCAATCAGCCAGAAAAGATCGGTCAGGTAGTCCGACGCTGCCAGTTCATATATTGTTTCCGCAGCCTTTTCGGCCTGGTCAGCATTCAGAGGCTTTTCACGGTCGGCTATTTCCACAAGGGTACTTGAAAACGCGGTTAAAGGAGTGAGGTATGAGAAATGGGTTACAAGCGACGGGGAATTATATTGGTGCGTTAAGCCCGTTTCTACGAAGGCAACACCGAACGGATTGCCCCATACCAGCTTGTTCATAAGGAATTGAACGCTTGAGAGCAGGAATGTGGGGAGGAATGAGATTATGACCGAGAATATTCCGCCCTCAAAAACCGTTCCCACGCTTGAGAGAACCGCTGCTGTTACGGAGTATGAGAAAAGGGCGATTGTGGCAAATGCCATCATATAGTAGGTGGCCGCCTGCCACAGCTCAAAGCTGCTGCCTATATAGATAAGGTTCATAACCACGCCCACCATTACCGAAAGCACGGCTCCAACCACAAGCAGCAAAGCGCCGCTTAGGTAATGGGCAAGGAACAGTTTTTCTCTCTTAATGCCGAGGCTGTAGTATACATTTACGGTCTTTTTGGAAGTGATGAATCTGAATGAGGAAAGTCCCATAAGAATGCCCGCAACAAGCATAAGTCCACAGGCGAACACCGTTGCCAGTTCGTTTGGGGCAAACAGATAATATATATACTGGTCCTTGGCAGTGGGTGATTCCATATAGGGGTCGCGATATGAAAGCGGGTAGCTCAGCATTGAAAAGAACATAAAGGCCATTACCGCAAGCATAAGTAGTGTTACGACTATATTTGTGCTTTTCAGGCTTTCAGAAAAGGTATGGGTAAAGGGGTTAGCCGAAGATCTTTTTTGCTTCATTGCCCTCAGCCTCCATTTCGTCAAGGAATATTTCTTCAAGTGTCAGGAGTGTTTCTTCTATAAGCAGCGGCGACATCGCTTTAAGCTTTGCGTATGCCTCCTCAGGGGTGCCGAGGGCCATCAGTGTTACGATGCTGCCGTCGATGTTAAGACGCTTGTGGGGAATGTCTTTGAAATCCTGCTCGGTTACGGGGCGGTCGAATACCAGCCTGTACTTTGCCTTGCCCTTTGACAGGTCGGATACGGAGCCGCTGAGGACTATCCTCTTGCCGTTTATAAGTCCCACATAGTCGCAGAGGTCCTGAAGCTCGTGGAGGTTGTGGGAGGATATGATGGTCGCGACATCCTTCCTGCTCATGTAGTCGTACAGAAGTTCCTTGACGACCGCTCTCTTTTGCGGGTCAAGTCCGTCAAACGACTCGTCAAGCAGCAGGGTTTCGGGCATTGTGGACATGGCGAAAACCACCTCCGCCTGCCTTTGCATTCCCTTTGAAAAGCCGTTCAGTCTTTTTGTGGGGTCAAGACCGAAAAGCTTTGTTACCTTTTCAAAGGTGTCGTATGAAAAATTGGGATAGTAGCCTTTGTAGAAGGCTGCCATCTTGTTCATAGTGGCGTAGGGCTTGAAATAAATTTCGTCGGGAACATAAAAGAGTCTTTGCTTTTTCTTTTCGTTCTCAAAAACGGGCTCGCCGTCTATCAAAACCTTTCCGCCTTCGGGGCGGTAGACTCCCGCGATTGTTTTAAGCAGAGTGGTTTTACCTGCGCCGTTGTATCCCACAAGACCGTAAATTGAGCCTTTGGGGACAGTCAGGGACAGGCTTTCGATAGCTGTGAAATCGCCGAATTTTTTTGTTACATTTACTGCCTCTATCAAAGCTACTCCTCCTTTTGAGGAAAGACAGGGCTGTCAAACCTCATAAAGTTTCTCTGTCACGATTATTCTACTTGTATTCTATATGAACGCTACCCTCAGTCAAGGGAATAAGGGAAATATTAAGATAATCGTAAGAAAATGTTATTCTTTTGTAATGATTATTCTCTAATTAGATTATCTCTATGGTTTTATTGTCGCATAATTTATGCTTTATTTGCAAGCATATGGGAAAAATATTCATTAGACTTGCATAAGTCGGCACTTTTTGCCCTCTATCGCTTTATCGCAGTTAACAAAAACATGAAAATATCGGAAAGATTTATTGACTTTAAAAAAATATGCTGATATTATTTAATAGTTAGTCGGCTAACTATTAGGCGGCTAACTATATTTTTGGGCAAGACGAGGTGAAAAAATTGTCCCCGAAGGAACTTATAACAGCGGATAAATTCATTTTGACCCATATACTGTTCAGAAAGCGGCTGCATCAGCGTTTTAAGGAAAGGGATATTTACCCCGGGCAGCCGGCTATACTTCATATAATAAATGAGTTCGGTGTATGCTCCCAGAAGGATATTTGCGACAAGATAATGACCTCCCCCGCCTCTGTCGCTGTAAGCATAAGGCGCATGCAGAACATGGGACTGATTGAAAAGCTGACGGATGAAAAGGATATGCGCTTTAACAAAATACGGCTTACAGAAAAGGGCGTAGAGGCTCACAACTACTGCAGAAACGAGCTGAAGGCTTTGTCCGATGAAATGCTGGACGGCTTCAGCGAGAACGAAAAAAACGAGTTTGACAGAATGCTTGTAAAGATGATTGAGAATCTGTCCAAAGAGGAGCAATAATCTGACAATACTAATTTCGGAACCTGAGAGGACAAGCGTATGAACTTAAAGAAACTGACTCCCTTTATGAAAAATCAAAAGCTGTATGCTATACTTACGCCCCTGACGGTAATGCTGGAGGCTATGCTTGAGGTCTGCATACCGGCGCTTATGTCCGTTATTGTGGACAGCGGACTTTACGGCAAGGATTTGAGCGAGACCGCGGACCTATTCCTAATTCGCACCCTCATTAATATGGGCATTATATCGGGCTCCGGCACTCAGCTTATATATAGGACAGGCACCGTTATGGTTGCTTTGTCTATTGTTTCCCTTTGCCTCGGAATACTCGGCGCGAGATTTGCCGCAGTCGCAGGCATGGGCTTTGGCGCCGATTTGAGAATGGGCCTTTTTAAGAAGGTGCAGAACTTCTCCTTCGACAATATTGACTCCATAAACACCGCCTCGCTTATCACGAGGATGACCACGGATATAAACCTTATACAAATGACCTTTATGATGATAATAAGGACCTGCGCAAGGGCTCCTTTTATGTTCCTTTTGGCTATTATCTATGCCATAAAAATCAACGCAAGGCTGTCTATAATCTTCCTTGTAATCGCCCCGATTCTCGGCTTTATGCTCGTATTCATCATACTTAAAGCCTTCCCAAGATTTAGGGCGATGTTTGAGAAATACGACCGCTTTAACGCCGCTATTCAGGAAAACCTTATCGGAATCAGGGTTGTTAAGACCTTTGTAAGAGCCGAGCATGAAAAGGAAAAGTTCAGAATAAGCAACGATGAATTAAGAGACGCCAGCATCTTTGCGGAAAAGCTGGCAATCCTTCAGAACCCGATACTTCAGCTTTCAATGTATACCGCAATCACGCTGATTCTTTGGTTCGGCGGCAACATGGTGCTTTCCGGCTCCATGGGCACCGGCGAGCTTATGAGCTTTATCGCCTATGTTCATCAGATTCTCTTCTCCCTTATGATGGTTTCGATGGTTTTCATCATGATTGTCATTTCAAGGGCGTCGATTCAAAGGGCCATTGAGGTTCTGTCCACAGAGCCCATTATCAAAGACGACGACGCTGACGAGAATTTAAGCGTTCAGGACGGCAGCATTGTGTTTGACAATGTGTCTTTCAAATACTCAAAGAGCGCGAAGAAGAATGTTCTTGATAATATTAATCTTTCTATTAAATCGGGTGAGGTAATCGGCATTATCGGCGGCACGGGCTCTTCTAAGTCCACGCTGGTGCAGCTTATCCCGAGGTTCTACGATGTAACCGAGGGAGCCGTTTATGTCGGCGGCAGGAATGTAAAGGACTATAAGCTCCGCAAGCTGCGTGACGCTGTGGCTATGGTGCTGCAGAAGAATCTGCTTTTCAGCGGCACCATTGAGGAGAATCTCCGCTGGGGCAACGAAAACGCCACTATGGATGAGATTATCACCGCCTGCAAGGCCGCGGCTGCCCACGACTTTATCATGAGTTTCCCCGACGGCTATCAAACGATGCTTGGTCAGGGCGGCACAAATGTCTCGGGCGGTCAAAAGCAGAGGCTTTGCATCGCGAGGACTCTTTTAAAGAAGCCGAAGATTCTCATCCTTGACGACAGCACAAGCGCCGTTGACACAAAGACTGACGCTCTCATCAGAGAGAGCCTTAAAAACTACTTCCCCGAAACCACGAAAATAATAATCGCCCAGAGGGTTAACTCCGTAAAGCACGCGGACAGAATTATAGTTCTTGACGAGGGCAGAATCAGCGAAATCGGCACCCATGAGGAGCTGTTAAAATTGGGCGGCATTTATGCGGAGGTTTGCCGCTCACAGCAGGAGGATTCGGAAATATGAGCACAAGAGCACCTATGAGAGCACCTATGAGAGGGCCCGGCAGGGGCGCTCCGGGTCTGAAGCCTGTCAACACGAAAAAGACGGTTGGAAGGCTCATTAAGTATATTACAAAGAATAAGCTGATACTGGTTTTGGTCGCCTTCCTTGTGCTTATTGCCTCCGGCGCGGGAGTTGCGGGAACCTATATGCTCACCCCCGTCATCAACACCATTGAAAAGGCTTTTAAGGGCGAAATCACCGACCCTGTTGCAAAGATTTTAGGCTATATAGCCATCCTTGCCGTCATCTATATTGCGGGAGCCGCGGCTCAGTACGCATATCAAAGGGTCATGGTGGGACTCACCCACAGGACGCTCAACGCCATAAGGCGGGATTTGTTCGACCATCTGCAGGATTTGCCCATTGACTTCTTTGACAAGAACACCCACGGCGAGATTATGAGCCGCTTTACAAACGATACAGACACTTTAAGAGAGGCTCTGAGCCAGGTTCTTACCCAGATTCTGACCTCGCTTGTATCGGTTACGGGCACATTTATAATGATGGTTATCCTCAGTCCCGCGCTTATGATACTGATTTTGATAATGCTTGCCATAATGCTCTTTGCCATAAGGACCATAGGCAGCAGGAGCGCAAAGTACTTCAGACTCCAGCAAAGAACGGTAGGCGCGGTAAACGGTTATATTGAGGAAATGATTGAGGGTCAGAGAGTTGTTAAAGCCTTCTGCAGAGAGGATAAGGTTATTGAGGATTTCGGCAAGCTAAATAATGATCTGAAATCCGCTTCAGTCAACGCCCACACCTTCGCAAGCGTCATTATGCCCGTCATGGGCAACCTCTCTTATATGAACTATGCTCTGACAGCCACCATTGGCGCTTATCTCATCATCAAGAAAGCGGCTACGGGCGTTATTGGGCTTAGCATCGGTCAGCTTGCCTCCTTCCTTCAGTACACAAGGCAGTTTTCAATGCCCATCGCCAATGTCTCCCAGCAGGTGAACAATATTCTTGCCGCTCTTGCGGGCGCTGAGAGGATATTCGAGATTATCGACTACCCTGCCGAGACCGACGACGGAGTCGTAACCCTTGTAAACGCTAAAGTCAATGACGACGGCAGCATTGAGGAGGTTGACTACAGAACCGGCGTTTGGGCTTGGAAGCAGCCTAATGACGACGGCAGCGTAAGCTACACTCTTGTAAAGGGCGATGTAAGGTTTAAGAATGTAAGCTTCGCCTACGACAAGGATAAGCCCGTTCTGAAGAACATCAATATCGAGGGCGCCGCGGGTCATAAATTCGCTTTTGTAGGCTCTACGGGCGCGGGCAAAACCACGATTACAAATTTAATCAACCGCTTCTATGACATTCAGGAGGGCGAAATCACCTACGACGGCATAGATATTAAGAAGATTAAGAAAGCGGATCTTCGCCGCTCCCTCGGCATGGTGCTCCAAGATACCCACCTGTTTACAGGCACGGTTGAGGACAATATCCGCTACGGCAGGCTTGACGCTACATTTGAGGATATCGTTAACGCCGCAAAGCTCGCCAATGCCCATTCATTTATAGAAAGGCTGCCCCAGGGATATCAGACAATGCTGACAAGCGACGGCGGCAACTTAAGTCAGGGTCAGAGGCAGCTTATATCCATAGCCAGAGCCGCTGTTGCCAATCCGCCGGTCCTCATTCTTGACGAGGCTACAAGCTCCATTGACACCAGAACCGAGCACCTTGTGGAAAAAGGCATGGACAGCCTAATGGAAGGCAGAACGGTGTTTGTAATCGCTCACAGGCTCTCCACCGTTAGAAACTCCAACCAGATTATAGTGCTGGAAAACGGTGAGATAATTGAGCAGGGTGACCACAACACACTGATTGAAAAGAAGGGCAGATACTACGCCCTCTATACGGGTCAGTTTGAGCTGAGCTAAAAAAGGCGGGGAAAACCCGCCTTTAAATTTGCAATATAAAAGCCGACCGAAATTCGGTCGGCTTTAATTTATTTTGCGACTATATTTACGAGCTTGCCCTTTACATAAATCTCCTTCAGAACCGTCTTGCCTGAGAGCTCCTCCCTGATTCTGGCGTCGGCTTTAGCGTCGGCTATAGCCTGCTCCTGTGTAGCGTCGGCGTCGATTACGATTCTTGAGCGTACCTTGCCGTTAATCTGAACCGCAATCTCAACCTTCTTCTCCTCGCAAAGCTCCTCGGAGTATTCGGGCCATTTCGCGTCGGTTACCCTGCCGCCAAAGCCTTCAAGCTCCCAAACCTCCTCGGTGACATGGGGAGCAAAGGGATTGAGAAGAATTGTAAATATCCTGAGTTCCTCTCTTGTTATCTTGCCCGTTTCGGAGATTTCGTTCATAAGGCTCATAAGGGCGGCTATTGCGGTGTTCATCTTAAGATTGTCAATGTCGTGCGTGACCTTCTTGATTGTCTTGTGGAAGGAGCTTAAAAGCTCATCTCTAATCTTTTTGTCGGGGATGAGGATGTCTCTGAAGCTCCAGTATCTGTCCACAAAGCGCTTGCAGCCCTTGATTGAGGTGGAGCTCCAGGGAGCGGCCTTCTCAAAGTCGCCGATGAACATCTCGTAAAGGCGCATGGTGTCGGCGCCGTAGGTGTTTACTATTTCATCGGGATTTACCACATTGCCGCGGGATTTGCTCATCTTCTCGCCGTTCTCGCCGAGAATCATGCCGTGGCTGGTTCTCTTTTTGTAGGGCTCCTTGGTGGGCACAACGCCGATGTCGTAAAGGAACTTATGCCAGAAACGGCTGTAAAGCAGGTGGAGGGTTGTATGCTCCATGCCGCCGTTGTACCAGTCGACGGGTGTCCAGTAATCGAGAGCCTCCTTGGAGGCAAGGCACTCATCGTTGTGCGGGTCGCAGTAGCGCAGGAAGTACCAGCTTGAGCCTGCCCACTGGGGCATGGTGTCGGTTTCCCTCTTTGCCGCGCCGCCGCACTTGGGGCATGTGGTATTTACCCAGTCTGTGAGCTTGGCAAGCGGCGACTCGCCCGTATCGGTGGGCTCGTAGCTTTCTACCTTGGGAAGCTCAAGCGGCAGCTCGCTCTCGGGCAGCGGAACATAGCCGCACTTGGGGCACTCCACAATCGGAATGGGCTCGCCCCAGTATCTCTGGCGGGAGAATACCCAGTCGCGCAGCTTGTAGTTGGTCTTTCTCTCGCCCTTGCCCTCTTTAATGAGCCACTCTATAATCTTCTCCTTAGCCTCCTCTACGGAGAGACCGTTGAGGAAGCCGGAGTTTACCATAATGCCGTTTTCGATGTCGGTATATGCCTCTTTTTCAACATCTCCGCCGCTGACGACCTCGATAATCGGAAGACCGAATTTCTTAGCGAACTCCCAGTCTCTTGTGTCGTGTCCGGGAACCGCCATAATAGCGCCGGTACCGTAAGAGATGAGAACATAGTCGGAGATGAAAATCGGGATTTCCTTTGAGTTTACGGGATTGATTGCCCTAACACCTTTAAGCTCAACGCCCGTTTTTTCCTTATTGATTTCGGTGCGCTCAAAGTCGCTCTTGTGGGCTGCCATATCCCTGTAAGCGTTAATTTCGTCTATGTTCTGCAGCTTATCCGCCCATTTGTCGATTAGGGGATGCTCAGGTGACAGCACCATGTATGTTGCGCCGAAAAGGGTATCGGGTCTTGTGGTGTAAACGGTGATGGTGTCGCCCTCGGTTGTGGTGAAATCGACCTGAGCGCCGTGTGACCTGCCTATCCAGTTTATCTGCTGGAGCTTAACCCTCTCAATATAGTCAAGCTCATCAAGGTCGTCAATGAGTCTGTCGGCGTACTCGGTGATTTTGAGCATCCACTGCTTTTTGACCTTTCTGACAACCTCGTTGCCGCAGCGCTCGCAAACGCCGTTTACGACCTCCTCGTTAGCGAGAACGCATTTGCAGGAGGTACACCAGTTGACAGCCATTTCCTTTTTATACGCGAGACCCTTTTCGAAGAGCTTTAAGAAAATCCACTGAGTCCACTTGTAATACTTGGGGTCGGTGGTATTTATCTCGCGGCTCCAGTCAAAGGAGAAGCCCAGAGCTTTGAGCTGGCTTTTAAACTTTGCTATATTGTCCCTTGTGACTATTTCGGGATGGATTTTGTTCTTTATGGCGTAGTTTTCCGTGGGCAGACCGAAGGCGTCCCAGCCCATGGGATAAAGAACATTGTAGCCCTGGAGCCTTTTCTTTCTTGCTATGATGTCAAGGGCGGTGTAGGACCTCGGGTGACCTACATGCAGACCCTGACCCGAAGGATAAGGGAACTCAACAAGGCAATAGAACTTTTCTTTGCTTTTATCGAGTTTTGCATGGAATACTCCGGACTCTTCCCAAATGTCCTGCCATTTTTTCTCTACTTTCTTAAAGTTATATTCCATCTATATTTCTCCCGTCTCAGAATTAATCTATATTAATGAATCAGCTCTTCAACCGCGATTCTTGAACCGTCGGACCATAGTCGGCTGAGATTATAGTAATCTCTTGCGTCGGGCAGGAATAGGTGGACAACCACATTCTGATAGTCGAGGAGAATCCAGCCCGTTGCCTTGCCTTCAATCTGGCGGGGTCTTATATCCTCCTCAGCGAGTTTGAACTCGAGCTCATCGGCAAGCGCCTTTAAGTGGGTGTTTGATGTGCCCGAGGCGATTACGAAATAATCCGCAATGATTGTAAGCTCTTTGATTTTGATAACCTCTATATCAACAGCTTTTTTGTCGTCGAGTATATTAACGATTTTTTCTACAAGTTCTTTGCTCATTTATTCCGTCCTTTCGTTTTTCTTCATTACCAGTTCATTATATGCGCTAACGGTATCGCCGCAAATGGGTCTGTCCTTTTTTACAAGGAATTCTATTGCGTATTTAAGCTTTGCCAGAACCGCCGCGTCAAGGTCCGTAAAGGCAAGAGACCTTACCTCGTCCAATTCGGGATATGACCTGTCATCGGAAATGCAGTCCGCCGTAAAGATGATTTTTTCAAAGGTGCTCATGTTTTCTCTGCCGGTTGTGTGATAGCGGATTGCGTTTAGGATGTCCTCGTCTTCAATGCCAAGATTTAGCCTTGCGTAAACGGGAGCGGTTATTGAATGCCAAAGGCTCTGAGTCGTTCTCTCTATCTCGGTGAGCTTTACATTACCCTTTTCGATAAGCTCAAAATGCTGCTCTTTGGTGAACTCCTTGGTAATGTCGTGCAGCAGAGCCGCGAGATAAGCTTTTTCCTTGTCGCAGCCATAAATATCTGCCAGCTCTTTTGCCGCTTTCGCCACATTCATTGTGTGGGCAAAGCGTTTTTCGGATAAAAGCTCTCTTAGCTTTTCGATATAAATTTTGCTATCTATAAAGCATCCTGCTTTCTATATATTCTTTCACTTCGGGGACAAGAAATTCCTTGATTTCAGCCTTGGAGATTCCTTCCCTTATCTCAGTGGAGCTTATTGGAATGGGGGTAAACTCCAGAATAACAACATTATGCCCCTGAAGGAATTTATTTTTATAATCGATAAGAGGGCGGCTGCTCTCCCCTTCTCTAATTGCCGCGGCAAGGGTGGCGAGATTCAGTATCTCTCTGTAATCCTTCCATGTGTGGAAAGAAAGAAGCATATCAGAGCCGATAATCAAAAACAGCTTGTCTCCGGGTCTTTCCTTTTTAATTTCTTTAAGGGTGTCAACCGTATAGCTTTTGCCCTCGCGGCGAAGTTCGATGTCGGAAATCTCGAAAAGCTCATTCCTGAAGGCAAGGCGGCACATATTCAGTCTGTCCTGTGCGGAGGCAAGCTCAGAATTATCTTTATGAGGGGGATTCAGCGCAGGGATAATAAGAACCTTGTCAAGGGCGAGCTGCTCTGCCGCGGCCCTTACCAGCTTTAAATGCCCTATATGGGGAGGATTAAAGCTGCCCCCGAAAATACCTACTCTTTTCATCCTGACCTCCGTTTGGAGCTTGTTTTCACTCCCATAAAAACAAAAACCCTTAACGCACAAGTGCTTTAAGGGGCGAATTTCTCCGCGGTACCACCCTGATTCGGCATATAAATGCCCTCAGACCCGCCGATAACGGCAGAGGTTCGACATATAACGCTGTCAGCCGTCCTGCCCTACTCATTGTTATTTCGGACAGGCAACTCCGGAACGAGCTATGCACACAAGCCCCCGCCGCTTTGCACCAACCAGCGGCTCTCTGAAAGCAAAGCCAGTGTCTTTCTTTCCTTCACAGTCTTTAAATATCTAATTTGCAAAATCTTCCTATGTGTTAAATGATTATACATCAAAGAAAAGACTAAAGTCAAGAAGGTGAATATTCTTTGCTTTTTTGTCTTACAATTAATTATGTCCTGAATTTAGCTTCTTAATAGTTTTAACACCGAGTCGCAAACGGGAATAAAATGGAAGCAAAAACACGCAAAAAGGGTCTTGATTTTATTGGACTTTTATTGTATATTATATAGGCAATCAGATGACGCGGAGTAGAGCAGTCCGGTAGCTCGTCGGGCTCATAACCCGGAGGTCAGAGGTTCAAATCCTCTCTCCGCAACCAGTTAAAGCTAAGAATCAATCCGATTCTTAGCTTTTTTCTTTTTGTCAAGCGGTAGCTTTTCGCTCTGAAATAATATAAGATCATATAAAGGGGGCGGGCAGATGGAATTTATTGTGGAGCCTGAAAGAAAGGTTAAGATTTGCGACGAGGCGGATGTATGCGTTGTGGGCGGAAGCTGCACAGGCGTTTTTGCGGCGGTCAGGGCGGCAAGGCTGGGGGCTAAAGTTGCGCTGATTGAAAAGCAGAACTGCCTTGGAGGAACGGCGACAAACGGCCTTATCAATATCTGGCACAGTCTTTACGATACGGACGGAAAAAACCAAATCATAGCAGGGCTCACTTTGGAAACTCTTGAGCGTTTAAAAAAGGCGGGCGCGGTTTGGCGCGGGGAATCGATCACCGGAGCTTATCACTTCAATTCTCAGGAGCTTAAAATCGAGCTTGACAACTATATTAGAGAAAACAAAATAAGGCTTTATCTTCATACATATTACGCTGGTCTCCTGCATGACGGAAATAAAATCAAAGCCGTAATAATAGAAAACAAGGACGGCAGAAGCGCCGTAAAAGCTGGTTTTTTCGTTGACGCCACAGGCGACGGTGACCTATGCAGGGATTTGAATATTGAGTCGTACCAAAACAAAACGGTTCAGCCCCCAAGCTCGTGTTTTTTGATGAAGGGCGATATTGACTCGGATTTACTCAGCCAAATAATCAGGAAACATGGGCATGAGGAGGGTCTGGAAGATGACTGGGGCTGGAGCGACAGGTCCGTTTGCGGCGATGATATTACGCTTAGGGCGGATAATCATGTATTTAATGTTATCTGCAATAAGGCAAGAGACCTTACCTTTGCTGAAATGGAAGGCAGAAGGCAAATGAGAGCCTTTATTAATCTCCTTAAAAAATACGGTCATCCCGATATGGACTACTCTTTGGTTGCCGCCTGCTCGCATATAGGCATCAGGGAAACGGCGCATTATAAAACTTTGTTTAAGGCGACAGAAAAAGACCTCCTTATGGGCAAGCGCTATCCCACAGCCGTTTTAAACGGCACCTACCGTGTGGACATTCACCACAGCGACAACATGGGAATTACCTTTAAGTATCTGGACGGCACCGTCAGTACCTTTTACGGCAAGAATACAAAGACGGAATTTGGAAACTGGAGGACTCGGGAAGGCATTACGGGAGAACCCGCAAAATACTATCAGCTCCCCCTTGAGGTTTTAATACAGGACAGATACGAAAACTTTATTATGGCGGGACGGATGCTGAACGCGGATGAGGGCGCTTTCGGCGCTCTGCGTGTGATGGTGAACTTAAATCAGTTGGGAGAGGCGGCGGGAGTCGCGGCCTTTGAAACTTTAAACAGCGGCAAGCCTGTTTGGGAAATTGATAGAATAAAAGTGCGAAGGACATTAAAAGACGGCGGCTCGGCATTAATCTAAGCGATAGAGTTTGTTTTCTTTTTCCAAAGCCCCTCGGACAAAAAAACCACAGCTTTTGGGCTGTGGTTTTTTGTAATCTTCTTACTAGTCTTATAATTTTGCAGAAGACGGTTTTTCAATATTTAAATAGGGCTTCAAATCACATAAAAAACTTTATGATTGTTATGTGCAGAATGACTCCTTTCATTTCATCTGTCATTTGTTGTCGAAATATGTATCACGAATATAATGTTTAAGCTCTTGACAACTGGACACAAATGTTATACCGACATTGATGTGACCTGTCATAAAGGAGGTAAGAATTATGGCACCCAAATCCATAAAAGGCAGTCCAGTATTAGCAAAAATCATTAAGGCAAGAAGACTTGAGTTAGGACTTACGATTGAAGAAGCTGCTTTTAAAGCAGGCGTCGGCACAAAAACATGGAGCCGTTATGAATCGGGTGAATCTATAAGAGCGGACAAGTATAAAGGAGTTTGCAAAGCATTAGAGTGGAAAAAGCTACCTGATATTGAAAAAGACTATGAAAAAGATTATTCAAATATTCTGGATTTTGACCAATACAGAACACATGAGGCATGGTCTAAGTATATTGAGGATTCGTTCGGCGAAGCTGCTGCCGCAACATTTGTCGTAGGCAGTGATATTTTGCTTGATGAGATTCAAGAGGACATGAATGAGCTTGCGCGAATGCCAAAGGGAACACACATTGGGCAGTTAAACAATTCGTGGTTAGAAAGTTTATTGCCGCCACAATTCTTTATGGAGTATGACTACAATTTTCTTTATCTCTTTAGGTATAATGTAGAAAGATTAAGGAAGATAGCACATCACGGCGGACAGATAATTGCCCATAGTGTTCTTGATGAATTAACTCTTTATTTAATAGTTGAAGAATCACGGTCTTTATTTGAGGATGAATATGGTTTAGATGATTATATCTTTGATTGGGTTTTTGACTTATTTGAAGATATGGATATTATTACTTTTTTATATTCAGATTTATTCTACCTGTCTGATGAACATGCGTATCACTTCAATCAGTGGAATATTAATCAATTCTTTACCTAACAAAGTGACATTAAATAATCGCTTTTAATTCTGGGAGCATTACCTTTTAGATTAGTCAGAGCTTAAAATGTGGTCTTTTTAAAAAAGCAGAGCACTGCCCCTTAGGACAGTGCTCCTTTATTTGGCTAAGCGACTTGGCTTCGTATTTCCAGTTAGCCTACAATCCAAACTCCGCCGCTGAGTGTTGCTGTGTAGCCGTCTGCGAGGTAGGCTGTCGGGTCGGACTTGAATGTACCGCCGATAACTTTGCCCTCGCTGTCAAGCTGAACATTTACGCCTGCCAGTACGCCGGCGCCGACTCCGTAGTAGATGGATATGTCAACAGGTCCGCCCACGAATGCGCAGCCGCTGTCTACAAATACCGAGCCGCCTTCATACGGATAGGCTCCGATACCCTCAAATCCTTCGTGGAATCTGCAGCCTATGAATCTGGTATCGTTGGCGTATCTGACGGAGCACCAGCTTCCCTCAACGCCGCTGTTGGTGTAGAAGTCGCAGTTTCTGAATGTGTAGGTAATGTTGCCTGCGCCCGTTGTGTTGGCCACATCGCCTGCTGTGGTGAAGTAGCTTACAAATACGCAGTCCTCTACTGTGACATTGCCGCCTACGGTGCCGTTATCGATGTGCAGCGAGAACTTGCTGTCATCGTTCTTGAAGAATGACCTTCTGATGGTGACATCGTAGGGCCTGTCCATATAGATTTTCGCGCTGTTGTTTGTGTTCTCAAATGTGCAGTCCTCTATTACCGCGTTGAGCTTAATTCCGCTGAAAATTGCCCAGTAGGTGTTGGTGGAGTGGCAGTTAATCAGGTAGTTTACTCTGTCGGCAGCCCAGATATTGTTGGGATAATAGAAGTATACGCCGTTGTTCTCCCTGGCACCGCCGCCGTTTGCTATGCTGTCGAAGTTCAGGTCTCTGAGCGTTACATTGTAGCCCTCGATTCTGAACTGCTCTACGGAGTTGCCGACGCCCTTGATTGTGGTCATGGGCTTGCCGTTTATATCGGCAATGCCGCGGATTGTGATGTTGTTCTTTCTGAACATTACCTTTCTGTCTATTGTTACCTGTTCAGCGGTGAATGTGAAGGTGCCGCCTTCCTGCAGAGCGGAAACCGCGTCAAGCCAGGAACTGTAGTATACATTGTTTACGGCTGCCTCTGCCCACTCAATCTTGCCCCACATATCGCTTGCCTTGAGGTTGTCGTAGTCAAGGCTTACCGTGGGGGCTACTGCTGTGCAGTTATTGAGGCTAAATACTGCGTTAAGGGCGGGGTCGGTGTTGTTCTTAAGACCATAGCCGAACAGACCGCCGATATATGCTCTCTTGCCTGTGCCTGCGGCGGTATTGGAGACATTGATTGCGCCCTTGACCTCGGAGTCCGCCAGAGAAATGGTTGTCTTTGCGGAAGCGTCGTTGTAGATAATGCCCGCAAGACCGCCTGTGTAGATGTTGGCGGGAGTGTCAAGGTCCACATTGTGCAGGAGGTCAACCTCGCAGCCTTCAATTCCGAAGTAAGCGAGATAAGGCTCTCTCCAATACGGATATACATAGCCTACAATGCCGCCTGTGTAGACGGATGCGCCCTCGCCGTCGATGTCGGCATTCAGAGCGCCCTTTGCTGTGCAGTTTACAAAGCCGCTCTCTGGAGCTGAAGCGCCTGCAAACTCGCCCGAACCTAAGATGCCGCCTATCTGAACGGAACAGGTGCTGTAGTTGCTGTCACCCGTCATATCGGTGCAGCCGTTCAGATTGCCGTCAAACTCAAGGTTCTCAAAGCGGGTCTTTTCTCCCATTGAATAGCCCATGATACCGCCCATGGAGAGGTATCTGTAGGCGTTGGCTGTGATGTCGGCATGAGCAAAGCTGTCTACAACATTTACTCTGTTTGCCATGCCCAAAAGTCCGCCGACATATGCGCCGCTGTTTCCGCCTACGCCGGGAACATATGGAGTTTCTGTTTCCACATTGATTGTGCCTGTGAATGATGAGTCTGCCATGCCGTTATGCGGATAATTGGAGTTTGCGTTCCAGCCCACAAGTCCGCCGAGCGCCACACGGTGCTGACCGCTGTCGCCGCATTCGGACTTAAAGCTTATTGTATTCTCCTCCTTGACCGAGGTTGTATGGCAGTTCTCCACAAAGCCCCATACCAAGCCTGCAAGAATACCCACATTCGGGCTGAATATCTTGCTGCCTGCAATATCGATTTTGCCGGAAACGGTAAGGTTCCTGATTCCTGCCGTGTCGCCGGCTCCGCGGACATAGCCGAAAAGACCTACATTGGCGAGGGTGTTGTCGGTAATCTTAAGGCCTGTAATCTTATAGCCGTTGCCGTTGAATATGCCGCCGAACCATCTTGAGCCGTCGCCGATGGGTATCCATTCGATATTCTGAAGGTCAATGTCGTTTATAAGATTTAATGTCTTGCCGTTGAAGTTAATTCCGCTCGCAACCAGCGCGGAGAGACCTGCAAGCTGCTCAGCCGTGCTGATGTCATATTCGGAAAGAGCGGCATTATACCACGAGGTATCGGCAAAGTCTGCCCATGTGGGAACCTTAATTTCATTGCCAATTACCATGCTGCCCTCGGGGAAGGTGTTGTCTGCGAAAATTGCGTTAAGGTCGGCAGAGCCGGATTCTTTAAGTGCGCCAAGGCTTACGCCGCTTACCGCATTGCCGCTGAAAGCAAATGCTGCCGCGCCCGAAATGACGCCTGCGAAATGTATGCCGATGACTTCATCGAACGCTCCGCTGTTTACTGCCGTGGTGCCGTCAACAGTATTGCCTGTGAATACCGCCGATGCCTCTGCTGAGCTAAGACTAATGCCTGTCCAAACGCCGGATACGCCTGCTGCGGCTGCCGCTGTTACAGTGTTGTCGTCATATTTCCATTGACCAGAACCGCTCAGCGCCGAGCTGTGGACTATGCCGTTTTGGAAAGCATTAAGCGTATTTCCCTGTACGCTGCCGCCTGCAGAGTTTGCTTTAGGCTCTACTTTAAGGGCTGTGCCGCCTGTGATTTCGTTTTCCTCTACCACTGCGCCAATGCCCTGAATATGTAAAGCTGTGCCTGCGGCTTCAATATAGTTTGCTCTGACCACTACTCCGCCCCTTGCGTTCGGCGCTGTGCTGTCGCTGCCGAAATAGAGGGCGGTTTTATTTGCCTTTACGATTACTCGGTTATTGGCAAACTCAATATTCTCGCCTGTGAATGAAAGCTCCTTGGCAGAACCCGCTGTCTCCTGCTCATTTATAAAGGTTAAGCCTTTAATTACAACATTATCGGCGCTTACATTCAAAAGTGTAAGGTCTGAAGTGTCTAAACCGTCGGGGTATGTTACGAAAACTTCATATATTCTGTCTCCGTCACCATCTGTATCGTAATTGAGTCCCCAAATGGTGAGAGGCTTATTGACTGTCAGCCGCTCCTTGTATGTGCCAGATATTACGAAAATTACATCGCCCGCATCGGCCGCGTCAATAGCGGCCTGAATGCTGCCGCTGGGCAACACTAACGCATCGCCCACAAAAACTGTTACGGATGCTGTTTTGCGTCCGTCAACCGTGGTAACGGTGATGGATGCAATTCCGCTGCCCGCAGCTGTTACCAAGCCGTTCTGGTCTACTACCGCAATGCTTTCATCGCTTGAACTCCAGATTACATCCTTATTGGTGGCTACATCGGGGTAAACAGTGGCTATGAGCTGTTCGCTCTCACCCACCTGCAAAAGGAGGAACAACTTGTTCAAGCCGACTGAGCGAACCGGTATTGGTTTGACTATTCCCAGTAGTCCGAAAACAAAGTTTTTAATGGAGTCGATGAAATTTCTGATTAGGTCCACAAGACCTTTCAGCCTTTCAAGGAAGCCGGGGATATAATCCTCCTCTGCTTCCAGCGCCGTGACATCTTCTGCCGCGGCCGCGAAGGCTACGAGATTAAATGACGAAAATGCCAAGAGGAATACGAGTACCAACGCTAATGTTTTGCTCAAATACTTCATTTTAAACCCCCCTTGTGATGAAATCCGATTCCGTTTAGTCAGTCCGCTTAAAGGTTTAGGCGCTGAAACATTAGCCGTTTACGATATCCTGTTATCACCTCCGTTTTAGCCTTTAACAAGCAAATATGAAAAAGTGCCAATTTATTACATTTACTGCGCTAAAAAGATTAAACTTAAGTACATTAACCTTAAACATAACTTAAAATTGACAATATTTTCTAAAGCAAGTATAATCAAGTATAATATTTCATAAAAATTTTGTCAATGAAGAAAAATTTTAGTTTAAGATTATATTACATAATGCTCACATATATGACAAAATGACGCAATATTTGAGCCTATTAGATTTACTGTTTTGGCAAATTTAACGCAAAAAGAAGTGAGCCGAGAATACTCTCGGCTCACTTCCAAAGGGAAAAAACTATGAGAAAGGTTTTATGTCGGCTGATTAAGCTTGTATAATCCTGTTATTAACATATTGGCAATAGCAAGCTGCGAAATTCGCTCAAAGGCGTGAACGCCGGGGATGATTCCGTCGCCGTAGAAGTAGCTTTGCAGGCTTACATCCGCAAGGCTGTTCAGCTTGCACTCACCCCATGATGTAATGCTGATGATTCTTGCTCCCTTTGCTTTCGCGTCTCTTACCAGGTCCAGAATCACTTCCGTGTTGCCCGAGTAAGAGATGGCAAGCACCACATCGCTTTTATCGTACTGTTCTCTGAGAGAGGGGTAGTAATCCTCCTGAGACCTTAAAAGCTCTACATGCTTTCCCGCCATTCTGAGGTAGTGGTGTATATGGCGGGCGACTATGGAGGAACCTCCGTAGCCTAAGATTTTGATAAAGGACGCCTTGTTTATTAGGTCTATTGCCTTAAAGAGGCTTTCCTCATTAACAATCTTTTTGGTTTCGCCCAGAATATAGGCCATGTTGTCCAGTACAAAGGCAACAAGCTGATCCTTGCTCTCCAGAGTGCTTATATGGGAGCTGGGAGGGGCGGGAGTTTCCGCAACTGTGCTTTGCATTGCCGCCTTTTTCAGCTCTTTGATTCCGCTAAGGCCTATGCTTCTGCAAAAACGGACTACGGTAGGCTCACTCACCTTGCTCTCCTCCGCAAGGCTTTTTATGTTGTGCTCAATTATGCTGTCGCCGAGATTCAGTACCACATCGGCGACCTTTTTTTCTGCAGATGTCAGGTCATCGTACTTGCGCATTATGCGCAAATTCAAGCTGACGGGCAAATCTACATCCACATTCACTGTGTACTAACCTTTCTTTCTGATAATTTGTATATTTTTACAACATCGTATATATTAGCACTGAGCAAAAGCCTTGTCAAATCAAAGAGAGAGCTTTTTATTTCGCAAGCAGATTTCTTGCCCGTTTTGCGATATTTTCGCTCGTCAGACCGTATTCATTAAGAACTTCAGCCTTGCTGCCCGACTGACCGAAACGGTCCTCTATGCCAATGCGGTCAAAGCTTATGCCGTCTTTGCCCACGAGAACCGCCGCGACAGCTTCGCTGAGTCCTCCGAGCACATTGTGCTCCTCAACGACAAGGACCTTTTTGCACTTATCCGCGTATTCAAGTATGGTTTCCTTATCGAGGGGCTTTATTGTATGAATATTCAGAACCGCTGCGTTTATATTATCCTTTTCGAGCTCCTCCAGAGCCTCGAGAACAAGGCTTACGGGGAAACCGGTGGATATAATGCAGATATCCTCACCGTCTTTAAGAATCTGGGCCTTGCCGATGGTGATGTCCTGATTTTCATCGGTTATCTCGGGAACGCCCTCTCTGGATGTCCTTATATATACGGGGCCTTTGATGTCGTAAGCCTTTTTGACAAGGACCTTTGCCTGATTGTAGTCGCAAGGTGAGAGGATTGTCATGTTGGGGATTGCCCTCATGCTGCCGAAATCCTCAATGCACTGATGGGTGCCGCCGTCGCCGACGGGGGTGATGCCCGAATGGCTGCCCACGAACTTTACATTTGCCTTGCTGTAAGCGGCGGCGTTGCGGATGATTTCACCCGCGCGTCCTGCCATGAATACCGCAAAGGTGGAGGCATAGGGAACATAGCCTGTTAAGGAAAGTCCCACTGCCATGCCCACAAGGTTCTGCTCCGCGATTCCCACATCCACAAAACGGTCGGGGAATTCCTTTTTAACAGCCGATGAGCCTGTTGCCATGGCAAGGTCTGCGTCAAGAGCGATGACATCGCTCTTTTCCCTCATTAGCTCGGCAAGTCCGTCGCCGTAGCCCTGACGGGTTGCTCTTAATTTATCCAGTTTCATACTCGGCCTCCTAACTCTGCTTTTGCCTTCTCCAGAAGTTCGCCCTGCGGAACATTGCCGTGCCATGCGAAATTATTCTCCATGTAGGAGACGCCCTTGCCCTTTATAGTTCTTGCGATAATGCAAAGGGGCTTGCCTTGGGGCTTAATGTCAAGGGCTTTGGTGATTTCCTCGAAATTATGGCCGTCGATTTCAGCTACTTCAAAACCGAAGGCTCTTACTTTGTCAGCAAGGTTACCGAGGGACATGACCTCATCGGTGGAGCCGTCAAGCTGAAGGCCGTTGCAGTCTGCTATCATGGTTAAATTGTCAAGCTTATAATGGGCGGCTGCCATAAGAGCCTCCCAGACAATGCCCTCCTGCAGCTCGCCGTCGCCTGTTAAGACATAGACATGGTTGTCCTTGTTCTGCTTTTTAAAGCCGAGAGCCATGCCTACCGCGACGGAGAGACCCTGACCCAGAGAGCCTGTGCTGCAGTCAATGCCGGGGCATTTATTCATGTCGGGGTGACCCTGCAGCTTGTTTCCGAAATGCCTGAGCCTTTTAAGCTCTTCCTTCTCTATATATCCTTTATCGGCAAGAATTGCATAGAGAGGGGGATTTGCGTGACCTTTGCTGAGGATAAAGCGGTCCCTGCGGTCATCTCTTGGGTCATCGAAAAGTCGCATCTTGCCGTAATACAAAACGGTTAATATATCGGTTGCGGAAAAGGAGCCGCCGGGATGTCCGGAGCCTGCGGATTCAAGCATGTCAAGAACGGTGCGGCGAATAAACGCTGCCTTTTCCTTATATAAATCGTATGACATTTAATCCTCCTGAATTTAAGCTTTATTGACGCTGCCGAAAAGCTGCATTTTCTCAATGGCGACCTGCTTGCTTGCCTCAAGACCGGGAGCCAGCAGAGCTCTGGGGGTAAAGCCTTTGCCTACAAGGTCCCTGCCCTCCTCAATGTACTCTCTGACTGCCTGGGTAAAGGCTATCTGGCACTCGGTGTTTACATTGATTTTGCAGACGCCCATGGAGATTGCCTTCTTTATCATGTCGGTTGGGATTTCCGAGCCGCCATGAAGAACAAGGGGAATTCCGTTTGTGGCTTTTTGGATTTCCTCAAGAATGTCAAAGCGAAGGCCCGGCCAGTCTTTGGGATACTTTCCATGTATATTTCCTATGCCTGCAGCGAGCATATCAATGCCCAGCTCGGCCATTTTTGCGCACTCATTCGGGTCGGCGTATTCGCCCATTTTTGCGACTCCGTCCTCTTCTCCGCCGATTGCGCCGACCTCACATTCAAGGGAGATGCCCTTTTCTCTGCAAAGTCCTAAGATATAGCGGGTTTTTTCAATATTCTCCTCAATTGGAAGGGCTGAGCCGTCGAACATAACTGAGCTGAATCCCGACTCAATGGCGTCGAGAACTTCCTCGTATGTGCCGTGGTCAACATGCAGGGCAACGGGAACGCTGATTTTAAGGTAGTCAATAAACGAAGTTACGGTGGCGACTATTGTTTTATATCCACCCATGTACTTAGCCGTGCCGCCTGAAACCCCCAGTATAACCGGGGATTTCATTTCTTCGGCGGCTAAGAGGTAAGCACGGATGGATTCCATATTGTTGAGATTAAAATGCCCTACAGCATACTTGCCGTTTTTGGCATCTTGTATCATCTCTTTTGCAGATACATACGGCATAAATTAATTACATCTCCTAATTACATAACGATATCTTTGTTCTTGGATACTCTCATGAAGAGAGCCAGAGAAATTACGGTAAAGAGAAGCAGAATGGTGGATACCGCACAAGCTGCGCCGTCTGTACCGCGGCTTACCAATACATATATTGAAAGGGTAAGGGTTTGGGTTCTTGCGCTGTAGAGCATGATGGATGCAGACAGCTCGGTGATTATCGATACCCAGCTGAGAATCGCGCCCGAAACGATGCCGCTTGCCATCATGGGAGTGGTAACCTTAAAGAAGGTCTTGAGTTTCGACGCGCCAAGGCTTATGGATGCTTCCTCCGTTGTGATGGGTATCTGCTGGAGCACTGCGACGCTGCTTCGGATTGTGTAAGGAATCCTTCGGATGACCATGGCGATAATCATAATTGCCATGGTTCCCGTAAGCACCAGCCAGCCCTTGCTGAAGGTCAGCACCAGAGCGATACCGATAACGGAGCCGGGTATGATGTAAGGAATCATTGACATTGTGTCAAGGACATTGTTCATTGTGTTCTTGCGGCGGACAACCATATAGGCAATGAGAATTGACATCAGAACGACAATTACCATTGTGGAAAGACCGATAATCAATGTATTGGGCAGTGCTGTCCGCACATATTTCCACGCATTCTTGTAGCTGTTAAGCGAAAGTCCCTTGGTAAAGTTGCCGAAGGCGTTTGTGTTTCTGAATGAGCAGTAAACAAGGTAAACCTGCGGGAGCATGCTTATTGCAACCACAATGTAGGTGTAAGCATGAATGAAGAACGAAGTTACGGGCTTTGCTTTCTTTCTTTCGATTGAATGCAGAGCGTTCATCTTGAAGCTGAACTTCTCCGACGCGACCTTCTGAACAAGGAAAACTATTGCCGTGATTACGATAGCGATGACGCTGATTGCGGCGGCAAAGTTATAGTTCTGAGAAGTTTCGCCCACATACTGCTTGTAAATCTCAACGGGGAAGGTACGATAGCCCTCGCCGATAAGCAGCGGTGTGCCGAAGTCCGCCATGGCTCTCATGAATACCATAAGAGCAGCGGCGAGAATAGAAGGTGTGCAAAGGGGTACAACCACCTTGAAGAAACGCTTTATGCCGCTGACTCCGAGGTTCTGAGAAGCCTCAAGGAGTGAGTTGTCCACATTTCTGAGCGCGCCCGAAACATACATGAATACCAAGGGATAGAGCCTTGTGGTGAGAACCAGAACGACTCCCCTGAAGCCGTATATGCTGGGCAGCGCGATGCCGAGCTCCGCGAAGAACTTGGTTATAAGTCCGTAGCGTCCCAAAAGCAGAATCCAGGCATAAGCGCCGACAAAGGGCGCGGACATGGAGCTGAGGATTATAAGAACCTGAACAACCGAACGGCCATGGATTCTGTAGAGGTTGTAAAGGTAAGCCAGCGGAACGCCCACAAGAAGTGAAAACAATGTGGTGGCGATTGAAATCTTAAAGCTGTTTAAAATGGTGTTGAAATAATAGGGTTCGCTGAAGAACTGAATAAAATACTTTAAAGTGAATCTGCCGTTTTCATATACGGATTCTTTGAGGATATTGAACATCGGCACTATCAGGAACAGCAGATAAAGCAGCGTTATTGCTATGCTGATTAAATGCCAGAGCTCTAACGGCCTTTTTCTTGACTTGGTCATAATAATCCTCCTTTAGCCTATTAGCGCTCTTTGTCCGTCTTCAGAGAAAACATTAATCTTGTCGGTTTTCACTGAAATCTCTACTTCAGAATTCTTCTCAATGGTGTCCTCAATTGAGGATTCACGGGTAATCTGTACCTTTTCGCCGCTTTCAAGGCGAACGAAGTACTGGGTGTTAAGACCCAAAAATACGCTGTCTTCCACTATTCCCTTTAATGAGCCGCAGCCGTGTTCGCAGATTACGAATTCCTCGGGGCGGATTGAGAGCTTGACATTCAAGCCGTCTACGGCAAGGTCGTTAAGATTCTTCATCGGGAACTTAGCATTTTCAAGCATTACGCCCTTTTCGCCGTTCTCCTCATAAATCTTGCCGTCGAGAACATTCGTCTTGCCTATGAAGGTCGCGACAAACAAGTTGGCGGGACGGTGATAGAGAACCTTCGGTGTGCCGATTTGCTGAATTACGCCTTTATCCATAACGGCGATACGGTCGGAAATAGCCATAGCCTCTTCCTGGTCATGGGTAACATAAACCGTCGTAATGCCGATTTTGTTCTGAATCTCTTTGATAACCTCGCGCATCTCTACCCTGAGCTTCGCGTCAAGGTTTGACAAGGGCTCGTCCATAAGCAGAACATCGGGGTGTACCGCAAGAGCTCTTGCCAGCGCGACTCTCTGCTGCTGACCGCCGGAAAGGCGTTCGGGCAGACGGTTTTCATATTCTTTTATTTTCATTAACTCGAGGAACTCGTCCGTCCTCTTCTTAATTTCCTCTTTGCTCATTTTACGGTTCTTTAAACCGAAGGCGACATTGCCTCTGACCGTCATGTGCGGGAAAACCGCATAATTCTGGAACACCATGCCTATGTTTCGCTTGGCGGGGTTTAAATCATTGATGCGGGTCTCGTTAAAATAAAAATCTCCGCCCTCTATTGTATTAAAGCCCGCTATCATACGAAGCAAGGTTGTTTTTCCGCATCCGCTGGGGCCGAGCAGAGTGAAGAATTCACCCTTTTTTATGTCAAGTGATAAATCGGGGATTATCACAACATCGCCGTAGCGCTTAACTGCATTTTTAATGATGATATTTATACTCATCCCAAATCTCCTCTTGAGTGGCAGGAATCCGCAGGAGCGGATTCCTGCCTATACAATGACCTCACTACTTAATTGTACTTAGCCTCTTTAATTGCCTGTAAATTGTACTTATTGTTTTTTTGCTTTAATTGTACTTAACATAAATCTGCTGGAACTTCTCAAGGATCTTGTCCCTGTTGTCCTTCAGATACTGATGGTCGGACTCGACAAGCTTAATCTTGCTGATGTCGGTCAGATACTGGTTGGTTGTGGGAAGTTTTGTGTTGGCCTGACGGGCTGTGGATGATGCCCAAAGCTTCTGAGCCTCTTCGGATACAAGGTAGTCGATAAAGAGCTTAGCAATCTCCATGTTCTTAGCACCCTTGATGATTGCGGATGCGAACGGGAATGCGGATGTGCCCTCTTCCATATAAACGATCTTAACCTTGTCGCCTTCGCCGCCTTCAATATAGGATACGCAGGGAGCCTCATAGGTAAGGCCTACTACATACTCGCCTTCGTAAACTGACTTGTAGCAGTTGCTGGAGCTGTTGCCTACAACAACGCCGTTTGCAAGGAGCTTGTCAACATAGTCCCAAGCCTTCTCGCTCTCATAGCCGCCCATTGCAACGAGCATTGTGGCGAGCATATTCCATGCGGAAGATGAGGAGGCGGGGTCAGCCCAGATGATCTTGCCCTTGAGAGCGGGGTTAAGAAGTGATTCAAAGCCGGTAATGCTGTCGGGGTCGATGCCTGCCTTCTTAGCGGCGTCAATGTTTACAAGCAGGTTTTCAAGCTGAATGGTTGTCCAGCTGAGATAGCCTGTTGTGTTTCTCATCGACTCGGGCATTGTGGAGTCATACTTTGAAACATACTTCTCCCAGATTCCAAGGTCGGCGTCGGAATATGCAAGGCCACCGAACATTACATCGCCCTGCGGGTTCTCGATCTCAGACTTAATTCTTGTCTTGAGTTCGCCGGCACCTGCCTGAACGGTTTCAATCTGGACATTGGGGTACTTCTTCTGGAAGCCTTCTTCGATGATCAGCTTGTACTCAATGTCGTAGGTAGTGGTGTAGATAACCAGTTTACCTTTTACAGACTCGTCCGGTCCGCTTGCGGGAGCCGATGTGCCTTTGTCTGTAGTGTCCTTATCTGCCGGCTTGCAGCCGAAAAGTGCCAATACTGTGCAGAATACCAGCAGAAGAGCAACAAATTTCTTCATTTATTATTCCTCCAATTTTTATTATTACAGGCGAACACCTGCAAAGGGCTTATAATTATTCTCTACCGTTTTCCAGTCAGTTATTCCTGTGCGGCCTCCTATATGCTCGCACTTTAAGGCAGCGGTTAACTGGGCAATTGATATGCAGTCCTCAAGGTTTTTGCCCTTTAAATAAGCCGCAAGGAACGCACCGTGAAATACATCGCCCGCTCCGGTAGTGTCCACAACATTCACCTTGTAGCCCTCAAAGTGATAAACATGATTGTCTATTACCGCAAAGACTCCGTCGGCTCCTGCTGTTGACATTACTATTTCCGGGCCCCATGTACTGATTTCAAGCAGCGCTTCCTTAATTGTAGGTTTGCCCGAAACTGCGGTTGGGTATACCGCGCTCATGATTAAAATGTCTACTCTGGATGCCAGTTCCTTGTTCAATCGGTTATCTTTCTGCCTGGTGCTGCCGTCAAGGGATATCAGAACCTTATACTCCTTTGCCAATTCCGCGGCGTTGACGGCGTTTTCGTAATCCGTGCCGTCAAGGTGCAGTATCTTGGCGTTTTTCAGCATATTCTTTTTGTGCTCGTCCCAGACAATCGGCGGAATGTTGCCCTTGTAAGGGAACTTGGTCCTTGTTCCTTTTTTTGTGTCAATCATTACATAGGAACGAAGGCTTTGCACTCCCGGCAAAACTTCGACGCCCGACACATCTACGCCTTCTCTTTTTAATTCTTCTAAGATCAGGCTTCCGACCTCGTCATCGCCGATATTGCCGATAAACGCTGATTCGATTCCAAGCCTTGAAGCCGCAACCATTGCCGTCGCGACGGCTCCCCCGCCCTGGGTGCTGACGGATGTTATGCGGGTTGACCCGTCCTCCGGCGGATACTCATCAATCAAACAAAGATAATCGTGGCAGCAGTGCCCGACACCGACAAGACTGACTATGCCAACACCTCCTTTTGTTCGAATCATATCATTCTTATCAGAATTTGTCTATATTTTATAGTAAAATTATCAGAGGGTTATTATGGAAATTTTTTGTATTAATCTTCCTGTGATTTAAGTTTCAGACGCATATCGAGCGTCAGAGCAAAGGAAGTTTCCCTCTGAAAATCCACTTTATTATTCCAAATGAAATACGGAATATAACAAAATCAAATATTTAAGGCCTTCGGCGCGGCTTTATTTCTTTACTAATTTAGTACTTTTCCACAATAAATTTGCGAATGAAATATTAAAATTTGTAGCATATGAAAAGCAAAAAAAATTTTTTATAAAATTTTTCGTTGTGCGGGGGAAAATAGTATGATATATTCACAAAAAAGAGCCGGAGGGGTTAATTTGAGCAAAAATTACGATATTGCGGCATATATCTGGACCGCTTACACAGGCGATGAGCCGAGAGCGAGGATTTTTTGGAAGGAAGGCATCGGCGAATGGCAGAGCGTTAAGAATGCCGTTAAGAAGTTCCCCGAACACTCATGGCCGAGAAAGCCGCTTTGGGGCTATGTGAATGAAGCGGACCCCGAGGTTATGGAAATGGAAATCGACTGCGCCGCAAAGTACGGAGTGAATGTCTTTATATACGACTGGTACTGGTACGACGACAGACCTTTCCTTGAAAACTGCCTGAATGACGGGTATTTGAAAGCTAAAAACAATCATCTTGTGAAGTTTTATATAATGTGGGCGAACCACGACGCTAACAATCTTTGGAACATTGACCTTTCCGACGACTTTGGCGATGTGGTCATCTGGAAGGGCGCAGTTGGCTTTGACAGTTTCAAAGTGATTGTTAAGCGTCTTATCGAGAAATACTTTACCCACCCTTCCTATTACAAAATTGACGGAAAGCCAGTGTTTATGATTTATGACTTTAAGAATTTTGTCAGCGGACTTGGCGGCAGCGAGGGAGCAAAGAGGGGCATCGAATACTTCAGAAACGAAGCAAAGAAGGCGGGATTCCCTGATTTGCACCTTCAGCTTGCGGCGTGGGGAAAGCACAATCTAAACCACAGCGGAGTTGACTCAAACGGCGGCGCCGACAGCTGCGATTATAAGGACTTGGGCTTTGACAGCATTACAAATTATCAGTTCGTGCACTTTACAGTTCCGAACAGGCCCTATCCCCAAATTCTTGAAGATGTAAAACGGGAGTACGAGAGGATTGACAGGACATACGACATCCCCTACTTCCCCCATGTTTCAATCGGCTGGGACAACAACCCCAGATACAAGCGGCTGAGGAAGGATATAATAACCGAAAACACGCCAGAGAACTTTGAAAAGGCTTTGCGGATGGCAAAGGATTACGCTGATACCCACGACCTGCCCGCAAAGCTTATAACCATAAACAGCTGGAACGAATGGACGGAAACAAGTTATCTCCAGCCTGACGACCTTTACGGTTACGGCTATCTTGAGGCAATTAAAAAAGTGTTTAAAGACGAATAAAAAAGGAGCCCGTTTCGGGCTCCTTTCTTTTAGGTTTATTCAAATTTGATGCCGCCGCTGTTTCTTGCCATTATGCCGTACTTTACAAGTATTTCTTTGTCCGCCGCGGCAAAGTACCCGCTGCGCTCAAACTCGGCAGCATTGAGTTTTCTTATCTGCTCCAAAGTATCATTAAGCTGCAGCATGGCGGCGAACTCATGCCTGCAATTCAGACAAGAGAAGCAGGAGCATGTGAGCTTGCTGACTTCGCCGTTTTGGTATTCGAACTCCACCTCATAGACCTTGCTGCCTTGGACTACCGCATAGCCCTTTGTCTTGTCAAGGCAGATATATCTTACCTTGTTTTCAAAGTAATAATCAAAGCCTCTTTTTGTTTCATCGCCGCCCACATTCATTCCGCTGAGCTCATCAAGACGAAAGGATGTATCGTCATAGCCGCTGACGATTTCGGCGTCCTCCGCTATTGGGGGCATAAACCACAATGACGCCTTTTCAATCGGCAGAGCGTTAGGGTCAAAGGTTAAGATGTGAGAGCCTGCGATGTAGAACTGACCCTTGATATCAGTATCAATTACGGCTATTACCCGCTTGTAATCCGCAAGATCAATTTTAAAGTTGCAGTTAATCTCCACAACCCTGCCCTGATTGCCCTCCAGCTTGCCCTCAACATAGACCCTGTCGCCGAGTTTCAGGTCAAAACGGTCGTTGTAATATGTATAGGCGCGGTCTAAACTTTCAAAATAAACCCTGACCAAAGACTTGCGGGGTTTTGTTTCTTTGGGAGGGACATATGCCTCCACTTTCGGCTCTATATTAGGAATATCAGCGTTAAAACCTAATTTAAATGACATAAAAAACCCTTCTTTACCTAAACTTTGGAGAATTCTGTGAGTTAAGCCGATTTACGACTCTGTCAAGCAGAGCTTTGAAAAACGCTCTAAAGCTTTTGTTACCGCCAAAGCGTTTTACCAACGCTGGGCTGAGGGAATAGTATGCGCGGATGAAAAGTCTGCCGAGAAAAGTCTTTGAGAGCGTGTTATCTCTGAAGCGTCGCAGCGTCATGACCTGTGGGCTTTCGTATGAGCCGTAAACACAGGTGGCTATGTAGCAGCCCTCCTTGGTGTTTTTGTGCTGATAGCCGCCGAATAAGCCGTGGTCGCTGGTGCTCACCATTCTGCCTTTAGCGTCTTTGTGGACATAGCCTTTGAAATTTTTCGACTCCGACTTGCCTATTATGCGGCCTCGCTTGTCATAGTGGGTATATCCGCCGAAAATTTTGGGCGACGAATAGCCTATTTTTCTGCCTTGTCGGTCGTAGTTTATATATCCGCCTATAATGCTCGGCTCGCTCTTGCCTATTTTTCTGCCGTTTTCATCATAATGATGTATGGCGCCAAATAAATCCCGCTTGCTCCTGCCCTTTCTTGCCACAAACACCCCTCCGTGCCTGTAAAGTTACTCCCATGATTATAATATGATTTTAAGTGTACCATTAAAGTCACATAGCGCGCTATAAAACGGGGATTCGCTCAATTTGGCTTTAATTTTCCTTTTTAACAATAAGTTTCGTTGACACTTTATTGCAAATTTCGTATTATTATGTCAAGGGAGTGAGCGGAATGATTTGTCCCAAATGCGGGAGTAAGACATTGGTTGAAAACAGCGTATTCTGCAATCAGTGCGGCTATAGTTTTATGGATGGAAAAGCCGCGACAAATAAATGGTATGAGAACAAAGCAGTTGTGCTTTTGCTCATTTTTCTTTTCTACCCCGCAGGCTTTTATCTGCTGTGGAAAATGAATCCTAAGAAAAGCGTCAGAGCCGTTATTGCTTTAGCAGTAATCTTCACAACACTTTTTTGGTTAAGTATTATAGGTTTTATTGGTTCCGAGCTTGACGCGAGCACGACTTTTGATAATTCCATTAATACAACCGTCGCCGAAGAAGAAACTCTGGACGCCGAAAGCGCAAAGAAAGAGTATGTTGCCGCCTGCAAGACTTATTCATACAAGGAGATTTTAAGAAATCCCGCAAACTATGAGGGAGAGAAGGCTTATTTCCAGGGCAAAGTAATTCAGGCTCAGGAATCGGGCGGAAAAACAGTGCTGAGAGTCAATGTTACAAAGGGCAAGAACAATGCATGGACCGATACCATTTATGTGGAGTACACAAAGAAAGACGAAAACGAAAGCCGCATATTAAAAGATGACATAATAAAAATCTACGGTGGGCTTGACGGAATAAAAAATATAACCGCATCAGGGCAGAAAACCAATGTCCCAAAAATTGCTGCCGAATACATAGATATAGTAGAATAAAAAAAGCACCTGCAATGCAGGTGCTTTTTTATGCGCTGTTGTCCGCTCTTTTCTTATTTGCCCAGCTCTTTTATTTTTTCCTCGATTGCTTTTACGCGGTCGGGGCGGTTGAAGTTGATATTGTCTTCTTTCAGCATTTCGAGGCTGGAAATATATATTTCTTTACCATTGAAATTAACTTTCCCAAGGGTGCTCATGTCGTAGGGCTCCAGCTCTTTATTGTGGAAAGCGATGCTGATAACCGCGTCCATAAAGATTTCTCCGAGTCCGCTCATAACCCAGTTTTCGCAGCGTTCGATGGGTCTTATGGCAAACTTGCAGAAATGGTCACGCACTTTATCAAAATCGGAGTAATTTGCTACTATGATGTTTACATCTTTGGGCTCAACATCAATTCCCCAAAGAGCCATCGCCGCGCTGCCGTGGACATACCAGTCGACGCCCAGCTTCTGAATTTCGGAGCAAAACGATTCCAGAGCTTTCTGCCATGGGGTTTCTATTAGTTTAAGCTGCTGCTTTACGGCGGTTTCGCCGTACTTTGTGAAGTTCTTGGCGCAGTACTCAAAGTCCCTTACATTGTCGTAGGATTTTATAAAGTTATTGCCGACCTGCCACCATTGATTCTCAGTGAAATAATCCCAGTGTTTTTCTTCCACATCTTCGGCGATAAAAGCGTAGTGGTTCCAGTCATACATCTGCTTTACATAGATTTTCATATTAAGCCCTCCAATCTGTTGCTTGACGCCGGCTAAAGGGATAAGCCGGCTTTTTTCGGCGGCGGGAGAAGGTTTTTGCAGCTTTCGGTAGCCCCAGGGGGTTATTCCGTAAACCTTTATGAAGGCTCTTGTAAACGCCTCTTGGGATGAGTAGCCGTGGCTAACGGCGATGTCGATTATTCGATGATTGGTATTGAGGAGCGCAGCAGCGGAATGCTGAATCTTTGAAATGAGGATATATTCCTTTAGAGAAATGCCCTCAATCTCGTGAAACTTTTTAGACAGATAGTGGGGAGAATAGCCGCAGTGTTCTGAAATCTGAGAAAGTGTTATGCCCTGCTCAATGTTTTCGTCAATCAGAGCCTTAATTATTTCTGTCAGGTCTACCCAAGAAAGCACCCTAAAACCTCCCTTCCGCATCTATGATAAACCGAAGGCTATCTTCAAATCTTGATATTTGTTGCAGTCTTTTTTCAATTGTATAGGAAAAAAGAAAAGAAGTCGATTGAAATCGACTTCTTTTTGGCCCGCTCGGAGGGATTCGAACCCCCGTTCTCCAGAATCGGAATCTGTTGCGTTATCCAGCTACGCCACGAGCGGGTATTTGCCGATAATATAGCCAGCCTTTTGGCTGACTATATTATACAGCTTAAATGTCATGGATACAAAGTTATATTTTGCTATACATTGAACCTAAAGAGGACCACATCTCCGTCCTGCATTACATAGTCCTTGCCCTCAAGGCGGACAAGTCCCTTTTCCTTAGCGGCAGCCATTGAGCCGCACTCAATTAGCTCTTCGTAGGAGATGACCTCGGCTCTTATAAAGCCTCTTTCAAAATCCGAATGGATTTTGCCCGCTGCCTGCGGAGCCTTGGTGCCCTTCTTAATGGTCCACGCCCTGACCTCCTGCTCTCCCGCGGTAAGGAAGGAGATAAGACCTAAAAGCGCGTAGCTCTTTTGGATAAGAAGGTCAAGTCCGCCGCTTTTTATGCCCGCGTCGTTAAGGAAGATTTCGCGCTCTTCCTTGTCAAGGTCGGCAAGCTGAGCCTCGAATTCTGCGCAAATCGGCAGAACCTGTGAGCCCTCTGCCTCGGCTATTTTCTCAACAGCCTTGTAGTATTTGTTGTTTTCCAGGTTGTCGGCAAAGTCCTGCTCGCTCATGTTGCAGGCGTAGATAACGGGCTTTGCCGTAAGAAGGGGCACGGTGCTTAAAATCTCCTTTTCCTCGTCGGTCAAGGGGATTGCCCTTGCGCAGACGCCGTTGTCAAGCTCGGCTCTGACCTTTTTAAATACCTCAAGGGATTTCGCCACGCTCTTGTCGCCCTTTAAAGCCTTGGTATCCCTGTCAATGCGGCGGTCAAGAATCTCCGCGTCGGAGAGAATCAGTTCAAGGTTTATGGTTTCAATGTCCCTTTGCGGGTCTACACTGCCGTCAACATGAATAATGTTGTCATCCTCAAAGCATCTGACAACATGGATGACGGCGTCAACCTCCCTGATATGGGAAAGGAACTTGTTTCCAAGACCCTCGCCCTTGGAGGCGCCTTTTACAAGACCCGCTATATCCACAAACTCGATTGTGGCGGGGGTTACTTTATGGGGATTATACATTTCGGCAAGGCGGGTGAGCCTTTCGTCGGGAACAGGCACTATGCCCACATTGGGCTCTATTGTGCAGAAGGCATAGTTTGCCGACTGGGCGCCCGCGTTTGTAAGCGCGTTGAAAAGAGTGCTTTTGCCCACATTGGGCAGTCCTACAATTCCGAGTTTCATTTGATTCGTCCTGCTTTTTAAAATTTACTTTGCTATTTTATTATCTTTAGAACAATCCGTCAACATTAAGCCCGAATTTATAGTATTTTTGAATCGGCTCGGAGACAGCCCAGGTGCACTCAAGTCCCTTGGGGAAGTGAACCAGCATTCCGGCCTCTATATGGGTTGTCTTGCCCTCATAATGAATGTCTGCCGCGCCTTTGAGGATATAGCAGGTTTCGGAGGAGTCGGGATAACTCCAGTCAAAGGTTTCGGCTCCGCAGCCCCATGTTCCCCATGTGGCGAAGTTAAGTTTCTTGTCAGCCTCATCCTTGTCAATCTTTTTTGTCAGAACTTCCATAATGCCTCTCCTTTCATATCGGGAATTTCCGCCCCTTGCGGGGCGGATTTTTTAGTATGTTACCTTAATTGTTTTAATCTCAAAGGGTTTGAAGGTCATTTCTATGCCGTTTGCCCAAACCTCAAGCTCCTTCTGAACCTCTTCAAGCATATTGGTTTCATATGCCTTGTCGATGCCCTCGCAGAAGTATGCTCTGGTGTTGGTGAAGGTGCCTTCAGCCTCGTAGAAGCGTACGATGAACGCTCTTTCGCAATCCTCGCAGGGCTTTACAGCCTCAACAATGATGTTGGGGGAAACAACTGTCATAAGCTGTTTTGCGCTGTACTTGCCATTTGCCTGAACGGGCGGGACATTGAGCATGTATGCGGGATGGATTACGCTCTCGCTGCTGAAGCCGCAGTTATGGGGCAGCAGAGCATAGGTGCATCTGTGGATGCCGTCCTTGTCTCCCTTTTCGTCGGGTCTTGTGCCGCCCTTGTGGAGAGACAGATACATTCCGCTGCCGTTTAAGGTAATGCCATACTTGCAGTCGTTGAGGACGCTGACGCCGTACTTGGTTTCGGACAAGTCTGTGTACTTGTGGTTTACAACCTCGAACTTAGCCTGCTCAAGGCTGTTGTTGCGGGTTGTGGGTCTCTTTACATGACCGAACTGGATTTCGTTGCGGGCAAAGTCCTCGGTGATGGTTGTTTCAAAGGCAGCCTTTAAGAATCTGTGGTCGTCGTTCCAGTCCATGGCGGTGTCGAACCTAATTTCAGCGGAGTTGGCGAAGAAAATCATATCCTGCTTGATTGTTGACTTCTCGCTGATTCTGTATTCACTGCGGACGATGTACGCGACCTCGCCGTCGGAAACGACTTCGCGGCTGATAAGCTCCATAGAGGGCTTGAACTTGCTCTCAATATCGGCGTCCACATCCCAGTTGTCCCATGCGGAGGGGACATCCTCTGCCATAAGGAAGGTGTTAAGCGGCAGGCCGCCTACAATCTCCCTGTGGGCTTTCGGGTCGTAGAGGGATTCGATTGCGCCGTTTTCGGAGAAGGTTACATCGGCAAAGGGGGTCTCCAGCTTGTTTTCGAAAGCCTCAAACGCGCTTCTGCCGCCGGGCTCGCCCTTTACCCATTTAAGTGTTACGCTGCCGAAAGCGGGGATGGTAAGACCCGCAAGAATCAGCTTTTCGTTGCCGTCAAGGTCGGTGTAGACCTGCTGGGCGTACTCTCCCTCGATAATGCAGCCGGGCTTGCGGTCGATGAATACCGCGTCGCTTCTGTCAAATGACAATGTATTGATAAGGGTTACATAATCTTCGCCCTCGGAGTCGACCGTCTTTGCGATGAGCTCCTTTGCGGTCTTTATGACCTGGCCCATTTTCTCTCGGCTTTCCTCATGGGCTCTGGTAATGCATGTGCCGGGGAGGATGTCGTGGAACTGATTTATAAGCAGCTCCTCATAGAGGGGATTAATCTCGTCGTTTTTTGCTTCTTCGCCCTTGGTGACTGCATTCGCGACTGTCAGAATCTCAAGGTCTCTGAGAGCAAGCTCCGCTTTTCTGTTATTCCTCTTTATGGTGTGCTGGTTTGTGAGAGTTCCTCTGTGCAGCTCGAGATACAGCTCGCCCTTGTAGACATTGGGATTCTTAACGCTTTCTTCAAGCTCCTTCATAAAGTCGCCGACTCTGACATGCTGAGTTTTCGGAACGCCCAAGGTATCCTTGATTCTTCTTGCCTGCTCAACCATTTCAAACTGGGGGCCGCCGCCTCCGTCGCCAAAGCCGTAGGCAAGGAGTCTTTTGTTGGTAACGGACTTCTGCTTTACTCCCTTGTTTACTCTGTCAAACACATCCTCCACATTGGGGAAGTGGTGGGTTGTGTTGAAGTGGGAGAATACCTTTGTGCCGTCAATGCCCTGCCAGTAGAAGGTGTCGTAGGGGAAGACATTTGTGTCGTTCCAGCTTATTTTGGTGGTGAGGAAGTAGTCCACAGAGCAGCCCTTCATAATCTGGGGGATTGCTGCCGAATAGCCGAAGGTGTCGGGCAGCCAGAAGCAGTTTGAGGTGTAGCCGAAGTGCTTTCTGTTAAAGCGCTGACCCCAAAGGAACTGTCTGACTATGGACTCACCCGAGGTGATGTTGCAGTCGCACTCGACCCATACACCGCCGTTGGGCTCGTATCTGCCCTCTTTAACCTTCTCCTTTATCCTCTCAAAGAGCTCGGGATAGTGCTTTAATATCATATTGCTGTGGCAAGCGGAGCTTTGAATGAAGGTAAACTCCGGATACTGCTCCATAAGCGAGAGGGCGTTGGAGTAGGTCCTTGCGCACTTCTTAATGGTTTCGCCGATATGCCACAGCCATGCGGTGTCCATGTGGGAGTGACCGATAATGCCAGCCTCGGGAGCAGACTCGGGGTTCTTGACCGAAAGAACCTGCTTCATCAAGGGAGCGACTTTTCTCAGGGACTCCATAAAGGTATCCCAGTCCACATTATCTATTGAATAATAGACATTGTTGTGGACTTCATACAGGCAGTTTATGATTTCGCCCTTGCGGAAACTGTCATCGGGCAGAGCCTCCGCCATTTGATTCAGAGCCTGAAGGTCGAAGTAGAAGTCCTGAATCTCGTAGTTTTTGACGCAGATGTCCGCTCCCTCGTACTTAAAGTTATAGTTCTTTATGGGAGCGACCTCAAAGGGCTGGCAGCCTATGCAGTGGTGACCGCCGTAGTACTCAATGGCGATGTTTATTTTCTCCCCTGCCTTGGGGTTCATCTTTATCATGTCGCAGTAGTGGTTGCCGTGGCCTGTGTAGACTATTTTTGTGGAAAAGGTGCCTGATACCCTGCCGTCAACCCACAGCATGGCCTCGTAGCCCTCCATTTTGGGCTTTATAAATAAGGGTTTGCCTTCAAGCTCCGCGGGGACGGTGTATTCGCCCTTATACCAGCAGTACCTGTTCTCGCCCTGCCATGTAAAGCCTTTTTCGATAGGCTCAAAAAGGCTGTCGTCGGGGATTTCGTGATACTGCTTGTCGGTTACAAAGGCTTTGAAATCCACCTCGCCCACCTTTGTGAAGATGTAAGGCTCAAGGCACTCCTCAAAGCGTTTGAGCTTTTTAAGCATTCTATCAATTTGCATCTGGTTGAGCATACCGCACCTCTAAATCTTTATTTTAATTGTCTTAATCTCAAAGGGTCTGAACTCAAGGTCAAGAACATTGGAAGTGATGGTGAGGGGCTTTTCGTTCTCCTCCATCATGTCGCACTCGACGGCTTTTTCCACATTCACACCGAAATTGACGGCGCATCTTGTGCGTCTGTTCCATGTTTCAAACATTCTTATTACGACCTCGTCGCTATCCTCAGCCTTTTTGACCGTTTCAACAATGATGTTATCTTGGTCAACGCTCAGAAGCGAGAACTCCGCGGGCAGGCTGCCGAGACCGTCGCCGGTATAAGCCAAAAGCGGATAGTTGAGGTTATAAGCGTGGGTGACGACATCGGAGTGCTGTACCGCTCCCTCATGGGGATAGATTGAATATGTGAAGTAGTGGACATGCTGGTCCTGACCCTTGCAGGGAAAGTTCTGGCTGCGCAGTAAGGATAGTCTGACAACTCCGTGTTTTACATCATAGCCGTACTTGCAGTCGTTGAGAACGGACAGACCGAAGCTGTTGTCGCTGAGGTCAGCCCACTTCTGAGCGGCAACCTCGTACTGGGCAAAGTCCCAAAGGGTGTTGTTGTGGGTGGTTCTCTCGATGTTGCCGAACTGGATGTCAAAGGTTGCCTTTACGGAGTTGACATCAACGGGGAACAGAGCCTTTACGATGTAGTAGGCCTCCTTCCAGTCAACCACATTCTGAATGTCTATTCTGTCAATGTTCTTGTAAATCTTAATGTACTGAGTGATGAGTGAGCTCTTGAACCTGCGGACTATCATCAGCACTGCCCTGACGGGGCCGTTTTCGATTACTCTCGCGTTGAGGACATCGTTGATTTCCTCAGCCTTCTCCTCGAAATAGCACTGGACATTCCATGCGTCGTGGTTGAAGGGACGGTCCTCATAGGCGATGAGCTGATTGAGCTTTTTGCCCTCGGGGGCGACAAGCCTGCCTGTTCTTCTGTCCTCGAGCCTTGAAATGTTCATATCATCGTCAAACTCGATGTTGAAGAACCTGGAGGTTACCTTGTTGCCGCTGAATACAGCCGCGGTGTCGGAATCGGAATAGGGCGCGGGGCTTACAAGGTAGGACTTGTAGCCTTTTGCGGGGACATTCTCGGCAAAGAACACAATCTTGCCGTCGTGGGTTCTCTGATAGGGAACCACATTGCCCTCCATGTCCATAAGGGTAAAGTCGTCAGCAGCGGGCGCTTCGGTCTCGACTATGTCGTTCCTTACGCTGCCGAGTGTATTGAACACGACGAGAACTCTGCCCTCCGCGGCGACTCCCTTGGCTATGCGGCTAAGGGAACTGGAGAGCATGTATTCGCCGTCCTGCGTAATCTGCTCATACTGCTTTTTGGAGTCTTCATAGACTTCCTTAATTGAGGAGCCGGGGATAATGTCGTGGAACTGGTTGAGAAGGATAATCTCCCAGCCCTTGTCAATGCCGGTTTTGGGGTACTTTTCAAATCCGCTCTTTGTGACAGCCTTTTCAAGAACTGCGGCGTTTTCGATGTTCTGGTAAAGTACCTCGGACTTTCTGTTGTACCATTTGTTGATTGCCTGAGAGGTAAGAACGCCTCTGTGGAACTCAAGGTACAGCTCGCCGCACCATTTGGGCAGGCGCTTGTTGCCCTCAACTTCCTTTTTAAGGCGGTCAAAGAAGGCGCGGGCGAATTCGAACTTTACTTTCGGGATACCGGGTATGCCCTCCGCCATTCTCTTGGCCTGCTCAACCATATCGTGAGTGGGGCCGCCGCCTCCGTCGCCATAGCCGTAGGACATGAGAACATTCTTGTTAAGGTCCTTCTGCTGGTATCTCTCCCAGCCGCCCAGCACCTGCCTCGGGGACATCATTGCGTTGTATGTGGTCTGGAAATAGCCCTTGGGGTCGTTGCCGTAGTTCTGGGCGGGGATGAAGTGGGACAGGATTTCCGTGCCGTCAATGCCCTGCCACATAAAGGTGTCATAGGGTATCTTATTGTATTCGTTCCATGAAATCTTGGTGGTCATGAAGTACTCGATGCCGCAGCCCTTCATAATCTGAGGCAGAGCGGCGGTGTAGCCGAATACATCGGGCAGCCAGAGGATTTTGCAGTCCTTGCCGAACTCTTTGCGGAAGAACCTCTTGCCCACGAGGAACTGCCTTATCAAGGATTCGCCCGAGGAAATATTGGTGTCCGCCTCGACCCACATGCCGCCTTCAACTTCCCAGCGGCCCTCTCTGACTCTCTGCTTAATGCCTTCATAAACATCGGGATAGTCGTGCTTTACAAAGTCGTAAAGCTGAGCCTGGGGGGACATGAATTTGTATTCGGGATATTCATCCATCATCTTAAGCACGGTCGCGAAGGACCTGCCGGTCTTGTCCCTTGTCTGACGCAGGCGCCACAGCCATGCAACATCTATGTGGGTATGTCCGATTGCCGAAACCTCAACACCGTCAAGGGCCTTGCCGAAAAGGTTTTCCTCAAGGTAGTCGATGGTTTCGAGGACGCTCTTTTTAAACTCGCTTTCGGGAGCGCCGAACTCAATCATGCTGACTGCGGTGTTGAGCTTGTTTACTATCTCAATCCTTGCCAAATCGTCGGGGCCCAAGAGGTTTGCCGCGTCAAGAGGGGTTTTGATGTGATAATAAAGCTTTAAGACATCCTCATCGAGGGTGTGCAGCTTTGCCCTCATTCTGACGGGACCCCTCCATGCGAACGGGTCTGTGTACGCGTTGATTTGTATGTTAAAGGTTTCGCCGCCCTGAGCCTTGTCAAGAAGCCTTACTTCCCTGTGATTCGGGTCGGCGCCCTGTACGGTTTTGCCGTCGATGAAGATTATAAGCTGCGGGTTGACATTCCATTCGCCGCTGTCGGAAGGATAGAGCCTGTAAACAACGGTCTTGCCCTTAAATCTTTCGGGCACTTTAAAGCTGTGCTTGAACCAGCAGTAGCATTCGGGATAGCCCCACCAGCCGTTTTCGCTGTCAAAGGGTACCCATTCGCCCTCGTTTATCTGAGCGGGCGAATACTGACCGTCCCTGTAATAAAAGCCGCCAAGGGGCTCGGTATCTGTGTACAAATAATCCTTGTAGAGAACCTCTGCCAATTTGCCGATTCTTTTGGACAGCATATACCTTTCAGAGTTTTTGTCGCGGAAGGGGTCAATGTCAAAGGACGCCATAATAAACCTCCTAATCAAAATTCGGGCAAGCCGCAGAAAAACTTTGCGAACTGCTCGTTTCTTAAGCCAAAAAAACAGGCTGTATATCTTTGGTATATTGTAGCTTTTATATACCTTTAAATCAATAGATTAAGGCTATTTTGTATTCCTTAAACATGCCGAAATTAAAAGCCTCTCAGCCTCTTTTCCTTGAGTCGATGAAAGACTGGAGAATAAGTGCCGCGGCGGCGCTGTCAAGCTTCATTTTTCTTTTTTTGCCTTTTACATCGGTTTCGTTAAGAAGCCTTGAAGCCGACATTGTGGTAAGCCGCTCGTCCCAGAACTCTACGGGCATACCCGACTTTTCTTTCAGAAGCTGAGCAAACTCCTTTACCGCCTCCGCTCTGAAGCCGTGGGAGCCGTCCATGTTGACGGGGAGCCCCACCACAATCAGCTCGGCTTTGTACTGCTTTGCGGTTTCTATAATCGTATCTATAAGCATATCGGTGCTTTTGACCACGACGGGGCTGAGAGGGGTCGCGAGCACCTCGTTTTTGTCGCATACGGCAAGACCCGTGCGGGCTTCTCCGTAGTCAACCGCCAGAATAACCATTAAACCACCTTTAACTGAAATTTGCCGCCCGAAAAATATCAGGCGGCATTTAATTTACTGCTCGGGGTTTGGCTGTTCTTCATTTCCCTCGCCTGCCTCAGGCTCGGTGGTGACTCCGCCCGGATTTACCTGAGGTGAGGAATACTTGCATGTGGTGCAGGTGCTGGGTACATGGTCAAACTTGTACCAGCCTGTGGACTTGCTTGTGCAGTATTCGCTCGCGAGAAGTCCCGTTCTTGTGCAGAAAACCTTTTTGACAACATCCTCGGAATGGGTAAAACCTTTCTTTTCAAGTCCCTTATGGATTTCGTCCATAACGGTCTTGAAGGTTTGACCCGCGGGGTTGCCAGAGATGTGTGAGAGGTCCTTGGGTGTTTCATAACCGAGCCAGACGGCGGCTACATAATAGGGAGTTCCGCCCACGAACCATCTGTCCTTGTTGTCGGTGGTGGTACCTGTCTTAGCGAAGGTTTCAAAGCCCGAAACTCCGTACTTGCGGCCCGTACCGTTGGATGTGGTGATAACTCTTTCAAGGAGCCTGAGCATGATGTCAGCGGTGGCTTCGGAAATAACCTGCTCGGGCTTTGCCTGTGTCTGGAGATATACCTTTGAGCCGTCGTGGTTGGTTACTCTGTAATAACAGATGGGCTCGTAGTACTTTCCGCCGTTGCCGAAGGTGGCGAAAGCGGCTGCCATCTCAAGGGTTGTGACGCCCTTGCTCATAGCGCCTACCGCCAAGGGGGCAAGGTTTACATCGGAAGTAGTGGCTGTTGAAATGTGGAAGTTGTTCACAAGGAAGTCGTAGCATACCTTGGGAGTCATTATATCCACAAGCCTTGCGGGCACGGTGTTGAGCGAAGGAGGTATGGCGTCCGCTATGGTCTTGTATGAGCCGGGTGAACCGGGGCCGTCATAGTTCTTGGGCCAGATAGAGCCGTCCTTTAAGACTAGGCCGTAGTTCTGCATGAGGGTTGACCAGTGGGCGTAGTTCTTCTCTATCGCGGGGGCGTAAACACTGAGGGGCTTAATTGCGGAGCCCGGCTGTCTGGGGCTCTTCGCCGCGATGTTAAGGCTTCTGTCGCCCGGCTTGGGGCCGGCTCTGCCCACTATGCCCCTGAGTCTTCCCTGATAGTCCATAACGGTCATGGCGGACTGGACAGCCTGACCGTCCTTTGTGCCCTTGGGCAAGGTTTTTCTGTTATAGTAAATGTCCTCCAAAACGGACTGGATATTCATATCCTCGGCGGTGTAGATTTTAAGTCCGCCGTAGTAGAGTTTTCTCCATGCCTGATTGTAGGTGTAGTTGTACTGCTCCTGGAGGTCGGCTATTACCTTGTCGATAACATAGTCGACATAGTAGCTCTGGTAGGTGTCCTTTTTCTCTTTGGTTGTCTTGTTGTCCTTTTTGGGGACATATTTTTCGCTGTTCGTAAAGATAATCTCGTAGTTTAAAGCCTCGTCGTATTCTTCTTTTGAGATTTTGCCCTGCTCCAGCATGTAGTCAAGGCAGAGCTTCTGCCTTCTTCTGTTGTTCTCGAAATTGCGGATGGGGTTATAGGTTCTGGGAGCGGTGGTAATGGCGGCAAGGCATGCGCTTTCGGCGAGATTCAGCTCGCTGACATCCTTGCCGAAATAGAACTCGGAGGCGGTCTGAACGCCGTAGCAGCCCTCGTCAAGATATAAGGTGTTAAGGTAGGTTTCGAGTATCTTTTCCTTAGAGGCATGCTTTTCGAGGTTGAGAGCGTAGCAAATCTCTCTGTACTTTCTTATAAAGGTTCTGCCGTTTTCGCCGGTGAGGTTCTTAATAAGCTGCTGAGTGATGGTGGAGCCGCCCTGGGAGAACCTGTATTTGACGACGACGGAGAGGGTTCTCATCCAGTCAACGCCCGAATGGTCCCAAAAACGCTTGTCCTCAATGGCGACATAGGCGTCAATTAGGCTTTTGGGCATCTCCTCAAGGGGTACCCAGATGCGGTTTTCGTTGCCGTGGAGCCTTGCAATTTCAACCTCTTTGCCGTTTTCGTCATAGGCGTAAAGAATTGTGGTCTGGCTTTGATTGAGCATATACTCGTCAAGATCTATGACCACATCGCCGTTTGCTATGCTTACAATGTCATGCAGAACATATATCGCAACCGAGGTTACGGATATGATTCCGATAATGGCTAAGCTTAAAATAACCGTGAGAAAGGTGTTGAAGGCTTTGGAGTGGTGCTTTTTTGCCTTTTGCTTTTTGTTTCTCTCGAGTTTAATACCAGCCAAGGGATTTTGTTTTTTTCTGTTTTCTCCCATTAGGGCTGTTGCCTCCTTTAGGTTTGAGTGCACAAAATACATGTAAAGATTTTGATTTTACATATGTTTCCCGCCGTAAAGGGAGTTTACTTGCGGGGTGCGCTGTATTGTGTTGGCTTTTTTTATTTTTAGCAGATATTGTATAAAAACAACTATTTGTGGGCAAAATAGATTTGCGGCGTGTTTTGCCTTTAAAAATTGTGTTGGGGGAGGTCAGATGTTAAGACCAAGAAAACTGGTGGTGTCGGGTGCACTGCTGCTTTGCGCCCTTACCCTTCCCATAGCCATAACCCAGACTTTGGGCGTGGGCGGGGGCGATATATCGGAATATCACAGCGCGGAAACCACGGCTCAAGGTACAAAGTACACCGTCAGAGCTTATGAAGAAAAGATAGCCGTTTTTGTTGAGGACGAAACCGTGCCTTCACAAATACTGGATGTATTTCTCTTTAGTTTGCCCCCAGCGGACGCGGAAATACTTGAAAACGGCATTACGGTGTACGGAGAGGAAAGCCTTGCGCGGGTTATTGAAGATTATACAAGCTGATTAAAGAGCGCCCGCTGCGATTTTCTTCATATTTTCGAAACTTACCTTTGTTGATTCAAGGGGATTTACGGCAAAGCCGCTGTCCTGCTCGTAAACGATGTAGGGAACGCCCAGCTCTACGCAAGTTTTGTAGCAGGCTTTAAGGTCGCACTGTCCGAGACCTATTTCGGTAAACCTTCTGCCGTCCTCATCAATAATAAAGTCCTTGAAATGCAGTACCTTAATGCGGTTCTGCATTTTTTTAATGTATTCGGCGGGGTTTTCGCCCGCAATCTGAATCCAAGCCACATCTGGCACGAACCATACATATTCGGGGTCGCTTTCCTCAATGAGCACATCCATAATTCTGCGGCCTTCGTAGGTTTCAAATTCAAAATCGTGGTTGTGGTAATTGAATCTTACGCCGCGCTTTCTCATGTGCTTGCCTATTCTTTCGGCCTCTTTGATAAAGGCCTTTGCGCCTTCAAGGGAGCCTCTGTAGGATACGGGCATGCTGCCGACGCCTATGCTGTCGCAGCCCAAAAGCAGATGCTCGTCAATCAGAGCGTCAAGGTCGTTTTGCATTCTCTCAAAGGATTTGTGTGTTACGCAGACCTGCATGCCGTATTTGCGGACCAGCTCCGCCTGCTCTATGGCGGGGAAATCGCCTATGCCGGAAATCTGAATGATGTTTACGCCAAGTTCCTGAAGAAAGGCAAAGGTTCTGTCGGTATCCTCATAGGTCTTTATATAATCCCTTAATGTATAAAGCTGTACTCCCAATTTAGGCTCTGCCATAAGAAAAACTCCTTTTCATTTTCGTTTAACTACACAAAAACTCAAAATATAGTATAGCATAAACCACAATATTATCAAGATAAAAGTTTTTATTGCCCCTTTCGTATTGTCTTGAGCCTGTTGGTGTGTTAAACTTCACATAACGAAGGTTTTTCCTTTTAATAACAACGGGCTTGAGGGTGTTATTATGGATTTGAAGGTAAGGTGGATTGAAAAGGGCGGAGATTTTTCAGACGCCGCGAAAGTGAGAAAAAGAGTTTTTGTCGAGGAGCAAAGCTATTCCCTTGAGGAGGAGTTTGACTCTTTGGACAGCGTTTCGGAACACCTTGTGCTCTATGACAAGGACAAGGAGATTGCCTGCGGAAGGCTAATTGACCTTGGCGGCGGAGCTTATAAACTCGGCAGAATCGCTGTGGACAAGGAGTACAGAGGCAGAGGTCTCGGACTCATGCTCGTCAATCTCCTCTCTGAAAAGGCTGAGGAAAAGGGAGCCACAAGGCTTTTAATCGGAGCTCAGACAAGGGTTGTGCCCTTTTATGAAAAGCTGGGCTTTGTTCCCTATGGACTCGAGTACATGGACGGGCACATACCCCATGTGGACATGGCAAAATGCCTTGACTTTAAAGACTGCCGCTGGCTGATGTTCAGAAAGAACGCCGAGGCGTTCCTTGCGAGAAAGACCATTTATCTTACCAAAAAGGTTAAGAGCGCTGTGCTTAGAATTTGCACCCTCGGCTTTGGGGAGTTTTATGTAAACGGTCAGAGGATTACCGATGACCTGAATGTCCCCGCATGGACAAACTACGAATACAGGGATCTTTCAAAGATCCACATGCCGATTTACGATACACTTACCCACAGGGTTTACTATCTTGAGTATGACATAACCTCATTCCTTAAAGACGGGGAAAACGCTCTGGGCGTGCATGTGGGCAACGGATTTTACGGTCAGCATGAGAGCAGAAATGAAGGCTTTACCCGCTGCGGCGATTTGAAGCTTGCGTTCAGCATAAAACTCATATATGAAGACGGGGAACTGGAGAGAATTGTTTCCGACAGCACTGTAAAAGTTTATGAAAGCTATATTTTAAGGACGAATATCTACTTCGGCGAGATTCAGAATCTTAACAATGAGCCCGAAGGATGGAACGACGCGGGCTTTGACGACTCCGAGTGGTACCCGCCCGCTTTGGCGGACGCCCCTAAGAGCATTCTGGAAAAGCAGGAGTGTCCCCCTGACAGAGTAATAAGAACCATACAGCCAAAGCTGATAAGCAAAAAGGGAGATCACAGCGTTTATGACCTGGGCGAAAATGTTGCGGGCTATCCCGTGCTGAAGTTCCCCGAAAAATCAAGGGCTAATGAGACTGCTCTGCTCAGAATCGCTGAGGAAATAAACGAAGACGGCACTCTTAACTTCTTTTCCGCGGGAGACATTCACCGCATTCAGCAGGATTTTTATATTCACAACGGAAAAGACGATAGTCTGTACTATCCCCGCTTTACATGGCACGCGGGCAGGTATTTTGAGATAATCGGCACTGCCGAGCCTTTGGAGTTCAGGGTCATTCATACCGACATCAAGAATACCTCGGAGTTTGAAAGCTCCGATGACCTTCTCAACTGGTACTATGAGGCTTATATAAGGACTCAGCTAAACAATATTCACTGCTGCGTTCCCTCCGACTGCCCCCACAGGGAGAGGCTGGGCTACACCGGTGACGGTCAGATTGCCTCGGGAGCATGCATGACTACCCTTTCAGCCAAGGAAATGTTTAAAAAGTGGATGAAGGATATTGCCGACAATCAGGACAGATTCGGCGGCCATGTTCAGCATACGGCTCCCTTCTACGGCGGTGGCGGCGGTCCCGGAGGCTGGGGCGGCGCTATCGTAATTGTGCCCTACAACTACTACCGATACTATGGGGATACGGATGTTCTCAGAGAGTATTACCCCAACATGGTAAAGTACATAGAGTACATGGTGTCCCGCTGTGAGGACAATCTGGTCGTCAGAGAGGAGGAGGGCGGCTGGTGTCTTGGCGACTGGTGCACTCCCCACAATATAATTTTGATTCCCGAACCCTTTGTAAACACCTACTACCTGATTAAGACCGCCCGCATAACCCTTGAGGTCGCCAAGATTTTAGGCATTAACAAGGACAACGAGTATCTCAATAAGGTAATTGACGACTGCTCAAAGGCTATGCACGACAATTACTTTGACGAAAAAACGGGCAGCTTCCTTGAGGGTATTCAGGGAGCAGACGCCTTTGCGGCGGATTTGGGACTCGGAGATGAGAGAACTCTCAAAAATCTTGTGGATAAGTACACTCAGATAGGCAGGTTCGACACGGGCATATTCGGCACCTATATTCTCCTCGATGTGCTGTTTAAAAACGGCTACGGAGAACTGGCATATAAGCTGCTTACAAACAAGAGCAAGGTTTCCTTCCACAGAATGCGCGAAAGCGGAGCCACCACTCTCTGGGAGGAATGGGAGGGCAGACATTCCCACAGCCATCCCATGTTCGGCGGCAGCGTGGAGCATCTCTTCAGCTATATTCTCGGAATTAAAAATACCGAGGGCACTGTGGGCTTTAAGGATGTGACCATAGCCCCCGCGGATATTCCGTCACTGAGCTATGTGAAAGGCTCAATGCTTACCGAAAACGGCAGAATCACGGTTGAAATTGACCGCAGAAACGGCGAAACCCGCATTGATGCAAAGGCTGACGATGGAATTATCATAAGGCGGGCTTAATTGGGCATGAGTCCATTTTAAAGTTTGCTCTTGAATTTATTTGGGAAATATGTAGAATAGTAATAGAGTTTGTTACTATATAGCGAACTCCGTAGTCTAAGGCACTGACCTTTGACTGAAACTAAATCAGGGAGGTTTATTTATGGCTTGTGATGTAAGGTTTTTCGTATGCAAACACTGCGGCAATATTGTAGGACTTGTACATAACGGCGGCGGTCCGCTTAGCTGCTGCGGTGAGGAAATGACCGAGCTTATTGCAAATACAGTTGACGCAAGTTTGGAAAAGCATGTTCCCGTAGCAAAGGTTGAGGGCAATAAAGTAACCGTTAATGTTGGCGAAGTCGACCACCCCATGCTTGAGGAACACTACATTATGTGGATTTACCTCAAGACAGACAAGGGCGGACATCGCATCTGCCTGAAACCCGGCGAGGCGCCCAAGGCAGTGTTCGCGCTTGCTGACGAAAAACCCATTGCGGTTTATGAGTACTGCAACCTCCACGGTCTGTGGAAAGCTGAAATCTAAGATAAACGCTAAGCCACCCTTTCGGGTGGCTTTTTTTCTGCTTGTACGCTATATAATATATCTTGTACGCTATATAATATATAATGAAAAGGAAAATTTCCGTTTAATTGCCGATTTTGGCATCGTTTTTATGCTGTTTTTTACAGGCAAGCAATAAGCCTTTACGGAAATAGTCGGAATTTGGGTTTTGTAAAGGTCATGAGCTTTCGTCCAGCAGCTTAAAATAGGCAAAAACACAGCAAAATCAGCCGTTTAGAGAGAAATTGCTCTTAACGGCTGATTTTATTTCTTGCGCTATGTCCATTTTTTCACACTATGTTAACAATAATGGATATTGTGTGCAAAATATGGATATTTTGGATATATTATTACAAAACTTTTTAATTAATATAAAATTGCGGCACTTTTACATTATGTGGAAATAATTTGTTTACATAATATTCCGCAACTTCCCCAATTTTGAAAATAAATTGTACGGAAATTTGACTTAATTATGAATTCCTAATAAAATTTAATAAAAACAATGCAGTTAATTAACAGTTTATTGACAATTTTCCATAGAGAATTTATAATTTTTGATGGAATATTAAAAAAATATTCAAAAAATTTATTGTGCCTCTCCCAAATATTCCGCATTTAATTGGGGGGGCACAAAAAAATCTGCAAAGGAGTATGTATGTCCATGGAAACTTCAAAGGGTAGAACTATGGGTAAGAAAATCCTTAGTTCTATGCTGGCTTTGATCATGGTTTTGTCATGTCTTAGCGCAGCATTCCCGATGATGGCATCGGCAGCGGCGTCCAGCAGTCAGATATCAGCTCTGACAAGCGCCATATCCGCCTATGTCAATTCGGGACAAACCGGCAGCTACTCGGTATCGGGTTCTGCTGAGAATCTTACCTACACGGTTAGCGACAACACCACGCTTGGTTATATTTACAATATAGCTGTCGCGCTGGCCCCTGTTTTTGCTAACGAAATGTCGACCGCCTCCGAATCAGGCAACAACTGGTGGACAATTATGCGTAACAGAATCAAGTCCCTTACCGGTTATACCTCCGGAGCCGGCGCAACAATCATCGATGTACTTCTCCCTGTTGTATCGGCATATGACACAAACAACAGAGCCGAGAAGGAAAAGTCATTAAGCACGCCTGACCCGTTCCTGCCCTCTTACGGCAACATCGGCGTAAAGGTCACAAGAACTGTCAGCGCAGCAATACTGAGTTACAGCACACTTGAATCACTCCCGTCTGTAATCGATATCGCATATCAGTACTACTGCGGAACCGCAATCGGCAACAAGACAGGTAACTCGGGCATAAAGAGATACAGAAAACAGTGGTATTACTTCGGCTCCGGTCTTACCTACGGCGTTGCTCAGCAGGACAGCACAAGCACCGCAAACATCAAGGCCGCAGGCAACTACTTCACCACATCACTTGTTGGCCAGAGTACATATCAGCTGGCATCGGGCAACAACGCTTCATCAATTGCCACACTGATTAACAACAACAACTATTACTACAATGTACTCATGGGTATTTCCGCCGACCTGAGAAACCGCTTCTTCACAAATCCGTCGGTAACGGATATCCAGAACTTCATGAACAGGGCTGTTGCCGCTCAGACGGTCATCGCCATGAATCCCGCGAACACCTGGTTTCAGAACGCTATCGCAAACGGATACAACAATCAGGATTACAATGGCATGAAGTCCCTGTACTCCACAGCAGTTTCCTATTATAATTCACTGGCTGCTGTAACCGGCGAGGCTAAGACGGTTCTTCAGAACAACTACGGAATGAACCTCACCCAGTACAACGCCTTCAAAGAGCAGCTCCTTGACGATATCGAGGTCTATGAGCTCACACAGCTCAAGAACGCTATCGACCAAAAGAAGGCAGAGCTTGAGCAGTACAGAATCCCCGCCGATCAGCTTGAGCAGTACAAGCCTCACCTCTTCTTCGGCGACGCTTCCACAGCTCTTACAAACATTCAGCTTGATGTCGCTTCCGGTCAGTTCGCAGGCTGGGTAAGCACATTAGGAAACTATCAGGCTGAGAATATAAATAAGGTATTCACAAGCGGAACAGCATATGTTTCATCAATGCTCAGCGACCTGAGATATGAAATCAATGTCCGCAACTATGAAACCGTTTACGCTCAGTTCTATGAGTTCTTTATCCCGCGTTTCGGCGCAGACTTAACAGCAATTAAATCAGAAGTTATCTACGGAACACTTATTCCCGAAGCTCAATTGCAGCGTACAGCTTACAACAACCACTACAACACCGCTGTATCATTAATCGGTCAGGATGCCGTAAATATAATCTTCGGCAACTTCGGCGTTCAGATTAATGATTACATCGACAGAATGTATAGAGAGCTTGAGGCAAGAATTACAGCGGAAGTAAACCTTGCTTACAGCTACTACTCAACTTACAACAAGATAACATACCAGAACTTTACAATGGTAAAGGATGCTATCGGCAGAGTTGAGACAGGCATTTACAACTTCCTCGCATCCACAGCTTACATGAGCCAGGATACGAGAAACAAGTACTCCGCTCTGTACAACTCAATCCTTAACCAGTACAACAACTTCGTAGCAACCGGCGGCTACAGCATCTATCAGCAGCAGACCCTTGACGGCGGCACAGGCATTTACTATGTCCGCAACCCCATGGGCGGCGACCTGACAAGAGACCCCTCGGATCCCAACTCCGCATACAGAGTCACCGAACAGAGGCTGCTTGATACATTAAAGAAGATAGACGACCTTCTCCTCAGCGAGGACTTCCTGAAGCTGACAGGCTCTGACGAGAAGCTTGACGACATGCTGAAGAACATGCTTGCTGAAGAGCTGTTCACAGACGAGTCGGTCAACAAGATAATGTCCACTCTCTATCCCACATTCGCAGAACTGCTCAATGAAATGATAGCAGACATTCCGTCGAGCTACAGATACGAGAAGGGCATTATCAGAGTCACAATCGACATCAATATTCTTAAGACACCCGCAGGAATCGCTCAGGACTTCGGTCTCCAGGTATTCCCGAACCAGCTGGCATCCAAGATTAACGCTTCAATGTTCCCGGATGTCTACAACGCTCTTAATTCCAACAGCTCCTGGACACCGCTTCTGAATGAAGACGAGGAACTGGAACTCAACTGGGGCATTGACGAGCTCGAGGACTACAATGCAAAGAAGACCCGCTTCATGAACGCATTTGCCCAGAGCTTAAAGGGTATTGAACCTCTGCTCCGCGTTCTCCTGTGCAACTACACATGGAAAGCAGGCAGCAGCTCGGTTGCCGAAGGTGAAAAGTCAGGCATCTCCATTAAGGCCGATGTTGACCTCACAGCATACGGCAACCACGGCTACATCAATACCATCGCTCCGATTCTTGAGGCAATCGGCTGCAACCCGAGCCTTATAGCAAACGCCTCCGCAATGCAGAACATTACCACAACCGAAGGCATTGTAAACGCAATCTTCAATCCTATTCTTGACTTTATTGAGAATAAGCTTGCCAAGGCTCCTCTTGACACAATCGTTTCGATGCTGCCGAACCTCGCATACGCAATCAGCTTCGACCGCATCAAACCCTTGCTTAACAACCTTGGCACATCCATTTACTACTACATCGAGTCACACGCACTTAGCATTAAGCTCGCAGACGGCACAGAGGCATTCAATGTAGGCGACAGCCTTGACCTCGACGACATGGATTTAGACCTGACAAGCCTTAACGGTCTGCTCTCCGGCTTCCTCTTTGACGATGATGACGAAGAAGCTCCTGCACAGCTCCCGCTTCTCAACACAGGTCTTCTCGCATTCATGGGACAGCTCCAGGTTACAAGCAGCGTAAGGCAGGTATCCATGACCGGTCTGCCCGCAGGTCAGAGATACAACATCGTAGCCGACAAGGCAGATGTATTCTACTACCTGCTCTCTTATCTCCTTGAAGCTATTTCCGATCCCGTTGTCCGCGAGAAACTGCTCGGAGCATTCAGCGATGACGACGAGGAAGAAGAAGTAGTAGTACAGCAGGCTGCAGGCGCACAAGTATTCTCCGCGTTCGCAGCAGCAGGCTTTACAGCATTCGGCGCTGATGACGAGGAAGAGGACGAAGTTGATATTCTTGACATCATCCTCCAGAACCTCGGTCTTGACCTTAGCGCATGGGATCAGTACGGCGACGATTATGACTGGGGCTTCGAGGACGGCGACAGAGAGGGCTTCATGAACGCTCTCTACACACTGCTCGCTCCCCTGACTCCCGTACTCAAGGCATTCCTTGCCGACCAGAACCTCAACCTCATAGTCGGCAAGAACAACAACCCGTTCATCAGCCTTAACGGTTACAAGGGCTACGCATACGGCATAGTACCGCTGCTTGAGGCTCTGGGCGTAAAGAACCTGAAATCTCAGGCACAGTACGAGGCAGCAGTTGCGGCAGACCCGACAGCAGCACTCAGACTCATCATCGATCCGCTGTTCGACAGACTGAACGAAATCGCAGCAGATCCCATCAATGAGATTCTCCAGATACTGCCCGCGCTTCTCCACTACATCGACTGCGGCGGCATCCAGACAACAGTAAACAACATACTCTATCCGCTTTACGCAATCATCGATACTCTCCGTCCGGTATACGCAATCGACCTTGACACAGTTCTTAAGGACGGCTTCGAGCTCGACCTGGACGAGATAATCAACGGTCTTGCCAATAATCCGCAGGCTGCAATAGCAGTTATAGTTGAGCTTCTCAACCCGCAGGATTACAGCATGAAGACCCCGAACTGGAAGTACACCGACCAGGGCAACGGCGACAATGTATCCATCGTTTACCTCGGATACGGCACACGCTGGACAAAGGCTAAGGCTCAGGATGTACTTAACAACATCGACATAATCGTCAACGACCTTATTAAGGACGAAGACGAAGGAATAGGCTCACTCTCCGATTACATCATGAACGCTATCAACGGTCTGTTCACGGTAGATACAATCCGCAGCCTTGCAGAAACTCTGCGCGGACTTTCCGAGTCTCTCTTCGGTGACGACGAGGATGAAGAAGAGCCCACAGAGCCTGAGGAGCCGACAGATACAACAGCACCTACCACACAGCCGACCACAGCTCCCACAGAGCCTACAGCACCCACGGAGACAACCGCTCCCACAACTTCAGCTCCCACAGAGCCCACCACCCAGGCATCCGCAGAGCCTGAGGAGCCTGAAGATGAGGACGAATTTGAGTTCTCCTTCGAGCTGCTGAATTCCATTTCGCTTGATTGGCTGCTGGCCTTCCTTGAAAGCCAGCTTGACGCAGACCTTGAGTTTGCGGAAATTGTCGGCAGAGGCCTTAAGAGCATCTTCCAGAATGTTGCCGTTCCCTACACCTCCGCAAACGGCACAACAGCCTACACAACCTACGGAGCTCTTGACAACGCCGATGTATTCACCTGCGTACTGTCAATCCTCCTTGAGGTTGTAACCTACGGCGACAACGCAGAGGTTCTTGACGAAATGCTCGAGACCGACGGCTTGCTGCCCGCAGTAACCGGTCTCTTTGCCGGTCGCATAAACGACATGGCAGAGATTGACTGGCTCTGGTTCACAGACGACATCGAAGGACCTATCACCGGCGACACCGAGATAGAGCTTCCCGAGCGTTCAATCGTCTTCCTCACCTACCCGAACAACTGGACAAAGGCAACAGCCAACTACCTTGATGCTCACCTCGCCGAAATCGTTGACTCCGTAATCAGGACAAGCGGCGACTACGCATCACTCGCAGAGATGCTCTCCGAGAAGGTAGACTTCTACAACGACGACACAGTCAACTCACTGCTTAAGGCTCTCAAGGATATCACAGCCGAAATCGACAGAGTCCTTCTTGAGACAGTAGGCGTAGTTCTTGAGCTTGACCTGACAGCATGGGATGCATACGAAGAAGACCATGTCTGGGGCGTAACCGACAGAGAGTCCTTCGTAGCAGCAGTTTGCGAAGTTCTTATGCCGCTTGCAGAGGCTGTTGACTGGCTGCTGTACGGTGACGACTACACCTTCTTCGAAGGCTTCGACCTTACAGGTCAGGGCGGCAAGAACCTCATCACAATCAAGGGCGCAGACGGTTTCGCATTCGGTATCGTTCCGCTCCTTGAGGCAATCGGCTGCAAGAACATTCTGAACTATGTTGACATCAAGGCAGAGCTCGAGAGCAATCCTGAGTCAACAGTAAGGTTCACGGCAATACTCAACCCGATCCTTGACAGACTTGAAGAGATCCTCGCAAATCCCGTTGATGAACTCCTCGGAATCATCCCGAACCTCATCTTCTTCATCAACGCAAACGGTCTCTCGGTTTCCATAAAGAACACACTCCACGCAGTTCTCAACATCCTTGAGCAGGTTGGTCCCGCTGCCGACATCTCCTTAGAGGAGCTTATCGGATTCTCCATCGATGACCTCACCTTCACAGGAATCTTCGAAATCCTCAAAGCAGAGACCGGCATCGACCTTAACGCACCTCTCGGTGAGTTCCTGTCCACCTTCTGGCTCGGCGACCTTACAGTTTACACCAGCGCAAACGGCACAGGCGCAATCCGCATGGATTACTCAGAGGACGAGCACAGAGGCGACCTGATTACCATAGTATTCTGCCTGCTTATCCACACCATCCAGCACGAGGCTAACTCCGAGAAGTTCAGAGAGATGCTCGGCGATGAAACATACGACGCAATCCTCAATGTTCTGAACCTCAGAGAGTTCCCGATGCAGGATATCAGATGGTACAACACCGAGTACGCTGACACAGACACCGTATTCAACGCTATAGAGTCCTCACAGCTCTTCGAGTACGGATACGGCAGCATGTGGACAAAGCAGAAGGCTACCTACATCGCAAACAACATCGGTGATGTTGTTGACAACATCGTCAAACTCCTCGGACCCGAAGGCGACAACGGCCAGATCATTACATCTCTCGACGAGCTGATTGCAGACCTTGCCAACGGCAACATCTACACATCAGACACTGTAAACAGCCTGGTCGAAACCCTTCAGGACTTCGTAGCTCAGATCGATGAGCTGGGTGAGGCCGGCGAACACGCTAAGGCTCTCATCTATGAGATCTTCGGCATCGACCTCGACCACTGGAAGCAGTTCGGTCCCGACTATGACTGGGGCTTCGAGAACGGCGACAGAGCCGCATTCATCGCAGCAGTTGCTGAGGTTCTTTCACCGCTGAATCCGATTCTTGAGTGGCTGCTCTGCGATAAGGACATCTCCTTCTTCGTAGACGAGAACGGCGACAACGCCGTAACCTTCCTCGGCGCAGAGGGTTATGCATACGGCATCATCCCGCTGCTTGAGGCTCTCGGATGCCAGAACATCCTCACTCCGGCTGAGTACTACGCAGCAGTTGAGGAGAACGAGAACAACATCCTCATCGCTATCCTCACTCCTCTGTTTGCAAAGATTGACGATATACTCTCCGATCCTGCAAACAAGATTCTTGAGATGCTGCCCGGCATCATCTACTTCGTCAACTCCAACGGTCTCGACACCGCATTCAAGAACATCCTGCATCCTGTATACGGAATCCTGCATGCGATCGAGCCGGTTGTTCAGATTGACCTGTATGATATGCTCGGCATCAGACTCGACGAGTACAACTTCGAGTCCCTCTACAAGCTGGCACTCAGCAGCATTGCAGAAAGCACAGGCTTCTCCTTCGACGAGCTTGTAGGCAATGCAATCAACGAGCTGGCACTCGGTACAATCGTTTCCTTCCAGTCCAAGAACGGTCAGACCGCTTACACAATGGTCTATGCTCCGCAGGCTGACCAGGGCGACATGGTAACCATCCTCCTCAGACTGGGCATCAAGTTCCTGACCTACGGCAACAACATGGAGACTGTCAAGACCATGATTAAGGAGCGCGACATGTTCAGCCCCGCATCCAGAAAGTATGTACTCGCACTCCTTGAGACAATGGTTGAGCTGATGAACGAGCCTCGCGGCGTTGATGCTACAATGGGCGTTCTGTACTATGTATTCATCGGCGCTGAGAGAGCTTCTGACGGCGCAACCGACATCCTTGATCAGATCAACAAAGAGTGGAAGGCAATAATTAAGGAACTTCTGAACTCTGACTCTGAGCTGATAAAGAACATCGGAAAGGCAATCTCCGATCTCCTGAACGAGAACTTTGATGACATATTCGATGAAGGCGGTCTCGCCTCCAACGGTCTGTTGAAGTTCTTCGCAAAGATCAGAGAATTCTTCGAGATGATCAGCAACTTCTTCAAGAATCTCTTAAAGTTCTAAGCCAAACACTTACCCCCTGAGCCAAACGGTCCAGGGGGTTTTTCTTTTGGTTTTGATTATGTGTCGTGATTTGGCAGGTTTTTGTAAAGCTCAATGCCTTGACAAAAAATATCTTCAAGACAAAGCAAGACTTCTTGGATTTTTCGTTGGAGGCGCAAGTTCTAAAATTTGTCCGCCAATCGTTCCAGTCATGCTGTAAAGCAAATTACATTTACAAATTTCAGGAAAACTTTAGCCATTTATATTTCTTTTGGCTTGTATTAGAATTAGCGTATGTATTTATTTTCTCCGTGTCTGACAAAAGTCTGCCTCGTCATGCTGCATCCTATAAATTTTGATAATAAATGGGAAAAGCTCCGGCAGCTTTCCATGTTTCCCGCTCTAAACTTATAATTCTAAAATATATTTGCGTCAATCAAGCCAAACAGTATAGAAAATGAAAGGCTTGGGAAAAACTATTTGACTTATGTTAATTCGTGATATATTTTAGAATATAGAGGGGTATTTTTTTTTGTGAAATTCTAACAAATACACATCTACATAAATTATGACTTGTTCGAAACTCATAAAAAACCAGCGTTCTTTATAATCATGTAATGGTATGCGACATTTTTCCTAAATAAAAAATTAAAGGAAATTTTTGCATATATTTTAAATTTCAGTGAACAAAACCGAATAGCCCCGCTGACCTTGAAATTATTAATAAGCTGTGAACGCGGATTTAACAAACTTGATTCGCCCCGAAACGGCGAAGGCACTAAATTTACGGTGATACAACGCAAAACCATATATTTTAGAATTATGTTACAAATGTTAACAAATTTGCAAATATTAACAATATGTCAATATAAATCCATTTTCGCCTTGACTTTAAACATCGGCAACAGTATACTTTAATATGAATATAAGCCTAACTGCGCAATTTTTAGGTAATGTGCCAAAACTGTACCCAATTCAAGTCAATTCAAACCCAGCATTTTATTAAAGGAGTGAGTTTATGGAAACCAAGCATAGCAACACCAAAGTTGCTAAAAAGTCCATAAGCATCCTACTATCGGTGCTTATGGTACTTTCCTGCTTTAGCGTCGCGTTCCCAACGATAGCTAAAGCGGCGGCAACCACGCAGCAGATTAACGAACTGAGAAGCGCGCTGGCTGCCTTTGTAAACTCCGGTGAAACAGGAAGCTACTCTGTTACCGGAAATATGGCCAACGGCAACTATCATATCTACGACAATACTTCGCAGGGATATGTTTATAATGTTGCTGTGAAGTTGGCTCCTGTATTTGCGGGCGAAATGAGTACCGCAACAGGCTCCGGCTATAACTGGTGGACTTTAATGAGGTCAAGAATTAAGTCCCTTACCGGTTACTCATCCGGAGTGGGCGCTACCCTTATCGACAACCTCCTTCCTGTAATTTCATCCTACGACTACAACAACAAGTATTTCCAGGAAAGTGGTATTTTTGGCAGCACACCTGACCGCGCATTGACCGCTTACGGCAACCTGTATGTCAGAGTATCAAGGACAGTCAACGCAGCTCTCATGTCCTATGCTAATCTGAGCCAGGTTCCCAACAATCTTGACATCACCTTCCAGTACTACTGCGATACCGCAGAACCGACCGAGACTGGTGAATCAGGTAGTTGGTATAACAAGAGAAAATGGCGTAGAGAATGGTATGCATTCGGCAGCGGCCTCAGCTATGGCGTATCCGCTCAGGATACCACAACCGCTCCCGCAATTAAGGCTGCTTACAACCACTTCACACCTGCGCTTGTCGGACTGTCTACATATGATCTTACAGTTCAGTACAACGCTTCCACAATAGCTTCGCTTATCAACACAAACAACAGCTATTGGAGCACTGTAAACGGTCTTTCTACAGCTATTAAGAATAAGTTCTTTACAAATCCGACTGTAAATGACATTCAAGCATTTATGGGCAGAGCAGTCATCGCTCAGCAGGTTATTTCACTGCTGCCTGCGAACACATGGTATCAGAATGCAATGGCTGCAGGATACGACCCGCAGGACTACAACGGCATGAGGGCCCTGTATTCAACTGCGGTTCCGTACTACAACTCTTTGAACGGCGCCTCGGCTGACGCAAAGGCTGTTCTGACAACCAACTACTCAATGAATCTGACTCAGTATAATGCTTGGAAGGAACAGCTCCTTGACGATATTCAGATCTATGAATTAAGAGAACTGAAGAACACAATCGACCAGAAGATTGCGGAAGTAAACCAGTACAAGATTCCCGATGAACAGTATCCGATTTACAAACCCCGTGTTTACTTCGGCGATGCCAACACCGAGCTGACAAACACTCACCTCGATGTTGCTTCCGGTCAGTTCGCCGGCTGGCTCTCCGCTATAGGCACCTATCAGCAGGAGAACATAAACCAGGTATTCCCAGAGGGCACAGGTTACATTCAGGCTGTTCTCGCTTCAATTAACTACGAGATTCAGGTCCGTAACTACGAATCCGTTTATGCCCAGTTCTATGAATACTTCACTCCTTGGTTCGCAAAAGACCTTACAGAGGTCAACTCCACATATATCATTGAAAAGCTTTATCCTGAGGTAATCGCAAAGCAGTCGGCATTCAACACCCAGTACAACAATGCCGTAAATATCCTCGGTCAGGAAGCCGTAAACATTATCTTCGGCACACTCAAGACCGACATAGTTGACTTCATCGATAAAATGCACAAAGAGCTTGAGGCAAGGATTACCGCTGAAGTCAACCTTGCATACAGCTACTACACAGCATTTAACCAGATTACATATCAGAACTTCACACTGGTTAAGGACGCCATAGGCAGGGTTGAAACCAATATCTACGACTTCCTTGCTCCCAAGGCTTACATGACGCAGGATACCAGAAACAAGTACAACGCACTGTTCGGTACAATCCTGCAGCAGTACAACAACTTCGTTAATACCGGCGGCTTCAGCATCTATCAGCAGCAGACATTTGACGGCGGCACAGGCATTTACTATGTCCGTACGCCCATGGAGCAGGACCTTGCAAGGACCACAGAGTACAGGGTAACAGAGCAGAGACTGCTTGACACCCTTAACAAGCTGGATGACCTGCTTCAGAGCCCGGATTTCGCGGAGCTTGTTGGTCTTGACGGCACAGTTGAGCAGATGGTTTTTGACCTGCTTGCCGACGAGCTGTTCTCCGACAAAACCGTTAACGAGCTTGTTGGTCTTCTCTATCCGATGCTGGTTGAGATGTTTGAGGTTGACCTTATAGGCAGCATTCCCAGCTCCATCGACACAGGCACAATCTTCGGAAGCGTCGGCGTTGGTCTGCGCTACACACCCAGAGAGTTGTGCAATACAATCGGCCTTAAGGTATATCCCGACCAGTTTGCAACGCTTATTGACAGCTCATTCGCACAGGTCAAAAATGAGCTTGCCTCCAAAACAAGCTGGACTCCGCTCCTTGACGAGGATGATAACCTGAACCTCAACTGGGGCGTTGACGAAGCTGAAGGCTATCATGCCAAGAAGGCAAGGTTCATGAGCGCTGTCGACCAGGCATTAAGAGGCGTTCTGCCGCTGTTCAGAGTTCTTCTCTGCAACTACACTTGGAGCGTAAGCATCAACAAGGTTGGCTACGGTGAGAAGGACCTTGGCATACTCGGCAGCATCAAGATCAATGTTGACCTTGACCTTACAGCTAACGGATGCCACGGTTACATCAATACCCTGGCTCCGATACTTGAGACTCTTGGCTGCTCCCCGAGCCTTATAAGGAACGCATCTCAGATTCAGAGCGCTTCCACATCCGGAGCAATTGTAAACGCTATATTCGAGCCTATTATTGACTTTGTTGAGAATAAGCTTGCAAAGGCTCCTCTCAACACATTCACCGAAATGCTTCCGAACCTTGCATACGCAATCTCCTTCGGAAGAATCACACCTCTCCTTGAAAACCTTGCAACAAGCATCAGATATAAGGCTAAGACTGATGTCCTGGGCATCACGGTACTTGAGGACTCCTATCCCATCAACGCTGCCGAGATGATCGATATTGAGGACCTTGGCCTTGACCTTACAAGCCTTAACGGTCTTCTCAGAGGCTTCCTCAGCGACGAGGACGAAATCGAGGAAGGTGACAACGGCACACCCACACCTCCCGCAAAGCTGCCTCCGCTGATCAACACAGGTCTGGTATCCTTCCTTGGCAGACTTGAGATAGTCAGCAGCGTAAGACAGGTATCCAAGACCGGTCTTCCCGCAGGACAGAGATACAACATCAAGGCTGACAAGGCTGATGTATTCTACTACCTGCTTACCTACCTTATTGAGGCTATACAGGATCCCGATTTCTTAGAGTCGGTGCTGGATTTCTTCGGCAGCGACGATGACGAAGAAGAGGAAACCACAACTCAGCCTACAACTCAGCCTACAACTCAGCCGACCACACAGCCCACAACAGGCCCGACCACAGAGCCCACAACAGGCACTCCGACCACAGAGCCCACCACCCAGCCCACAACGGAGCCTGTAACATTTGAAATACCTGAAATCCTTGACAAGATTCTCGGTGAAATCGGCCTTGACCTTAACGCATGGAACAAGTACCACGAGAATTACGATTGGGGCTTTGAGGATGGCGACAGAGACGGATTCATGGGCGCTCTTAACGAAGTGCTGAAGCCGCTGTCACCGGTTCTCAACCTGCTGCTTGCCGGCAAGAACATAAATCTCTTCAAGGGCAAGAGCGGCAACCCGTTCATCTCCGTACTCGGCTACAGCGGATACGCTAACGGCATTGCACCGCTGCTTGAGGCTCTCGGCGTCAAGAACCTGATGACAAAAGCCCAGTACGAAGCAGCAGTCCAGGCTGACCCGACAGCAGCACTTGAGCTTATCCTCAACCCGCTGCTTGCAAGACTTGACGAAATTGCAGCCGACCCGATCGGTGAGGCACTGCAGATACTGCCCTCACTCCTCCATTACATCGACAACGGCGGAGTACAGGCAACAATCAACAATGTACTGCATCCGCTCTATGTACTTCTTGATACAGTCAGGCCGATAGTCAGCATAACTCTTGAGGATATTATTAACGGCGAGCTTCCGGACCTTGACACAGATCTGATTCTCTCAGGTCTTGCCGCTGACCCGGCAAAGGGCATTGCCGTAATAGTAGAGCTTCTCAATCCTCAGAGATATGACATGGATACCATTGAGTGGAAGTACACTCAGAACACCAATCCTGAGGCATCACCCTCACTGGTATACCTCACCTACGGCAACCGCTGGACCAAGACAAAGGCTACGGATGTCTACAACAACATTGAAGACATCGTTAAGACCTTAATAGACGATGAGGACTTCACCTCACTGTCCGACCTTATCACAGAAACTATCAACGGTCTGTTCGAAGTTGACACAATTAAGAGCCTTGCTGAGACTCTGCGTGATCTTGTCGGTTCGCTCTTTGATGACGACGACGATGATGACGACGAAGAGCCCACAACGGCACCGTCCACCACAGTACCTACAACCGTACCTACTACAGCACCTACCACAGAACCTACTTCGGCACCGTCCACAGAGCCCACCACCCAGGCACCCACAGAGCCCGAGGAGCCGGATGATGACTTTAAGTTCGAGTTCGGCATGATCTTCGACATCTCACTGCCTTGGGTACTGAATCTCCTTGAGACTCAGTTCGGTGAAGGACTTAAGTTTGCGGACCTCTTAGGCAGCACCTTCGGCTACCTGTTCACTCAGGTCGCAATGCCCTACACTTCCGCAAACGGTCAGACGGCTTACAGGACATACGGTGTACTTGACAATGTAGATGTATTCACCTGCGTTCTTACAATGCTGCTTGAGGTAGTCCTCCACGGCAACAACGCAGAGATACTTGACGAGATGCTCGGAACAGACGGCATACTGCCGGCAGTAACAGGTCTCTTCGATGGACTTATCAACGACATGGGAGAGATTAACTGGCTCTGGTTCTCCGATGACTACACCGGTCCGCTTTACGGAGATTCAGATGTTCAGCTGCCTGAGCGTTCAATCGTCTACCTGACCTACCCGAACAACTGGTCAAAGGGCGTAGCAAACTACCTTGACGCAAACCTCGCCGACATCGTTGATTCCGTAATCAGCACCATCGACGACGACTACGCATCACTGGCAGAAATGCTGGCTGACCAGGTTGACTTCTACAATGACGACACAGTCAACTCACTCCTTAAGGTATTCAAGGACCTTATCGCCGACATCGACAGAGCACTGCTTGACACGGTAGGCGTAGTTCTTGAGCTTGACCTGACCGCATGGGATGCTTACGAGTACGACCATGAATGGGGCGTAACCGACAGAGAGTCCTTCATAGATGCCCTCTGTGAAGTTCTCATGCCGCTTGCGGAAGCTGTTGACTGGCTCCTCTACGGTGATGACTACACCTTCTTCCATCACTCGGCACATTCCGGCGAGGCAGGCAGCAACCTCATCACCATCAAGGGCGCTGACGGCTACGCATACGGCTTGGTACCTCTCCTTGAGGCTCTCGGCTGCAAGAATGTTCTGAGCCAGACAGCTATTAAGGAAGAGCTCGCAGCCAACCCGCAGTCACCCGTAAGATTCAAGGCAATCCTTGAGCCGCTGCTCGCAAGACTTGACGAAATCGTTGCAAATCCTGTTGATGAGCTTCTCGGAATCATCCCGAACCTCATGTTCTTCATCAACGCAAACGGTCTCTCAGTCTCCGTAAAGAACACGCTCCACGCTGTTCTGAACATCTTCGAAGCAGTAGCTCCCGCACTTGATACATCACTTGATGAGCTTATAGGCTTCTCAATTGATGACCTGACCTTCACAGGCATATTCACCATCCTGAAGGATAAGACAGGTATTGACCTGAACGCACCTATCGGTGAGTTTATGTCAACCTTCTGGCTCGGCGACCTTGAGGTTTACACCAGCGCCAACGGCAACGGCGCAATCCGCATGAGCTACAGCGAAGACGAGCACAGAGGCGACCTGATTACAATCATCTTCTGCCTGCTCCTCCAGGTAATTGAGCATGAGAACAACGCCGAGATACTCAGAGATATGCTCGGCAGCGACACCTACGACGCAGTACTTAATGTACTCAACCTGCAAGAGTTCCCGATGCAGGAGATCAGCTGGTACAACACCGAATACGCAGACACCGGCGTAGTATTCTCCGCACTGAACACATCAGAACTCTTCTCCTCCAGCTACGGCAGACTGTGGACCAAGGATAAGGCTGACTACATCGCAAGCAACTTCGGCACCACAGTTGACAACATCATCAAGCTCCTCGGCATCGAGGGCGAGAACGGCCAGCTGTTAAAATCCCTCAACGAACTGATTAACGACCTTGCTGACGGCAACATCTACACATCAGCCAATGTGAACAGCGTTGCTGAGATGTTCCAGGATTTCGTAGCTCAGATCGATGAGCTGGGTGAGGCCGGCGAACACGCAAAGGCACTCATCTACGAGATCTTCGGCATCGACCTGAACCACTGGAACCAGTTCGGTCCCGACTATGATTGGGGCTTCGAGAACGGCGACAGAGCCGCATTCATCGCAGCAGTTGCTGAGGTTCTCTCACCGCTGAATCCGATTCTTGAGTGGCTACTCTGCGATAAGGATATCTCCTTCTTCGTAGACGCTAACGGTGAGGACGCCGTAACATTCCTCGGCGCTGAGGGTTATGCATACGGTATCATCCCGCTGCTTGAGGCTCTCCACTGCGAGAACATTCTCACACCGGCAGAGTACTACGCAGCAGTTGATGAGAACCCGAACAACCTGATCATAGCAATACTCACTCCGCTGTTTGCTAAGATCGATGAGCTGCTCGCCGATCCCGCAAACAAGATTCTCGAGATGCTGCCCGGCATCATCTACTTCGTCAACTCCAACGGTCTCGACACCGCATTCAAGAACATCCTGCATCCTGTATACGGAATCCTGCATGCGATCGAGCCGGTTGTTCAGATTGACCTGTATGATATGCTCGGCATCAGACTCGACGAGTACAACTTCGAGTCCCTCTACAAGCTGGCACTCAGCAGCATTGCAGAAAGCACAGGCTTCTCCTTCGACGAGCTTGTAGGCAATGCAATCAACGAGCTGGCACTCGGTACAATCGTTTCCTTCCAGTCCAAGAACGGTCAGACCGCTTACACAATGGTCTATGCTCCGCAGGCTGACCAGGGCGACATGGTAACCATCCTCCTCAGACTGGGCATCAAGTTCCTGACCTACGGCAACAACATCGAAACAGCCAAGAACCTGCTCAGACAGACCGATATCAATCCTGAGGCTAAGAAGTACCTGCTCGCTCTGCTCGAGACCATGGCTGAGCTTAGCGAAGACCCGCAGGCACAAGACACCATCATGGGTTCAATGTACTATGTATTCGTTGGTGTTGAGGCCGGCAGCGGCGGCGCAAACGACATAATCGACCAGATCAACTCCGAGTGGAAGGCAATAATCAACGCACTTCTGAACTCCGATTCAGAGCTTCTGAGGAATATGGGTAAGGCAATAGCCGAACTCCTCAACGAGAACTTCGACGGCATCTTTGACGAAGGCGGTCTCGCATCCGGCGGACTCCTGAAGTTCTTCGCAAAGATCAGAGAGTTCTTCGAGAACATACTCAACTTCTTCAGAAATCTGATGAGATTCTAAAAACCAACTCAAAGCCCCTGTGCTTTTGGCACAGGGGCTGTATTTTTGCTTTTTAGAGTATTCTTAATTAACTTTATAATTAATTACTAAAGAACGCTAATAAGGGCCTTTAAATGAAAATTTTGGCCTTTGCGCTTTTTAATAATAAAATGAAATCTATTTACATAAAATGCGTTGACTCTCTCCCCTTTTATGATACACTAAATAAAAAACCAAGGGTGGCAATTTAATGGGCATAAATCTGAATTATAATGTGAGTGCCCACAGGGTTCTGCATGACCAAAAGATGAAGGATATGCTCCCGATAATGCGTGACACCGGAGTTTCTACCCTGTGGCTGTTCGGTTATTTTTACGGAAGGTTCGAGTCCGAGCTTTCGGAAATTGAGAAAGCAAAGAAGTATCTTGAATCCGAGGGTTTTGAGGTAAACGCCATTTCCATTCCCGTAGGTCATCCGGGCAACGCCCTTGACGGGGATATTTCCAGCCATACCGACCTTACTATACCCGACACATGGCATTACAGAGTAAACGGCGAGGGCAAGAACACCTACTTCTGCGCCGCTATTGACGATGTTATGATTAAGGACAACGCCGAGGCGGCAAAGAAGCTCAGGGACATCGGCATCACAAAGATTTTCTATGACGACGACCTTCGCACATCTTCATCCTCCTCTGAAATCGGCGGCTGCTTCTGCGAAAAGTGCATTGAGGAGTTCAACAGCGAAACGGGACATAATTTTGACAGAGAGATTCTGTACGGCATTCTGACCTCCGATGAGGGCGCCGAGGAAATAAAAGAGGCTTGGACGGACAGGAACTGCCGCCTGGTTGTAAAATTTTTAAAGGAAGTCACCCACGAAGGGCTTACCAGCGGCATAATGATAGCCCAGGGCGGAAAAAGGCTTTCGGGCACGGATATTCCCCTTATAAAAAAAGAGGTGCCTGAGACCTTTTTCAGGGTCGGAGAAGGCAATTTCACTGACGAGAAGTTAAATACCGAGGAGGGCAAAAAAGGGCTTATAAAGAGCCTTTTAACCCACAAGGAGCTTATCGGGGATATAAGCAAAACCTACAGCGAAACCACCGTATTCCCCGCGAGAGCCCTCTCTCCCGAAAACCTTGTGGAAAAGATGAGGATTGAGATTAAATGCGGGCTTAAAAATATATATCTGATGAGCGGCGTCTGGCTGATTGACGAGCCATACTGGGAGGCTATAAAGAAGGCGATGCCGGAGCTTATCGCTCTTTCGGAGCAGTATTAGACATAAAAAAAGAGCCGCAGCACTCGCTGCGGCTTTTATTTATTCTATACCGAAAAGAATCTGTCCGTAATCGGGATAAGCCCAGAAATCCTTGGCCATAATTACCTCTAATTTGTCCACAGCCTCTCTTACCTTCTTCATGGCGGTCAGGACATTTTCGTGATAGAACCTTGCCAGCTCAAGCTGGTCCTCAAACTCCCCTACCTTGGACATATGGCTTTCAAGCTCGCCCAGGCTCTCATAGATGTCGTCGCCCAGGGCGGTTATTTTGTTAAGGAGCTTAACTTCCGCCTTTACGGAGAGACCCTCATCAATGGACTTCATCAGCGACGCTGCCTTTGCCACATGGGTTTCGTAGGAAATCATCGAGGGGATTACGCCCTTGTTGACCATTTCTATAAGGGTCAGCGCCTCAATATTTACGGTCTTAATGTAATTCTCAAGCAGGATTTCATACCTTGAGAAAATCTCGCTTTCGCTGAAAACGCCGTGCTTCTTAAAGAGCTCAATATTCTTCGGGTGAACAAAGTACGGCAGGGCGTCGACTGTTGATTTAAGATTCAAAAGTCCGCGTCTTTCCGCCTCCTTGGTCCATTCCTCTGAATAGTTGTTGCCGTTGAAGATAATCCTCTTGTGCTTTCTTATGGTGTCGGCTATAAGCTCGTTGAGGGCTGCCTCAAAATCTTCTGCCTTTTCGAGGGTTTCGGCAAACTCGGTCAGGACATCGGCGACTATTGTGTTGAGTATGATGTTGGGACCTGAAATCGAGAAAGCGGAGCCCAGCATTCTGAACTCAAACTTATTGCCCGTGAAGGCAAAGGGGGATGTCCTGTTTCTGTCGGTTGAATCCTTAGGCAAAGCGGGCAGTACAGATGAGCAGATTCTGATTTCCTCCCTGCCGCTTGAGGTATACTTGCTGTGGTTTTCTATTGAATCGAGGATGGCCTGCAGCTCCTCGCCGATGAACATTGAAATTATGGCGGGGGGAGCTTCGTTGGCGCCGAGTCTCAGGTCGTTGCCCGCGCTGGCGGCACTGAGCCTTAAAAGGTCCTGATGCTCGTCCACCGCCTTAATTACAGCGGACAGGAAAAGCAGGAACTGGGCGTTCTCTCCGGGGGTTTCGCCCGGCTCAAAGAGATTGATGCCCGTATCGGTGGCAAGAGACCAGTTATTGTGCTTGCCGCTGCCGTTTACGCCGGCAAAGGGCTTCTCGTGCAAAAGGCAGACAAGACCGTGACGCTTTGCCACATCCTTCATCATCATCATTATTATCTGGTTGCTGTCGTTGGCGGAGTTTGCGTCTGAATAGGTGCAGGCAAGCTCAAACTGAGCGGGAGCTGCTTCGTTGTGCTTTGTTTTTGCGGGAATGCCCAGCTTCCAAAGCTCCTCGTCAAGCTCCTGCATAAAGGCCGCGACACGACCGCTGAGGGAGCCGAAATAATGGTCGTCCATCTCCTGACCCTTGGGGGGCTTTGCGCCGATAAGGGTGCGTCCGCAGTATTTTAAATCGGGGCGCTTTTCAAGGGTTTTGGCGTCCACAAGGAAATACTCCTGCTCCGCGCCGACAGTGGTTATAACTCTGCTTGCCTTTGTTCCGAACAGCCGCAGAACTCTGAGCGCGGCGTTGTTTATAGCGTCTATGGAGCGGATAAGAGGGGTTTTCTTGTCCAAAGCCTCGCCGCTGTATGAGAAGAAAAAGCAGGGGATAAACAGTGTTTTGTCCTTTATGAAGGGATTTGCAGTCGGGTCCCAAGCTGTATAGCCTCTTGCCTCAAATGTGCTTCTGAGGCCGCCTGAAGGAAAGCTGGAGGCATCAGGCTCACCTATTACAAGCTCCTTGCCCGAGAACTCCATAATAATCTTGCCGTCGCCGATAAGACTTATAAAGCTCTCGTGCTTTTCCGCGGTGACGCCTGTCATGGGCTGGAACCAGTGGGTAAAGTGGGTGGCTCCGTTCTCCACTGCCCAGTCCTTCATCGCGCTTGCCACGATATTCGCAAGCTCAAGGTCAAGGGGCACGCCCGTCTTTATTGTGCGTCTAAGAGCCTTATAGGTGTCCTTGGGAAGCCTTTGCCGCATTACGGAATCGTTAAAAACCTTGCTGCCGTAAATTGCGGGTATATCCTTCATAAGTACCTCTCCTTAAATCTAACAATCCTTGCTTTTTCTTAGCCTCTAAAAAAATAAGGACACGAGGAAAAGCTCCCAGCGTCCTGCTGATTTGATAAAAGTATAATGCTTTGTTTGAATATTGTCAAGCACAAATAGAGCCTGTATTATGCTTTGAAATTAAAATACAAAGAACCTTTCTTCAATGGGTTTGAAATCCTTGTCGCCCGCCTCTGCCGTTCTTCCGCCGAAAGGCATTTGGGCTATAAGCTTCCAATCGGGCGAGAGGTTCCATTTTTCCTTTACATCCTTTTCAACAAGCTCGTTGTAGTGCTGCAAAGAGGCTCCGAGACCCTGCTCGCACAGGGCCGTCCAGATTACGAACTGGAGCATACCCGATGACTGCTCGGACCATACGGGGAAATTGTCCTTGTAAAGCGGGAAGGAGTTTTGAAGGGATTTGACCACCGACCGGTCCTCAAAGAAAAGTATCGTGGCATAGCCAGCTGAAAAGGAGTCTATTTTCTCGCTGCTTGACTTAAATGCTGCTTCGGAAACTATTTTCTTAATCGCGCTCCTGACCATCTCCCAAAACGCCGTGTGATTCTCGCCCTTCAAGAGCACTACCCTTGCGCTTTGGGAGTTAAAGGGGCTTGGAGTATAGAGGATTGCCTCTTTTATTATTTCTTCTACTTTGTCCATTCCAACAGGCATTTCCTTGCCTATTGAGTAGAAGCTTCGTCTTTTTTTGATTGAATCTATAATCATGTTATCCTCCCCTTTTAAAGAACACAAAGCGGCAGTTGAACTGCCGCTTTATTTTGCCCAGAAATTATTCAGCTACAAACATATCCTTGCTTACACCGCAAATGGGGCATACCCAATCATCCGGAAGATCCTCAAAGGGTGTGCCGGGTGCTATTCCGCCGTCCGGATCGCCGACTTCGGGGTCATAAACATAACCGCATGCAGAACATACATACTTTGCCATAGCGATTCTCCTTTTTATATCATAGCTTGTCTATATCATATCCTTTTTTTTACATTTAGTCAATAGACTAAATCATTTAACTGTTTAATTATTGCGTGTATAATAAAATTACAAAGTGTAGAATCGGATGAAACAAGGTGAAAACAATGCTGAAAAATGTCTAAATATTGGTCGAACGGGCAGGAATTCAGGCTAAATTTGTCAAATAAAACTAAATATTATTTGGCATAATTCCCTTTTCGCTGTAAACAATATTTTTGAAATTAAGACAAATAAAACCGCTCCGGGGAGCGGCAAACTTTAAAATGGAGGATAGAATATGAAAGCCACAGGTATTGTGCGAAGAATAGATGATTTGGGCAGAGTTGTTATACCTAAAGAAATAAGAAGAACCATGAGAATTCGCGAGGGTGACCCTCTTGAAATCTATACAGATTCCGACGGAGAAGTTATCTTTAAGAAGTACTCCCCGATGGGCGAACTTTCGGCATTCACAACCCAGTACGCAGAAGTATTATACAGGGCCACCAATATGCCTGTCATTATTACAGACCGCGACCATGTAATCTCCTGCGTGGGTCTGCCGAAAAAGGATACCCTTGACAAGAGAGTAAGCCCTGCACTTGAGTCTATTATGGAAAATCGTTCTAGCTATATCGCAACATCAGACTCTCAGCCCTTTATTGCAATAGAAGGCTTAGACCGCAATGCTGCAATCGTCTACCCAATTATCGGAGGCGGCGATGTTTCCGGCAGCGTTGTGCTCCTCTTCAATGAAAGCGGTACACCGCCCTCACAGACCGACATTAAGTTGGCTCAGGTTGCGGCATCGTTCTTAGGTAAACAAACAGAAGAATAACTGCATGATTCTTACGGGCTGCAGTCTGGCGCTGCAGCCTTTTTATGCGCTTACGAGGACTTTATTTGGGACATAGATGTCTACGCCCGCAAGCTCTTCTATGTAGTCATGAATTATGTCAAGAAGATGTTCCCTGGCTATATCCATGTGACCTACTCTTTTGATGAGGTTTTGGACATCTTCTTTAACCAGAGAAATGTCGGGGTAAACGAACTCAAAGCCCCATTGGTCAACTTTTTTTACTCCGTAAGTTCTGAAAGATTGCGAATCTTCCGTACAAATCTCAGTTTCAACGATCTCCCATTTGAATTTTTCCATAGTTTTCCCCTTTTTTTGTTGCAAATTTTATGGAATTTGCTAAATATTTCCTGTTTTTTGTTATTATAAGTTTAAACCTCGGAACTGTCAATACGCTTTGTGAATAAAATTCACAAAATTTCTGATAAAAACTGATAAATTTCACAAAAATTCTTCTCATAGTTTTAGTAAACTTAAAAATTCGTACGCATAAGTGTAGAGAAAACCCATAAAACCGAGGCCGATGCGTTTAATTTTCCAATTCAGCAAAAAGGCAAAAGGGTACAAAAAAGCACAGTACAACGAATGTACTGTGCTTTGATTTGCTTTGATTTGCTTTAATTATTTAATTATCGGCGCAAAGAGAGTGAGGATGAACTTGCGGATCATAGCAAGAAGGTTGCCGAAATCGAAGAAGCCTTTTACGCCGCCCTCCTTGGGAGCGTTATCATGCTCAAGAATGAAGGGCTGTGAATAAAGGATTCCGCCGTCGCCGAAAATCTCAGCTCTTACATAGCAGCCAACCTGATCGGCGTAATCGTCAAGGTCGATTTCGTTGCCGACTGCGATAACCTTGCCGTCTGCTATCCAGTGGATTGTCTCTGCGTTTACAGCTTCAATCCTGATTGTATCCTCTGCCTCGTCAACAAAGATGCCGGTAACTACAGGTTCCGGAGCCTCGGGATTTGCCTCCCACTCTTTGCCCAGGTCTCTGCCGACCTCAGCGCTGAGGATTGCCAGCTCCTTGGAGTTCTTAATATGTCTGCTGCCTGCAAAGAATGTGCCTGTGAGAAGAGCGGTCTTAATGTTCTCAACAGTGTTTTCGGGCATTACCGCGATTACCCAGCCGGTGTCGATTGCGCTAAGGGAATGGGCATCGCTTGAGCCGATGGCAAAAACATTCCTGCCGGTGGGAACAACCTTCTGAAGGAGGATATCCCACAGCTTGCGGTCGTTCTTTGTTCTGCCGTCATTCTTGCTGTTAACATCAATGCCTATGCAGGTATGATATTTGATAAGAAGGTTTGCGAATTTGTCTATCTTGTAAGCATAGCTTGAATCGTAAGCCTTATCAGGATTATTCTCTTTCTTAGCTCCGGTGTACTCGCCGGGATGGTTTATTACGGATACGCCGCCAAGCTTGTTGACCTCTTTGATGGGGGTCTCATAGTCGCTTGTTCCGCCGAGAATGGCGTTGCCGTAGTCAACAAACCAGCTATTGACATGGGCATTGTTGAGGGATGTGGGGTTCTGCTCAATGCCGTAAGGTATGCGGATCATGGGTCTGCCGTTTCTGCCGACGCCTGCGGTGATTTCCTCGTACCTTTCGGGTGTAAGACCATAGGGCTTTTCGCTGCTTTTGCGCTTAAGCTCAAGAACGGTCTCAAGAAGATCTACTCTGTTGACCTCGCCAATCCAGCCGTAGTCGACTGTGCCGTGGTCTGTCATAGCAAGAGCGTCGTAGCCGAGCTCATAGTGTCTTTCAACCATATCCTTGAAGTTGTCTCTGCCGTCGGATACCCAGGAATGGTTATGTAAGCTGAGTCTGAAGTTGTCCCAGGATTCCCAGTCAACCGTTTCATAGGGGTTGGTTATCTTGAAGTCGACATCAGCGCTTGATGCCGTACCCACAAATGAAAAAGCGGTGACGAGAAGGGTGAGGCAGAGCATAAGAGCCATGCTCTTTTTGAAAACATTCTTCTGCATTTGTTTCACCTTTCCATAAAAGTATTAAAACGCACTGAGACTGCGCTGCAAGCTGTTAAATATGTATAAAGCGCAATCACCAATTCTTTAAATTTAGTATATAATTCTTACAAGTTTTTGTCAACATTGAAAAATGTCAAGAAAAAAGACCCGTCAGCTTTTAAAGCTGCATAAAGGCAAGAAAAAAGAGGGCTTTTCGCCCTCTTTTTTTTCTATTTCCTTATTTTGACTTGGGCTTTGCAAAAAACGAAACGACGAGACCGCAGATAACGGCTGCCATTATGCCGACGGAGCCTGCGGTCAAGGGTCCCGACAAGACGCCTATAAGGCCTTTTTCGTTGACGGCTTTTCTTGTTCCCTCGGCAAGGAGATTGCCAAAGCCCGTCAGCGGCACTGTGGCACCCGCCCCCGCCCATTCCTTTAAGGGCTCGTAAAGTCCGATCGCGCCGAGGATTACGCCTGTAATAACATAGCCGACAAGCACTCTGCCCGGCGTCAGCTTTGTTTTGTCAATTATGAGCTGTCCAATGACGCACAGCAGACCGCCTACAATAAAAGCCTTTAAGAACATCATTTGTCCTATTCACTCTTTCTGCTGTAATATAAAAAATACCCTTGATGATGTCAAAGGTATTTTTTGCAGAATTTATTAATTTATTCAATTCCGAGCGGCCGCTAATACCAGTATTTTCGGTCAAGACTCCTGTACTGAACACCCTCCATAATATGCTTTTTCTCAATGGTTTCTTTACCGTCAAGGTCGGCGATGGTTCTGGCGACCTTGAGAATTCTCTCATACGCTCTTGCGGAGAGGTCAAGTCTGTCAAATGCCGATTTCAAAAACTCTGCGGCGTCGCTTGAAAGAACGCAGAATTTTCTTACCGCTGCGCTGTCCATGCGGGCGTTTGATGTGATTTTTGTGCCCTTAAATCTCTCCCTTTGAAGTTTTCTTGCCTTTTCAACCCTCTCTTTAATTGCCGCTGAGCTTTCTTCGTTTCCCTCTCTTGACAAATCGCTGAAATCCACCGGCGGGACTTCTATATGTATGTCCACCCTGTCAAGCAGGGGGCCCGAAATCTTGGAAAGATATTTCTGCACCGCTCCTTTGGGGCAGGTGCATTTTCTTTTGGGATGCCCCAAAAAACCGCAGGGGCAGGGGTTCATGGCGCAGACAAGCATGACTGAGCAGGGGTATGAGAGGGTGTAGGAGGCTCTCGATATTGTGATTACGCCGTCCTCCAAAGGCTGTCTTAGGGATTCTATCGCCGCCTTTGAAAACTCGGGAAGCTCGTCCAGGAAAAGAACTCCGTTATGGGCAAGGCTCAGCTCGCCGGGCTTCGGAACTGAGCCGCCTCCCGACATTCCCGCCGCCGATACCGTATGATGGGGCGAGCGGAAGGGTCTCGTTCTGATTAAGGTATCCTTGCCTTTTAAAAGACCCGCTATGGAGTAAACCTTTGTGGATTCCAGCGCCTCCTCAAAGCTCATGTCGGGCAGGATGGAGGGCAGCCTTTTGGCAAGCATGCTTTTGCCCGAACCGGGAGGTCCTATCATGAGTATGTTATGGGAGCCGGCGGCGGCTACCTCAAGGGCTCTTTTTGCCTTGTACTGACCCTTGACCTGAGAAAAGTCGGGCAAAGCGGATAAATCCTGCGCCTGCCTAAACTCCACAGGCTCCAAGGGTTTTAATGCGGTTATGCCGTTTATGTGGTCTACTATTTCCTCCACGCTCTCTGCGGGGTAGATGGAAATGCCCGTTATCGCGGCGACCTCTCCCTCGTTTTCTTTAGGGAGGAAAACCTCTTTAATTCCCGCAGCCTTTGCCGCGAGAACCATGGGGAGAGCTCCGCTGATATGCCTGAGACTGCCGCCCAAAGACAGCTCGCCAATGAACGCCGTATCGGACAAATCGCCGCTTATCTGCTCCGTTGCCTTTAGGAGAGCCATAAAAATGGGCAAATCATATAAAGGGCCTGCCTTTTTCACATCGGCGGGGGCAAGGTTTACGGTCACATGGGAAACGGGAAACTCATAGCCGCAGTTGTTCACCGCCGCCCTGACCCTTTCTTTTGATTCGCTGACCGCCGCATCGGGCAGACCTACAATGTCAAAACGCAGTGGGCCAGATGAAATGTCCGCCTCCACATCAACCATAAAGGCGTCAAGACCCATCAGCCCCATGCTGTTAATATGTGAGAACATGACCTTCCTCCACTGAATTTATAAAATAATATTAGTTTATCGGAGGAAAAAATTCAAGCGTCATTCCAATAAAAAAAGGTATGCCAAGCAGCATACCCGTTATATTTCAAATTTTATTGTTTTCGTATTTCATCAATCTGTTCAAAATTGCTTGCCGGAGTAATAAGCATCATGCTAAGGTCCATTCCCCCGGCATAAGTAGTAGAGATTCCCGGCTTTATGCTTCTAGTAGCCTTTATATTTATATCAGAAAGAACAACCGACATTATATATGCCGTCCCCTGCACCTCGTTTTTTAATGGCCATTTGCGGTTGAACAAAAAGAAAACAACAAAATCTTGAGAATCAAGCGAATGTAGTTTTTTCGCTATGGTTTCCGCCCTTTCCTCAACGGGGGCGTTGGTCAGACGCTCATAACCGCCTCGGAAAACTATGTATTTCTCGGGATGGTTTTTGCCGTCGCCGTTTCTTTTAAAAATTCTTGTGCCGTGGGAACTCCTGCACACAATCAGTGTTTCGGACATTCGCTTTAAAAGTGCCTTTTCAATATCATGCGCAGTCTTAAATTTCCCGCTTTCATAATCGAGGGCTACGGATGCTAAAGGAACTCCGTAGCCTACAGAAAAGGTTTTGGAGTCTATTACATTGACATTAATTCCGGCAGAAACCTTTCGTCTTGAAAAGAGCTTTGCGGCTTTTACCGCCTCTCCGTACATGCCGAAAAGGTTTTTGTCGGGCGTTACAATGAAGATGTCGCTGCACCCGTCTTCCTGCGCCTCAATTATGGCATCCAAATAAACCTGAAACGGAACAATGGGTTTTACATCAAGCGTACCGTTCTCTGCGGTAAATTTGTCAAGGGTAATATTGATGCTCTCATAATATGGCGCCCCGTCGATAATCATATAAACAGGAAGCAATTTTATGCACGCAACTTCTTTTTTAATTGACGGAAGATCGCAGCCGGTATCCGCTATAAATCTGACAAGCATTCTTCAACCTTCTTTAAATTGACAAAAGTATAAATAATAAAGCATTTTGCGCCATTGAAATAACAACACAAAATGTTAGAAACAGAAAACATATTAATGCCAGACAATTAGTAGAAGCTGCACAAAAAATGTAGAATATTGGTTTAATTATAACATAAAAGGCTTTCAGTCAATTGTATACAAATGTGGTTTTTTTACACATTTGCAAACTTTCCGTAGAGGGAAAGGTCCGGAAATCCCCATTGTCTGAGCACTTCATAAGCTCCGATTGCGACGGAATTTGACAAGTTAAGGCTTCTGGCGTCGTTAATCATAGGGATTCTGACTGTTCTTTCAAGATGACTTTTCAAAAACTCCTCGGGCAGACCCGCGGTTTCTTTTCCGAAAAGCAGATACACCTCATCGGGATACTGAACTTCGGTATACACAAGGGGCGCCTTGGTGGAAAAACAGTAAAAGGGCTTGCCTTCTATTGTTTTCATAAAGTCCTCAAGTGAGGCGTGATAGTGGATGTCAAGCATGTGCCAGTAATCAAGACCTGCCCTTTTCAGCTTCTTGTCGTCAATCTTAAAGCCCATAGGCTCCACAAGATGAAGGGACGCGCCCGTTACCGCGCAGGTTCTTGCCACATTGCCCGTGTTCTGCGGAATTTCGGGTTCTACCAGTACAAGGTTTAGGGAATACATAAGCTTTCCGTTTTCCTGCCTTCCAAAAAGAGAATATGAAAGGAAATGATACTCCTTCGGCTGCTCTTAAATTGCCTATTAATCATTCTTCACATTCTCTTTATATCATAATTTATCAAAATGATGATAAAATGACGCAAAAAAAATTAAAAATAGCTGCTTGCCAGAGGGAGGGTAACGCTGAAAACATTTCCGGTGCTGTCGCTGTCCGCCCAGATTCTGCCCTTGTGGCTCTGGATAATCTCCTGGGCGATGGAAAGACCGAGACCGAAACCGCCGTGGTTTTCTCTTGCCTTGTCCACTCTGTAGAAGCGGATGAAAATGTTTTCCAGCTCATTCTTAGGTATCGGCTCGCCTTCGTTTCTTACTACCAGCTTTGCCTCTTTTCTGTAATGAATGCTGAACTGGGAGGTAAGGCTCACAGTAATGCTTGCGCCCTCCTTTGAGTATTTGAGCGCGTTGTCAAGGAGGATGTCAATAACCTGCCTTAATTTGTCGGCGTCGCCGTTTACGATAATGCCTTCCTCCACATTGTAGAAAAGCTGCTTTTTATCGTCGTAGGCGGCGGATTCATACAAAAGCACGCTGTCAAGGATAATGTCGCTGAGGTTTACTTTTGAAAGAATAAGGGCGTTCTCGGCGTAATCGGATTTCGCGAGGCTCAGCATATTTTCAATGAGCTTTTTCATTCTGATGCCTTCCGCAAGGATGTTGTCCACCCTTTCAGCCGCCTTGCTGTCGGGCTGCAGACCGCTGTTATGAAGCATCTCCGCGTTTGACAGTATTACCGTCAAGGGAGTTTTAAGCTCATGGGAGGCGTCCGCCACGAATCTTTTTTGGCGCATCCACGCGTTTTCAACGGGTCTTACCGCCCAGCCCGCAAGGAAAACGCTGAGAATGAAGAACGCGAGAAGCGACATGGTGCAAATAAGTATACATACAAGAGCGAGGCTCCTTATTATGCTTCTCTCCATGGATGTGTCGGCAAAGGCTATTCTGAGTGTATTGCTTGTCTGGTGCTTTAAGAATCTGAGGTCGTACTGTCTTAGTTCCCCGCTGTCGCTTTGGCTTTTAGCCGCCTGCTTTACAATATCGGAGAGCAAGTTATCATCCAAAAGCAAAAATTGGTTTGTGGCAACATAATAGGAGCCGTCGGCATATAGCTCCACCACAATTACATTCATTCTTGACCTTGCGTCAACGGCATTGCCGTAATAGTCCTGCACAACGCCTGTTTGCAGAATTTGCCTTAGTTTATTTATGTTCTCTTCCTGTATGCTGCTGCTTGTCGCCACGATAACGGTCATAAAAATCGTGATGAGCAATAGGCTTACCATGCTCATCATAATAAAGATGAATTTTCTGCGCAGCGTTTTAATCATTGTCTGCCTCCAAGCGATAGCCGATCATGCGGGACGATGTTATCTTTACCTTTGATTTTATATGGCTCAGCTTTCTTCTTAAAAAGGACATATAGACCTCTACCACATTGCCCTCCGCTTCGGAGTCGTAGCCCCATACCTTTAGCTGGAGGGTTTCTTTAGGGACAAACTTATTGCCGTTTTCCATAAGTATGCGAAGAAGTTCCAGCTCCTTTGCCCTGAGCCTTACTCTCCTGCCCTCGCAGCTGAGCTCGGCGGAGTTGATGTTAAGAGTCAAATCCGCGAACTTTAGCTCGTCCGGCTGGATTTCTCCCCTGCGCCTGAGGATTGCTCTGAGGCAGGCAAGGAATTCCGCCGCCTCAAAGGGCTTTGTAAGGTAGTAGTCGGCGCCCAAATCAAGACCCTTGACCTTGTTTTCAAGCTCCGACCTTGCGGTGAGCATCAAAACGGGGGTCTGGAGTCCCGCTTCTCTCATCCCTTTTATGACGCCGAAACCGTCAAGCTTCGGGAGCATTACATCAAGGATAACAGCATCATAAATTCCGCTGAGGGCGTTGTCAAGCCCGCTTTCGCCGTCAAAAGACATATCCGCTATATGGTTATGCTGTTCCAAAAGGTCTTTCAGCGTTCTCGCAAGCCTTACTTCATCCTCTACTATCAGAATTCTCATATATTACACATCCTCTGATGGGAGTATTCGTACCTATATTATACACCCAATAATTAAACTCAGCTTAAACTTGCGCTTTAATGTATAATAATTTGGTGATATAATTTTTGTAAACTCGGACAGGACAGATGCGAATGATTGTTGTATATGAAAAACAGCTTATTTCAAAGGACGGAAATCCCGAAACAAACGAGGACGGAATTTTTATAAATGACAGCTATATTGCGGTTGTGGACGGCGTTACGGCTAAGGGAAAGCTGAAATGGAACGGCAAGAAAAGCGGCAGGCACGCAAGGGATATTATACTCGAGGCGTTAAAAAAAGCCCCTGCGGACTTTAGAGCAAGAGAAATGATTCTTTATCTTAACCGCTCCCTTTTTGATGAATACGGAGAGAATACTCAGTTTTTCAAAGAGAATAAAGAGGAGCGGCTGCAGGCGAATATAATTCTTTATTCGGCTTTCAAAAAAGAGGTTTGGTGCTTTGGCGACTGCCGCTGCATTGTGAACGGAGAAATTCACCTTCACGAAAAGGCAATTGACAGGTTTACTTCTGAGCTAAGAAGCAAATTCCTTGAGGAAGAAATTAAAAGGGGCAAAACCGTAGAGGAATTAATGCGGCACGATACGGGCAGGGAACATATTATGCCCTATCTTTTAAAGCAGACCGACTATGCCAACGCAAAGGGCGAGTTCGGCTATGATGTGCTTGACGGCTTTGAGATTGATGCCGACCGCACCGTAATTTATAAACCCGAGGCGAATTCGGAAATTGTGCTTGCTTCCGACGGCTATCCCGTTCTGAGGGGAACACTTGAGGAAAGCGAAAGGGAACTTCAATACATACTCTCAAACGACAAGCTGCTGTTCAGGCTCCATAAGGAAACAAAAGGTTTAATCAGCGGCAATCTTTCCTTTGACGACAGGGCTTACATCAGATTTACCGACACAAATTAAAAGCTGCGGCGTTTTGCCGCAGCTATGTACTATCGATTCTTTTTTTGGAGCTTCAGCACTCCGGCGACGGCGAAGGCTCCTATGGCGGTGAGTATCATCTCGGGCACCATGTATGAGGCGTTGTACGCAAGGGAATAAACAAGCACTCCCCTTTCATCCGCATAGGCGCTCCATATGGTGACACCGCTTATAAAGTGGCATAAAAATCTTAAAGCGGACGCCACTATTGAGCCCAAGGCTAAGGACAGCGGAGCGTTTTTTATCTTGTTTTTGAACATTCCGGCAAGTCCCAAAACTCCGAAGGCAAGAAGATAATCAAATAGAATGAAGATTAAGTAAGAAATAAAGGTCTTAGCTATTGCGGCGGCGTTGCCCCAGCCGAAAAGCAGCTGCGTAAAGCCGAAAAGCACCGCGGAATGGAACGCCCATTTGGTTCCGTAGCGGTAGGCTATAATGACTATGGGAAGCTGACCGAAAATAGTCACGCTGCCGCCAAAGGGCAGGGGGTAATGTGGCACAAGGCTGCTGTTGAGTATGATTGCGAGGGCAAGCATCAGCGCGGTTTCAACAAGCCTTAAAAGTGATTCGTTTTTACTGAGTTTTTTCTCCATTTTTCTCTCCTCCTAAATGTGCCGCCTGAGCTTCAGAGGAAACTTAAAGCCGCTGCGGTCCAATAATGCCGCAGCGGCCGAAATACAAGTTGTTACAGCTCCCTACGACGGCATTATCCGTATCAGGTTTTGAGGGTCCGAAGGCGCACTAGCCTTCATCTCAGCCGATTTGCATCAGCACCCCTGTTATTAAATTTTTTATTATAATATCACATAAAATGCTAAATTTCAATATATTTTGGGAATTAAGGAGGAAATATGAAAGCGATTTTTATTTGCCACCCGAGATGCACCACCTGCAAAAAGGCGGAGAAGTTTCTTGAGAGCAAGGGCGCAGACTTTATTAAGAGGGACATTACAAAGGACAACCCCACCAAAGAGGAGCTTATAGCATGGCAAAAGGTTAGCGGGCTTGATATAAGAAAACTCTTTAATACAAGCGGCAATCTTTATAGGGAGATGGGTTTGAAGGACAAGCTTGACGGCATGAGCTTTGACGAGAAAATAGAGCTTTTATCTACCGACGGATTGCTTGTTAAGCGACCGATACTTCTGTTGGGCGAAAAAGTTTTGGTGGGCTTTAATGAAAAAGTATGGAGTGAGGCTTTAAATGACGGTACATCCCTTTGAGCCTTTTTACAATGAGGACTCTGAGATTCTTATCTTAGGCAGCTTTCCTTCCGTGCGCTCAAGGGAGGCAGGCTTCTACTACGCGCACAAAAATAACAGGTTCTGGAGCGTTTTGGCCTATGTTTACGGCTCTGATACTCCTCATACTGTCGATGAGAAAAAGGCGTTTCTTAAAAAGCATAGAATTGCCCTTTGGGATGTAATTGAGTCATGCGATATTGAAAAAAGCTCTGACAGCTCCGTCAGAAATGTTAAGGTAAACGATGTGAAGGGGCTTTTGGAGAAAACGGACATAAAAAGAGTCTTTACAAACGGCGCGCTGGCTTCAAGGCTTTACAATACTCATATTTACCCCATAACGGGGGTTAGGGCTGTAAATCTCCCGTCCACCAGCTCCGCAAACGCGTCATGGAGCTTTGAAAGACTGAAAGAAAAATGGGCTGAGGAGATAAATCGGGCGTACTGAAAATACAAACACAAAGCGGGGGCAAAAAGCCCCCGCTTTATTATGAATCTATGAAAAAGGATGCTTGAAACACAAAGAAAGCAAATCTCAAAAAAGCATATTAAAGCTTCTCAAAATCGTCAACGGAGAGGACGAAAACCGTGGCTCCCCTGACGGGTGTTTTAACCGTTGTGTCCGCAACGCCGAGGCCTCTGCCCAGGGACGATACAGTGGGAACGGTCTTTGTGCGGGTAAAGCTGTGCTCCCTTATAATCTGCTTTATTTTGTCAACCTGGTCGTCCTCAGCGCCTATAAGGAGGGTTGTGTTGCCCGTTTGAAGAAAGCCTCCCGTTGTAGAAAGCTTTGTTATGGAAAAACCCTCTTTTGTAAGGGTGGCTGCTACTGCTGCGCTGTCATCGTTATTTACTATTGCCAAGATTAACTTCATTGCGAAGAACCCCCTAAGGTTTTAAATATAAAAAGAAGAGACGCAGCTTTACTTCTGCGCATTTTTGGTAACTATAAAATGTATCTTCTGCTAAGATTATACACTTTATTACAAAAATAATCAACTGTTTTTACGCTATGGCACTGCCAGTCACAAAATGGCACAAATTTACATATACGGGTTGAATACCTGCTGGCTCTTCTTGTCCAGCTTTCTGAAATCCCTTATCTCATAACGGTTGTCGCTGCTGTCTCTTATGAGCACTCTGCCGTCGTAGAGATGTTTGATGTCGTTGTTTCTGCTCTTTACATCAAAGGAGAACTCGCCTCTGTCGGTTTCCACACGCATCTTTAAAAGACCGTATTTTTCATACGCCTCGTAAATCTTTGTGATTTTGGGTATGAGATAGTATTCCCTGAGGGCGTCCAGGACATTCTTCTTGCTTTCCTCCATCAGGGTGTTTACATCTCTGATAATCGCCTTTTCCACGCCCTCCTCGTCAAGGAGGGTTATGTATTTATCAAGACCCGTGATGGGGAAAAGCCTTCTCGCCTCAAGGTTTTCAAACTTTCTGCCGTCGTAGAGCTCGACATTGAGGAGGATTCCCTCGCCTCTTGTTATTCTGGCGTTATCGTATTCTATATATATGCGTTCCATAAGAAAACCATCCTTATTCAAAATTTTCGGCTTCTTTGTTCTTCCTGATTTTCTCGGACATGCTTTGGATTTCGATGAGCTTATGGTATTTGCCCTTGAGAGCCATAAGCTCCTCGTGGGAACCGCATTCTATAATTTCGCCCTTGTCGACAACTATAATCTTGTTTGCCTTTCTGAGTGTGGAGAGGCGGTGAGCAATCATAAGAGTTGTTCTGCCGCGGATAAGCCTTTCGATAGCTGTCTGGATAAGCTCCTCGGTTTCGGAGTCAACGGCCGCGGTAGCCTCGTCAAAGATAAGGATTGACGGGTTTTTGAGAACCGCGCGGGCAATTGAAAGACGCTGTCTTTCGCCGCCGGAGAGACCTGTGCCTCTTTCGCCCAGCATGGTGTCATATCCGTCGGGCAGCTTTGCTATGAAGGAATGGGCGTTTGCAACATCCGCCGCGTGGATGACTTCCTCAACGGTAGCGGAGGGGTTGCTGTAGGCTATGTTGTTGAATATGGTATCCCTGAACATTAAAGCTTCCTGCTGAACATAGCCTATCTGGTTGCGGAAGGACTGGATGTCAATATCCTTTATGTTTATGCCGTCTACAAGGATTTCGCCCTCGTAGTTGTCATAGAAGCGCATAAGAAGGTTTACAAGGGTACTCTTGCCCGAGCCGGTGGTGCCGACTATTCCCACGATGTCGCCCGGCTCTATGGTAAGGTTTATATTTGTAAGGGTCTTTTTGATTTTGTCAAAAGAGAAGTTGACATTCCTGTATTCGATTTTGCCCTTAAGGCTTTCGACGGTGTTGCCCTTGCCGAAGTTCTGCTCGGGCTCGGCGTCGATGATGTCAAGGATTCTCTCCGCGGAGGTAAGGGCGCTCTGATAGCCGTCGTTAAGGCTTGCGAAGAAGTTTACGGGGCCGTAGAACATACTTGCGTAGGAGATGAAGGATACAAGCATACCGAGGGTAATTTCCTCGTCAATAGCCCATTTGCCGCCGATGCCCCAGATAAGCAGGGAGCCGCAGGTTACAAAGAAGGTAACGGCGTTGGGGAAGATATTGGCTAGAACAGAAGCCCTCATATCTTCTTTCAGCCATTCGTCGTTATAGGCGTTGAACTTGTTTATTGCCCTTTGTTCGCTTGTGAAGGACTTTATAACTCTGATGCCGGGGAGGGTATCGGAGAGTATCGCGCTGACCGATGACCAGCGGCGCCAGATGCGCCTGTAGATGGGCGATATTTTTTTGCCGAAATACCTTGCGCCCAGAACCACGATGGGAACGGGGATAAGGGAAAGGAGGGTCAGCTTCCAGTTAAGGGAAAGCATTATCACGATAATGCCCAGAGCAAGGAAGGCCTGAACAACAGCCTCCTGAGTGATTCTCAGCATGAATGACTGGAGGTTGTTCGTGTCGCCGCTGATTCTTGAAAAGACAGAGCCTGTGCTTATCTTGTCATAGAAGGTCATGGGCAGATACTGAGCCTTGGCGTATATGTCGTTGCGCAGCCTTGTAACCGTTCTTGAGCCAGCCTTGCGCATATAGTGGCCCCTTACCGCTCCTATGGTGTACTGTACTATGTAGATAAGAAGGAGGGTAACAACGGTCTGGAAGAGTCTGTTTAAGTCTTTTGAAACTATAACATCGTCAACAAGTGTCCTTGTGATATAGGGCGGGGCAAGGGCCATTGTGGTTGTGATAAAGGAGAGGAAAAGGCAGAACATAAGGGTGTACTTTTCGGGAAGTATGTAGCCCGCCAGCTTTTTGACCAGCTTTCCCTTTGAGGCGCAGCTTATGCACTCGGCGCCGGGGCTTGAAAGAGCCCTGCCGCATTTGGGGCAGAATGAGCGCATCTTCTCAAAGGTGGCTTCTACCATTACCTTTTCGGTCTCCGGGTCGCCGCCCTCTGCAATCTTTTGATAGAACATTGCCACGCCGTCTGCCAGGGAGGCAATGGAATATGTAAAGCGGAAAAGGTCGATTTTCTTCTCTCCGCAGTAAACTCTGAGCACAGCGTTGCCGTACATTCTCTTGACCTTTGAGTCGGTGACATCCGCGAGATTCACAATAAGGACGCCGTTTTCATGATAGCGGTCAAAGGCAAGAATTCTCTTATCCGTTGTAATGACGGCGGAATCATTATAGTAGCCGTTTAAATCCAAATCGCCTACTAAGCAAAATAAAACCTTTTCTTCGGGGCTTATAAGCTCAGAAGCTTTTTCCTTAAACTCCGAAGGAAAAGGTTGGTTGGATAGCATATTATCGGGAAGCATACAATCTCCTCCTTGACAGGCAAGCGAACAAAAATGTCCTTTGTCACGCAAGTTATATCATATATGAGGCAAAATCGCAAGTTTTTTACAGGGATTTTTTAACTTCTACATATCCTGCAAATAAATCTAAAATTTAATGCTATTTTGTTCAAATCGACGAAAGAAAAATGGGGATATTTACCCCCGGACACAAAATGTGAAGATTGCTCCCATTTAGTCCCTTTTACATTCAAGGCATACCCAGCCGTTTTCGGCTCTGCGTTTTGTGACGGTAAAGCCGAAATCGGAAAGCGCCTTTTTGACCTCGTCCTCTCTTATGTCTATGATTCCCGATACGATATATACTGCGCCGTCGTTTAAGAATTTTTCTACATCCTTCGACAGCTCTATTATCGCGTCGGCGACAATATTTGCAAGGACAATATCGTATTTACCGCTTACCTGTGAAGTGAGGCTGCCGCAAATGAAGCTGAGTTCGGGCTCAGTAAAGCCGTTGAGTTTTCCGTTCTCCTTAGCGATTTTAACAGCGAGGGGGTCGATGTCAACGCCCAGGGCGTTTTTTGCTCCCAGCAGCATGGAGGCAACCGCAAGTATGCCGCTGCCGCAGCCAACATCAAGCACCGCCGCTCCTTCTCTGCCCTTCATGTTTTCGTCAAGGGCCTCAAGGCAAAGGCGGGTTGTTTCGTGAGTTCCGGTGCCGAATGCTACGCCGGGCTCAAGGTTTATGATTTTTCTGTCGGTGTCGGGCGCGTCTTCCCATATGGGCCTGATAAGCAGCCTCTCGCCGACTTCAATGGGCTTTAAGTACTTTCGCCAATTGTTCTCCCACTCGTCGCTGTCGGAAACGCCGAGTTTAATCTCAAAGGGGATTTTAGCCTCATTCAGCCTTTCGGTTAAAAAGGCGATATGGGGCTCGGGGTTTTCCTCCTCTGGGATATAAACATGGATTATAGCCTTAGACTTGTCCTTTTCCAAAAGGCTCTCGTCAATAAGGTCAATATGGGCTATCTCCATGGCTCCCTCTTCAAGGTCGGTGTAGTCCTCCACATAGATTCCGTAGGGAACGGTCATGTTGGCTATGTCCGACGCTGTGTCGGTAAAATTAGATGGTACCTCAATGTTTATCTCTGTCCAGTTCATATGCTTCCTCTGTTTAAATTTGCCTTGAAGGCTCGCCTCTGCTTGCCTTCAAGGCACTTTTATTAATACTGATTATATATATCCTCGCAGGAGCAAAGGAAATCCTTGAATTCAACCGTTCTGCCGTCGTCAAGAATCGCTCTGCCTGTCATCCTGCCAAATACCTGATGCTGGTCTGATACAACAACTTTAAGTAAATCTATTTTAGCCTGCCTGTCGATTATGGGATAGAAGTCGCCCTCGAATCTTCCGTCGCTTGAGGTGAACTTCCACGGCAGCATGTAGCTTTCGGGCGGAATTATAAACTCTACATCGTCCAGCTTGTGACCCACGCCGTCATAGTAAACTATGTTCTCGGTGGCGGCTGAGTTGTCGCCGAAGCCGTAGCCAAGGTTAAAGCCGAAGGGTACGCCGTCGGTCGCAAGTCCGCTGCCCGTAGCCCAAAGCCAGCGGTTTTTGTATGTCCAAACGCCTCTGCCCCAGTCAAGGCAGCCAAAGTCGGTGCAGGGGTCGAACTTATAAACCTTGCCGTCGAATTTGACCTGACCGTCAGCCCTCATGCAGTTGATTTTGCGGTTGTAGTAGAAGGCTTTTTTGTCCTCTTTCCACGGGATGGAGATTACCATTGAATCCATTTCCGGCTCGTCAAGGTGGATTTCGCAGGAAAGGGTCTTGCCGTCAAGGAAGTTCTTGAAGGTGCAGAGTATGTCCCTGCTGCCCTTGTTGTTGAAGAACTCCATGGTGACTCGTTTGTTTGAGAAGGTGCTGTGACCCTCGGTACTGGATGCCGGCAGATTGAACCTGCCCATCGGGAACGGAACCAGAGCGGTTTCGGTATGCTCCCACGGGATTCTGAAGTCCAAAAGCGACGCGGACAGCATGCCTACATAGCCTAAGTCAGCCATGGTAAGGGCGAGACCGTACTCGTTGGATGTAATGAGGTAGTAGTCCCATTCCTTGATTCTGAACTTGGAGGCTTTGATCTGGTCCCTGCTGTAAATCTGAATCGGACGCTTTGAATAGCCGGGCTCCCTCAGCGAGCCGTCGGGATTAAGTACATTCTGTCTGGTGGTGATTTCGTGATTTCTTGTAGACATATATATCCTCCCGTAAATTATTATTGGCAATTTGGCTGTGCGATGGGGTCTTATGGCTTTTCTTCAGGATTAATTCTTTTCAGGGTTAATTCCAAGCTGTGCTTCGGGTATAAGGGGCTTTCTGCCGTGGTTGTAAAGGCGTCTGTCTTCCAGCGCCCACTGACGGGGCGTAAAGTCGCCCTTTTGAACCTCGGCTGTTGCGGAAACGATTTCGTATATCCTTGAATCGAGAAGGTCGAGCTGGGATAAAAGCTCTGCCTCAAGGAACATGGGTCTGACAACAGCGCCGTACTCTGGCGAGCCGTGGTGGGAGATGAGCATGTGCTGGACGCACATAAGGGTTTCGTGGTCGATTTTGAGTTCCTTGCCCACTCTTTCCACCGCCATGGCACCCCTTACAAGGTGACCTATCAGCATTCCGTCGGCTGTGTAGTTTTCGGCAAGTCCCGCGGGGGAGAGATTAAATTCCTCGGTCTTTGCTATGTCATGGAGAATGACGCCCGTTAAAAGCAAATCCTCATCCACGCTGGGGTAAATTTTGCTTACCGCCTGAGCAAGACGAATGATTGAAAGGGTATGATACAAAAGTCCGCCTCTGAACGCGTGGTGGAGTTTTACCGCCGCTGGCCAGACAAGAAGTCGGTCCTCGTATTCATCCAGCAGGGCGTTTACAAGAGCTTTAAGCTGACTGTCCTTAAAACCCTCAACGACGCGCCTTATCTCCGCCATCATCATTTCGCCCGTGTATTCGGCGGTGGGCACAAAGTCCTCAAGTTTAACATTGTCCGCTGCAATCGCGGGTCTTATCCTGTCAATTCTGAACTGGGGCATGCCGTTGTACTGGAGAATTACTCCCCTTACCTTGACAATGCTGTGCAGCGGGATTTCGGGGAAGATATCCTCCTTGTAATCCCACAGCTTTGCGGATATTTCTCCGTCCAAATCGGCGAGCACCATATCAAGGTAATACGAGCCGTTTTTGGAGGTCTTTTTCTCCATGTGTTTTACAAGGGCAAAGCCCTCCACAGTGCCGTTTTTGTCAATCTCTTTGAATCTCATTGCGCTTTCCTTTCAAGGATTTCATTTTCCGCCTTCGGCTAAATCCAAGTTTTTAGCCTTTCTCTCTTTGAATATAAAGAACTTACTGAAGAAGTAGTTGAGAATCACCACTATAACCGCAAGCACTATTTTCGCGGTCATTTCTCTGAGCTTTAATAGCTCTACAAAGAACACAAGCCCGAATTGCTCAACAATAAGGGAGAATACTCTTGCGCCCATGAATGCCATGAACTCGGCAAAGGCTACCTTGAACTTAAAGCTTTTGCTTTCAAAAACATAGAGCTTGTTGGTAAAGAACGCGAACAAAACGGCTATAACCCAGGCGATGGCGTTTGCCACAAGGTATGAGCCAACGGGGAGCTGCTTTGACGCGACTTTTATCACAAACAATGTGCCTTCGCCCAAAAGCATATTAAAAAGCTTAAAGCTTACAAGATTTACTGCGGTGGTTAAAACTCCGAAAAAGAGATATATGAATACCTCATAGGAGAAGAGCTTTTGAAACAGCTCTTTTTGCATGATGTTTCGGATAATGGGCAATTTCACCGCCCAGTTATAAAGTTTTTTCATTCTCTGCTCCGCATTATATGTTTTTTACCGCGTTTTTAAGAACCTCAAGGGCTTCGACAGCGTCCTCGGGGAAGTTGTCAAGTCTTCCCTCAACGGAGCATCTTTCGCAGCCGCTGTCGATGACGGCCTTTAAAAATACCGAATAGTCGTAGCCGTCGTCCTTTTTGGGGGCGTATCTGGTAAGGGGGTGGGAGATGTGGGTGTGCTGAATCTCGCCCCTAAATTTTGCCAGCTCGTCGTCGCTGTCATATTCGGTTGCCATGTGATATATGTCGCCAAGGCCCTTTACATTGGGAAGGCCCACTTTTCTTGCAAGCTCAACGCCCTCGGAAACCTTGTTTATGATGTTGGTTTCCTGGCTTCTCAGCGGCTCTATTGCGATGGCGACTCCGTGCCGGGCGGCTATGGGGCCCGCGTATTCTTTAAGGAATTTTACAAGCTGCTCATAAGCCTTATCCATGGGGAAACCTTCGGGCACTCTGCGGGCGCCGCCGCTGCCGAAAACAACGGACTTAATGCCTGCTCTTTCAGCCCTTGCCATACCCTTGCTGACGAATTCCCTGACCTTATCATAGTCAACATTTTCGCCCGTAAGTTTAATCTCACCGGGGATAAAGCAGTTCGCGGCTTCGCATTTAAAGTTTGTTTCCTCAAGCACCTTTAAAAATGCCTCAAATTCATCCTCGGGCATTTCGGTCATGCCTGTGAAATTTATCTCCACATAGTCATAGCCGATTTCCGCAAGTTTCTTGATTCGCTCCAAATCCTTGGCGGAGGTGCACATTCCGAATTTTACACTCATAATATGAACTCCTCTTATGAAAAATTATAAACTTTGTATTAACTTCCATGTGTCGGGGCGATTCCCGCCGCTATCAGCATCTCCTCTGCGCTCTTTAAAAGGGCGGGGGTGATGTTCATGCCGCCGTTGATTCTGGCGATTTCCCTCTTTCTGCCCTCAAAATCAAGCTCCCGCACCGATGTAAAAGTGGAGCCGCCGCTGACGGTCTTTTCTATGAGCAGGTGGCTGTCCGCCATGCAGGCAAGCTGGCTTAAATGGGTGACGCATATGACCTGACGGCTCTTTGCGGTTTCTTTGAGCTTTATGGCGACCTTGCCCGCCGCTCTGCCGCTGACACCCGTGTCGATTTCGTCAAATATCAGCGTTCCGATGGTGTCCGCGTCGGAAAGAACGCACTTTATCGCCAGCATTATGCGGGAAAGCTCGCCGCCTGACGCTGTTTTGATGAGGGGCTTTGGTTCCTCGCCTGGGTTGGCGGAAAGAAGGAACTCGATTTTGTCAGCTCCGTCGGCTTTGTAGGCGGACTTTTGTATGTCAACCTTGAACTGCACATAGGGCATGTCAAGAAATTTTAATTCTTCTTTTACCCTTTGTTCAAAGACTTCTGCTGTTTTTCTTCTGGATTCCGTCAGTTTTTCCGCCGCTGAGATAAGCTCCTCTTTTAATTTTCCGATTTCCTCATATAAGGCGTTCAGCCTTTCTTCCGAGAGCTCTATTTCCTCCCGCTCTTTTTCTGCGTTATGGAGAAATGCGAGCATCTCCTCCTCGGTTTCGCCGTATTTTCTTGAGAGCCTGAACAGCTCGTCAAGCCTTTCCTCAATGCTGTCAAGGAGGGCGGGGTCGAAATTAAGGCTGTCTATAAACTCGCTAATGTCCGTCGCGCATTCGCTTAAGGTTATGGACGCCTCACGAATCAGCTCCCCTATCTTTTTTAGCTGGGGGGCGTTTTGGGAAACGCTTTCCACTCTTGACGCCGCGTCGCCGCTCAGCTCCGCCGCTCCCCTTATGTATTCGGAGCCGGACAACGCCTCATAAGCGGCGCTGAGATTCTCTATAATGCTCTGGGAGTTTTGGAACAAATCCCTTTGGGCTTTCAGCTCGTCCATCTCCCCTGCTCGGATGTTGGCGTTTTTTAATTCATCTATCTGGAAGGAGAGGATGTCCAGTCGCCTTGCCTTTTCGCTCTCGTCGGCGCTAATCCTCTCTATCTCCCGCTTTACGCTGCGGATGCGGTTATAAACTTCGGCGTATTCCTTTAAAAGCTCATCGTTGTTCGCCAGCCTGTCGATGTATTTTATGTGATTTTCGGGTGCCATAAGCTCACGGCTGTCGGACTGACCGTGAACGGCAATCAGCGTCGCGGAGATGCTCTTAAGCATTGAAAGCGTCGCGGCAGCGCCGTTGATTCTGCAAATATTGCCCGCGTTCTTCTTTATTATCCTCTGAATTAAAAGACTACCGTCATCCTCTGCCGGGAGACCCATTTCGGCAAGAAGATCGGCGGTATCCTTAGGAATATTTGTAAACAGGGCGCTGACCATTGCGGTTTCCGCCCCGGTTCTTATCAGCTCTCTGGATGTCTTTTCGCCCATTACGGCGTTAATTGAGTCGATAATAATAGATTTGCCCGCTCCGGTTTCGCCGGTTAGGCAAATAAAGCCGTCGGAAAAATCTATGTTAGCTTTTTCTATGACGGCAATATTCTCAATATTTAAAGTGGCTAGCAACAAACCACCGCCTCGGTTTAAGAAAGAATTAATTATATATCAAGCTGCTTTGCAATGGTTTCGCAGATGTTCTTTGCGGCAGCCTCGGTTCTGCAAAGGAGGAATATGGTGTCGTCGCCCGCAAGGGTGCCCACCGTATCGTGCCACTTCATCTCGTCAAACACCGCGCATGCAGCCTGAGCAGTGCCCGTATGGCATTTTAAGACGCAGATGTTTTGGGCGTAGTCCACGGAGATGACGGAGCTTGCGAAAACCGTATGGAAACGGGCGTCCTCATCATCGGTGGTGTTCCTTGCGCAGGTATAGCGATACTCGCCTCTTGCGGAGGGCTGCTTTATGAGCCTTAATTCCTTGATGTCCCTTGAAACGGTTGCCTGTGTTACCTTGATGCCTCTTTCCTTCAGCTTTTCAAGAAGCTCTTCCTGAGTGCTGATGTCGTTTTCTTCAATCAGCTTTAAGATAAGCTCATGTCTTGCTTTTTTCATACGAAAGCTCTTTCCTTCCTATTTCGTTGTGTTAAGGGATTAAGACCGCAGTTTAGCTGTTGGTTGCGAGTTTGTTGTATAAAACATCCGTAAAAGTATCCTCTTTGAAGATTATAAAGCCCACATCAATATCGGCGCATTTTATGACGCATTTGCCGCTTTTATTCAGGGGCATTGCCTCCTCGCCGTCGCAGGAAATTACTAAGGGGGAGTTTTCTTCCTCGGCGGGAGAAATGGTGAAAACGCTGTCGCGGCAGAAGATTACGGACCTGGCAAAAAGAGAGTGAGGGCATACGGGGGTAAGTATTATGCACTGGATATCGGGGTCAACCACTGGACCGCCCGCCGCGAGAGAATAGGCGGTGGAGCCGTTGGGGGTTGAGAGGATAATGCCGTCTGCCGAGTATTTGCCGATTTTTCTGCCGTTGCACTCCACATTGATATTGGAGAGCTTTATCTGACTTCCCCTCGCGAAAACTATGTCGTTAATGCAGTAGTCTTTTTTTATGAGCTTTTCCTCATCGTAAAGCTCGTATTCAAGGAGCATTCTGCGGCTGATTCTAAAGTCGCCTGTCTTTAGCCTTTCAAGGTAGTCCAGTTCATCGCTCTCAAGGCTTGCCATAAAGGCAAGGTTTCCCGCGTTAATGCCGAAAAGGGGCTTTGAGTTTAAGGCCGCGTGCTTTGCAGAGTGCATTACGGAGCCGTCGCCGCCGACGGCAATAATCAAATCGCAGTCCTTAAAAAGCCTATCCTCCTTATAAAAAGAGGCGTTTGTCAGAACGGGAAAGTCCCCTCTGTACTCCTCGGGAAAAGCGTAGGCAATTCCTGCGGAGTCGAGTTTTTTGCAGGCTGCAACGGTGACATCAAAGGCATTTTTTCTTGTAAGGTTTGGCATAATGGCAGCCAGCATTTTATTCACCGCCGTATCAGTTTAAATTTTGAGCAAAGTTTACCGTTCTTTCTATAAGGGCGTCAAAGTCTGTTATTTCCCCTTCATTGTCGCCTTTTTTAAGGTGTATAAGGTACTCAATATTTCCGTCGCCGCCTTTGATTGGGGAAAAATCAAGACCGCAGACAAAAAAGCCTAAATCCTTTGCGCTTCTATAAATTTTATGAATAATTTCTGTATGAATTTTCCGATCTTTCACAATGCCCTTTTTGCCTATGTTCTCCCTGCCCGCTTCAAACTGGGGCTTTATAAGCAGAACGGCCTGCCCTTTGTCTTCAAGAAGATTATATACTGAAGGCAAAATTAATACAAGAGAAATAAAAGAAACATCGCAGGAAATAAACCGCACATTAAAGGGCAGCGTTTCCTTTGCAAAGTCCCTTATGTCTGTATTTTCATACACAAAAACTCGTTTGTCCTGCCGCAGTGTATCGTGGAGCTGGTTTGTGCCCACATCCACGGCAATGACTCTTGCGGCTCCGTTCTTTAATAGGCAGTCTGTAAAACCGCCCGTGCTGGAGCCAATGTCAAGGCAGTCAAGCCCCCGCACGCTTATATTAAAAACATCGAGGGCTTTTTTGAGTTTAAGAGCGCCCCTTGAAACATACTCGTCAGAAACGCCCTTTTCTATTTCTATGCTGTCGGCGGGGCTGACTTTATAGGAGCTTTTGGTTATCGTCTTTCCGTTTACCTTTACCCTGCCCTCCGCTATGGCGGCGGCTGCCTTTTGACGGCTGTCGTAAAGCCCTCTTTTTACTATTTCGGTATCAAGTCTTTGAAGTTCCGACATACTGCCTCCGCTTTACGGCTCAAAGCCTATCGCCGCGGGTTTTTGAAAGGATTGGGTTATAATCTCGCACATGCCGTCGGTGTCCAGCTTGTATCTCTTAAGAAGGCTCTTTACGGGGGCGTGGGGCACAAAGCTGTCGTTTACGGCGGTGAGGGTGTACTCGCCTTCATAGCCCTGCTCCTTGAGGATCAAAGCAAGCCTTTCGCCCACTGAGCCCGATTTTACGCCTTCCTCAAAGAAGAAAATCTTCTTTTTGCCGAGGAGAATGGTAACGGCGTCTTTGTCTATGGGCTTTATCTTTGTAAGCTTCAGAGTCATGACGGGGATACCCTGCTCTTTAAGCCTTCTGACAGCGGCGGCGGCAAAGCCGAAAAGCCTTCCGTAGGTGACTATAACCGTATACGCCTCTTTGTCGCCGTAGACCTCGTAATCTGAGAATGTGGGCTCAAAATCGTCCGGCAGAATGCACTCGGTTCCCCTTGCGTACCTGACCGCCGCAAGACCGTCCTGATGATAAAAGGCGTTAATAAAGCAGCGGCGCATCTCCGCATAGGTGGACGGGGAATAGACGGTTACATTCGGAATGCTGTTCAGGAACGCGACATCGAAAATTCCCTGATGGGTTTCTCCGTCCTCGCCCACAAAGCCTGCTCTGTCAACGGCTATAATCATCTTTTGCCTTTGGAGAGCTCCGTCGTGGATAAGCTGGTCATAAGCCCTTTGAAGGAAGCTGGAGTAAACCGCGAATACGGGCACCATTCCCGCCTTGGCAAGACCTGACGCAAAGGTGACCGCATGAGCCTCGGCTATGCCCACATCAAAGAACCTGTCGGGGAAACGGGCGGCAAAGCCGTCAAGACCCGTTCCCACGGACATGGCGGCGGTTATGGCGCAGATTCTTCTGTCCTTCTCGGCAACATCAATCAGGAATCTGCCGAACTCGGCGGAGAAATTCGTTCCGGCGGAAAGCGGCTCGCCCGTATTTATGTCAAACTGGGAGATGCCGTGGAACACCTCGGGGGATTTTTCAGCATGGTCGTAGCCCTTTCCCTTTACGGTATTGATATGGAGCACAACTGGGTGATTTGCCGCCTTCGCGCCTTCAAGAGCGTCGATGAGCTGGTTTATGTTGTGTCCGTTGATTGGGCCCATGTACCTAAAGCCGAAATCTTCGAAAATGGTGCTCTTGTATATCATGTTTTTAATATAGGTCTTGATTCTGAAAAGGGTGATGGACAGCTTTTTGCCTACAAAGGGTATCTTATTAATAAGCTGCTCGGTCTTTGCCTTGAGTCTGAAGTAGCCGGGTCTTGCCTTAATGGCGGCAAAGTACCTTGCGAGAGCTCCCACATTCCTTGAAATTGACATATCATTGTCGTTAAGAATGACTATAAGCCTTGTTTTTGAGCGTCCCGCGTTGTTAAGGGCCTCATACACAAGACCGCCCGTAAATGAGCCGTCCCCTATTACCGCTATGGTGTAGTTTTTGTTGCCCTTTAGTTTATTCGCCGCGGCTATTCCGTAGGCGGCGGAAATGGATGTGCTGCTGTGACCGGAGTAGAAGGTATCGTGCTCGCTCTCGTCGGGTCTGCAAAAGCCCGAAAGGCCGCCCTCGGTTCTGATTGTGTCGAACCTGTCAAAGCGGCCGGTTAAGAGCTTGTGAACATAGCACTGATGACCCACATCCCAGACAATTTTGTCATATGGGGAGCAAAATACCCTATGAAGGGCGATTGAAAGCTCCACCACGCCCAAATTTGAGGCAAGGTGCCCGCCGTTTTTTGAAACGGTGTTTATCAGCACCTGTCTTATTTCATCCGCGAGCTGCGGCAGCTCTTCCTTTTTGAGCTTCTTTACATCCGCAGGTCCGCTGATGTTTTTTAATAACTTAAATTCTTCCATCTTAATTCACCTGACAACAAAGCGCATACAGTCTTATACGCTTCTCTCAAGGAGCGTTATCGCAAACTCCCTCAGAAACTGAGCTCTCTCGCCAAAGGGAGCGAGCGCCGACAGGGCCTTTCTTGTGTGCTCCTCGGCAAGGGCTCTTGCTCCTTCCATACCAAGAACAGAAACATAGGTTGCTTTATTCAGCTTTTCATCCTCGCCCTGTTCGTCTCCGTCAAGAATATCGTCGATAATCTGAAAGGCAAGCCCAAGGCTTTCCGCAAAGGTGCCTGCCGACTGGATTTCTTCCTCGCTTGCGTCCGCGGCTATGCAGCCCAAAACGCAGGCGGCTTTAATAAGCGCCCCTGTTTTCATAAGGTCCATTTTTTCAAGCTGTTCTACAGTCAGCTTTTTGTTCTCGCTGTCAATGTCTATGCTCTGACCGCCTATCATGCCCTCGACGCCGGCAAGAGATGAAAGCGCCTTAACAGCCTTTACGATTTGCTCGCACTTTAAGGGGGCGTCGGCAAGGGTTTCAAAGGCAAGGGTCAAAAGAGCGTCGCCCGCAAGCAGGGCTACCGCCTCGCCGAACTTTACATGGCAGGACGGCTGTCCTCGCCTTACATCGTCGTCGTCCATGCAGGGCAGGTCGTCGTGAATCAGAGAATAAGTGTGAATAAACTCAACAGCCGCGGCAAAGTGAAGGGCGTCTTTTTTGTCTCCCCCGCAGAGTTTGCAGAACTCCAAGGTCAAAACGGGGCGCACCCTTTTGCCGCCTGAGGAAAGGGAGTACGCCGCCGCGTCAAGAACCAGATTTTCGGCGGCGGTAGAAAGATTTGCCCCGGATATCCTCTCTTTTAAAAAGGGATTTATCAGTTTCAGGTTTTCGTTCAGTACTTCTTTAACCATAATTCTGTCCTATCTAATTAGACTCTGCGCTTCCGGCGTTTTTAAGCAGGGTGATTTTCTGCTTTGCCTCCTCAAGGCTCTTGCGGCAGGAAACGGCGAGCTTTGTTCCCTCGTCAAAGAGGTTTACCGCTTCCTCAAGCTCAATGTCGCCCTGCTCAAGCCTTGAGATGATTTCCTCAAGCCTTTTTATTGACTTTTCGTAGGAAAATTCGGGCATTTTATCACAACTCTTTCATTTCTAATATATTACACTTTAATGCTCCGTCAGTCAAATTGACATCTATTTTGTCCCCGACTTTTACAGCAGATACGCTTTTTATGATTTTGCCCTTCTCGGATTTTGCGATTGCGTAGCCTCTTTGAAGATTTTTCAGCGGCGACAGCGCGTCAAGCATGGATATGTTCTTTATAAGTCTGTTTTGCTTATTGGATAAGTATATGTCCGCAGTTTTATTGAGTCTTTGAATGAGATTGTCGATAAGCTGAATCCTGTTTTCAATCATTGCCGTCGGCTCTCTTGAGCTGAGCTTGTTTTCAAGGAGCCTGAGTCTGTAGGTTTTTGTGTTTATTATTTCGTCCACGCTGTTTTTAAGCCTTTGCTCAAGGAGTCGGATTCTGTGAAGCAGCTCCGCTCTTTCGGGCACTGCCAGCTCCGCCGCTGCGGAGGGCGTGGGGGCTCTTAAATCGGCGACAAAGTCGATGAGAGTATAGTCGCTTTCGTGACCCACGGCGGAGATTACGGGGATGCGGCTTGCTGCGACCGCCCTCGCGATTCTCTCGTCGTTGAAGGTCCAAAGCTCCTCCACCGAGCCGCCGCCCCTGCCGACTATAAGCACATCCGCCGCTTTTTTGTCGTTAAATTCCTTAATCGCGTTTGAGATTTCCTCCGCCGCTTTAAGCCCCTCCACGCTGACGGGGCAGAAAACCACTTCGGAAAGGGGCCAGCGCCTTTCAAGAATGCTGAGAATGTCCTGAATAGCCGCAGAGCTTGCGGAGGTTACCACTCCCACCCTTTTGGGGAAACGGGGAATGGGCTGCTTTCGGCTCTCATCAAAGAGACCTTCGCTTTTAAGTTTTTGTTTCAATCTTTCCAGAGCAGCGGCAAGCTCGCCTACGCTCTGAGCCTCAATGCTTTCGGCGTAAAGCTGATATGTTCCGTCACGCTCAAAAACCGAAACTCGACCGCGGACTATGACCTGCATACCGTCCTCGGGGGTAAAGCGAAGTCTGTCGGCGGCTTTGCTGAACATTACCACCTTTATGGCGGACGATTTGTCTTTAAGGGTAAAGTAAAGATGACCCGTTCTGAAATGGCGGGTGAAATTCGAAATCTCGCCGCTTACATAAAGGTCATATAGCTTTCTGTCAGCGTCGATTATGGACTTTATATAGAAATTCAGCTGCGATACGCTTAATACATATTCCTGAGCCATGAAATTCCCCCTACTTTTGAGGGTTGTGAAGAAGGCAGCACAGCACCGCAATTCCAGCGGCGTTGTCCCCCGACATCTCGGGAGAGCCGAAAACGCAGTCAAGGCGCTCTAAAGCCTTTTTTCTGAGATATGAGTTCGCCGTAACCCCGCCCGAGAAAAGGGCCTTCTTCATGCCTGTGCTTTGAAGGGCGGACTGAGCCATAAGTATTATTGCCTCGGTCACATACGAAATGCAGTATTTAGCTATATCCTCTTTGCTCTCGCCTTTTTTCAGTTTCTGCTCGCACTGATTCTGAAGCCCGGAAAAGCTGGCTTCTCCGTCCTTTAAATAGGGTTTTACCTTAAACTCTTTATCGGATTTAAGGGCAAGTTTCTCGAGTTCTTCACCCGCAGGGAAGGGGATGCCCAGCATTTTGCCCACCCTGTCGATTACCTGCCCCGCCTTTAAATCAAGGGAGGCCGAGAGAGGTTTTATTTCTATAATGCTTTCGGGGTCTTTTTTTACTTCGAGCACATCCGTTGTGCCGCCCGACAGATGAACTGCCACAAAGCCTTCGTCCAGCAAACTTAACGCTTTTGCCGAGTGAAGAGCCGCCATGACATGCCCCGCCTGATGATTCGTTCTGTAAAAAGGCACCGAGTTTGCGGCGGCGATTGCCCTTGCCGCTGACTCCCCCGCAAGAAAGCAGGGCATATATGAGCCTTCCCGGTTTGTAGGGCTCACGCTCGCGGCCGAGGCTCTCAGCGTAAAGTTTTTGAGCCCCGAAAAGGCTTTTTCTATAAGAGCGGGAAGCTCCTTTACATGCTGAAAAAGGGCCTCGCTTTGTCTAAGACCCAGTTCACCCTCTTTTACAGTCAAAAACCTTCTTTCGTCGGCTATAATCGAGTCCGACTCGGGCTCGTAAACAGCCACGGAGGTTTTGTAATTGCTTGTGTCTATTCCGAGATAAATGTCCATAGTTTTAGCTTGTGACTTCCATCTCAGCTTGCTTTTCCGCCTCGGACTCGGCAGCGAGAGCCTCGATTTCTTCCTTTACTGACTGCTCCTCGGTTTCCTTTGCCTCGGTTTCGGCGTTTTGACCTTCTCTTTCCCTTATATAGCTTCCCAAAAGTCCGTTAACGAAAGCGGCGTCCTCGGGAATTGAGTATTTTTTCGCCAGCTCCACCGCCTCGTTTACGCTGACGCTGACGGGAATTTCGTCGAAATACAGTATCTCGCAAAGGGAAATCCGCAGTACAGAAAGAGCCACCTTAGACAGCCTTTCCTTTTTCCACCTGACCGTCCTCTTTTCAATGATTCGGTCGATTTCCTCTAAGTTCTCGCTTATGAGCTTAATGAGCCTCCGCGAATAATCCGACGGAACATAAGCCTCCGCCTCGGTTTCAGCCTTGACTATATCCTCTAAGGGTTCCTCCGGCTGAAATAGGGAAGAAAATACTATATTAAACGCCTGTTCTCTTTCTTCTCTGCGTCCCATCCTTACCTCCGTTTGGGTTTCTTTAATCTTCAAATACAATATCGTTTACGGTTACATTGACCCTTTTAACCACATTGCCGGTCATGTTCTGAACCGCGTTTTTTATGTTGCTCTGTATGAGTTTGACGGTATTCTGAACCGACGCGTCGCTTTTAAGGTCGACGGCGATGCTGATTTCTATGCCCGTCTGTCCCGATTTTATCTCAATGGAGTGCTTGTTTGCCTTAAAGAGGGATTTTGAAGAAGGGCTGAGCTTTGAAAGCCCCGCAAAGCCCTCAACCTCCTTTGCGGCGTTGTAGGCTATGGTTGCTATAACATCGTTTGATATATAGAGCTTGCCATCGGGCATTTTTTCGCTTACAGACGACATTTGGCTCCCTCCCTTAAATTCGGGCTTAAATCATTTTTGTTAATTGTAGCATATCACAATTAAAATATAAAGATTAAATCGGCACTTTAGTATTAAAGGCGTAAAGTCATTAAATTTATCCGCATATGCATTTAAATAGGCTTTGCTTTAATAAGCCTTAAAACGGTGGGAAGGCTTGAACTCGTTAATATTTTGACACTTTTAAATCCGCCCGAATGCTTTACAATGCCCAAGCTGTGTGGTTTAATATTTATGGTAAAATTTTTTGTGTTTTTGTCGGCACAATTTACGGAGGTTTTATGGACAACAAACAAAGCGGAGAATTTATGGGTCTAACAAAGCAGGCTCTCGGAGTGCTGAGAGTTACAGCGGGCATTCAGTGCCTTGCGGTATTGGCTCTCTCGCTTCTGCTTTTTAAGCTGCCCATAAGACCAGTATTTTCAGTATTGATGATTTTAGTCATATTGATTCTTTGCTTGGTTTATTTCTTCAAAATAACCGAGTTTCGCCACAGGCGATATAAATACAGGATTTCTGACGACAGAATCGACATAATAGAGGGAGTTTTTTTCGTTTCTCACACAATCGTGCCCGTTGACAGGATTCATCAGGTTGAAATCGCCTTCGGTCCCATTGACGCAAGGTTCGGCGTGGCAAAGGTGATTGTGACCACCGCCGGCTCAAGGGCGGTTTTCCGCTTTCTTGAAAAGGAAAGAGCCGACGCTGTCGCGGAGAAACTGAACAAAATGATAAAGGAAAGGCTCGCCGCGGCCCAAAAAGGCGAAGGCACGGGTGAAGGCGATGTTTAAGGAGCCTATAAGAAATCACCCCTCTGTTATATTTGAAAAGCTCGCCGCCTTTTGGGGCTTTATAGCGGTTATGCTTTTGTCCGAGGGATTTTCCCAGTTCCTTGAGGGCAAAAGCAGGATTTTTTCTGTAACCTACTGGCGGGGATTTTTCTATACCCTTAAATCAGGCGACTTTAGCGTACTGCTTTCCGGCGCGGGACTTTTTTTAATCTGCGTAATCGTAATCGTCATCAGCTTTTATGTTTGGAGAAATACTTTTTTCAGCATCCGGGACTCTGTTTTGGTGGTTGATAAAAAGACCCTTTTTAAAAAGGTGTTAAAGCTGCCCGCGTCGAATATTTCAACGGTAAACATTGAGAGAAGCCTCATAGAAAGGCTAATCGGCACAGCAAAAGTAAAGGTTGACATCAACTCATCAACAACGGCGGAGCAGACCGACTTCACTTTTGTGCTGAAACTCCCTCTTGCCGAGCTTTTTAAAGAGGAGCTTATAAAGGCAAAAGCGGGTGAAGAAAATACTCAGACCGCAGTGCCGCTCATCTCTGCCTTTGAGGAATCAAGGGCTGATACGATAATCAAGTTTGGATTTTCAGAGGTTATCAGGCATCAGCTTTTGAGTATTCCCTTTGCTCAGGGCTTGCTTGCCCTTCTTACCTTCCTCCCCGCTTTTTTGGAGGATGGAAGATACTCTGCGGGCGGCACCGACCAAAGGATATTTCTTTTATGGCTGCTGCTTATTGGCGCCGTGTTTTCAGTAGTAAAATCCGTTTTCAAAAACTGGAATTTTACTTTAATGAAGGACGGCGGGAATATTTATATAAAAAAGGGTCTTATAAAGACATCGTCAATTGCCTTCGGGGCGGACAAGATTAACGGCGTGATAATAAAGCAGAGCCTTCTCGCAAGGATATTCGGGCTTTACTCCATAGAGGCCGCCGTTATAGGTCTTACCACTCAGCAGGAGAAAACGCCCGTGCTGTCTTTGCTTACGACCAAGAGCGAGGCCGAAAGGGTTTTAAAGCTTTGCGCCCCCGATTATATGACATCCTCACAGCTTATTCCCGCAAGCAAAAAGTCACTGGTGCCATATATGATTGCCGCGGTTTTCTCAAGCGGCGTTTCGGCGCCTTTAATCTTTGTCCCAATTCAAAAAACCTGGATTTCCTTTATAGCCATTGCAATTTTTTCTTTTATTCTCGCATATATGTCCTACAGAACAAAGGCCATTGCCTTTGACGAAAGACTCGTGAAAATAGTGTCGGGAATACTCCTCAGGAAAACGGTGCTTATTAATTTTTCCGACATTCAAAAGATTGATATTAAGTCCGACTTTATAGTAAAAAGGCTCGGAATCGCCAGAGCCGCGGTGTCCATTCTCTCGGCTTCGGCTCAGAGAAATCACTTAACGGGATGCTTTGACCGCGCTCTGCTGGATGAAATAGCCGACAGAACGGTCAAAGCCAAAGACGCACTTTCCACTGTTAGGAGATTCAGCTATGAAAAATAGCAGCAATAAAAGAAACAAAAATCTTTCAGCCTTCGCTTTTCTGGCGGTTGTTCTTTTGCTGATGTTAATTGCAGGCGACATTAAGGGCGGCGCTCAGAGCGTAAACAAAAGCTCCTCCGCCATGGGCGCGGCAGTTTTCATCACCCTCTACGGCGGCACGGAGGATAACGCCGACGCCATGATAAGCGCAATAAAAGAGCTTGACGAAAAGTGCCTTTCGCCGACTGTTGAAGGCTCGGATATTTTTAGGCTCAATGAAAACGCGGGCGCTGAGCTTGAGATTTCTCAGAAAACCGCTGAGATACTTAAGACTTCTCTTGAGATTTGCGCAAAGAGCGACTCGGCTTTGAATGTCGCTCTGGGCAAACTCGTAAAGCTCTGGGGCATTGATACGGACAATCCCCGGGTGCCGGCTGAGGAAGAAATTAAAACCGCCCTTGAAACAGCGGATTTATCGAAAATAATATTAAACGGAAACAAGGCTAAAATCGGCGAGGGTCAGCTTGTGGACCTCGGAGCCATAGGCAAGGGCGCCGCCTGCGACATAGCGGCTGAAACGGCTAAAAAGCTGGGCGTCAAGGCCGCCAGCATCAGCGTCGGCGGCAGCGTTACCTTTGTGGGCTTAAAGCCCGCAAATGGGGTTTTCTCAAGGTTTTCGAAAAATGAAGGCGTTCAGTGGAGCATCGGCATCCGCGACCCATTCGGTCCTGTCAGCGAAACCTTCGCAAGCGTTAAAACGGGTCCCGCCAGCGTTTCAACTTCGGGCAACTACGAAAAATACTTTGAAAAAGACGGCGTAAGATACCACCATATTTTCTCACCCGTTACGGGCTATCCGTCGGACAGCGGTCTTGTCAGCGTTACGGTGTTCTCCGACAGCGGGCTTTTAAGCGACGCCCTCTCAACAATATGCTTCGTTTTGGGCTATGAAAAGAGCCTCCCCGTTTTAAAGGAATACTCCGCGGAGGCGGTTTTCGTTTTCCCCGACAAGACGGTTAAAGCCACCGACGGCATTAAAGACAGCATCACAATTAAGAATTCGGAATTTACTCTTGTATGAAAGACAGGCTATTGAAGTTACACAAAGCGGGCATAAAAAAAGGCGATATTGCAATCGCTCTCTTTTTGATAAGCATATCTTTGCTCTCATTCGTGCTTGCCCCCGCGGGCAAAGGCGGCGGCGAAAGGTTTGCCGTTCTTTATCACAAGGGCGAGGAGATTGAGAGAATAAGCCTTGACAGAATTGAAGAGCCGATTGAAAAAACTTATGAATTTGACGGCTCAAAGGCTGTAATAAAATATAAAAAGGGCTCAGCAGCTTTTATATATTCCGACTGCCATGACAAGCTGTGCATACAGAGGGGATATATTTCAAAGCAGGCTGACGCAAGCGTCTGCCTGCCCTTGTCGCTCGTGCTCATTATAGAGGGCGGGGAAACGGACGCGGATTTTGACGCTGTGGTTTATTAATCAAATTGCTTTTTGAATATTATTTTAACTATTTATTATTTTTTTGTTGCCAAAACCAAAAAATGCTTTATACTATTTCGGGGGATTTTATGAAAGGACAAGGCAAAAAGGGCAAAAAGAATTATCCTTTGCTTATTTCCCTGTACGGGATACTAAGCGCTCTTGCCATTTGCCTTTCTTATCTTGAAAACCTTGTGCCCCAGTTCCCCTTCTTCCCGCCGGGAGCAAAGCTCGGCATGTCCAATGTGGTGATATTGCTTGCGATTTTATTCCTTGGAGTCAAAGGCTCTCTCTTTATTTTCATCGCAAAGAGCGTTTTCGCCCTTTTGACCGGAGGAACATTCGCGTTTTTAATCGGCTTTGCCGGCGGCGCGGGCGCGTTTGTGATTTCCGCAATAATACTGAATATCGGTGTGCTTTACAAAAAGGGACATATCAGCCTTGCCGGAGTATCCATGCTTTCTGCCGCGGCCTTCAATATCCTTCAGCTTGCCGCCGCGGTGTATGTAACGGGCACTGATTTTTTTGCGGCTTATCTGCCCTTTATGCTTTTCGCATCGGTAGTTTCGGGGCTGATTACGGGAATAGTGCTTAATCTCTCCGCTCCCGCAATCGAAAAATACGCATCACTGAACCGCTTATTTATATAAATCAGGCAATATCACAAATACTATTGTGTAAAAATATATCCTTACGGGAGAATCGGTAATGAAAACTGCAAAAGACATATTTTTAAAGCCCGTTTCCAGGATTAAAGGCGGCGTGCTTGTTAAAGACAACAAGACCACCTTTGATTCTGTTCCCAAGAGCTTGTCCGTCAGCAGGGTTGTAATTCCGCTGCTTCAGCACTGCACAAAACCCGCTTCGGCTATTGTAGCGGTTGGCGACAAGGTCAAAAAGGGTCAGCTTATCGGCGACGCGGGCGATGCCACGGCAAGGATACACGCTTCCGTTTCCGGCACTGTTACGGATATTTCGGTAAGAAAAATCGCCCCCAAGGAAAAGGCGGTCTGCGTCACAATAGAATCCGACGGTAATGATGAGTGGCTTGAAACAATCGCTCCCCCGACCGTCACAGACGCTGAGAGCCTTATAGACGCCGTATTCAACGCGGGTCTTGCCGGCATGGGCGGCGCCGGCTTCCCGACACACATTAAACTCAGGTCCGTTTATGAGGCAAAGGCAAAGACGCTTATCATCAACTCAATTGAGTGCGAGCCCTATATTACCGTTGACTACCGCGCATGCATAGACTTCGGCGACGACATTATAAGGTGCATTGAAGCCCTTATAAAGCACATAGGCTTTGAAAGGGTGCTTATCGCTGAGGAAGATAAAAAGGAAAAGGGCGATGAGCAGGCGCTTATTGAGAGGATAGAAAAGTCAGAGTATAAAGACATAATTAAGATTGTGCGCCTTAAGACCAAGTACGCAACGGGCGCTGAGAAGATGCTCATTAAGGCTCTTCTCGGAATTAGTCTGCCCGAAGGAAAGCTGCCCTCCGACGCCTCATGCATGGTAATGAATACATCGACAGCGGCAGCGTTCGGCAATTACCTTCTGACAGGCAGACCGCTTGTAAGCCGCTGCATTACCGTAGCCGGCTCTGCAATCAAAGAGCCCGCCAACATTATCGCCCCCTTGGGAGCACTGATTTCTGACATAATCGATTTCGTGGGCGGCTTTGAGGCCAAGCCGTACAAGCTGATAATCGGCGGTCCCATGATGGGTCACGCCGTTGACAGCACGGACTATCCCGTCACCAAGACAACAAACGGCATTCTCGCCTTTGCGGAAAAGATGGCAAGGGTTAAGACGGAGACCTCCTGCATACGCTGCGGCAAGTGCGCGGAGGTTTGCCCGATGAGAATCGTGCCTACCGATATATACAAGGCAGCTACCGATTACGGCAAGCCGGACATTAATGAGCTTGTGGCGCTCAACGCTCAGGCTTGCATACTTTGCAGCTGCTGCGCCTACATCTGCCCTGCGGGAATTCCCCTTGTAAAAGGTCTGGATATAGGAAAGCGGCTTGTAGCGAAAGCGAAAGCGAAAGGAGCAGGCAATAATGGAAAATGCAAAGAATCCTGCGATATCTGAGGATAAAAGCGCAAACTCGGTTCAGGATAACAATAAAGACAATCTCAGCGAGCTGAAACTCACAGTCTCGCCCCATATAAAATCAAGCCTTACCACAAAGGGAGTAATGCTTGATGTTATAATCGCCCTTATCCCCACTCTGGCTGCGGGCGCATGGATACAAGGTCCCAGAGCGTTCCTTATTGCTTTTACTGGAGTATTAAGCTCTGTTTTGGCTGAGTATCTTTACAACCGCTTTATGAAAAAGCCCAATACCATAGGCGACCTGAGCGCAGCGGTTACGGGAATGCTGATAGCTCTTAATATGCCCGTCACTATCCCTCTTTGGATGGTGGTTGTGGGCAGCGTATTCGCCATTGTGATTGTAAAGCAGCTTTTCGGCGGACTCGGCAGGAACTTTGCTAACCCCGCCCTTACCGCAAGAATTTTCATGCTGCTTTCCTTCCCCGCCGCAATGAACAATTTCGTAATGCCTTTCCAGTGGAAAAGCAGCTCCGAGATAGTAACCACCGCAACGCCCTTATATACCCTTTACGAGGCGTTCAAGTCCGGCAGCCCCGACTCTTTCCTTACTGCCGCCAAAGACTTCCCGTCGCTGACCTCTTTGTTCCTCGGACAAATGCAGGGAGCCATAGGTGAAATCAGCGCGCTTGCTCTGCTTCTCGGCTTTATATACCTTCTTTACAGAGGCGTAATAAGGCTTTCCATCCCCGTTTCGTTCGTGGGCACTGTGGCGGTTGTAATGCTGATTGCGGGCAAGGGAAGTTTAAATTTCGTCGCGGGTCAGATACTCTCGGGCGGACTTCTCCTGGGAGCCATCTTCATGGCAACCGACTACACCACAAGTCCCATGAGCATAAAGGGAAAAATCATATTCGGCATAGGCTGCGGACTTATAACCTGCTTCATAAGGCTGTTCGGCAGCCTGCATGAGGGTGTTTCTTACGCAATACTTATAATGAATATATTCTCACCCTTTATAGACAGGCTCACAAGACCGAGACCCTTTGGACAAACAAAGAAAGGGGGCAAAGCTCATGCAAAAGCTTAAAGGCATTCTGCTGCCCACCTTGTCCCTTCTTATGATATGCCTTGTTTGCGCCGGTCTTCTGGCATTTACGAACGGCTTTACAAAGGAGTATATAGAGAAGGCTGAGAAGGAGCAGATTTTGAACATGCTCTCCTCGGTAATAGAGTCAGACCGCTTTTCCGAGCAGAAGGAATACAGCACAGGCAGGGGCGAGCCCTATCCTTACTACGATGCCTTTGACAAAGACGGAAACAGAATAGGCAGAGTTCTTATAACCAGCACAAACGGCTACGGCGGCATACTCAGGCTGGTTACGGGCATTGACGCCGAGGGCAAAGTCACAGGGCTTAAAATACTCGAACTGCACGAAACCCCCGGCCTTGGCTCAAAGGTAAACAGCGAGAGCTTTTTAAATCAGTTCAAGGGCATAAGCAGAGAGCTTATCCTTTCTAAGGCAGGAAATACGGGCGCAAGTCTCGGTCAGGTCGGACTTATAGACGCGATTTCGGGAGCTACGGTCAGCTCAGGCGCTGTATCCTCCTGCGTAAATACCGCCCTTGAAGTAAACGCTCTGATAGAAAAGGGGGCTAACTGATATGGCAAAAACTAAGGTCAGCCCTTTGGAGACCTTTTCAAAGGGATTTGTTAAAGAAAACCCTGTTTTAAGGCTGGTTCTGGGAACCTGCCCCGCCCTTGCGGTTTCCAACACAATGGTAAGCGCAATCGGCATGGGAATCGCCACGATAATGGTTCTTGTAATGACGAACACCATTATTTCCGCGCTTAAAAAGGTAATACCCTCAAAGGTCAGGATTCCCGCTTATATAGTTGTTATCTCCACAATGGTTACAGTTGTGCAGATGCTGGTTAAGGCATTCCTGCCCGTCATTTACGACGCTCTGGGAGTTTACCTGCCCCTTATCACCGTTAACTGCATAATACTCGGCAGGGCTGAGAGCTTTGCCTCCAAAAACTCCGTTGCGCTGTCCATACTTGACGGACTTGGAATGGGCATCGGCTTCCTCGCCGCTCTCTTTTCCATAAGCCTTATAAGGGAATTTGTCGGTGGCGGCACAATACTCAGCGGCATTCAAAGCCTTTTGCCCTTCTTGAGCGGCAGCTCTTTTAACGGCGTTGATGTAGCGTCCGCGGTTTCGCAATACACAGCCCTTGAGCCGATAAAGATATTCATTCTTCCCGCAGGCGGCTTTATGGTTTTCGGCTTCTTAATGGCTCTGGTAAACCGCATAAATCACAAAAAGGGCAAGCCCTCGGTGGAACTCGGCTGCGGCTCCTGCAAAGCCTGCGATAAGGAGGCGAAATAATGAAAACCTATATAGCTCTGCTCGTTATGGGCATATTGACACAGAATTTTGTTCTCTCCCGCTTTTTAGGCATCTGCCCCTTCCTTGGAGTTTCGAGGCAGACTAATACCGCGGTGGGCATGGGACTTGCGGTTACTGGAGTTATGACCCTTGCCGCGATAATCTCGCATCCCTTTAATGTTCTTTTAAACAACATGGGACTGGAATATCTTCAGACCACCGTTTTTATACTGATAATAGCTTCACTTGTTCAGATTCTTGAGGTCTTTATAAAGAGGTATATCAAGGCTCTTTATTCGGCCTTTGGAATATATCTTCCCCTTATCACCACCAACTGCGCCGTTTTGGGCATTGTCATCATCAATGCTCAGGAGGCTTACACATTCCCGCAGAGCATAGTCAGCGCGCTTGGCGCGGGACTTGGCTTTTTGCTCGCGATTTTTATGTTCTCGATTGTTAGAAGCAAAATCAACGAGACTCATGTTCCCCCTTCATTCCGAGGAATGCCCATTACACTTATAGCCGCGTCTATCGTGTCACTTTCCTTCATGGGCTTTACGGGCATAGCTCAGGGTCTTGGCCTTGCGTAAAAATCTAAATATAAGAGGCGTGATTGTTTGGATATTTTAAATGCTGTTTTATTGCTGTCCGGTCTGGGACTTGTCTTGGGACTGGTTCTGTCAATAGTGGATACCCTCGTTTCCGTACCATCTGACGATGACAAGGCAAAGGAAATCGAGGAGGCTCTGCCCGGCTACAACTGCGGCGTGTGCGGATATCCCGGCTGTCAGGGCTATGCCGCCGCTCTTGCGTCGGGTGAAACCGATGATATCAGCCTTTGCATTCCCGGCAAAAAGGCTACGGTAGAAAAGCTGGCAGAAATACTTAATAAGTAAAATTCGACAGACAGTGTGTACCGCTGTCTGTCTTGTTATAATCAAAAAGGATAGGTGCGCATGAAGGATTTAAGGAATTTATTACATAATCCCCCGAATGAATACCGCCCCATACCCTTCTGGGCTTGGAACGCAAGGCTTGAGGCTGAGGAGTCAAGGCGTCAGGTCAGAGAGCTTTTCGAAAAGGGCAACGGCGGCTTTTTTATGCACGCAAGAGGCGGACTTACCACCCCCTTTATGGGCGATGAGTGGATGGAAAATGTCAAGGCGTCCATTGATGAGGGCGAAAATACAATATGGGCGCATGGGGCTATGACGAAAACGGCTGGCCCTCCGGCTTTGGCGACGGCAGGGTAAATGAGCTTGGAATAGAGTATCAGCAGAAATATCTCCGCATGGAAGTGGCAAGCAAACCTAAGGAAACGGAAACCACGATTCGCAACATAGAGCATGGCGGAGAGAATCTGCATTTTTACTATGAGGTAAACGAGTTTTATGTGGATACTTTAAACGCCAAAGTGACGGACAAGTTCATTGAGGCCATTTATGAGGAGTATAAACTGAAGCTGGGCGAGGATTTCAGCCGCCTTAAAGGCTTTTTTACCGATGAGCCTCAGGTTTCAAGAAACGGAATTCCCTGGTCCTTCATTCTGCCCGATGAGTATAAAAATGCATATAACGAGGATTTGCTGAGCGTCCTTCCCGATTTGTTCCTTGATACGGATACATCTATGCAAACCCGCTTTAGGTTCTGGCATCTTGTATGCGAGCTGTTTGCGGACAATTTCGCAAAAAGAATATACGAGTGGTGCGAGAAAAAAGGGGTACTGCTTACGGGTCACAGGGTTCTTGAGGAAACTCTGGGCGACCAGGTCACATCAAACGGAGCTGTAATGCCCAACTACGAGTTTTTCCACATCCCCGGCATGGACCGGCTTGGCAGACACGCGAACAACTGCCTTACCCCCGTTCAGCTGGTATCGGCGGCGAATCAGCTTGGCAAAAAGCAGATACTCACCGAGACCTTTGCCTGCTGCGGCTGGGGACTCAGCTTTGAGGAAATGAAATGGATTTACGAATGGCAGATGGGCAGGGGCGTAAATCTTATGTGCGAGCACCTGAGCCCATACAGCATGGCGGGAATCAGAAAGAGGGACTACCCCGCCTTCCACTTTTATCAAAGCCCCTGGTGGGACGACTATAAAAAATTCCTTGACTACTCAAGCAGAATCGGAATGCTGATTGCCGAGGGCAAGCCCGACTACAAAGTGCTTGTGCTGCATACTCAGTCGACCGCATGGCTTTTATACAACGACAAAAAGAGCGGCTATGCGTACATTGCTATATATAACGAGCATCTGATGTCGGTTGTTAAGGCTCTTGAGCACTCGCAGATTCCTTATCATTTCGGCGACGACAGAATTATCAGGCGTCACGGAAAAATTGAAGGAGATACTTTTAGAATCGGCACTCAGAGCTATAAGACAGTAATCGTTCCGCCGTCGATGAATATAAATTCCAACACCCTCAAAATGCTCTATGAGTTCAAAGAAAACGGCGGGCGGATTATTTGGTGCGGCGAGGTTCCGTCAATGGTTGACGGCGAAAAGCGAGATATGGCAAAAGCCCTCTCCAACACTTGCGCTTTTGCGGATGAGCCTTCTGAGCTTATCTCTCTTATCCCCGACTATGCGAAAACCGTTAGAGTAAAAACCAAAGACGGCAGCGACGCAAGGGGCATGACCTGCCTTATTAGGGAGTATCCCGAGTCAAAGTGCAGGCTTATTTATATCGTAAACACCTACGCCCAGGGCAGCGATATTGACATCATTCTTAAAGCCGAGGATTTAAGGCTTTATGACGCGCTGAATGACGAGATTTACTCCGTGGACTTTGAAAAGAGAGGCGACAAAATAGTTTTCAGCGCATTTATTGAAGAAAAGGGTTCGATTGTTCTTTTTGCTTATGACGAAAGACAGGGGATAACGCTCCGAAATACAGGGCTTTACAAAATGCAACTTCCGCTCCCTTAAAGCTCAACGGTGAGTGGGAAATTGCTGAAATGGACCTGAATGCCCTTGTTCTGGACTACTGCGACCTTACAATTAACGGTGAAGATAAGGGCAAAAATATCCCGATTGTGGATGTTCAGGAAATCGCATGCTCATACGGCGAGCCCGTAAACCTTGAGGCTGTTTTCAGCTTTAATGTTAAGGCTGTGCCCGAGGGCGAGCTGTATCTTGTGTGTGAGACTCCGGAGCTTTTTGACATTGAGATAAACGGGGAGAAACTCGCGCAAAAAGACTGCGGCTGCTATAGGGACAAGAGCTTTAGAAAGCTGGATATTTCGGGGCTTCTGAGAAAGGGAAGGAATACCGTCGCCCTTAAAACCCTATTTAAGCAGTCGCCCGAAACCTATGAGAATATATCCAAGGCGGGCGGCTTTGAGAGCTACCGCAACAAGCTCAGCTACGATATGGAGATTGACGCCGTCTATATAATCGGCAATTTCGGCGTGGAGACGGACGGAGAGTTTACAGAAATCCCGAGAAACGCTTTGAGCTTCAAAGGCTCTTTCAGCGTTGCAGAGCCGCCGAAAACGGTTAAATGCGGTGAAATCGCAACGCAAAAACTCCCCTTCTTTAACGGCAGAATAAAGTACAGAAAGAAAATAGAGCTAAAAGCGGGAGAGACCGAAAACAGGTATATTGAATTCGCCGCAAAGCCAGACACTGTAACAAGGGTATGGGCAAACGGCAAGCTTGCGGGCGAAATTCTTTGGAGACCTTACCGCGCAGAGCTTGGCGGGCTTTTAAAAGAAGGTATAAACATAATCGAAATTGAAACCGTCGGTACGCTGAGAAACCTTTTGGGTCCCTTCCATCTGAAAGAGGAATCCTACGGACTTGGCCCGCATACCTTTATGCATATCTCGAATATCTGGCGCAAGGGACTGAATCCCGCATGGGACGACGCTTATGTTTTCCTTAAAACAGGGCTTTTCTTTAAATAAAAAAGGGGCAGATTACTCTGCCCTTTCTTTTTTATGTCGATTCCCACATCTTTTTTCTATTAACATAATACATACTGCCGAAAGCGGTTAAAGCAACCGCGAGGGAAGTAAAGAAGATGATTCCCGACCTTTGCTTTTTGCTCATTTTTCTGTACGCGCCGGGGATTTCGTGAAGATTTGCGTAGGGGTTTTTATTGTTTTTTCCGGGGCTGTTTACAGGGATATCCTCGGTTACTTCCTCAATCGGCTCAAAGTCCTCGATTACGGGCTCTGTTGTGATTTCATCCTCTCTCGTTGGCTCCTCCCCTCTCCTTGCGGTGCTCTCCTCAGCGGGTTTTGTGGGGGCGGTGGGGCTCTGTGAGCCTTTGTAAGGGTCTACTCTATTAAGTTCAGCAGCGGTTTTGTATCTTGAGGCGTCTAGTCCGAAAACCTCAAGAGGAATTAAATCCGTAAGAGCGATTTGACCGAGGTTATTTAGATTCAGCCCATCGGTTGTGAGGGCGGTTCTGAGCTTTGCGGAATCCGCCGGGTCCCGCAGCTTGTCAATATCAATGTATCCGTTTATTCTTCTGTTGTTTTTAAGCCAAGCGTTGACTTCCTGAGCGGTTTTTTCAGCGTCGCTGTAACGCTGCAAGTCGCTGCCGCCGTAGCCTTTAAAGGGGGTTATGCCGAAAAAGTAAATCTCTATGCCCTTTGCCACGGCTTTGGAAATAAGGCTCTCATAGCCCCTTATTATGTCTGCGGCTGTGGATTCCGGCACGCTGCCTTTAAAGCTCTTCAGCTTCGGGTGCAGTATGTCGTTGGCTCCTACTTTTACGAAAATCTTTTTAACGCCCGAGAGTTTAAGGGCGTCGTCGTCAAAGCGGCTTACTGCCGAATCCCCTTGTATGCTGCCGCCGTCGCCGCCGCTGTAGCCGCCAGTAAGCAGCCTGTTCGCGGCTATTGAAGACTGCAGAACTCCGATATTCCTTGTGCCGCCGTTTATGAGTTTTTCGGAAAGGAGGTTCGGCACCCTGTTTGCAAGGGATGAGTCGCCGATCATCACAACGGAATAGGCGTTTGGGTTATCCACATCAACGCTTGTTACAAAGGGTATGGGATAGTATGACGCGCCGTCAAGGTCGAGTCTGAGCTTTGAGGGGGCAATAAGATTTTTCTCTTTTACCTGATTTGCAGCGGCGATATATGTAACTCCGCCTGTAAGACCCGCTGTACTGACGGTAGTCGGGGTGGTAAAGTAAATGGAAATGCTTATTTTGTCAAGGGGCTCCACCTTCATATCAATGGGGTCGGAATAAACAAATTCTCTCCCTAAAGTTAAGGTTTTGCTGCCGCCGAATCTGACGGTATAAAGGTCGCCGATTATGGAGCTTTCGTTATTCGGGTCGGTTTTGGCGACATAGACCCTGTTAATGTACGCGGCTTTGTTTCCGTACTTGTTAGTAAGGCAAAGACGCAGATTGTCGCCGCCCAAAGAAACGGTGATGACGCTTCTGACTGTGGTGTAAGCGAGTACGGGGGTAATATCCCTGTCCGCGACGGTGAGATTTGTTTTGACCGGGCTTGTATGCCATGCTCCCACCCATGAGTAGTCGTCGTCCGCCTTGGCGTTTAAGTTCAAGGGGAATATAAGAAGCGTTATGAGTATAGTAATTAAAGCCTTTACCTTAAGTTTCAAATTCTCTCCCCCGCATCCATTTTCTTGGGTGCCGCAATACAGGCAGTAATATTACAGCACGGCGTTTTTTGCCGTGCCGTTTTTTAATCCATTGGTTCCAGCTTTGCGAAGAATCTGAGGATTTTTCTCGCGTCGGCGGCGTTGACCTTGCCGTTGCCGTCCACATCAGCCGCCATGAGCTGAATGGCGCCCAGATTCTCGAGCTTCGCGTAGTACCTTAGTACCAATCTTGCGTCGGCGGCGTTGATCTTGCCGTTGTTGTCCACATCGCCCTTGGTGTAGAGCCTGTCGGTTATATATATCTGGAATGTTACTTCAAGACCGTGCGCCTGAACTTTTACAAGCTTCTCGCCAATCAGGCTCATATCGGGCGCTATGACGGTAAAGCCTTCGGTTATGTCCCTTTGAGTGCCGTCGTTGTATTTTAGAGTAATTACAAGACCAGTGGTGTCAAGCTGCTCTCCCAATTGGAACATTGTCCTGTCGGGCAGCTGCTTTACAACAAGTTCGGTAACCTTTTTTTCTTCAAGGAAGATTGTAAACTCTACGGCAAAGCCGCCGTATGAAACGGTTATCAGATTATCCTGATTGGGCTTCAGCTCCCCGTGGCTTACGGTATACGCGCCCTGAGGAATCGGCTCGCTTGTGCCGTTGTCATAGTCGGCGACAAGCACAAAGCCTCTTAAATCAAGGGTGTTCTTATTTATATAGACATTGTAGGTGGGCATGGAAGAAACTCTGATGCCGATGAGATTTTTGGCGTTTACCTTAATGTGCAGGGTGATTTTCTTGTCGTTGTACTTATAGACATACTCGAAATTATATGTACCCGGCTCTAAGATTTTGCCCTGAAGCTCAGATATGCTCTTGCCCGTTGTCTTTTCTATAAGTTCGTTCGTAACATCGGTTTCATCGCTGCCGTCCGTATAGCTTGCCATGACTTTAAGACCCGTAAGGTCGATTCTCTCGCCCTCTTTGTACTCGAGTTTGGGCAGGCTCACAACATCCAATGAGTCAATGGGCAGCCTTTTTACCGTAATCAAAAAGCCTGCGGTGAGCGCGGTGCCGGGGCCGTATTTTACGGTAACGGTCTGCTGCTTGTCCGCAAGATCGGAGCGGGTCAAAGTCATGGGCGGCACTATAATATCAAAGCCTTTCAAAGCTACCTTTTCGCCGCTTTTAAGGGTTGCGGAAACGGCAATGCCCTCGGCGGAAAAGCTCTCCCCGTCGGTATAGACGGTTTTGTAGGGAAGGCTTTCGATATTGATTAACGCGATTGACGATGCGTCGGCGGGGTCGCCGCTGTAAGGCTCGGTCATGGAAAGATGTATGTATCCCTCTGTGCCCTGAATATATATTTTGCCCCAGCCGTTGGTGACTTCAACGACGGTAACGATTGCGTATTTGTGTATGTCGGTCAGCTTTTCGCCGACGGGCGGCAGGGCGGGCTTTGTATATACTCCCGTGGTGTCTTTTATTACATAGAGCTGACTCTCAGCGGCAAAAGCCGAAAAAGCCGATACGGAGAGCATCAGCACGGAAAAAATGAGGCAAAGGGATATTATCTTATGGGTGAGCTTTTTCATTTTCTCATCCTTTCATATTGACAAACCGTAAAGCATAGAGTTTAGCGGACAAATCCGCAGCTTGTATAAAAACTTCCTGTCATAAATCAGACTGCGGGAAATGGCAGATTGTTCTCGCAAATCCTCAAGTTAATTATAGTGCCGGGCGGCTTTATGTGTCAATTGAAACAAATTTACAGATTTGTTTGCCCGGAATTGAATAAAAAGGAAAATCCTTGATTTGACGCGGTTTTTGGGTCTTTTATGCGCCAGAAAACAATAGGCAAAATGTATAAAAATCTACTATTATTTTTTACCTTGCGCTTTTTACTCTTAACCTTGATAATTAAGCAGATTAACTTATAATTAGTCATAAGGGCTATTGTCAAGGCTCTCTGCTTTGCTGCCCTGTTTTTGCTTTTGACTCTTTTAGAGAGGCTTCTCTCTTGGAATAAAAAATCAAACTTTCAGTTAATGGAGGATATTTTATGGGTAAAAAATTCAGAGTCGGCATCATAGGCTGCGGCGGTATTGCAAACGGCAAGCATATGCCCGCGCTCAAAAACACAGGCAGAGTTGACATGGTTGCATTCTGCGACATCATCGAAGAAAGAGCAGTCAAAGCTGCCCAGGAGTACGGCACTCCCGACGCTAAGGTCTACACCGACTACAAAGAGCTTCTGAAAGACGACTCCATCGAAATCGTTCATGTATGCACACCCAACCGTTCACACTCCTTTATCACCATCGACGCCCTTGAGGCAGGCAAGCATGTAATGTGCGAGAAGCCCATGGCAAAGACCTATGAAGAGGCAAAGGCAATGGTCGAGGCCGCAAAGCGCACAGGCAAAAAGCTCACCATAGGCTATCAGAACCGCCAGAAACCCCAGAGCCTTTATGTAAAGGAATGCTGCGACAACGGCGAGCTCGGCGAAATCTATTACGCAAGAGCCATCGCTCTTCGCCGCAGAGCGGTTCCCACCTGGGGCGTATTCCTTAACGAGTATGAGCAGGGCGGCGGCCCCCTCATCGACATCGCAACCCACGCTCTTGACATGACCCTTTGGATGATGAACAACTACGAGCCCAAGATGGTAGTAGGCAACATCTTCAAAAAGCTTGGCAAGCAGAGAAACACAGCCAACGCTTGGGGCGACTGGGATCCCGAACAGTTCACTGTTGAGGACTCCGCATTCGGCTATGTTGTAATGAAGAACGGCGCGGTTATCAGCGTTGAATCAAGCTGGGCACTCAACATCGCCGACCCCGACGAGGCAAATGTTCTTCTCTGCGGCGACAAGGCAGGCGCCGACACCCTTCACGACAAGGTAAGAATCAACTATGTAAAGAATAACCGTCAGGTTATCGAATGTCCCGATTTCTCCGCCGGCGGCGTTGCTTTCTACGACGGCAAAAAGGTTTCTCCCAAGGACCTTGAGGCTCAGAAGTGGCTCGACGCCATAGAGTTCGACACCGATCCCTGCGTAACACCCGAGCAGGCTCTTGTTGTAACACAGATTCTTGAGGCTATCTACACCTCGGCAAAGACGGGTCAGCCCGTATTCTTCGAATAAAAGCATTTACAGTATTTGACCTTGTAAACGAATTACGGCTTAGCCGCGTTAAGCGGTGAAAAGCGGAAAGGAAATATACTATGGCAATGACACTCGGAATTATTTCAAGCTGGTCTGAGGAGGGCTTTAAGTACGCCGCCGATTTGGGACTTAAAGCCGTTGAATTCTGCTACAATGTAGGTCTTGACGCGGCAGAGCTTAAAAAGCTTGTTCCCGACCTTAAAAAATGGTCCGAAAAGTACGATGTTAAGGTTCTCTCCATCGGCAGGTGGGGCGCTCCCAAGTTTGACGCCGAAACCGGCGAGCTTATAGAGGAGGAATTAAATCACAATTTAACTCTTCTGGATGTTTGCGCAGAACTCGGTTGCCCCGTATTCAACACCGGCGTAAACTATGTTGAGAGCAAAACATATTCTGAAAATTTGGAGAACGCTATCAGCTTCCTAAAGAAACTTGTCGACTACGGCAAGGAGAGAAATGTTAAGATCGCCGTTTACAACTGCGACTGGGCTAACTTTGTAAGGACTCCCGCCGTTTGGGATGTTGTTCTCAGCGCGATTCCGGAGCTGGGCCTTAAGTACGACCCGTCCCACTGCATCAATTCCGGCAGCGGCGACTATCTGGGCGAGATAGCAAAGTACGGCGCCAGAATTCATCACTTCCACATCAAGGGTACGCTCAACTACGGCGGCAAGCACATTGACGACCCGCCGGCAGGTCTTGACATGATTCAGTGGCGTCCGATTATGGGACTGCTTTACAAGCACGCTTACAACGGCATGCTCAGCATAGAGCCTCACTCAAGGACCTGGAGAGGCGAGCTCGGCGAATGGGGCGTAAAGGTCACCATAGACTACATCTCAAAGATGGTTTACGGCGGCTAAGTTCCGTTCAGCTTAAAGAGAAGGAGTAAAAGTTATGAAACTTGCTGTTCAGCTTTATACATTAAGGCGTGACTTTGATTCAAAGGAAGGCTTTCTGGCTCTCCTCCCCAAGGTAAAGGCTATCGGATTTGACGGCGTGGAGTTTGCCGGCTATCACGGACTTTCTGCCGAGGAAATCAAGAAAGCCCTTGACGACGCAGGTCTCGAGGCTGTCGGAACACATGTGGGTCTTGACAGCTTAAAGCCTGAGAATCTTGAGGAAACCCTTAAATTCCACAAGACAATCGGCTGCAAATATGTAGGCATAGGCGGCGCAAACACCTCCACAGAGGAGAACCTTCAGAATGTCCTGAATATAATGGGTAATGCCTACAACAGAGCAAAGGAAGAGGGCATTACAATCTACTTCCACAATCACACAGAGGAGTTCCACCCCGTTAAAGGCTCCGCCAACAAGGCTCTCATCCTTGACAGAATCAAAGAAGTCTGCGCCATTGAGCTTGACACATACTGGAGCTTCTGCGCCGGCGTTGACAACTACAATTACATACTCGAGAACAAGGACAAAATCGTCCATCTCCATATCAAAGATGGCGTAAACAGAAAGCCGAAGGCTCTGGGCGAGGGCGAAAACGACCTGAAGGCTGTTTTCAAGGCAGCTAAGGAAGCAGGCTTCGAGTGGCTCATCCTCGAAAACGACGACCCCGTTCCCACAGGTCTTGAGGACATTGAAAGAAGCATGAATTACTTTAAAGCAAATCTGTAATCAATGCTTTAAAAAAGAGAAAGGATGATAATATGAAGCTGGGAGTATTCACTACTCTGCTCAGCAATTTAAGCCTTGAAGAGGCTCTGAAATATTTTACCTCTCTCGGCATTGAAATGGTTGAGATAGGCACGGGCGGCTATCCGGGCAACGCTCACGCAAATCCCGATGTGCTACTGAATGACGAGGCTGAATTCAAGAAATTTATGGACACCATAAAGAAGTACAATGTTGAAATCAGCGCGTTCAGCTGCCACGGCAACCCTGTTCACCCCGACAAGGAGACAGCTAAGTATTATGACGAGGTCATCAGAAAGACCATCCTCCTTTGCGAAAAGGTAGGAATTCATCAGATTAACACCTTCTCCGGCTGCCCCGGCGACCATCCGGGCGCAAAGTACCCCAACTGGGTAACCTGCCCCTGGCCGAACGACTATCTTGAGATTCTTGACTATCAGTGGAACGAGGTTCTTATCCCCTACTGGAAAGACCTTGTTGCCTTCGCAAAGGAGCACGGCGTCAACAAGATCGCTCTTGAGCTCCACCCCGGCTTTGCGGTTTACAACACCGATTCACTGCTTAAGCTCCGTGAGGCAGTAGGCCCCGAAATCGGCGCAAACCTTGACCCAAGCCATCTCATTTGGCAGGGCATGGAGCCTGTAGCCGTCATCAGAAAGCTGGGAGACGCAATCTTCCACTTCCACGCAAAAGACACCAAGATCGACAAGTACAACACAGCCGTTACGGGCGTGCTTGACACAAAGGGCTACGGCGATGTGCTCAACCGCTCCTGGACCTTCCGCTCCGTCGGCTACGGCAACGATCTTGTTTACTGGAAGGACATCATCAGCAATCTGCGCCTTGTGGGCTACGACTATGCAATCTCCATTGAGCACGAGGACGCTCTTATGAGCCAGAACGAGGGTCTTTCAAAGGCTGTCGCGACGCTCAAGGAGGCAATAATGACCGAAACCCCCGGCGAGATGTGGTGGGTATAAACCGAAACTCCGCGGCGTTTTGAGCCGCTGAAAATATGCACTCTGCAAACTTATCGATATGGAAAGAAGAGGTCTATTCAGAAATGCCAGATAAAATCAATGTAGCTGTTGTGGGTTACGGCGGCATGGGCGCTCACCATGTCCGCGAGCTTCTCAAGATGCCGAACTACAATGTAAAGGGCATTTACGACATCAAAGAGGAAAGATGCGAGCTTGCAAGGCAGAACGGAATTCATGCCTACAATTCCCTTGATGAGCTTTTGGCTGACGATGTAGAGCTCATTACCATCGCAACTTACAACGAGTTCCACAAACCCATCGCCATTAGAGCCATGGAAGCAGGCGTAAATGTTATTTCAGAAAAGCCTGTTACCATTTCACTTTCCGACCTTGAGGAAATGATTGAGGCAAGCGAAAGGACCGGAAAGCTCTTCACAGTTCATCAGAACAGAAGATGGGACGACGACTTCCTTACAGCCAAGGAGATTATTGAGTCCAACACTCTGGGCAGGATTTTCAGAATCGAGTCAAGAGTTCAGGGCTCAAGAGGCATCCCCGGCGACTGGAGAGCCGAAAAGGCTCACGGCGGCGGAATGGTTCTGGACTGGGGCGTACATCTCTTTGACCAGATCCTTATGCTGAACCTTGACAACCCGGTTGTATCAGTTCACGCAAACCTCTCCAATGTCACAAACGAGGAAGTCGACGACGGCTGCTATGTAACCTTTACATTTGAAAACGGTCTTGTATGCTATGTGGAGGTTGCCACAAGCAACTTCATCTCCCTGCCCCGCTGGTACATCCTTGGCGAGAACGGCACAGCCGTTATCGAGGACTGGGATTTAAACGGCAAGATTGTTAAGATTAAGGACTGGGAGAAGATTGACGCGGTGCCGATTAAGGCAGGCGCGGGAATTACAAAGACCATGGCACCGAGAACAAGCGAAACCATTAAGGAGTTCCCACTGCCGAAGGTCACAGCCGACTGGTCCGACTACTACATCAACATTTACGATGTATTAAGGAACGGCGCTCAGCAGATAGTAACTCACGATCAGCTCAGGCGCTCCATGAAGGCAATCGAGGCGGTATTTGAATCCGCAGAGAAAAACACGGTTGTCAAGTGCAGAATCTAAACTACAAATTCAAACTGGCGCACCCCGGGTGCGTCAGTTTTTTCTTGCCAAAATTTTTAATCCATTATAAACTTGAGAAAATTATAAAGCCCTGCAACAATTTTCGGCTCTTCAATCTCTTATCTGTGAGGACGGAAGCAAGGTGATTTGATGACAGATGTTAAATCGAATGTGCAAAAAGCAATGAGCGGCGACGCTGACGCATTTGCGCAGCTCTACTCCCTTTACGCCGCCGACCTTTACAGGTTTGCTTTATGCTATCTGAAAAACGAAAAGGATGCTCAGGACGCGGTTCAAGACGCCGTGCTTTTGGCATTCAGCAAAATCGGCTCCCTTAGAAACGAAGGGGCGTTCAAGTCTTGGCTTTTTAAAATACTTTCAAACTGCTGCAAGACAAGACTTATGAAAAATTCAGCCGCCCCCGTTTTTGTGGACATTTCCTCGGCGGAGCATCTGGGCTCCGATGAGTATCTCCCCGCCTCCTTAAAATCGGAGCTTTTGGAGGTTCTCGACACATTAAAGGACGAGGAAAGGGAGATTGTCCTTTTAAGTGCACTGGCAGGCTACAAAAGTCATGAAATCGCCAAAATGCTTGGCTGTCCGTCCTCAACGGTTCGCTCTCGGCTTGCCCGTGCACTTAAAAAGATGAGAGATCAATTAAACTACGGTCTTTGAGGGGTTGTTAATATGAACAAAAGGGATAAGGCTTTTTTAAAACGGATTTCCGAAGAGCTTAAAAAGGATACTGAGAAATTCGAGCTTCCCGAGACTTTAAAGCCGGAAAGCATAGCTCAGCTTTTAAAGGAAAACTCAAAAGCCCCCGAAATAAATGAAAAAGAAGTAAAGAAGGGCATTTATGTGGCCTGGGCTCCTTCCAAGAGAGTCATTGCCGCCGCCGCTGCTTTTGTGATTATCGCGGCTGCAGCCGTTTTCTATATAGGTCTCGACCGTCCCCCCTCCGAGATTCAGGAAACCGCAGCCGAAACAGAAGCCGGTCTCTCAGGCGATATAGGCAGCAGTTCATTCGACTTTAAAGAGAGCGACAAAATCGGAAATGTTCCCGCCGATACAAATCTCAGCTCCGTTTCGGTAACACAGGAGAATAACGAAAAAGAAGTTAAGGGCGTAAAGAAGGCAAATTCTTACTCCGAGATTGAAGAAAGCATTTGGAAGGCAAGGAAGAAGGCGCAAAATTCTTCTAAATTCTCCTTAAAGAATTTCTTCGGAGGGCTATTCGGCTTCGACAAAGTCGGGGACATAGTAAGAGAAGATAATTGGCTTGACACTCCCTCCGGATCGGAGAGCGTCGGCTACGGCAGGACCAACGAGCAGGTTGAGGGCGTTGCCGAAGCGGATATCATAAAGAATGACGGCAGATACCTTTATATTGCCACTCAGTACGGCGTTCGAATTGTGGACACGGCAAACAATACTCTTAAGCACACTTCTTTCATTAGGCTTGGACAAATAACAAAGGAAGCTTTCACCTCATTCGAAAAGAGTACCACAGTTGCCGACGAATACTTCACAAGACCTCAAAACCATAGGATTTTGGAGATTTTTGTCCAAGGCAACAGGCTCGCTGCCATTTTCGACTATTACAGACCCATGCGCGTAAATGATACAATCAGGCAGGGCAAATCGGTTACGGGCGTTACCGTATTTGACATCAGCGACAGAAGCAGCCCCAAGGAGCTTCTCCACTACACCCAGGACGGCTACTATGTATCGTCTAGAATTTATAACGGCTCATTAAGCCTTGTAACCTCGTACGATGTTTACTATATCGAAGGTGAGGAAGAGGTTACAAAGAAAATCTCGATTCCCGTAATCGAGATTCAAGGCAAAGCGGACCGCCTAACTCCCGAAAGCATCTATATCCCCGAAAAGTCGGATTACCAGAGCTACCTTGTGGTGGGACTTATCAAGAGTCTTGAGAAGAACTCAAAGATAGACACAAAGGCGGTTCTGGGCGGCGCTGACAGCATATATCAAAGGAACGAAAACCTTTATACCGCCCGCTCCATATATGACGGCGGCGTCAGAACCTTCGAATTCAGAAGCGATATGGTTTTCACCGACGCGGACGAGACAGAGATTCTCTACTTTACCTTAAAGGACGGCAATATAAGGCTCAATTCCAGAAACACCGTCAGCGGAGGGCTTCTCAACCAGTTCGCCATGGACGAAAAAGACGGTTATTTCAGAATAGCCACCGGCGACTCACGGGGCAACAACCTGTTTGTGCTTGACAAGAATTTGAATGAAGTGGGCAAGGTAACAGGATTTGCCAAGGGCGAGCGGATAAAATCCGTGCGCTTTATGGGCGATACCGCTTATGTGGTAACCTTTGTTCTTACAGACCCGCTGTTCGTGTTTGATTTGCACGACCCTAGAAATCCCAAGATTGTGGGCGAGCTTAAAATCCCCGGCTTCTCCGAGTATCTCCACCCCGTGGGCGATAATCTCCTTATAGGCATAGGTCTTGACGGCACGGATACGGGCATTAACGGAGACGCTAAAATTTCCCTCTTTGATGTTAGCGACCCGACTAAACCTATCGAAATAGACCATATCACCTATCCCAGCGCAAGAATATCCTCCAACCACAAGGCATTCCTTACCATACCCGAAAAGAATCTGTATGTGGTCACTGTGATGCAGTATAGACAAACATCCGCAGGTCAGCTTTCGGTTCTCCGCTCCTTCTCCGTTGAGAACAGAAGGATAGTGCCTAAGCTCACCTACTCCCCCGCTCCCGGAATCGATGAGCTGAGAGGCACATATATAGGCAGCACACTCTACGCCATTGACCCCATGTGGGGAATATGGGCTATGGATATAGACAGCGCAGAAGTACTCTACTCCATCGACTTTTTCAAATAATCTCCCTCCTCCTGCACGAAAACAGGGCTCACCGAAAGAAAGGTGAGCCCTGTTGCGTTTTCTCATTATGCCGCAAGACCTGCTATAAAGTCAAGGGTTGCGGCTGTGACCCTGTCAGCGTCGCTTTCAATGAAGGAGTGGTTAAGACCCGGCATAATGAGCTTTACGGTATGCTCGGGCAGATTGTCCGCAATTTTGATTGCCATCTCACCGTCAACGGGAACGATTTTGTCGTCCTCGGCAAGGCAGAGGAAAATGGGCATATTCAGCTCATGCAGAGCCTCCACATCAAGGGGTGTTGCCCTCTTCATCATAAAGATAAGTCCCATTCCCGTATTCTCAACGCTCAGAGCGTCAAGATACCTTCTGTTCAAATCAAAGTCGGGCGCATAGCCAACATTTTTCTTTATCATCTGGCTTACAAAGGGTATTCTGGCAAAGCTTACAAGCATCTTGAAAAATGCGTTGAAGATTGAGCCAATAATCTGAAGGGACATTTCCGAATTGTTGGGGAACATAGCCTTTGTATTAAGCCCCGGAGCATAGAGGAACAGAGCCTCAATCAAATCGGGGTGCTTGGAGGCAAGAACCATGGCGACTCCGCCGCCCATTGAATGGCCGCCCACAAACCATTTCTCTCCGGGTGCCAGTTCCTCCATAAGAGCTGCAAGAATATCCTCTCTCGGGATTGCCTGAACCTTTACATTTTCCCTTGTGCTGTAGCCGAAGTTCGGCAGGTCAACAAGCAGGCAGTCATAGCCCTCGGCGGTCATAATTTCGGCGAAGGGCTCCCACGCGGTGGTGGAGGACATAAGTCCGTGAATCAGCACAAACCTGCCCTTAAACTCGCCAGTCGCGGGCTTGAATCTGTAATGTATGGAATAATCGCCTATTTCAAAGAATTCGCTGTCCTCAAAGGGTTTAGCGTCAGCGGCAAGACCCGTAGCCGCAATGGTAAAAAGCATTGAAACAACAAGCAGCAGAGCGCATAGTTTTTTTGCCATCGTTTTTACTCCTTCCGTTTTTTATTTCCTCTTTGACTATAAACAATCTGAGAAAAATTGTCAATTTGTTTAATGTTTTGCTTTGCTTAAACTCAAAGGCGGTGAAATACTAATAAAAAATATAAAGGGGATGTGGATTTGTTTCCCGATAAGGTTTACTTCGAGCCAAAAGCTCTTGAATATAAGCTCGGCAAGGAACTTAGAGAAAAGTACAAGGATGTGCCGTGGATTCCGATTGAAAGCCACAATAACATTGAGGAACTGAGAAAAAACGAAAACAAAGAATTTGCCAGGATGAAAAGGCATCTGATAATAGGCGTCAGAAAATCTTTAAAGCATGTTCCGAACAACAAAACTTCGGATTTTTTGGTGCCCTACACCTCATCGGGCTGCAGCGCCATGTGCCTTTACTGCTATCTTGTCTGCAACTACAATAAATGCTCTTATCTCAGGCTCTTTGTAAACAGGGAGGAAATGATGTTTAAGCTCCTGAAAGAAGCCGAAAAAGCGGACAGGGACCTTGTTTTTGAAATCGGCAGCAACAGCGATTTGTTGCTGGAGAACACAATAACGGGAAATCTCGTTTGGACTATAGAGAATTTCGCGAAAGCTCAAAAGGGTTTTATAACCTTTCCCACAAAATTCGACATGATAGAGCCGATACTCCCCTTGGAGCACAAAGGCAGAACAATTGTGAGAATGAGCGTAAACCCTGAGGAGATTATAAGAAAAATCGAATTCGGCACCTCTCAGCTCAGCGGCAGAATAAAGGCGGTGAACTCCCTTTGCGAGGCGGATTATCCAATTGGGCTTTTAATCGCCCCCGTCGTTTTTGTAAGCGATTGGAAAAGGCTGTATTCGGAGCTTATAGAAAGGCTCGCCGATGAGCTGACGGAAAAGGCAAAGCGGAAAATCAAACTGGAAATCATCTTTATGACATACAGCTTTATTCACCGCTCCATCAATAATGAGGCTTTCCCGAAGGCGATTGAGCTTTTTGACAAGGTGAAGATGACGGGGCGCGGCAAGGGCAAGTACTGGTACAAAGAATCTCTGCGCCATGAGGGAGAGGAGTTTTTGAGAAATGAACTCTCTAAGCATTTAAACGGTGTGCCGATAGCCTATATAGTATAAAAAATCCCCCTATAAAAGGGGGATCAATTTATGCTTTAGCTACCGTTTTATTAAGCCGTTCGGACATAATAACCATCAGCACTCCGAAGAACATAAGGTAGAAGGGATAAAGCCCCATGCTGATATTGTCGGCAAGCATTCCGAATACGGGGGGCATGAAGGTGCTGCCCACATATGCGCTTGCCATCTGTATGCCCACGATTGCCTGGGAGTTTTCCTTGCCGAAGTTTACGGGGGTAGAATGGATAATGGACGGGTAAATGGGCGCGCAGCCGAAACCTATTATAATAAGACCCGCAAGGGCGATTGAATCCACTTTAAGAGGCAGGGCTACAAGAACTATGCCGAACATGGTTACTGCCGTTCCTATGCGGATTAGGTTTTTGTCGCCCACCTTGTCGGCGATAAAGCCGCAGAGGAAGCGTCCGACGGTGATGCCTATAAACAGGAGCGAGGCAAATCTTGCGGCGGTGTTGGCGTCTATCTGCCTGTACTCAACAAGATAAGAACTTGCCCAAAGGCAGGCGGTCCACTCAAGGGCGCAATAGGAGAAGAAAGCAGCAAGAACGAGTTTTACCCCCTTTATGCTGACCGCTTCTTTGAGAGTCAAGGGGCGGGAGTTTTCTGTGGTATGTCCGTTCTCTCTGTTCTTTCTCCAAAGGGGCAGGCTGATAAAGAGCACTGCCGTAAAGCAGATTTGAATTATAGACACTATTCTGTAGCCCAGGCTCCAGTTTAGATCTTTACTCAGACTGTAGCCCATAATATAGGGACTTATCGCCGCTCCCACTCCCCAAAAGCAGTGCAGCCAGCTCATATGGCGGGAGGCGTAGTGCAGGGCTACATAGTTATTTAAAGCCGCGTCAATGGCTCCCGCGCCGAGACCGTAAGGAACAGCCAAAACGCAAAGGGGAATGTATGAGCGGGAAAGGGAAAATCCGAAAAGGGCAAGGGCGGTGAGAAGCGTGCTTACCGCTGTGACGAGTCCCGCGCCGAATTTTCTTGTGAGTCTGTCCGACATAAGGCTCGATATAATGGTGCCGCCCGAAATTATCATTGAAATAATTCCCGCGTAGGACAGCGGCACGCCGAACTGCTCATACATTACGGGCCAAGCTGAGCCCAAAAGGGAGTCGGGCAATCCGAGACTTATAAAAGCCAAATATATTATCGCAAGCAGAAGTGAAACCATTTTTCCTCCAAAGCCACTGAAATACAACGGGCAAATTATAGCACAGTTCAAAAAAACTTGAGTGAACAAACTTTTAATTAATAAAAAAGAGCTCCGCTTGGGAGCGCTTTTTTATGATAGCAGTTCTGAGATTTCCTTTTCGTATTTTTTTAGAAGGTTTTTTAGTTTTTCCTTTTCTTCATAGGGAAGTTGCAGGGCGGGTGAAATGGGCGGGCCGGCATCGATGCCTTGAATCTCCAGCGCCGCTTTGTATGCGGCGGGGATGCTGAATTTTGCGCTGAAATCCCGAATGGCAAAGAGCATTTCCTGAGCCTTTTCGGCTTTTTCCATGTCGCCCCTTTTCCAAAACTCATAGATTGACACCACAAGCTCGGGGAAAACGCAGGCTGTCGCTGCAACCGCGCCGCTGCCGCCCGCCATAAGGGTTTTAAGTATCAGCGAGTCCGTTCCGGCATAGACCGAGAAATTAAGCCCCTTTGAAACTTCAATGTAAGACAGTATATTGTCAAATTTGCCGCTGCTGTCCTTTATGCCGACTATATTCGGCACCCTTGCCAGCTCTGAGACTGTGTCGTCAGAAAGGCTCAGTCCCGTTCTGGCGGGGATGTTGTATAGGATTATGGGGATTGACACCGCGGAGGCTATTCTCAGATAGTGCTCACTTAATTCCCTTTGGCTGAGGCAGTTGAAATAGGGGGTTATGACCGAGAGATAGTCCGCTCCCATCTCCTCAGCTTTTTTTGAGAGCTCTATACTCTCCCTTGTGCTGACCGCTCCCGTGCCGATTACAACGGGTACCTTGCCCGCCGCCTCGTCGATTACAGTCGATATGGCGGTGAGCTTTTCTTTTTGGCTCAAGGAGAAGAACTCCCCTGTCGTTCCAAGGGCAAAAAGACCGTGGACTCCCGCGTCAATCAGTCTGTTTGCAAGCTTTCTTAATGCCTTTTCGTTTATTTTCTCATCGTGTGTTACGGGAGTTATTAATGCGGGGACTATGCCCTTTAAGGTTGCCACGCTATTCCCCCTTAATCCAGTTTTCATCGATTATTACATGCTTTATGCAGCGTCTGCCGTTATAGGTATAGGAAACATGAAGCTTTCCGTCATCTGCCTCAATTATTGAGGGGTAGGAACATTCCCTGTTCTTGCGCCAATTCTCCCCGAAAAACTCCTCGCCGTGCTCAATGACTCTGATGTACGGGAAAGTTTCGCCGCCGTCCTCGGAGAGCGCGACCGCAAGATGATGGCGGGAGTTCGCGGGCCAGCGCACCTTTGAGGCGTCGTTCGCAATATAGGGGGTGTGGTTGTAGACAAGGGCTATGTTGCCGCTTTGAAGTTTCTTTGCCTGAATTGAGGAGTTGTTGCTGGGGAGAACCGTGGGAACGGGGGCAGTCCATGTTCTGCCGTAGTCTTCAGAATAGCTTTTATATATCCTGTCGGCAAAGCGGCTTCTGAAAAGGGCTATGAGCCTGCCGTTTTCAAGCTCTATGGGCTGCATATGAACTCTGCCCACGCTGTCGGGAACGGGATACTCCTTCCAAGTCGCTCCGTTGTCCTCGGAGATAAGGCAGACGGAATAATCCCCGCCGTAGGTCTCTCCCCTTTCAAAATCCCCTTCCCTTACGACGCTGTACCACATACCCATTAGCAAATCGCCGTTTGAGAGCCTTATTATCGGCTGGCGGCAGAAGGCTCCGCTTTTTTGGTTTAAGGGCTCTCTCTTTTTAAAGGTATAGCCGTAGTCAAAGGACTCCAGTATGCGGATTTCGGCTGTTTCCTGCATTGTGTATGAGCCCTTTGCCTTGCCGCTTTTTACAAGGGCGTTCCATTCTTCCTTTGACATTCCCCTTGTTTTCTGAGCGGTGTGGACAAGCCATAAATGCCCGCCGCCGAAATCGTAGATAAAGGGGTTCTGCTCGGAGCAGTTATAGTCATCGCTTATTCTCTTAGGCTCAGTCCACTGGGATGCGCCTTTGTTCAGTCTTGAGAGGTGAATTTTCGTATCTCCCGAACCCTCGGCGGAGCCGCCGAACCACACGCAGAGAATATCCCCGTTGTCAAGCTGAGTAAGGCAGCTTGCGTGGTTTGAGCGGCACTCGGTCGGAATCTGAGCCTGAGCGTAAAATGTGCTCTCCTTCTCCTTATAAAGCTTGCCCGGCTTTATATACTGCTTTAAATCAACTATGTTCATAACAGCCTCCTTATTTTCCAAAACCATAATAACTTTTTGCGGGGAATAAATCAATTCTTTTGTCTTTGGAAGCTTTAAGTTTGTCCCCAAACATCAAAAGTATTTGTCCCACTGCAAGGGGCTCAAACATAAAATACTATGGGATGTTGAATTAAAACATCATTACTAAATTCAAGGAGATAATGCATATGTCTTATAATAACGCAATCAGACCATATCCCGAGTGCTGCAATCATTCTGCAGAGCCCGTCAGGCGGGACGATTGCAAGCACGATAAGAAAAAGCCCAAATGCAAACGCTGCGGCAATTTTGTGCAGGATTTCAGCTTTGAAAGCCAGTACGGTCCGTGGGTTGCTTCAAATGTAACCTTTACAAATACCGATGTTTACGAAGGAGCGATTCAAGCAAGACTCGGTCCCGGAGTTGCTTCCCTCTATCAGATTGTATCCCTTGAGGGCGTATGCAGAAGCCCGATGCTGTTCAGCTTTAACGCTGTGGGCTCGCCGCTTTTGGGAGTTCAGCAGGAGCTGACCCTGGGAATTCTCATTGCGGAAGTCGCATGGCTTGACAGCAATTACAACCAGATTGGCCTCGGCCTCAGAATGGTAATCCCCGGCGGCAGAATCAACAGCACCGCGAAGATTACCTTCTTTGCCCAGACCGACAGACCGCCTGAGGACACGGCCTTTGCGAAAATCTCGTTCAGCAAAGGTTCGCCTTCCTTTATGAGCGAAGCGGATTTCATCTTCATAGACGGTGTGCTTCTGGCTCCGATGGCTTACACCGACCTTATCAGGAACGGAGACTTTGAGGCAAACCTCTTTGAGTGGGTAGCGAACCCGGGCGGCGACACCGCATTCCTCTCCTCCTACAAAGAGTCCCTTGAGGGCGCGGGACACGCTCTGACCCAGGTCAACGGAAATCTTTCTCAGGACATAAGCGTAGGCCACCTGCCGCCGCAGACCTCATTCCTTCTCAGCTTCGCGGCTCAGGGTACCGGCAATGTAGGTCTTACCGTGCGCATTGAGTGGCTTGACTATAACGACAATCCCATCGGCTCAGGTCTTAATGTATCTATCCCGAACGAAACTCTCAATAATCAGCAGAACTACCTGAGCTACCTTTTCGTCAGCTACCCGATGGTACCCGGCACCGCAACCGCAAGGCTTACCTTCTACGCAACAGTACCCACCACCGCAGACTTCCTGCGGCTTGACAATGTGATTTTCGCTCCCGTTCTCACTCAGAACCTTGTAAACAATCCCAGCTTTGAGGACGGCCTTAACTACTGGCAGCAGAGCCTTGTAAATCTCATTGAGCGAAACGATGTTTACGAAGGCACTGCCGACGCAGGCATAGGTCAGATTGGCGGCGCTTTGTGGCAGGATGTTGACCTTTATGACCCCGAGGGCAAGTGCTATCTGTTCAGCACGGGTCTCGGATTTAGAAAAACCATTGAAACAGCCGACTTCGGCACAATGATAATGAAAGTCATCTGGCTCGACAGATTTGACAGAGAGCTGGGCGTAGGTCTCAGTCTCGTTTCCAACAGGGTACTGCCCACGGATACCAACACCTTCATTGAGTGGATACCCTTCGCCGGCGTAACCGAGCCTGCACCCGCAGGAACCGTAAGAGCAAGGATTCTGTTCTCCAAGACAGATTCCGAGGGCTTTATTGAAGTTGACAATGTTGTCTTCGCACAGCTTGTATAAAGCATAGAATCGGGTCTCAGCCCATAAGGGCTGGGGCCTTTTTTATTAATTCCTCACACTCTTGGGGGCGCAACATAAAATAAAATAGATGCTTTCTGCTGCAATAAATTACGGAGGGAATAAAGAATGAATCAAACAGCTTTTGACAGAGAAATTACCTGCAAGCAAATAGACTTATCGAACAAGCTGCGTGAGCTGTGGAATGAACATGTGCTTTGGACTCGCTCCTTTATTGAAAGCACCGCTTTCGACCTTCCCGACCTTCAGGCGGTGACCGACAGGCTGCTTCAAAACCCCTGTGATTTCGCGAAGCTTTTCTGCAGATTCTACGGCGAGGCAAAGGCTCAGCAGCTTAAAAAGCTTTTAAAAGACCATCTGCTAATCGCGGCCGAGCTTGTAAACGCTCTGAAGGAAAGAAATGTTATAAAAGCGGACAAAATCCGCTGCAAATGGTATGAAAACGCTGAGGATATCGCGAAATTCCTTGCGTCCATCAACCCATACTGGGGAAAACTCCAGTGGAGATGCCTTCTGTTTGACCATCTGCGCATGACGGAGGACGAGGCTGTTTTCATTCTGAGAGGACAATACAGAAAAGGCGTTACGATTTATGACGAAATTCAGAACCAGGCAATGAAAATGGCGGATGTAATGACCCAGGGCCTTATCCGTCAGTTCAATATTTAATAATAAGACCACACAGCGTTTCTGTGTGGTCTTTTTTTATTCAAAGCCTTTGTATTCGGTTTTGTAGCCGCGGTTTACATCGGGTCTGTACTCATTGGGGAACATAATGTCCGTATAGATATCCTGCTGGAGCTTTTTTATCAGATTATAGACTTCCGTAAAATTTAAAATGCTGTTAAGTGTAATAGTCGCGCTCTTCTGGTTCGGGCGGATGTGCGAGGTGGTTGCTATCACATCTCCCACATTGAAAAGCTGGTCAAAAACGCTCCTGTGCAAATCAATGTGCGACAGCTCCGCGAAGGGCTTTGACCTATATGTGCGGCTGAACACTCCCCCCGATACATAAATCGCTTTGTCGGTGACTATGTATTCGATGTTTCTGTACTTTCTTGCCATAAAGATTATGCTGCTGAGATAAATCCAGACAGGGGTCATATGGATAAGAATAAAGCCCACAAAGAAAGACTTTCCGCTGCCTTTCGCAAAAATGAGATTGCCGAGCACAAAAAGGTCAAGGGCTCCCCAGAGAATCACTATGGGCAATGAGGGGTTGAATATGGTTTCGAAAACAAAGCATTTTAAATCGGGCTTGCCTTGATACAGTATTTTCTCATCGGGACCTACCATAAACCTTAAACCGGTAGTCATACTCTCTTCTACTTACAAATATTTACATTTAATATATAATATTTTTCCGCTGTTGAACAGCCCTTTTTCCTGATTTAGGCTTCGGCGAAAAGCAGAAATAAACCCCCGCAAACATTAAAGGCACTTCCTTTTAGAAGTGCCTTTTGTTTTACTGAGCCATGAACATTTCTATATCGGAGTCTACGGTATCAATGCCCGCAATGCCGAACTTTTCCACAAGGACCTTTGCCACATTGGGAGAAAGGAATCCGGGGAGCGTGGGTCCGAGGTGGATATTCTTAACGCCCAGATATAAAAGGGCAAGGAGGACGATAACCGCTTTCTGTTCATACCATGCGATATTGAAGGCGAGCGGCAGCTCGTTTATATCGCTGAGCCCGAAAATCTCCTTGAGTTTAAGGGCGATAAGGGCAAGGGAATAGGAGTCGTTGCACTGACCAGCGTCAAGGACTCTGGGGATTCCGCCGATGTCGCCAAGCGGCAGCTTATTGTAACGGTACTTTGCGCAGCCGGCGGTAAGAATTACAGTGTCTTTGGGGAGCTTTTCGGCAAACTCGGTGTAGTATGCCCTTGATTTCATCCTGCCGTCGCAGCCCGCCATTACAAAGAATTTCCTAATGGCTCCCGACTTTACCGCATCCACAACTTTGTCGGCAAGGGCGAAAACCTGATTGTGGGCAAAGCCGCCGATTATCTTGCCGGTTTCGATTTCCTCGGGAGCAGGGAGAGTTTTTGCAAGCTCTATGATTTCGGAAAAGTCCTTTTTGCCGTTTTCGTCCGCCTCAATGTGCTTGCAGCCGGGGAAGCCGGCAGAGCCGGTGGTGAAGATTCTCTTTCTGATTTCCTCTTTTCTTGGCGGGACTATGCAGTTTGTGGTAAAGAGAATCGGGCCGTTAAAGGGACCAAACTCGTCGACCTGCTTCCACCAGGCGTTGCCGTAGTTGCCGGCGAAATTCTCGTACTTTTTAAAGAAGGGGTAATAGTGGGCGGGCAGCATCTCGCTGTGGGTATATACATCCACGCCGGTGCCCTGAGTCTGCTCAAGTAGCTGCTCCAGATCAGTCAGGTCATGACCTGAAATGAGAATTGCGGGATTCTTTCTGACGCCGATATTAACCTCTGTGATTTCGGGATTGCCGTATCTTGAGGTATTTGCCTCATCAAGCAGAGCCATGGCCTTAACGCCGTATTCGCCTGTTTTGAGAGTCAGAGCGACAAGCTCATCCGCCGTAAGGTCGTCCCTAAGAAGCTCTGCCAGGGTATTATACATGAACTCGATGATTTCAAGGTCCTCTTTGCCTAAGTTAAAAGCATGCTCTGTATAGGCAGCCATGCCCTTAAGACCGTAAGTAATCATCTCTTTAAGAGAGCGGATGTCCTCGTCCTCAGTGGAGAGAACTCCCACCGATTCTGCCTTTTTAAGCATGGACTCTCCGGAATCTACGGTAAAAACTGCGGCGTCGCCGAAATCGGCTTTGTCGGACTTCTTTCTTAATTCGTCGCGGACAGAGAGCATTTTTACAATCTGCTTTTCTATTGCCTCGGGGTCAAAGTTCGCGTTGGTGATGGTCATAAAAAGGCTGTTTAAAAGCTGATAGTTTATGCCGCCTAAATCTTTTGCATTAAATCCGCCCTTCACAACAACCTCGGAAAGTCCTTTAAGGGTGTAAATCAGAAGGTCCTGAAGCTTTGCGACCTCCTCGGTTTTGCCGCAAACGCCTCTGACGGTGCAGCCCTTTCCGCCTGCGGTTTCCTGACATTGAAAACAGAACATACTCATTTCTTTTCCTCCTCTTAATCTTCAAAAACTTCGAACTCGTCTTTGCCTACAAAGCAAATGGGGCACTGCCAGTCGTCCGGAATGTCCTCAAATGCTGTGCCGGGGGCTATGCCGCCGTCTATGTCGCCTACTTCGGGGTCGTAAATATACCCGCAGGGAATGCAAATGTACTTTTTCATTTGTCCTTCTCCTTTCATAATGTGCCCGCTATAAAAACGGCAGTTTTTGTCTTAACGCTGCCGATTATACCATTGGGAGGAAAAAAGGTATGTTGTTTTTACAACAAAACAATGTCGAATCAAAACTCTTTAAGGTTTATATGCGCCGCCTGTGTTTTCGGCGTTGAGGGTGCCCTCGTTTTCAATAAGAAGGCATTTTACAAGACCCTTGCATACGGGGCGGTGGCGGGTGCCCCTTGGAACAATAATGAAATCTCCTTCGGCAAGGTGAACGGGACCGTCGTCAAATTCAATGTCAAACTCCCCTTCTATGCAGTAAAAAACCTCCTCGGAGTTTTCATGCACATGAAAATCAAGGGTGCGGTTCTCCGCAATAAGCACATTCATCATCTGATTGTTAAAGTAGCCGACCTTTTTGTACTCGAAAAGCTCTGTCAGGCTGTTCACCGCTTCTTTCAGATTTACCTTCTCGGGCATAATCTCACCTACTGCCAATTTTTTCCATTTTCATCATAACGCCTTTCGACTTTTTTCTCAAGGCTTTTTCGCAATAAAAGAAAAAAGACCGAGAACATAAGTTCTCGGTCAGTGTTTAACCGCAGGCTATTTTACATAGGAGTTCAAGAAGGCTTTGAAATTGTCGCCGAGCTTATACCTGCTGATAAAGCCGATATTGGGATAGTAAATCGTGTCATAGTAGATGCCGTTTTTGTTGTAGATTCTGATTGTGACAGCGTTCTCCAGCGCGGCTCCCGCTGAGCCCTGATTCGCGGTGACAGTCTCAACGCCTGTTTCGCCGATGTCCATCATTCCTCTGTGACCTACCACAGTACTGAGATTTCCGTCATTCGCCGGGGTGGCCGCGCCGTTTGCTCTTTCGGGAACAGCGGCGGGCAAATCATCGGCATAGTATGCGGGCTCTGCTCCGTCGGGGAATACGGGGGAAGACGCGTTGGGGGCGTCGGGAGCTATTTGGCTAACGGCGGTGTCGGGCACGGGGGGATAAACTTCTTTACCGTGGTCAATGCCTTCCCGGCGGTAGTTATACAGCGCCTTGAAGTACTCGTCGGAGGAGTTCTTTAAACCTGAATAGAAATCATAGAACTTTTTGATTTCGTCCTTGCCCTTAAGCTCAGCTTTGATGTCAAAGCCGCCTCTTAGCTTTGCCTCCTCGGAGTAAAGGATGAACTGGACCTTTGAGATATCCTCTGCGCTCTTGATTCCGAAAAGCTTTAAGTATCTTTCGGCGTCCTCGTCGATGTTATTTTTGTAGCTTTCAAAGTTAAAGAATCGGAAAAGCTTGTAGGAGTCGCCATCCTTGACCGCTACAATCGCCTCGCAGTCCGCGGGGATATACTCGTAAACCTCTTTGCCAATGAGCTTTTCGTCGGGACCCTGAGTAATGGTTCCAAGCTTATCGCCTATATCGCCGTCTCGGATTTCAGAAGGCAGACCGAATTCCTTTCTCAGCTCATCGGACAAAATTATATAGTCCCTGTCTTCGAACTTAAACTGATTGACAATGGGAGCTGCCATGTCCTCCCGCGCGTAATCGTCGGCTTCGGATGAGAGCACGGGGGGCTTGTAGGTATTGGCCTCGCTGAAAATCTTATCGTAGGCGAATATGCCCGCGGTGAGAACCAGCACAAGAGCGAGCGCGGGAACGGCTCTTTTCCGCAAAATCGGTCTGGCTGTCTTTTCTTCGTTGTAATTCATAATATTGTACCTCATTCTTCTTTTTGCCGCCTCGTCGGGCTTTATTTTATCAAGGGAAGCCTTTAAATCCTCTTTCCTCACTGTAAATCACCTTCCATTTCCAGCTTAAGAAGCTGTCTGCTTTTATATAGCCAGCCTCTTATGGTGGATTCGTTTTTGCCGAGCATTTTGGCAATCTCGGCGGTTTTGTAGCCCTCGTAGTAATAGAGATAAACGGCCGTTTTGTATTTAGGGGGGAGATTCAGCACCATTTCCAGATTATTGTCTGCCTCAAAGGCGGGTTCGCTCTCGAGTTTTTCTGCCTCGTCCATGCCGGCTCTTCTTTTTTGCCACCAGTGCTTTAAGTGGTCCTTGCAAAGATTCGTGGCGGTCCTTATAAGCCACGCCTTCTCATGCTCAATGCTTTGAAAGACGGTATTGTCCCGCATGAGCCTTATGAATGTGTTCTGGACCATATCCTCTGTATCGGGCCCATTTTTCATGAACATGAAGCAGACTCTGTAAACAGTGTCAACATGGCGGCTGTAAATCTCAGTCAGCTCTTCATTCGTACGCAATAAAGAACTCTGCAAAATTTCTCCCCCTTTCACTCCTAATACGATTGAGAATGAGGAAATGTTTTGTTTTTTTTAGATTATCACAAAAAATTTCTAAATTACAAAAATGCAATTAATATTTAAGGCTTTTGGGCAGCTCTTGTTTATTGTGACAAGAAATTCGGCAGAGTGAACATATATTTATGGCAAATTTTTGGATAGCATTTTATTCCAGTTCGTGTTACAATTGTTTCAATCTGCTACTATAATATCATACTATCATATTATCATAGTAAAGAGAGGCATCAAAATGGAGAATTTACTCGATATTCTGTCGCCTCAGGAGCGCACCGTTCTTTCATTCAGGGCTCTGTTTGAAAGCAAGGGCTATCGGCGCATTAAGGCAAACCGCTTTGAAGAGTATAGGTTCTACCTTGAGAATATAAACTTTCTCCGCAGCGAGCAGCTAATCACCTTCAGCGACCTTGACGGCAGGCTGAAAGCTTTAAAGCCCGATGTGACGCTTAGCATTGTCAAACACTACGGCTCAAACGGCGGGCTTAATAAGCTTTATTACATAGAAAATGTCTATCGCCCGGGTCCGACAGGCAGGAGCTTTGCGGAGATTAGCCAGATGGGTCTTGAGTGCATTGGCAAAGTCGGCAAGGCTGAGGTTTCCGAGGTTTTGTATCTGAGCTACGAAAGCCTTAAACTCACAGGAAAGCCGTTCAGGCTCTCCGTCAGCCATGTGGGCTTTATTGCGGGGCTAATGAAGAGCCTTAAAGTTCCGACCCAGTACCGCGGCGCCTTGTATGAGAGCATTGCCTCAAAAAACCCCCTCGGGCTTAGAATGACCGCTGAGGCCGCGGGACTGTCGGGCGAGAACATAGATTTTCTGCAAAAAGCCGCCCTCCTCAGCGGCGGGGCTGACAAGGTCATTGACACCGCCTTCAAATACTGCAAGAATTCCGAAATGCATCGGGCGGTGGGACAGATTAAAGACGCCATTGACGGGCTTGACAGCTCCAACATTCTCATTGATTTCTCCATCAGGGGCGATGAGGATTACTACAGCGGGCTTATGTTCTGCGGATATATAAAGGGCAGGAGCCGCGTGGTTCTGTCGGGCGGTCAGTATGACAATATGCTGAAAAAGATGAACAAAGAGGGGCGCGCAATAGGCTTTGCCCTGTATCTTAGCGAACTGTTCGGAGGTGAGCGTCATGCTTAGCATTGCACTGCCAAAGGGCAGGCTGGGCGATGATGTTTACGATATCATGAAAAACGCCGGCTTTGCCGAGGGCGATATAAACAATATGGGCAGAAAACTGGTTATCGAGAATAAAGAGGCGGGGCTGAGGTACTTCCTTGTTAAACCCTCCGATGTAGCGATTTATGTTGAGCACGGAGCCGCGGACTTGGGAATTGTGGGCAAGGACATTCTTGAGGAGGACAGAGCGGATGTCTACGAGCTGTTGGACCTTGGTATCGGCAAGTGCAGAATGTGCGTCGCCGGTCCCAAAGATTTTGTGGACGACGGCTCAAGGACACTCAGGGTCGCCACAAAGTTTGTGAACATAGCGGAACAATACTATGAGTCCCTTGGCAGAGAGGTTGACATTATAAAGCTTGGCGGCAGCATTGAGCTGGCTCCCCTTTTAGGTCTTTCCGATGTTATAGTGGACATAGTTGAAACTGGCAAGACGCTGAAAGAGAACAACCTTGATGTACTGGCGGAGATTATGCCGATAAGCGCCCGCCTTATAGCGAACAAGGTGACATATCAGTTCCAGAGCTCGAATATCGACAGGATTTGCGAAAAGATGACCGAGGTGATTAAATGATAAAGATTGCGGAGTATGACAGCAAAGCTTTTAAGCGTGAGAGAGCGCAGGCTGACGCTGATGTGCGGTATATAATAAACGATGTGGCGGAAAGGGGCGACGAGGCTCTTTTCGAGTACACCCTTCGCTTTGACGGCTGCAAACCGGAGAGTCTTCTTGTAACTCAAGAGGAAATCGACGCCGCGGCTGAGTCGGTGGGAGAATACTTCCTCGATACTCTAAAAATGGCGGCGGAGAATATAAGGGCATTTCACAAAAAGCAGCTAAGCGACGGTTTCAGTATGACCGCTCCCTTTGGCTCTGAGCTCGGTCAGATTGTAAGACCCATTGAAAAAGCGGGTCTTTACATACCGGGCGGTACGGCGAGCTATCCTTCAACAGTGCTCATGAACGCCATTCCGGCCAAAATCGCGGGAGTTTCGGAGATTGTCGCTGTAACTCCCCCCGACAAAGAGGGCAGGGTAAATCCCGCTGTGCTGGCTGCCGCTAAGGTCGCCGGCATTGATAAAATCTTTAAAGTGGGCGGCGCTCAGGCGATTGCGGCTCTTGCCTGCGGCACTGAGAGCATTCCGAAGGTAGACAAGATTGTCGGTCCCGGCAACCGCTATGTGGCGTCGGCAAAGCGTCTCGTTTACGGGCTTGTGGACATTGACATGATTGCGGGTCCCAGCGAGATTCTGATAGTTGCCGATAAAAACGCCGACCCCGTGAATATTGCCGCGGACCTTTTAAGTCAGGCTGAGCACGATACCCTTGCCAGCGCGATTCTTGTAACCGACAATAAGGAGCTTGCCGAAAAGGTGCAGGCGGAGGTTGAAAGGCAGCTTGAATTACTACCAAGAGCCGAAATAGCAAGGCAGAGCATTGACAATCAAAGCGCGATATTCCTTTGCTCCTCCATCTCCGAGGCAATTGAAATAGCTAACGACATAGCTCCCGAGCACCTTGAGATTTGCGTAGAGGAGCCGAAGAAATACCTTGCGGACATAAAGAACGCGGGCAGTATTTTCTTGGGCGCCTACACTCCCGAGGCTTTGGGCGACTATTTCGCGGGCACCAACCACACCCTGCCCACCAGCGGCACGGCGAGGTTCGCAAGCCCCCTGGGCGTTGACGACTTTATTAAGCGGTCAAGCTATATTTACTACACAAAAGAGGCTCTGAGCGAAGTCAAAGACAGGATTGCGCACTTTGCCCGCTTTGAAGGGCTTGAGGCTCACGCAAGAAGCGTTGAGAGCCGCTTTAGAGGTGAGGGAAATGGGTAAGTTTCTATCCCCACGACTTAAAGGGCTGAAACCCTACACCCCAGGTGAGCAGCCCCAAGGCGGAAAATACATTAAGCTCAACACAAACGAAAGCCCCTTTCCCCCGTCGCCTTATGTTTTTAAGGCTTTGGAGGGACAGGCTGAGACTCTCAGGCTCTACCCCGACCCTGAAAACAGGCTGTTAAATGAGGCTATAGCCGAAAACTTCGGTTTGTCGCCCGAAAACATAATAGCGGGCAACGGCAGCGACGAGCTTCTGGCTTTGATTTTTCAAGCCTTTTGCCCCAAGGGCGCGGCTTTTGCTGATATAACCTACGGCTTTTACAAGGTCTGGGCTGAGTTTTACGGCATAGATTATAAGATTGTGACTTTAAAGGATGACTTTACTCTGTGCCTTGAGGATTACAGGGATTTGGACGAAACCATAGTTATCGCGAATCCCAACGCTCCGACGGGGCTTGCCGTAAGTCCTGAGAAAATAGCCGCCCTTGCGGCCGAAAAGCCCGAAAGGCTCATAGTGGTTGACGAGGCATATGTGGACTTCGGCGCCGAAAGCTGTATAAGGCTTGTAAAAGAGCTTAAAAATCTTATTGTTGTGCAGACTTTTTCAAAAAGCCGCAGTCTTGCGGGCGGACGCGCGGCCTTCGCGGCGGGTGACGCTGAGCTTATAAGAGATTTTAATACTGTCAAATTCAGCTTTCACCCCTATAATTTAGACCGCTTAACGCAGCTTGCCGCCGCCGCGGCGATAAAAGACAGAGTGTACTTTGAAACCTGCACCTCAAAGATTATAAAAACAAGAGAGCGGGTGTCGGGTGAGCTTAAAACGCTCGGATTTTTCCTGACCGACAGCATGACAAACTTTATATTCGCAAGGCACGAGAAAATCCCGGGAGCTGAGTTCTACAGACTGCTTAAAGAAAAGGGCGTTCTTGTACGGTACTTCGGCACAGAGCGAATAGAGGACTTTATACGCATAACCGTCGGCAGCGATGATGAAATGGATGCCTTTTTAAAGGCTTTGAAAGATATTTTAAAGGAGGCGGCGAAATGAGGAAAAAGACCATAACAAGGACCACTAATGAGACCGATATCGGGCTTACCATAAATCTTGACGGCGAGGGCATGGCTGAAGTAAACACAGGCTGCGGCTTTATGGACCACATGCTGACCCTCTTTGCCTTTCACGGCGGGTTTAATTTAAGCCTTGCCTGCAAGGGCGACACAAAGGTGGACTATCACCACACAGCGGAGGATGTGGGCATTGTCCTCGGCAAGGCTATAAGGGAGTGTCTCAGCGGCGGCATAAACCGCTACGGCAGCATAATACTTCCCATGGATGAGGCTCTTGTGCTCATAGCCCTTGATGTTAGCGGCCGCCCCTATCTGGCGTTTGACGCTCAGATTCCCTCTCAGAAGGTGGGGGTTTTTGATACGGAGCTGGTTGAGGAGTTTATGAGGGCTTTCTCCAATAACCTCGGCTGCACCCTGCACATAAAGCAGCTTTCGGGCAAGAACAGCCACCATATAATTGAGGCTATGTTTAAAGGTCTCGGCAGGGCTTTGAAAGAGGCGGTTCGTGAGACGGGCGGCGGAGAGGCGTCCACAAAGGGGATTCTTTTATGATAGCTGTTGTTGATTACGGCGTAGGCAATTTGTTCTCGCTAAAGTCAAGTCTAAAATTCTTGGGTCTTGACTGCGTTGTAACAAGCAAAAAAGAGGATTTAATTAAGGCAGACAAGATTATACTCCCCGGGGTGGGGGCCTTTGGGGACGCTATGATGAAACTCAGAGAAACGGGGCTTGTGGAGACGGTAAAAGAGCAGGCTAAAATAAAGCCGCTCCTTGGCATTTGTCTTGGAATGCAGCTCTTATTCGACAAAAGTCTTGAGTTCGGCGAGCATGAGGGTCTGGGGCTGATTCGGGGCATTGTCGCTCCCCTCTCTGACGATATAGACCCTTCGCTCAAAATCCCGCACATGGGCTGGAACAGGCTCCGAATAATTAAGGACGACCCGATTTTTAAGTACTTTAAAAACGGCGAGTCGGTGTATTTTGTTCACAGCTTCCACGCAAAGGACTGCGCCGAGAGCGTTCTCGCAGTCTCCGAATACGGCACGACCGTTACGGGACTTGTGCGGCAGGGGCTCGTTTACGGAGCGCAGTTCCACCCCGAAAAAAGCGGCAATGCGGGGCTGAGACTTTTAAAGGCTTTCGCAGAGATTTAAGGAGGATAAAATGCAAATATTACCCGCAATTGACCTCAGAGACGGCAAGGTTGTAAGGCTATATCAAGGGGACTATGACAAAATGACGGTTTTCGGCGACAGACCCATTGATACCGCCCTGGAGTTTAAAAGGGCGGGGGCGGAAAACTTGCACCTTGTTGACCTTGAAGGGGCAAAGGACGGAGAGCCGAGGAATTTCAATATAATCGCCGACATTCTGAAATACAGCGGTCTTAAAGTAGAAGTGGGCGGCGGAATACGCACCGAGGAGAGAATATTAAAATACCTTGAGGCGGGGGCCCGGAGGGTTATACTTGGCACCGCCGCTTTAAAGAATTTTGAGTTTACCGCCGAGATGGTAAAGAAATACGGCAGGCACATCGCAGTGGGCGTTGACGCCCGTGAAGGCTTTGTGGCTGTCAGCGGCTGGCTTGAAACAAGCAGCGTGGATTCTTTCGAGTTCGTCCGCCGTCTTAAAGAAATCGGTGTTCAAACCGTTATTTACACCGACATCGCATGCGACGGAGCTTCAAAGGGCACCAATCTCGCCGCTTATGAAAAGCTCTGCGAAATAGGTATAAACATTATCGCAAGCGGCGGAATCAGCACGATGGAGGAACTTGAGAAACTGGAGAAAATCGGCGCATGGGGCGCGATTCTGGGCAAGGCTCTTTACAGCGGAGCCCTGGATTTAAAAACGGTTATACATAAATTCGGAGGCTAACAGATGGTCAGCAAAAGAATAATTCCCTGCCTTGATGTGAGAAACGGCAGGGTTGTAAAAGGAGTAAATTTTGAGGGCATACGGGACATGGCGGACCCGGTGGAGATGGCAAGGTACTATAACGAATCGGGCGCCGATGAGCTGGTCTTTTACGACATTACCGCAAGCGCCGAGGGCAGAAAGCTCTTTACCGATGTTCTGCGGGCGGTGGCGTCGGAGATTTTTATTCCCCTGACCGTCGGCGGAGGAATCAACTCCCTTGAGGATTTTGACACGGTGCTCAAATGCGGCGCCGACAAGGTAAGCGTCAACAGCGGCGCTATTAAAAACCCCGACCTTATCAGCGAGGCGGCAAAGCGCTACGGCAGTCAATGCGTGGTGCTGAGCATGGATGTAAAGAGGGTCGGCGGCTCCTATAGAGTCTTTGCCAAGGGCGGCAGGGAGGATACGGGTCTTGACGCTCTTGAGTGGGCAAAGCGGGGCGAGGCTCTGGGCGCTGGCGAGATAGTATTAAACTCCATAGACACCGACGGGGTGCGAGGCGGCTTTGATATGCCTATGCTGAGAGCCATCGGTGAGATTGTGTCCATACCTTTAATCGCCAGCGGCGGCGCGGGAAAAATGGAGGATTTCGCCGAGCTGTTTAAATACGACAGAATAGACGCCGGGCTCGCCGCGGGAATTTTCCATACTAAAGAGGTCAGCATCAAAGAGCTGAAACTTTACCTAAAAGAACACGGAGTGAATGTCCGAACGGAGGGACTTTATGAATCTTAAATTCGATGAAAAGGGGCTCATCCCCGCCATAGTGCAGGACGCGAGAACGGGCAAGGTCCTTATGATGGCATATATGAATGAGGAGAGCCTTGAGATAACAAAAAAAGAGGGCCGCGCCTGCTTTTGGTCAAGGAGCCGCAGGGAGCTTTGGAGAAAGGGCGAAACCAGCGGCAATGTTCAAAAGGTTGTATCTATAAAGACTGACTGCGACGGCGACTGTCTGCTAATAGACGTGGAGCCGGCCGGTCCAGCCTGCCATACGGGGGAAGAGAGCTGCTTTTTCAATGAGATTCATGATGGCGCCGATGTTTTTACCTACGAGGGGCTTTATGAGCTAATAAAAGGCAGAAAGGAAAATCCAAAAGAGGGCAGCTATACAACCTACCTTTTTGACAAGGGTCTTGAAAAGATACTCAAAAAGGTCGGTGAGGAAACAAGCGAGGTTATTATCGGCGCCATGAAAAAAAGCAAGGAGGAAACTATATACGAAATTGCCGACCTTGCCTATCATGTAATGGTGCTTATGGCTGAAATGGGTATCTCTCTTAACGACATAAGAGCGGAGCTTGCCTCCCGCCATGTGATTGACAAAAAGACAAAACAGGAAACAATGAAATAACCCCCGCCAAACCTCGCAGGGGTTTTCTTTTTAGTACTGAGCCTTTTTCAAGAACAGTCTGTATGACACTATAAGCAGCAGAATATTGTACGCAAGACCAATAATTAAGTATACGGGAAAGCTGAGGTTCGCCCCGCTGTCGGCGGGCATAAATCTCAGCATCATTGCTTTTATTGCCCAGAAATTCGGGAAAACTCCCAGCGCATACTGAAGCGAACCCTGAAAAGTTTTCAGCAGCATAAGCGCGGGTATCAGCACCACTATGCCCGAACCCTTGATATACGCAAAGCCTTCTACCTTATTTTTAGCGAAGGCGGACTGCAGCAGCGCAAGAAAGGGGGCAAAAATGCTGTCCACTGCGGCAAAGGCAATGATGTGATATACATTTACGCTGTCAAACATCGAAACGCCGTTTATTGAGTACTTGTCGCCCGCAATGAGCTTTGTGCCGAGAAGCACCATGATAATGCCCAGAAAAGACATAACATACACATATGTCAGCTTAAATCTTAGATAGCCCGATGCTCCCGTGGGGGTGACTGCAATGGTTTTAAGTGTGTTTTCGTCCTTGTGCTCAAGCAGCAAGAATGTCGCCATTGCGGCAAGCAAAGATGAGCCCACCGCAAGCAGCAATATAATCATAAAAAGCATTGTGGTTTTAAGCACTGTGTGATTTGCGGGGTCGATTGAGTTAAATGCCATGGGCATTACAAATACAGATAAAAACAGCACAAGCAGGGGGGACAGAGCCATATAGACATTTACAGGCTCTCGGATGATGGTTTTAGCTTCGTACTTTAAAAGCCATAGATATTTCTTCACTTTTTTACCCCCTTACCGCTTTGTCTTTGAACATGGGATATACCGCGAATCTGAAAAGAACCGCGGCAAGAAGTATAAGATATACGCAGCCCGCGATAATAAGCCCCGTCTCATACTCCCCGCTCACTGCGGCTCTTATAAGCTCGTTTGAAGCGTGGGAGGGTGAGACCATCATAAGGTATTTGTATTTTTCATCTATCAGCCCCACGCTGTAAAATATTGACGGTATGGTGAAGATAAACATATATGCCGCCATGATTCCCAGCATTGAGGTAAAATCCCTGCCTATTAGCGACAGCACAAAACCGATTGCCGCATGGGCAGCGCCAGCTATAATGACGAACAGAAAGAGAAGGGCGTAGTTTAAGGTTATCTTGTGTATAAAATAGAGCGCAGCGGCGGTTATCACAGCAGATTCCAAAGCCAAAACCATGGAGGCGGCGGTTTTTGAGATTAAAATCTCCCTCTTTGTAACAGGCATGACCATCAGGCTCTTTATTGTGCCCTCCTGCTTTTCGAGAAAGTGGGAGGCTCCAATCAGCAGAATCGACATGGCGCCCACATCTATGAATATAAACATCGGGGCAAGATACAGCTCCTCCCGAGGCTCAAGAAAATACAAAATAGCCACCCATATTGCCGTCGTGGCTACGCCGACGGGGAGGATTTTATATTTTACGAGCCTGATTATTTCGCCGCTAAACAGCTTCAGTACGCTCATTCAGCTCAACTCCCGTCACGATAATAAAGATTTCCTCCATGGAGGTTTCTCCGCTGTGGATTGTTTCTATTTGCTTGGATTTCAAGAGGTTTACAAACTCCTCGTTTTCGCCGATTCCGTCAAGGGAGAAAACAGCGGTTGAAAGATTGCCGTTTTCGTTATACTCAACCTTGACTTCCCTTTTGCCGTATTTGAGCTTTAATTCCCTTGGGGTCGAAACCTCAACAAGACTGCCGTTTACGCAGAATGCTATTCTGTCGCAAAGCTGCTCCACATCGTTCATAAGATGGGTGGACAAAAAGACCGTTCCGCCGTCTTTTCGGTATTCGGCTATCATATCCTTTATAATTCTAGCGTTCTTTGGGTCAAGACCGTTTGTGACCTCATCGAGAAAGAGCACACGGGGCTTGTTAAGCAGAGCACGGACGAAATTAAGGCGCACCTTCATTCCCTTTGAGAACTCGCCCACCTTTTTATCACGGTACTCCCAAAGTCCTACCCTTTCCATAAGCTCCCTAATGTCGGCTTTACTTTTATAAAAGCCCGAGTAGAACTTTAAATTCTCCAGAGCGGTCAGCTTTGAAAAATGGACCGGCACCTCAAAGCCGACGCCGATTTCCTCATAATAGGACTTGCCCAAATCTTTAAGGTCCTTGCCGAAGTATTTTACGCTGCCCTTATAATCCTCAAGGAGCTTTATAAGTATTTTTTGCGTGGTGGATTTGCCCGCGCCCGACGGGCCCAGCAGTCCGAAAATCTCCCCCTCTTTTACCTCAAAGGATATGCCCTTCAGGGTATCCTCCTTTGCCGACGGGTATTTAAAGCGTAAATCCTGAACACTGAACGCAACTGACAAAACTATTCCCCCTCTGCCGATCTTGAAATGCCGAACCGAATTATGTCCAAAACCTGATTTGCGGTTTTTAACAGCTCATTTGGAGTCTTGTTTTCAATAAGCTTGTGAATGTTTGAAAAGATTATCATAATGAGTTTTGCAATAAAATCCTCGTCGCAGCTTGAGTCTATCTCTCCGCTTTCCTTTGCCCTTTTTATATATTCGCTGAAGAATCTTTCGTTGTCATAAGGAAAAAACTCTGCCATGCGGCTGCGCAGGCTTTCATCCTCCTCCAAAACCCTGTTAAGAAGGTGATAAAGCCGCTCGTCTGCCAGCATAAAGTCCATGGTGCCCTTCATGATGTCTTTCAAAGTATCGAAAAAGCCGCTCTCGCCCGCCCTTTCTTGAACCGCGGGATAAAAGTATGAGAGTTTTTTGTTTGTTATTATATCCATCATGGCAAGATACAGCCCGAACTTGTCGCCGAAATGATAGTAAAAGCTGCCCTTGCTCATGCCGGAGTTTTTAAGAATATCATTGAGGGACGCTTCCTCGTATTTTTTCATTGAAAACTCATTGACTGCGGCCTCATAAAGCTGAGGATAGCTTTTTAGAGGGTTGCCGCTGCCTATGAGAGAACTGTAATCAAAGCCTCTTTTCATAAAACACCCTTCCGAAGTATCAAAGTGCCGAGATATATTAGACCGATTGGTTTAGACCATCTGGTTTAACGGTAGCATTTATTTTCCCTTTTGGCAATAACGGCTTTCTATGCAAAACCCCCTCCGCAATAGCGGAGAGGGTTTTAATGCTTTAAGTTTATTGCCGCTAACCTTGTTTTGGGGGCGTTTATTACTGTTTTTCGCAGTAGATGCTTACCGCGTCTCTTAAGAATTCTGCGCAGCCGGGGGCGATTTTCTCGTAATACTCTTTAAAGCGGGGGTCGTCAACATACATCTGAGTTACGCCCATGTGAGCCTCCTTGCTGTAGCTGTCCCAGAAAAAGCACAGCCACTTTTTATGCAGCTCGCATGCCCTTTGAGCCGTTTCGCTGCTCGGGTCACCCTGCTCAACAGCCGCCTTTAAGGTTTCGTTCAGCTCCGTTGTCAGCTTCTCAAACTCGGCGTACTTTTCGGGGCTGAGATTTAAGAGTTTCGCGTTTGAGCGGTCCACAGCCTCGTCGCCGTACTTTTCCCTTGCTTCCTTTCCGTACTTTTCTTCGTTTTCCTCTACCAGCTTTTTCACAAAGCCTTCAAATTTCTCTTTATCGCTCATAAATATTTCTCCTTTTTTCGCTTTAATGGTTTTTTCAAGATTGCTTATCAGCAGATTCAGCTGCTCCCGCCTTTCAAGCAAAGCGCTCAGGTGACTTTGAAGAGCTGATAGTTCGTCAAAGTCCTCGCCCGTGAGAATTTTCCTTATATCCTCAAGGGACACGCCCAGCTCCCTGTAAAAAAGGATTTGCTGAAGGCGGTCAACATCCTCTGTGCCGTAGACTCTGTAGCCGTTGGAGTCTGTTCTTTTTGGGCTTAATAGTCCGATTTGGTCGTAGTATCTCAGCGTTCTTGGGGTGACGCCCGCCATTTTTGAGAGTCGGCTTACGGTGTATTCCATGCTCTCCCCTCCTCATCATATAGGGTAAACTATTACGCTGCGTCAATGTCAACACTTTTTATAGTTTTTCCGAAAAAATAAAAAGACCGCCCGTATGAGCGGTCTTTGAGCTTACTCCTCTTTCGTAACTTCAAAAACGGAGCCTTCACGCCTGTAGCCAAGCTTTACATAATAGCCGTCGGCGTCGGACATGACATAGACGATTCTGTCGGGGAAGTCTTTGTATATGCACTCCATGAGCTTTCTGCCTATTTCCATGCCCCTGTACTTTTTTCTTACCAGCAAGTCGCAGACATAGATATAAAAGCCGCAGTCGTCAAGGGAGCGGGAATAGCCGCAGATTTCATCGTTTTCGTACGCCACATAGGTAATGGAGTTTTGAAGGGCGGCTTTGTATTTTGCGCTCACTTCATCCGCGTGGTAGCAGCGCCATTCGTCTCCCTCTTCTTTCAGCATTTCCATTACATTTTCTTCATCGTATTGCTTTATATATCTTCTGATTTTCATATGTCCCTCCGCTTTACAGAAAAAGCCGATGAAGCGTACTTCATCGGCTTTTATCTTAGTCAGTGAGTCTGTATGTTCTTAAATATACCGACACAGTCTTGTCGTAGTCCGTAATGTGGAACAGGAGCTTTCCGTTTTCGTCCCTGGTGATAGTAAGACCTTCGGTTTCCACATCGCGGCCCTGCATATCCCTTTGCGCCAAAAGGCTGACCTCGCCGGTATTTACATCTATGACCTTTATTTCCTTGTATCCGGTGCCTTGGGTATCAAGGTTTACATAGAGCTTTCCGTCAAAATAGTCGGCTGCCTGAACCCTTGTTATTTCTTCGCTTAAGGGAATAATGTGCGAAAAGCTCATATCGGAGAGGTTAAATGCCACGATGCAGGTTACATTTTTAAAGGGTGAGGCGTAGAGATAGCCGTTGTCGGCGTCAACTGTGCACCACGGAATTCCGTCGGGCAGATAGGTGTTGTCCAATTCGAAATATGTGCCCGTGTATTCGAGAGTTTCGGCGTCATAGAGGAGCACAAGGGGCTGTTCTTCCTGTAAATCCTCAACGGGAGCGTATATTAGACCGTTATGCCAGCTTATGTCGCCGATGTGGTCATAGCCCTTCTTGACAAACTCCTCGGGGATGGCGTTGATTTTCCTTAAAAGAATCTCGCCCGTATTCATATCGATTTTGGAAAGAGCGCCGAGATACAAAGCGGAAATCGCTCCTGAGGAATAAAGATATGTGCCGTCATTCGCAAGGCCCTGTCCCATAACCAGAGCTTCGTCCATTATGTAGTGGTAATTGCTGACTACCTCAAGGTTCGGGGCGTCAACGGGCGCAACGGTTCTTGTAAAGAGTCCCGCAAACAGAACCAGAAGGCTCCAAATGAACGCAAAATACTTCTTCACATGGTCAAGCAGCATAAGAACCCTCTTTTCCAATATATGTTATTTGCCCTTATTATAAAGCACCGAAGTGAATAATACAAGCGGTCTTTTTTTGGAGGCAGGCAATATCTGCTCAAACGCCAATGTTCAGCTCAAACTGTAAAAAACAATGCTTTGGCAGAAGAATAAAAAGCTGAGGTCTTTTTACCTCAGCTTTTACAGCTTTCCTCCGCAGTATGGGCAGTAGGCAAATTCATTCGGCACATCCACTCTGCAGTTCGGGCAGTATTTAAAGGGAGATTGTCTTTCTATGCGCCTTAAGTTTTCGGGTCTGATTTTTATATAGGGGTTTTTCTCAAGCTCTTTGCCCAGAATAGGGTCAAGCTCAAAAACAGCGCCGCAGCAAAGCGCCCTCGCGATGTATCTTACATTCCACTTATAAACGGGCAAAAAGAAAACCTCTAAGTTTCTGTAGGTCTTGCTGACCGCAAATTGTGAAAGCTGTCCGCAGGAGGGGCAGCCCTCTCCGCTGAAAGCGCCTATATGCTCCTCTTTGTCGTTCATTCCGAAAAACGCCACAAAAAACATAAGCCCTCACTCTTTAAGGTGTTTTAATATTATAATAAAACTTAAGGTGAATATTATCAATATTTGCGAAATAGATTTGCGCCGCGGCAGTAAAAAAGTGGTATTATATAGGGGGAAATGAGTGAGGTGAGTTTTGTGGACAAAATCTCGGAACTTAAAAAATACATTGAGTTCTCAGACAATATTGTGTTTTTCGGCGGCGCGGGAGTTTCTACGGAGAGCAATATACCCGATTTCAGAAGCGCGACGGGACTTTACTCAGAAAAGGGAGGCAAAAGAGGCTTTGCTCCCGAGCAAATGCTGTCCCATTCCTTTTTCGCAAGGTACCCCGAGGAGTTTTTTGAGTTCTATAAATCCAAGATGATATACAAGGACGCCCGCCCAAACAGCGCCCATATTGCTTTGGCAAGACTTGAGGATATGGGAAAACTGAAAGCCGTGATAACGCAGAATATCGACGGTCTGCATCAGCTGGCGGGCAGCAAAGAGGTTTTGGAGCTCCACGGCTCGGTTCACAGAAATTACTGTCTTGATTGCGGAAAGTTCTTCAGCCTTGATTACATATTAAGCTCTGAGGGAGTGCCGAAATGCGATGCGTGCGGCGGAATAGTCAAGCCCGATGTGGTTTTGTATGAGGAAAGCCTTGATATGGATATACTGGGCAGGGCTGTAAACTACATTGAAAAAGCGGATATGCTGATTGTGGCGGGCACTTCACTCACTGTCTACCCCGCCGCGGGGCTGATAAGGTACTATAACGGAAACCGCCTGGTTCTGATAAACAAAAGCCCCACGCCCTATGACAACTTGGCAAAACTTGTTATTAACGACAGCATAGGCAAGACGCTCAGCGCCTGCCTTGAATAAATTAAGCGGCATCCAATGATGCCGCCTTTTTATTTCTTCTGCCTTTAAAAGCATAAAAAGCACAGACTAAGCGGTGCTGGGTTTACTCATTCGATTCGGCGGGTGGTTTCTCGTTGTGCTTTTTGTTTCTGAGAAGCAGGTATATTCCCAAAGGCACCATGAGAAGCGAAATCCACTGGGAGGTTGAGAGAATGAAAACTCCCCTTTGCATATCGCCCCTGAAAAACTCGAGCGCAAAGCGCGCGGCGGCGTAGCTCAGAATATATATGGGCAGGAGGATACCCTCTCGTTTTCTTTCGGGGCGTGTAATTAATAGGCCAATCAGCAGAACAAGGGTAAAGGCAGACTCATAAAGCTGTACGGGAATTAAAGGCTCTGCGCCGTAAAGGGGGACTATACCGCAGGTGTGGCTAACCTTGCCGTAGCAGCAGCCAGCAAGAAAGCAGCCTATGCGCCCGAAGGTGCAGAAAAGCAGGATGCTTGGCACCATAAGGTCGGCAACCTTCCAGAAATCGAATTTGTTCTTTCTGATATATATCAGCATAGCCGCAAAACCGCCGATAAAACCTCCGTAGAACACACCGGCGGTGGGAATAAGGCTTTTCCAGTGCTCCCAAGTCCAAAAGCCCGGCTCATTTCCGTCACGCAGAATCACGCCCACAAGCTGAAAAGCCTTGGCTCCCAGCATGGCGCCGATAGCTGCTATGAGAATCATAAGAATTACATCTTCCGCCTGGAAATTTAAGTTCCCCTTTTTTCTGCGAATGAGTGCCAGAACAAGGGTGAAGACGAGGCCAATCAGCGCCATAACAAGATAGGAGGGAATGAGGCGGCCGAATATTTCCATGTAGGGATACATATTTTTCCTCCGAGGGCTCCAATTAAAGATAGAAGATAACCGCACGGCAAATACCGCAGCGGTTATCTTCCCTTTATTACAGGATTCACCTGTTCATTATGAACAGGCTTGATCCGATGCTCTACTGCAAGGGGGTAAATTTCAACCGATTACAGATTGCCGGCAACCAAAACCGCTGCTTTGATTGCTATTGCAAGTGTTTCGGGAGGAATGATAACTCCTGTCTTTTCATAAATGAACTCACTTGCATAGGGGGCATACTCCATGTAGCCTGTGCCCTGAGCTATCTTGCTGTAAAGGTCGTCGTTAAGCTTGTCGGCAACCTCTTTGGGCATCTCTTTACCGGTTACATCTTTGTATGCGTCTTTAATTGCTTCAAATACATTAGCGGTGGTGACCTTGTTTATGTCCTCTACGCTGGGCTTGGAGCATGCAACGCCAAATACGCCGAGCATAGAAAGAGCTATAACAAGAGCCAAAAGAATGGAGATTTGCTTTCTGATTCTCAAACTAATCGCTCCTTAAAATATTTTCTTGCAGTAAAGCAACTTAATTATAGCATCGTGTTCTGAACAATACAAGTATTTTTGCACAAAAACTTTCCAATTTAGAATCAATTTTAATAAATATCATACATAATAAGTAAATATGTGCGGGAAATGTATAAAAACGCCAATCTTTGCTTTAGCTTTTAAAAATATAAAAATCCAAATCCCAGCGCAGTCAAGGCTTTAACAAATTGTTAATATAACTTGTACGCAATTTTAACAAATCGTGAATAAGGTGAGAATCAGCCCAAAAAGGTCCTTCATTTTTGATTTTGTGCAAACCGAGCATACCATTTTTTGAAAATATTTGTCATTTTCTACAAATATTTTTCCAATTTATGCGAACTCCATGTGGAAATCGCTTAAAACTTTGTAAAAAAACTTTAAATTATTTTTTCTGAACTTGCATGAGGGCAAAAGTTTATGTTAGGCTTTTATTAGGCAGCACTATTCACTGCCGGGGAATAATAGCAAAACATCCAACAGTTTGGAGGCTGCTTTGGACAAAAAGGATGATAAGGACAATAGGTCAAAGGGCACAAGCTTTTTTAAGGCATTAGCCGATTTTTCAAACATCGGTTTTTCAATTGCCGCCTCGGTCTTTGTCGGCGTCTTTCTGGGAAAGACGCTTGATAATCTCCTCGGTACTGCTCCTTTTCTCCTACTTGTTTTTTCTCTGCTTGGAGTCGGGGCAGCCATTAAATTTGTCTTTGATTTTTCTAAATTAGAAAAATAGGTTGAAATTATGAAAATTTCCGCATTGGCAAAGCGAATGCTGATTTCAATACTGATAATAAACTCCGCCGCAGTGCTGATAGCCGCAATTTACCACAGGTCGCTATCATTCCTGCCCTTTTTGTACGGCGCGCTGATAGGCTCCGCCGCGGCCGTGGGCAAGGTATTTCTCCTTGAAAGAGCTGTGAGCAAAAGTCTTTCAATGGACAAAAAAAGCGCTGGCGGCTATGTTGCCCTGCAGCAAATTTTAAGGCTCTTTATTACGGGCATAGTGCTTTATGTTGGAGCCGTGTCGCCCGGTATCAGCATTTGGGGCACGGCGGTGGGAGTGCTCTCCTTTCAGATAGCCACTTATACGGTTAAATTCGGCAAAAGAGACTCTTAAGGGGTGAACTTATTGGGCATAGGCGTAAAGACCTTTTGGACATTTAACATATTCGGCGTTGAAGTTTGGATAACGGAAACCATCGTCAACACCTGGATTATAATGCTGGGTCTCATAGCCCTCGCGATTTTCGCGAGAATCAAGCTGCGCTCTTTTAAAGAGATACCCGAGGGAATACAGAACTTCATTGAAGCGGCGGTTGATATTTTTGACGGCTTGGCCAAAAGCAATTTGGGCGAAAAGCTGTCGTACATATCGCCACTTTTCTTTTCTGTCTTCGCCTTTATTCTATCATCCGCTCTCTTCAGCGTTTTTGGTCTGAGAGCGCCGACCGCCGACTTTACCACCACTTTTGCTCTTGCTATGCTTAGCTTTCTTATGATGCTGATAATGGGCTTTAAGCACAAAAAGGGCAAGTACCTAAAGAGCTTTTTTGAGCCGTACCCGATATTTTTCCCGCTGAATTTAATCGGAGAGCTGTCAAAGCCTATTTCACTCAGCTTTCGACTTTTCGGAAATATGCTTTCGGGCACCATCATTCTGACCCTTTACTATGCTCTGACTCCGATTTTTGTCCAGATAGGAATTCCCGCTCTGCTTCACGCGGTTTTCGATGTCATATTCGGAGCTTTGCAGACCTATATATTTGTGGTCGTTAGCCTTATGTTTGTCAAAAATGCGGCTGATTAAGCCATTCACATAAAAAACAGGAGGAATTTACTTATGGAAACATTGGGACTTATTATCTCTGTCGCGCATATAGCGGCTGCAATCTGTCTTTTAAACGGACTTCTCACCACATTCGGACAGGCAAAAATCGCTTCTCAGGCAATAGAGTCCATGGCAAGGCAGCCTGAGGCAGCCGACAATATCCGCACATCCATGTTCATAGGCCTTGCGATGGCTGAAACATCGGGTATATATGGTCTTCTCATCGCGATTATCATGCTCTTTGCAAATCCGCTTATAAACACCTTTGTAAACCTGCTCACCTAACCTTAGTGAAAGGAGGCTGAATGCTTGAACTTTACCATACTGCTTGCCCAGGCCGCCGTAGAGGATAGGCTTTTCGGGCTTGACTCCCAGACCCTTATCGGTGCTTTGATACAGTTTGTAAACGCGCTGATTCTAACGGGCGCGCTCTCCTTCATACTGTATAAGCCCGTAAAAGAATACATGGAAAAGCGCTCTTTGAAGATAAAGGGTCAAATGGAAGACGCCGAAAAGGCAAAGCAAAAGGCGGAGGCTCTTGTGGCCGAGTTTGAGGCAAGGCTCAAAGACATAGACGACGAGGCGGAAAAGATTCTTGAAGACGCCCGTCTGAAGGCCGCCGAGGAAGGAAGGGCAATCGTAGAAAACGCAAAGCATGAGGCCGAGGCTATTTTAAAGCGCGCGCAGGAAAAAATTGAATTTGACAAAATAAAACTTCGGGAAGAAAGCCGCCTTTACATAATTGAGCTTGCCGTAAATTTAGCGCAGAAATACATTGAAAGCAGCATTGACGACAATGCTAAGGAACAGCTGTTTGAGGAAGCTATTTCAAAACTGGAGTTATCGAAATGGCAAAGCTGACAAATCGTTATGCCGAGGCTCTTTTAGAGCTTTCAAGGGAAAAAGGCAGTTTTGAAAGGGATTTAAAGCAGGCTGCTTTATTAAAAGAGAGTATAAGCGACCCTCAAACAAAGGCTTTTTTGACCTATCCTAATGTTCCCGACAGGGAAAAGCTGTCGGTTCTTCAAACAGCGGCTTCAGATGACGCTCCCGAACACTTAAAGGGCTTTTTAAGGCTGATGGTTGAAAAAAGCAGAGAAAGCCTTATTCTTCCCATTCTTGAGGAATACATAGAGCTGCTCAGCAGGAGCACAGGCAGGCTCAAGGCAAAGCTGGTTTCCGCAAAGGAGCTTAGCGAAAAGCAAAGAGAGCTTATACGAAATCTGCTGAGCTCAAAGACAAACAGACAGGTAGAGCTGGAATGCTCGGTGGACCCTGATGTTTTAGGGGGATTTTATATACTTGCAGACGGGCGTGTTTTTGACTGCACCGTCAGAACCGAGCTTATCAGAATGAAAGAATACTTAAAGAAAGGAAATATTGGCATGACAGCAAATCCTGCCGAGATAAGCAGCGTAATAAAAAAGCAGATTGAGTCTTACTCTTCGGTAGCTGATTTTACCGAGGCCGGAACTGTCATACAGGTGGGCGACGGCATTGCAAGGGTATACGGACTCGGCAATGTCATGAGCGGCGAACTGCTGGAATTCTCAAACGGCACATACGGAATGGCTCTGAACCTTGAGGAGGACAGCATCGGAGTCATCATTATGGGCTCCGATGCAGGCATCAAGGAGGGCGATCCCGTAAAGCTCACAGGCAGAATGGCAGAGGTTCCCGTGGGCGACGCTCTTTTGGGCAGAGTCGTAAACGCTCTGGGTGAGCCGATTGACGGCAGGGGCGCAATCGCCGCTGAAACCTACCGCAAAATCGAAAGCCCCGCTCCCAGCGTTATTATGAGAAAAGCGGTAAATCAGCCCCTCCAGACAGGCATTAAGGCAATCGACGCTCTTGTGCCCATCGGAAAGGGTCAGAGGGAGCTGATTATAGGCGACCGCGAGACGGGCAAGACCTCTATCGCCCTTGACGCGATAATAAATCAAAAGGGCAAGGATGTTTTCTGCGTCTATGTGGCCATAGGTCAGAAGGCGTCCACAATGGCAAGGATTATAAAGGCGCTCACTGAAACGGGAGCCATGGAATATACCACCGTTGTTATCTCCACAGCCAGCGACTCGGCGTCGCTCCAGTACCTTGCGCCCTATGCGGGCTGTGCAATAGCGGAGCATTGGATGTATAAGGGCAAGGACGCGCTGATAGTCTTTGACGACCTGTCAAAGCACGCGGTGGCGTATAGGGCTATAAGTCTGCTTCTACGCCGCCCGCCCGGCAGAGAGGCCTTCCCCGGAGATGTTTTCTATCTCCACTCAAGGCTGCTTGAAAGAGCTGCCGCTCTGAGCGAAGAGCACGGCGGAGGAAGCCTTACCGCATTGCCGATTGTGGAAACCCAGGAAGGCGATATTTCCGCGTATATCCCTACGAATATAATTTCAATCACCGACGGTCAGATATATCTCGAGGCGGAGCTTTTCAACCACGGCATCCGCCCCGCCATCAACCCCGGCTTTTCGGTTTCGAGAGTCGGCGGCGCGGCTCAGATACCCATTATGAAAAAACTGGCGGGTCCTCTCAGAATCGAGTTCGCCCAGTACAAGGAGCTGGTCGCCTTTACCCAGTTCGGCTCGGATTTAAGCAAAGACACGCTGATGCGTCTCAATCACGGCGAAAAAATTACCGAGGTTTTAAAGCAGCCGAATTACAAGCCGATGCCTGTGGAAAATCAGGTGTTGATTCTATACGCTTTAAACAACAGGCATCTTGATGACATAGACACATGGCGCATACAGCACTTCCAGAACGAGCTTATTAAAAGCGTCAGCTCACAAGAGCCTGCAATTTTGGAAGAAATCAGAAATACGGGGGAAGTATCCGACCAGAACGCAAAGAAACTGGATTCAATTATAAGCGAGGTAAAGAGCAAACACTACTTTAGCTAAGGAGGCGTGATATGGCATCGCTTAAAGGCATAAAGCAAAGAATAAACAATGTCAAATCCGTAGAGCAGCTTATCAGCGCCATGGATATTATCGCCTCCACAAAGCTCCATAAGGCGAGGGCTCAGCTTGAGGGCGCGCGCCCGATTTATCAGGGGCTAAAAAGAATCTCAGAGGAAATAGGCTACCATGAGGAGGCTTCCAAGCATCCCTTTTACAAAAGCTCAGAGGTAAAAAAATCTCTGTACCTTGTAATGACGAGCGACAGAGGCTTTTCGGGAGCCTATAACCACAACATCACCCAGAAGGTTCTGGAGCATATTGAGGCGGGCGGCAAGAATGCTGAGATAATCGCCATAGGGCAAAAGGGCTATGAGTTTTTTAGTCGCAGGGACTTTAATATAGCATGCAAGATTACCGATGTTTCCGACGCCCGAATGTATCACGAGACCGAAGACATCTCAAAGTTTGTTCTGAACCTTTTTCTTTCGGGCAAGGTGCAGGAGGTTTTTGTCTGCTACACCCATTTTGAAAATGTTTTAAAGAACATCCCCACCGTGGAAAAGCTGCTTCCCCTGCCCTACAGTCCTCGTGAATACTACGAGGAATTGAGAAAGTACGAGCCCGATTTGATGACATATATTGAACATACGATTCCCCTTTATATTCACATGAGTATATTCAGGGCGTTTTCCGAGTCCCATACCAGCGAGCAGGCATCAAGAATGGTCAGCATGGACTCGGCAAGCAAAAACGCCGAGGAGATGATTGATAAACTTACCTATCAGTACAACCGCAAGCGTCAGGCTGCCATCACTCAGGAGCTGACAGAGATAGTTGGCAGCAAGAGTTTGCTTTAAAGGGTGGAATGAATGAAGAAAAACACTGGCAGAATAACTCAGATTATCGGAGCGGTCGTCGACATTCGTTTTGAAGACGGCCTGCCCTCACTATATAACGCGGTAGAAGTTCCCCATGAGGATAGGACGATAGTCCTTGAGGTTATGCAGCACCTTGGCGACAGGACGGTGCGCTGCATTTCCATGGACTCCACCGACGGGATGAGAAGGGGCATGGAGGCTTACGACACAGGCTCCCCCATCAAGGTTCCCGTTGGCGAGGAGGTCCTGGGCAGAATGGTAAATGTTTTGGGCAAGCCCATTGACAATCTGCCGGAAATTGAGGCTAAGGACTATTGGCAGATTCACAGGGAACCGCCTAAACTCGCAGCCCAGATAGCTCAGCCGGAAATGCTTGAAACGGGCATTAAGGCGATCGACCTGCTCTGCCCCTTTCCCAAGGGCGGAAAGATAGGACTTTTCGGCGGCGCGGGCGTTGGCAAAACCGTACTCATTATGGAGCTTATAAACAGCATCGCTAAGGAGCACGGCGGCTACTCGGTCTTTGTCGGCGTCGGCGAACGCACAAGAGAAGGTCACGACCTTTACTTTGACATGAAGGATTCCGGGGTACTGAGCAACACCGCCCTTGTATTCGGTCAGATGAACGAGCCCCCGGGAGTCAGAATGAGGGTCGCCCTTACGGGTCTTACAATGGCTGAGTATTTCAGAGATGAAAAACAGCAGGATGTGCTTTTGTTCATAGACAATATCTTCAGGTTCGTGCAGGCGGGTTCCGAGGTTTCGGCGCTTTTGGGACGCACTCCCAGCGCAGTGGGCTATCAGCCAACTTTGGCGAACGAAATCGGCGCTTTGCAGGAGAGAATCGCCTCCACAAAGTCGGGGTCCATAACCTCGGTTCAGGCAATCTATGTTCCCGCCGACGACTTTACCGACCCCTCCACCGCCACAACCTTCGCCCATCTTGACGCGGTAACGGTGCTTTCAAGGTCGATTGTGGAGCAGGGCATCTACCCTGCCGTCGCTCCCCTTGACTCCTCCTCAAGAATTCTGGAGCCTCATATTGTGGGCACGGAACACTACAAAGTGGCTCAGTCTGTCCGCAGCATACTTCAGAGGTACAAGGATTTGCAGGACATAGTCGCCATTTTGGGCATGGATGAGCTATCGGAAAAGGATAAGCTCATCGTCAACAGAGCAAGAAAGGTGCAGCGCTTTTTGTCCCAGCCCTTCTATGTGGGCGAAAAGTTTACCTCCATACCCGGCAGATATGTGCCCATCGAGGAAACGGTCAGGGGCTTTAAGGAGATAATCGACGGTCTTCACGACGATATCCCCGAAGGCTATTTCCTTAATGCTGGCACCATAGACGAGGTTGTGGAGAGATACAACCGCGAAAAGGGTGCATGATATGGAAAATGTAGAGAGCACAGCCTCGGAGAAGAAAATAAATCTTAACATAATCACGCCGAGGGGCGTAAAGTTTACCGAAAAGGCGGATATGCTCGTTATGCGCTGCATTGACGGCGACCTTGGCGTTCTGCCGGGGCACGAAAAGCTGTCTGCTGTTTTGGGCGACGGGATACTGAGAGTCTACAGCGGCGGCAGGCTCACAAAAATCGCGCTTTTCGGCGGCACGGCTGAAATTGAGGACAATAGCGTTAACATATACACCACCATAGCCCAGCGCCCAGAGGAAATAGACAGAGAGCGGGCCGAAAGAGACAGGCAGGAGGCGGAGGAATCCCTCAAGGAGTCATCGGAAGAAAAGCAGAGCAGACAACTGCAGGTACTTCTCCAACGCTCCCTTGTGCGGCTTGAGGTCAGCTCCCATCATGATGAATCAAATTTTTATGATGACACGGAAGAAAATGACGAGGAAGACGAATAATACCGCTTACTTTTCATTCCGCCGTCAAAAATGCGTTAAAAAACACCAAAAAGCAGGCAAAATCGCCTGCTTTTTTATTTGCGCCAAAATATGATTCATTAAACTTACGGAAACAGCAGGTAATCAAAATCTACAATTTGCGTCACAGCTTTATTCAGGATTTTTTTCATAATGCCTTACAGAAACATTAAAATTTTATTTACAATTTTTTGCTTTTGCCCGTGAAAGTATTTTCCGCAAAAAACGACGAGATGTGCCATATTTTTGTCAATAATAATAAAAATTTCTACTAAATATTCGTGTATTTTTTGTTATCATTCATTAAATTTTAAAAGCAATTTTTGTCGCAGTTTTCTTCCTTTTTTTCTTTTAATCCGTTTTTCGAAGTCCTATTCACAGAAAATTAACAATTTTTGGATATTAATGCAATATTGCGATACCTATAATGAAGTACACTATTTTTCCTTTTTAACAAAAAAATCGTAATTCGACCTGAATTTGCTTATAGTTCGCAAATTCGGAAAGGAGTTGTTTCGACGGACATTTAAAAGTCTAAGAAATGGCAGAAAAAACTAAAAACGGAGGTAGAGATTATGACAGTTGCAAAAAAAGTGCTGGCCGTCCTGCTTAGCATTGTTATGGCTTTCTCAGTCTTTACAATGGCAACATCGGCCGACAGCGGTTTTGAGCCCATCGACAAAAACATGGGCAAAATCCTTGACATTTTCGAGGCGGTTGAAAACTTAGTAACGAAAATCGTCAACTTCTTCAAGAGGATTTTCGGTTTGGTGACGGACAGAAACTTCTACGATGTGGAAGTGGTACATAATGAGCATGGTACCGTCATCCCGATAACCGGATATTCCATACTTGAAAAGACCAGCTTTATCTGCGAGATTTTCCCCGAAGAGGGCTACTATGTAAAAGCAATTATGTTCGGGGACCGGGATATTACCGACAGGCTTGTCGGCACCCATCTCGTAACCCCCGACCTTACCTCGAACATCACACTGACAATCGTATTTGACAGAATCTCCTATACAATCAGTGTTGCCGTAAGCGGCATGGGCAGCGTATCACCCAGCCCGAACGCATCCGTTCTTTACGGCGAGAACGCAAGCTTTACGGTAACCCCCTCCACAGGCTATGAGCTTGTTTCCGTAGTTTACAACGGCATAGATGTAACATCACAGCTTGTTGACGGCGTTTTCACAACTCCCGCGGTCTTCTCCAACGGCACACTTGTCGCGACATTTGAAGAGTCTGTTCCCGTAAATGTTGTTTATGTCGCAGCCGACGGCGCAGGCGACGGCTCCTCATGGGATTCTGCTTTCGGCAGCATTCAGGCCGCTATAGACGCGGCAGCCGCAACAGAACCCAAGGGCGTTGTTTGGGTAAAGGCAGGCACATATACAGTATCCTCCACAATAGTTTGCAAGCCCGGCGTTAATGTTTACGGCGGCTTTGCAGGAACAGAGGAACGCGCAAGCGACCGTCAGCGCGCGGACCTTGACGGCAACGGACTTGTTGAGCCTTGGGAGTTCGCAAACGCAACGGTAATCAGACCCTCCGCAGCCAATGTCATAGCTTTAAGAATCCCCTCAACCATTACTGCTGATGTAATCGTTGACGGCTTTACATTCACCAACGGCCACCTTGCAGCAGGCACGAACCTTGTTCAGGTTTACGGCAACGCTGCCGCGGGCGGCAGAGGAATACTGAAGAATTCCTCCATCGTTGACTCCAAGAACACAGGCGCAGGCGGCAGAACCCGCCAGACAACGGGCATTGTATTTGTTGACGGCGGCACTGTTGACAGCTGCTACCTTGCGAACAACGACTCTTCCGGCTCATACGGCGGCGGCGCTATAAGCACATATTATGATTACAGCGAGGCAAGCCCGATTTACATCACAAACTGCAAGTTTGTTAACAACAAAGCTGTTTACGGCGGCGGAGTCTACTTCCGCGGCAACACCTACTACCTGACCAACAGCATCTTCATCGGCAACGAAGCCGGCGGCGCATCGGATTCAAAGGGCGGCGCAGTATTCTTCACAGGCGGCTCCAACCCCGCGGCAGGTCGTGTTGACAACAACACCTTCATCGGCAACACCGCTCCCGAATTCGGCGGTCTGTATCTGAAAGCTGACGCAACCGCAACCAGAAACCTCTTCCTTAACAATTCACAGAGCGGTACTGTTCAGTACGGCGGCGACGGCACATTTACGGACAACGCCGCATCCTTCGTTGACAATCTTGCCGCTGCAGGAATCAACTCCTACTACTTTGTAAGCGCAGACAGCGACTTCTACAACTACGGCGCTGTTCCCGTAGGAACCCCCGCAAACTAAACTAAACCAAACAAAAGCTGCAAGCAGAAATGCTTGCAGCTTTTTATTTAAGGCGTAAATTTTCGGTTTATTTAAGTCCGGTGGCAAAGGAGATGCGCTGGTAGTCGTTTGTGAGGATTGTATCTATGCCCATATTAAGGAGATATTTCGCTTCGTCGGGGTCGTCGGACCAGAAGATATTGCAGTGTATGCCGTTTTCGTGCGCCTTGTCAATCAGCTCTTTATTAAAATGGGTTTTGTGGAACTGCACCTTATGAGCGCCGATTTCAATTGCCCTGTCCACAATCTCAAAGGGGCGGTTTTTGTCGTGACCCACGCAGATATTGATTTCGGGATAGGTTTTCTTCACGGCTTTAAGCATATTATCGCTTTTGGTCATTAAGTAAATGTGCTTTTCGCAAGCAAATTTTTCTATGAGGGAAATAATTTCTCTGAGCATATTGTCCTCAAATTCCATATCCCAAATCTTCACATGGATATTCATAATGACCTGGCGGGCAAATCTTTCGAGTATCTCCTCAAATCTTACGATTCTAAGTCCTTTGAATCTCTCGTCCTTTTTAATGCCGAAATCAAACCGCAAAAGCTCGTCATAAGTATATTCCCACACGCTGCCGCTGCCGTTTGACACTCTGTCAAGAGTTGGGTCGTGGATGGATACGAGCTGCCTGTCCTTCGTAGCCCAGATGTCAAATTCGATTTCAGAGGCGCCCAGAGCCACCGCTGCCCCGAAGGCGGGCATGCTGTTCTCGGGAGCTACCGAGTTAAAGCCCCTGTGGGCGCAAAGGCGGGGATAGGGCAAACTGTTGTCGTCAAGGGAAACAAACATATTTAAACTCCTTTATTTTGAACCTTTGTGCTTATGGTAAAACTCTTTAAGAGATTCCTTTGTTTCCCTGCTGAGGTGATGCCATCTTATACCCTGAATTGCCCCCTCAAGGGCGGAAAGGCGCATAAGACAGGCGGAGGGGTCCCTTTCCAAAATCCTCAGCCACGCTTCTCTGCTGCCTACCTTTCTCAGCTCTTCCTCAGTGGTAATTCCAACTTCATTAAGCTGCTTTTCGAGCTCTTTTCCGATGTTAGGAAGCGATGTCAACCCCATTTTTTCATCTCCTTTAAATACAAGGCACTATGAGCTTTTGCCCATAGTGCTTTTAAGGTTATTTAAGCCTTGTCACACTCAGTGGGGCAAAGCCTTCCGCGAACGGGGATATAGATTGCGAGGAAGGCGATAAAGGTTATGAACATAAGCGAAAACTCAATGCTCTGAGCGCTTGTCATTACATAGAAGAAGGAAGAAACGCTCTTCATCTCGGAGTAAGGCAGGTGGAATATGGGCGCGCGGTTGGTAAAGAAATAGAGAACGCAGCACATTCCCATATACGCGGGCAGAGCGATTCTCGCAAAGCGGACGGGATCTGCTCCGAGAGGAGTTGTGTTTTTTACGATAATGTTCTTCCTAATAAACCAAATGAAGAATATACCGAACACAATAGAGCCAGCAATCATAAGAATATCGCCCGTCGGGTTATAGTCTTTGAGGAAGCCTTCGTACGCAAGGAGCTTTGCAAAGCGGATACCGATAGCCCTCCACGGTACGACGCCGAAAATAAAGATGGTGATAATTATATTAACGGCGCAGCTTAGTTTCTTGTTTTTGAATATAGGCTCTGTGTCGATTTCTCCCTTTGCGGTAAGCTCTTTCGGCAAAAGAGCAATCACAAGCATGGTGATAAAGCCCACAGAGGCGCCCGTAGCGTACTCCCAAAGTCCCCAGCCGCTGCCGTCTCTAAGGCTTCTGGGAACAGGGACATTTGCCAAAAAACCCGTATCGAACATCACGGTCATAAGAGAGGTAAAAGCTGTGGTGGCGATTGAGGTAAAGGCGTTGATAATCACCGTTACAAGGCTCGTAACCCTATCCTTAAAGGCAATCAGCGGATAGAGAGCTACGGCAATTGTGGCGATGAGGTCTGAAACATGCTCAACGCTCATGTAGTAATTCTCAAAGAAGGGGACGGTCTGGGACCAGCGGCGGCTGAGGAAGTGGTCCATATAAGCCTGCATGGGGCTTGTGTAGTCGTAGCCGCTGTCTTTGAGACCAAGCAAAGCGTAGTTCACCTGCTCGGGATTTATAAGCTTTAATATGTAATGGGCGACGCTCGCCTTGCATATTGTCTGAACGATGAAGAAGATGGCTATCACAATAAGGTAGTGATAGTACTTATACTCCTTTTTTGAGAAAAGGGTGCCGACAAAGAAGGCGTAAAGGGGAACCAGCGTAAAGCCCATTATCAGCACGATGATAAGTCCGCTGTAAGGGTCAACGGGGGCGTGGACAACCTGACCCTGATAGGGCAGGTCGCTGTAAATAAAGCCCGCAGTCTGATGAATAACTGTGGCGTAGCCCGTAACGCCGAGGCCCGTCATAAACGCGCCGAATTGGATAAGCTCGTACTTCATTCCCTTGCGGCTGCCGTAGAAGTTGTAGATTAAAAGAATCAGAACCAAACCAACGCTGTAAAGGCCCCATGACGAGCCAAAGCCGCTCTCACCGCGGCAGCGCCAGATAAAGCCGCCTATCAGCGCGCCGAGGATAACGGACAGCGCCTTCATTCCCTTTCCAAGACCGTCAGAATTCAATTGGCACACCTCTTTCAAAATATTAAGCGTAAATACAAATTTTCCTTTTAAATCTAATGCTTAAATTATAAAAACATATTCCCCTTTGCTCAAGGGGAATATTTTAATTAAGTTTTTCAAACAGTTTTATCTCATAGGTACCGGCTCTGAGTGGGTGAGCGTTTTTATTTGAGTTACTTCAAATGCCTCGCCGTCTTTTGAGATGCGCATGGCGATTTCGCGGTCCTTGTAGCGGAAGGTCATCTCGCCCTTTTTGCCAAGAAGATGGGCGACTCTCTTTTTAACAAAGCGGGAGTTATGCTTGCTTGTTATAATCCAAGAGCCCTTGCCGTCCTTAATTTCCGCCTGTCTGCCTTTAGCCTTTGCCCTGATGTGCTCGGGGGCAAATCTTTTGGGGGTAACGACGATAAGACCGTTCTCTTTCACCAGCTCGGCGACAGCCTTTAAAGTTTCCTCGCTTATATGATATCCGCAGAGGAAGCAAAGCTCTAAAGATGTGAGTTTATCCTTTGTGACCCTATCGTCAAAGACCGCTGGGGAATTCATTGAGCAGAAGGAGCGGTGTCGCTTAAGGCTGTAAAAGCCGATTCTTGACCATGTAAGGCTCTTTCTTGAGCCTTCGCCGTGTGTTATAAGGTGCAGGGCGCGAATCCACTCCCCCGCCCTTCTGTCGGGCTTTAAATTCGGGTTTCCGTAAAGAATCGGCAGCCATGCCACAGGGTCGCTCTGACCCCAGAAGGAATCGTCAAGCCTTATAATGCCTATGCGGGGGCGGTAGTCGCGGATGTTGTAGCCCCTGTACTTGCCCGCGTATTCCCTTGAGAAGTTTATGAATGTCCTGCCGTACTCGTTGTACTCGTGGCTTTCGTCGCCTTTATTATAGAAGGCCGCGCTGCCCTCCACAAAGGCATAGTCGCTGCCGAAAAGGTAAGCGAAAAGAAGGTTATGCTTCAGCTCATTGGGAGAATGTCCGGGGTATGTAAGGCGATACCACATATCAATGCAGGCCCAAAGTTCTGTGTCATACTGCAGAGCCGCTCCCCCGGCGATTATAGCCTGAAGGTTTGAAAAGCTCTCCTTTTGCTGCTTGTAGCAGGGGGTTATGCCCACCCTTGCGAAAAGGTGATAGAGAACGGGGAAAACATGCTCGCCCATAAAGCGGGGTGAACCGTTTGTGAGAAACTCCTCTGCGTACTTTCTGAAACAGTCCTCATAGTACTTTTCGGCGGCGACTACATCTTTTGTGTCACAAAGGGGGAAGAAAAGGGGGCGCTTTTTAAGCTTTGTGTTAAAGGTTATAGAAAGGTTACGATTTATAAAGGCGTGCTCCATCTCATCGTGCATGATGCCGAGACACTCAGGGACAGAGCTTATAGCCCGCACCGTTTCGGGCGGGTAGTTCATTCTGTGGGCGTCCTTGCCCGCGTTGTACCAGTCGTGACCGTCAGGACCAAAGCCGTGCTCAGCCCAGTTGGTGTGCTCGCAGCGGTACACAAAGGGCAGCCCTTTTTCGTGGAATTCCTTTGCTGACTTTTTTACTTCTTCCGTATAGTCTTTTACGCTTTTGCCGTTTTCGCTGGGCGCCCATAAGATGAAGTTCGCTTCGGAGTCGGCAAGCAATTTCTCTTTAATCTCTGTAGGTTTGTCGCTCTCATAAAAGCCGAGTCTGAATATATTGTCCATTCTTATCACCTTATTCCTGCTCAAGCACTTCAATCACTGCGCCCAATTCCTCGGAGATTTCGTTCGCCTTCTCATTTGCGATGAGGGCGCGGCGCTCGTTCAGCTCAATATACATCTGCTCTCTCTTTTTGCCCTCAAGGTCGTAGAAGAAGTAGGGCAGCATTCTGATAATATCGGGAAGAATTCCGAAGGTTGTAAAGAGGAAGTAAACCTTTCTGTAAACCACCTTGTTGCCCTGGGACCAGGGAGCCATGGGGATTGTGGGGTCGTAGCCGGACCATCTGAAAACGGCTATTGTCACAAGAGCATTTAAAGGAGAGGTGACTTTTGAGATAAGTCCCGTAAGCAGATTGAAGGTGCCGTCGGGCCGCTCGCCGGTTACATATTCGGTGTAGTCGTTAATCTCTCGTCTAAGCTCCTCTTCAAAAACGGTTGCGGGAGCGTTGTTGACGGCGTTAAGGGCATGGAAGAAGCTGAATGTGGCGCCCGTGAGCCACGGATTCTCGATAGTAAAGTAGCCCGTCGCGAACTTTCCGACGCCCGTAAGCAAATCCCAAACCCTGAGCGCGAGATATGCCCTTTTGTTGTTGTTCTTAAAGAACTTCTGGAATTTGGGGATGAAGGTAATGGAAAGCGGATGGAGCGTATTGTAGGGCTGATAGAAAAGAGCGCTTCTGAAAGCTCCTCCGAAAATCTCAAGCTGGGTTACAACATCCCACGAATAGCCGCCGCCGCTCCACCAGTTGGTGGAAAACTCGGCGATGAAGTTTCTAAGGGCGTATTTGTTCTTTAGGATATAGAAAATCGTCTTTGTAAACGGAGCGGGTTTTGGCTGGAGGATGATTCTCTCTCTGCAGCCGACGCCCATCGCCATATTGCCCAGAACACCGAAGAAACAGGTGATATAGCCGAATATCGCGAAGATTACGGGCATAGAAACATTGGTGATGCCCCAGCGGTTCAAATCCTGCAAGGGAAGGAACAGGCCGTACACCGTTTGCGAAGCGAAAAAGCCGGCGTAGTTTGTAACAAGACCTAATGTAATCCTGTCCTTTGGGTTGGGTGACATAAGGCTCGTCATGTTGCCGCGGGGGATTGAGTAGATTGTGGCGAAGGTCTCCTGAGCAAAGAGGGTCAGAAAGACGAAGATAATCTTTTTCGGGTCGTCCGTTTGGTCGTTAGTCAGAAACAGCGCGCCGCTGTATAAAAGCGCGGTGGTGGCAAAGTACGGGAGGGGCGTGAAAATCAGATAGGGTCTTGCCTTGCCCCAGCGAGTTCGGGTACGGTCATAAATAATGCCCATAAGGGGGTTGTTCATAACATCGTATATACCGATAAGGGTCAGAATGGCCGTAACATAGACCATATCTATTTTCAGCACATTCACAAAGTAAAGGGTGCGGTATGTATCAAGACCCCTTAAAAGCGCGCTGGCAAAGTCGGCAATTGCGGGGAATGCCATTTCCCTGCGGCTTAAAACGGGCGTGTTGAACATCTTAGCCGCGATGTCGCGGTATCTGTCCAGCCTTGCCTTATCCAGCTTTGCCGCGGAGCCTTTTTCCGCGCCGAAAATCTTTTCCTGGAAACTCTCGTTGATTACCGCCATCAAATCACCCTATTCTTCCACCTTAATTGCGCAGGAACGCTTTAGGTTCATATTCTCCGTTATGCAGTAGACCCTGCATTCTCCTTTACCCACAGCGGTTACAAGTCCGTTTTGGTCAACAGCGGCGACGCTCTCGTCCGTTGTAAACCATCTCACCGCTTTGACCGTAGCTTTTTTGGGCTTAATCTCTACTGACAGCTCATAGGTATCGCCCTTCTTTAAAGTCAGCTCCCTTGTGTTTAATTTCGCGTCTTTTACGGGAACCACCACATAGACAAGGCATTCATCGGTATATGTTTTGCCGAGATAAGTAAAGGCCGCTGTAATGGTGACGGGTTCCGGGCTTGTTTTGTGACCCTTGATATAGCCCTCGGAGTCCACTGAAACAATGCTTTCGTCCGATGAGCTCCACTGAACCTCCACATCCTCGTCGGCGATTCTGCGGGCTTCGATTACATCGGTTTTGCCCTTTTGTAGCCACATAACCTTATCGGCAAGCTCCAGACCCGCCCATGTAAAGTCATATTTGGAATTGGCATAGAAATCGAAGCTAATCTCCCTTTCGCCAAGGCTTTTAAGGTCGCCGCCGAAAAGAAGACTCAGCTCTACTTTGTAATTGCGGTTATATTCAACGCGGCTGAGCTTGCCGCTTACTCTGTCCGCTTTTGCGCTGACGGCAGGTTCTGAGCTTATAAGGCTGATGTTCTTAATTTGGAAAACGGGGGCAAGATGAGTTTTTGCATACTCTGTTAAACCCTCCGCGGCGTCCATTCCCAGTGAGAGCTTTACATCTTCGCTTATTTCATTAAATGGCGCGTCCGAGAACTCAAAGGAAAGAATTATATTGTCGCCGTCCTCTTCCGCCTTCCATGACTTTAAATCTGAGGGTATAAAGGAGATGGGCAGGAGTTTGTCCGCAAACTGCTCGCCGAAGGATGTGGAAATCTCTGGGTAGTATTCACCGAAGCCATCCAGAACTTTATTTTTAATATGTATAAGCGACTTCTTTATTAGCTCATTGTCATCGCCGCTGACGGTGAGACTGTCGTCATCAATTTTCAGGCTCGTTTTAACGCTGAGCTTTGTCCTTGTATGGTCGGCAGCGTCGCTTACAAGTTTCTGGAAAAGCGCTATAGCCTTCTCATCGCTCTCGGGCATACCCACGGCGTAAACTTTGTCCGTTTCGGGCATTGGCTCGCTGCCTTCGGTTAAAAGCACCTTGTTTATGCCCCAGACCAGAAATCCGATAAATATCAGCGTGAGCAGAATGAACACAACGCGGACAAGCCGCTTTTGCAGCCGTTCGCTTGCCTCTATCTTGTCGGCGAGTTTGCCCGCTCGGGTAACTTCGGGTGATACGAATTTTTGCTCACTCATTCAATACGCCCCCTGCCTGTGCGAGTTTCAGCTTTTCGGCTGTTTCCTTCTCCTTCTTTTCTCGCTCCAATCTCTCTTCCTCGGTTTCAAATACGGGGAAGGGCAAATCATCAAGGGTGATTTCCTTTCTCTTATAGCGTTTCAGCATTTGAGCTCGGTATAAGTCGCCCTCTTTGTACTGAACCTCTATGCCCTTTTTTATAAGAGCGGCGTTGAGACCTAAAACTAACCCGAATGCGGCGGCATGGCACAACAGCCCCGGAGCGCTGCCGCTTGAGGAAATCATGCTGCCCATATCGGGTATTCTATACGCAAGTAAAAGGGACACTGCCGCAAAGACTATGCCGAGCGAGCCGAAAACGACAAGCGCGATATTAGACCGCTTTAGATTAACAAAGCAGAGAATCTGCGTGAGAAGAATACCCACAGCGCAAAGCGCAGCCGCGGCAAAGGCGATTAGGGAGTAAATCAGCCCCTTTGCCACATCTCCCAGAAGCTCGGAGTTTTGAAGCTCCAGCAGGAGACTGAGTCCCCCGCCGGTGAAAAGGTTGTAAACCCCCAGGGCGCTGATATGTATTTTCTCCTCGAATAAAGGAAGAGTGACAATCACCTTTCCGAGGGGCATAAGCAGCGCGGCGACGGGCAGGAAACAGGCGCACAGGCGGGCAATTTGCAGCTTGCCGCCTATGAACGCAGCCTTCACCTTGGCAATCCATACCCTGAAAGCGGCAAGGTCCATTTCGGCGTACTTTGCCTCTCTGTAGAACCTTTCCTCATAGCCGTAGAACATAAGATTCGTGCCGCAGCTCGGGCAGTTTGGCTTTATGTCCGTCAGTTTCAGCTTATAATTGCACTTTGGGCAATTAGCCATAACAAAACTCCTTTATTAAAGACAGTTTGTCAAAACGCGAGAGCATTACAGCCTTTGCTCAGCTTTGTTTATCTCCAATTCATCGGGCGCTTTGAATATAATAAGGTCCTCGTTTTTGCCTCTTAAAACAGCCCACTCTCTTTTGCCGTCGGATGAGTAAACGACTTCGGTATCGGTGACATTTCTCACCCTTACGGTAGGCGCGTCGGGGCTTTTGTCCTTGTTTAAATTGCGTCTGAAGGCGCTCATTTTAAAACCGTCGCAAAGTGTCTCGGCGCAGATAAGCGCATGGTCCTTGCCGCTGTCGGAGAACCATGCCTCAAAGTTCTCTATCGTAACATTCTCGATTCTGCCGACGCCCTTCGGGAAATCCTCCTCCTTAAACACGGGGGTTCGGCAGTAGCGGGTGGCGTCCATATTCACAGCGTAAGCCCTGCAGCCCGCGGTAATGTTCTCTATGTGTATGTTTCTGATTCTTGAGGTCACGCTGGCAAAGCGCACGGCGGTGTGGCAGTTCTCGGCGTAAACATTCTTTACGGTGATGTTCTCAATATCTCCGCAAAGAATGTCCCGATTTTCCAGCCTTGTTACGCAGTCGTCGGCGTTGAAGGCAAGAAGGTCGTCGCCCGTCTCGCCGTAAGTGGCGGCTCTGATATTCTCTATAACGCCGTTTCTGCACTCGCCGCCGAAATGCAGCCCGTCGTGGTTTATAGTCACAACCTCGGACTTGAAAGTAACATCCCTTATAACAAAGCCGTCAATCTTGCTGAAGCGTGAGAAGTATGTAACGGGGTTTGCGAGAGTCACGCCTTCGATTTTTAAATTCTCCACATTAAAAAAATTTATCAAAGCCCCGCTTGCCGCAGTGGGCTCAAAGATGTCGGGGTGCTTTGAGTTGTTTTTGCCGTCGTAGTTGCCGCTCCATACGCCGCCTTTGATGGTGATATTCTTATTGCCCTTTTCATGCTCGGCGTTTGTGAGAAGAAAATCGCCCCTCTTTTTGGGCAGCTTTTCGCACACAAAAATTTCGGCGTTATCATCGGCAATTATTTCTGTATTGCAGGCAACCTTTAAAGTCTTTGAAATGCGGTACCTGCCGGCGGGAATATAAACTTTCCGCTCCCCTGCGCCCAGCGCCTTTTGAAATGCTGAGAAGTCGTCATTTATGCCGTCGCTCATAGCGCCGAAATCTTTGACATTTACCGTTTGCATTTTAGTACCCCTTTAAATAGTTTGGATATATTAGACTAATTTTTTAAGGAAATTCAACAATTCATGTATAATATAACATATTTTACGGGGCAAATGTTTCAAAACTGTAAATTTATGAGATTTCACATAAAGTGGTTTTTAAGACATTTAGTTCTTTATTTCATATGTAATTTCGCGGCGTAATATATATTCTGTTTTGGCCCTTTTTACAAAAAAAACAGCAGCAGAGCGTAAAACTCTGCTGCCTTATTAAACCTCTATAAACTTTGGCTCGTGCTTTGTGTAGGGCAGGAAGTCGTTAAGGATTCTCTCCGTCTTGACCTTCATATAGCAGGTGGTCGTGCCGTCGGTACAGCCGTACCATTCCTCTTTGAGAACATCCTTGTCTATGACTACCTGAACCTTGTTTTCTCTGTCAAGAAGCATGCTGAAAACCGTTGTGGCGCCAACCTTTGTGCCGAGCATTTCGTAAAGGAGCTCCGCGGGCGCGAAGGATACGCGGGAAATTCCCAATGCCTTGCTGAAATCCTTTGTTACAAAGGGCTTGTCCCCCTCGGTGATAAAAAGATAAAAGGCTGTCTGCTGGCGGTTGCACAAAAACAAAGTCTTTACAACCTTTACATTCAGAGCCCTGTTTATGTTAAGGCAGTCCTCCATTGTGATTGCCTCTTCGGTATCCACCCGCTCAAAGGGAATATCAAGCTCTTTAAGTACCTTGTATGTCATCTCCTGCAGTTCAGTTTTAAACTCGGCAGGGGGCGTGGTGTAAACTTCACTTACAAGAAGCATTGCAATCTCCTTTCGGCTTTTTTAAAGACACTATACAACTAAAAGCTCGGAATTTCAAGAGAGACCTTAGTAGGGCGACTGATTTTCAAGCTCGGCGTTTATAAGCTCGACCGCAATTTGAAAGGCTTTGATTCTGCGGACAAGCAGGGTGTGCTGGGATGTGCCTTCCCTAAGTTTTGGCAGAACCTTTTCGCACTTGCGGATGGTGGATTCTATGGCTCTTTTAGCCTCGCATAGTTCTTCCTTTGTAAACTCGCTCATATATTCTCCTTTCGATAGCCACGGCTGAGTGTGATGACCTAGTTTAAGCGTGATTGCCCGTTTCCTTGCGCCATTTTGCTATTTCGGCTATGAGCTCATAGGGGATTTCTTTGTTATACGGGAACTGCACCGCGCCCTTGCTTGTTTTGTAATCGGAAAGCCTATCCTCAAAATGCTCCACCGCCTTTTCGCCGGGGTAGAGCCCCAAATGCTTTTTTTGCGCGGCGAAATGGATGAGATTATGCTTTTCTTTGTAAGTGGGCATACTGTATGAGATTTTCTCCTCGGCGTCGGGGAGGGCTTTACGGATGGTTTCCCGCACTTTATTCAGTATAGGTATAATCTCCTCGGGCTGAGAGTTTATATAGTCGTCCACGGTCATTTTTGAAGGGTCGCCGCAGAAATGTCTTTGATTCTCGTTTTTAAACTCCCGTCCACACTTTGGGCACTTCCACATAGATTTCAGTCCTTTCCGTACAAGCTTTATTTCTATCTTACTTTATCCTTGCCAAATTGCAATAAAAATGTGCGGGCAGGCTTTTTGCCCGCCCGCAATCGGCACCGCATTCATCTATACCAATTCAATCTTATATTCTCTCATCCAAACATCCACCTGAATAAGATACGCCATAAGCTGGGGACCAGTCATGAGCTGACCGTACCAGGGGGATGTGAGCGCCGCTCCGTCGGAGTCTATAATCTCCTGCACCTTTTGTTTGTCAACAAGCTGCAAAAGGGGTGAGGATGGGTCGTCTATTATTCTCTGAAGTCTATTCTTTACGGCGCTGAGATATTTGGGATTGTGGGTTTTGGGATAGGGGCTTTTTTTGCGCTCGATTATTTCGTCGGGCAAAATGCCCTTCATAGCTTCCCTGACAACTCCCTTCTCCCTGCCGTTTAATGACTTTAAGCTCCACGGCATATTGTAGGCGTACTCCACAAGACGGTGGTCGCAGAAGGGCACCCTAACCTCCAGACCGCAGAACATACTCATTCTGTCCTTTCTGTCAAGGAGGGTCTGCATGAACCAGTTGAGATTAAGCATAAACATCTGCCGCATGCGCTTTTCAAGTTCGTCGTCGTCGGGCAGGGTGTCGGCTTCGTTTACCGTATCTAAGTACCTCTGCCTTACATATTCCTCGCCGTCTTTAATGAGCCCTTGCTTTAAGAGACTGAATCTTATGTCAAGGGACTGCGACCACGGGAAGGTATCCCGATACAGAATCTCCCTGTTGTGATACCAGGGATAGCCGCCGAAAATCTCGTCGGCGCACTCGCCGGAAACTGCGACGGTAAAGTCCTTTTTTATCTCCCTGCAGAACATAAGAAGGGAGGAGTCCACATCCGCCATTCCGGGCAGGTCTCGGGCAATAGCCGCCTCGTCCAAGTATACCGCCAAATCCTCGTTGTCAAGGAGTACCTCGCGGTGCTCGGAGCCGATATGTTCTGACATCATCCTTATATATTCCTCATCGGAATTCGGCTGAAAGAGGCTTTTCTTAAAAAAGCGCTTGTTGTCAACATAGTTTACTGAATAAGTATTGAGCGGCGCTTTGCCCGTCGCCTTGTAATCGTCTGAGGCTATCTTGGAAATAATGCTGGAGTCCAGACCGCCAGAAAGGAAACAGCACAGCGGCACATCGGACACAAGCTGCCTTTTTACGGCGTCGGTAATAAGAAAACGCACCTTTTCAACGGAGCCTTTTATATCTTCCGTATGCTCGACCGCCCTGAGATTCCAGTACTTCGCCTTTTTAGTTACCCTGTCGCCCTCAAAAACCATAAACTCCGCGGGCTTTAGCTCCTCAATACCCTTAATGACGCCGTTGCCGCCCGTTCTGCCGGGCCCCAAGAGGAAAATCTCTTTAAGGCCGTCATTGTCAAGCCTCGGCTTAATTAAGGGGTTGGCAAGGAGAGTCTTGATTTCTGAGCCGAAAATTAAGCCCCTCGGTATGACGCTGTAAAAAAGAGGCTTTACGCCCATACGGTCACGCGCAAGGGTCAGACGCCGATTCTTTTCGTCCCATACAGCGAAGGCGTAAATGCCGTTAAGTTTCTGAAGGCAGTCCTCGCCCCAGTGGATAAAGGCGGTGAGCAGAACCTCGGTGTCTGAGTGACCTCTGAAGCTGTAGCCTGCTGATAACAGCTCCTTTCTCAAATCCTCGGTATTGTAAAGCTCGCCGTTATATACAATTGTATAGCTTTTGCAGCCCCTCTCTATTGTCATAGGCTGGATACCGTTCTCGGGGTCAATGACTATCAGCCTGCGGTGCATAAGGCAGACATTTTCCCTAAGATACACGCCCTCTGCGTCAGGCCCCCTGCGGGCAAGGGTCCATGTCATTCTCCTTATTGTATCCCCGTCATTTCTTAAATCGCGATTGTAATCTATCCAGCCTGCAATTCCGCACATAAAAACCCTCCTTAAAAAATAAAAAGGCGCCATTACAATGACGCCTTTGCCATTATATCTGCTCTCATATTATTTTACACAGTTATATTATATGCGCTTTAAAAGAGGGTGCGATAAAGAATCATTTTAACAATACAAAATTGTGAAAACAATGAAAAATAAGACCTTTTCAATCAATCAATTATCCAAACACCACTTTTCTTGATATTTAGGCCCATCAGATTTTGGTGGGGTTGATGGCTCAATGATTTGAATTGTTAGGGGTATAGGAAAATCTATTCCAACAAGTATTGCTTCACCGGGTTTAAGGTTCGGCAAAAATGAAGCAACTGAACGGTCAATATCGCCACAGGCTCTCTCAACAACTTCACGGTCACGATCATTAATTAGTCTATGCACAATCAGTGTTCCAATCTGACTCAATACCCCTTCAGTAATATCTCTTGGTCTTTGAGTTGCTAAACAAATATTCAGTCCATTCTTTCTGCCCTCTTTTGCTATTAATTCAAATGCATTTAACCGGTATATTGAATCCTCCGATCCAATATTCCTGCCTAAAAAATGGTGCGCTTCATCAAGAAAAACTAACAAAGGCTTCTCTTTGAAATAGCCTGCCCTAGCCATGTTTAATAATTCTCGCCCTATAGCATTTGCTATAATTTCACGAGCATTTACTATTAATCCAAGATTACTCGCAGCAACTTCGAAACATAGATCATAATTCATTCATGGAAGGACCTTTAATTCCGCCACTTAAAGAAGTACCCAAACCAGTTAGAACCATTAAATTCTGCATCTGGAGAGAACTTAATAATACTTCCTTTATTCGTTTTCTATTGCGCTCAACTTCTTTTGCCTTTTGTTTTACAAGATCTTTATTTGCTGTATCAAAACTTTGATTTTCACGATCTTCATTAGGCATATCACAATAAAGATCGCACCACGCGTTTGCTTCTGGAGAAAGAAACTTTATACAACTTTCACACACAATAATCTTCCCCTATCTTGTTTATTTTCTGCCATAGTTTATAAGCATCAAAGTCATAGGTTTTACTAGCAATAGTCGGATTTATTATATTACAATAAAATACCACTTTCACCTTTAATAGCAAAATATCCTGTTTTCTACTGGACATACTAAAAAACCGTAGGAGTTTTGACAATTGTCTTAGATTTTTTAGTTATTTCTGGTTGACAAATAATAACTTTATGACTATAATATAGTATCAGAGCAAAGGCGCTGGGATTACCCGGCGCCTTTTGTCTAAGATTTGCGCTCGTCCGCAAAGCGGTTCGGGCGGCGGCTCATTTACAACTTAATAAATGCGCACAAAGGCGTGTGTTTATAGCGGGGAACTCTGCTGAAACACACGCCTTAAAAAATTTAAAGAAAGGAGAGACTTGGCCCATAGCTGAATGAGCTTTGGCGCAGAGCGTTTGTCTTCAGTAAACTTTATTACAAATCAATATACGCACAAAGGCGTGTGTTTCGGATAGTTAAGACGAAATACACGCCTTTAAAATTTCAAGGAGGAATGCAGTATGGACATGACAATGTTAGTGGATACCCTATGGGTGCTGCTTGCCGCAGTGCTGGTGTTCTTTATGAACCTGGGCTTTGCCGCGGTTGAGTCGGGCATGGCAAGGTCAAAGAACACGGTAAATATTCTTTCCAAAAACTTTATTGTCTTCGCTGTTTCGTCCCTCGGCTTTATGCTTTTGGGCTGGGGACTTATGTTCGGCGGAGACAATCCCATTGTGGGAACGGAGAACCTGTTTATTTTGGGAAACACGAATCTTGATTTTTACAAAGACACCCTTACATCGAATGTGCCGTTTTGGGGCAAGTTCTTCTTCCAGCTTGTCTTTTGCGGAACCGCGGCTACCATAGTTTCGGGAGCCGTGGCTGAAAGGGTCAAGTACATCTCCTTTATAGTATTCTCCTTTGCGCTGACGCTCGTAATATACCCGATTGTCGGTCACTGGGTTTGGGGCGGCGGCTGGCTCGGTCAGATGGGCTTCCTTGATTTTGCGGGCGACACCGTCGTTCACTCCGTCGGCGGCTGGGCTGCTCTTGCGGGCGCGATACTGCTCGGACCCCGTCACGGAAAGTACGACAAGGACGGAAAACCCCGTGCAATCCCCGGTCACAATATGTCCCTTGCGGTTATCGGACTTTTCGTTCTGTGGCTAGGCTGGTTCGGCTTTAACCCCGGCTCCACAATGAGCTTCCGGAACCCTGCCGATGTAATGCACATACTTATGACCACGAACACCGCCGCAATTGCCGCTGTGCTTACCGCCACCGCCACATCGTGGATATTCATCGGCAAGCCCGACCTTGGCATGACAATCAACGGCTGTCTTGCGGGTCTTGTCGGCATTACGGGCGGCTGCGCTTATGTCAGCGTCAAAAGCTCGCTTATCATCGGCGCGATTGCGGGCGTAATCGTTGTATTTGCGGTTATGTTCTTTGACAGAATCAAGGTTGACGACCCCGTGGGCGCCACCTCCGTTCACCTTGTATGCGGAGTTTTCGGCACTGTTAGCGTAGGTCTTTTCGCAAAAGAGGGAGTCACAAGCTTTTCGGAAGTCAACGGTCTTTTCTACGGCGGCGGCTTCTCTCTCCTCGGAAAGCAGATTCTGGGCGTTATCGCTGTAGGAGCCTTTGTATTTATCTCCTCCGCCCTTGTATGGCTTATCATTAAGGCCACACTCGGCATTAGGGTAAGTCTTGAAGAGGAAATTCAGGGTCTTGACATAGGTGAGCACGGCAACTCGGCATATCCCGACTTTGCCCTTGTGGCTCCGATTATGGCTGCTGAAGGCGGTGCTCAGGCTGAGGTTATTTACCCCGCTCCCGTACCCGCCGCTGCTGAGGCCAACGCTGCCGAAAAAGTCTCGCCCGATGAGGCTATACCCGTTGTCAACCGTGCCCGCAAAGGCGCTAAGATGACTAAGGTAACCGTAATTACAAATCAGGATAAGTTTACATCACTCCAAACAGAGCTTGACAAAATCGGCATTACGGGTCTTACCGTCACCAATGTGCTGGGCTACGGCATGCAGAAGGGTCAGGCGGAGTACTACCGCGGCGCGCCCGTTAAGACAAGGCTTCTGCCCAAGGTACAAGTGGATATCGTTGTCTGCAAGATACCCACTCAGACTGTTGTTGACACCGTAAAGAAGGCTCTTTACACAGGCAACATGGGCGACGGCAAAATCTTTATTTACGATGTTGAAAATGTAATAAAGATCAGAACGGGCGAAGAGGGCTACGACGCTCTTCAGGACGAGGAATAAACCAAAAGGAGCATATTGAGTTCCGGCTCAATATGCTCCTTTAAATGGGCGGTAACCTTTATTTTTCGTTTACATATTCATTGAGGGGCTTTACAAGATAGGGGCTGTTGGGCAGCTTATCGGTGGTGACATAGCCCGGCTCGCTGTTAATAAGGGCGGGAATACGGTTTACCAATGTGGCGCATGTCAGCTCAACCGTAGCGGGACGGTTTACTATAACGGTGGTGTCGGGTTCGCCGTAGAATGTCCATTCGTTCTTGTCAAACTCTCCGGGGGCGTAAACCTTGCCTATGCACTGGGTTACAAGGGTGATGCCCTCCGCTGTTTCGGTGGTGACGACGGCGGACATTCCCGTTGCGTATCCTGCCTTAATTGTCATGCCGAGGGTGCTCGACTCAAGGTCCTCGGTATGGGTCATGGGGATGCACTTTTGAGTCTGTGAAATCGGGGTAAGGCCGAGGCGCTCGCAGAGCCAGCCGTTCTGGTTCCACATATAGCTGGGCTCAATCTCGCCGCTTTCGATTTTTGCCTTTATTTCGTCTGAGCTTAAATCGTTGTACTTGCCGATTTTTTCGTTAAACTCCTCGATAGAAAGTCCCGCGCCGTGACCTTCGGCAAGGGCTATGCCGTAGTCCTCAACATTGTAGCTGCTTGAGCCTTCGATTCTTGTGATTTTATGCATTGAGCCTGCAAGGGTGTCAATCAGCACTCCCCAGTACATATCGGGATAGCCGCTGCCTGCCAGGGTGCAGTTGTTCTTCTTTGCAAGCTCGTCCAGTTCCTTGGTAATCTGAGGGGAGGAGTTCCAGGGGAAAATCGCCTCTTCGCAGGTGGAAATAGCGTTTACGCCGTTTTTGGCGCAGATGGTGAACGCGTCTTTTATATCCGCCATGGTGCTGCGGGTCGCGACGACGCAGACATCGGGTTTAAGCTCTGCCATAACACGGTCTGCCTCTTTGTTGTCCATGACCTTGACGCCGAGATTCTCGCAGCCGATGATTTCGCCGATGTCCTTGCCGATGATGTAGGGGTTTATGTCAAAGGCCGCTACAATCTCCGCTCCCTTTTCGAGCAGATACCTCATAAGATAGACGCTCATTTTGCCGCATCCGTACTGCACTGCTCTTACCTTGCGCTTCATTTAATTACCTCCCTGTGATATATTAGCGGGTAATTTTTCCGCTAAACAGATTATACTCCTTTGCCAAAATATTGTCAATTTCCCGGCAATTAATATTAGATTTAGCATCTAAAACCGATTTATTCACTTTGTGTGAGAGCTTGGCTATATCTTTTTTATTGTATATTTTGTCATTTAATGTTAGAATTTATTGTGCAATTGCTTTTAAGAATTTACTTTCCAATGGGGAATAATATTGATTCGTTTTTATAACGGCAAAGCTTTTGCGGGCTAAGCGGGAGAAATTCAGAAAAATTATAAATATTGCGATTTTGTAATCGAAGTAAAAAATTTACATAAATATGCAATAATATTTACTTTTATAAACGGGCGTGTTACATTAAATTCGGGGTGTTTTGTATGAAAAAACTGCTTTTCTATTTAATTCAGTTCACATGGGGGCTTCCGCAGAATCTTGCGGGGCTGATAGGCTATCTGATTCTCGCTCCAAAGCACAAGCATGAAAGGTTCCACAACGCTATAATTACATATGTGGAAAAGAAGAATTTCGGCGGGGTGTCTATGGGAATATTCATTTTCATCAACCCCGGCAAGAGAGAGGACTGGCTGCATGACACAAGGATTCATGAGTACGGCCACACAATTCAGTCGCTGCTGCTCGGTCCCTTGTACTTCTTTGTAATCGGAATTCCCTCCGGCATTTGGTGCAACTTCCCCGCATTTGTAAAGTACCGCAAGGAAAAGAATGTTTCATACTACTGGCTCTACTGCGAGGGCTGGGCAAATCTTTGGGGCAGACGCTGGGCAAAAGAGGATTTTGTCTCAGAAGAAATGCTGACCCGCGGCAATTTCGGAAAGCCGCTTAAAAAGCTCAGCGCATAGGACTTTAAGTTCAAAACCGTAAACTCAAACTTCGGGGGTTAACAGATGAGTTCGTGGAAAGCTCAGTTGGGAGAAAGAATAAAGAAAGCCATAGGCGTTGAAGGCAGCTTTAAGGAAACGATTAAGCCGATGCTCGGCTACAACTCCGCCAGCATACTTTTCGGCGGAGGCGGCTATATCATAAGCCTTTACTTTCTCGCGTTTTTAACAGAGGTTGAGGGTCTTAGCCCCGCTCAGGCAAGCGCGGTTATTCTGGTGTCTCAGATTTGGGACGCTGTAACCGACCCCGCCATGGGCATTATAACCGACAGAACCAGATCGAGATTTGGAAAGCACAGGGTGTATCTCCTTGTGGGCGCGCTGCCGATTGCCATATCCTATTTCATGCTGTGGTATTCCTTCGGCATTTCCTCCCTTGGCAAGCCCACAGCCACAATGATTTACTATATGGTCGCCTACATGCTTTTCAATACGGCGTTTACGATAGTGGCAGTGCCGCACACCGCAATGCTGCCGGAACTCGCTCCTGAGTATTTCCTAAGGACTCAGTACAAATCGGTTGAATACATAATGAACTCCGTCGGAATGATTTCCTCATTTATACTGGTTTCATTCTCACTCGGTTATTTCAACATGGAGCTTATGACCCCGGCGCTCAGAAACAAATTCATGATACTGGGCTTTATACTTTGTCTGTGGTTCTCGGTGCCTCTTTTGTTTACCTTTAAGTACACAAAGGAGCCCAGCTCCCTGCATATGCCCGTTCCGGAGCTGGATTTAAGAGCACTTGCCATGGAGTTCGTTCAGGTTTTCAAAAACAAGGCATTCCGTCAGTACTTCCTTATCAGCGTGCTTTACATGATGTGCAGGGGCTTTTACGGAAACTCAAATGTGTTCTTTATTAGATACATCGCCAAAAAGCCCGAGAAATACAATATTCTCACCACAATCGCCGGCGTCGCGGAGGCTTCCGGCTTCCCGCTTAACTACGCCCTGACCAAAAAATACGGCAAGCAGAAATGCGGAAAGCTGCTGACGCCCATAATGATGGCGGGCATACTCCTGAACCTTGTCATCAACGAGGCCCTTGTTGGTTTAACCACAGATGTGTTCGGGCTTTTCAAAATCGACTGGGTGTTTGTAGTGGTGCTTTGCGTAGCTGTGCTTTACAACTTCGGCTATTCGGGCATAGGCTTTGTTACCACTAACATTCAGCCCGATGTCACTGATGTTGACGAGCTGATTACAGGTAGACGCCGCGAGGGCGTTATCGCAACCTTCAGCTCATTTATTAAGAAGACAATCAGCGGTCTTATGTCAGGCTTTACCGGTCTTATACTGAAAATCTTCGGATTTGAAACGGGCAAGGGCACCCTTTACCAGACCGCAAGAGCCCAGAGGGGCCTTAGAATCACCTACATTCTCCTGCCCACCATTTTCCTTACCCTCTCCTACATCTCTCTTTTCAGATACAAAATGACAAAGTCTCAGCATGAGATGATAAAGGCTGCCATAGCTCAGAAGAAAAAGACGGGCAAGGCAGACCTTACCGAAGACGAGATAAGGCAGATTGAGGAAATCGCGGGTCAAAAGTTCGAGGATATGTGGATAGGTCAGGAAATAGATGTTCCCGCAATCCCCGATGAGGCTGCCGAGCTTGTATAACCGTATTTATAGTAAATTTTTGCAATAATGCGATTTTCTAAAAAATTTGTTGACACAGAGAGTGTCATATTGTATACTTCTTATACGAAAATTTAATAGAAACCTCACTTTTAAAGTGAGGTAGAGGCGCGGTATTTATTAGACTCGGAGGAGCGGGAGCAGCGTTGATGCCGAGGTCGAGGAAATATCGCCGAAGTATATAACATGCTCGGTGTTATATGCTGGGTCTGCAGTGAATAACTGCAGGACTGTCTCAATAAATAGCCCTATTTATTGAGTTGCGCTATCTCATTTAGGGAAAGTAGGGGGTTTAGGCAATATTACTGCATATTTTTGCAGTAGATACATAGCATACAAGCCACCCGTACAGAGGGTGGCTTTTTTAGTAAAAATCTAATCAGAAGGACGAGGAATTATGAAGAAAAGGTTTTTAATGTTAATCGCGGCAACACTGGCAGTAATTCTGATGCTTTCCGGCTGCGCCAAGACGGACAAGCCCGACGCCACAGATGGAGCATCCTCCCCCACAGCATCGGACAATACCTTTAAGGTAGGTCTTGAGGCAGGCTACGCACCCTTCAACTGGACTCAGATGGACAACTCCAACGGCGCCGTTAAGATTCAGAACGCTGCGGAATATGCCGGCGGCTACGATGTTGAAATCGCAAAGCGCATCGCAGAGCATCTGGGCAAAGAGCTTGTAATCGTCAAAACCGAGTGGAACGGTCTTATCCCCGCGCTGACCTCGGGCAAAATCGACGCCATCATCGCAGGTATGTCGCCCACCGCTGAGCGTATGGAGAGCATCGACTTCTCCGATGTTTACTATGAGTCAGACCTTGTTATAGTCGTTAAGAAGGGCGGCAAGTTTGAGAACGCCAAGTCCCTCAACGACTTTGCAGGAGCAAAAATTACCGCTCAGCTCAACACCTTCCACTACACGGTCATTGACCAGATTCCCGGTGTTGTCAAGCGCGAGGCCATGGACGACTTCCCGGCAATGAGAGTCGCCCTTGAATCCGGCATAATCGACGGCTATGTAACTGAGCGCCCCGAGGCTGTCAGCGCAGAGGCCGCCAACAAGAACTTTAAGATGATAGAACTTAACCCGGGCTTTGAGACCAACCCCGAGGATACCGCAATCGCAGTCGGCATCAGAAAGGGCAGCGAGCTCAAGGACCAGATTAACGAAGCTTTGGCAAAGATTTCTCTTGATGAGAGAAAGCAGCTTATGGATAACGCCATAAAGAATCAGCCCGCTGCTGAATAATAGCGTTTTTTCAAACCGGGTGCATTTTATGCGCTCGGTTTTTGCCAATTCCCGGAGGTGTAATTTTTGGAATTTCAATTTATCCTAAAGACCATAGCAAAATACTGGCCGATGTTTTTAAGAGGAGCGGGCATTACTCTTTATATATCAATCATCGGTACGGTAATCGGCTCGGTCATAGGTTTGATTATAGGCATCATACGCACTATTCCCATGCCCGAAAAAGGCCTTAAAAGAATAATACTTAAAATAATAAACGGCTTGCTTTCCGCGTATGTGGAGGTATTCCGCGGAACGCCCATGATTGTTCAGGCAATGGTTATTTACTACGGCTCCAAGCAGGCTCTTGACATCGACATGACTCCCCTGTTTGCGGGTATCTTCATTGTCTCAATAAACACGGGCGCGTATATGGCGGAAATAGTCCGCGGCGGCATAATTTCAATAGACAGAGGACAGTTTGAGGCCTCCTACGCCATAGGAATGAGCCACTTGCAAACAATGACGAAAGTGGTATTGCCGCAGGTAATTCGAAACATTCTGCCCGCAACCGGCAACGAATTCGTTATCAACATTAAGGACACCTCCGTTCTGAATGTTATCTCCGTCACAGAGCTGTTCTTCCAGACAAAATCAATTACGGGCAACAACTTTAAATACTTTGAAACCTTCTTCATAACCTGTGTAATATATTTTGTTCTGACCTATTCGGTCACAAGAATTCTTCGTTTCATAGAAAAGAAACTGGACGGCCCCGAAAACTATACCCTGCTTGACGATGAGCTTGAGGAAGAAAAACCCAAACCCGCTGTTTTGCAAAATCAGAATATAATAGGGAAACATTAAAAGAAGGAGGGGGAACGATGGAAAAGATTATTGATATTCAGCACTTAAGCAAGACCTTCGGTAATAATGTGGTCTTGAAAGACATCGACTTTTCGGTCAACAAGGGAGAAGTCGTCTGCATAATAGGCTCCTCCGGCTCCGGCAAGTCAACCCTTCTTCGCTGCATAAACCTTCTGGAAAAGCCCAGCGGCGGAAAGATAATATACAAGAGTGAAAACATCCTGGACGACAAGCACGATGTGCGCGAGTACAGAACAAAGCTGGGCATGGTTTTTCAGCAGTTTAACCTCTTTAACAACCATGATGTTCTGGGCAACTGCACGGTGGGACAGATAAATGTCTTAAAGCGCTCTAAGGAAGAGGCAAAGAAAATCGCCATGAAATACCTGCAGGTTGTCGGCATGGACCAGTACATCAACGCCAAGCCCAGACAGCTCTCCGGCGGACAAAAGCAGCGCGTGGCGATAGCCAGGGCTCTTTGCATGGAGCCTGAAGTAATGCTCTTTGACGAGCCCACAAGCGCTCTGGACCCGGAAATGGTGGGAGAGGTTCTTAAAGTCATGAGAGACCTTGCGGAATCCGGACTTACCATGCTAATAGTAACCCATGAGATGGGCTTTGCGAGGGATGTCGCAGACCGTGTGGTATTTATGGACAAGGGCGTTATCGCTGAGGAAGGCCCGCCCGAGCAAATATTCAACAACCCCAAGCAGGAGCGCACAAGGGAGTTTTTAAGCAGGACACTTCAGCAAAACCCCGCTTACATCCCCTCCGACAGCTCTGAAGCACAAAAGATTGTAAAGGCAATATAAGCATAAAAAAACAGGCTCCGAAAAGGGCCTGTTTTTTTGGCGCTTAAATCCTTTGCTCTTTTTCGGTTTTATTATATAATCTTATACCAAAGGCATTTAAAGGGAGCGATGATTTGAAGGATAAAAAAAAGAAGGTATATTTAAAGCTATTCACCTCAGCATTTTATCTCAGTGCCTTTACCTTTGGCGGCGGGTATGTAATCATTCCGCTGATGAAAAGAAAGTTTGCGGATGAGCTTAAATGGATTGAAGAAAAGGAAATGCTGAACTTAACGGCAATCGCTCAGTCTTCCCCGGGTCCTGTTGCCGTCAATGCCGCAATGCTGTTGGGCTATCGTGTCGCGGGGGCGCCCGGCGCCCTTGTAACCGTTTTGGGTACGATTTTGCCGCCCTTTATTACATTGTCTGTTGTCTCCCTTTTTTACGCCGCGTTCCGTGACAACCCCATTGTAAATGCCGTGCTGAAGGGAACGCAGGCAGGCGTTGCGGCTGTTATCGCCGATGTAAGTTTAAGCCTTGGGAAAAATGTCGTAAAGGAAAGGGATATACTTTCTGTAATAATAATGGCAGCCGTGTTTGTTTTGATATTTTTCCTAAAGGTCAATGTAATGCTCATAATTTTAGCCTGTGCAATTATCGGAGCGGCAAGAATTCTCTTTAAGATGAAAAAAGAGGCAAAGGGCGGCGATGAACAATGATACTGCTTAAGCTCTTTTGGAGCTTTTTTCAAATCGGACTTTTCAGCATAGGCGGAGGCATGGCGGCAATTCCGCTTATACAAAATCAGGTAGTAAGCATAAACGGCTGGCTTACGCTTACAGAGTTTACCGACCTTGTAACCATTGCGGAAATGACACCGGGTCCCATCGGCATAAATTCCGCTACCTTTGTGGGAATCAGAATTGCGGGGCTCCCGGGGGCAATTGCCGCGACAGCCGGCTGTGTTCTTCCTTCATGCATTATCGCGGCTATCCTTGCCTGGGTATATTACAGATTTAAAAATCTCGCCGTTGCACAGGGAGTTTTGGATGCTTTAAGACCCGCAATAGTAGCCTTGATAGCCTCTGCAGGTCTTACTATTCTTATACTCGCTATCTTCGGGGAGGGTGGCTTTAAAGCTGACATTAAAGAAATAAACTTTGTTTCTGTTTTGATTTTTGTATCTTCCTTATTTGTTTTGAGAAAGTGGAAGGTAAACCCCGTATTTGTAATGCTGGGCGCGGGCATAATTGGCGGCGCGATATATATGTTTTGCTGAATTTAAAAAATAAAAAGTCCCGACAGCCTTTTAGTCGGGACTTTTATTTTTCTGAAAACGGGCTCTTAACTTTTTTACAGCTTTTTGTTCTTGTTGATTTCAGCGACTTTGAGCTGTTCCTGCGCGATTTTTTCCATTGTCTCCTTGTCTGCCTGGGAGGCGGTTTTAGATATTTTCTCGCGGCGCTCTAAAAGCTCTGCGTACATTTTCTCCCTCTTGTGACCCGACAGGTCGTAGAAGAATATCGGTATCATGCCGAATCCTCCCGTAAGCAGGGGCAAAATCGCATAGGACGCGAAGAGCCAGTACTTTGTGCTGTCGCTCTGAGCCGCTCCCCTGATATAAGCGGTCTGGTCGTATTTTATCCAGCGTTTAATCTGGAGGGTAATAAGATTTGTAAATATGCCCGCCAGCTTGCTTGCAAGTCCCCTTGCGACCGAGGTCATTGCCTCCGTTCTGTAGCCGTTTTTCCATTCGCAGTAGTCCATTGCCTCATTGTAAAGCTCGGTGGGAATAACCGACCTGAGACCGTAGAAAACGGCTATGATCGTTTCGTGTATCGTCATCATAATCATCATGGCTATTCTGTTTTTGTAAAGGCCGTTTTTCTTGCCGCCGATTGAGCCGATGATAAATATGGGAACCATCAATACGCTGCCCCCATAATTGCTCAAAAGGTACAGGGTGCGGGATGAGAATTTGCGGCGGAACCAAGGCACTATGAGGAAGGGCACGGGGCCTAAGAGCGCGCCGGGGAAGCCCGTTACATAGCCCATGGACGCGAAGTTCAGAACATCTATGTAATAGTCTGAGCGGCTGCCGCCGATTGAGAAGGAGCTTAAAATCTGCGAAAGCGTCAGGAGCAGAACCGGCTTATTGTTTATGATGGACTTAATTCCCTGAACAATGCTGGGGGTTTTGACCGACTGGGCAACCCTCTCCCTGACTATCGTGTTAAACCACAAAGAGGTCATGCCGCTGACAATGCTTGTGAACACGCCCATTCCCACAAAGAGCCTTAAAAGCAGCTCGCTGATTGTCAGTTTCTTTGGCTTTATTACATTGTTGCTTATAAGGTCAAGGAGAATGGTCATTATCTGCTCGGGCAGCTTTTCGCCGAACATTCCCGAGAAATAGTTCGCAAGGGTTAGAATTCTTGTTCGCTCAACGGGATGCGGGGTTATGGTTGAGATAATTCCGCCCTGAGCGATGCTGACAAAGGTGCCGATTCCTTCTCGCACAATGGCAAGAATGAAATAGGCTATGAATTTGCTAAAATCCTCTGTGCCCGTGCCTCTGAAGAACAGCGGGAGCATCCAATAAAGGCAGGCACCCGCGGTGCCGGGGATGGCAAGGAGTACAAGATACGGCTTGAATTTGCCCCAGCGGGTGCGGGTCTTATCTACGATTGCGGCGGTAAAAATGTCGTTTATAATATCCCAAATGCCGTTGACAAAGGAGATTATCTGCTGGTATCTGAAGCTTATCTGAAGTATGGTATTTACAAAGCGCTGGGAATAGGAGTTTATGTTAAAGCTCTGTGCCATATCCCACAGCACATAGCCCACAACCTCTTTTCTCCTTACATAGCGTCGGTTTTCGTAGACATAATTAAGCTGCTGCTCGGTAAATTCCTCGGTCATTATTTCGTTTGACAATACATCACGCCCTTTTCCGCTTTAGAATAAAAAATGTCTTGCGCAGAAAGAACAATATTCGGCAAAGCGATGTCGCCGAATCCCATTTTTTGTTAAAGTTGCATATTAAACTATATTAAAAATACCAAAAAATTATAATAAAAGTCAATCACTGCTTTTAAAGCAAGAATAGCAAAAATAAAAAAGCACTCTGCAAAAACGCAGGGTGCCTTTTTGAGATATATACCGCAGAATAACAAATGCTAATCAGTGAGCTTAAACAGCTTGTCCTGATAATCTTTAACAAAATACTTTTTGCCCTTTTGGATTACCGTGTGACCTTCCATCTCAAGACGCAGCCTTTGACCTTCTATGCCCTCGGGGTATTTTTCATTCAGCTCCCCGTCTTTTTTGAGGGTCCGCCAATAGGGGGTCTCGTCAGTATCCCTTTCGGCTGAAGCGTGGGCGGCGATATTGACGAATATTCCCGCTGTCAGGGGACATGTGTAGTCCGCGCCGTGCTTTTTTGCGAGGTAATCTCTAATCATATCCGCGGTTAACAGTTTTCCCGACGGCACTTTTTTCATTATCTCATCATAAAAAAGCGGAGGGGCTATAAGCATCTTTGTGCCGCCGTACCTTGCCACAGCGGCGGGGTCCGTAACCTCAACAATCTTCGGCATGTCCTTTGAATCTTTGAGCTTTTCATTAAATGTCTTTCTCGCCATCATTGACCCTCCCTAAATTCGTGTCCTGTCCTTGCCTATTTTGAATATATCACATCGGAGAAGTAAGGGCAATTAAAGTTTCTAAGTAATGCTGAAATTAAGCTGTGTTGGGATAAACAGCGTCACTCTATTTTAGCCCTTTCAAGGAGAAGTGCGATATCTTTATCATCATCTACTATATGCATCTTTGCATGGCAGTTGGGGCAAAGAGCGGCAGTGTTGCTGAGCTTATCCGCTCCTCCTCTTGAAAGCCAAATAATGTGATGGACTTCCAAATATGGATTGCCCTGTTTATCATTGAACGGAGCCTTGCGACCGCACAACTGACAGATACCCCTGGCTCGTTGTTTTGTCCTCTCAATCACATTGGCGTTCCGCTTAAATCCGATTGCGACTGTTTCCTTTCTTTGCGGGGCTTCTTCGCCGAAATCAATTGTCCGCACATTATGGTTTTCATTGTTTCGAGTAACACAATCAAATCGGATTGTACCATTTCGGCATATATAATTATGTACTCACGCTTATCCTCCGGGATAATTAAACTCGTTTTTGCCTTTTGTCTGTGGGTGTAGATTTCATCAAGCAGTTCGCTGGTCGAACCGAACAACTCTCTTAGCTTCCTTGCTAAAAGACTATTTGCTCCGTAACGAATCTGCACAATATCAGCCCGATTAGGATACTTAATTTCATCGAAAGCTTCATTTGCAAGTGTTGCGTCGTCGAATAAGTATCCCCCTATCTGGATGGTTATTGGACGCGCCTCGCCTCTCCTGAGGAAAAAGCCAAGTTTATCAAAAAGGGCTTTCTGATAAGCAACAGGTATAGTGATTCCATGTGTTAATGCTGACTTGTCCACTATTTTGGTAAATAACAATTCTTCAGCCATACGGATACCTGCCTTATTGCAAACTATTTTTGTTTTGTGCTGCTTTATGTTGGAGAAATAAGAAACTACAAATTTAATTTACTTTTCGCTGACCAGTTTGCCGGTCATGTGCTCGATGTCGATGGCGAAGATTTGAGTTTTGTCTATTGAGCGGGCAAGGACTTCTTCGGCTTCTTCCTGTGTCGGGAAATATTTCAGCGCAAGTTTTCTAAGTTTGTCCTCGGTTATTTTCCTGTCATTTACAAGTCTTGCCCTTCCAAAAATTATAACGCTGGTGACATACCATTCCCAATGGCCCTCTTTTTTATAGCCCTGATTCCATACGGTAAAGCAGACCTTATCGCATTTCTCTAAAGCTGAAACCTTATGCCCTTCCTTGGCGCCGTGGAAATAAATACGGTTTTCGCTTTCTTCATAATAGAAATTTATCGGAATAGTGTACGGATACCCTTCATCACCGATAACCGAAAACGCCGCTCTCCATTCTTCTCTGAGGATTTTCCTGCATTCTTCCTCAGAAACCGCCTGCTTAAATCTTCTCATCGGTCTGAACATCATTTTTCCTCCCGCCCGAAACCTGTTTATGCCTTTAGCATACTACACCTTTTCGACCTTTACAACAGTCCCGCCGACTTAGAGGGAAAAATTCAGCACAAAAAGAGCCGCACAGCATAGTGCGGTTCTTTTATTCAGTATAGGTTTTTATAGACTTGCGAGTTCGGCAAATATGGGTTTTAGTGTGGGGTAGAGTTTTTTGTAAAGCTGATAATAGGACTCGTAGGCGTTGACATTTGGGGAAGGATTTTGGGGCTCGTTATACTGCACCACAGCGTCGCAGGCTTCTTCCACGCTCTTATACGCGCCCGCTCCGACGCCCGCAAGGAGCGCCGCTCCCAATGCGCCGCCTTCGTCCACCTTTAAGGTGTTTACGGGGCAGTTATATACATCGGCGAGCATCTGCCTCCAAAGCGGGCTTTTGCCTCCGCCGCCGCAAACCGTCATGCAGTCCACATCAACGCCCATCTCTCGGAACACATCAAGGCATTCACGCTGAGAGAACGCAACTCCCTCCATGACCGCTCTTATTAAATGTGCTCTGCCGTGACGGGCGGAAAGACCGACAAAAGCGCTGCGGCACAGCGGGTCGGGGTGCGGGGAGCGCTCGCCCATGAGATATGGCAGGAACAAAAGTCTGTCTGCGCCGACTGGCACATCCTCCGCAAGTCTTGTCATTATGACATAGGGGTCGGTGTTTTCCCGCTTTGCCTGTTCGATTTCCTCGCCGCAGCAGGTGTCTCTCAGCCATCTGAGGGACAGTCCCGCGCTTTGGGTGCAGCTCATAAGGGTCCATTTGCCCGGGACGGAGGCGCAAAGGCTGTGAATTCTGCCCTGCATATCAAGACGCAGCTCATCTGTAACAGCATAGATAACGGCGGAAGTGCCGATGGTATTGAAAGCTCTGCCCTGCCGCACAATGCCCGTTCCGATGGCCGCGGCGGGATTGTCGCCAGCGCCCGCTGCGACGGGGGAGCCTTTGGGCAATCCTGTTTCATTTGCGGCTGTCTCATGGACGGTGCCCGTAAGCTCGGGAGACTCATACATCTTGCCCAGAACGCCGCGGTCAATATTAAAGGCAGCAAGTAGCTCTGAGGACCATGAGCGGTTTTTTACATCCATAAGCTGCATACCAGAGGCGTCGGAAACCTCGGTGGCAAACTCCCCTGTCAGCCTGAACCTTATATAATCCTTGGGGAGAAGGATGTGGGCGCAGCGTGAGTAAATATCGGGCTGGTGATTTTGCACCCACAGTATTTTCGCCGCGGTAAAACCCGTCATGGCAGGATTCGCTGAGATTTCGATAAGTCTTTTTTCCCCCACAACTTTCTTCATCTGCTCGACTTCCTCGGCGGTGCGCTGGTCGCACCAGATGATGGAGCGTCTGAGGAGTCTCTCTTCCTTGTCCAGCATGACAAGTCCGTGCATTTGACCCGAAAGCCCTATCGCAATCTTTTCCTTTTTTGCCTCGGGGACGGCGCTTAGCACCGCGCGGATTCCGTCTGCGGCAGCCTTCCACCAGTCCTCGGGGTCCTGCTCCGCCCAGCCGTTTTGGGGCTGATACAAGGGGTATTCCCCCGTGTAGCTTGCAAGGGCTTGTCCCTTTTCACTGAACAGAACGGTTTTGGTTCCGGAAGTGCCAACATCGATGCCCAAAAGATACATTATTACACCCTCACTTCCAAGCATTTTGTGCCGCAAAGACGGACGCTCAGTTCATCGGGCTGGTGACCTCCCGCATAAAGGGTTATGCCGCCGTCGGGAGCGACTCTTTTGCCATCATCGGTCACGACTTTAAGCCAGTAATCCGAAACGGGGATATTAAGTCTTGCCGTTTCGCCCGGGGCGAGTTCAACGCTGTCTATGCCGCAGAGCTGGAAATTGGGGGTTTTATAGCGGCTGTCACGAATTTTGGCGTAAATCTGGGTCACTTCCCGTCCGAAACGGCTGCCCGTATTGGTAACGCTGACACAGGCCGCTGACCCGTCATTTTTCTTTTCCACGCTGAAATCGCTGTACTCGAATGTGGTGTAGCTTAGTCCGTATCCGAAAGGATAAAGAGGCTCTTCTTTCAAATAGCGGTAGGTGCGGTTTTCCATGCGGTAATCGGTGATGTCAGGTATATTGTTATTGTCATAATAGAAGGTAACGGGCAGACGGGCGGAGGGGCTGACTCGTCCGAACAGTATATCGGCCACCGCTTCGCCGCCTCGGGCGCCCGGATACCAAGCGTGGAGGATTGCCCTGGCCTTTGTGTTGGCGACACCGAGGTCAATGCAGCTGCCCGCCGTGGTAATGACAATAACACGGTCGGTCACATCGCAGACCGCTTCCACAAGGCATTGCTGACTCTTGGGGAGCAGCAGATTCCTCTTGTCGCCGTCGGCGTAATCCCTTGCCTCTACGCCCTCCTCACCCTCGATGGTGGGGTCAAGTCCTACGCACAAAATGGTGACATCCGCTCTGCGGGCGTAGGCCACAGCCTGAGATACGCCGTCATTCGGCAGACAGTTTGCCTCGCTTCTGTCACGGTAAAGCTCGCTGCCGGGAACTACATGAACCCTTGCGTCCGGCAGCATACGGCGGATACCGTCGGCAAGGGTCGTATACTCGCCCGCCTTGCCGCAATAGTTGCCCTCAAGCACGGAATAAGACTGGGCGACGGGGCCTATTACCGCAACGGATTTTAGTTTGGCGGGGTCTAAAGGCAAAATGCCGTCATTTTTAAGAAGCACTATTGACTCCCGAGCCATTTTTAGATTCAGCTCTCTATGCTCGGGGCAGTCCACAATTTCAAGGGGGACATCTATGTAGGGCTGTTTTTCCTCAAACATTCCAAGCAGGAATCTGGTGGTCAAAAGTCTGAGAACGGAGCGGTCAATATCCTCCTCGGTTATAAGTCCTTTTTCCAACGCCAGCAGAACATTGCCCGAGGCGTAAACGCAGCCGCAGTTTAAATCGCAGCCCGCTTTAAGCGCCAAAGCGGCGGATTCATCAGCGGAGGAGGTAACATGGTGGTTTTTATGAAAATCCGCGATGGCGCCGCAGTCTGAAACCACATGACCTTCAAAACCCCAATCGCCTCTGAGAATATCAATCAGCAGCCGCTTGCTTGCGCAGGCGGGCTCGCCGTTTACACGGTTGTAAGCGCCCATGACGGCTTCCACCTTGGCGTCCTTTACAAGACGCTCAAAGGCGGGCAGGTATGTATCAAAAAGGTCACGGTCGTCAACCTGAGCGTCAAAACCGTGACGCCCCTTTTCGGGGCCGCTGTGGACGGCGTAGTGCTTTGCGCAGGCGGCGGCTTTCATAAATTCACCGTCGCCCTGAAGTCCTTTAACGAACTCGGTGCCCATAGCGGCGGTAAGGTACGGGTCCTCGCCGTAGGTCTCTTGTCCGCGTCCCCAGCGGGGGTCACGGAAAATATTGATGTTGGGACTCCAGAAGGTAAGACCTTTGTATATGCCGTGGTCCCCCTCCTCCTGCGCCGCGTTGTATTTTGCCCTCGCTTCATCGGCAATAGCGGTGGCGACTTTGTAAATGAGCTTCTTATCAAAGGACGCCGCCATGCCGATAGCCTGGGGGAAAACCGTGGCAAGCCCCGCTCTGGCGACGCCGTGCAAAGCCTCGTTCCACCAGTTGTATGAAGGTATGCCAAGCCGCTCCACTGAGCGGGAGTCATATACAAGCTGAGATATTTTCTCCTCTACGGTCATTTTTTCGAGGAGCTCTTTTGCTCTTTTTCTCGCTTCTTCCCTCGTCATAGCCCTTACCCCTTTAACATAAGTTGATTGATAACGCTCAAAAGATACTCCTGTCTGCCGGAATCGGGAACAGTGACGCTTACCGCCTTTTCGGAATACTCCGCCAGCTCCTCAAGAGTGGCCTTTCCCTCTCGAATCTTTCTGCCCAGCTCAGACTCAAATGAGCTATAACGCTCTTTTACAAAGGCGTCGATACGCCCGTCCTCTATAATGCGGGCGGCGTTAATTAGACCCAAAGCAAAGCTGTCCATGCCCAGAATAAAGGAAATGAACAAATCCTCATAAGTATTGCTCGGGCGGCGGGTTTTGGCGTCGAAATTAAGGCCGCCGTTTTTAAATCCGCCCGCCTTTAAAACCTCGTACATGCAGGCAGTGGTTTCGTAAACATTATAAGGAAATTCGTCCGTATCCCAGCCGAGAAGCAAATCGCCTTGATTAGCGTCTATGGAGCCCAGCATTCCGTTTATGGCGGCGACACGCAGCTCATGCTGGAATGTATGCCCCGCAAGTGTGGCGTGGTTAGCCTCGATATTGATTTTGAAATCCTTGTCAAGACCGTACCGCCGAAGAAAAGCGATTGAAGTCGCCACATCAAAATCATACTGATGCTTCATAGGCTCTTTTGCTTTTGGCTCAATATAAAAATCGCCTCTGAAACCAATGCGCCTGCCGTAATCGACCGCCATGCGCATCAAAGAGGCGATGTTCTCTTGCTCAAATTTCATGTCGGTATTCCAGAGCGATTCATAGCCTTCTCTGCCGCCCCAGAAAACGAAGCCGAGCCCGCCGATTTTCACGGTGAGCTCAAGAGCCTTTTTTATCTGTCCCGCGGCGCGGCAGTAGACATCAACGCTGTTTGTGCTGCCCGCTCCGTTCATGTAGATGGGACTGCTGAAAAGATTCGCGGTGCCCCAGAGCAGCTTTTTATTGTGTTTTTCCATCTTTTCTTTTATGTAGTCGGTGATTTCGTCAAGGCGGCGGTTCGTCTCGGCGATAGTATCCGCCTGCGGAACTATATCCGCGTCGTGGAAGCAGAAATACTCAATCCCCAGCTTATCCATAAGCTCAAAGCCCGCGTCCACCTTTTTGTATGCGTGTTCCATAGTGCCGCATTCGGCGCCGAAACTCTTGTCCATTGTCGGCGAGCCGAACATATCGGAGCCGGTAAAGCACAGAGTGTGCCACCAAGCCATGGCAAAGCGCAGATGCTCCTTCATGGGCTTGCCCATTATGATTCGCTCAGCGTCATAAAACTTAAAGGCATAGGGGTTGGTGCTGTTTTGCCCTTCGTACCGTACTTTCGGCACATTCTTAAATATCTCGCTCAAACTCATGCCCCCATTCGCGTTGGTATATTATTCCTTTTCCATTATAGTTTTTTTATTTCTATATAACAAGAAAAAACTTCATTTTGTTTAAGTAAATACCTTTTTGCGGGCAAATCGTTTTTAGCGGGATATTTTATATATTGCAATTTAGAAAATTGCGAGGAGGGCGGCGCATGAACATTCTTATTGCGGGAAACTCACTATTGACAAAGAAAAATGCGGTCTGTATATCGATGGGCAGATAGCGGAGCTCGGGGCAAAGGAATTCAAACTGCTTTCACGGCTTATGGAAAACCCAGAGCGGGTGTTTACCAAACGGCAGCTCTTTCTGGCTGTTTGGGACGATGAATACTATTATGACGACAACCCTCTGCGGGATATAGCCTCCTCGCAGTATGGGCTTATCGACAAAGTCACCTTCTTCTGCGGTAAAGTCCGCACCTATAACGATGTTTACCAGCGGCTTTATGACATTGATTTGAGTGAGGCTTATAAAGAGCTCAGCGGGCACTCTGCAAAACGCAGGGTGCCCTAAGTTTTGACTTATTATTAAATTGAGAAGTCAACGCATAAAGCCGGTATGTCGGCTAAACAATCAGGACCAATATTCACTTTGCTGTTTCTGTTTTTGGCTTTAAATCTCACCTATCGCCTGTTTTATATAATCAATCACCTTATCCGAGCTGAAATAATCCTCATGGGCAATACCGTCGAAAATCTTTACTTCGGGATTTTTAAAGCAGCGGGCAAGTTTTTCCTGAAGTGAAACGCTCAGGACTTTATCGCCCGTTGAGCCGATAATGCAAACGGGACACTGAACATTTTGGGCATATTCCGAGGCGCGGATATTGTTTGAAATAAAAATTTTCAGCGGACCCCGGAATACGGGCGTGATTTTGTTATTTAAGTCCGAAAGGTCTCTGTATCCCGCGGCTAAAATCAGAGCGCCGCACTCCCTGACGCTTGCAAGGAAAGCCGCTATTCCCGCTCCGTAGCTGTGCCCGATAATTACAATCTCGCTGTTGGGGTAATGCTCTCTTGCCCAGTCATGCAAATCCTCAGCGGTTTGCTTCATGGTTTTGAGATTCATTCTGCCGCCGCTTTCCTGAGTGCCGTAATAATCCGCCGAAATAAATGGGCAATCGAACTTTGCGGAGTATTTCCCGACGGAATTATAGGCTATAAACTTTGAGCCGCCGAAAAACAATATTACCTTACCTTTATCCGAATCAAGGTTAGCTCCATAGCCCGTCAAAGAATCATTGAACCGAATGAACTGCGGAGTGGCGGAGATATCCTCCATCTTTTTTGCGTTTTTGTAAAACGAATAGCTGATTGTCTGCATTACAAAATTGCATGAAAACTCCGCAATCAAAAACCACATTATGATTTTCAGCAGGATTCTGACTATTTCCATTTTTCTGTCCATCTCGTGTAACCTTTAAGATGCGTTTTTGGAGGTAAAGCCATAGAAAGTTTTTTAACTCTGAGGAGCATCCATTAATCCCTTAGCGATATTAAGGTCTATAATTTCCTGACACTTTTCGGGGATGAGGAAGTCGCGCATTATAACATTAATGCTCTTTATATACGGGCTGTCCTTTAAATTCTTTACATACTCGCTCATTTTCTTTTCCTGACCTCTTTCAATAGCCCAGGGACCGAGAACCAGTTTTCCGTCGGTGAGCTGGGACTGGAGCACGAAAATGCAGTCCTTGTTTTCCTTTTGATTCCTTTCAAGATGCTCAAAATATATGGGGTGCGCCTCATTCACAAGCGTATAGAAGCCGCCCCTGTGGAGCTTGCCTATGTAGTAGGAATCCAGAGTCATATTGTCTTTGGTGCACTCGTCGTTGTTCCTTAAAAATACCCAGTCGGAAAAATCATTATCCGTGCCGCCGTAGAAAACAATGCACTTGCCCCTTGCCTCGCCTAAGGTAAGAGAGCTTATAAACTCCACATCGCTTTTGTCCGTATCGTTATGAAGAATCAGGTTCTCCTTGTCCAGCTCCTCGGACAAAAACTCATACACATCGCCCTGACTGCCGCCCTTAAAATGCTGGAAGTCGAGAAGCAGAACCTCCGTGGGATGCGCTTTTATGAACGCTTTAATCTCCTGCAAAACATCTCTGAAATCAACGCCGTTCATGGAGGAGTGGAATATCGGGTAGCCTTTTTCCGTCTTGTTTACCCTTATGTCAAAATACCTTGCCCCGAAGGTAAGCTGGTCGCCTATGGAATAGTTCTGCGTGCGGAAGGTCCATGGCATGCCGATTGTACCCGCGTCATGGCTGCCGGGGATTGCGATTTCTTTAATTAGCGTGTCGTCGGGGATTTTGCTCATCCAAGCGGACAAAGACTCATCGGCAACATGGTTTTTATACGGACAGGTGCCGTTTATGCATAAAGCCAGAAACGCCGTCAAAAACACCGCGGGGATGATAAGCAGGAACTTTAATGCTTTCTTTAACTTCATACTTTACCTCCGAAAACAGGCTTTATGTTTAAGCCTTTTTGTGGGTTTGCCGCCTGTGGTCCGAAATATTAGCTCTGTTCCATTATACATTATCCTTGATAGCTTATAGAACATGAGCTAAGTTTTAACGGGCTTAGAATAAATGGGCTTTTAAAAAGTCGAGCTGTTTTTGGGAGACCTTTTTGAAGGGTTCGCCGAGGTATGGCTCGAAATGGTCGAGGGGCAGGGTTATTAGCTCTGCCTGTCTCATTTTTGATGCCGCCTTTTTTACGGACTCTAACGGGATAAGAGAATCTTTTTCGCCCGCTATAATCAGCGCCGGGCAGTTTACTTTGCTTGCCGCGCTTAAGGGTCGGTACAAAACCATGGTAAGGAAAACTCGTGCGGGGGCGGCGTTTACCACTTCGAGACCCTGAGGGATAAGTGATTCATAGCCCGTTTTGGAGTCGCGGGTGTTAAGTACGGCGAATTCATCGGGCGCTCCGTAGACAGGCACCATGTAAGGCTCCCTTGCGGTGGCCGCCCGCCATAAATCCTTAAATGTTGACGCGGCGGCTTTGAAAAAGTATTTTGCCCCATTCTGCTTTACTATGGGCGCGGAGCTGGCTATGCCCGAAACAAATGGAACCTGAACCACAATAGCGGCGATTTTCGGGTCCTGAGACGCCGCAACAATAGCGTGACCGCCGCTGTATGAGCTGCCCCACAGAGCAATTCTGTCGGGATTTATATTCTTTTGCCTGCGCGCGAATGCTACGGCGGCATGATAGTCCTCAATATGCCTGCGGTGGGAAATAAGCTGCCTCGGAGTGCCTTCGCTGTCCCCAAAACCCCTGTAATCAAAGAGCAGAACCGCCAGACCGTTGTCGGCAAAATATTCGGCATAGGGCTCGAGGCCGCAGTTTTTCATTCCCCCAAAGCCGTGGGCCATAACAACCAGCGGGTGCCTATCCGAGCCGTTGTCGGGCAGATACAGCCAAGCCGAACACTTGTCGCCGTGACTAGGAAACATAAAATCAGTTCTTGAAAAACCCATAGTATGCTCTCCTTTCTGACTTGAGCCGCAAAGATTTTCCCAATTATGCCATTTCCATTATAAGACAAAAAAGCCTTGTATACAAGGCTTTTTATAATATTCACCTTCTGCGCTATTGCTCCTTTGCGGTTTTAAATTCCGGGCAATTTATGGGACACAGAAAATGCTGTGATACTGGCAGTAAGTTTGCCTAAGGGGGTTTTGGGCTTGGATATGGAGCAAAAGAGCTGGGGATTTGTACTCAAGTTTGTGATTATGAGCAAGGAAGAGACGGAGTTTCATAAAAACAAGATGAAAAAGCTGGGTCAATCGCTTAAGGCTGAGCAGATTGAAGACAGACTCAGGAACGGTGATTTTAAAACAGCGAGGTTCCCGCGAAGATTTTAGAGAAAGGATTAAGAGACCCGCCGAGGAAGTAAGGGTAACGGCACATCTTGCCTGCATGAAGAAGCTCCCCCTTGAAACTATTTTAGAGTGGGTGAATGACGAGGATTACAATGTAAGACACGGCGCGGCTTTTACATGCCAGAACAGCAATGTACCGATAGAAAAAATTCAGCGGCTTCTTGAGGACGAACACCCGTCCGCAAGGCGGACGGCTTCTAAGCTATACTTTGAATTGCTAAACCGCATGGAGGAAGAATAAAAAAGATTACAGAAAAAAGCAAACAGAGGCAGAGAGCCTTTGTTTGCTTTTTGCGCCTGAATTCTCTTACCCGATTCTTTTTATCCATACCGACGAGTTTGCGACATCTATATATTTTACGCGCATTACATAAGCGTCGTTTGGACCGCCGCCGTATTCGGTTTGGAATGCTCCCGCCGTCGGGATAAACTGCTCGGCATTTGTCCATCCGGTTATATAGATGCTGCTGTCATTTCCGATAGCCAGAGAGACACCAATATTAGGGGCGATTGTCTGAGAAGCGTAAAAATCGCTTCCGTCGTCCGTCAGAATAACAATAATTGACCTGCCGTTATCCACAGGGGTTATCATTGGCGTTGATGGGAAGGTGTCGGCTTCTTCATCGCCCCAGCAGGCAACGCATGCCCGATTGCCTGACAGCAGCTTTATATCCATCCCGTCAACGGTTCCCATGCAGGTTAGATAAGTGGAATAGATAAGGTCGGAAAAATCGGCGTTGAGTTTAGCGGCAAAGCCGCATCTGTCATTCAAGGGAACGGGCTGAGGAGCATTGGGGGTTACGGGCAAGCCTCCCGTAAATACGGTTCCCGTAAGATAGGCATTTCCCTCTGCGTCTGCGCAAATACCGTTGGCCCAAGTCAAATTGCTTCCGCCGAAATAAGTGGAGCAGATTATGTTTGTGCCGTCATCGTTAAACTTTACGGCAAAAGCGCATTGCGAGCCCTGCAATTCTCTTTCAAACGCTCCGTCTGTAGTAGGCAAATTAACATCCTGAGTGTAGCCCGCGGCAAAAACGCAGCCGCTGTCATCCACCGCTATTCCCTGTATTCGAGTATAGTTCGAACCGCTGAACAAGGTGGAAAACACCTGAGCGGAGCCGTCCTGCGAAAACTTGGTTACAAAGCCCGAGTAATTTGTCGCTACCCAGTTCTGATACGCTCCCGGTGTTGTGGGATAGTCGGTAGTGGCAAAGCCGCCCACATAGGCAAAGCCGTCAGGGGATACTTTGAGCGCGCGGGGGAAACATCTGAAACTGCCCAAATAGGTGGAATACACTAAATCGGAGCCGTCGGCAGCAAATTTGGTTAAAAAGCCGTCTTCATTTCCTGTAATGTCAGGACGAAACGCATTGTCGGTCGTGGGGAAATCCAATGAATTTGTATCTCCGGTTACATACACGCACAAATCATCATCAATATCTATCGCGTAAATAATTACGGACCTGTCTGCCGATAAATAGGTTGAAAAGATTAAATCGCTGCCGTGGGGAGTAAATTTGGAAACAAATCCTGAGTCCCAGTCGGTCTGCTCGGGCGCAATTTGGTACGCGCCGGGGATTATCGGAAAATCTTCCGAAATGGTATATCCTGCTACATATGCGCTTCCAGCTTCGTCAACACAGATGCTCATACCCGCATCCTGCTCGCTTCCGCCAAGATAGGAGCCGTAGGGCATCAGCGGGTCGATGATTAGCTCGAAATTCGGGTCATACTCGCCGAGAGCAAATGAGAATCGGGCTAAGTCGGAGTCAAGGCGGTATTCGCAGGGAACTTCCGTCTTTTCGCCGTTTATGATTTGATAGGCAACGGGAGCTTTGTCAAAGGATTCTCCCAAGTCGTGCTCTATTTTAAGCTCGCCCGTTTCCGTAACGGACAAGCGGTTCGCTCCCATATATTCGAGCTGTATTTTGGAGGGGTCCGCGTGGGGAGATACTTTCCAGTAAAGCTTTAAGCCTTCTTTGTTGGCTTCAATCTCCAAATCCACCCCGTCCCAGACGCCCGTATATTTCACGCCGTCGAAAGTTGGAAGGTTTCTGCGCCATTTTGAACGGTCTTTTCCGATAATGTAATTGATTTTTGTGAGCCTCTCTTTAATTCCTTGAGGCTTAGTATCGTTTGAGCCTATAAATTTCAGGCTCAGCGCAATGCCTGACTCTGCCCCGCTGTCGGGGTCGTTTTCAAGCAGCATAGAAGTAAAAATTCGGTCTTTCATAAAGAAATATTCCGTGGATTTTGCTTTGCATTTATAGTAAACGCCATCATGGCTTCCGACATACTTTTCAAAGTATATCGGGCGGCGGTATAAGGTTTGTTGCTTTATCATAAGGACGCACCTCAGTCTTCCTCAAGGAATTCAAACTCCCACTTGAGCACATCGCCGGCTGAGAGGGGCAGAACAATCGTATCCGACAAAGCGCCTGTGAAGTTTGCCAGGGGAATTGTATGAACAGGGACATTGTTTTTAAGAAGGCTAATCAAAATATTAGCAGGCTCAATAAATGAGAATACATAGGAAATCTCGTAAGTTCCGCTGAGCAAAACGGTAACTTCGCTTGAAACCGGGTCGTGCTCTACATTGACAGAAGGACCGTTTTCATAGAAGACAAAATTGTTTCCCGACTCAATCGCCCAGTGTGATGTTCTGTAAGGCGTGAAAAAGAAGCCGAACGCGGGCAATACATCGTAATTAAGAATCAGCGATGCCTTAACGGGCTCGTCGGTAGACAGAAACATGGTGCCGTCGGTTATATTTTTGAGTGAAATTGTTACAGGTTCGCCTTCCGTAACTTCAAATACTCCGAAACCGTAAACTTCCCCGGTTTTTATCGGCGAGTATCCGATTTGCTCTGAGCCCTGGTTTGACACCAAAGCCAAGCTGGCGCCGCCGCTTCGTGACACCGATTGGGTGGCGACCCACCAGTGGGCGGTATAGCTGCCGATGCCGAAAAGAGTAATCTCTCCCGTTGCGGGATTGTAGCTTACGGAATCGCTTGCGTACCGCACTACATCAAACACAATGCTTTCCTGAGAATTAATATCTATGTTTATCGATTCAGCGATGAGCTGAAAAGCGATGCTTGCCATTATAAAAGCCCCTTACATTAAAATTTAATTAAACACAGTCAAGCCATTATATGTCCGATTAAAATTCACTGTGACATGCCTTTTTGGTCGGAGCACCTTAACCTTTATTTCAGGAAAAAAGAAAAGCGCCTATCGTTGGATAGACGCTAAAAACTAATATTTTAACCTTAATTTTCCCTTTAAGGCCATTATAAAGCATGCAAATGATTTTGCAAACAATATTCGTTCCACCACAAAAAATCAGCTATGTTCAGGTTCGCCACTATCTTAGCAACCGAACCCGAAACACAGCTTATTTTAACCTTAAAGCCGTCTTTAATTGTGGGAGCTAAGCTTTCCTATACACCCTCTCCGTTAAACTCGGGTATAAAACTCTCTGAAGCGGGCTCCCCTTCCTGAATAAAGCCGTTCTCCACCCCGATTTCTATGGCGAAATTTACAAGCTCCTCATATTCTTCATAGCTTATCTTTCTGTTCAGCTCAGGGTACTCCGTGCTTTTTGTCATGGGGGTATATTGGTTCATAATGCTGATGAATATTTTGTTTCTGTAGGATTCATATAGGTATTTAACAATTCTCTTTGAATCCTCAAGATAGCCCGGAAGTGTCAGGTGCCTTACTATCACGCCTTTTCGCATTATGCCCCGCTCGTCAAAGACTGCCGTTCCCGCTTGCCTTACCATTTCTTCAATTGCCGCTTTGGCTGCCGTGAAATAGCCTTTGCAATTGGAGTACTTAATTGCGGGCTCGTCGGATATGTATTTCAAATCGGGCAAATAGATGTCAACATAGCCTTCAAGCATTTTTAGAGTTTCCGTTTTCTCGTACCCGCCGCAATTATACACTATGGGGAGAGTAAGCCCATTTCTTCGTGATATGTTCAAAGCCTCTATAATATGGGGAACATAGTGGCTTGGAGTGACAAGATTTATGTTGTTTGCTCCCTTTGCCTGGAGCTCAAGAAAGATTTCCGCAAGTCTTTCGATTGTAATTGCCTTGCCTTCCAAACCTTTTGAAATGCTCCTGTTTTGACAATATACGCAGCCGAGGGCGCAGCCGGAGAAAAACACAGTGCCCGAGCCCTCTTTTCCCGATATGCAGGGCTCCTCCCAAAAATGAAGCGCCGCTCTCGCGACCAAAAGCTCAGCGGGAGCTTTGCAGTATCCGCTTTTGCCGCTTAGCCTGTCCGCGTGACATTCCCTTGGGCAAAGAACGCAATTTTTCATTAAATTTGACGCCTTCTGTATTTCGCTTTGGGGAATTGATATGATGCTTTCCGAATCCATAGCCCCTACACCCAATCATATGTATTTACTGCCGCATTTTCTTAGTCCGCAAAGAGAAGGCTTCAGATATCGGGATTTACTCGGCAAGTGAAGTCAGGGCGTCTCCTGTGAGGCGGTAGAGAGTCCATTCGGACATCGGGATGGCGCCGAGGGATTTATAGAACTCAATACTGGGCTTGTTCCAGTCAAGGCACATCCACTCAAGGCGGCGACAGCCGCGCTCAACGGCGATTGAGGCAAGCTTTTTAAGCATCGCTTTTCCGTAGCCTTTTCCGCGGTACTCGGGCTTTACATAGATATCCTCAAGGTAGATGCCCGCCCTGCCCACAAAGGTTGAAAAGTTATGAAAATAAAGGGCAAAGCCCACTTCCTTGCCGTCTTCAAGCGCAAAAAAGACTTCGGCGAGCTGTTTGTCAAAAATCCAATGCTCCAGAGTTTTCTCGTCAGCGATAACTTCATCCGACATTTTTTCGTACTCGGCAAGCTCTTTGATATACTGCAATACGAGCCCAATATCCTCACGGGTCGCATATCTGAATGTAAATTCAGGCTTCATTTATGTCCTCCTATACAATAATCGTAAGTATATATCCTAAACCCACCGTAATAACATTTGAAATGCTGTGCATCATCATTGGGTATATAACACTTCCGCTTTCCTGATACGCTTTTCCGTCTGCTATGCCTAGCACAAAACAGTATATAAGCTGAAGGATGTTCATACTGATTGAAAATGGGCTGACAGTCCATTTAATATGCGCAATTGAGAACAATACTGCGGCAATAATAACCTCTAAAGAGATGTTCAGTTTTGTAAATCTTCTCTCTTTATTGCTTTCATTTAAGAATGCCAGAACCCCTATCGGCAAAGCGCGAAACAAAACTTCCTCCGACGGGCCTGAGAGCAGCAGCTGGAATCCCAATGTACCAAGGACATTTTTCGCGTTTAACGGATAATCATATTGAATGATTTGATTGCCGAAATATCTGACCGCATAAGTAATTGCGGTGAATCCAAACACAGCGGCCGTAAACCACAGAACATACTTTGTTCCTGTTTTTTTATTGCCCAAACCGAAACCAAAATCAATTTTCAGCTTTTTGGCAAGTATCGATATGGCCAATAACGCTATAAGAAGCTGCACGATGTGATGAACCGACACATGAGCGAAAATGCCGTATTCATCTATTGCCTTATAATCAAAACAGCCTGCGACCAGATTTCCCACTTTGCTCGCAAATTGCTGGAATATTAATATCAAGGCTACTGCCGCTACATACAACCCTTTTTGATTGCTTTTACTTTTAGTCATCTTTCTATCTCCTTGGTGGGATTCAATCTGCGCACTCATAACTGCAGAAGGCTTTAGAAGGTATCACTTAATTATATCAAGTAACTTTTGTAAAAACCAGAAAAATATTTAAAACTCACAAATTCCGTAAATCAATGCATTATTATCAGCAGGCAGGGAACCGAGATGCAGCGCTGAAAGGATATTTAATCTTCTTTCCTTAGATAAAGCGTCCGCAATTTGTACCTTTGGAAAGTGTTTATTAAAGCAAAAAATAAAGGCTTTCGCCCTTCCTTTATTTAGTGTTGTTAATCGAACAAAATCGTGACTCCGCCGCTGAAGTTGGTGGTGGTTCCCGCGGCTTCCGCGTTTATTTCCTCGGAGCGCACATAAACAAGCATTGCAAGGCGTGTGCCTGCCGTAACGGGATAAATGAAAGATTTGCTGCCGCTGACGGCAAAAGGCTTGGGCGTATCCCGATTAAAACCGGGGCTCAGCGTCACATCGGATTCGGCGATATAGTTGAACACATTGCTGCCGGGGGACAAGCGTAAAGAGCGGCGTGGAGGTAATAGGTATCAAAGCCCATTTCTCCGCTGAACATCATTCCCGCGCCGGAAATGCCGGTGAGCACGCCGTCCTTTGGCACTGAAAATGCCTGCATTTCCATAAATTCTTCCATGTCTATGCTCAAGGGGAAGGTTTCGAAATAATAGGAATAGGCTTGACCTCCGAAGGCGGGGTTGCCCATATAGAAACCCGCTTCTTCGCTGTCTACCATGGAATCAACATAAATGCTGCCGAAGGGAACCAAGGCAATGCCCTGCGACGGGATTCCGAACGCAGTCAGGGATGCTTTAACGGGTACGCTTTGAGCGAAATAAAAGGTCTGACCGCTTTCGTTTCTAAGGTACGCCGTATGGGGCACATCTGTCACCTGAAAGACCGCCGTACCGCTTGTTTGGCCCGTCTTTGCGGGGGAACAGCTTTGGTCAACATAAGTTTGGCCGTTGTCTGAGTGATACAGAACGAAATTAGCGTTTGGCGCCGTGGACGACTGAGTGGCGACCCACCAGTTTACCTGATAGGTTCTGGGCTCGTCAAACCGGTTTTCTCCGGTAAGATCATTGTAAGAAATTCCGTTCTGAGATTTTATATTATTAAAAGGTATGGCTGTACTTGAAAGAATAGGGTCGTTCAGCGTATATTCCACAAACAAGTAATTGCTCATATCAAGACCTCATTTTCACTTTTTTACCATACTATGCCTGCGGGTCAAAGGAAGTGATTCCGCAGCAGAATACACGCAGAAATCTTCCGGAAAACAAAAAACACCCGGCAAAATCGGGTGTTTAAAGTGTCGGCTTCTTCATTAACCTTAAACTACTGTCATCATGGAGCATAAAGCTCACGATGCTAATGAAGAAACTGCAGACAGAGCTTTTGAAACTTGTCACTTCCAAGGCGGATTATAAAATAGTTGGCAATGAAAATCATCGCCTTAGTGGTCAGAAACAAAAGTTATTCCTTGAAAACATCAACCGAGATGAGCTAAAGAAGCGCATGGCTGATATAAGTATATTACTTTAGGCGCAGTCCACTATGCTTACAAAATTTGATGAGCCGCTTGTCGGAAGGTTGCGGTCTTAGAATACGATTGCACCGTGGAATTCAAATCCGCAGTAAAATTAATAAGATATAACAAGCAAGGCGCTCTAAACAGTGCCTTGCTTTAGTTTAGGTTGTATTCTGATTTTTATTATTTCCTTACAGGAATCCAGATTTCGCTTCTGTAATTTGGTTCTTTGGTGTCCTGACTCTCATTCCACAATATTTCAGGACCGGGGACTGCTTCATATCCTGAAGAAGGAAACCACTCTGAATATATCCTTCCCCATACATTTTGAAGTGTTTCCGGGAAAGGCCCGACGGCTTCAAAGACTGCCCAGGTACCGGCTTCCACATTCAATACATCAAATTCCGCCGTTTCATCACTTGTAGTTGCTGCGCCGATGTAATGGTCCAGTTCGCCTTTTTCTTCCATTCTTCCTTCCGAGAAGTTCGCAGAGGCATTAATAATCCCTGTCGGTTCTACATTTGACAGCGCTTTCAGTTTTTCTATAATTTCGGGGGTTAAAAGCTCAGCCATTTTTGCGATTTCGGGATTTACACCGTTAAAAATAATCGGGACTCTCTTTTTAAATCCTACGATTTTAAAAGGTCCTTTTTCAACAATACGATATTTCATTTCGCATCCTCCGTTAATTGATAATTGGAAGGTCATTCGAGGATAGGCTTTAAGCTGGATATTGGATTTTCTCACTTCAGAGGGAAGAACTCCGTGCATGGCACGAAAAGCGCGGGAGAATGAATCGTCTGAATCATAACCGTATTTGACGGCAATATCGATTATTCTCAAGCTTTCATCTCTCAAATCAAGGGCTGCCAGAGTCAATCTTCTCCTTCTGATATATTCCGATAAACCAATTCCCGACAAAAATGAAAACATCCTTTTGAAATGATACTCCGAACAGCAAGCAATTTTGGAGATTTCACTGAAATCTATATCTTCAGTCAAATGCTCTTCAATGTATTCCATTGCTTTGTTCAAATAGCTTAAAGAATCCACAGAACGACCTCCTTTCATCATTAATATATCAGAGGACGCGTTTGTTCATCCGACAATCTGTGCACAGCTTTGTCGGAAGGCTATTCGCTTCAAAAATTCACTAAAAACTTAACCCGATGCTTTGGCAGCTGTATATATCCAATCTGCCCGTACAAATTTTACAAAACTACTATAACATCAAAATCGTCCACTCGCGAAGGCTAATATCTTACCTATATACACGCAAAGTACTGACACCTAAACCGACCACGCAAACATAAATTAGAACCATTTACGCATCTAGTCTCTACTATCCTTTATCTCATTCATATATCCTGCTGTTATTATACCTGCCGGAAGCGCTACAATGGCAATACCAAAAACGGATGAGAACATTGTTACAATTCTACCAATGGTGCTTACCGGATAGATATCACCATAGCCCACAGTTGTCAATGATACTGTTGCCCAGTAAACTGCATCAAAAAATGTATTGAATGAATCGGGCTCAACATTAAAAATTACTAAGGCAGAAATCAAGATATATGCGCCAGCCAGTGTACATACTGCTATTAACGCCTCTCTAGACTTATTAAACACCTTCATAATAATGCTCATACTTTTTGAATATCTTAGTACTTTAAACACCCGCAGAACCCGAGACGCCCTTATCATTCGTAAAATACGAAGCAGCTTTAATCCATCGTTTAGAATCGTTACTGACGGTAAAATCGCAACCAGGTCAATTATTGCCATAAAGGAAAAGGGGTATTTAATAAATGAGCTTACTGACATTTTATTGTATTTATAATCAGCCGTTATTAACCGAAGTATGTAGTCACATATAAAGATAACTAAAACTACTTTGTCTGCAATTTGAAATAACAAAGTATCCTTCTTAAAGGCGAGCGGAATAATACTAATGATAATTGCAGCAATCATTATGCAATCATAGATACTGCTTAATCTGTCTCCACCTTTCGATAGTTCTACCATCTCAAAAATTCGTTTCCGCATACGATCACCTTATATTCATATATCGCACATATCAGAAATTTCAAAACTGTTGATCGGAAAAGCCTGTCCTTGACATCAATACTACGCACTCAACGTGCAACGAGCGGGGTGGATTGATGTCTTTTACATTGTCGGTAGTCGGAAACA